>JAABUK010000109.1_pt1 | contig 194279 bp, 181 predicted proteins | sample 5559141 | NCBI WGS metagenome assembly JAABUK01 (sample SAMN10711869, study PRJNA513367) | rock metagenome | isolation source: Antarctica rocks | place: Antarctica: Victoria Land, Pudding Butte nord | collected 2016-01-03 | reverse complement strand
GGATCTTCTGGGGATAGGTCCTGTCGCCCAAGCAGCGCCGTCTAGGGCGCCATTTCGGGGTCTGCGGGCTTCAGCCCTACGAGTGGACGGTTAGGGGGTTTGGACGGTTAGGGGGTGACCCCTTCTAAACCCAATTAGTTATGAACTCTCATAATTCGAGGTAGTTTGGTCTGGCGGTTAAACGTATCAATTACATTTGGGTGGTGTGGTCGAGTTAAATCGGAACTACCATACAAATGGTCCGATGCTTTAATTAAAACCTAGAAATCGGGTAGCATAGTTTGGCGGCTTTGCGATCTACACAATCTGGGTGGTGTGGTCGAGTTGAATCGGTACTATCATACAGATATTCTGAGCCCCATTATCTTCTGGTTTATTTTTTGCCTTTTAGGATCGGCCATGTAGGGTCTGTGAGCGCTCTTAGAATTAAGGTGTGATTAACAGAGAACTTCGTTTTGGCTTCGAGCTTCAAATATGGCTCTCTTCACGGCCAATCTATCCGACTCCTGGGAAAACATTCGCCATGTTACTAAACAGCATGCACGGGTCTATGACGGATAATCGCATCCCCACCCAACATGCTCACGCGACTTTTTATCCAACAACTACTTGAAAGAGCTCACACCCTCGACTTCGTGCTTTAGCTGTACCCTCGAGACCAATATTCCCTCACCTGCACGTCCTGAAGGTGGGGTACAGTCCAAGCTCACGTTGCCATCAAAGAGCCTTTCCAGGAAGGACATCTCATACATGTCGGCCACCGAATATCGACAAGAGTACGGCGACAACGGTGTCGTGAGCTGTCAAGGAGATGACAATGGCTATGGCAGCGACGAAAAGTTTGGCGTCGATACAAAAAAGGCCCCAACGAGGAAGCACGGGCAAAGATGATCCCTTGGAGACGAGTCGAACTCGGAGGTCAAATACAGGACTATGGCATGGTGGTGGGTGGCTACCACCTGAGCTACGAGGGATACATACAATGGCTGATACTCGTAGATTGACGACAGGCAAGCGGGCATGATCATGATTGTAGAGACTATGTCACTCGGTATTCTCTGGCTGCCTTCAGTTCTTGCTGCCGTGGGCATTTACCGTAAGCCATCATCTTCCAAGCTTCGCCCTCATCCATGCTGATTGAATCCCATCGCTGGCCTGGGCATCCTCGCAATCTACACTGGCTTCGTCATTGGCGAATCCAAACTCGCCTACCCACGCGTACACAACATGACCGACGCAGGTGAGGTAATTGAGCCCTGTGGGTCGCGAAATCTTCGGGGCAGCCCAAATCGTGTTCCTCATCTTCGCCATGGGAAGCCACATCCTCACCTTCAGCATCATGCTAAACACGCTCACCAACCACGGAACTTGCAGCATTGTTTTCGGAGTCGTGGGGCTGCTCTTGTGACTGGTCTGCACGCTATTGCGAACACTAAAGAAGGTCAGCTATATGGCTATCGTGAGCTTCATTTCCATCATCGCCGCGGTCTTAATCACCATGATTGGCGTCGGAATTGGAAGGCCCGGCAGTGGTAAAGTGCGTCCAATGGAACAGTCAAAACCGACCTCGCCAAGGGCTTTGAAGCTGTTACGAATATCATCTTTGCATACGCAGGTACGCAATCTCGCCTGGTATCCTCGCGCTTGAGAATGACTGCTAACTTTTATACTAGGCCACGTCGCTTTCTTCTTTTTCATCTCGGAACTCCACACCCCCAAATCATACCCCAAAGCCCTCTTCTTCCTCCAAGGCGTCGACGTCAGCATGTACCTTATCGTGGCAATTGTAACCTACCGCTACGCCGGCACAGGCGTCAAAGCACCCGCTCTCAGCTCCGCCTCCCCTCTGCTTTAAAAAATAGCCTATGGTGTCGCCATCCCTACAATCGTCATCGCGGGCGCCATCAACGGACGCGTTGCTGCAAAACATATATACGTACGAATGTTTAGAGGAACAGACCGGATGAGCAAGAAGAGCTGCGGCAGCTTCGGTATCTCGGCGATGATTGTGCTCATATTGTGGGTCATCGCTCGGATCATTTTAGAGGCTATACCCGTCTTCAATGATCTGCTATCGTTAATCAGCGCACTCTTTGCGAGCTGGTTACGTATGGTCTCAGTGGTGTCTTTTGGCTCTACCTGAATTATGGAAGATATCGAGAGAGCAGGAGGCAGATGTTCTTGACTAGGGTTAATTGTTTTACCTTTGGCCTCGGGGCTCTCATTGTGAGTCCATTCTGCATCATGAACGGAGAGATCTCTTCAAACGGACAGGATGCTGACTGTCATGCAGATGGGCTTGGGGCTGTACTCTTCTGGGACGGCTATCAAAGCCGATGCTACGAGTGCGAATGGGAGTTTCTCTAGTGCTGATAATTCGAAGTCTTCGTCGTGATGATTGTGCTCTGAAAGGAGTGGTCTTTCGCATTGAACTCGCGACGCTAATTTGTGGCATGTGTTGTGTTTTGAAGGCTATGGGTGATGCAAACGATGTCCTGATATACAATAGAAGTGATGCAACGATCGCTGCGCCACTTTTACTCCTTCCAGTCTTGAATGCTATTTTCTTTCATTTTCATCGTCTGAATTCGCGTTGAAGAGAGTAGGCAAGAAAGGAGGGTCCCTGTCTCGAGCGTATGAAACCTCCTTACAATCCGAAAAAGGCTGACACAGCTGCCACTGTCACATCCGCGAGGCAAATCATCTATCCTGTATGCAGGGTCTATGCACTCGGACTCCGCTGCCCAATCAAAAGCACAGAACCACATCTTCGTCCGAGCCGGAGTTACTCGATCCGCCCAACCCTTGTACGACGATTGAAGAATGACAACGAGGGGCAGCTCCTCCAATCGCGCATACAACAAGCCCAGATCCCACATTTACCCCAAGCTCAGACAAACTACAACATCAATCAACCACCAAAATGTCCACCACCCGCCCCCAAAACCCCACCCAAATCTCCCCCAACCTCCCCGGCCTAACCCACCACATAACAGGGCACTCCCCCTCCGGCGCCGCCATCATCGAGTCCACCCGTCCCGCAAAATGGACACCCCTCCTAACCTCCACCTTAGCCTTCAACGTCATCTACACCACCTCCTCCTTCCCCGCCAAACTAAATTCAAACCACGACCTCAAAACCCACGACGCACTCCTCCACTCTCAACAACTGGGCCTCGTGAACCCTCACGGTACGGTAGCGCGAATGGTCGATATAGCACCAGGGAGCAAACCGCTACTGCACCGGACGCAGAGTTTAGATTATGGGGTCGTGATTGAAGGCGAGGTGGAGATGATTCTGGATGAGGGCGTTGGGAGGGTTATGAAGAGGGGGGATGTGGCGGTGCAGAGGGGGACGAATCATGGGTGGAGGAATTTGAGTGGGACGGAGTGGGCGAGGATGTTTTTTGTGTTGCAGGATTGTGAGAGGGTTGTTGTTGGGGGGAGGGAGGTGGGGGAGGATGTGAGTGGTGCGGAGAGTGGGGAGGGGTTGGTTAGTGAGAGGGGGGAGGGGAGGGGGGGATAGGATTGGGGGGGGGACGGTTAGTGAGAGGGGGAAGAGGACGGGGGGATAGGAGGGGAGGGTTGGGAGAGTGAGGGATTGATGTAGGTTTTTCGGGGACGGAGAACTGGCTGCTCAATCAAACCCCTTGGTAATACTACCGTTGCTTGCTCCTGAAGAGGAATCTGGCAGTGATAGAGTTCAGCTACCTCTAAATTAAATACACACTCAACTTGTCAGGAACTACGTTACATTAAGCCCATGCGTCAATTCCCGCTCTGATAGTACTCTGCTTGCTCATCATCACAATTACCTTGCCAATCTAGAGCCAGGGTTCCAATTACAATCACTCACCTGCATGAGTTCGAGCCCAGCAATTATGGCGTTGCCCTTGCTGATATACAAGCGAAATTGGGTGATTGGCGGAATTTGAGGTGACCCGTATGATGATTGAGATTTGATGAGTGTTCTGCTCAACCTTCCTGAGACAACATCAACAGTCGCCTAGATGATCTTTTGACCGCAAGTGATCGCTAATGGATTATATGCGTCTCCGACAATTGTTGAGCGAAAGTTGAAAAGGAACGATTAGATCCCGAGGCCAAAAAAAACAACTGACAAAGAAAGCATGCATCATGTCATGGCCCGTATGTCCAGATTTCAATTTTGCTATCTAGATATCAAACAATACGCACACATGCCTCCCGCTTATAAAATCCCACACCAGTTTTCATATCTTGCTCTCGCGTCCCCTCTACCACCAGTCTCCCTGTGCTTGCATAGCGGCGGCCACCTTGCTGAAGCCGGCAATGTTGCTACCAGCCACCAAACTGGGGAATTCACCCTCTGCAGGCTCAACGTATTCCTTTGCCGTCTCGAGGCCGTTCTTGAAGCACGACTCCATGATGCCTTTCAGCTTATTGTCGACTTCTTCCGAGCTCCATACAATGCGCTGTGAGTTCTGGGCCATTTCCAGACCTGATACGGCGACACCACCGGCGTTTGCTGCTTTACCTGATGATCTTGTTAGATTTTTTTCCGTTTGCCAGAGGACGGAGTGCTTTGACTTACCTGGTGCGTACCAAATGGCATCGCCCTTCTTGTCCTTTCGGTGCTTCTCAAACACACCAATGGCTTCTTGCGAGCAACCCATGTTACTGCCCTCAGCAATAAACTTAGCACCAGCAGCAATCAATGCCTCGGCCTCATCTTCCGAGACCTCATTTTGTGTCGCGCTAGGAAGGGCCACATCGACCTTTCCAACATGCTTCCATGGCCTCTCCCCCTCGATATACTTGAACTTGCTTTTGTGGTTTTCTGAGGTCGTCAACTCAGTCAATTGCTTCCGCTTGACCTTCAAATCGGCAATATAGGCCACATCATCTGGGCTAATACCCTTCTCGCTTGTGGCGATGATGGTGCCCTTGCTGTCGGAAAGGGAGACGACTGTGGCACCGAGTTCGATGGCTTTGAGGGCTGCGTATTGGGCGACGTTTCCGGAGCCAGATATCGCGACACGCTTGCCTTGGAAGGTCTCCTTGCCGCCTGAGGCGTATTGGATCATGTGTTGGACGTACTGTAATCGCTTATCAGTCATTGTCCGGCTTTCGTGTCTGTGAGGAGACTGCATACGTAGACGAGACCGAAACCAGTGGCTTCAGGTCTGATCAAGCTGCCTCCAAACGCGAGACCTTTGCCGGTCAAGCATCCCTCCCAAAGTGATGTCTCGGCCTTGTATGCACCGAACAGCCATCCGATCTCACGAGGTGACACACCAATATCACCAGCAGGGACGTCGGTGTTGGCTCCAATGTGCTTTGAGAGCTCCCTCATGAAGGCAACGCAGAATTTGCGGATCTCATTGTCTGATTTGCCCTTGGGATCGAAGTCTGCGCCTCCTTTGCCACCTCCGATGTTTACTGTGAAAGAAGCCGTCAGTCTAATTGCAATTTTGCAAACATAGTGGGAGCTTGGCGACTTCGCACTCACAGCCGGTCAAAGCATTCTTGAAAACCTGCTCGAAGCCCAAGAATTTGAGGATTGAAAGATTCACAGTAGGATGGAATCGAAGTCCGCCCTTGTACGGTCCCAATGCCGAATTGAATTGCACACGGTATCCACGGTTGACCTGTACTTCGCCCTTGTCGTTTTCCCACACAACACGGAATTGGATGACCCGCTCGGGGATGGCAGCGATCTTGAGGGCGGTCTTGTATTCCGGGTTCTTCTTAAACAGGGAGGAGTTTTCGAGGGTTGATGCAAGCTCTGGGAAAGGTATTGTGGTCAGCATGTGAGGCAAGGCAGTGGCATGTAGCAGGATACACCTTTGTAGGCTTGCTCGAATTCGGGCTCAGATGGGAGGTTCGACATAGTTGCTGATTGATTGAAGTGTTCTCTTGTGGATCAATTGAAGGAGCTAAGATGGCTTTGATGGTGAAAGCTATTGTGCAAAAGGCAATGACTGTGGTCTCACGTCATGAGGTAAAGTACTTGAAACTTTGAGCTTCTTATGGTAGAGCTATGTAGAATTTCTCAAAGGTGGGAGGCTCCGGTCTGCGGCCATTTTCCTCTGAGCAAGGCCATGATATAGCGTGATTCTGGAGCCATCCTCAACCCGCTATGATCAACTTAAGCAGCTTTGGGCGATGGCTTAAGGAGCTTTTTGGTGGGGAGGGCTCAGTGGTGAATTCGTTGACTTGATAGAGTGACGTTCCGGGTATGAGAGGGTCCCTTATCGCACCAATCAAGGGACCCTGAAGCCCGCCCGCTAGGTCAGCCTAAATGCTCCCCCCCCCCCCCCCACGGACATTCACATTCGCTTCGGGCCGCCCTGGTGGCGAGATTTGGAGAATTTCCGGCAACATGGAAAGCTTTTACTTGGCAAGTACAAGAAGTTTGACATACATATCCTGTGACAGATAAGAATCCGAAGCAGATGCGCGATATATGTTGAAGCCACACCGCAGTTGTGGCTACTGCAGGTACCCATCAATTGCACCATCCTATTCACAGTCCACCGGGTCCCAATCTGTCACGAGATACTCGTCTAGACCATCCATCGACTTCATATCCGCCTTGTCAATTTCGAAGCCTCCGACATCGCCATTAGCAATAATTCTTTCCTTGGTGACACTTTTCGGCAAAGGCACGAAGCCATGTTGTAAGCTCCATCGAATCATGAGTTGAGCTGGCGTGCATGAATATTTTTTGGACAGCGAAATGATGGTGGGATGCTTCATTCGCAGAGCTCGAGCCAGAGGAGCGTATGCTTCGACGATGATGTTGTGCTCCTGGCAAAATGAGGTGATCTTTGAACGCGTATTGAACGGGTGGACCTCAATCTGGTTGACAGCTGGGTGCACTCGAGGCTTCGAGGATAGAAGCTCTTGCAGCTGAAATAAATAAGTATAAAGGACGAATATGAGACGGATGGACGAAAATATAGACACACATGTTTCACTCCGAAATTGCTGACACCTCCAGTCACCACCTCTCCATCGTCGATAGCATCTTCGACTGCCTTCCAACACTCTAGTCTCTTGGATTTCCCTCCGTAAGGGCTGTGCAAGAGGAACAAGTCGATATAACCGAGACCACTTTGTTTCACGGACTGTTTGATCGACTTGCGTGCTGCCTCGTATGAGGTATTCGATGCAAGCTTTGATGTGAAATGGATGTCTTCTCTCTTCAAGGATGAAGTATTGTTCGGACTCCTAAGGAATGACTGGACGGCTGAGCCAACCTGACCCTCGTTGCGGTACATCTGAGCCGAGTCGATACTTTTTGTATATTAGCATCTCAATACACCGCTGGAATCATATGGGGTTCCTACGCTCGATAGCCAGCCTGCACAATTTGTCAGCTTGTAGTAATGTCGGAAGCCTGCATGGTCTACCTCTAGTGCCCACTTGACCGCATTGACAGTTTCCTTTCCAGATGTCAAGTAGACTCCAAGGTGTATCTGGGGCATACTCGAGCCATTTGCAAGCTATGGAAACAGCTTTAGCGGCTGACTGGAGTAGATAGTATAGAGAACTTAGTAGACCTTAATACGAGACCCAAGGGTGAAAGATTTGCCTGACATAATGTTGATACAATGATTCCAATTTCAAATAACGTGATGATTTCTGGCGTTCAGTCACAGCATAAGTTGTTTTTTGAATTGTCGTATTCTTGAAAGCTATGACGTATGACCTCGGTGGTGGATTGTTATGTAGTAAAGTAGTCTGCGGGTTCAAAATGGGACTAATCGTATGTTTGAGGAGTCGCAATGTTCGAATGCAGTTCCTGTTTCTCCATCAAAACCGGTGATGCCTCCGGTCAATCGTGAACTGTATCCACGCTCTGACACGGAGAACAAGCGTGTAGCCAGCTGCAACTTTTAGGCTTAACGAAGTCTCAAATCTCCTGCCATTCTCGATAAAAATTTACAGACAAGTTGCATAAAAGACAGCGAATATAGTTGGAGAGGGTTGAAGGGCAAGGCTATGAATTTCTGGGCTCCTGACTCGGGAAGTATCTCCAGCGAGATGCACTGATGGTGGGCTAGTTAGTATTGTTCCTGCTAGTATAATCGTAGAATGATTGCTGCGTAGATCGAAGAGCGCACGTGGCAGCTCCATATCAAACGTGGCTCGGGTGTCGCTCTTCTCGGCCCAAGGCGATCTATTTGCACAGCCTCGGTTGTATGTGGGACGACATTCGAATGCAACGATCCGGATTAGTCTGGTGACAAAACAAAGTAGCCGCTGATGGGAGCCGCCTTCTACTTTACAGTAGATCTCAAAACCATCGAGACTTGCGCTAATCGGATGGCCCGCACACCTTAATTTATATGAGGGAACCACCAACCTCGAGTAGAATAAGAATAGGGCTATAGACGGGTTCGTCATAGATAAATAGACCGGTGTATAGTAGATTCATAGTAGGACCACAGATAGGGGTATAATAGAGCTATAATGGTGTAGGTAATAGGGCCATATACGGCGCATACTATGGAATGGGCTATAATGGGGCATACTATGGAGCAGCAATGGGGCATACTATGGAGCAACAATGGGGCATACCATGGAGCAACAATGGGGCATACTATGGAGCAACAATGGGGCATACCATGGAGCATACCATGAGCAACAATGGAGCATACTATGGAGCAACAATGGGGCATACCATGGAGCATACCATGAACAACAATGGGGCATACCATGGAGCAGCAATGGGGCATACCATGGAGCATACTATGGAGCAACAATGGGGCATATTATGGAGCAGTAATGGGGCATGCACTAAGGCAGCAATAGGCCATATAATGGAGCAATAATGGAGCAGCAATAGGGCATACCATAGAGCAATGATAGGGCATATACAGCCCCATTATGTATCAATATATAGCCCTGTAATAATCCTGCTACACCCTCGTATATGAATCTATGGCATGCGCTATAGTATGCCCCATTGTTGCTCCATTGTTGCTCCATAGTATGCCCCATTATATGGCCTATTGCTGCCTTGGTGCATGCCCCATTGCTGCCCCCATATATGGACATATATGGGCGCATACAGGCGCGCATTGCTGCTCTCATATATGGCCTATTGCTACTCCCATGTATGCCCTTTTCCTGCTCATGGTATGCTCCATGGTATGCCCCATTGTTGCTCCATGGTATGCTCCATCGTATGCCCCATTGTTGCTCCATAGTATGCTCCATTGTTGCTCATGGTATGCTCCATGGTATGCCCCATTGTTGCTCCATAGCATGCCGCATGGTTGCTCCATGGTATGCCCTATTCCTGCTCCATAGTATGCCCCATTATGGCTCCATAGTATGCCCCATTATGGCTCCATAGCATGCCCCATTCTTGCTCCATAGCATGCTCTATGGTATGCCCCATTATTGCTACATAGTATGCTCCATTGTTGCTCCATGGTATGCCCCATTCTGGCCTATTCTATGGTATACGCCGTATATGGCCTTATTAACTAGCATACTAGAGCTCTATTATACTACTAATTATGGCCCTACTATGAAGCTACTATATACCCTTCTATAAATCTACTATATACCCGTCTTTGACCCTATTATAGGTCTATATCCCCTTCTACTTGACGTTGGTGGTTCCCCCATATGACTTAAGGTGTGCGGGCCATCCGTTTAGCGCAAGTCTCGATGGTTTTGAGATCTACTGTATTGACCGAACATTTGCACGAATACGAGAGCACGAAAAAGAGTCCAGTCCAGAATCTCCACCAATATCAAAATTCGCCGCCGCTCCTTCGTCGGTAGTTCATGATGGCAGTACCTGTTTGGCTTGGTTTGTGAGGTTTGGAGATTTGTTTTGGAGAAAAGGTTCGTGTGGCTAGCTGGAGAAATTTGCTGCGATAGCCGCCAGCAACGTCTTTCCTTGCCATCGATCTACATAAATTCCATCGCTTCTTTGTACCGGACGTGCCTGACTCAATGAGTCAATATGTCTCAGCCTTCAAGTTGTCGATGTTGGCACCTGGACCCTCTGATCCTCACATCGTCGCCTCCTTCTACTTTCGTAACCCCAAGACCTCTGTTTACTGGATACCCCTTTCGACTACCATGTCTGGTCCGAGCTCAAGCTCGATCACAACAGGCATCGCTACTATCTCTGAACCATCTCCTGTACCATTTCCTCTTGAACCCTTTGAACCCAAACGCGCCAAACGCCAAACCGCGAAACTCTTCCAAATAAAAGGCAGAGGAAAGCCGAGTACGAGCGCGAGATCACTAATGACGAATAGCCTACAAACGCAGCTTTGCCACCTGAGTATTACCCTTTGACTCTCGCGAACCATGGCAAGCTCGGAAAGTGACAGAAGCGGTAAGAAACTCACAAGTAGTCGACCGTAAGGTACATGATAAGGAGTTCGAGGCTCACCAGATCTTGAAAGGAGGCTTTATGGACTTCGCCAGAGGCACTGATGGAGAGGTTGGCCAGCAATTCCGACATGGCTCTGCCTCCTACGCCAACCCTACACCCCCAGCTGGTGGCTCTTCCGCAGAGCAAGCTCCCCAAGGTCCATCAGCCAACGACCCACAGGTACGGATACGGTCTAGAAGGCGCAGAACAAATAATAACCCATTGACCTCTGGACAGTTTGACATTTTCGAGTGGTACCCCAAATACCAATCCTGCCAACGTTATTTCGTCAATCACGCGCAACAGAGCAACCCCGTCCAAGCAGTCGCTGCCTTTATGAATATAAGCCTCCCCTTCCAACGCCACTCGAACCCAATATCAGGCCCCGAGCCCCGCCTCTCCCCGGGTGGCCCCATGTCACGCGGCGGCTCACTCCCTCATCAATCCCACACCGCTGTCTCGCTCGTTCCCTTCCTGCGGCGTCTCGTCGTCACAGGCCTCGACTTTCCTGGCGTCCTACACGGCTTCTTTGGGGATGATTGGGCTTCTGGCGTGGGGCCACTACACGAGCAAGAGCGGAGAAATTACCTCTTTGCTGCTAAGAGTGGGGGCTGGGCGAGTGTGAAGAGAGACTACGATATGTCACCTCTGGAGACGGTACCATTCATGAGGCCGCTACAGGGGCCTATCATTGCGGAAATAGAAGCCGCGGAAAAGAGTTGGAGTGAGTGGCTAGCTATGGAAGATTGGATGGTGGGCCCACGGGCCCCGGAGAACATGGCACGCAGTGGCGGTGCTGGTGCTGCTGGTGGGCCTAGCCGCGGTGGCGGTGAGTCGTCACGGTCAAGAGGCTGAAGAGGGTCACGGTAGCCTTGAGGTCTGCCAGACTATTCAAAGCTTGTTACTATACAGAGAAGGACCCAGCGCAAGCAAATATTGCTTCGCGCGGTCAATGAGGGTTGGATAAATGTAAGATCACTATGGTGATCGAGATACGTACACAGAGGAGCTGGAAAACTCATGACATCCAGATGGCCTACAAGATCAGGCAGGGAGATTTTTACAGAACAGGAGACTAATAAGAAAACTCAACTCTCGTGCCCGGTGTTCTGATCTTATCCTTATTTCCCTCTTTTCTTCTCCACTACCTGTCGTGATTTCAGGGCAAATCACTCTCCTCTGCTAGTCAACCAGACTGATGCTAGGCGATGATGCCGTGAAGCCCTGAAGCCCTGAAGAAGCCTCTTTCCTCACTCGCCACAGAATCTCGGATCGAAATCTCGTTCGGTACTGAGCTCTTTCCTTAAGATCTGATACATCTGTTATCTCGATTGACACCGCAACTCCTTTATACTCCTTCATGCCTTCATCGACCTAGCTACCCAATCAATTACCCCACACCCCGTACTTTGACAATCTCTACCTACGTACCATTTTGGCGCCCATAGCTCCGACATCATCGATGATACGCAGCTATCGTGCCAGAACGCCTTTTGGTAACTGGGTGGGAAGCGGAGATAGATCTATGTTGGCTAATGTGAAATGGCGGGCTCTTAAGCTTCCGGCGTTATGGCAATCGTAGCTGTAGATCTTGACTGGGTTTGTACTCGTACATGTGGATCAGAAGATGCAGAACGACATTTGCAACGGGGTGGTGACTAGGTGGTCTACAGAAGTCGAAAGCAGGGGTGATGGGTAGAGTCCCTGTAGGATGCTTTGAGCTTTTTAAGGGTGAATGGATGTTAGCTCTGACTGGTTGACAACTTATGATGTATCCGGGCTGAGAGGCAAGTTCAAGGACTTCTTCGACAGGTCGATATTATCAGCAGTGAAAAACTGACATTTACTATAGCTAATCAGACGTCATTTTAGCCTCCTCCAGCTGCTCAAGGCTCCTCGATCTTCTTCACAATCACCTTTACGCCATGCCGGTCTTTCGTCACTGGCATAAGCCACGACTACCGAGTGATATGTCTTCGATGCTAATTCCGTACAAATCGAAGTCGACTCGGAGAAGAGGGTGGCAAATGTAAGATAGAGTTCCGCCTAGGCAAGACTATGTCGAGGAGGATGTGATCCATTTGTTACCAGTCTACAGTAGCAAAGTATAGCGAATGTAAAAGAAATCAAATCAGAACTAAACTCACTGTTTACCCAAACAACTCGCTCCCTGTTGAAGTGGCGCAAATATCTCTTCTATTCTTTTCTTCTGATCTGAATCCATGAACCGCTCTGGCGAGAAAGTATACGAATCCGGGAGTATGTCCTCATCGTGAAAAATCAAGGAATGCGTCATGCTCACAGGTGTGCCCGGCGGAATCTGCGAGCCCCTGCACTCCAGAGTTAAATCAGGTGCGATTCGAGGCATCCGTGGAGCCACACCATATGACAAACGGAGACCTTCTTGATTTATCGCTGTGAGATACGGCAGTCTCTCAAGCACTTCGAGGCTTGGGAGACCACTGCGGAAAGTTTGTATACCACCGAGTTCCATTCGAAGTCTCTTCATCATGCTAGGAATGCTGCAGATTTTCTCAATCTGCTCATTCAAGATAGGCCTGAGTGAAGCTATTGCCTGCTTTAAGAAGAATAGACTTCATGGCCTTTTTCGCTTCTAATGCTCGCTCGAAAGCGAATGGTCGATAAGCAAAATCATACTTATCCGTGCGGCCGTCATGTTTTAATAGATGGGTGTAAAAGCTTGGGTCATTCACATGAACCTCATTTGGGCTTATACGAATAAGAGGACCTATCGGAGATTTAACATGAGTTCCAAATCAGCTTTTGGAATGAAGGCATTCCGTGTCAGAAGACGACCAGGGAAGAAAAGTGAAAATCTTACCATACTTCTGATGCAGCTCATTGATCTTGAAGACGTACTTTCCTCCCCTCATAACATCAGGATAGGCTTCGTACAATCGTGTAGTAGCTGCTAGCTTTGGGACCTGGAAACCTTGGAAGAGGATGAAAGAGCAGGTGATAAAGAGCTAGGGTGATTGAGAAAAGAAAGAGCAGGATAATGGTAGAAGGCAGGATCTGTCGAAACAGAGAATGGGTACTCATTGTGCTTTCCAGTTTCCTCAAACGAATTTCTGCGGACGGAAGTGAAAGTTTTTCTGAATTGAACGTTCTTGATCTTGCTCAGCTGGTGTCCAAGGAAGATCTGAACCAGCTACCCGAATAGCACTGAAGGAACACCCATAGCCATACGACCAGTCTAAAGTTCAAGCTTCCTCCAGTGGTAGCTGATCTAACACCTTACCGATTCATAGCCGCTGATTGGGAAGCACAATGCCAAGCCCGAAATTCACCCGACTGCCAAGACACGAAATCCAATTCATCAATTGCACTAGGAAATATCATCCTTGATATACTTACTTAAAACTTGCTTTCGTCCATTTGAAAAGAAGCCTCTAAAGCCATTGATCTAATCTGCATTATATGTTTTCCTGCGTGGTTGACATGGGTTTTACATAAGCCATGGATTATTGAGACTTCTTCCCAAACGGTTGAAAAGTGTTCCCGTTCTCCAAAATGAGGACTATGTGAGTCTTTAGATGTTCCGCAAAAGTGGGACCTTACTCAGAAACGTGAGAGGTCTCGAGCCTATACCGAAAAAACCTTCACAAGCTATCAGACTATTTTCTAGCCACCCAAAGGAACTTTGTGAAATGTCGCAGTATAGATTCGTTGATGTAGGCTCTTTCCTCCTCACAATCCTCGAATCGATGTTGACCTTTATAATAGATAGGCATCAACTTGACTGATGATACGTATCGGGGCCATTACTATGGCAAGCAGCACCACGAGGAAGACGTAGAAAACGTGCTTCAGCGAGCAGTCGACGTGGGATGTGTCAAATTCATGGTCACTGGCTCTGATCTGGCAGAATCGAAGAAAGCCATCGAATTAGCGGAAAGATATCCTGGGAAGTGCTTTGCTACTGTTGGCGTGCATCCATGCTCAGCAAAGACTTTCGACAACCATCCAGACGGTCATTCGCATTTATTGCAAGAGCTCGAGGAACTCGCTCTTCAAGGCAAGCAAAAGGGACTTGTCACTGCATTTGGGGAGATCGGGCTTGACTACGACAGACTCATGCTTACTGGAAAGGAACAACAGCTGAAGTACTTTGAGGCTCAGCTTGATCTAGCGGTGAAGGTCCAATTGCCGCTGTTCTTGCATTCTAGGGCTGCTCATGACGATTTTGAGAGGCTGTTGAAAGCGAGGCTTCCTCAACTACCAAGGAGAGGATTGGTTCATAGCTTCACCGGCACTCTTGAAGAGTTGGAGAGATTGCTAGCTTTGGACCTGGATATTGGAATTAATGGGTGCAGTATGAAGTCCGAGGAAAACCTCGAAGTAGTGAAGGCAGTGCCACTGGAGAGATTGCAAATTGAGACGGATGGACCATGGGTATGCAGCCATCCTTAATTTGGTCCTACTTACGCTATCATCTTGTTTCTCAAGTTAACCGCCCACTTTGGGTTCGTTCCTGTCATTTTCCTTGCGTCTCTTCTCTTGTGTGTGTAGGTCTACGCAACGGCTAACTGCTGACACTTGTCCTCAGTGCGAAATGCGAGCTTCGCATGCTTCAGCTAAGTATAAAGACGACGCTCCTCCCATCTTAAAATCTGTGAAAAAGGAGAAGTGGAACAAGGATGCCATGGTGAAAGGACGGAACGAGTCTGCCACAATTGTTCAAGTAGCCCACGTCATTGCCAAAGTCAAAGGCATTTCTATGACTGAAGTGTGCGAAGCAGCATGGTATAATTCAATTCGAATGTTCGGCTTCGGTGAGGAGCTCGAGCAGCAAGCGCCATAAGGCCGTGAGGGAAATCCGTGCCGATGCACCTCCGTACTGCTTCGGGCTGCCGAACGATACAATTGTGTTCCACCGTCTTCCTTTTGCCCTGAAAGCCTTTCCTCCAATGACCAACTCTGATTGGGTGAGCAGGCGGAAAGTATTTTGTGGAGAATGCACACGTGCTAATACTTAATAAGGACGACAATGGCGGCACAGTTCGCAGCTTTGCGCCAATTCGCCTTAGCAAACTTCACCGAATTTTCTTCTCATCCAACCTTGCTGGAGCAGTCTTAACCTTCTCTAAACTGACGTATGGGGCGCTGCATGTGCTTTGTTTTCTGGCGACGTTGTAGGAAGGAATAAAGGAGCAACTCTAGTCGAGGATTGAAGGGCACCATCCCCTTCATTTGAATGCGGCTCTTACCACGTACTGAGTGTTCAAACGGGCGTCAGTAGTCTCCGCCGCAGTCTTCCATATATTCGAAAAAAGCGAGTAATAGGAGGCGCCCGACGCCCAGCCTGATGCAAAGGTTTATCCTCGCACTAACCGTATTAAGCTGCCGGACTACCCGCGTTTTCGAATAACTTCCCACCTCTTGTCTTATGTTTCAATCTCAACACTCTCCCAACCGCTTACCTTTCACTCTCAAAACATTCATACTCGTACAGGCGACGCGATCCAGTGTGTAAGGAAGCAACAACACCCAAACCCAGACTTTCAAAATGGACTTACAACAGATTAAATCAATGTACCGCTCGTCAAAATGTCCGTGAAAATACATTAGCCAGATCCCACCTTGGAGGACATTACTCTCTATATTTTACTCTCACAGCCTTTTCATACACAGAGCAACAGACTGTATATCAGACTCTACGCATCATACGCATTACACGAGCACTCCATCGCCATCAAAAGCAAAATGGATCCCGAAACGCAGGCAAACATTGTCTCCACCCACAAACACCTAATCGCCTCCAACACCTCATCTCAGCTCAACATCAAGAGCGGCACTAGTACTGTTGATGACAGCGGTCCGCCATCCCCAAGCTCGGGTGTGGTGAAGAACTTCGCACAAGTAGCCCCAGGCATCTACCGGAGTAGTTTTCCATACCCAGCGAACCTGGAGCACTTGAGGAGTCTAGGATTGAAGACCGTACTGTAAGCCGAGCGTTCCAACGCTGAAAGCGAATTGCCTTTCTGACAGCTGGTAGCACTTTGGTCGGGAGGAAGAATGAGACCACCGAGTTCACAGACTTCCTCGGCGATGAGAGAATCCGCCACGTGAGAATCGAAGTCCCGGCGCACAAGAAGCCCGAGAGTGTGATCCCGATCGAAACCATCATCAAAGTCCTCACAGTCATGTCCGACTCATCGAATTACCCATTACTAGTTCATTGCAACAAAGGCAAGGTAAGCTGACTGCGTATGATCAATCTCTTACAAAGATTTTTCCTAACGCCATCAACAGCACCGAACAGGCTGCATGGTCGCCTGCTACCGCAAACTCCACGGCTGGACCAACGCGGCCATCACTACCGAGTATCGGAAATTCGCAGAAGAGAAATTCCGACCTCTAGACGAGGCATTCATGAGATCATTCAATGCAGAAGTTGCGAGCCAGATTCTGAGCGGTGTGAATGTGCCATACGTACCTCTAAGCGACGAGGCATCTTCGAATAAGAAGTCGACACTTCCCACGCCGCCGCCTTCGGAGAAGGACACTGATATTGAAGACTAGCCCGACCCTGTGGTTTGGAGTCCGCAACGTTGGGAATGGTTGTGTTTAGAGGGGAAACAGGCTGATCCTGAAATGTTCATGATTCCTACTTTCAGGAGGGACTGCATTGAAAATGGGCTGGTCTACTTTGATGAGATTGAAATGGCTTGTTGCTCGCGGTTTTTGCATCTGGCTGCTTGGGTGGTGCGGCTATCTGGAATATTGGATTACCTCTGGAGGTCTACTCTTTTGATGCGTTATGATCATAGGAGTTTTGTATAGTCATCAGTAGTTTGGCTGAATACGAAAATCAACCATTGGCAGGCTGTATAGTTATGTTAGATTCCTTTCGCTTCTCGAGTTCCAATCGGATGAAAGCATCCTTCTTGAGTGAAGAGTGCGGAATGCTCAATTAGATATACGGTCCAGGAGGAATTGAAAATTCTCTTTGTGCATTATAGCTTGCTCTCTTCTGAGTATGCGTCCAAAAGGAAGAATGACAATAAATCTACCGCCCATGATATATGGAAACACATCGCTAAATACAGAGGATCCTCTAAGCCTTCAAATCCTCAGTACCCACGCCTTTCTTCCCTTCAGAACCTTTCCTCTCGCTCTCGCCCTTCCCAAACATCTCCCACCTGCCCCTCAACTCCTCTCTATCGCCTCCATCTCTCGCCACCACCAAGCCCCTCAAGAAGTCATTCTCAGCCTCTAGTTGCCCAATGCGCTGCTCCAGCCCTCCAACCTTGTTCTCGAGCTCTTTCGCAGTCGACTCGAGCGCCTGCTCGCGCTGCTTCTTCTTCACACGGAAGCGTGCAGAAGCGGCCGTGTTACGCCGACGTTTGTCTTCTTCGGCTGCCATGTGGGAGGCGGCAGTCTCAGGTTCTTGAGACTGAGAGCCAGCGAGGCCGATCGAAGTGGGGGCTGGAGATGTGGAGAGTTGGTGCTTCTGGCCTGGGTAAGGTGCGGGGTTGAAAGCGATGGGTGAGGTCGCGGATGGGAAGGCTGGCGAGGGGTAAGTTGGAGCGAGGATATTGGTGTATGTGTTTGGGAGGGCTGTTGGACTAGCGGAGGTTTGGTTGGGAATGTACGAGGGTACATCCGTGAAGTGTAAGGCATCTGGGGGAGTTGTCAGCAATTCTGACTCAAGCATCACCGGCTTTCCATTCTCTGCAGGCTGGATCCAACGCGAAGTAATATCGCATTGCGAGGTGCTTCACAGTCGCAGCGGATAAGTCATACCATTGCCAAAATCCATTCCTTTCGCATCAAATTTGCCATTTTCGATGATGTTGTCCCTCCTCGCCCGTTCCTCCCCGCCAGGGTCATATTGCGATGCGTCTAGGAAGTCGAAATCAAAGAACTCGGTATTAGTGAATCGCGCAAGGTCATCCTCGATATTCGAATCGTTCTCTTGCTGGGCAGGCACGTCACTGACGGGAGAAATGGCATTGAGGTCTGCGACATATCGGGACACGTTAATTGGCTTGCGCCCATTGTAGCCGGCCATATCTGATATCGCTGACGCCGGAGACCAGTTCCAAAATGTATCTAATGGACCTAAAGTACAGTAGAGAGGTCGTCGATGTGTGAGGTTGACTTGTACTGGGGTAATCGGGTCGGGTGGGAAAGGTGGGGGGTGCTTAGAAATATCGGTGGCGCTAAAATCTATGCCAAGGCCGCAGTTCTCGGCGCATTCGGCGCGGGTTGATGTCGTACCATGCCATTCCTCTTATAACGATATTTATGTGAAGCTGAGTGGGATCCATCAAGCAGGAGGGCAATCAACAATCGGATCATGTTCAGTGTTGAGAGAAGAGGAACAGATTCGACGCCCTCTTCTACTGATTCCTTTGACTTCCAGCGAAAATAGCGGATGAAGCTCTTTTGAATTGAACGAGTACGCGGAGACGTCACCGGAAGGTAGCAGTCAAGTTATAGCAGGACATGCATAAAGGCCTCGGCATATGAGCGCATCGCTGGCATTCAAATGACAATCGATCCATCAAAGTTCCAGCCTCGAAAAGAAGAACATCTTCCCTATCTCCGCAGGAGCACAGAAAGTGCCATGTACTGGCACTGTACTCCGTATCCTTGAGAGCGATCCAAAAAGTGAAAGGGTGGCGCATGACTCTTACAAAGCGCAGCTTCATTATCACAAAACTGCAAGCTTTGAACAGCGACTACCGATGGAAAAAAATCATGCAAAAGAGGAACTGGAGCCAGCTTGGGCGACACCTTGCCTTCAGTGTGCTAGTGCTTATCTCACCTTAGTCGCCATTCTTTACTGAAAGAGAGAGCTAAGAACTTCAGTGTACCAGTTAACGTGTGGTAGTGCATTGCACTAAATTGCTCAACCCTATTAAATTACCAGGCACACTTCAATAGCGACAGCAGGCTTCTCGTCCCCAACTTGCCGCGCCCTTTGCCACAAATCCCAGATATAGGACCCCTAGAACGTTCAAATTACAGAGCCGGAACATCGACTTGGAGTGTTCTCTCTGTGTGTGTGTGTGTGTGTGTGTGTGTGTGTGTTGAATTGGGGTAGCACAGGAAATCCTTGGTAAGCACGAGGAGTACAACCTGACATGGATGCAGCGTGGAATAGGAGGACCCACCCTGCATTGGCGTGGGATCAGAAGGCTGCCCCAGTACTAAACGTTCATTGTTTGACTGTCTCTAGGAGGCTGAATTCGTGAGGTGATTCGTGTCTGTCGGCTATAAGGATCCTCGGTGATAAGAAAAATCGCCTTAACGCCGACAGACGTCATTGTTTCCCAAACTTTCACTCAAATCAAGGAATGTCTGATTTTCGTTTCAATTGAAGCTCTTCCCTCGATTCCATACTGTCCACTATACCCAATTGACCGAAATCACAGTTCAATGGCACCATCACAGCTTCCCACCCGCCGTCTCGGCAGAAATGGCCCAAAAGTCACAGCCCTAGGCTTTGGATGCATGGGTCTGTCGGCTGCTTACGGCAAACCAGCATCAGACGAAGACCGCTTTAAGGTCCTAGACAAGGCCTACGAGCTCGGCGAGCATTTCTGGGACAGCGCAGATGTTTATATGGACAACGAAGACCTGATTGGCAAATGGTTCACGCGAACGGGCAAGCGGGACGAAATCTTCCTAGCTACCAAATTCGCCAGTGTCATGAAAGATGGTCAGATGAGCGTGCGGAGTGATCCCGAATACGTCAAACAGGCATGCGAGAAGAGCTTGAAAAGACTTAGCATCCCAACCATCGACCTCTACTACTGCCACCGACTCGACGGCATCACCCCCGTCGAAAAGACCGTCGAAGCAATGGCCCAACTAAAGAAAGAAGGCAAGATAAAATACCTCGGCCTCTCCGAAATCTCCTCCACCTCCCTCCGCCGCGCCCACAAAGTCCACCCCATCTCAGCGGTCCAAATCGAATACTCCCCCTACGCAACCGACATCGAATCTCCTGACATCGAGCTCCTCAAGACCTGTCGTGAGCTAGGCGTAGCCACGGTAGCATACTCACCTCTCGGCCGCGGTATGCTCACTGGTGCGTACAAATCACCTGCCGATTTCGAGGAGGGCGACATCCGGAAATCCGCACCGAGATTCTCAGAGGAAAATTTCCCTAAGAATTTGAAGCTGGCAGATGAGATTGGCGCGCTTGCGAAGAAGAAAGGCTGTACACCCGGTCAGCTCACTTTGGCGTGGCTGATGGCTCAGGGAGAGGATATCATTCCCATTCCAGGCACGAAGAAGATCAAGTACTTGGATGAGAACGTGGGTGCGTTGAAAGTCAAGCTTACGGAGGCGGAGAACGCTGAGATCAGGAAGGCGGTGGAGGCTGCGGAGATTCATGGTGGACGGTATCCTCCGGCTATGGCGACGAGGTTGTTCTCTGAGTCGCCTGAGCTGTGAGTGGAGGTTAGAATATAAGAGTGAACAAGAGGCTTTCGCTGTATATATCTTGAACCAAGGTATAAGAATTCCATCAATTTCCCAGATTATGAACTTTTCAACTTCGTACAAATGCAATCAGCAGTCCGCAAGAAGTATGCCCATCCTATATCTCTCAGCTCCCAATCAGAACCTCGCCTCAACCTTTTTCTCGGTATCTCCCAACGCCCACGCATTTCTCGCCGTCTTACTCCTAACCCTATCCACCTGCTCTCTCGTGAACCCTCTAGCTTCAACAGCAGGATTATACCCAACCCACGTCTTCTCCCTCACCTCTTCATCCCTCACAGCCTCATTCGTCTGTCCATCTGCCCGCTTGTATACCGTAACAACCGCGGCCCCGCCCAAGCCCAGATTATGCTGCAGCGCTACTTTCGCTCCCTCTACAAGCCTATTATTAGCCCAGCCTCTTAATTGCCATACGAGCTCTGCGCATTGTGCTATCCCGCTTGCGCCCAACGGATGGCCTTTCGATATGAGTCCACCAGAGGGATTGACGACGCAGCGGCCACCGTAGGTGATATCGCCCTTTCTGACCATTTCATGCGCTTTGCCCGGCTCGCATAGCCCAAGCGCGTCGAGCGTAATCATCTCGTTTGCGGAAAAGCAGTCGTGCAGCTCGCACACCTTAACATCTTTTGGATCGATCTTTGCTTCAGCCAACGCCGTGCGCGCTGCATTTTGTGTCATTCCGAAGCCCATCAGATTTATGGCCGAGCGATCAAACAGCGTCGGATTATCAGTAGCGAGATGCTGTCCAGCTATATGTATTGCTTGTGACCGGAGATGTGGCCTTGCAGCTAGGAAGGCTTCAGAGACGACGATTGCCGAGGCGCCACCGTCGGAGGTGGGACAGCATTGGAGTTTTGTGAGGGGCGCATGGATCATGGGGGATGAGAGAACTTGCTCGAGGGTGTAGACGTCGCGGAATTGGGAGTAGGGATTCTTGGCAGAGTGGAGATGGTTGATGCGTGCTATTTCTGCGAAGTCGGTGTCAGTAGCGCCGTACTTCTCTATGTACTCTCTTCCAGCGTTTCCGAACATCTGGGCTGCCCCGGGTGCGTTTGTGATCCCCCTCGTAGCTTTCATCATCTCGCCTGTCGTCCCAGTCGGGCTCGTCCTGTCCTGAAAGAAACTTTGCAGGCTGCCTGGGAACATTTTCTCAAACCCCACTACCATCACACAATCTGCGACCCCATGGCTGACCATATTTCTCGCCATGTGTAGCCCAGTCGAGCCCGTTGAGCAGTTGTTATTGACATTGTAGATAGGTATTTGTGTCATGCCGAATTGGTAGAAGACGCGCTGGCCGCAGGTGCTGTCGCCGTAGCAGTAGCAGGCGACGCCGGTTTCAACATCATCATAGTTGATCTGAGCATCGAGGAGGGCTTTGATACCAGCCTCGAAACCGAGTTCTGTGTAGTCGACTTCATTGGTTGTCAGCGGAGCGCGAGATGCTTGAGAGGAAGCAGGCTTACCTTTGCCGCGTGGCTTGATAAACTTGGTGAGGCCCACGCCGAGGACGTATGCGGTCGAGCTTGGCTTCTTTCCCATGATGATGAGCGGTGTTCATTCAGTTGCTCATGTAGGTGCGTTGCACAGAATCTGGGGAAACAGCGCGCTGAGCGCGGGGAAAAAGCGCCGAGGTCAGCAATCTAGCCCTAAGGCTAGTCTTGATCCAGTGCCGCATGTCAAGAACAGACCATGCCGTGCATGCCTCATAGGTTTGACCTCTTGTCTGTATGAAAGGACACAAGAGTAGAAGATGAGAAGCTTGGACAATAGCAGATATAAAGATAATACAGGCGGCAAGCCAAGCAAACGCGGAACGCCACAATCGAGCGCATGGGAGAAGAGTGGAAGACGCAGCACAGGGAGAAATCAGAGATCGTTCAGACACAATATCTTCTTTTCGCTGTAGAAGAGCATGCCTTAAACATGGGTCTCCATCTAGTCGTGGATTCGTAGTTGTCGTAAAATTCCGAACGCCAGTTGCCCAATACCCCAAGTCTAGACAGTCATGGCTTCTCCATCAGCCTCCGCACCCTTCACCGTCTTGCCCGTCTTCTTAATTTTCTCAAGGACAGTCTCGAAGGGTACCGATTCAGTGTAGACATCTGCTGACTGGGAATCGAGGTCGACTTTGTAGGTGGAGAGGCCTGCGTAAACGGAGAGGTCAGCCAGCGGATACGACGAGAGACATGGAAGGCAGAGGGAAAAGAGACACACCTTCTGTCTTCTTCAGCACGCGATCAACGGCGCCGGAACATCCAGAGCAGGTCATGGTAATGTTAAACTTGTAGTGGTGGGCTGCTGATGCCATGGCGAGATTTTGTGATTTTTGGGCTGTGACTTGGAAATGGGCTTGGTGCTGAGGCAATGTCTTTGGGAATGGGTTTGATGGTTGAGTTGTGGGTGATGCAAAGCAGTCTCTATATAAAGATCAAGGGACGAAGAAGAAGTTGGGTTGGGGAGAATATGTACTACATGATAGAACAATGAGGATGGTTTTACCGCGCTTACGGTGGCAAGAATTACAAATACGCGCTTTTGCAGTCAAGATAATCTCCTTTACTTCATGTCCTTACTTCTCTCATTCGGTCACCGACAATGGTTCTGACCCCAAGCGCTAGAACTCGATCGGACGCTCATTCCAATCGTAAAGCCTGATATTTCTCCGAGTCCAAAATGGCTGCATGCCATGAGCTCAAGGCTTCGCTTGAAGTAGATCGAACAGGAGCTTGCCCTTTCGAATCGTCAAATCTTCTTTAGGTCGTATGGATGTGGTTTGTGGTGCATCTCCCAAAGAGAAGCGTCCCCATAGAGCAGCTCTGCTCACACGTCAAGCGTCCAGACCTTAACAGCTCCGTCATCTCCGGTAGTAATAATCATATCCTCTTGCTCTGCAGCACCATCTCCCTTCTTGTCTCTTCTTGGGGCCCATATCACATGGTTGATCTCAAAGACCCCATGTGCGCCTTCAGTCTGTGCCACGACCACCCACTCTGTAAGATCAAGAGCGTCCTGGCTGTCGGTAGCGTTTCTGTCCTTGCGATTGGCATTTGCAGTAGGGCCACTAGCTCCAGGCACTTCCTGCATAGACTCAGGCAAGGCAACAGTATTCTTGGAATCTTCATTCGCTTTTCCGTTGGATTCTGAGCTCGCTCCATCAGCCTGCTCTGGAACAGCTTCATTCGAAATTCCTGTAGGGGCCTGGTTCCACCTCTCTTCGTAGACGACTATAACTCCATCCCCTCCCGTGCTTACCACTCTACCACTCTTACTCCAAGCAACAGCGTAGATAGGTCGACTGTGCACCATTGGCAATCTCGCCTCCTCAATCCAATCTTCTTCAGAACTTCCACTCCGTATGATACTCAATTTGCTCTGCTGTACCCTCTCTTTCGGCCTCCTCCTCCAAACCCTTATTGTCAAATCATCCGAGCAACTCAATAGCCTAGGTCCACTCGCCTCCCTCCTCTTCGCCCACGTCTTTTGTAATTCATCCTGCCCCTCAATCTCCTTATAAATCTTAGGAACCACCCCCTCCCACTGCACACACCAAACGGTACTTTCATGCCCCTTTAGCACCCCGCAACACCCCCAATCATCCACATCCTCCCTCCACAACCTCACATCATCATCGTAGCTCCCACTAGCCACCAACTCCTCCTCGGGATGCCAAGCCACACATTTGACATCGCCCTCATGTTCCTGCAACACAGCTATAGTCTCGTAGTCATCTTCCCCCACTTCTTCCCATATCCATACGCTCTTGTCGCGCGAGCAAGTCGCCAGTAGATTACCTCCCGAGGACCAGGCCACGGATTTGACTTCGGAATCATGCCCGTCGAGGACGATAGCGAAGCGCCATTCTTCATCTTCGTCTGCTTCGCCGTAGTTTTCTATATCCGCGTCGGGTGCGTCGAAGTCCACTGGTGCTGGGACCACCGGTTTGGGGTTGAGGTCGTCGTTATCGTATCTCCGCCATATTCCCACACTGGCATCGAAGGAGCCGGTTGCCAGTACGCTCTCGCCTTTGAGATTAGGCTTCCAGGCACAGGTGCGTATGCTCCGTTTGTGGCCGCCGGTTATGGTTGAGAGGAGGGTGAAGGTTGTGAGGGAGTATATGCGGACGGTTTTGTCCGAAGAGCAGGTTGCGAGGAGTGGGGCGGTGGGGTGCGGGGCTGTGAGCCAGGCGCGAGAAGGGGATGGAGAAGTGAGAGTTGCGAGGAGCGAGATCTTCGCGAATGTAACTTGAGTGGAGGTGGTCGTAGGCATTTCGTCAATTTAGTGGTATGATGGAGGTCTGCAGTTTGGAGGGGAGATCTACAGGAAATTGGCTATCTCATCCTCGATATAAATGTTGATTTACTTGTATTTCATCGATAAGCATAGCACTTACTGCTTTTTGCTCTAGACCCAGTACTCGTGCTAGGATACATCGAGGCCTGTTACTCTTCCGCTTGTGTGACAATTTTCGACTGCCCTGTTGAGATTGAACCCCTACATATACACAACGAGGTCCATCTGTGTTCTTGAGCACCTGTATTACATGTCTCTTCCTGCGTGTTGAGCTGATGAGGGAATTCTGCTCTGACGGACTATACAAAACTTGTATATTTTCCTATCAGTAAGCAAGTCAATTCTCCGGTAAATATCCCAGTGTTTCATTGTCAATCCGGGATCATCAGGCTGGAGCTTATCCTTGGGACTGGCGATAATGCTTTGGGGGGCTCGGGGTGGTGCAAATGTTCCCAATATTAGAGGACGTCGCCGGTGTTCTAACTGGAACTTGATCGTAAGGCTGAAGCTGAAGCAGCAATCGATACCTTGGATTATGGGGTTTTCTGCTAGAAGGATGCCTTTCCCGCTGCCTTTTCAGGAAGAGCTGCTTTCACGTCTGCAGCTCGTTTTGTTATTTGGGGTTTGTTGTCCAGCTCTTTTTTCCTCCACCAAGCCGCCCTATGGCTGAAAATATTCATGGTTAACATCTGGAACTGTTATTCCAATGCCGACTGCCATCAGTCACAGCCGGCTTGATATGTCCGTCGAAGAGATTCGCCTTCTTAAACTTATCCAGCTCCAGCGGGCGACCACAACGCTCCTCTCCATTGCATCCTAGAGCACGTTGCTCCGAGTATCCTCCTATCATATACGGCCCTCTCCTACCGATGGGGGCACCCGAAGGACAGACTTGCAATCTTGACAGGGGATTGCGCCTTTGCAGCCACTCGTAACCTAGCCGTCGCTCTCTTCTTCCTCGTTACCTTTGCCTTCCCCCAATGCGGGTGCCAGTCTCCCGTGTTATACGCCGCCCAGCTACGAAACATCTTCCATTCGCTCACGCTCATGGGCCTGGGGAATCTCATTTGCTCAGTCCTCTCGTGGCTCGAGAGTAATGCTGATATAGACGTTTTCGGTCAAAGCCTTGAGACCCGGATATCCAACGCTATGTTTCCTCAAGCAAGGTATCAATTGACCACCATGCTTTTACAGAGGACTTCCCTGGGTAAAAAGCTTTATCGTGCATGGCCACAATTGCGCAGGGAGGACAAGCATAGACAATCCTACGCCTGGGAATGCGCCTAGCATTAGGTGACTATCGGCTGGGTTGGGTAGAAGCCAAAAGCACAGTCAGGAGACTGGATCAGTATACTACAAGGCTGTAACAGGCCGAAAGGGCTAAGAGAAAGAGAACGAGGCGGGTGGAATTTAGTAGGCGATGCGATCATTTCTCTGGCTATTCATGGCGAGCATATGAATACTAACGACTGCGAATATCTAGATATCTATTAGTTCAAGATACATGTAAAGGTCTGTAATAATTCAAGCAATATACCGTGTGAGGTCTCTCCATCGCAGCAGCCCTGTGTATTCCGAATTCTAGTAGTTACAAGGTACCTTGAGGTGGACTCCGTATATGTGGATTCCGGTCCGATGGAGCGCAGCCGTATCCTTCGGGCACCATGGGCGATTATTTTTGAGACAAGTTAGTAATTAGTGCTTATAAATCACCTTGCTGCGTAAGTCATACCATCAATAGTAGGCAAAATTCATAGAGATGAAGATAGATAAAATATCACTCGATGATCGGTGAATCCCCGAAGACAAAAAGTAGAGGGAGTAGAACAACATCAGCATTGACGGCTTGATAGAATATCTAGTGTCTGACCAACTTAACTTCCCAGACTTATCGTCGCAGGCCCTCCTGAGAGTGAAATTTCAAGCGGAACAACGTTGTTGCAATTCAATCGCACTTTACCCTGCAACTACCACCGACTAGGTTGTGCTAGATTTTTGGCAGGCTCGTCAGTGGTAGACTACGCCACAATTTAGCATCAGCTCCAAGCCTCAAAGTTTCTTATGGCGTGGCTCACGATTTCCTGCGTTACGAGAACGCCATCTTTTGGCATGATATCCTTCAGACTCTCCGTCCTCTTATTCTTTGAAATTGTCGTGTTCGGAGCACCTCCTCGTTGCAAGTTTCCAGGCTGCTCATGAGATATGCCATCCCCAAATTCCAAGTCTAGAAATCTTCCTTGATGTATTGCATCCAAGGGGATAGAATTGCTTCGATTCTGGGAAGCAGGACCCTGATGATCGGATCTGGCAGCAGAGGAAGAGTAGCCACCTTTGTAATTTGAGCCAGACCGTCCCTGGACTCTGCTCTGTTGGAGGATTCGAAAGGAGGGGAGACAAGATACAACGACGGCTGAGCATGAGTCATGTTAGTGCCACAGCTGAATCTGCAGGGGTGTCGAACATGCTGCTCACCGACGCTTGCTTCAATGATTGACCATAAAGCCAGCCAAACTGGGTCAACATGACCGGTTTGGGGACTAACGACAATGGCCCGTATGATTGCAAAGATGACAACAATGCCACTAAAACAGAAGATTGCTGCTATAGCCAATTTTGGTTTGCGGTCCATCTTCAGGTCCCAGAGCAAAGCTAAGAGCAAGAACATCACTGCGAGGGATGGTTTAGCAATAGCTATCCAGAGGCTGCCGACTTACCAGCAAAGTCACTGACAACATCAAAAACCACAGTGACGTACAGACTGTCATTCGACACCCGGGTGTCTCTCGGACTGATGCACTGACCTGCATAGATGAGTGTCGTGATCACCGTAACAGTAGCGTTCACTTACCAATATGAAAGTAGTCCCGAATAGGCCAGCAAGAAACGATCTGAGTTGCCCAGCAACCCAGGTAGAACAAGCCTGTTACTGCTAGTACAGCCCACCAAGCCCACCTTAATATGCGGGCGTGCAGGTTGTGAAACAAGGTCTTGTAGAAAGCCAAGATTGAAAACTTGACAGCCCATACTGAAGTCCAAAAGAACACAATCAGTGCGAATTGACATCGAAGGTAGAAGTCTGCGTCAGATACAAAGTTTGCCGAAGGGATCTCCTCGTGAGCAGCTACCCGGTCGACTTCGTACATGTCAGGGATAATATATCGGTACAGCACTGCCATGACAATGAGGGTTGTAATGGCGATAAAGACGCAGCAATCGGAGATGATCTTGGTCGTAGCGCGACTATCTGGAGCCTTGATCGAATACCTGATTCCCGTTCGGATGAAGACAAAAACCATAGCAATGCCGACCATGCACCACATCGTTCTCTGCTCCGCACATCAATTGCCAATCTTCCGAAACTTTGAGCCATTGAGACCTACCGTTAGAGCGAGAGGACTAACACTGTTAAAACTGCCTACCAACATAATGGCTCTGCTCTACATAGAATGCACATATGAACGAAGAGAAGACTGAAGAACACGAACATCGAGGCATGACGAGAACAAAGCACAATAGCACAAGGAGGTCTGGAGGAACACGATATGCAAGGAACGCGATTCAAGCAAGGGCAGGCAGCTCACATGCAAGGGTCCGCACTAGTAGCCGAACGCACCAAAAACGTATGTCAATAAGATAGATGACCTTTACAGACTAGATTTGAATTGTCCAGCCGTACCTGGAAAGGTACCTTGCTTGTACCGTTTCCATGCTTTCTCGACCTCTGCAAAAGAATCGTAGCCAAATAGCCATTCCTGGAACACGGGATCTGCCCAACGGTTTGGGTAGCCCTCAAAGGGTTCATGCTCGGTCAGTTGGCGATCGCGCTCTTCCTGGTGCGGTCCATCTACCATGTGAAAGATGTCCCTCAATGCTGTGCTGCCCTTGACTACGCGGGTAGTGCGATCTTTTCGTAGGCGCTCATAGATTGTGAGCACATCTGCAATCTGTGATCGGCGTTCTATACGCTCGAATAGTGCACCGAGAACGGCTCCGTCTTCCACAGCTTGGGCTGCCCCTTGAGCACTGCTCATTGCCAGGTTAGATGTGGTCTTCTAGATTCCGGTGACACGCAAACGTACAGGTAAGGCAAGGTAGCATGACAGGCATCTCCTATAAGAACGAACTTCCCACTAGGATGGCTCCAGCTTTCCATCTCTTCGCTGTTCAACAGCCGCCATTTTGTCGTATCCTGTACCATGCCAAGCAAAGTTTTTAGCTTTGGGTCCCATCCTGCAAAGAAATCTCGCATTTCCTGTAAATCGGCTTTGGCAGTGTTGAGCATCTCTGGCAGGTTATCGGGACAAATGAGCACGATGTTATAAAGGCCACCAGCTTGGAGAAGATAGCAGACGACGTGACCATAAGGGCCCATCCAGTAGTTTATGGCAGGTTTCTCAGCCAACTCTCGCAGATCGGGATGTTTCTTCATATCCTCAGCCTTAATCACGATTCGGTATGCGAGGTCTCCGGTCAGGTGTGGAGGGTCAGTGTGTCCAAGTAGCGATTCTCGGCATATAGACTTGAGCCCGTCCGCACCAATGATCATATCGGCCTGGAAGTCTGGCTTGTTTCTTATCCGAATCAAAGCTCTGTCAAAGTCTATGTTCGTCACGACTGATCCCAATTTAATCGTTATACCCTGGCGCTCTGCTTCGGCTACTAGAATCCTATGATAATCCGCGCGGTGGATGTGGAGGTATGGGACACCATAACGCTCTTCCGCATAGGGAACCATGTTGAGCTTGTTGAGAATGGCACCATCGCGGTAGGATCGTATGATAAAGTCGCTGGGCCGCACTGAAGCGGATTCAATCTTCTCAAGAAGGCCATAGTGTTTAAGGATGCGGGACGAATTGGGCGGTATCTGGATGCCTGCACCGACCTGATTTGGAACAATCAGCATGATTGGGTCGCCAGGTGCCTGTCGGACTTACCTCTCCAAGCACTGGCGTCTGTTCGAGTATGGTAGCCCTATGACCTGCGCGAGCAATACCAATGGCAGCTGCGAGACCACCCAAGCCAGCTCCAATTACACCGACGTGGAGTTTGTTGTCAGCCATAGGATTCCATGAGAATGTGCATTGAAGACGGGAGTGCGGTAATTATTATATAGCTGCAGGAATGACAGCAACTTGCTTGCCGTGCTTGTAAACACGTACATGATTGCCACTGTCAGTAGTCGACAGTAGTGCGCAGCACAAGATAAACGGTAGAGGCTCATGGCAATCACGTTCGGCATCAAAGATCGGGATGCGGGGGCGGCCACAGGTTAGCTCGCGGTAGATCAATCTGACTTCAGGTCAATGTCGTCGACAGTGACACAGACTCGATCCCAATTGCATCGAGTGGAGACATTATTACGGTCTTGCAGGATGTGCGTCACAATATGCAGCGGATGCAGCTGTGCCTGCAATGCATAAGGTATGTAAGTATCATCTGCCGGAAATAAGCCGAGGTGGTCTTGGCCGATGGCGGATACTCGTGAAGAAAGTGAAGACTTGTTGAACCTTCCAAAGAGATGCACAGAAAATATCACGCGCTTTGCAAGATTTGGCATGTACACGAGGGAGGAAGTTACACCAGTTCCATGGCCAACAACGAGACCTGATCATCCTCTCCTTAAACCATCCATCCCCCTCCTTATCGTCATCACCAACTGAACCCCTCGGACACGCCCACGCGCAACATGCGCTCCCCTCGAATAAAAACAGCACCAAACATAATGCGTCCACTACGACCAAAGGACGAGCGTGGTGATACCCAGACCTCACTCAACGCGATTCCTGCAGCATCAAAGTCGAACAAACGAAGATGTGTCTCCAGTGCTTGCATTCCATGCAGGAAGCGCAAATCCAAAGTACGTTTGTTGAATTCACTGTTGCTCAACGCCTTATACCTTCCAGAGCTCCACCTTGACTGCTGTGATTTCGCCGATGGGCTCCGGCTGACGCGCTTGCTCTAGTGCGACGGTGGCATTCCTGATTGCTCAACCTGTGTTGCAGTCTACCAGACGCCCTGCTCCTACGACGTCGACAGTGATCATAGACGCAAGGCAGCATTGAAGCGAGATATTACAACATTAGGAGAACGGAACCGCTCTCTCGAAGTTATTCTCAAAGCAATACGGACTTCATGCGATTCAGAGATGGTCGAAATCGTGCAACAGATTCGGGCCGATGAGAAACTTGACGTTGAAGCCCTTGCGGATTCACTGAAGAAGACCGACATGCTTTCAGAACAACCGGAGCGGTCTGAGCGGTCTGAAAGATCTGGTGTGGAATCTGCGGAAAGAGAGCTCTCCAACCTTCTTGGCCGTCCTGCGCTCGATTCGGATGGTGTAGTTAAGCATTACGGTCACACATCCCATCTTGGCCTGGTCAAAGATGGTGGCCACTCTCCAACGCACGTCCAGACAGCAGAATGGACCGACGTCACCCGCAACGGTGCACTTGTTCATCACCTATTCGATCTCTACTTCTGCTGGTCACATCCATACTACCAATTATTTTCTCAGCACGCCTTCCTCAGAGATATGGCTAATGGCCGCACACAATACTGCAGCTCCCTCCTGGTCAACGCTGTCTTGGCCATAGGATGCCTTTACTCGGATCGTCCGGAGGCTCGTCCAATTCACCACGACCCGTCTACTGCTGGTGATCATTTCTTCGCCGAAGCCAAGCGACTTCTGATCAAATCTGACTCCTCAAACTTGACTACGGTCCAGGCACTGGCACTAATGGGTCTACGTGAGGCTAGCTGTGGCCGTGACAGCAGCGGCTTCCAATTCGCAGGACGATCTGTGAGAATGTCGATTGAGCTTGGCTTGCATCTTTCGTTCGCTTCTGCTGGAGACAAGCTTCATCCAAGTGAAGTAGAGGCTAGGAAAACCACCTTCTGGGGTTGCTTCGTTTATGACACGTAAGCCACACCTCGTCCTAGTCGCTAATGTTCATTGTGAGTTGCTGACTCGTCAAGGGCCTGGTCTATCTGCATTGGGAGGATAGGGCAGCTTCCACGTACAGCTATTAGCGTCGACCTTCCATGGGTGGAATATGAAATCGATTTGGATCCCTGGAAGCCGTGCACTGACTGGGCAGAACAGGATCCATCTGCTGCATTCAGACCTATACTCACGCATAGCTTTGCGTACTATTTCAGTCTTCTTTCCGAGATTGTCAACGACACTGTGTTCATGTTCTATGCCCCTCGCGAGCGTTTCACAAGCAGAATGCTGTCGGACTTCCATGAGCGATATTTGCAATGGTTCACTAAGCTGCCTGAAAACTTGAGAGTATTCGCCAACGCCACACCTCATGTCATTGCACTTCAGTAAGTATAATCTCATTGTCGAAGAAGACATCTATATTTTCCCCTACAAGCAGAGTTCTCTGGGTCGGAGTAGTTGCTAACAATTGACTAGTATGTACTATTACACGGTCATGATTCACCTCTTCCGGCCGTTCCTCAAAGTCGATCTCACGACATCAAAATTGGTCCCCCGCGAAATCTGTGCAAATTGCGCAGCGGAGATCGCTATGCTTGTCTTACAATACAGGCAGACATATGGACTGCGTCGTGTTCCTCTCGTGATGACCCACTGCATCCTCTCGTCGAGCATCATACATCTGATCAACTTGCCAAAGCCCTCCGATGCTCATGACTTAGCCCAGGGCCTCGGGGCTCTGAACGAAATGAGTGTAAACCACGCCTTTGCGAGTCGGAGTCTGAAGATCGTACTGGATTTGGCAAGGCAATGGAACATTCACCTCCCGGACGAGGTTGTTCAATACAAGCTTCCGCCCGTCAAGGCACCAAGCTCGCAAGAATATCCTGGCTTTCCATCGCCAGGTTTATCAAGCCACTCTCAGCCTCAGGATACCAATCTGGGAAAGTGCATTGCGAACGAATTACCCTTTAAGAACACTCCCCCGGGGACCTTTGCTCAGCCAGCGGAGATGTTCTGGACCCCCGTCAAGGGCCAGAATGTACCGCTTCACGCACCCGAGCCAGCAGTAACAGGACCAATGGACATCAGCGCAATGGTCGACTGGAATCTGCATCGCGATGGCTTTCAAATGGCCAATCTCGGCGAGAACTTCCTGGGTCCCCCACTATACCATCACAACCGTCAATCCAACGTCAATCGTCACACTCAGCTCAACGGCTACATTAATGGTCAAGCCAATAGCAATATCCAAAGCCATTGGTCACCATCATGAAGGCTGGTCTGAATAAGCCTCTTGAACTTAGCTTAAATCCGAGAATCTGTCTCTATGGCAATACCTACGATTTAAGCTATTATGAACGACTCGCCAGCACATTTTCATGACCTCAAAAATGAATAAGGGACGACGAGAGCCCGATGTCGAAGGTTAACAAAACCATCAAATGGGATTTCTTGAATTTTCTGTATGAAATCGTCTTCGAGGATTTCAGCATTACCACACTAACAATCTCCCAGAAAGTTCTGCTATAATGCTCGGGATTGAGATCGAAGCATGGTGAATATAAAACAGATACACCATCTATGCGGAAGAGAGCTCATTATAGCACATGATGCAAATAGCAAGATCTACATTTCAAAAACCAAATTGAAAGCATTCTTATCATACACTCAACCATATGTGGCGACTATCCAGCCACTGTGCTCCACAAGATCGGGTGTGCGGCTGTTAGGAAAAGTGCGGTAAGAGTTGTTCTGCTTATATCGGCTCGAGGTACTGACTGGATACCGCCAGGTATATTTTCAGAATGGCACCAAGCAAATTCGGAAATGCGATGCCAAGTGAGCTGCAGCGGCATATGACTGGTTGCATATCTTATACTTGCACCAATACAATGCAGAAGCAGAGCCTTGCATAGCTGAGATTTTCCTGGTCGAGGTAAGGATGCTGTAATCTAGCCACTCTATCAAAATTACATATATTCCTAGACCATATGCCGTCAATGTCCTCATATGCGGTTGTGATAGGTTGTCTTTAGTAAAGGCATGCCACAACTACTTGCCATGAGATGTAACGAGAAGACCGTTGAATTCTCTACGCCTAAAAGAAGGATTCACCCCCGAGTCGGCCATACCCCCTGGGTCGGCCACCCTACTAAAACTCTACAACCGTCCGTGTGGATATTACGATTTCCCCTACAAAGTTGGAGCGATTACCAAGTACGACAAATGTCATACCAAGACCTTGATTCATACTAGTATGGTTCGCAAGTTGTGATACTTTGACCGTTTCCTAAGAGATCCTTGGAGCCACAGAGCCGACAGAGCAAGATCCCAGACGTGCCACAGTACCCTGAAAGTTCCCAATTACTCAGCCTTACAGGATGGCCGACTCAGGCTCCCGATCTCTGATTGATATGCAACAATGGCGTCGACAGCTAGCGATGCCATTTCTGTCTCGGAGATGCCGACTTCTTAGTGGTCGGAAAGGACTCGGTGATTTCCCCAGAAACAAATAAGCGTTAGGGTTTGACCCAGAGGAAGTCAGTTTGCGGGGTAAGACGACTCGATGATCGACGTTGCAGCTTCAAGACGGCATGACTTACATGACAAAACTGACTCGCATCAACGTCTAACCACTCTCTTTCTAGTACTGGTACTGGTACTGGTACTTCGGTGGCTTCAACCCCACCAGAAGCTTTTGCCTAGGCGAATTTTTGTTGGCAAGAGTTTCCGCAAGTAGTAGTCGTAATGAAGGATACCCCAACATGCCGCTCCAGCCAAATCTCGACTCCGCCAACCCCACGGCCCAAGAACCTTCCAAAAAGTCAACGCCCCGCCATGTCATCCTTGCCGAACATCCAATACCATCTCATACTTTTCAATCCACCTTACCTTGTCGAGCCTGGCTGGGCTGTCCCCGGAATCTCGCCCTACGGCACTTCGCTGACTCCAATGTTACACCCAGGTCATCATGCGAAAACAATTCACACCGCATGCCTCAACGTCACGCCGAGATCGCAATCGCCACGACTCGACACCATTCACTGCCTCAATTCACTACTCGTACCACGTTGTCGACACGAGAGCTTCCAATAAGTCAAGAGAATGGAACATGGACCTTGAGGAACACACTGTCCCCGAGGACGCGCGATAAAAAGAAACAGTGGTCAAGTGGGCATAGTGCCCGCTACGATGGCGAGCCCACAGACTCTAGTAATGCAGGATCGAGGACCCACAGTGCTGGCCGTTGTGATAGCACTCCTTTGCCTCTCCACCGTCTTCATCGTCCTGCGACTCATATCTCGCTTCGGCATCGTGAAGCGAGTGAGCAACGATGACTATGCTATTATCGTGGCTTGGGTAAGCAATTGGAGATACTTGGGCAAACCTCGTATAACAAAGTGCTGACTGAGGCTAGCTTATCGCGTTCGGCTTCTCCTTCTCTATATGTTATGGAACAAGCGTTGGACTCGGCCGCCATGAAGCAGATGTCAAGCCAGAAGATCATACGACCCTCAAGAAAGCCGAGTATGCGTTTTCCGTTCTATATGTAGGTACTACACGTCTACGGACTCGAACATGTGGCTAACCGAGCCAGAACCCTGCATTGATGGCCACAAAGACCTCGATTTGCCTCTTCTACCTCACGCTGTCGAAGAACCATCCGGTCTTCCGATGGACGACTTTAGCAACTCTCGCCGTTGTCAATGTGGCAGGCCTGGCCTTGACGTTCCTCAACATCTTTCAATGCCGTCCCGTTGGAGCCGCTTTCGACGATCCTATACAGCCATCTGCCAAATGTATCGATATCGTCACCCTATACCTCTCGTCAGCGCCTGTCAATATAATCACAGATCTAGCGATACTGTTCCTACCTATGCCAATCTTGACGAGTATGAGACTCCCACGGAACGAGAAAATCATCCTAATTATAACGTTCAGCTTTGGTGCCTTCGTGGCTGTTGTGGACGTCGTGAGAATTGCATACTTGGAATCGGCAGCTTTGGCGCGTCTCACGGACAATTCTGGATCTGCTGCCTCAAATGTAGAGTACGACTATTCATGGATCGCATCTCTGTCATTCCTGTGGTCAGCCGTGGAGGTGCACGTTGGGATACTTGTTGCATGCGTGCCTGGTGTAAAACCATTGGTGGCGAAGCTATTCCCAACTCTGCTCGGCCGCATCAAAGCTGTGAAAGAGCTAACGGGAAATCCATTCTACGGGCCTGGCGATGCTCAGTGGGCAAACCTTGCTCCTAAGGCCCAACCATCTTCGGTCCATGAACCTCCTCCACCTCGTACCCCTGCGAACACGGTAAATGTTCCTACTGTCAATGACAACGAAGGTGAGACGGGCATGATGGAGTTCTTGACAACACCCGACATGACCCATCTGCCGATACGCCAGTCAAGTACTGGGCTGGCGACTATAGCAACCACGGCAAGAACCAGACCCCGAACCCCGAGTCTCACAATCTTCGACTTCGTCAACATCAGGAACCATAAAAATATGACGAAACTGACTAACCGGGAATCCATAGCTCCATTAGCCTTGGTCACTATTCTTTTCTTCCTCTGGGGCTTCGCTTATGGTCTGCTGGATGTCCTCAACATGCAGTTCCAGCTCATAGTGGGCAGCAGTAACGGCCAGTCTGTTGGGCTGCATTCAGCCTACTATGGTGCTTACTTCTTCGCACCGCTCACATTCGGAAGATATGTATTCAAGAAATGGGGGTTCAGAGCAACCTTTATTGTCGGTCTGTGCATATACGGATGTGGAACGCTTGTCTTCTGGCCATCAGCAGTCCTGGCCTCTTATCCAGCATTCCTGATCTCCAACTTCATCATTGGCCTTGGTGTAGCCACACTTGAAACAGCTGGCAATCCATTCATCGCTCTATGTGGGCCACCCGAGTATTCGGAGGTCCGCCTAAACATCTCGCAAGGAGTGCAAGCGATTGGCAGTGTCCTATCCCCTATACTAGCAAAGAAAGTCTTGTTCAAAAACGTTCATGACGCGCCATCGCTCATCGATATCCAATGGACCTACCTAGGCATTGCCCTCTTTGACGTCTGCCTCGCCCTCATCTTCTTCTACCTCCCCATCCCCGAAGCCTCCGACGATGAACTTGAAGAGATGGCCGAGCGACGTGAAACCGTATACCAGCGCAAAGTGCTTGGTACACCCGTCATCTTTGTGACTCTTGTCTTCGGCATCTTCTCCCAATTCTGCTACACAGGTGGCCAAGAAGCTGTCGCAGGCGCCTTCCAGAAATACGTCGCCGCTGTTCAACCGGACTCGGACATTGGCCCCTTCAACTACCACGCAGTTGGCCACACAGTCTTCGCAGTCGGACGTTTCATGACCGCCATTGCCGGCTTGATCGTGAAACCGCGCCGCATACTCCTCTTCCTCTTCGTTGGCGCAATCATCGCTTCGGCCCTTGCTATGAGTCTGGAAGGCTATAACGGCGTCGCAATGATCGTGCTAATTCTCTTTTTCGAATCCGGAATCTTCTCACTCATATATGCCATTTCCATTCGAGGGCTGGGCATGCATACGAAAACAGGCTCTGTGCTCATCACGGCCGCTACATCTGGTGGTGCAGTCATCCCTGGTATCATAAGCCCAGTCACCGATCGCTATGGACTGCGATACTCCTTCTGCGTTGTCGTTGCCATCTTTTCTTTTGGCGCACTGATGCCTTTGTATCTCTCACTCAGTCCGGCCGCGAAGAAGCAGGTGGATCCAGTGCATGTGACTCGAAGCTCTATCTTAGGCCAGGAATTGAGACCAACGAGTAGCAACCGGGCCAGTAGGGTGTTCAACGCCGTGACTAGAAGAAAGAAGACCCCAAGCGAATCGACAGTAAGCGACGAGGCAACAATTGAGCATGTGGAGGGGAGGGGAAGTCATTCTGCTGAGTGGCCTGGGTGATGGTTCCTAGATCTACACAAGGGAAATGTGATTTATTGCAGCGTTTCAGCATGGCGCTGGGGATTTACGACTACATAATGGGCGGTCTTTGGTCGAGATCATGGGGACATTTTGGAGGAACAAGGCTTGCGTTGCATTGTGTTGCATTTCAGGGAGTTATCAGCCATGAGATATCCTGGTAGATATGACAGCATCATGCAATATATCACAAATTTCTATCTTCCAAGCCTTCTACGATCTCGATAACGTCCCTCGACTTCCTGATATAAACATCAATCAATAGATTGCCAGTAACACTAATAGTTGCTAAAAGTAGACATCAAAAGTGCACATAGAGGCAGGATCTCATCCCCGCCTTCTCAACCAACAACGACGAAAATCCACAACAGAACGCTTCCAATTGGCGCACATCGCACTTTCCTTCCTAAATCCCACCTCCTCATTCCATGACAACAAAAGAGCAAGCTAGAAGCCACAACAAGACTCCTGCCGCGTCCACGCTTAGCTAGAGTAATCAATGCGCTCAGTCGAGTAAATGGCAAAAAGGACCCTTGCGAAAACACGAGTTGCGGATTTTGATAGTTTTTGGATAAGAAGGTGCGTTGAGACTTGCGTGCACGATGTGTGCGCTGGGATGGGTGAGGAAAGTTAACAGTGTCGTGTTTCAACAGCTAAGGCTGGGGAGTTTATTCCGTCGTTTGAACGATATGAAAGTACAGGACTCCACACGATATGTGGGGAAATCGTTTAATACGAAGCATGAGAGCTTTATCTCCTGTTGGGTGGATATAGAGAAACTGGTTGGTATGACTGGGAATTGGATTGAGATGACAGATTGACCAATTTCCTGGTATGTAATTATTTGGACTGGACTGGATAGGGTTGAAAACACCCAACGAGTCGCGCGAGAGATAATATCGGGAGTGAAAGTGTAATATTGGGCTTCTGAGTGCACATGTAGATACAATGGTCTTTTGGACACGGTGTGGAATCGACTTCACGCCACAGAGTGTTATCTCGCCCCAGGAACGTAAAAATGCAGATATTGAAATGGGCTTATATTCTGAACTCTTCGCTTTGGGGAGTTGTTGGGGGACCAGGCGGTTTTGGTTGTATTTTGACACGTCGAAGTACATCCGGATAGCGATTTCTGGTTTGTAACCTGACTATTTCGGGGTTAGACGCCCGCGGAAAGGGTCAATGTTGAATTGTGAAGGGCGGGTCTTGTCGACGTTTGGAGCGATTTGGGATATAAATCGAGACGGAATCTTCTCGGCAACCCACCGTCGATTTTTCTTATGGAGTTGGGGTTACGATACTTCAACGGCAGCGATGATATGAGATGATGATATTCAGACGTTTCATACAGTTTCACTATCCCGTCTCTTAATTCTGTGACCCATCTCGTGATAACGAGACGGATGTATGGCTCATGCCGCGTTCAGGAATAGTTGCCGCCAGGAGTTCCACACCTCTTCCACAGCCCACTAAATCTGTTGCTGTCTCGGAGGCGCTCGGTGTGGCCATTTAATCTCTGTAGGCAAGCCTGAGACCGGGTTCTACGTGTGTCAATAGTGAAAATCCCGCCTCGATCCGAGACATTGTCATAGGAATTCGGCCTTGTCGCAGACTTCGTGGTGTGCTCATTCCTGCTGTAGAGTACACAAGACTTCCGTGGAAGACAGCCCTCCAGAATGATGGGGCGGTGCTGCGTGTTCAGCTCAGGAGAAATACTGAACAGATGGTTCGATACATTGAACAGATACGGAAGACGACCCTTACAATCGTTGATGTTGGACTATAAGAGCATCCTTTCTTTCACGTTTCCATTGATTCAGATTTCCAACCAGACACTGGCAGATGGATTTCTTATTTTCCGCCAATTTCATGGTACACCCAGCAAGCTTTGATCGCTATGCATCATCTGAACTGCCTCTACGCGTCCTTATTTGCCTTGCCAGTCGCTGCATTGCCTGCGAACACCTTCAATACGCCATGTGTACCTCGCTATCAGATTCCTGGTGCGGGTTTCTCGAGCCAACATCAGACAATACCGCTTGATTCGGGCGAGTCGCACTGTGACGGCCCTTTTGGAGCTGCCTCGTCAGGTACTGGTACATCGTCACGCACCGGCGTATCGTCAGGCACTGGTGCGACGCCAGCCGCACCTCCAGCGTCTTCGAGCATTCCTCAAGCCTCGACTGCGCCGTCGTCGTCTGGCACCATAGTCCCACAACACGGCGGAGACAGAAAAGACAATGAAGAGAGCGGTGGGAAAAGCGGCGATGATAACACAAGTGGCGGCACGGCCACAGCAAGCACAGCCTCGACCGCAGCCACGTGCAATAGTAATAGTACAACTGCTGGTAGCGTTGGCAACACTGGTGGTAGTGAAACGTCTTCAGGCTTCAGCTCTCAAAATTCCTCCCCTCCGCTTCAAAATACACCACGGATTCAGGGGCTTCAACCCAAGCTACTATTACCGGCTACGGCGGTATTTATGCAGACTCTGCGGCAGTCTACGGCTCGTGCGGTTTCTTGGGCGCCCAGAATTCTTATCAAGCCGCGGCATCAACCTACTGGAACACTGCCGGCTTGCCAGGCCAGTGCGGCACGTGCTGGAAGCTCAGACGGCACCAACATCAACGGAGATGGCAGCAAAGGCTCGCTCATCGGCACCGCACACATTTTAGTCATGATTGACATTACATGCGCTAAAGACCCCTCGAAGCCAACAGGCGCATCAGATGGCTTCCAGAGTAATCAGGATGCGGAAAACCCTGTCGACAAGCTTGGTAGCGTGACGGTCGTTGACCTCTGCGTGGATACCGAAGCTCCAGCCGCTTTCTGGGGTCATCACTTTTCAGCTGGGCAGACTGGCGGGTTGGCGGTCGCAAATCTCATGCAAGTTGACTGCGATGAGTGGGATGGAAGTCTTGATCGGTTCTCGAGCTGGACTAAGTATCAGGCTGTGCCCGGCGATGGTAAGTAGATTAAGGTGAAACCAGGTAGTTCATGAACGTATGAGCAGCTGCGAATGTTAGGCTTGGTGTCAAACTAAGTGGCATTTGCGGGGGCTACGGAGCCCGAAACGAGCAGCACAGAATCCTCTCAAGAGCAAAGAATTTGACAATCCCCGCTCAAATTTAGTCGCTATTACTCCGTCTGACTTTTGAATGAGCTTAAGGCCCGAAAACTTCTGCCCAATTCGAAGTTAACATGCCCTTGAGTCGAGGAATCTAACATCCAAGACTGCCACTTGTCCTGACCCCAAGCCTGCTGTGTGTGTTTTAATTTCATCGGTAGTAGAAACGACGTTCGTCAAGCCGGTCCCAAAACGGTGAAGCTCGCATCATCTCTCGATCCATTAGAACAGGGGGTACCTGTCGAACAAAGGGTCCAGTACGGGCTCTTTTTGTCACTGCATCCATGAGAACCTTTTGCTGACGATTTCGAAAGGGTTCACGAGAGCCCAGCTTCGCTTGTAGCGCTCTCAACTCAACGCATGTGACTGTTGCAATTCCCTTCATTGCTTTATCATCTCTTTCCGATAGATTGATATGAAATCTTTGTTGAGCAGCAGCTTCCCAGTGTGAGGACCTGTCCAAGAAAGATCCCATATCAGAGACAGGGCGATAAGATCCTCCAACGACATCAAGTGAGCGTAGCCGTGGTAGAGAAATTTTATGCCATTTCCTCACCCTAGAGCTTCTTATTTGCTGCCAAAGATAGTTCCACAACTGTCCAGCACCAACCATCGTGGCTCTTGCATAGGTGAACTGGCCCTGATCAGCGATATCAATTTCAACATTGACTTCTAGGTGTTCCAGGAACCAGAAGTTGTCTGCAACTTGGTCAAGCATTTGGTACTCTCGTGGAATTTTCTCGGAGGTCAGGAGCGTTGGACGATAGGGACACTCAAGGTCAAGGCCCAGGCTACGTAGCCTTTGGCACGTCGTTGCAAGAATTCCCAGCTGCAAAGGCGAGAGTGTGGGTCTTTCACGAAAAGCGCTTGGAATTTCGTCCTCATGTATCCTCAATGATATCAGCGTCTTGCCTAAATGTTTCCATATTTCCGCACCATTCCTGTTGATTGCGGCAGTACACCCCGTGAGGTCCAAGACCGAAAGCTGATGGCATTGTTCATGTAAAAATGTCCATAGAGCGCCCCTGTCTTCGTCATCACCCACCCGAAGCCGAAGGGATGTGAGACCCGTGAGTTGTGATGCCACATTTGGGAGAAATGAAATGTTCGTGCACGAAAATCTTTCCAGGGTCGGCCATGCCACTGACAACTGCCATGGTTTCTCGATGCCAGGGAAATCCATTGGGCCGTCAAGTTCTAGGGATCTGAGCTGCAATGGCGTGGAAAGGAGCTCCAAACTCCGATGCCATGTCAGTGAATGACTTCCTCTCTCCCAGATTACCGCAAGGTCTTTCAGACGTTCACTCGTGGCGATCGCTTCACGGAGCCGGAGAAAAGCATTCACATCGCCTGGAGAAAGCGCAATGTCCAAAGAGTAGAGGCAAGGCGAATCATGTAATTTTGACAGCGTGCGGACTAGATCTTTACGTGCGGGCACCCGCGTATACAGCTGGCAGTGCGGTGCGTTCGCGTATAGAGAGTGTAGCAACCACTCCAGGATAGGGTACTGTGCATCCCAGACGAAAGTCTTGAGCCCAGTGAGCTTGGGCAACACCTTTCCAAGAAGCTCAAGATCCTTCTTCCTACATTCTCCATGTTGAAGATTCGCGGAAGGGGCCCAGAGGATCCGTATCTCACGTACTTTGGTACTCAAGTCACTATCCATCAGTAGCCGCTGGATGAGCCGTCCATTGGTGTCACGCCTTTTGCGAGTGAACAGAATGGAAATGACACGGTATATCAGACTTCTCGCTAAATGATGCAGGTTCTTGCAACACAACGACAAATTCAGTAACGATTGGGGTGAGATTGCCTGCAAAACCTCAAGGATTTCCAGTTGAACATCGGTATTCAATATATTGAACGTGACGGACATGGCTTCAAGGGCGTCCTGAGATTATTTAGCCGAGCTTGATACGATCTCCTCTACCCCATTCCGGACGCTGGGGGACCATAGGTCTCAAAGAGCTGGCCTGACTACGAAATTGATGCCTGGCTGGTATGCACGCTGGTCAATAGCGATGCTAGTCTTTTGGAACGAGGTCTAGGCAGGCTTCTAATGTCATATAATTGTACCATGGGCTTCCAGTATTCATTGATATCAAATGAGATGTGAGACGACATATGTAGACAGCCTCGACAGCTAAGAACTTTGATCGAAGTTGGGCGGCAAAACGCTTGGCGGATCGGCGAAAGGTTTCTCCGACTGCAAGCTCAGAACTTCATCCCACCTCTCAGGTCTCAGATAAAGTCTCCTAATGATGACGTTAGCACAGAAAGGGATCTAGATTGTACCCCAAATAGCCAACGGAGCCTTAGCAGAAGTCTCATTAGGGAACAAGGTCTACGAGGCCAAATTGTAAGTAAGTGCATGAGAACTTACAGACGAACACGTTGAGTAGCAATCTGACGAAGATGGTTGGAAATGTGAGCAGTCATGTTCCCGAAACTTCTGAACTTTCACTATCTTCTATGGCGACGAGACCACTTATTCTTGAATTAATGCATGCTATGTATAGTCGGTTAAACACTGTTTCTGGACTTGTGATTGTATGGAAAGCTCATATATAAATTCCCTTCTGACCTATTGCTATCAGTCGGTTGCTTTAACTCTCGGGAGACAGGACAAGACCGTTCGCCAAGCTTGGGATATCCAGCGACGAGAAGTTGCAAGAAATACTTCGAGAAGTCCGATTCGTGCTCCACTCCAGGAACACGTTACACTGATGATTTTGCTGGACATGCAGGTATTGATCACAACTGCTCGGCTTGCATGTTCCTAACCAGAATTAGAATGGATGGCGATCACGAACTTCACCGCGGGAGTCGCACTAACCCACTCTGTTCAGGACCCATATCTTAATTATTTTGCAGCACTTGCATACTGGCGAATAGGACAAACACCCATGCAGATTACACACAGCGTCCAAAGGATCGCAATTCAGCTTTGAGAACGACCAAAGATACGAAAGAAGGGGTTCCATGATGGTATTGATTTCCCCATTACAACATTCATGAGTCGTTCGGGACGTTGCCTGAGAAGGACACTGTGTAATGCAAGCGTCACCTAAAAAGCGATTGCTGGGTCAGATGCATGACACGCAGAGGACTGGTAATCGAGCGTTCTCACTGGGTGGGACTCCGTTGTGTAACTTGTTGCTGCAATTGAATGAATCCACTACATCTCGATCACATTGCGCTTGACTGTAGACATCCATCGAGCAACGTAAGAGCCCCGGGCCTATGAGGTGCTTCTTCATTCTTCCGTGGCAAGTCGGTTGCGAGCTGGATCGCGGGATACCGTGCCCAATATTGGCTGGTCACAACATTCACCGCTACGTAGTCCTCTCCACGAAGAGAGTCTAATCCATCTTCTCCCTCTGTAGCCAGCAAACTCCAGCATTGAGAACTTGGACAGTGAAAGCACTGAAATTGTTGTTGACTTCTTATCCGTTATCTTAGCGTGATCACGTAAAAGCACTTTACGCGCGAGAAAGTAGCGCGTTAGTCAACATCGAAATGTCCCGCTCCCCTTCTCCAACTCTCTCTTTACAAACAGATCCACCATTCCCTTCCTCTACATCTTCCGTATATCACAACAAGATCATGTTTGTTTACAAGCGTGGTAAGTATCGTGGGTCTCATCAAAGTCAATTTTCGCCTTCGCAATTGCCACCAAAGTTCTTTGTTTGGCGACGATCCTTAGGTACATTGAACTGATTTGAGCCACCTATAGATAGCCGCAAGGAGCGAGTACAATTCGACAAGATCACAGCACGCGTTTCTCGCCTGTGCTATGGCTTGGACGCAGATCATGTTGATGCTGCTGCCATTACCCAGAAGGTCATCTCTGGTGTCTACCAGGGTGTAACGACCGTTGAGCTGGACAACCTGGTAACTATGGTTCTCCTATATGAGCCTGGGTCCAGACTGATTGACAATGCAGGCCGCTGAAACCGCCGCTTACATGACAGTCACACACCCCGACTATGCAATCCTCGCCGCTCGTATCGCAGTCTCGAACCTCCACAAGCAGACGAAGAAGCAATTCTCCTCTGTGGTCGACGACCTCTTCCACTACATCAATCCTAAGAATGGCAAAGCGGCTCCTATGATCTCAGAGAAGACACACGACACCGTCATGAAACACGCCGAAGAGTTGAATTCTGCCATCGTCTACGACCGCGACTTCAACTACCAATACTTCGGCTTCAAGACTCTCGAGCGATCATACCTGTTACGCATTAATGGCAAAGTCGCAGAGCGGCCACAGCAGATGATCATGCGTGTTGCTGTTGGCATTCATGATGACGACATCGAGAAGGTCATTGAGACATACAATCTCATGTCCCAGAAATACTTCACACATGCTTCTCCCACACTATTCAATGCAGGAACACCAAACCCACAACTTGCCTCGTGCTTCTTGATCGACATCAAAGACGACAGCATTGAGGGTATCTATGACACACTCAAGACATGTGCATTGATCTCGAAAACTGCAGGAGGTATTGGTCTCAACATCCACCGCATCCGTGCAACTGGATCCTACATCAGCGGTACTAATGGCTCCTCAAATGGCATTGTACCTATGCTTCGCGTGTTTAACAACACGGCAAGGTACGTCGACCAAGGCGGAAACAAGCGTCCTGGTGCATTTGCTATGTACTTAGAGCCATGGCATGCCGATGTCTTCGAATTCTTAGATCTACGGAAGAATCACGGGAAAGAAGAAGTTCGTGCTCGTGACCTCTTCTTCGCCCTTTGGATCCCAGATCTGTTCATGAAGCGTGTTGAGCAGAACGGAGAATGGACTCTGATGTGCCCTAATGAATGTCCTGGTTTGGCAGACATCTACGGCGACGAGTTCGAGGCATTGTACGCGAGGTGAGTGCCTACAATTTTCAGGTTGTGGTCTTTATTTTAATGAACCTATAGGTACGAGAAGGAAGGCCGGGGCCGTAAGACCATTAAAGCTCAGAAGCTTTGGTACTCGATCTTGGAGGCTCAAACTGAAACTGGCAATCCATTCATGCTTTACAAAGACGCTTGCAATCGCAAGAGCAATCAGAAGAACTTGGGCACTATTCGCAGCTCCAACCTGTGTACCGAAATCATCGAGTACACCGCCCCTGATGAGGTCGCTGTTTGCAACTTGGCCTCTCTTGCATTGCCTACTTACGTCGACATTGGCCGAGGCGAGTACAATTTCGGCAAGCTGCATGAAGTCGTTCAAGTCGTCGTTCGCAATCTGAACCGAATCATTGAAGTCAACCACTACCCTGTCGAAGAAGCACGCCGAAGCAACATGCGACATCGTCCCATTGGCCTCGGTGTCCAAGGCCTTGCTGATGCTTTCCTTGCTCTTCGTCTGCCATTTGACTCGCCTGAGGCGAAGCAGTTGAATAAGCAGATCTTTGAAACCATTTATCACGCTGCATTGACTGCGTCTTGCGACATAGCTAAGGATCTTGGCGCGTACGCCTCGTATGAAGGTTCACCAGTCTCACAAGGTATCCTTCAATACGACATGTGGAATGTCACTCCAACAGAGTTGTGGGACTGGGACTCTCTCAAGGCCCAGATTGCCAAGCACGGTGTTCGCAACAGCTTGCTCGTGGCACCTATGCCAACAGCCAGCACATCTCAAATCCTTGGAAACAATGAGTGCTTCGAGCCATATACTTCGAACATCTACTCGCGCCGTGTTCTGGCTGGCGAATTCCAAGTCGTCAACCCATGGCTGCTCAAGGATTTGGTCGACATGGGCCTCTGGTCCGACAACATGAAGAACCGAATCATTGCTGACGGCGGCTCCATTCAGAACGTCCCCAATATCCCAGCAGACATCAAGGCTCTGTACAAGACAGTCTGGGAAATCTCCCAGCGAAAGATCGTTGAGATGGCCGCTGATCGTGGCGCGTTCATCGATCAATCCCAATCTCTCAACATCCATTTGAAAGACCCAACAATGGGCAAGATTACTAGCATGCACTTCGCTGGGTGGAAGCTTGGTCTAAAGACCGGCATGTACTACCTCCGCACCATGGCTGCGTCAGCACCTATCCAATTCACCGTGGACCAGGAGCAGCTGAAGGTAGTCGACACCAACGTTGCTCGCACGAATGGAATGAAGAAGCGCACTGGCCCATCCGCTGGCTACAACTCTAACTCGCACTCAGCTGTGCCGCGACCCATGTATGTGCGGAAGCCGTCCGAGCCGACCATGGGCCCAAACGGTATGCCAACACCAAGTGCCACTCCACCTCCAGCGAGTGAGAACGTGAAGTTCTCGCCGCCTTCGAAAAAGGAGTCCGCTGTTCTCCCGACCTTCAAGGCTGATGCCGACGAGGGTGAGAGCCCCAAGGTGCTTGCTACGGATCCTACTAGTCCAACTCCCAAAGACGAGTCGTTGCCAGAGCCAATGGCCAATGGTGTGCAGCAGGAAGAGGACACGGAGGACAGTGACGCCAGGGAGGGCGATATCTATGCCCAAAAGGTGTTGCAATGTAAGCTGCCCCTTGAATCCCTGCTTTGACGCCAGCTACTGACAATAATACAGGCAGCATCGAGAATCGCGAAGAGTGCATCATGTGCAGCGGATGAGTGCACGGCGTCAAATACAAGCATGAACTCTCCGTGCGCGATCATTGGGTATAGAGCTAGGACTTTGCATCATAAAAAACTTGCGTTTTCGCAAGGAAGTAATCATCTGCGGCATCATCAATCTGGTGTAGAGGAAGGCGTTGGATGAAATGTCATGCCTGCTTACGTGTATCATACTCTACTTGCTAACGTCTATAAACAAATTATTACAAAAGACTTGGGCTTGACTATTGGATCGCAGTGGTATCAAATCGCTGGATGAACACGTATGCGACCCATTGGCATACAGATTAGACCAGCTGTCCGCTTCAGATGCTTCAAATTCGCTGAATTGACCACTCCAAGACGCAAGAGAGTGGTCACCTTTCTAGGCAAGAGGCCGTTTGAATAGCGCAAGTTCACCCCAAAAAATCTCCCATTGGGCATTTGCCAGGGCGTGTTGCTCGAAGAGTGGCTTATTACTGTTCGAAAACACGATGACATATGACATTTGCCTGCTCAAGATCTTAATATTTGCGAGGTTTGTTGGACTAGTTGCCATCAAATGGTAGATATTCTACCATCGTAGACTGTGAGCTGCCAAAAAATGGTCCGTTGAGCTGTCTACATGTGCAAAGCCAAATCTGCCAAGGCTGTGCTGGCACTTCACACAGGCTGCTTACTGATTGATCTAGCAACCTAAGCAAACGGGACCCAAGGACCAAGAAAAAGCCGACTGTAAAATGGTTTCAATCCGAGACTCCTGAGTGTTGTCTTCTCCTCTCATCAGTGGTCAAGAGCATCAATTCATCCGCAAAACTCTCCGACTCAATATCTCCTACACCCGCCTCTGTAGTACAGCCCAAAGGTATAGTTGTGAGCTTGACATCCGGGCTAGATCCGCCAGATGAAATCTTGCTGACGTCGACAGACGCTTCGTTGGATACTTGAATGCCACCAAGGCTCTTGATAGGGTCGACGAGGTCCTTCTTCGAGTGATCTGAAGCGTTATCATCCGTTCGCGTCGCGGCTGGGGAAGGTCTTCGAGAGGGCCAAGTGCCATTCCTCGCTGGGGTTTCAGACCTAGACCCGCGCCGTACTGAGCTGAGACGACGGTCCATCGCTGGGTAGATGGAGTAGAGAGGGGGCAATGCATTCGGGGTCCAGTCATCATGACCTTCGGCCACCGCGGCAAACTCCTGATGAATTTTCCGCGCGAAGATCTGATTGTCTGGAGAATCTTTGAATGCGTGCTGTTGAACGAGAAAGAATTTCGAGGGAGCAAATTCGTATGGGTCCACCAGACCATGGTTTTGGTGAATATCGGCAATGATTCGGAAAGCGAGCACAGACACGTCTGATGATCCTTCTTTGCTGCTGGAGCTTGCAGAGGGTGCGCGTAGTAGGCGGGCGACAAGTCGTGCGCTTTGGAAGAATGGCCTGTCGATTTGGCTTGCCAGCGCCGTGATAGCTTCAAGCAATACGCGGATGAATTGTTGCTCCTTCTGGTCCGAGAATACTGATCTTCTCCTCAATGTCTCGCAAAGACTGGCAACAGTCCAATTGTCCATCGACTGAATGATCTTGAGTTGCCACCCCTCGAGCTTCAGGCTTGACAGCTGCGTTGTGGGAAGCATGTAGCCGAAATCCTTCCGAACAAGGATATCAAACCCTCTCTGAAACACTGGTCGAAGGGCGAAGCAGGCTATATGGACACCTGGCTTGAGAAAACGCTCCGCCTTTGAGTAACTTCGAGTCAGCATTGCCTGCTACGGCCAACGAAGAATGGGTCATGAGACACTCTTTGAGAGCAGTGAATTGGCCGATAACCCTGCAAGGCTCCCGAAACATGTTTGTGCGACGCATTGTGCAATTCATACCAGGGTAAGATACCAACGCAAACGAACATACCTCGGAATAGTCCCGCATCTTCTCCAGCTGAGGCAGGAGTTCGCCCCGAGTGACTTCCATGCTCCGGGCAAGGAAATCGATGACATTCGATAGGGTAGCGAACCGATGACCTATAATAGTTGCAGAGTCAGCGTTGCTCGTTTGCATCTTGTGTTGGGTAGGATCCCCTAAAAAGGCACAGACCTGTAGCTTGCAAACGGACCGACTCGAATTGATTGACGCGCCGGACGACAAAAAGTAGCTGTCCGCGTCCAACCATAGCTGGAGATCTTCCCCTTTCGATACTGTCGAGGCTGTTTGGTTTCCAAAGCCGTTGCAGGCGTTTCAAATTTGGGTTCCTATTCAAGGTACCCGTACTCATGATATTCTCAAACAGCACGCCTATGTGTTCAAATGGTGTATGGACCGTATTTGCAAGGTCGTTGGCAGCAATGCAGAACAGTTCCTTGAATGTCGTAGGGTAGTCGTCTTCTCGAATGCCATTGCTCGAGCTTCGACCGTCTGACGAAGAAGTGCTGGTGCTGCGAAGATGCGAGCGTATAGCTGGTAGAAAGTCTGCAATAGCTTTCCAACAACGAGAGGCTTTGAACATCCAGCAAAATATATGGTGATCTACCGTGAAAACATCGTCGAAGGAGCGCTCGGCGTATGAATCAGTGATCTTGCGGCAAGGTAGTAGCCCTTCTGGTGTGACCATGAGCCTTCCATCAGCATCGAAAGTAGCGCATGCGAGTACCACTTGCTGCGCCCTATCTGCGGAAAGTCTACGGGACCTCTGCCCGATCAGTGCCAGAGCGACGAGAGTGAGGCAGCAGCCAACGGACTGTATATAGAGGGTCAGCGTCGCAGATGGATCGATACAGAGGGGAACAGACCAGACAAATGACAAGTATTGAGGTGGCTTGCCTTGAAAGCCCGGCCATGGTGTAGGCTGCTTCCGATTCCAGGCGATATTCACAACCCACCGTCGCTACCCAGTGCATGCCAGAAACCGAGACAGCCATTAGTGATGCGCAGAGCACCCGCTTCAGCCAGTTTTCTGTCCGGGTTGAAGCGAAGTAGAAGAAGACGCCGAGGGCGATGGTGCTTGTGAAGATTGCAATGAGAGCTGACCCGAAGACGTATCCCAGATTGTACGAGGCTGAGTAGTTGGCAAGCCCAATTTGACACATGTAGTGCATGCCACATACAGCTAGACCGGTGAAGAATCCTCCGATCAAGGTGCCTATAAACGTTCTCGAAGTTAGCATGTTGCTTCGGAGGGAAGCTAGGATGTGTGACACGATCTGGTAGCAAAAAGTGGGAAAAATGCTCTTTCTGCCCCCAAAATCTGTTTGGCAATTGAAAGTGTAGCGCCAATTGGGGTAACGGCGCCTAGAGATTGTACATACCCAGCACGCTCACGCTCTCAGAAGTATGGTAGAAGTAGAAGGCAATAGCGAGACCCACAATGGGCAGAAGAAACGACCCAACCGTGAATCCCGGGCTGTACTGGATTTGAAGAGCCGGCTCGCCATCGTGCATCACGATAGCGAGGTTGCCGATGAAATGCATGCACCAAATGCCTACAGCTCCCATCACAACGGCTGCTGCAATGAGTAGATACCTTTTGTCCAATTAAAATGGTGTCTCACTTCCTCCCAAAGACATTCATGGTAAAGGGACTCTACCCACCAATTGTAGTACCCTCGAGCGCTGGTCCTCCTGTGAAGGAGCTCCAATGTCGTCCAACATCCTGAAAGGCTGACAAGGTACGCGAGAAGAATAAAACCCGGTTCATAGGAGTGGGGGACGACCTGACCGACCCACTGGCTTAGGTCTGGCGGATTCATAGGATCAGGTGAAAGGAAGGCGAAAGAGAGGGTGCTTTGACAAAGGAAAGGTCGGCGGCTGGTGCTTTAGGTGTGCTAGGAGTTAGATGGGGTGAATATTGTAAAGGTCAAGCAGTCAAGAGAAACGAAGGAGTTGTGCCAAGTCAAGTGCTTGGGAGAGAGGGAGGAAGCCGCGTTTTGAGTTACCACTTGCACCGTAACCGTGTACCATTCCTGATACCGTACGTTTTGCTCGTCACTGGCTTCGAGGATTGAATTTCTATGATGCATGGAGTCAAGACTGAGGTCGACGCAACGTGGATTGCGATAATAATGGTACAGATCTTAATTGCTGCTGTTTCTCTGCTAAGGAAGGCTACGTTGGCCTGCTACACGAATGACGATTATGGCTTTCACAAACACACATTCAGGTAAATACCCACAATATCTCTACCCTTTCTGGGAAGATTTTCAGTACCACTTCCGCCATGTCTCGGTACATTGACCGGCTTTGCAGCAAACACGCGTCGAGATCTGGACTATGGATGCATCATACCGAATTTGGCGGCCATGTGACAGCTCACGTGTGTGTGGAAAGTTACGGATCTCGAATGCTAGGTCAAGCCACGATGAGATATTCTCTGAACTCAATCGCTTGTCTTATATGGAAGATATCAACGAAGGCCGAGCGCGTCCAAAGCCTCAATTCTCCATCGCACTTGTTCTTACGTTCCAGTCTTTGAGTTGAAAGGATCCCAACGGCATCGCGAGACTGGTGTTCAAGCCGGACACTGCGCATTTTCACCTGTGGCAGTCCCTCAACAGGATCCAGACTCAAACCATCATTCATGTGTTACTTTCACGGTCAAAGTCTGAAGTGCTGGCGTCGGTACTGCTCTTACGGAAGAATCTAGAGTGAAAACGACCAGTCAAACCGAGACGTTTATCTATCATTTCCCGCGGAAGACAGGAGCAAGATGAAGTCAATGTAGAGTAGTAAGAACTGGGTTGCTGCGCCCCTGGGACCTCGCCAAAAGCGCCAGCAGTGAAGTGATATGATTGGCTACCGCGCTAACGCGTGTCCTTTCAGCTTCACTAATTTACTAAAGTAATTTTATCTTCCCGTTGACTTGAGAGTAAAGTAGTCTTCGCTATTCAGTCTTTACAAAGTGATTTGATGATGCCTGCGTTCCGAACATTCGCAGGGGCATTTGCCCAACGACCTGATTTGCGGAAGCGGGTAGAAGACGCCATTAGTATGTAGTTCCTCCCAAACGGGCCAAACCAGAAATCAATGCTGACAGTATCCAACAGGCAAAGCCCCAGATCTCGATGGTCTTTTCGGAGATATTGCCCATCATATCATTGATGTACAGTCCGGAGCCCGTACATCTTCTGCAAATAATGGCGAACAACCTTCAAAAAAGAGAAAGTTGGAACACCGACCTCTAGAGTCTGGCTGGGACAAGGACACCTACAGCACTGTCGAGGACGTTTCATTCTCAATACCGCAGCGAAAGAAGCTCACGTTAGAGCTCGGACAGTCTTCAAAATCAGGCATACGAGTCGTCAATGCTACAACAGAGGTTGAGACCGCTGTGCAATGGAGCGCCATCCACGACATCGTCTGTCTCCCCGTTCCTGAAAAAGCTCAGGCCCAGTTCAATTTCTGCGTGTTCTCAGCAGCAGCGAATGGTGCTGCTGCCGATCAAATGCTCTGGACCGTCCCTGACAGCACTCCAAAAGATGGGACATTTAGGGGAGGGTCGGAATCCTTCGAACCTGGCGATACATATAAGACGCGCTTGATCGCACTCATCAACAGAGGCTTGCATCTTTACAAGAAGCGGGTGCTTGAGCCTGACCGAAAGGAGTTCGCTAGTCAGATAGTACAGGCGCATCGAAAGGGTGAGGTTGCTTTCCACGTGAAAGCTTTCCGAGGCTCCAAGGACGGCTTTCTTTTTCTGCTATCTACTGGCATTGTCTGGGGCTTCAAGAAGCCCCTCGAATTTCTCGCCTTTGATTCTATAGACTCCGTTTCCTATACCTCCGTCTTACAGCGCACCTTCAACCTTAACATCGCAGTCCGCACCTCTCAAGACGCCGCTGTCCAAGAGTATGAATTCTCCATGATCGACCAAGCCGACTTTGCAGGTATAGACGACTACATAAAGCGCCACCAGCTACAAGACGCTAGTATGGCTGAGCAGCGACGAGCGAAGAAGCTCAACGTCAATGGTGTCAAAGGAGAGAAGGCTGCTGAAGGTGAAGGCGAGCAGGAAGGAGAGCTCGAGAAAGCACAGAGAGAGGCTGAAGATCTAGAGGATGCTGAGGAAGAGGATGAGAATTTTGATCCGGGGAGTGAAGGAGAGAGCGAGGGGAGTGGGTCTAGTAGTGAGGAGGAAGACGGTGGGGGTGGTGGAAGAGAGGCCTATCTTGTTGATGAGGACGAGTTGGGGAGTGAGGCTGAGATGGACGAATAAACGGGTCTCAAAGGTTGATTGTACATGGCACTTTGAAATATGGTATCAAGATATAATGCATTGCAAGGAGAGATGATGTTGGGGTCCATCTAGCTTTAAAAAGCAGCATAGATTCTTTCGATCACCTCACGCGGGTGTCTAATGCCAGCCGATCTCCCATCTCCATATCTACTACCCCCTTGAGCGTCTCCTTAAGGTTCAGCAGCTCATTCACACCCTTCGTCATTGTCTCCACCTTCGAACCATCATGTACGCGCACTGCTGCTTGTAAAATGTATGTTCCAGACGGGTCGAGCAAACGCGATTCCGAATTTTCGATCAGTGTGGATCCCGAAAATTCGGACGCTTGGCTTGATGATGTTGGGGGCACAAGGAGACGATAGAGTTGGACATTAGTGGCGAGATGCGTGAAGCGATGACCCTTGAGAAGATATGAAGAAGTATGTCTTTGGCATGAAGTAAGCAGTCAATGGTAGTAAGCTGGCAGGGGTAGGAGAGACACATACGAGTAGTCTAATGCAGACATGAACTTCATAGGGTCGCCAGACAATATAGGCACGTCGGAGATGAGGCGCGAAGTCACAGGGCGCTGTCGAGCAACTTCTGGAAGGTCTCGAAATTGTAGCGTCCATTTTTCAGGTTTTGTGGACTTGTGGCCAGATCGTGCAGCCATTGAAGCCGAAATCAGGCCCTCGGCCTCGTCCTGGTCCATATCAACGTCTGTACCTCCCTGCCTTGCCTCTCTTGACGACGGACCAGCCACATCTGCTACCAGCTGCATGTAGAACAACTCCCCCTGCGTCTGCGCCTGAAGAGCTTGGACCTGGCTTTTCTGGATATCCTGGGCACTCCCTGCTGGTACAGGCTTTACCAATCCTGGCGCTTTGTTAGGCCTGAAAATGAGGTGCTTCTCCAGGATTGGGACTGGCTGCATAGCCGCGACTCCTGCAAGGATGTTGAGAACCTGGTCGTGCCGCGAGGAGGAAATTTGTCCGAAGAGAAGTAGCTCGTGCATCTTATAGACCCGTGAAGATGCTCGGGCGGAGTGTGTCTTGTCAGCGGCTGAGAAAAGTGCGTTTGGGAGGGTGGCAGCGTGTTAGGAGCTCAATGTGGTCGCGTCAAATGGTAAGATGCCCATTTTTGCGCTCATGGTGGATCCATATTGACATTTTTTCGGGCGACCTGAGCACTGATCCGTCAAGGGTGGTATTTCTCTTCCTACATGAATCATTGATCTGAGCAGTTCATTGTTGGAATGGTGGAAAGCTATTCTATGGATATTTAAGACGAAGCTTGCCCTTGATTGGATGTCGATCCTCTTGGCGTTGCCCGAGGATTCAACCTCACTCCAATCTTCTACCTGACTCTTCGTCTCAAATGCGCTCTACATACAGATATAAGCTTGTTTAGAAAGCAAGAAATCTTTAAATAGTCTGGGAATACATTGTCTCGAGCCGTTGAGTCATTGCTTCAACTCCACCACTGCCCCCACTCCCACGATGCATCCAACCCGCCTTCTCTTTCGAGAAGCATACCAGCGTACTCCAATGATCAAATTCTTAGGCAAACGGGTAGCACCAAGTACGAGAAATGTATCCGTTTCAAGCAGAAGTCGCTGACAAGGCCAACAGAGACGATCACACCGGCAGCACCAGCAACAGAACCAGCTGTTCATCCCGCCTCACCTTCAGACTCTCTTCCAGAAAGCTTCATGTCATATCGTAGCAGAGCCCTGCAGCATGGCCCACTAGCCGGACAGAACCGACCATCCAGTTCGCCCTCTGCTTCCTCTGCTCCGCCTCCATCGTCATCATCGTACGCCTACGGTGCCATAGGTGGGCTTTCAGGACATGCATTGGGTGGCGTAGAGCCAGAGAGAGGTGAGGTGTGGGATAGAAGTGAACTGCCGGCTAGATTTGGCAGAATGGCATGGACCGAGGAGGAGATTGAGGGGTTGGAGCTCGCAGGGGCAAATCTAAAGCCAGGTTGGGGTGGTTCTTGATCAGCTAGGCTATTGAGGAAGGAGGAGCAATGACAAAGCTTTACCCCTTAAGCTGACAGCCAGATACTTCACAATGTATCCCTCCGTGGCACTGCGGCTTTGGATGCTGAATCTGAGTTGAAAATCTACTTCCTCTGTTAATACTTTCTGGATGGTTCCTACCCTTCTTCACCAATATTTATGCCATGGTCAGCGCGAGGGTCAGCGGGATGTTCAAGTGAGGTTATAATATTTGTAACCTTATTGCTTTACGGGACACGCTCTATCTACCCCAATTGCAGTCAAGAAATAAGCTACTCCGGACAAAACCACTAGACCGGACCAGGACCGGTATATCAACAATGGGGAAAGAAAATCACGTCACCACTCTTCTCACCACTCTTCTCTCGCACGAAACACAAACACTCTTCAATACTCCAGCCTCCGTCCAAACGCGTGCACCCTCCTTAGAAGGTACAATCCTTTTACTGGGCACTGTGACAGACACCTTAGGTTACACTCTTCCCTCTAGCAGACTGTCTTAAAACAGACGCCCCTCCTCAGATCTTCGACAGCCTATAGAACACCGACTCGGTCGCCTAGGATACTCGGTAGAAGCTAGAAAGGTGCTGACTGAATCCCTAACAGCAATAAAGCAGGAGGCGAAAGAGTCTTCATCGACACGATTACCATGTAAGAGACCTGTGAATCTCGCTCTCCTTGACACATGAGCCTCAGATACTCCATTGGGGCAAAAGGCTCATTCATACTTCTGTACCACCCTTGGGGACTTGGTTGCTGTCACAATGTTGCCTGGGTCGTATGCTAACCCAAAATTACCAGGGACAAGAACGCCTTTGTAGAAAAGATCACTTATCTCAATGACGGTTACAATACATTCAGTCTCGATCAGCTGGACAAAGAGACTCTCAGCTATGAGGAATCCCACTATTCCCAAGATAGCCAGATCAAGGACCTCGATGACAAGAATGGAGAGACGCTGAAGATGATAGCGAATGACAAGCCATTGGTGAAACCATCGAAAGCCGATGGTCTTCCTTCTCTTCTTCCTTATCTTCACGGTCAAATAGCCAAGGCCGACATAATCTCTCGTCAGCTCACCTTTCGAGGAGAGGTTGTGTTGCACTATCTGCGCCAGGCGCAGCTCTTCAACATCGAAAAGCGCTTCGGCTCGGTAGAGGAACACTACCTGGCTCTGGAGAATGACGATGCAAAACGTGCAGGAAATCCTCATCTCGACGAATATGAACTCCTTTCTGTAAGGCAAGAGCGCAACAATCCAAAGCAGGCGAAAGAAGTGCTGAAGGTGGTGGAATTGATAAAAGCGAAACCACCAGCGATAAAAGCACAACAGAAGCAATCACTGGCAAAAGCATTGGCGCAACACAAGCGACTTATCAAAGCTGCTACGAGAGAGATTGCTGCCATCAAAGAGACCGCTCAAACCGCCGAAACGCGCATGCCTCCACAACTACCATCGAATCTGGAGCTCGATGGAATTACTGTTCCCTCAGGAGTCAGTCACGAATTCCGACGATGCATCTTCGATCTGCAATATCTGCGCAACGAAACTGGGGACTTGAACAAACAACTACTAGAACAACACGGTAACGTCCGCTCAATTATGATGCACTGGATGGAAAGCTGGAGAGCTGTATGGAAACCTGCGACACAGTATGTCCACGAGATAAAGGTCATGCGGGAGTACGAATATGGAAGGGCTAGTCTTTTGGCTACTTGCTGGACGGTCAGTATCCTTCTCCTAAGACCTCTTCGAATTTCGTACTCAGTGAAGGGTGTCTCGCCTATCGAGTACTGAGATGCTGACCGCGCGTCCTTTTAGGCCATGCGAGAGGAGGACAAGATCTACAACTGCGGCAAGCCCCAAGAGAGAAACAGGAAACTCAAACCTAAGATCAAGGCAGGGTTGGCAGTCGGCACAAAGGGCCCAAAGATCAAGAAAGCGCTATCAGTCGGCCCAAAAGTCCAAGATACTTTCTGGAATCATTTGACGTCTGTCCTTTCCAAGGAGCTGATGTCTGTCGACGATCTTATCGTGGATGCCGAGAAAATGCGAGCCTTTCAGTCAAGAGGGGGGTGGAACAAGCCAGAGATCCATTCCGACATGCGCAAGTGGGCCCACAAAGCTTGGATCGGGCCAATAGAGGAGTCTCAACAGACACACTGACCGGCCCGTTTCATGGGAGCGAGCACACAATAGATTAGTGCAGAGGTGGCAGCAATGGTTCCAATAACATCGGCATGAATGAGTGGAGGGGCGGAGTAATAGCAACTGGCCCGTTGTTTGGGGCGAGCACACGAAAGAGTCAAGGCAGATATGGAGCAATGCGAATGCGAGTGGTCCATGAAATCGGGGCAAGTACAAAGGGTCAAGTCAGATACGGGACAATGATTTAAGCGGAGCGAACGATAGATTACATTCATTCCTCAGCATTGCTTGATGACCCGAATGCAAGGCAGTCTTTCAACAGCATTTTCATCAATCGTCTTTCATTCATGCATTCCCTCCCTTCAGACCATGTCTAATATGCTAGGACACTACTAAGTGCGTTCTCGCGTTCATGAAAGCATACATCACTAAGCCCACTTTCCATGTAGTATACACTCAATCAATAACGCTCACTTTACTGCTTCAATCGATTGGGTAACGCTATATGTACAGGGACCTTCAATGCAATATCATTTTCTACTCTATGCAATTCAGAGTAAAACCCGATGTGTCCTTGATTTCTCCTATTTTCGAGCGCGACAGGATCGCTTTGCGAGCTACATCCCAGGTGGTAAGCAGGGTTCAATAGGCTCTAAACCCTTCGTGAGCATTAGGATGAGCTGGTTGACGGTAGCAGGCTATGCTAGAGGAGGCGAGGTCATTCACATAATCCAAGCACCCGAATTAGGAGTATGTAGCTCACTCCAGACAGCGCGAGGCCGCACTCGGTCTAAGCTCATGCCAAAATCACTCAGGGAGATTTCCCGAAGGCTGCATTGAGCCATGTGGAGATGCCAGAAATCTCGGACGATGACATGTGGTCCGCCTGTCCGCCCAGAACTACGCTGAAGTCCTTGATGTCTTGGATACTCTTGTCTTTTAAGACATGGTCAAAATTCTCGGCCTCTCCAGCGGCGATGTCTTCGTTGGAGGATACGGAGACTTTAGTCTCAGTGATGATGCCGGATCTCACTTTCAGATATACCCGTGCCTATTTTAGGATGTGGTTAGTCCTGGGGCGGTTCAATGGGGAGCACAATCAATTTCGTGGGCTAAAAGAACACTTACTGTTGGGGGGAAGTAGTCGGGCAAGGGCGGTCGTTCTCTTTCGTCGTCTTCGACGGGGTGACTTGAGAGAATGAATTGCGGAGTCTGTCCATAAAGCCATCTTTCTGACTAGAAGAAATGCATGGATGAGTCAAGCCTTTTTCATCCTTGGATCGACTAACCTTCATTTCTTCCATACCCTCGCCTATTTCTGCAACGTCTGCCAACCCCTCATCAATACAGCCGGAGGCCCATTGGCCCTCAGCGTGCAAATTTCGCAATTCGCCAGGTGAGGCCCAGAAATCTCGAGCCCGATCGCTAATCCCATACAGCTCGATGAATTTCTTGACAACCTGCATTTGGAAGTCTTTGTTGTAGCGAGCCTCCGATACGGCAGGCGTATCATGTACATTGCCAATAGGCGAACGGACGCTATCAACGCCTCTGGCTTTCATGAATGGTCTCGCGGGAGATCTCAGGTAGCGAGAGATCTTGTTGAGGTCCGCAGATGCAAGTAGACAGGTCCCATGATGCAAGCATCGCTGTCTAGTTATTTTGTAGGCAGATCCAGAGACCTTGAGCGGACTATTTCCTTGGTCTCCTTCATGGAACCTCGTCTGGTGCATGTTCGTAGTATCCGGCCACTTCATTGTTTCTTTGCGGCTGCCTTGATCAAGGACAATGTCATGTCTCTCATTAACGCGAGCCCTCGAATTGCTTTCTCTGATCGCCCTTGTGACCATCTCCGCATGTTTGTCTCTTGTAAAATCTGCTGTAGGGCAGATGACACTGTAGTTGACATTTCCTTCATCATGGAAGACCGTTCCGCCCCCTGATCGTCTCCTGACCAGTTGCACACTGTGTCGTCTTTGAAGATCGAGGTCGTTTTCCAGCCATGGATTTTGATTTCTCCCAATGACTACGCAAGGCTTATTCACGTAGAGAAATAAAATGGTAGAATTTGGTGGTGTCTTTTGCAGTAAGAAGTGTTCAATTGACAGGTTGATGAAAGGATCAAGGCTTCGAGATATGTAGATCTGATACTTGGAAGCTTCGACTAGCGCTCTCCAAGCTTGCATAATCCTGAACAGATAATCATGCGGCAGGATGAATGGGAAGCAGCAGCTTCTATCTCAGAAGAAAAGTCATCCCGTCATGCAGTAAATCCTTTGGAAGACAAATACTCTTTATAACAAAACAAAAGTCTAAGGTACGCAAGGATTACACTTACAGTACATCGGAGCAATCTCGCATCCAAAGCAGCCTAGCGCGATATAGCGGCTCAATTCCGCCCTTGCAAGAAATAACTTATCATGGAGTAGCATGCGATTGGGCTATTGTCTTGAAGAGTTCAGCGAACATTTCTGCGCTTACTAGAGAATCGACGCCGTCCTTATACTCACCCGAAGCTTACAACCATGTCGACTTTCGGCCATGCATTCAGAGTCACAACGCAAGTCTTATTCTCCCTACAAAATCTATACACTATTGGCTGACAGACCTTTGCTGCAGCTATGGTGAGAGCCATTGTTCCTCAGTAGGGTGTATTGTCGACGGCTGCCCTCCAGGATTGGAACTCACAGAAGCTGACATTCAGCCCCAACTCACGCGGCGACGACCCGGCCAAAGCGCCCTCACTACTCCTCGAGATGAGAAAGACCGAGTCATGATACAGTCTGGTACCGAGTTCGGCGTAACACTGGGAACACCAATTGGGCTCATGGTCAAGAATGAGGATCAGAGACCAAAAGACTATGGAGGAAGTACAATGGATATGTACCCTAGGCCTAGCCATGCGGATTACACATACCAGGAGAAATACGGAATACGAGCTAGCAGTGGAGGAGGCCGGAGTAGCGCCAGGGAAACAATTGCGCGTGTTGCAGCTGGAACTATCGCAGAGAAATACCTCTCCCTCGTACACGGTGTGGAGATCGTCGCCTTTGTTTCCTCCGTTGGCACTGAAGCATTGTTCCAACCAACGCCCGAACATCTATCTGTCTCCACAAACCCCGTATTTCTGGACATGCTCGACAAAATCACCCGTACAGACGTCGACAACCACCTCCCCGTCCGCTGCCCCAACGAAGGCGCTTCCGCGCGCATGAAGAAAATCATTGAGGAGAAACGCGACCAAAAGGATAGTATTGGAGGGACGGTTACATGTGTGATACGCAATTGCCCAGTTGGGCTTGGAGAGCCATGCTTTGATAAGCTAGAGGCTGAATTAGCCCACGCAATGCTTAGCATTCCATCGACTAAAGGCTTTGAGATAGGCTCCGGGTTCGATGGGTGTAAGGTTCCAGGCTCAATACATAATGATGCTTTTGTTTCTTCTGTGCCTGTTGGGCCGAATGGGGAGATCAATGGGACGGCTAATGGGACGGGGTCACGGATACCTCGACTAAAGACGAAGACCAATAATTCTGGGGGCGTACAAGGTGGTATCTCGAATGGTGCGCACATCTACTTTCGAGTGGGCTTCAAGCCACCAGCGACGATTGGACAGGCGCAGAATACTGTCGACTTCTCTGGGAATGAGGGTATTCTAGAGGCGAAAGGACGACACGATCCTTGTGTTGTTCCACGCGCCGTACCAATTGTAGAGGCTATGGCTGCATTGGTGGTCATGGACGCGGCACTCGTCCAGGCAAGTAGACAGGCCGCGATAGGGAGCTTACCAAAGCGTGGATGATCATCTTGAATATTTGACTAAAACGTTGCTTGCATAGCGATGGCGCAAAGGTTGATATAGAACATCTAGACAATGAAGTCAAGACAATTTACAAGACCTTTCGCTACAGAACGTCCGCAAACTTATCCCAAGCAATCTGACGAGAACTGTTACGACAATCCCATCAAAGCATTTTGCCCAAATGAAGCGTTTTGCGCCAAAGCAATCTGATGCTCAGCTTCCCCCAAAACATCATCTATATTCGCGGGCTGCATACTCTCGCCACTCTGCTGCACTCCAGTCATGAATCCATCGCCTTCACTCGCAGCGCCGGCTTTCGGAGCAGCCAATGCCTCCACCCGGCCGTGAAGACGCACAAGGGTGCTGGCTCGGGCGGGATCTGTCCTCGCTAGGTCGTCCACGTTCTGATATTCAAGATGCAGCGCTTCTCGAAGTGTCAGTTGCCGTTTGGAGGCTGAGGATTGTTGTGAGGAAGTAAGGATCATTATCGTGAAGATGTCGAGTGCGGTGTCTGAATGTGCTGAGTCGTTCGCTTCGTCGATGAGAAGATGTAGGACGGCTGGGGCGCCTAGTATTTGTAAAGTATCCAGTAGCTGGCGATGAGTATATGATGGAAGGGTCCCCTCGTGAGATTGACCGGACGAGGCGCTCCATATGATGAGCGATTGGATTGTCTGTCGTAGCGCAGCTGCAAGGGCTCCCCGTGGTGTTGTGGACCACGATGCGAGCTCATTTAGAGTGTTTGTTCCTTCGCGATGTAAAAAATCACTGGAAGAAGCTTCAAGGCGAGGAATGTCGGATCGGGAGGGATACTGCTTTTGTGCATGGGTGAGGGAGGCAGCAAGTGGAGTTGTGACGAGTGCAATGATGGCTTTGTATATGTCCGAAGAATCGTGTGGCATCGATCGAGGCTGCAAGAGCGCCTTCAGTACTGGCAGAATAACATCAAAGTTGCTGGTGTCGTCGTTGATCTCCCACAAACAATGGCTAAACCATGTAAATCCAGCGACAAGAGATGGCAGCAAGAAAGGCTCCAGTAGATAGTCGAAACCGCCTCGTAGCGTCTCGAGAGCTAATATGTTTGCCTGGCAGGCCTTAAGACTCTGATCGAAGAGAGTTGTGACAAGAAGGTAGAACTCTTTGGGCTTACACGTCGATATGAGTTCATCGCTGATAGCTTCGCTTTCGAAAAGACCTTTGATCCAAGCACCCAGGAGCTGACTCTCATGTTCCGATAGATCTTCAATGGGTCTACTCATTGAGCTATCTTTGAAATACTTGATGACAAATGAATTAGGAGTTTCAATGCCCATATCTGCAGGCTGTAATTTGAAGCGGTGTTGAACAATGACAAGGAATAGTAAGATGCTGCCGAACTCGTCGTACACCGGCTGATACTCGCCTTGATCCTCGTGGTCTTGCCAATTATCCAATAGATTGCATATAGGCTGCAGTAGAGTACCTGGCCGAGTGAAAAGCATGAGGACGTCTAAGGTTGTGGTTTTGCAGCTCAAAGCATTGCAGACGGATTTCAATGTCATGGTATCATTGTTGGCGCAGAGTGTATGCAGTATCTCAATTATTGCACCGGCTATCGCGCCAGCATTCCCCTCCGTGCTTACACTCTCCAATTCTGATATGTATTGATCGATCTTAGCCGGATTCGTAGTAAATTGACGTACAAGATCATCTTTTCTCAATACTCCTGATGCTGGGAGACTTTGCATTGGCACATCACCGAGTATTTCTTCGATGCTCTTCTCCGGGATCAGACCATGCAGCGCACATGCGAACAAGAAATCTTGCCGCGCTTCAGAAAGAACGCTGTTCCGCCCTACTGGGTCGTACAATTGGGAAAGAGAGGGGAATGTATGTGGATCAATGCGGCCGAGGGCATTTCGTATGCAAGTCTCGACTGTTGCTGGCTCAAAGATCATATCCGTATAATTCGCTTGTATGAAAACAGGCAACTTGTTTGCAAGAAAAGACCGTATGAGATTCGTTGACCGCAGAATCTCATTTCGATACATAGCATTTGCGAGCACGTCAAAAGAAGCTAGTACCAAGTCACTGACAGTACTCGCACCATCCTGATGGTATCTTGCGTTTAGGAAATCGATCACGCTATGATCGTCGAAGGAACATCTGTCGTAAAGCATTGAATTGAGGTACACGTAGAGGCCCGCTCTGGTGGGAACAGGAGGGTTGTCGAGGACATTGTCTCGAAATGACAAAGCCCCCAGGCCAGGATTATCCAGTAGAACCTGGCCCCAGTCTTGGATAGCGGTCTGAGAGTCCATTGGGTGCAATGTCCATGGTGTTGCAAAGCGAATAGAGTCAAGCGAATCCAGTATCAATATATAAAACCTTTGGACTAGAGGTCACTAGCACTAAACTCAATACGGACTCTTTGTCCACCGAGGATCCATTTCTTCTACATCCTTCAGCATGACAAACTCAGCTGACCGGTACTAATCGTTTCTACCACCTCATAGCCATGGAAGTGAGTACTTGACCCTTTCAATTTTGCAACGTAGCTAAGCATTTCCCGCAGCGACCAAACCGTTCCCACCCCACCCTGGCACCCCTCACCAGCATACCCACTTCCCCCTCAGCATCTACATCCTACCTCTACCCCTCGACCTCGATCCCCACAACACCCTCCATCCTCTCTCGCGCTGGGTCACAAACCCGACTCCGACCTCTCCACTCCTCAGCGCAACCAATCTCCACCTCAACCTCCTCCCCCACCCTCCAAAAACATCCCGACAAGCGAAAAAAGCGCACCATACGCAACACGAACGAGTCCGAGGACGACTGGATCACACGTACAGCATCTACGCTTACGCTTACGAGATTGGAGGAGAAGGGGCAGAGTTGGCTTGCGGCGCGGAACTCGAGTACGAGTTTGACGGGTGGTGAGGTGGGGGATGATGAGTATGATCCTTATTCACCAGAGTGGCAGAGGAGTAGGGCGCAGAGCCAGTGGGGTTCTGGGGTAAAATTACAGCATGCGAGGTCGAGGAGGGGGAGTGCTGGAAAGGACGGTGTTCGGGAAGAGGCGGAGCACGACGTGGTGGGGCCCGATTTTGTGAATATGGAGGAGGAAGAGGATGAAGTGGAAGGCGAGGAGGTTGATGAAAGTGAGATGAAGAAAGTGGTAATGGGGAGAGTTGGGGGTTGGGTTGACTGGGCTGTCGGATGGATGGACTTCCGGGGTGATGTGGAGGAGGACGGAGAGGAAATGGAGGATGCAGCTGATGGAGATGGAAAGGGTGGTGAAGAGGCTCAAAGCAGAGGCCGATTAGACCCTGTGGAGCTGCAGAAGCGTCTATGCAAAAAGAAGAAAGGAGACCAGGAGCTGACGACCGGGACTGATAACAAGGATCTAATTGTTACTGCGCCTGAGCAAGCTGGGGTCTGGAATGATGCGAAATGGTTGCTTGCTGTGGCGACAAACGCAGCTCTATGATCATATCAGGCTAGAAATGAAGCCAGAATTTAGATAAAATTGAAAAATGCGAGGGTTATTGAAGACAAGTCTTGGTCAACTTGCCCTCGAAAGTGGATGGTGGCTGCGCAGCTTCCCATGAGAGTGGCGAATTTTCACGCGATGGAAGAAAAATTATGACAGATAAGATGACGAACGCGTCAGTCTTAGGCACAATAGCATGCTTCTCTGCTCATGAATATGACGGATTTGAACCAGGCTAAGCGGACATAATGGGTAAACTGACGGGCTTGCACTCATCAATTTAATGCATTAACATAAATTCGAGCTCTTATTAACACATGGTATGCGCTCGACTACCCAAATCGAACCCCTTGATTGATGTCCCACTGGTTACCTCTCGCCCTCGTGCTTGGGTATGCAGGGTTGTGGGGGTTGCCATTTGGCGTTGTCACACCCCCGAACTTGATACCTATCTCAGGATTCCACATCCCAGGCGTGGGCGCTGGAGGAGGTTTAGGTGTAGGAGCAGTCATAGGCTCGCGGTCAGCGGTTGATGCTTTAGCATTATATTGTGAGCGTAGGTTTTCACGTTGCTTTTGATCTTGGAGAGAAGTCATCTGGGACAAGTTGAGAGCCGACATGGCATTAGAGAGGTCGCCTTCCAACTGTCCAGCCTCGATGCGTCGCTGGTACGCAAAATTCTTACATTCATCGCGGAAACGGCTGACAATTTTGGCAAGGCCATTATAGAAAGTCCTAGCCGTGTTGAGATTGTTGATTATCTCCTTGTATTTAATGTACCCACTCTCGAGCATTTGTAAGGCTTTCTCTCGCTCGCGCGTTGATGTATCGCCTCGCCTTTCGTTTGAGAATGTTGTACTGGCTTCTCTAAGCTGGGCGATAAGGTGCTCTTGCTCTTCGCTTTGATCCATGACCAGCTTGCGATCTTCATCATACCGCTCCAGACGCTCTTCGAACAAGTTCTCGAATTGCGCAGGCTCTATCTTCTGCATTGGGAATTCTCGTTCCAAACGAGCTGTCTCTGCCAGTATCGCCTGATTGATGTCGTCCTGCTTTGCCTTGTCCCGCACTTTATCAGCTTGTCGTTTTCGTCTGCTCTCAAGCCGGCTGACCTCATTCAACATGTTTCTCAAGTTGTACGCAGCGCGTTCGACATTCGGCGGCATAGTGGCTTTTCTGCTACTGGGCACAAATTCTTCAAGATCGCGGTCAGTGCCAGAGAGTACCCCGACAACCTTTTCGCATTCCTTGAGCTTGCTTTTAACGAGCTCATCGCTACTCGCTGCCGACTTTAGATACCCGTCAATCTCTGTGACTTGAGCATAAAGTTTCTCGGCAGCCTGCTGCGAGGGTTGCCGATTCCATCGATCTGTTCCGTGCTTGAGCTTTGCACGATCGTCTTCAGCAGCTTCCGATTTGAGGAGCTCAACGCCTTCCTGATATACGGCAACATCGTTAGCTTTCAGCTTGTTGGTTTCGTGCATGGTGCGCCTTGGGCGATGAAGACCATCTTGCTGCCGGACTTCCTCTGCATGTGAGGTCAGCGATGGAGGTAGTCCCAAAGGCTTTTCGAGTGCTTGAAGTGAGCCAGGAAGGTTGAGCGATTGAAGAAGATCTCGAATCTTGTTGGTCAAACCCTCTAATTCACCAATGACAGAAACATTCACTAGATTGTTCTTCCGATCTTCGTAGAGGCTAGCAGCGATATGCACGGCATACGGTACCAGCCTTGCGAATAATGGCTGGCCAAACTGAGCGCCTTCGCCAAGCGTAGATGATGGGTCTGAGACCTCCTGTGGTACCCTTGCCGTGGCCATACCTGCTCGATCAAGTGTCTTCAGATCTGACTTTGGAGGTACAGGCATCAAGTAGATTATATCGTTGTCTTTCTCCGCTCTTTTGAGGTCCTCAGATACCCTGGACTTCAATCCGTTTAGGTCCCCAAGGACAATCTTGTTGATCCATCTAGACTCCTTCAACGCTTCGTTCACACATGTAAGACTGTCTCGGAGCCGAGCCACTTCCTCTCCATAATTCTGCTTATCAAGACAGTCTCGCGAAGCCCGATACTGTGCTGCAGCCGCAAAGTGATGGTGCTTCGCCGTCATGTGGTGGATCCACTCAGTGCTGATAGTATCTGATCTCGTTCCATACTCCGCAGCCTGATCATAGAAGTCTGAAACCTTCGCCGCCAGCTTCGCGATCAGACCATCTTTCAGTCCGTCTTTTACAGCCTTGGACCAAAAACATTCCTGCGCTTGAGCAAGGAGCAGCTGCTGGATACTCTCCAGTGTCATGGTATCCATGTCTTCTGGGGGTGAGGAACGCATATCAGGGATTATCTCTTTCTTGATGTGCTGTATCACCCCTGCGGCCTGACAAAAGTAGTTGCATGCTGACTTGAGACCTTCGCTCGTGCTTCGATTCAGGGATACGGCGAGCTGACTATAGAGAGAGGCCAGGTTATATAAGACATTTGCAAGCTCGAACCGTAGGTTGTTCTGGGAAACAGGCGTTTGTGTGTTGAATCCCAGGGCAGGATACCAAGTAAAGTCCACACCGATGTCGATGGGGAATTTGCCCCCAATAAAGACAAGTTGCGCCGCATATGCGGTCAGCTTTCTGACTCCACTGACATGGGGTTCGAGGGAGTTAACGGCGTCCGCTCGAAGCCTGTCTATTGCCTCCATGTCCCTCACAAACATATCCGGATGCTGGTCATACTTGGTCGAGATGTATTGCCGTATAGCAATGGAAAGCGTGACCGAATATGTCCTGCGAAAGGGTAGATACAGGATGTTTGAAGCCATCTACGCAAGTCTGATACGTTGTTGTGTTTTGTTAATCGTAGAACACTGGGCATTGTTAGGAGGGAGGCCTGCCTTGGCAGAGCAAGGCGGCCAAAATCTCGACCCCACCGGCCCCCCATTTTGGTGTGCGGGCCATCCGTTTAGCGTCGTAACTCAAATTCCCGTGACGTCCTACTATTGCCGTCAGCGCCATTCCTTCAGCTTGGTTCGGAAGTCTTGTGTTGCATATTTCGAGAGGCGATACCAGCTTTCATTCATGGTACACCGAGGAGGAAAGAAAAATCTTCCGCCCTAAATCTAATCCTAATATCTTTATGCAAGCATTAGGTGGCTAGCCCTGTCACTGTCTGCCAAGATGTAGAAGATGTAGTGTGTCTTCTCTGCAAGGCAAGCCGCTGCATTCGTCCTGTCAAAGGATTTGTACGTACTCATGCTTTATTACTGTAGTAAGGCTACTCTTTCCAAATTTCTGTTAATTCTAGCTTGGCTTCAATTGACTTCTCTCGCTTTCAACCGCTGAGGGTAACAGAATTAAGTCTACATGAAGCACTTTACGGCGTCTACCACCCTCAGTCTCTTGCTATCGAATATAGTGCATGAGGAGTGTTTCCATCGCTTCTAAACCATGTCTGAGGTCTACTTATTGTCAATTTATCGCCTCACTTCTTGTTGACTGTCCTTCGATATTAGTATGTTGTCATAGGCTGTATTCAGACGAATTTGCGGAGTGCGTCCTTACACTGTAGGCACTTTAAAGCAAACCATGTCCTTTGACCCGCCTCTATTTCCGCACGGGTCAAACTACCTAGACCGATACCATACTGTGCCTTCTGGCGGCGCAGAGGTTGTTTCCTTTGAGTTCGCAAACCGCGCAAAATAGCCGCGAAGGCCAGTGCTGGGAGACTGCATCCTCCTCCACCATTCCACATCCCATCCATCTACCAATTCTCGCAAAGTCTACGCCTACGCATTCATCAGGACAATTGATTGTCTCATGACCTGCATTGCTACATCTGGAATTCTTTCCCCGCATCTGCAAGCCCATCTCCGCGGGCAGCTCCTGCCCAGTATCTCGTACGCGTCCTTGCATTCAACATTTCAATCGTCAATCCAGCCTTCGCGCCTATCGCAGGGCCTTCTTCCCTCACACTCGGAGCCCGCGATTCAACTCTTACATGCAAAGGCGACGAACTTGGGCGACAGCTTGTAGTGAGCGACCGCCAATCCGCTGTCTCCTTCCTCCCAAAGGACGAGACCGGCGACGTGTACTTTGACTATCAAAGAAGACAGTGGGTCTACCCACAGTTTCAGTCCAATGCCCCCGAAGAGCGGCATCGACTGCCGCGTACTAGACTCTTCGGGTCGTGCGCCGTTGAGGTCAGGCTGCATGGGACGGCGGTACTCGAGCATTCGTCGTGGCGCGTCATCATTCTAAGATTGGGAAATGTTATCGATACGTGTGTTAAGCGTCATTTTGGAACCGGTGGAGCTGCGGCTACGGGGTGGGATTTGGGGATCGAAGTGGTTGTCTACTCTGCGTCACCCGAGCTTACCGAAATTTGTTCTTACTGACGGGTTGCATTCATGGACTGTTAACAAGAGACCAAATTTAAAGGACATGATCCTTGGACGTTAAACGTCCTAGATTGAGACCCAAATCGCTCTATCAGTAGCCCGACAGATTGAACGATCAGACTTAGGAGTCTCGATCCCTCGTAGAGCACCCCCGATCATTCTCAATGGAATTCCCAGTGCAAATTCATTAACTCGGTCCCGCGAAATATCGAGACTGGTAAAGAAATTGGTACCCCGAAGCCTTGGACTATTCATGTATTATTGCATGAGAGCACGTAGGTCTTGAGGCCCGCTTGACCCCCACCCTGCCTTATTACCCGTGTAGTTGTGGTGGCTAGGGCTTTATTTTGGGAGATCGTTGTAATGAATAAGAATCTTTCAGACTGGTCTTTGAGAGCAGACATCGCTAAACCTCAACGGTTGGAAACTTCTTACGGACAATAGATTGCCAGTCAACTCAATATAGGAAGTACTGCTTAAGCTCTGGACTTCTAGCAAATCACAGGTGCATTCCGTATACAAGTATTCGCCCGATATTGCACATACCTAAACGGAAGCGTGACATCTTTCCTTCGCGAGAGAGTGGAACGGACAGACCTTTATAGTTCAGTATAGCGGTGACGTGAGTACTATGGCTGCTATTGTACAGTTGACAATTCTGTGTCATTGCCCGACAACGATCGCGGTCTATGGTTCGCAACGTTCACCCCAAAAATAGTGTCTCCGACTATTGAGGACATTAGCAGGTGAATTATAATATGCATATACGCCACAGCGGTCACTTACCTTGAACGATGGCCGTACCGTCTTTGCCATTATTTACGCACATGCCCACAGCCGCTGTTGCCGCACCCCATAGAGTATACCAATCGGTTTTGACAGGATCACCTCTGATACTCACCGTGATTGCGCACTGGAGGTCAGCTATAGCTTGATCAGTTGCTTTTCTGAACAGAAACGAGGCCGAAGAGTGGCCTTACGGTCTGCGAATGATAGTGGAAGGGCTACACTGATGTCCGATGTACCCCGTCTCCCAAACACTTTTGGTGTGGCTGATACTGGCATATTTGAGAGTACTAAGTTACAACGCTCGAGGTCTGCGGCCTTTACTCGAGGCTCGGTACACCGCACGCGGGGCTCATACTGCTGAACGGTTATACTAAGCCGACCACGCTCTCCTATGATTATTCAGCATGAAAGTAGCGCCTAAGGATCTAAGGGATCTCGAAACGTGGTGTGCTCTTTGCCAAACCACTTACCTAAACCTGTCACAGCTCCACCTATCCTACGTTGTTCAACGCAACCTGCTATAAGCGTATGTGCCGCTTGCTTCATGGCGTAGGAGCTTGAGCGATCAGATATCCCCAATCCCGTATGATTCACTTCAAGGGTACATAGGCCGTCCTCTACCTACGCATTAGCGACTTGCTGACTGTGATATGATAAGAAAGATTGGAATACCACTCACTACTAATGAATCGAAATGGAACAATGACGTCCCAATTGCCCTCAGCATCACCCTCTCCGAAGCTAATGACGAATGTGGTGTCCGGAATGCCGTTCCACGCAGTTACGCAGCTCTGGAGGCTCGGGACACCGTATGCATCCTCACCGCAAGTAAAGGCTGCGTTGCTGGACTCTGTCTCGTTGAACGCAGCGGAAGATAAAGGTCCCCCTACGCTAAATGGTGATGCTGCTGCTGGTAGTGTAGAGATCTGGAGTGGTGATATGTTTGACGATGAATCAGAAAGATTTGTTATTAATGGTAAAAGCGTATTTGGCAGAGGGTTGAGAGCCAAGGAGCAGACTTTACAGATATGGAAGAAAGCTACAAGCCAACCACCGAGATACATTGTTCGCGTTACACAGTGTCTTTAGATATCAGGATATAGGAGTCCCCCATTTTGAAGTCGGAAGAGTAGGAAGAGAAATGAAGACCATTACAGCGGGTGGGCAAACGTGAAGGGGGCACTTTTCGCGCAGTAGTAGCAGAAGCGCGTCTCAGCTTCTTTGCGCAAAGCTTGCACCCGTCGCATGGAAGCATTGCCATTCAGCTTCTCGGATATGAATCTAGGCTGTGACCTTCCGCTGAGGGGTTGACGTTACCATTATATGGAACGAAAGTTCTCCGCGGGATAGGTGGGCTCAGCTAAGTCGATATGGCTGGTCGGTGCACGCAGCACAGCACACATATGCAATCGCCGCCGTTGGCGGCAGTGCTGCAAAGGCTCTCCTACATATATCGAGGCTCGAGCGGCCCAAGGTTCTCCCAGGATAGGGCATTGATATATGGGATTTAGCTGCCAAGGCGCTAGTCCCAATAAAGCATTAGACTTGACACAGCTCTCCTATTCATCATCCTCCAGTAGGTACCTCTTATTTTAGCCCACCGCCACTACTTGAGACTGCATCAAGGTTCAAGTGCCGTCCTACTATTGCCCCTGTATCTCTCTCATCGCTCTGAAAGGAGCCATGTCTTCAGCTTTGTTTGAAAGTCTGGTCTTACATGGCTCAAAGCAGGCGATACCAGCTTTTATCTATGGTACTGCTTGGAAGAAAGACAGGTCTGCAGACTTGGTCTATCAAGCATTGTGCTCCGGGTTTAAAGGCGTTGATACCGCAGCCCAACCAAAGCATTACAGGGAAGACCTCGTAGGGGATGGGATACGTCGAGCATTGAAAGAAGACAAAGTCTCAAGAGATAGTCTCTTTATCCAGACAAAATTCACATCTGTTCAGGGTCATGATCCAAACAACTTGCCCTACGACCCCAGGTCAAGTATATCAGAGCAAGTTCACACATCAATCACATCATCGCTACGCAATCTGCGCCCTCTAGAAGAGGAATCAAGTGCTGAGTCTACGGTGCTTGACTGTCTTGTTTTCCACAGTCCACTGCCAACAATGGGTCAAACACTGGAGGCTTGGAAGACAGCCGAAACGTACGTTCCACACAAGATCAAGGCTCTGGGAATATCGAATGTCACTCCAATCATACTGGAACGACTCTACGGTGCTGTTACTTTCAAACCGTCTGTTGTGCAAAATCGGTTCTATCCCGATACTCGCTTCGATCTCCAAGCACGCGCTTTCTGTGTGGAGAAATCCATCATCTACCAATCGTTTTGGACCCTTACAGCCAATCCGAAAGTTCTAAACAGCAAGGAGGTTGAAGCTTTGGCTGATCAAGCTGGGATCAGCGCCTCTGAAGCTATGTACTGCCTCGTCTTGGGATTAGGGAACACGACGATTCTCAATGGCACGAAGACGTTAGAGCACATGGTTGGTGACCTAGAGGCTCCACGGAAAGTTTATGAGTGGGCTTCGAAGAATCCTCGGTCATGGGACTTATGTATTCGTTCGTTCAAGTCATTGATTGGCGAATGATGGTTACGAATCAAGGCTACCTGATTGATTCGATACGATGCATTACATTTGGGCAATGGCAAATTTGTAATTCACACAAAGACGCCATTGCAGTGAGCCTCGCGGGACCAGTTTTGGACTTGCTTCTCAAGTCGACGACGAACTCCTCCACAAGTGTCTAGTCCACAGGCATTTACACCTAGCCCTCCTTCACGTGGGCTGCCTTTGCGCTATTATCTAGTCAGTCGTGATGAACACACTAGGGGGCTAATATTAGGCACCTAGTCCACCCAGCTGGTAACCTGTCGAAGATCTTGAACTCCCTCGGCTGGATAAACAGAGGCTCCGTTGCTTCCAAGTACGGCTTATAGTACTCTTTTGTCATTTGGTGCTCCATAAACCATTTCTTGTCTTTACTCCAATCCTCCACCCACCGGAAATGTCCTGGATTGTCCGCGTCGTGGAAGACCTCGAAGAACGTGCACTCGGGCTCCGCAGTGACAAGATCGAAGGCCGGCTTGAGCAATTGAAGGAATTTGTCGGCGTTTTCAGGGGCAACGGTGACGTCGACGTGCAGACTCATGCCATGGAAGGCATGGGAGTCACCAACGTTCGTGGACATGGTGTGGTATTGAGATGCTGGAAATTCAGATTAAGGATTCCAAGTCATGAATCACACAGACGAAAAGATTGAGAAGAAGGTCCTTCTGGTCAGCTTTATATAGATGCCTGTTATAATTGTATTCCTTCACTCGAAGCAAAGTCGTCTTACCCGTGCTTACACGTTACACCCCCTAAATCCTGCCGAGGGCGCATGACACTATTTCCTGCCACGTAAATAGGATGATCTACCCCTAAACCACCAAAAGCGCAGTCTTTTAATAATTTATTCCTCACTATACAGTCGGAATGAGAACTTAAGATTAGACGAGTGCTATATTTAGGCACTAATCTAATGTAAGGGATAACTTTTGCGCGGCAGGAATTATTGTCATGCTAACGACATTCGTCTCCCAGGCAACAGTCCAGGAAGTTCTGGGGAGTTTTTCAGTCGCCCAAGCAGCCCGCTCTAGGGGCATCCCTAGGCGTCTTCTAGGCTTCAGCCCTACAGGATGAGCAGTCAGGGACTTCGAGCAGCATGACAACCGTTAGGGTCTGCAGCCCGGAGAGATCAAAAGTCCGGACTCCATTGGGGGCCAAAATTGTGCGGGAAATGGAGTCCGACGGCATCCTATGAGGTTTCACCAAAGAACATCAATCAATCAAGGCTTCTGCTTGAAAGTGAAAGGTAGCATGCTTTCTAATTACTACCCCAACTATCCACCAGCGCCTTGAAAGCCCCACCTCCTCCAATAGTCAAGATGTCACGACTCTGGTCCCACCCCGCGTACGCAGAAGACCAAGCCCACTCCAAAGCTATCCTCACAACCCACGTCCTCTTCCGCGGTTTCCAAACCGGCGCGATCATTGGCCCAACTGTCGGTGCAGTACGCTATGCACTTCTGCGTCGTCGCTCCCCAGTCGCTCCGCCTTTGCTGCCCTACCTTATACGTTCGACTGGGACGGGCGCCGTGGTAGGTACCGGCCTCCTTGCTATCGCGCTCGAGGCAAGGATGTGGGGAAGGGAGGAAATAGAATGGAAGGATAGGGCGTGGAGGTTGTTGGAGAATAGGGGGCAAATGGAGGTGGATACGTGGGGTGCTGCGGGGATGACAGCAGGGGGCGCGGCGCTGGCTGCTACGAGGGGTTTGAGAGGAATAGGGTGGAAGATGGCATTTGGAAGTTTAGGGATGGGTGGGACTGCGGGAGTGCTGGGATATATGGTGTGGAGACATGGGGTCAACGGGGGGAAGTGGCCTGAGGATGCGTGATATGCAGCTCTTGATATTTCAAATCATGGCGTCCGGGATACCCATTTCGTCCAAAGTCGAAGATTCTATTGTGAAGCTTTGCGCTGCAAGTCTATAAGTCTACCAAGCTGTTGTACCCATTTGGTGGCGAAAGCGTCTTCTGTGAACCTCTTGCTTGAGGCTCTAGCCCGCTTTCTCATGGCCAATGTCGCTTCATCTGACATTGAAAGCGCTTTGGCGAAGCTCGCTGCATATTCGGATTCTGTGCTTGCATGATAGCCTGGAGCGAGAATATCAGCGAATGCAGATTCATTGGAGCGGGGTTTGAGCGTTTCGAAAGGAAATGAATCGGGAAACAGTGACACGTACCGGTAGCCTCCCCACCAATGTCAACCACAATGTCAGCTTTCGGCCCTCCACTATCATTCACCACACAGATCAACCCAGCGGCTTGGTATTCCACGACTCCAATCCCAAAATGCTCGTTCCACATGCCATTGACACCAACCCAGCTTCTGGACAGCCAATCGAGAACTTCGGGCCATGGCGCATCACATGCGAAGTGGATACTGTCCTCAATTCTCAGATCGTGCGCCAGTAGACGAAGACTATAAACCTTCTTGCTATCGACGTCGTCCCTCACGGATCCAACAAGGACGAGTTTTGCATCCTTGTTTTTCAATTGCGATGGATCATGTATCATCTTAGCGAATGACTTGAGGATTAGATCATGATTCTTCTCTGGTCGGAATTGAGCGACGTAGATCAAGATCTTCTCCCTTGCTTTCGCTCTTGGTCCCTCAAGGTCAATCGCCTCTTCCAGCTCCTCCACAGCCACAGGGGGAAAGACCACCTCTACCGCATGAGTCTTCCGTCGTTTCGTACGCTTCGCACCCCACAGAGACTGTATGTGCGCCTGCGTCCAGGAGGAATTCGTCATGACAACATCGACGTTGCGGCCAGACCAGCTGTATAGCCAAGCGTAAGCGTGCCAGTACATTCGTTTTGCTCGACCTCTGATGCCGTTTCCGGCTCCTGCATTGACTCCTTTCCCAGTCTCCGTGTCAAGAGAGCTGAGCATATCTGTTGAGATCGTCGGGTAGTGCACGTAAGCCCCGGTGGGTATATTGTAGTCGAAAATGAACTTGTATAGTGCGAGTGTGAAGGAGTAGCCCATTGTGTCAATGAAGATATCAGGGACGAGAAGAGAGAAAGCATCGTATGCCATTATGAGGGAGCCAATGCTTTGGCCTAAGAGAGTGAAATGTGGCCATGTCGTGCTGAGAACCCAGTGCCGGGTTCCGAGATAGAGGAAGACGACCGTTGGAGGATGTAGGTGTATGTTGAATCTTAGCTTGACTCGCTCAAGGATAGTGGATTTGGAAGCGTCGTGGTCTCCCGTATAGACGGCACATATGGCTCTCGGCCAGCGTTTCTGCGTAGCCTTGATAGCTGCCCAGAGCACTCGTTCACCTCCACCACCGGCATTACAGAATGGATGAAGAAACCCCACGACTCCTTCCCAATCATCTGGCGCTTGCCCCCCGTTGGGTGCCGTACCAGCGCGATGGTTCTCTACTTCCACCCACTCTGCATCCTCTGATTTTGGAGAAACACTCTCTTTCTCTTGATAGTCTTCCTCTTCACGCCTTGCTTGGGCCAAGATCAAACTTCTGCGTTGCCTTGTCTTTCGAGTAAGATTCCATGCTATCAATCTGCCCATGGAAAGGCTAAGCAGCCATGGGCTTGCCAGCAAGGTGGTCAGTACCAGAAGGATGATATAGAAGATTGCCCCCATCATGATTGAAATCACGCCTTGGACCAGCTCGATGTGGGTAGGTTCAGGCGACCCATAGCTCCATCGGCATATGCCGAATAGTGGACACTTTAGCGAGTCTACGAACGTATGAGACGAACGTGTTTCAACCTTCACCAAAAATAAATAGCCAGCGCCACCAGCGCTAGGGGTAAGCCCGAGGTGCGAAACACTAGTTCCAGCTAAGCAAACAGGATGATCGACGCCTAAACCACAAAAAGTACAGACTTTCAATAATTCATCCCTCATCACACAAGGGGGAACAGAAATTAAAATTAGATGAGTACTATATCTAGGGCCTAATCTAAGTCTGTGGATCTTTGTAGACTTTTCCCATATGATTTGGGTGAGTGGGTATAAGGAGTAGGTTTTGCGTGGCCGGAATTAGTGCCAACAACCCTCGGCCCCCTCGGGCGTCGCAACGCGGATCAGCGGCCCGCTCCCGTCACGTCGATCTGCTGATCTAACAATTCACCATTCGGTCTTTGTCTTTAAACCGGATCTACTTTTACATACTGTAGATGAGTATCCGTATCGATGACGTCATCCAGCCTTGCGAGGGCGAGCACCAGATCCAACGTGTGTCATTTTCCACGTCAAAATCCAGCCAGGTCCAGCACAGCATTACACTTGAGCGTTCGGGGGTTCCATGCTACCCCACGGCGCCCATTGCTCGACGAATGCTTGATCCAGACTCGTACGATAATCATTGGGCTTCACGATGTCACCGGACTCCCTTGGGCAGCCTCAATTCCCCTCACAGGTCTCGCTCTTGGGGTTTTAGTCCGGCTCCCCATAAGTCTCTATATTGAGTCTATCATGATGCGTCAGAATGAACTAGCCCCTCATGTGGCCAAATATCAACTTGACTTGCAGAAGAAGATTATGCAAGACAAAAAAAATACGGGCAAGGATGCAAGATACAAAGCTTGGCTTGTTCACAAGGATTTAATGGCCTATTATAAACAACTCAGTAAAGAGAAACGCATACAGCACTGGAGGACGTGGGTCCTATTACTCAGGTTTCCCATTTGGTTGATGGTCATGGACTGTCTTCGAAGTATGACTGGTACACAAGAAGGATTTCTGGCACTGATACGACGATCGTTTTCCGGCCGGCAAGGGCTTGAGCAGACACTGAACGATTCCGTGGTGCACCTTGAGCCTTCATTCGCAACCGAGGGGGCTCTATGGTTTCCCAATCTCAGTCTACCTGATCCGTCTCTAATACTACCATTCGTAGTGTCTGGTAGCATTTTTGCTGTATCATACTCTGGAATTGGGTACATTCGCTGGAGAGGCATCTTTGGGTATAGATCCCCGTATGCTGCGAGACTCAATGTATGGGGGGATCGCATTCGCAATTTCATGACTCTTGCAGTTGGTCCGGCGACCCTCCAATTCCCCAGCGCCATGCTTCTTTTTTGGATCTCAAGCAACTTGAGTGTTGTTGCCATCGGATACATCCATAGGTGGTACAGGCCTAATCCATCCAAAGCAGCCATTGGGCCTAAGAAATCGGACGCTAAAAAACAACAATATCGTGGTCCGACAATGCAGGATTTGCGAGCTCATCGGAAGGGGAAAAAGTAGTGGGTCATGCGGGAATCCGCGCGGACTATGTCCCAATTATCACCCATGAGGGGCGGCGGCCTTCGCCCAAACAGCACAAATCGCCCAGATTGCCACATTCGAAGAGCTCGAAGCCAAAAGACAAGCTCCTTACTTTACCCACGGCTGATGAAAGTTGGCTTTAAAGCGCATACTACCTCTCGGAGCCATTGTGCGCTCTGTGAAGGGTGTCTGATGTGCATTGCAGATTCTCCAAATATGGACGCCTAGCACCTGGAATGGCGCATTGCCATCCGGCTCAGAAATTGAGGTTCGGAATCTAGCCTGTCGGGAATGGAGGACAATGTCACCACAGCGACGCCGACTCTCAAAAGAACCCCATGAAAAATGACGGGTGGCGAGTATCAAGCTAGCAGACTTGATGTCAGAACAAGTGGTATTCGTGGACAACAGTGCAAGCAGCCAGGCACAAAACCCTCTCGTTCGAGCAGCAACTTGGCGTTCAAGCTCAGTAGAGAGCTCGCAATTACCTAATCGCGACTTGTCTTGAGCGTCGAAAGACAGATTGTTCGCGCTTTTGCATTTTTGTGCTGTGGTTTTCGAATTATGTGACCCTCGCGACTGGCACTTCTTTTGACAGCTTCTCTATTTGTCAGTCATACCGCGTCCTGACGGCCAGCCTCTGGGGATTGAAGATATGAGAGATTTTGAATGAAGAGGCTAGCGACAGTGATCTGAAGGAAGCCGTATGTAGGAGGCTTCTAGGCTCCAGACCTAGGAACTGATAGTCCAAAATCGTCGAAGCTTGCATAAGGTATAGTGACATTCGTGAACGCAGGACGCTCTATTATGCCATCAATAATGGGTATATCCAGCGCTTGCGATTCAATATAAGCCGCCCAATGCTTTTGGGACAAATGCAAGACATATGAGAGCCGTGACTCATAGCTTCGCTTTCACACCAAGCCCTGGCGCGCTGGCTTCGTGGTTCAGCACCACGTTTCCGCTCTTATCTCCTTCTCCAAAGAAAATGACTTCGACTGTAAGGTCGTCCCTAGTAGCCCATTAGTATTCTCTACTGCCGAATTGTATGCATGACCGCTCACCTATATCTCCTCGAATAGGGACTAACAAGCGTCAAAAGCCCACAAACCATATCGCGATCCCTCCCACCCAAGGCGTTCCTGACCAAATGCGTTGCCACGTTCTTATCTTCTGTGACGAATCTTTGATCGGTTCCCTTGATATGCCACTGCTGCTGCCTTATCGGCGCTCTCTGCCCATCCACAGCCTCTGACGCATGCTTCTCCACTGGAAGGCCCTGGTTGGCGGTGCTGAAGAATGATTTCGCCCACGAGGCGGCGCTGTTTTCACTGCCTGCAGATTTTGGCTGGGCTTCGAGCCATTGCCCGACAAGCCCGACCACTTCTTCATTCGTCAGCATCTCCCAAAGCCCATCCGTGGCGAGCACTACGAAGTCGCCTCTCTCAGGTTCGACTTTTGTGGTAGTAATGATGGGCTCAGCAGTAACGTATGGCGGGGTCTTGAGCAATGGAACAGGGGTCTTGCCGTAGAAGAGATGCTTCAAGCGCTCCTGTATCTCCCTGGTCCACTTGTAGCTAGCGTCACCAAACGCACGACTAGGCTCCAATGAACCTAGTATTCGGCCTCTATGTACCACATAGTCTTCTCCTGGGTGTTCTGCCCGCAGCCGAGCCATCTCGGAGGGAGTGCCACCTGTTTGATCTTCGCTCAGGGGCGTAGCGTTCCACTTCCCCGTAGCTGGACTTTTTCGGCCTAGAACAGCGCGCGAGTCACCGGTTACTGCGACGCGGAAGAGCTTGGAGGAGCTGTCATAGAAAGACAGGAGGGCGCAGGAACCAGAGAGAGCGGGTGCCAGTATTTGCGCCGCAGCCGCTTTTTGTTTTGTATTCTTCATGACCTGGTCAACAGAAGCATTGACGATCTCGTGGTCGAGAGCAACGAAGCCTCGTTTTATCGCGGCGTCAATCGATTGAGGGGACGGCAGCTTGATTAAAGGATCGGTAAGGGCGGATTTGTAGGTGCTGTTCAGCTCGCGGGCGACATAAGAGATGAGAGTCTGCCGAAGTTTGGCAGACGTTGTCCACCCAGAATGCCCGTCAAAAACACCCCAGAACATCCAGTCGCTGCTTGAGGCGTCATCTGGTGGCGTTGTGACGGATCGTGGGACTTCGACGATCTTCTCCGAGTGGTCATCTTCGATGGGATTGTTACTGGGCATTTGCACCAAATCATAGCGAACAACGCCTTGTCCTCTGCCAACCATATATGATTCTTCTGATTTCCGTAGCTTTTGAGTCGCTTGCTCTGGTGTGAGCATCTCTGACCGATTGAGGCCTTCGTCTTCAGCTTGCTTGGTCAAAGGTGACTCCTCCAGCTCCTCCACGAAGAATTTGTCCCCATGAACCAGCAGTGCTTTCTTTGTAGGGTCGGCTGAGGTATCTGCTAGAGGGTTATTGGACGGGGACTGTGTCTGAGCAGGTAGAGATTCTGATGCCGAAGCTAGAGTAGAATACTGAGGCGCTGAGAAGCCTGACCCAGAAGTCGTCACGCTGGTGCCGTTTACCAATGCCCGTGGCTCCGGGCTTCTCTGATAGTACCACACTCCAGATGCGAGAACGGATACGAGGGCAGCAACAGAGAAATTGCGGAAGTACATTGAGGATCTTATGATTTGGCTTGGAGGCTCTCTCCGGGTTACAGTGGAAGCAGACCGTATGTCCAGAACATGGTTTACTGAGGGCCTGGGGAATGCGCGTGTGACGAGGACTTTTCGAAACGAAGTGCGTCGAGCAGAGCGGAGGACTTGGACCGCTGCTCGACGCATTGGGAGAAGCCTGGTGGCAAGGTCAATATTTGGTCCCCTCGAAGAAGGTGCTTGAAGAGAAAGGTAGGCCCCAGTAGGCACAAGGGATCACCGTTCCGACCACGAACGCCAAGCTTTGCGGCTAGATCCGCTTCAGCCCTATTATCTGTGTATGAAAACGGTTAACCTCGTCATTGACAAATACCTTTTTTCGTACAACACTTCCCTTTCTGCTCCATTCTTGTTCCCATAGCTTCAGCATCCTCTACGGAAAGTATCATTATCTTTTATAGTCATACTATATCCATAAAGGCTTCTCTTCGTGAGTTCAGAGTGTACCCGGCTCCACAGTAGGAGTCTGCATCTGGAACTTGAAGTCCAATCCTGGATACAGATTAGAATAATCGCCCGTCTTGTTTTTTTTTATTCAACATCATGTCTTCCAGAGCTCTTCGCAAGATGCAGAGGGAGCAGGAGCTGCAGAAGCAGGAAGCACGAGAGTATGAGTTGGAAGAGGAAGAGGAAGAGGAAGTATCCGCCGCAAAACCTCTAAACGCGTTTGAAATGCTTAACCAGGCCGAAGAAGACGAAGAGACCGAGTCTGATATAGAGCCGGCCGTGCTGGGAAAGACTGCATATGTTAAACCAATGGAATCTGAACAGGATGATACGCCTGCTTCAACAGAGAAGCCTAAGGCGAGGTCGAAATCAAAGAAGAAGAAGATCAAGAAGAGAGCCAAAGAAGCCAGTACCGGCGAGGCCTCAGCAAGACCAAAGGCTACTAGTAAAGGGCCTGCCCTCGATGAGATTGACCTCGCGTTGAAATTGCTATCGACGAAGACCAAAGATGATCCTTCTACACCCGCGAGGGTTCAAATTGACGAAGCTAACCTGCAAATGTATCGATTGCTAGCTGTTGAGTCAAAGCATCTGAATGCCCTCAACGAAATGAAAAGGCTGTTCGGAAACGTGGTTATGGAGAACGAAGATGAGGCTGCCGGTGGCCCAAGGCGACGAGGCAGGGGTCCCCAGCAAATGGACTTGGGCGGTGCATTAGCTGGACGTAACAGTCCTGCGTCACGAGGTCAAGGCCTAGCAGGGCTAGCTCTGCGGAGGAATCCATTCATTGTAGGAAAAGAGGAATGGCCCAAAGCACCAAGCGGAGGCCTTGGAATGGAGCTGGTCGAGAAGATGGAAGATGGCACTGTGGAATATCGATTCGCCCACAACACAATCTATCAAGATGTACAACAGCAATTCGAAACATGCGTTGCGTCCATGGATCCCCAAAGGATGATCTCTTTGCTTCAATACAATCCTTACCACATATCAACTTTGCTTCAAGTCTCCGAGATTGCAAAGCAGCAGGGTGATCACTCCGTATCGGGAGATCTTCTTGAACGAGCATTGTTCTCTTTCGGTCGATCAGTACACTCGTCTTTTACCACAGCACTTGCTGAAGGCAAAGCACGCCTGGACTTCCGGCGGCCAGAGAACCGTGAATTTTGGCTCGCGGCATGGCGTTACACCTCAAACCTCGGCCAGCGAGGAACGTGGCGGACGGCTTACGAGTGGGCAAGGCTGATCCTGAGCCTTGACCCGGAAGGCGACCCCTACTGCATGGTCCTCATTCTGGATCAGCTGGCACTTCGAGGGGGGCAATCCGAACATTTCCTTCAGATGACCAAGTGCCCTTTCTTCAACGAATACTTATGGAAGGACTGCCCAAATATACGCATATCGTCCGCTCTTGCAAAGTACAAGCTCAAGCAGCCTCAAGCGTCTCGAGCATCACTCAGCAAATGCATCAACGACTATCCGTGGATATTCGCGCGTCTCTTTCAAGCACTGGGTATCAATCACATACCAAAATCCATATGGGGCAAATCAACACAGTCAGAGCGAGATAAGTTTGATTGCGAGGTCTACGTCCACAACGCAAAGGATCTGTGGAATACGCCTGAGGCGATATCATTCCTCGTTGAGGTTGCAGAGTCTTTGGATGCAACAACGGGACAGATATCATCCAGAGACGATGTGACACTTGACGAAGCTCGTCATATTCTCCTCTCTGGCGTTCCAAGTCTCGTCAATCTTATTCCTCGAGAGTACACCGCAATGGCTACTTCAGCGTCCGACCCTCTTCCTCCGCCCAACAACTTATCATCATATAGTGCAGCTCCAGCAATGGACGCCCATCTAGTGTACGAGCCTGCGTTTGTAACCCCCAATGACACAGACACCGATACCCAACCAGAAGTGGGGACGCCAAACCCGCGATCCCCAGAAGACAATGAGCAAGAAGTGAGTGAGGCCCAAGAATTGTCTGGCATTCAAGGGTTCTTCCGCCGCCTGATTCCCTGGGTGGGATCGGGCCAACCTGCCCCAAATATTCAGGTTGACGAGATTGAGCGTAGAGCGGCGGAGATGGGGATTCCGCCAGAAGCCATCGCTGGACGAGGTGCGCGCTTGATAGAATTGACGGAAGCGATGAGGAGGCGAGATCAAGGAAATGATCCTAGTGGAAGCCCTTTGCCCGAAGAGGCGGCTCCTGCTGATGACAGAACATCACCCCCGTCCGGTGCGAATGAAGAAGAGGGCAGCCAGCACGGCGTGCAAGGTCCCCACGGTCCAAGTTTAGTACCACGAGCGCAGGAACCCTACGACGATGACCGCAATCAGCGTTGGCTAGCCGGTCAGGGTATGCTACGCCTGCGCGACTTTGCCCTCCAACATGGCACAGATGAGGCTTCCTGGACAGAGAACAGCGGCCAAGAGATAGTCACTGAATATGCACGACGAGTATTGCAGCTTCGGCAACAACGCACACGAAGCTTCATTTTGGATTATACCTTGAGGCAAGGCACTAGCCAGGATGTAAAAGATTTAGTGAACAGGGAGATCGAGAGAGCGCGAAATAGGAATTGAAGATGCAGAATGAACCCCTCACAGCCGAAATTCCATTCATGCCTACTAAGAAAAAACGATCGTATTGTGCTTGCATCATTACCATGAATGTGCACGTGCGCAATGTTTGGAGATCCCCAATCTTCTCCCTACATCCGATTCACAATTGCGAATAGATGCTCCAGCGTCTTTACTGACTCTCTTCTGACTCATCAAACGAAATTGTTGGCCAAAACTTTGTTTAGTGCTACTCAGTCGTTTTGATCCATACAACAACAGTGACAACGTTGACCCTTTGGTCGATGCCATGTGCTAAGCCACCACCGAGCGTCCAGTAGCGCAAGGCTGGCGTGAGCACCGATTCCTGTCATACCGCTATCATGCCTTGCTCAAAAGAAAAATCAAGATGTGCCTGCCCCCACTGTTTTTCACACCGGTGGTAAGTCGTCGCTACGTTCGTTGTTGCCGACGGCCAGCTGCCTTGTTCATAGATTTCGTGCTTTCCATATTTTTGCACTATGGTCTCGGGTCCTAACATCGCAGCGGGTATCGCAGGCCTGATCTCTCTCACAGGAAGACTAGTTATTCTGGGATGCAGTCTTCGAGGGATGTTGCGACGATGTCATGCCCTTCTACGTGGAATATCTACTTTGCAAAATGTTCTCATCGGCGTCACAACCGAGTACGAGAACACTCTTCGGCTGATCAACAGTCGTGCGCTGGGCTCTTCGGAGCTGGACCTCACAAATGGGCTTCTGAGCAAAAATCTGAGCGAATGTAGGTACACATGCGAAGACTTTGAAAAGGTGCTTAGAGCCATTCCGAAGAGCAAGCTTCGTGCGATAATGGGCTACGTTGAGGATAGCACGGTGAAGGAGCTGGGACATAGATTGGAGATGAACAAGACCACTTTAGTACTCCTATTGGCTAGCATCACGTAAGTTACCCATGGCATGCGTGAAGTACTACTGAACACCTACGCAGCGAAGAGCGCGAGCGGTTCCAAGCCGTACCTCAGATTATCGCAACTACTGAGACCTCTCCACCTCCATATACAGCGATCCCTACGACGCCGAATCCGTCTTTTGGCTTAGATAACTCAGGCCTTGCGATGGCAGGTGGTGGAACACTTGCGTTCGCTGCGTCGTTAGCGCTTTGTCTGAATTCTGTTACGGGATGGTTTGGCGTCGGAGGTTTATTAGTCTCGGGTATAATTGCGGCTGCTGGAGGCGATATCCTGACGGAAAAGAACCAGCAAGAGGCCTAGGATTCGCCATCCAGGCAGTGAGGACAGGACCTCCGAGACGAGTATGTTGAACAGAAGAAAGAGGAGTTCGGGGGTGTAAAATTTCTGATGCATGTTGTGTGAACAAATTGTGTGGAGATGTAGGGGTCTGGAGAGGCTGGGGAGGCTGGCAAGGCTACTTTAGGATTATGAGGTGGAACTCACGCGCGAATTGCCTAATGCGGTAATTGAAGATGAAGTGAAACCAGATATAGACATGGACAATGGCAAGACAACTTGGTTTCGAATTTTTCCTGCCACAACACCTCCTTCGTCCTTCTATTCTTCTGCCTTCCTTCCCTCTCAACACCATCATTGTACTATATCATCAATTCCTCTTTACTTCTGCTGGTCGGAAGTGTTGATAGTAGATCTACAACACATAATACTACGACACATCTTTTGTCCGGGCAGGACCCTTAACACCGTCATAATGCCGCGCCCATCGGCATTAATCCTCACTCCTACGTCTATCGAGCGATCCCTTTATTCAATGGCCCCGTCTCAGCGAGCAAGGCTAGAATGTTTCTACTGCTGCAAGAAGTCAGCGCAGATACGCTATCCAGGAATCAAGAGGTGGAAGTGTGAGAGGTGCGACGCGGTGAACCACCTTGACGAGGTAGGTCTCGAGAGCATGTTCCTTACAATACTCGCTGACCATATGCAATGCAGAATGGCGAGATCTCGGACCCTCCGTCCGCTAGCACAGTCCGAATCGAGCGTTATGCAGAATCGATAGCCAGACCTTCATCTCCTTTGTTCGACGTACCTGCAGGCTCGGCCTTCTGCGTAACATGCGTCAAGAATCAACACCTTTATAATGAGTCGCTGGCAGCCTACTTCCCTTCAGAAGATGCGCCCGACTTCGAAGAATATGAAAAAGCATTGCCCGCCTTCAAGAAAGGTCTCGAAGAGCGTTACCCACAGATTTGCGAGGACTGCGAGCCGGGGGCTTTGGCGTGGCTGCGAAATACGAATTACCAAGCGAAGGCCGACAACGTCAGGCGAATCATGGATAAAACGAGACCTGGGCATTTCTCATATCAGTCAGATTGGAGGAATCTAGTCGTCTGGCTTGGAGGCTGGATCTGGTTTGTGAGTTGGTTGGGCCAAATCTCCTGGGACGTTGTGAGCCTTATGACATCCGAGACAGGACCTGGGGGTCTTGTCGGTGAAGACTACAAGAATTCAATTCTGTCAGCTGCGACACATCTCTGGCAAGCTATGGGACTCTCAAGTATGGTATTGTATTCTCCTGAGCCCATGAATTTGGTGGCTCGATACGCCTTGGTGCTTGGCCTGTTGTCCTTCTGGTGGAACCCAAGACTCCAGCTACACCTCGAGGTAAAGCGGGGGCGTATAGTGGGACAATGGGACTTCTATAAGCTGCAAGCCACACTCTTTGCCATTAGATGCGCTGCTTGGGCGTACCTTGCCCCGCCTAATACATACCCGGAATCAGGGACAATCGACACCGTACACTACTGTATGCTCTTCTTCGGTGCATTGGTGAGTTTCTTCCGTCCTCTTTCTGATTTCATCCGCTGAATTTTCACTTCAGTTCACATATATATCATTTCGGCATATTCAAATCGACTACACTCCTCGTGTACTCTTTCAAGACTTAACCCCTGAGCGTCTGGTAACGCGAAGGGCCCAGCCAGGGCAAAATGGGGTCGCGCAAGGGAATCCTAGCAACCCCAGGGGCTTTTCAATCAACGATTTTGCCCCACAGACACAAGCACCGATTCCGGCTCCCGCCCCTTACCGGCCTCTTACACCGCCCACCGACGACGATGGGGACTCAACTATGGACTGGACTCCGTCTCAAACCCCTCTACCGCCAGCTCCCTTGTATCGCCCCATCAGGCCGATGGATCAACACTCTCAACCTGATCCTTTCCACGGCCACCTCCCTGCAAACGTCGTGAGCCCTGCTCACAGACTTCGCAATCCCCCGAATAAGCCCACATTCCGCTCTGTTTCTGCAATAAAGAAGCAGATGAAATATCCAACAAATCCAGCAGACCGGGGTATGCAGGCAAACGTCTCCGACACATCAGAAGTACCGTCGCTAGGCATCGCCGACTTGTCTCCCATGAAATTCGAAGACCCGAAATTTTTTCCCCAATCTGATCCTCGCGAAGAGACTGGTCTGGAGAACCTGTTCAGCAATATCTTCTCCATCGCAGAGGAGCCTGCGGAGGTCCGAGCAGCCCAGCAGCTTCGAGCACAGAGCCCACGACGTCCGGCTCGCACTTCGTTCATCTCCAAGTGGTTCTTCTCACTGGTCGTCGTCATCTTCGTGGCTGTGGGATACAAATTCCACCCCTTACGAAATACTTTGGCGACTCCGTGGATCCGTAACTTTCTTGCCTTGGACGGTTAGGTAGCTTGATGAGGATGGCTCTCATTGAGTTCATCTCCACCGCATGGTGTCTCTATCACTGATCCTTATTCTGCTCACGACCTGAACGAGATCCTTCAATCCCTTCAAATGGCGTTGGCAAATACCAGGTTGCGGGAACTTTGTGCCTTGTAAGGGCCTATTATCTTTCGATGCGTATATGATGGGTTCTCTTATGATGGGTTCTCTCATGATGGATTCTCTAGTATGGGACACTTTGTTTCTACTGTGCTATGCATAGCGAGGTATGTTTGGGAGCATTGTATGAAAAGCATAGTATAGCATAGCACTGGAGTTACGGAGTCATTCACATCAATTCCTAACTTGTTGCGCTACTCTATCCTATATTTTGGTGACGTGTTCCCTACTCTATTGTTCCTCTGCCTCCATGCTCAATCGCTCATCTTATGTTTTTCCAGACTTTTAACCTATTTATGTCCAACCTCACTTACCCATAGAACCGATTTCTTCCGCACAATTTTCGTCTTCCCGGCTTCTCGGTAAGATATCGTACAACAAGCCGCTGGGATTGCAGGGATCCAAAGTGGCTTCATCGACGTCACGAATGAGCCGGCGCGATTCGAAATGAGATGCTGAGCTTCAAGCCCCTGGCTCCCTGGCTATGCCCAATTCCAGCTTCGTTTCTCAGCAACCCCCATATACGGAGTACTGGAGTGGTAAAAAACCATAAGGCAATGTCCAGGCCGTCAACGAAACGCCAGCGCGCGAACACGAATGGCGACTCAGCAGTAACTTCAATCTCACGACTCTTACATGATTCGCCTCCAATCCACCATTATAGAGTCGGATTGCAACGTATCCTGGACAATTTTGATGAACAAAACTTACGCGAGACGCTTCTTACTGCAGCACTGAAACATGAAAATGTCTTTAGTCTGGTGACTGACTGTTACACTGACACGCTACGTCGGGAAAGCACCAAAATCATCAACTTCGATCACTACAGCAAGAGCGTATGGCATGAGCTACTGCAAGGTCGAGGCCTGACCGGCTCAAGACAAGATGACTTGGGTGGCGATGTTGGTGCCTCCATAGCTGGCACCACCGCAAAGATTTTAGAGCGGACGCCAGCTCATGCTTCTTTCGAGACCAAAAAGAGCGCGCTGGAGACATTGAATGAAATGGACAAAAGCATTGCACTGGGAGGGATAAGATAACTTGGGTTCCGAGGTTATCAACTATCTGTATACCGAAAGGGAGCCTTTGGAGAAGGCTGTGAAAGGAATCGTTGCTGGCATGAGCGAAGATGAAAAGACCAAGATGCGCGATAACAGAGAGTGGATTGAGAGAGTGAACGAGCTGGTGGAGCTTGGAAAGGATCATGATCAGTACCGAGTACGAGATATTGGATGAGATGCTGAGGATGCTTGGCCAGGAAGATAGCGACAACGACGAGGAAAGCGAGGAGGACGGGGAAAGCGAAGAAAGCGAAGAGCCTTGGTACTCGGGCTATCAGGGCTCGCGGAACATACCTATCAAAGCTCAAAAAGCTAGGCTACCACGCCGCAATATGTGTTGAGGCTGTGGATGTGGAAAAGAGAGCTGCTCTTCATGTTGGGTTGATTAGCGGGCAAGGTGTTAATATACATGGCAGTCTTGAATGCTAGCGCAGGCGACTTGAGCACTCTATTGCCCACAATGTATCACCTCTTTGCTCTCATGTTCTGTGAGTGACTAACGGCCTCGCAGCGGTCGCTTATTTGGTACTAAGCGTGTGGAGATAGTGGGAAGGATGAAGCGAGCAGCTATTCTATAAATATCTACATGGCTATTCCATGCTTTGTAGTAAAGCTAACAACATTATGCAGCCACTTCGATACCTACTTTAGTGATCGATTTTTGCCGTCCGTATTGGTACGACATGCTGCCCCTGGTCCGCTGTCCGCTTACGCGACCAAGTGTTACGTGGGCAGGCACCCCAATTGTATCAGACATGTTTTGGACTCAACGGCTTTCCATTGTCTTGGTCATTGAAAAAGTCTGTACTCGATACACGTCAAGAATCAAGTGATGATTAATCTTTTCCGTCCAGAACAAACACTATTGTTGTTGGCCCACATAACACACCTCCCATTTTCCTATGACGCTTGACTTCAATGCGCTCCCAAATTGTAAGAAACAGGCTCCGCAGCAACTCCACTACCCTGTTGAATTCAGTCCCCCCACCCTCTACTTCAGAGGACTACTCTACTACACTTGCGAACATCGCAGCTCGGATTCTCTACCGCTCCCCTCTTCCCTCGAAGGATGACCTCCCAGTCTTCATCCTCAACGCGGCCAGCTTCCCAGACGCTAGGACTACAGACTACGATGCCCTATTACCCTACATGTTAGCGAGACTTCCAGATGATGAGGAGCTCATCGGTAGCCATGGTTACGAGGTCGTGTTCTTTGCCGGCGGCGGTGGTGGGAATGAAGCCATGCAATCGAAGAAGGCTCGGCCAGGCTGGGGCTGGTTCTTGCAGGCTTATCATGTCTTGACGAGAGCAACGAGGAAGAGGTTGCAGAAGCTATATCTTGTACACGAGAAGGGTTGGATTAGGGTGCTGGTAGAGATGTTCGCTACGGTAGTGAGCCCGAAATTCAGGAAGAAGATTGTGCATGGTGAGGCTCCATTTCCAGGTTAAGGAGTGTACAGAAAGAAGATTAGCTGACCGTTTACCCCAATAGTCTCTACAATGAGCGGACTGGCCTTACACATCCCTATCGAGAATTTGCTCATTCCTCCATCCGCCTACCTGACCGATAGGACAAAGTCGTCTGACATCCACGCTCCGTATGTGAGCGGACGAAGAGCCTTCGCTGTCAAGCAACCTCTCCCTACATCGACCGATGGTTCGGTCCGATTACCAAGGGTGCTACGAGAAGCCACTAGCTTTGTCCTGATGGATGAGAATATCAAGCAGGAGGGCATATTCCGAGTCAGCGCTCGAGCTCAATCGGTTGAGGTCCTCAGAGAATCTTACGATAGAGGGCAGAAGTTCATTGTTTGGAAAGAAGTGAGTGCTGTCTTAGCCTCAAGCGATTGGAAAGAAGGGACAGGACAAGTCTGGGTGGAGGACGTCGATCAGGCCGAGGGGTATGAGTTGCACGCTGCAGCAGCTCTCATCAAATTATGGTATAAGGAGTTGAAAGAGCCAATATTCCCGCCAACATGTTATCAAGTGCTGGACAAGTTCTACAACGATCCTGAGGTTCCCCTGGAAGTCTCGCAGCTACTAGCAATGCTGTCAATGGACGACGAATGGACGCCTATCAGCAACAAGACATCGAGGCAGATATTGACGATGCATCTCCTGCCTTTACTATCGAGAGTGTCGGAATTCCAAGATTGGAACCATATGTCGCCAGATAATCTGGCAGTCTGCTTTGCCCCGAGCCTTCTGCACGGACCAGATCCCCTTGAAGACCTTAAACTTTCGACCATCGTCCGTCGAATCCTTGTCGCCATGATCGAGCACTGGAAGGACCTGGAGCCGCTACTTGACACATCATTTGAGAAGTTTGAGAACTCACTGCGTATGCCAGAAGCTATCGAAGACCGAGAGGATCCCCTGGAAGAATCGACGACAGAAACGTGGTCGGCAGTAGAGGCGCAAGTCTCCGGTATCACCCTCATGGACAACGAGGACAGTGACGACGACATCGAGGGTAGTCTCCCGCCTCTCCCTCCTCGGCCACGAGCAGCGACGTCAGTTTACAGCCCACCTCGCGCAACTAGTCCCATCGACACCGGTTCGCCCGATGGCATTAGCCCTATCGACGCCGGGCCATTCAGCAGGACGGGTTCTACCGATGTCACCTCTCCTGATGGTATGAGTCCAATCCGAAGAAAGCCTGCACCAGCCTTGCTGCCGCTCCCGCGGTATTCGACAATCATTAACGACAGGCCAGCTGCTCTGCAAGGGATACAGTACTATAATACTGTAGCTCCTGAAGAGGATGCATATGCAGGTACAGATGATATGAACGGTCTACCTATGTACCAAGAAGGTGTGCCTATATATGGGGAATTGAATCGGAATCCACCGTCGCCTCCGACCACAGGAGAGTCGTCCATTCAGCGCAAACCGTTGCCAAAGACCGCATCGGGGACGTGAAAGCCACACAGCGACGAGATCTCGGACTATCACGAGATAGTAGCAATTTGAGAGCCCATAGTGACGCCTCCGACGCTTCCTACAGGGTTTCGAAACCTTGCATACTGTCCTTGCAAAGTGCCCGCGACGTTCCTAGTCTCTGGACCATCGCTGAATATAGTACAACGCACGCCCGTCCTCTGGAGACTGAGAAACGAAGGGGCCGCAACTACCTTGTAATCGTTGCTTCGAGTACATGATTGGAGGATTAGGGCGGTGTAGGATAATACTTTCCAAAGGGTTGAGAATAGGTAGTGATTGATGCAATTGGAGGTGTCACAGCAAATCATAGAGAAGTGGACCGGATAGATACCCCCAGTAGAAATGAAGGATTTCACAAATGATTCAGCTATTGTTCCACGCGCTCACTCCAAATCACCCACCACCTTTGAACGAGCGACATACAGTGCTGCAATTGCGAAAACGATCGCAGATTTGACTGTCCTCATGTATTTTATATTTTTTTTTTTGAATCAAAGGGCTAGCTTCAAGAGTAAAAGTTCTACAAAGACATCCAGATACTGATACAGACGCAAGGCTTCCTAATAGCAAACCGTAAGATACCTTACTTTTCTCAAACCGAGATAAGAACAGTGGATACATATCTCAGCAGAAGCTTTCCTTTCCCTGTAAACGGATTCGAATAGACAATTCGTCCGAGATAATCTGTAGCACTCATATTATATAAATAATACCAAACAACCACCCACTCCAATCGAAACCGTAAGCACGAGATAAGAAATGATCATGAACAAAGATGAGGCTAAGCAAATGTTCATTAGGGGTATCGATACTTCTTCTAGAATATGTACAACTCTTCCAAAAAGGGAGAAAGATCATCTGCTACGATGAACAGATTTCTCGCTCGGTGCCTAGTGCATCATCGTCTTACGGATAGTGGATTCCATATAAGAGTCGATGAACCTCGACATGAGGAGGTTCAATAGATGGGCGGAGTGCAAGCTGCACGGCAGGTTCTGTACAGCCCAGTCAATTCTGCTGGTCCCGCCTTGCCGTCTTGGCCTTGTGGTGAGATAGGTTTGTGAGAGGGTAGGGAGGGCACAGTATCTGTGGCTGTGCTGTGTGGGAAGAGGGAATTGGAAATGAATCAAGGATTCCCGTATTGGAAAATTGCATCCAAGATCACCTCCACAAAAGATGCTCTTCAAAATAGGTCAGCATTACAGCTCATTAGTCGTCAATGCGGATCGCTTTCAATCCGCCTTCCAATGGGTAGTGAGTCCACCGTCGAGATCTTCTTTGCCGAGGTAGAGCTCCAAGGCATACATTGCCATGGTAGCTGCAACATTGATCCATCTCCAAAGGTTGCCTCCAGCATCTCCACCTTGGCTGGTCCACCAATCGCCATCGCCTCCGTCACTACTCGTTGAAGCAAAATGCTGCATTAAGAGGCTGGTGTAGACGGCAATCAGGATGCTGGGGCTGAACCAGCTTAGCAAGCCAAGTATTTGGCCTGCTCCGTCCGAGTCTTCGAGGGATGCTTCTTGAGACAGTGCTCGCGCTCCCGATTCGCGGACTGCGGGAATGATGCGGGTCGAGGCGTAGAGGACGAATAGGCGGTAGGCGAGTGAGATGATGACAGAGGGCGTGATAGTGCTTAGAGCAGCGATGATGAAGTTGAAAGCTGCGTGTATCGCAGAGGGGAGGACTGAGAGAGCCTGAAGGAGGGTCGTGTAGGATGCCATGATTATAGGTGGGAAAGGGGGAAAGTCCGCAGTCTGAGCGGGAGGAGGAAGTGGCTCGACTGGGTTTGTAGGTTGGTAGTCGGTGAAGATCTGGTAGAGGCATAGAACAATGTAGGCGAACAGGAGTGAGCTTTCCACAGGGTTTCCTTTTCCACTCCCAATGCCCCAAGCGCAGAGGAAGACCGCACACGTGATGGTGATTCCAATCAGAGTGGCATCCACGTTGCCAATTTCTGGGAACCGGGTGACTCTCCAGAGGAAGTAGACTGAGCTCGAGATTACTGAAGCAGACATGACGAGCAGTCCAATCTAGAGAGTCGATCAGTATATGCCTGACACAGTATGGGGACAACCTTACCATCCAGCTATCACTTCTTCGATTCACAAGCCATCGTGTAATCTGACCAGCACATTGAATGACCAAGAGACTGCAGAAGCCTTCGGACATCTGGAACACTGGTGTAGACCATCTCAGCATCTTGTCCCAGCTACCCACGGTCACCGTCTCTGCCAAGCCATCAGGGCCAAGAACCCATTCCCACACTGACGCATCGTGTGCCCTCTTCCCACTGAACGTTCTTTCCACCCAGCTACTGTTATCGACGGGCTCGACTGAAAATCGATTGAGGGACCATATCAGGAGCGAGGGAAGCACCGCCCATTGTGTCCACGTGAGGATCTGAATGAGAGTCCATCTGAATCGAGATCTGTCTGGTGTCGCTATTCGTAGGACTGAGTATCCGAAGTAGAAGGTGGCCAGGGCTAGAGAGAAGGCAAGGCCACACGCTCTTCCACCGACGTCAAACGATAGGGGGATCTGTAGCACAAAGTCAGTCAAAGTTGAGTCTTGGGCAAGTTAGGTGAGTCGTACAGAAAGTATTATCGAGGTCAGAAAGACCACAGATGAGAAAACTCGAAGGATCCACATGAGCGCTGACAGCGCCGACGGCGCACTGCGTTTGCTTTTCTAGCGATGCTGCTGAATTTTGATTAAGGTGTTGAGTTCGCGATCCGCTTGGAGTTGAGGGGATCTAGGGCCTTTTCTTGCGCTTGAAGGCCAACGGTGGTTCATATAGTTGTGGTATCGGCATCCGTGTGGAAAGTTCTTGAAGACGGAGGTGACGTCGAAAGAGTGCTGTTACCTGCTCTCTAGTGTCGTGGTGCCTGTGTCGAGCCTGTTTTTGTAAGATCTGTTAGATTGTTCCAGGCATTAGAGGATCTACTGGCTCTGATGTCGCGTGTCTGCATCTGCCTCTAATTTTGCAAGCCAAGACGCAGGGGTACTTCCGCGATAAGGTGGAGACGTCCCGGGGGGCTTGTACAATGCGAGCAGGTCGCGCAGGTAATGGAAAGATCGATTTCTTGGAATAGTTTCAACATGTAATTTGGAGAAAGTCACACGCCTGCCTCATTGTCAAAGCGCGTCCTCGAGTCTTTATCCAGTAAGTATTGCGACTTTCAAAGTAACCCAATTTGAAACACTCGACCGAATGTTCAATGTAGCCTTGTCACTGCACTGTGACGGAACCAATGTGGATATAATGTTTCAATTGGTCACTCTTATTCATGCAATCCATCTATATTTTCCTTTCATTTTCTTTGACCAGATCACCTCTCGACCAGATCAACTACACCCAGGCCCCTTCCGACCTTGACTTTCCTCTTCTTCGTACCTTTCTCTCCCTCCTTTTCCTTCTTCTTCTTATCCTCCTGTTTTCCCACCTCCCCTACCTCCTCACCCTCATCCATGTCTGCGTCTTCAGATTCGACCTGTTTCAGCATAGGGAGGAGATTCATCTTCATGCTGTATGCATCTTCCCCATCCGCATAGTACTTCGCCTCCACCTTCTCGACCTCGAAACCGAGAGTATCCCTGTAGAGGCGCAGAGCGGCGATGTTAGACATGCGGACGTGGAGGGAGACGTATTGAGCGCCAAAGGTTTCGACCATTGCTCTTTCTGTTTGCACAATGCAGTGTTAGCTACTGAGCGGCCAATTGACGTCGGTAAATGCTTGGTCCAATGGCGTTTTCACGTACGACTCTGCCTCATCATCTTTTCTGCCAATCCCAGCCGCCTATGCGTCCTCATAACACTCAGACTCGTTATGTGTCCATGCTGTATGCCATTCACAGGCTCTTCCTCCATCTTGGCAAGCACATATCCGACGATTTTGGGAGGATCATAGGGTGTCTTCTTCGGTCTTGAAACATCGACAGCAACGTATGAGAGCTGTGGCCACGATAGAGCGTGATAGAGGTAGTATTTTAGGAAGTAATTTTCGGGAAGGTTCGTGAGATTCGTGGATTGGACGTGGGGGATGTCAGCGGAGGTGAGGACGCGGATGTCCATTAGTGGGAGGTATATGAAGGGTAGGAGCCCAGAACAGCTTGCGAATGTGCACTTACGTGAAGTGCTGAGTGCTGATCGGCTCGTTGGTAGCGGCAATCCTTTTTTAAAGCTTCTTTTTCCGCCGAGGCTGCGTCGGCGAAGCAAACAAAAATTGCTGCCTGCCCCGCCCTGGCCAAATAATTTGCAAAGAGGGGCCCCTAAGCCAGCCCCTAAGCCAGCCCCTAAACCAGCCCTAAGCCAGCCTCCCACGGCTGAGGAACAAGCACATAGTGATAGCGGCCATGATTCTAGGCGCTATCACTTTGTTTGGCAGGGCCCTCGGGCCCTCGTTCGTAGTTAGGGTTAGGTCAACGAGGGCGAGGGTTGCCAACCAGAGTGATAATAGGGATCTACTGGGGGGCGGCTCCGGGGTAGCTCCGGGGCCCGCATTGCAAATTATTTTGGCCAGGGCGTGCCTGCCGAGGGTCGGTCAATCGAAAAGTTGTACACCAAATGGGGCCTAGCTTTACAACGCCACAGATTTTACCCTTTCCATATACATTGATGGCCCCATAGACACCTAGGATCTTAGCTGATAAGCCTTTACGCTCTGAACAGTCCTCTAAAGGCTGTGTAGAAGGTGTTGTCGAAGAGGATAAGGGATGAAATCTGCGGAGTTGTACGGCTGGGCCCCATTTGGTGTGCCACCTTCCGATTGACGTGCGCTGGCCGCGTAGTCTGTGCCCTGTGCAGGTGATTTGCCATATCCAGCTAGCCTGCCGCTTGCCGCCCTTCACTTCTGGCTAGCCTCGGCTCTCTGAGGTGGTTTTGGCACTCGCAAACTACACCATCCTCTCAAAATATCACATTTTTGCCCACTCTCCACAAGCATCTCTCGACCACTACCTCGACATTGCCAAATTAAGCCGAACCTACTAGTCTCGGATTGATATCATTAGGAGGACTTCACCAGAATGTTCGGCAAACTTATTAGCAACATCCTCGCGATTCCTAAAGGGGTCTTCGCTGGTCAAATAGTTAACAACCGGCTTAACCCTCTTCACCTTGCTATTGCGACCACTGGGTACCAGATCCAGTCTCGTACATTACAAATCCCGGATCGGTTTGGCTTCTTCTCGCCCGGTCCTCCCCGCCTCCAGGTGCATGAGGGTTTGTCCTTTATTATTATGGTCGGCTGGATCTGCCTGAATCTGATCTTCAATGCCTTCTCAGTCTTCGTGTGTAGACTATATGGGCTGCCCACTTGTCAAAAGTTGGGAGCAGCGTTTTCGTTGACGATAGTCCCTGGGGTCGTTTTGTTCTGGGTTGGGGCGGTATACGGCCGTCGCCGTGCACCAGGGTATGAGTGGGGAGACTGGAAGCTGCGGAAGGATTGATCTAAATGATCATTAGCGACTATGCGGTTCGTGCGTGACTTTGCTTCTACCCGAGAACTTTACGGCGGTAGGATAGAAGATTAAGGTTCTGGGCAGGTAAACTTGGGAGGAGGATAGTCGCGAAGACTTTACGTCCCCAACATTCGCTTACTCAATCTAGGTAGTTGTCTCGCAGCGCAGGCACGGCTTGAGTACTACTGATACTAAATACTATTACCTGTGGATATATGGGCCAATAGCCGCTCTTACCCTTGTAGCGGTATTCTGGAGCCGGTTGAAGTATCGATTAAAGCAGCTTATACTATAGAAAATTATAAAAGACGGTATCGTACCTGCCTCGCAGACTATCCTTCTCGACAATATCTCTTCTTAGAGTATAAAGGTGCTTTTCTATACGGTTGAAAAGGCTTACTATATAGTAGCGCTGCCGGTAACTAGTAGCTTTTTTCTAACTTTAATAATTATCTTTTCTATAGGTCTTTTCGCTATTTAAGAAGTTACTTTCAGTTTAGCTTGCCTCGTTCAGCAGTCTAGGCAGCCATTAGTTCATTCTGAAATTACGGATCAATACCGTTAGTGTGATTTCGCACTGCGGGCGCTAGAAATAAACAGTGAGAAGGCCTCGTAAAACGGCGTCAAGACCATCGCGAATCGGGCGCGTTCTCACCTGCACACAAACTATCCGCGTCAACCACCATCAATTTCTCCTGCAGGCCAAGCAATCTTGGGAACAACCCATTGGATAAATTTAAAGCGCTGACGAGTGTGTCGACGATCGCTAGACAAATTCGTAATGCAACCACTGCAAGGTGACGCGGAGTGAGCTCGGCGAGGTCTCATATATTGCTGTCTTCTCTGCGCATTGGGAAAGTTACTCCATGTTTGTTAACTCTATTCGGATCCTACTATCGAAAAGCTATCGTGTCCACTATCATCTTGCTCACGTTCATTTGGGAAGATACTAGAACTAGGTCTTGTTCAAGCCAATGCGTGTTGCAGTAGTCCCAGATATGGACGATCCACCTCCACCTCCCTACACCTCGCAAGATACTTCTGTTGCAAGATCTAGCCAAGATTCACCAAATGCAGCGACTCAACCCATACAGACAAGCCTTCGCGGAGGCTACATACGTCCCTCGCTGTCATCTGAAGAGCCTAGTATCTCCTCCGCAGCAGTCTATTTTGCAGAGAGACCCCCATTTCTGCACAACCCAGGCCCACATCTCAATCTAGTCGAGCATGATATCACTTTCACGTCCGAGACTACTCGTGACGACATCCTATATCCTCTCCCAATAGAGACATACATCGCTAGGGACGTTACCATTCCGGATTGGTCTACCTTTGTCAACTACCTCTTCCCAACGACCATTGAGACCTCGGCCAGCAAGCCAGAATGGGAAAGAGATGTTAAATCCCCCCATTTTGCCGAAGAAGATACGCCAGAACGTCGAGAGCAAATCCAAGCCGTCGTTGCCGAGTGGAACGAAAACTTCTTCAGCCCCCGTCTCATCCACATCAACGTGGAATTTGCGCCAGCGCTCTCGCCCTTAACCTCTAGATCGGTTCCTTACCCCACAGCACCTATCCAGAAAGGGTACAATCCCCAGCCCATGCGCCGTTCACACTCCTTTTCTTCAACATCAACCTCCAGTTCTTCCTCCTCCGGCTCGGTCGACTCCATCAAGTCGAAGGATCTCGAAGGCGCCGACATATCCCAACTCCGCTCCGCACTGCTCGCCTTCCGGCTGGATCCCAACAAAAGCACTAATCTCCGCCTCTCCGTCCGCCAACTCCGTGACGAATTCCGGTCCCAACGCCGCAATACATCCTCCAAAGACCGCAAAGATCTCAAAAGAGGATCCAAAGACCAACGCAAAGAAATCAAGCGCGAGGTGAAAGCCGTCGTCAAAGAAATAAAAGCCACTCAGAAAACCGATCGCAAATTGCGAAAAGCAGAGAAGAAAAGCCGCCGCGAAGGTAAAAGAGCCGAATCGCGCGGCCTCGATCGTATCAGATCTGCACAAGAAAAGTCCCAAAAGGCGCACGAACGAGCAGCGTCGAAAGCCACAATAGTCCAAGAACGAGCCGCGGAGAAAGCCGCCAGGGTTCGTGAACGAGCAGCAGAGGGCCACGAGCGTGCTCGAGAGACTCAGGCGCGCGAGACGGCTGCTGCGATCAGCACGCAGGATCGAGCAGCTGATGCTCGGGCTAGGGGGTGGGACAGCTCGGCAGCGGCTGCGGAGCGCGCGAGAGAAGTTGAGGGGAGGGCTCGAGAGACGGCTAGGCGTGCTCAGGGTCGGGATTGGGCTCGAGATGGTCGGGAGAGGGCGAGAGGGGCGGAGCAGCGGGCTGGGGAGACGGCGAGGGGATGGGGTAGGACTTATGATGCGGGGCAGGAGAGTGGTGTGCTTGAGAACTAGTTGGTTTACTATTGATTGGTATCTGGACGTTTTTGTCTCGATGGTTCGTTCTCTGCATAGGGATCCTGATGTTCAAATCTGTCGGTCTATTAGCATGCGAGCAGGAATGATATACCTCAAACCCGACCCATTCCAATAGCGCAAGTACGAGCAATGGCATCGTGCAAGGTTGCCGTAGAAGTAGATTATGGTCTGCTGAATTCACAATCTTGGCTTCGTGGTCAGGTCTGAAGTTTCGCGAGCCTGGGAAACGCATGGCAACAACTTGGAAAATTGTAAAGGTCAGAAGTGCACAAACGATGGGCATCAGTCCGACTCAAAAGGCAGGTAGATAAAGGAACGGGCGTTTTGGAAATAATATTTTGTTGCTTATGTTTGCGGCATGCATTATTCCAGCCATTGCTAATATTCTCTCCTTAGCCAATTTAGCTACCAATGCTGCTCCCTGTCAGTCGCTTCAAGCGCTGAAGAGGAGTATCTGTGCGCCTGAGCCTGAGCCAATCTCTGCTCCTTTGAGCATGTAAAGCAATTTTACACTGCTGCCTCCCGCCCTAGAACCTGAACGCCGACGCTAGCTCTGATAGCACACTAATCTATGGTAAAACAATTTTCGAATGTGCGGAAAAGGAGGATGTTTGGTATGGATGTTGGAAGGGAAGGGAAATTTCGAATGATTGCTTAGTCCGATCGCTCAGTCCCACCAAGCGTGAAGCTCAATGCACATCCTTTGCTTTCGAGCCTCGTCGCTGCCTCCTCTGCGGGCTTGCAAAGCTAACATGCCTCTCCTCATTGTGAATAGCTGTAGGTGGTCGCATTGATGATGACCGTCTCCCTGGATTGGGACCGTGAGGCTTTCCTCCTAGCCCTAGATGGTGATCAGAGCTGCCTTCAGCCAAGTCCATATCATCATGGTCCATGAACTCAGCATGGACGTAATGGTCTTCGTCAGCTTCGCCCTCGGCATCGCTGGGGGATTCCGACTCTGATAGTGTGTTTTCGTAGTCACCGTCGTCGGAGACCAGGCTGGGTGCAGTGTGAGATTCGATGGTGTTTGGGCTGAGATTAAAGGGGCTCTGGTGGTCAAGCATTGGGATATCCTGGTCGCCGCTTTCTTCATGATCTGCGTGTTGTGGAGTTTGGTATGGTGCGTGGGCAGTGATACTAGGAAGATGAAGAGGCCTCTGCGAGAGTAGTTTTGGTGGATCTGGGATTGAAGGTGACGGCTCTGAGGGCAAGACAGACCTTGCGCGCTCAGGGAGCTCACCACCACGAAGCACGCCACGAGTGCTACGACTCTGAGGTGCCTCGGGCTGTTCTGGTGTATCTTCCAGCTCTTCTAGATCCTCCTCATCGCCGAAATCGACCCTTGTTGTCGCTTCCGTGACAGCTTGGTCCAGATCACCACCACGTCCCATTCTTGCGAGCAAAGTAGACAGATGAGGTGTCTGAGGTGATGGATTGAACGGGACAGAGTGGATTGAGGGTGACGGCTCTGAGGGCGAGGTAGACCTCGCGCGCTCAGGGAGCTCACCACCGCGAAGCACGCCACCAGTGCTGCGACTTTGAGCTGTCTCACGCTGTTCTGCATTTGGTGGAGGCCTCGTCTGCTGAGGTGTAGACATAGCTTGAGGGAGGGTTTGCGTTGTCGATATTTGAGTGGCCGGGGCAGCCGTGACTTGTGATTTCTTTCGTCTTGAGGATGTTGTAGGCTCTCCGGAAGCTCCGTTGGTTTGTAGCGAGTAGGCGGACCTGATGAGTGGATGGACTAGCCCCGCGCTAGCTGTGGCTTGTGCGCCGCTACTAACCTGTGCAGCACTTCCTTCTGTCTCCGCATCAACCTCTTCACCACTTGCCTCGATAGCTGCATCATGACTTAGGAATTGTCGAGAATGTGCGATACGGCAGTGATTGATAAAACCTTGAGCGCTGCTGAAATCGCTTCGACGACAGTCTAGGCAGACTAGCTTCACCATCTTGCCATCACGGGGGCGTCTTACGATACATGGTCCCTTCTCTTCCTTCGGCTCAGGATACCCATGAGGAAGTGCCTTCAGCCTGGTATTGGTTGAGCCACGCTGAGAACGAGAAGTACCAGCTATTGATCCTATTTCCGATTTCGACCCCCTCGTCGCCCTGTCGGGTAGTGTCTTGCCACGAGGCGTTGGTGTCTGTACGTCAGCAACAGTATCATCGAAAGCCGAATCAGGTATGAGCCATCGCTGATAGTGACGAGTGTAGGGACCTTGTGCGACACCCCATGGCGATGCATAAGGTGCTCTGTTATCGAAGGCAGCTCCAGAGCCACTGCTGGCAGCTTGTATATCTTCAAATGTGGATGACATTGCAGGATAGGGTATTATCTGACACCGTCTTAACTGCTCCAAGGCCACTTGGCATCTCGCGAACTCCTGGTCGATGAGACGCAGCTCCTTGTGTTTCAGGAGGATCTCAAGACCAAACTGTGCTTCAATCGAGTCGCGCAGAATTGCCGGGCTCACAACGTGAGTGGAAGGACGTCTTGAGGTACGGCTTTGATGTTCTGGTCTACCATTCGTCATCCTGGCATGGGGTGGCTGATCTTGAGGTAGGTAGGAACCCCGCGCTTCCGGCCACCCTGAGTCGTTTGTTTTTGAGCCTACGCTCGCCTCAGCCTGGTCCGTCATACTATGCCAGTTTTCTTGTTGTTCTTGCGAGGGTACTGATGCTTTGAGAGTATCTGGAGCAGGTATCTGAACATGGGTCATAGTCTCGGTCCTTATCTTGGATGCAGGGGAACCCAAACGTGGTGATCCCGGACTACCTTCTTCCCGTTTCCGCTTCATGGTGTTGTTTTGAAGCGGAATTTGAGTCATGAATGGTCGCTGTTGCCTTGTTGGCGAGAAGTTTGCTTTTGCTCGGGCAAACTTCTCATCGCGTGCGTTGGAGGTGTCCCCTGAGACCCAAGGAAACCAAGACGTGCCATACGAGCTGTGTAACATTGGCTATTGTAACATAGACAGCGTCTGTTGTTGCTGGTGGAGCAAAGGTATTGATGCGACTCCGCGAGATCCGCCGGTTGAATGGAGCGTTTGTGGCGTAAGGTGGGAAGAACCTTCCCGGAAGGTATAGAAGCAGTCGAAAGTTACGCGCGTATAGCGTGGATTTGTTGGTAAGACAGTAGAGGTTAGTCACTGACAACCTTGGTGGAGAAAAGGGCGATTGGAAGTGAAGGTGACAGTAGTGACTTGTGTCTTGGCGGTAGGGCAAAGGGCCGACCGTGGGAAAGGAATGAGCGTGCGGAGAAGGCAAGAGTTGCACAAAACTGATTGTTAAGCGAGGAAAGTGATCAGAAAGCGATTTCGAATAAAAGAAATCGCTTCGTTATTACAAAAAGGTATTGTGTGGTGGTGCGCAAAGGGTTGAATATATGAAGGTGGTTTCTGTAGGAGTGGTGATGTGAGGATTTCAAGATTTTTGACGTTTCGGGGGAGAAGGGTTGGCCCAGGGGGGGTCGAAGGGATCGGGGTGGGAAATCTGGTTGGACGGGTGGGTGCCGCTACGTACTTTAAAGTATGCAAATACGCCATATCTCCGAATATAATTGGCGCGAATATGCAGGGTTCAGAGCCTAAGGCACGGGCCAGCCAGAGATGGCCAATATCTGACTGACTCCTGCGGGCCAAGAAAAGAAACGCCCAAAAGGTAAGGAGTAGAGTAATTGCTGATCTTTTTCCTCTCAACGTCTGGAAGAAGACACAAACATCAGGACATTGGCGGATGGAAAGATACGAGAAGTTGACTATTGAACCTTTCATTCTTGTTATTGCTGGGGAAGATTGAATTTGAAAAACCATGCATATGCACATTCCCGCGTAAGCAAACAAACAGACGAGACGATAATTACTCACGCGTTGACCTCTTCAACTCTCCCAACAATATGGAGACGTCCTCACTCACTCCTACTGCTGTTTCCGTATGACTCTTGCGGAGGGACATTTAACGCCGTACAGATCTTGTCGGCTCAGCTCGCATGCTCGACACTGCTGCACCGTGAGAAGGTGAGAAGTCTGCAATACAATCTGCTGACCAGCTCGCTGAAGGTAGGCCCATGTTGTCCTCGTCAATATGTGTTGCTATTATAGAGCTTGCTGACAGTGGCCCCAATGTGGAAGCTTGAGAGATCGATTTCGATTATCATGGCCGGCCTACTTTTTAGCTTCCGCTAATTAAGGTAGGAAAACGGAACTATTCCGGTCGATCATACATGCATTCAACGCGCCTCCGTGTCATTGACACCAGTATTACACCAGACAATCAGCTATGGTACTCAAGAAGAGGAATAGTCAGAATGTAGTGAACCACCTGGTGGAGTGTGTTTGATGAATGTGCCTGAAGTAGATCGATTTCTGAGACTATCACAAAAAGTTGCAACTCATAATAGCCGATTTCGTCCTTTCAGTCACCAATCACGTCTGAAAATTTCCGTAGTTCTACAGCTATTCACATCTGTTCCCGCGTTCAACACAATATCCACTTGCTTCCACAACAGACACGCTTCTGAACCTTCACGTCCATCACATCAATAAGCTGCTTCCTGAGAAGTCCAGAGTGTCACCACTGTCTTGCTTTGTCTCTGTGTTGCATCTTCAACATGCCTCCCAAGAAGAACACTCTAAAGGAGTCGAAGGCTACACAGCAGCAAATTTTAACCTCTGACGCGACGACGAGCACACCCAAGCCGCAAAACACCCCAAATTCGAAGAACAACATGCGTACCGCGTCTAAAGACAACAAGAATTTCTCTGACAAGGCTGCGAATGGTTCGAGGACAATGCCAGCCCAGGGCCCCGCTGATGGTATCCTCCCTCCGTGTTCAGCCAAAGACCCAAACACGAACAAGCGTCCGAGGGATGACGATGATGAATCTCTGGACGGCGTGAGCAAGCGTCCAAAGATCAACAGCACTGCAGGATCGGTTCACCGTACCACCGAGCTGGAGGGTGCCCCTTCTCAGCAGCCTTCGGCAGACACTACCTCGATTCAGGAGTCCACGAATGGGTCCACGACTGCCACTCAGGCATCTGCTACTCCAGCTATTACTGCAGGGAAGAACGCTGCTGCTAGACCCATTATCCCAGTCCTAACGTCGACAATTCCCGCCGAAGTCCAGCACCTTGAGAACAAGTACGAATTCACCACTATGTCCATTCCATCTTCGGCCAAGATGGTGCAGAAAGTCATGGCTCTGCTTTACCGTGTTGGCAAATTCAGCTTTGTCGATATCGACCAAAAGCCTGGCATTGTGGTTCTCCATGCTCACGCAAATGCTGCGAACAAGATGGTCAGCATTGTTGAGATCGCCAAGGAGGAGCTCCAGAAGAAGAAGGTGAAATGGTATCAGTACTCCAAATTGCATGGGGAGATCAAGCCACTGAAGGCCAAACAACCGAAGAAGATAGGAGAGGGCAAGACGATTGCTGAGTGGAACAAGGAGAAACCTGATACTCAGGCTACAATGAAGACTGGAGAAGAGACCATGGACGCGGCGGAGCTTGCTCGAAAGAAAAATGCTGGGCTTGTTGACGATGATGATATGGAGGTAGCGTTCGAGACCATGCAGCCACCGAAGAAAGCAGACCTCGGTTTGCCACTTGTTAAGAAAGGTAACAAGGTCCGCGCTGTTCCTGTCATGACCATCTACTTCTCGAGAGTCCCAGTCCCTGGCCTGAAGGAGCTGTACGGGTGAGTCAAGAATACCCGACCTTGTAATTCGATCCTGCTAACAGTCTCCATAGCGAGCAGACGAACGCATGAACAATCCGACAAATCTCACGAATAAACAGATTCCACGACTGGATTATCCCTCTTTCTATGCTAGGTCTGAAGGGACTGTACGATATGAGTAGGTCATCTCGTGACTTGTGACAAAAACATGCTGATAGCCTTCGGTAGCAAGCAATTGAATGCATGAACAGGATACTTGATCTAATTTACGATCGAAGTATCCCTAATTTGCTATGCTACGCCTGCTTGTTGTATGGGTGAGATGATTTTCCCTTGACTCACACTTCTACCCTTGCTGACAGCTTCCCATAGCTTGCAGACGAATGGATAAAGAGGTTCGTTACATCTTCACCGTCGAACCAATTCAATGTCGCTAGGATACGCATTCTAGCAAAGTGCTTGAGAGGTGATGACTGGTCTACAAGGCTTCTACGTTGGCGTCTTGATGGTAGCGCATTCTACGACATCACTGGATACCTGCTTGGCAGTCGCATTTCTCAACCGCAAAAGTCGCTACTGTACAATACAAGAATCCAATCAATGCAAATGTTTCGAAGAATCCTAGAATGTCCAAAAGTGCGCAAGCTTCCCGCTCCGCCCGCTGTCGAGCAAATCACTACCTTACACTTCAACTTCCTCTTTTCTTATATTCTACATCCATTGACTATTATTTGGTATTCAGGTTACAGGGCATTCTTATTTGTACATATTGAGATCAATCAATGCCCCTGTCCATACTGCCATAGTTGCCTCAAGAATACCAAACCACAGGTAGCTACAACAACCCCACCCCCAACTCCTCACACCCCACCAATATCCACAACCATTGAACCTCAGCTCACACCTCCCACACACACACACCCACTCCACCAACTCCACTCCACCAACACCACCCTCGCCACACCAACCACACCAACCATGTCATCCGCCCCCCTCCTACCCGCCCACCCCAAAAAACTAATCTCCCTCCCAACCCGCGTCGAACCAAAAGTCTTCTTCGCAAACGAACGCACCTTCCTCTCCTGGCTAAACTTCACCATAATCCTCGCCGGCCTCTCCATCGGTCTCTTAAACTTCGGCCACGATCTCACATCCCTGATATGCGCTGGTCTATTCACCGTCGTCGCGATGGGATGTATGGTGTATGCGCTCGTGACGTTTCATTGGCGGGCGCGGAGTATACGGATGAGGGGGCAGGGGGGATTTGATGATCGGTTTGGGCCGACGGTCTTGGCGGTTGTGTTGGCGGGGGCGGTGGTGGTGAATTTTGTGTTGAGGGTTACGGGGACGTAGGGGGGGTAGGGGGGGGGAGGAAGGGGGAGGATAAGGAGAGATGCAATGAACATATGGGTGCACGGCGTGATAACAGGGTGTTTTGGATTGTGTGTTCATAGTATGCTCCGAGTGTCTCAAGTGAACAAGCAGATACGTCATTCTGTTCTGCTTGTTGCTCAAGCTCCAGACAGTGTCCCTGAATTCGAGGCTCCTGAGATAGTGCTGCTACAGCTCCAAACATTTTCTTGTGAGAATCCCAAGTGCCAAGTTTTGTGGTTGGAAAACAAGACCGGGGTCGTTGGATTTGGGCATGGACTACCTCAGGCACGGGGACACAAAGAAACCTGATGAACAAAGATATTCACTTGGCCAAACCCATATATCGTCGTCAACGCATCCTATTTCTACAGTCAAAAACCCAAGTGCTTCCGCCCTATGGACACTGGATTTGATGGCTGCATGCCAAACACAATGCTATTGGTCTTTGAACGCCGCAACCCCAAGAGCATGCGTAATTGCTGAGTATCGGTCAATTTATTCCTGTCCGAAACCAACAGTCTCCTCCACTGCTATCGTAAGCTTGCCAGATAGATCCTCATAATTCTTGTAGTCGGGCAAGTCAAGACGATTAAAGCTAGACTCAGCATTAGCCAATGATGCTTTGTAATGAAGGTCTTTAGTGTCTTACCATGTATGTGACTTGGGCAATGCTTTGTCTGATCCTGACTTTTCGATGGTAAATCGTCTTGGCCCATCGCTACCTTGCAAATCTTTGAAGCCGTTGACAGGGATGCGAGAAGTGCCCGTAGCGAATTGTAATAATCGTGATTTTTGTTCGGCATCCCAGCTTCGAATGCACTGCACTCAAGGTCAGCGTTCTGCTTGGCCAAACAGCAGGAAAATACTCACAGTCCAGAAGTTCCTGATGACCTGGTCTTGCTCAGTGTAACCCCTGTAATCTGTGTGCTTCTTCCAGTCCTCAACATCGATGTCGGCAATACCGCCAATAAGAAGTTCTAATTCGCGCTCGTCGAAGACATTGACAAGGTCCGGAGGAATTAGCTCGTTGAAGCCAGTCACAAATGCGTTGAATTGCTCTTCAACTCGCTTCTGGATTCTCCATTCTGTAATGAGCTCGATGTACTCCTTCTTATTGTCGTTGGTAACTTCAATATTACGGCCGTTAGGCTTCAAGTCGATAGTCTGGATCTCGCCAAAGCTCTCATCTTCCGTAGAGAACGTAGGCTCAATGACACCTGTGATGTCATTCTCCAGTGTCCAGGTAAGGGTTCGGTGGAAGTCAGCATCGACGCCCTCCATATCCGCAAGAGCGACTCTCTTCCGCAAGATCATCTTGTAGAACGCGCCAATGAAAAACGCATCGAGGAAACGTCGGTGGAAGATGGCCAAGCCCACCACTCTGCCGATGAACTTGAAATAATTCAAATGCTCTGGATTAATGCCAGAGTGAGGGTTGATCTGGAGGGTGTAATTGTCGTGAGCGGAGTACTCGAAGAGGCAATAAAACGGGTTGAACATTTCATGCGATAGCAAAAAGAAAAATTCTCTGAATCATGATTAGCTTCAAACAAACGATAGACGTCTTCCCCAAGCACTTCTTACCTTGAGAGTCCACCATAGTCCAGACCGTCTTCGCCGTCAAATTTGATCATCAGTCGCTTCTTCAGATCGTTGGCATTTTGCCTCATGATCTCCGCATAAGAATCTTCGAAGATATGATCTCTTCGGACTTTGACGTGACATTGTCCAGACAGAATACGAAGAGCAGGCTGAGATCTGAAGTAGATGAGTTTCCGACGGAAGTCTCTCTTGTATTGTGGAACGTTCTGATCCAAAGACGAAGGTAGCCGTGGGTCGTCCCAGGTTGTAGTCTTGGTATTGTGGTCAACAAAGTACACCCTTGCAGTGTTTGTGAGTCGCATTTCCCAGCCGCTGGGCAAAGCGCCAAGTTGTGATACTGGCTGCGTCTGAATGGTGGTATTGTTGCCATTTGGATTCTGGCCGTACATGCGGATGTACTGCTGTCGACGGGGATCTACCCAGGTTGTTGTCCGCGTGTTGTGATCAACGAAGTACGACCTTCCCTCTGGTGTATGTCGCTGCTCCCAGCCTGCAGGCAGCTCCCCAGTCCCAGCAGTAGTCGCACCAGTGGCCATCATCGATACCGCGCTCGGAGTGTTTGCTGAGGCAGGCGGTGGTGCTGCTTCCGTTTGACTTGGAGAGTTGGCTCCGGTACGATCCTCTGGCAGCATTCGGTTTTGATGCGCACGTCGCTCTAGCTGAGTGTTCGCCTCCATGGCGTTTCGCTGATCTCTCTCATTGTACGTCGTCGAAGGTCGATTCCAAGTTGTAGTCCTTGTGTTGTGATCAACATAGTAAGTCCTCCCCAGGTTATCCTCCCGTCTCTCCCAACCTGCAGGTAACATCCCTTGATTGTCTCTGAATGAACTGAGGTGACCTCCTCCGCTAGCTCCTGCTTGACTACTGCCGTTGGTTTGAGGAGGATTGCCAGGTGGGGCGCTCATCGGCGGCAGGTTTTGGGGGTGTGATGGAGCAGGACTGTGAGGCGGGGGATTATCCAGAGGAACTTCAGAAACTGGTCCGCTAGCAGCTACGGGAGATCTTGGTGGTACACCGTTGCTTGCAGATGCCACACTTCCACCTCCTACTGACAGTGACGAGCCAGGGTGTCCAGAAGGGTTGGGCTGGTTAGCTGGCGCGCCGAGGTTTGTGGACAGATTCACGATAAGCTTCCCGTGGACGATCAAATTATCGTTGGATTTTTTGAGATCCCTTGTTAGCATTTCTGTAGGTGCACTGTCAGCGGCCGATATCTGCCGGGGGCCCGGAGGGGTATACCGTCTCCACCAATGTCCAAGTCCATAACAGAGCCTATGCGCACGTTGATGACGCCCAAGAACCCTTGATCCTTTTTCTTGAACTTCTTTTGATCAAATATCTGTATGGCTAGGATACTTTCTTCCGACGCTCGCCTGTCTTGTGTCAGTCTTCCCTCTTTGTGCTACCCTGCGTTGTCTCCATACATATCAAAGCTCTCGTTCCAGTATGGATTTAGAGTCTTTTTGATGACGGAAGTGGTCCGGGTCTGTTCCCCTTGTATTGTAGCTACGGCAAATGGATCTGGAAATCCTGGAGCAAAGTGCGTTAGTCGGAACCGAGCAGCTCGAGGGTAAGGTAGGTAGTCATACTGAACACATCGCGTTTGTAGAGCCCATCAGCCGCAATGACTATAGGATGTGAGTACCAACACAGTATTCTGCAGCTTGCTAGGCAACATACTTGTCACCCTCAGATTCGGTTGTCTGTGGGTGCATTAGCATCATATGAAGTCACTTCCTCGGGACAACATACGACGGCAGATTTGACTCCTCCATATCGCCAATATACGACCGTGAGGTCGAAGTCTATTGCCCGTGCCTTCAATGGGCTGTCCGAAGAACGAGGCGCACCGTACGGAGCCTGATAAAGGGTGCGGAGTTTAAGGCTCGTGTTGGGGCTGTGTTTTTTTGGACCGTATTCGGGAGCTACTTGCACTTCATTCCACAATGGTCCGTACCAGCGAGGCAACGATGTAAGACGCTCATCTACGTCAAGGATTAGAATGTGATAATGGGTGTGGTGGAGATAGTAATGACCAGTGGACCTTTCCCCACCCGCGAAGAAGTTGCTCTGGATTCAGAACGGACAAGCGTGCAGTGATCAGCCCTAACGATGCACCCGTTCCTGCCGTGGCTGAACAATGCGAGCTTTGGTAGAGTACGCATTAGGCAAGCTATGCGAGGCTTCAAGAGCCCGATATTCAAAGCATTCAAATTAGGAGGGCAAAGCTTTTCCCGTGCAGTGCTCATGATATGACACGCTCGAGTGATTTGCGGCTCTAGGGTGAGCTTGAGTGCCTAACCCATTACTCAGATGGAGGCATCTTGTGTTTTCCAAGTCCATTGCATTAACGTCCAGGGCTGCCAATAATCTTAGCTCCAAGGCTGGCATATTCAATATCACCATAGGTCTTGCGACTTCCTGTAGACTCTGCGCTATCCAAAAATAATCTGTTCCTCTATCGCGCAAAGACAGAAGTAATTTTACAGTGACTGAAGTCTTCCAACGCCCACGACTTGGATTGATACCAAATTTGTATTGCCTTGTCAACTCCAGCCCAATTTTCTGGTTATTCTTTGAGCACCGAATCGGTATGAAAGACTCGGACTGTTGTTACACTTCTCTCAAGGCATGTCGATCCGCCTTGCATGACCAGCAGCTTCCGCGAGGTTTCTTGTACTTCTCAATAAGGTGCATATCCCCGGGGTCGCCCACGGTATCCTCCACGGTAGCCACCTCTAGGAGAAAAACCACGATCATACCCGCCTCCCCGGTCATAACCTCCACGGCCAAATCCGCCGCGCCCTCCTCGAGGAGGACCACCTCGGCCACCGCGTCCGCCACGAGTCATGCCTGGTAGATTAGTACGTTTAGGTACGACCTATTTCAACCTGGTCAGTATGCGCAGGGAGAGTATCAGAGAAACCCGTGCTCACCTTTAGATTTCTGCCCCTGAATATGCTCTCATTAAGCACGAGAGCTTGAGCGACGAGTTGTGGTTCGGTGAACTCAACATATGCATATCTACGTTGCAAGGTCAGTGATGGCTCTCAGGCAATGACGAAGAATATCAGAAAATTTTACCCCTTGGGGTGCCCAGTGAATTTATCGAGCAAGATGGTGACTCGATTGATTGAGCCGCAACTCTGAAAATGTGCTTGGATCTCTTCAGGCGACGCGCCGTAGTCGACATTGCCAACAAAGATGCTACGCGCATCGATGTCTTCCTTGTCCTCCCGTAGATCGTTATCTTGCTGGTCCAACGATGCTTGCATTTCTCGTAGCTTGGCTGCCTCTGCCTCCATTTCGGCCACCCTCCTCTTCATCGCTGATATTTCTTCCTGCACAATTTTTTATCAGCGCCCTTTCTTTTCCAGTCTTGCAAATCTTCAGCCACTTCCAAGCCATATGCACGGTGTTTGGTAGTGGGTGTAGCGAAACAGTCCATCTCTTACTTCATCGTCTCCACCCTCATCTTTGATCTGAGACCGGTCATCCTCTGCAGCAGCTCCATTATCCGACATGACCCTCTGCCTTACGAGGCAATCGTTCTCCTCGTTCTGTATGCAAGGTGTTTTGTTTGGGCTCTGGGTTCTCTTGAAAGCGTAGCGTATGCAACTTTTAGCTGGTAAAGCGGAGTGGTACGTGAACGCTGATTTAGATGTATGAGCAACAAGGCAGATGAAAGGAAATTCACTTGAAGCTCCTTTTACACTTTACCGGATATGGCCTAGCCAGATGCAGATCTTGAGCCTCTTCCCGTCTAAGTTCCAATGTCCGTCTATCACGTCAATGGCTAACAAGGGTTGCTCTTTCTGCTGTCCAAGTCGCTGTGTAACACTAATGAGATATCCTCTATCAAAGCGATTCTCAAACAGTCTGCTTCATCTTCCACCATGAAATGTCCAGCTCAATCGAACGCGCCGGCGTTGTTCCTGCAGCTCTCTCATTCTTAGCAATATACAACCCTTCCTTAAGTGATTCGGATGAGACGTTCCAAGAGCAAATCGTATACTACCATTCAAAGCCTAGCCATGGCCGAAGCAAGGTCCGTCGGAACAGTACCGATGCAGAGGCTGAGGAGAGTAAGGAGGAGGAGAATGAGAAATTGAGGCAGATCGGCTTAGCCCAGGGAATGGTTGGTTTTGCGAAGTACAATCTCTTCTTCTAGTTGGCGATATATGCTGACATCCGTGATAGAAACTTCTCCGCTGGCAAGCCAGTGGACTCGATTGAGACAGAGAAGTCCCGAATTGTACTGCACGAGCTTGAGAAGGATTGGTGGCTTCTAGCAGTACATGGCTCTCCCAAGAATTAGTTTGCAAGACTAACACATTCGCCTAGTCTATTGATCTGACGCGCCTCCCAAGCTCTACCAGGACTCCCACCCAGAGCCAATCTCAAAAGAACCCAGCTGCTATCGAGTATTCCGCCCGAGAAGTCTCTCCACCAGCCTTGCTTCTCCAACAGATCCTACGCGCCCATCAAATCTTCCTCCTCTACCAAGCGCCCTCAATTGCCGAGTTGTGGGCGCGTACTCCGCGAACTAAATTCTGCGGATTTCTGAAGCGCTTCTGGGATGACTTCATCTGGAGCTGGGACGTAATGTTGCATGGAAACCCCGCCGTTGATGTCTACAACGGACTCAAACTCGCTGCAGGCGGGGAGCTTGGCATTGGCGTAGGCGAGGAGGAGTGGGGTAGTGGAGAAAGAGAGGTTCTTGAAGGCTTTATTGGAAGGACTGAAGGTTTGGTGGATCTGATAGTCTCGAGATTCGGAGACGCGCCGTCTAAGAGTAGAGCTCCGTCAACGAGTTCCTCGGCGAAGCCCAGTCCAAAAGACAAAGGCCTCGATTGGCAGGTCTCTGGGGGTTACCCCAGGCCATCCGATGGTATCGTTTTCTCAGGCATTGGGGCACTGACAAGAACTTCGGTGAAACACATTTCGAGTTGGATTGAGTGGCTTCATATGCATGGGCAAGACGCTTATGGCGTGCGAGACAATCCATCTTCTGCTCCTCGCAGAAAACGCAGAAACATTCCGCCTTCTGGCCCGGAACATACCCGCCAAGGGAAGTCAGCGGAGCACCGGCAGAATACAGCTGCCTCTAGAACTTCGCAACGGGAAAACGCTAATGGCACAGCTAACATTCCGACTCAGATTCAAAGGATCCCACCGCCTATCGTTGCACAAGAGGTGGCACGGTCCGGCCAAGACACGAAATCGTCTCCTGAGGATAGCAAGCAGCCTGCCAAATCAGTCCAAGGTGGCCCTCCTACTCTGGTAGAAGACTTTACGGCTGGTACGGAAACTCTCGTGAAGTATCTGACTCTTGGCGTTTACGGATCCACGTGGGGTATCCCATCCGGGAGACCTCCAGCTTCAAATCGTATGTCAAGCTTGCGTCAGGATGATGGGAATCAAATCACCCGGTCTCATGTTTCTGAGAAGGGCAAAACTTCAGAGCCAGGCCTCCAAACGCACGGGTACTTCTTGATCGGTCTACAAGGAGATTTGGAGGAGGATACGCAGCCAGTAGATGATGAGCAAGACATGGCTCCCGGAACAGACCGCGAAAATAGCCACGAAAATGGAAAGGCTTATAATAGCAGAATTGTCATGAGAACCGTTCATGTCGAGCGGGCCAAATCGAAACCCCCACCGCCAGAGAAACATCGCGACAAAGAGGACGACCCGATTGCAGAAGGCTACAGAGATCGCCTTCGGGTTGTCGTCTACGTTCAGCAGCCATTCATCTTCACGTTCATCTTCGAGCTCCAAACAGATGCGCTTGCAATGCCTTTCTTCTACAGATCTCTCCACCACCAGCTTGGCCCATTGCAGCGGCCCCTTTTATCAAGTACATCACCCAGCAAAGTCTCGGAACGCCTCTGGGAGGCAGCCGCTCCCAAGAGCACTGCGTTCATGACAAGCTCCCAGCCTATCCGGGACCTTGTTTATGACCCGATTCGACAATCAGTCCACACAACTATACCGAACATCCCCGAGCCTGGACCAAATCACAGCGGTAATCCCCAATCAGAAGAATCTCCGTGGACCCGAGTCGAGGCACTCTCTGTGCACTCGCAAATCTTGAACACATACACTTCCACACGGCGGCATACCTCACAGCTCGAAACCACTGCCAAGACTTCGAGAGGCTTCTGGGTCGTCTGGATGCGTTTGCCTCATGAACATTTGGGCCAAACCGTGGATTCGGATAGCTTTCGCGAGGCTTTTCTGATCAGGAAAGCTAGCGATTACGTCCCACCTGCCGCGAAGAAGTCCAGCGGCAGGTTCAGTAGAGACGCAAGTGGATCCAGCGCAAGTGGAGGGTGGGGTCCTGGCAAGCTGGCAGAGGGCATAGGCATTGACGCACGGCAGTACATAGATTCTATTTTAAGCCTGAATCGATAGCGGAGAACCATATTCACCCAAGCTCCTCTATACATTTTCAAAATATCCTCTTCTTGGTAGTCCGTAGCCTAAAGAATGAGTATCCTACGAATCGCCACAGCGTCACAATTCATCTACTACTTAGTCCGACAAGGTTGAATGTGATACCTTAGAGCTATCCCGGCTTCTGGATCAACAAAACCTGTCGAGCAGAATGGCGTGGGTCACAATCCTCTAGGGCTATTCAAACCTGATGCGCAGTATTGCCATGAGACTTTAAGATATCAACATCCAGAGAAGTAAATTGAAAATAGAAGGCCCCTAGTTCAAGGACTCAATTCCCTTCTCCAGAATCCTTGGAGCCTTGGGATACAGCGCTGATGCTCTGAATCCCTACAAATCTGGCGCACATACACTGCTCAATCAATCTCTTTGTATACGAAAATCTCAAATGCCTATAATTGTCTGCTGTAAAGAAGCAGCTCTTGCTCAGAATTGATTGATCAGTCACCTCATGCTATGATGTTTCAAGGCTGCCAAAAGACCTTCGTGTCACTCAAAACCTGTCGTAGACTTTTGAAATTGACCTTCACCGAGACCACAGGCTCGACACTTTTGGTTATACATCGTTCATCACCAGACCTCAAAGGTGCTCGACCGTAATTGAGGTCTTGAAATCTGTGATTCCCTAACAGTCAACAGACTGTCTCCATTTGTTCCCTAAGGCCGTGCATGAAGCTCCTCTATAGTTGCGGCTGCTTGGGCTCAAATTGTCATGGTCAAGGCTGTGCCTTGCGTAATATCTGACCAAATGATAAGATAAGCATAAGCAGATATGCATGAATGACGTGTGACAGCCGTTGAACCACAAATTTGAGCTCCATGGAAATTCAATCGCAGGTTTCTTACGATCACGAACTACAACAGTCAAATAGCATACAGAACACTTGATCGAAACTCAGTATGGCATCAACTCACCAGCTCCGTGTGCAAGAAATCTTCTCAGTTAAAGACTATGTATGTTTGGTCACTGGAGGGGGTACAGGTATTGGATTAATGTGCACCCAGGCCCTCGCGGCAAATGGTGACTATTGTCTTAAATTTATTTGATGCGCGAAGGCTGATATTCGCAAGGGGCGAAGGTGTATATCACCGGCCGAAGGATGGAGGTACTGGAGAACGCAGCAAAATCCCACGAACCAGATAATGGAGGGCAGATCATACCGTACGTTGGTCTTAGGTGTTAGCGTGTGAAATTGAGAGGCTAACTTTCTTGCAGGATCGGGCCTTGTGATGTGACCTCGAAATCGGACCTTGAGAAGCTTATCAAAGACCTCTCCTCAAAGGAGAAATACCTCAATCTGCTTAGTGAGTTTTTTCACGCTATCCAGCAGATCCTCCTGGCGTATGGTCTGACACCTCGCTACAGTCACAAACGCCGGTATCTCAGGCCCCAAGGCTCCCCCAGATTCCACATCTGCGCCCCAGCTCCATGACAAGATCTGGAACAACGAATCCGTCGAAGACTGGGACAGCGTCTTCAAGACCAACGTGACGGCAGTCTATTTCTCTACTGTTGCCTTTCTGCCTCTCCTTCAGGCCTCCATAGGAGAGAAATACGCACCACGCTCCCCTTCCGTCATCGTCATCTCTAGTATGAGCGGTATAATGCGGAACAGCCAGGGCCACTTTTCATACAACGCCGCCAAAGGCGCTACCGTCCACCTTTCCAAGCTCATGAGCGCTGAGTTCGAGAAGGCCGAGGTCCGCGTGAACAGTATCGCACCAGGCTACTTCCCTTCGGAGATGACGATGAAGGAGAAGGGCGAGGACAACAAGACGCACATGCCCGTTGAGAAGATCAAGGAGAAGGGTCATGTGCCGGCGGAGAGGCCTGGAAGCGACGAGGAGATGGCACAGGCAGTGATATTCTTAACTAAGAATATGTATGTCAATGGAGAGCTGATAGCTGTTGATGGCGGAGTGCTCAACCAGGTACCTGGGCGGTAAAAGGCAATTCTCCGGGAAGGCCTGTTGCATAATCATAGGACGTTTGGTAGACAAGCATAATTTATGAGGACGGTTCAGTGTCTCGCATGCAAGCTGTTGATGTCCTCGATACTGCCATCACCCTTCTTGTTCGTAGTAGCTTTCGGTATCGGTCCTTGCCCAGTTGGCAAGGCTGTGGTGCTCGCGTCAACAAAGGCCTTTTCTCCAGTCAGCTTCTCTATGACTTTGACTTTGCCCTCCGCCCTTTTGAGTCGATCGTCGAATTCTGAGACGGAATTTTCATTATTCTCCGTCGAAAGACTACCAGGCTCAGCAAGTGCATATAGAGTCCGGATGTGTGCTTCCAAGCGCGTATTGGCGGACAGATTGGGCGCTTCACCAGAGGCTGCATTGAGACCAGCTTCATCTTTCTTCTCTTCCGCAGATAGATCCTCAAAATTCAAGCTTTGTTTCTGTTTCCTCGCCATGTTCTCTTTGTTAGTGCCCTCATTCTTGTGATCTGGTAGCCTCCCAGCCCATATCGTTGCCCTCCCGTGTAGCTTTCCCATTGTAATATATTTTTCAAAACCCTTCTCGAGCCCAAAAGCGCGACCCTCGATCAAGCCTGCACGTTCCCCATCGGAGACACCAAGGTCGTAGCCTTCTTTGTAGAATTCGGCTTCAAGCGATAGCAGATGGTCGAATGGATCTTGTTCGACTGCCATTTCGTATGATCTAGAATCGTCATAGAACAATCTAATGGAACAGAACGAATCGCAATCTAGGTACGAAAGGAAAGCAAGATCTACCTCCAAGTTGCTCTGGGGCGCTCCAAAAAGCTTGTTCTCCAAGCGGTCGGTAAGCCGCCGTTTGGGTATGGTGGCTCGCCTTGGAACCTTACCCAAAAGATGTAACCACGGGGCACGGACTTTCTTCAACAACGTTCAACAAGAGTTCAAATCACGCTTAAGACCCTACCCCTATCCACCATTCCACTACAGTTGTCAATGTGGTCATCTACTTTTGACAGAGCTTGCCGATTGATTAGCAGACATTTTTGATTTTGCAGAAGGAGCAGTATTCAGCTCCAACCCGGATGACGGATCCTCAGCGATAACAACGGACACCTCGTCCTCATTGACGAAGAGGCACGAGCAAAAGCTATTGAAAAACTTCTACTAGTCGAATTCCGCATCGCAGTCATGCGCCTACCTTTCAAGGGTCACTCAAGGCGCACACCCCTTTCTACATCCCTAACATTTCAGCTATGGCTAGGCATCTGCCTATTCCTCCGCCATGTCTCGGCGAAGACAGCAGCAGACTACTTCATCGAGTCTCTACCTGGACAGCCGGGAGGGCCACTCTTAAAGATGCATGCTGGGTAAGAAAACGTTCTCCGAGTCAGCCCAGGCAACGCAGCTGACACAAGTTTACAGCCATATCGAAGTTAATCAAGAGCACAACGGGAACCTCTTCTTCTGGCATTTTCAAAATCGACATATCGCCAATCGGCAAAGGACAGTGATTTGGCTGAACGGTGGACCAGGATGCAGTTCGATGGATGGAGCTTTGATGGAAATTGGCCCTTACCGAGTCAAGCCAGATGGTAATTTGAAATATAACGATGGATCTTGGGATGAATTCGCAAATGTGCTATTCATCGATAATCCCGTAGGGACCGGCTACAGTTATGTCGACACAGACAGCTATGTTCGCGAGCTTAAGGATATGGCCGAACAAATCGTTACGTTTCTCAAGACATTCTTTTCATTGTTTCCTGAATACGAAGATAACGATGTAGGTCGCTCAAGACGTGGCACCCTTTTCCGTAGGCTAATGTGAAGATAGATTTACATTGCCGGCGAGTCCTACGCTGGGCAGCATATACCATACATTACCGCAGCCATCCAATTCAACAATAAATTGCCGACCCAGCACAGAGTATGGAATCTAAAGGGTCTCTTGATTGGAAATGGCTGGATATCGCCCGCTGAACAATACGACTCCTACCTCACGATGGCATACCAAAACGGTGTCATTCAGGGAGGCTCCGATGAAGCAAAGCAACTTGAGAAGCAACACGAGACATGCACCGATCATCTCAACCAGCCTGGCGGCTTAGAGAAAGTTGATTTGCCCGCATGCGAGCAGATCCTGCCAGAGATTCTACGGCTGTCTAAGAAGGACGGGAAATGTTACAATATGTACGATCTTCGACTTCGCGATTCGTACCCTAGCTGCGGCATGGCCTGGCCTCCGGATCTCACTCAAGTAACTCCATACCTTCGAAGGCAAGACGTCAGGGATGCGCTGCACGTCAACAAGGGCAAACAGACTGGGTGGACGGAGTGTTCCGGGGCTGTGCACTCTGCCTTCAAGCCTGTAAAATCGCACCCGACGATTCAAATGCTTCCCGATATCATCAAGGAAATCCCCATTGTTCTTTTCTCTGGAGACCAGGATTTAATCTGCAACCACATCGGCACAGAAGAGCTCATCCACAACATGGAATGGAATGGTGGAAAAGGATTCGAGCTGTCTCCGGGTACTTGGGCACCTCGTAAACACTGGACATTCGAAGGCGAGCCTGCAGGACTATATCAGGAAGCAAGGAATTTGACGTATATTCTCTTCTACAACTCATCACATATGGTCCCATTCGACTACCCAAGGCGAACAAGAGACATGCTCGACCGCTTTATGAACGTGGATATCGCAAGCATCGGCGGCACGCCCACGGACTCTCGGATCGATGGCGAAAAAGGCATGGAGACAAGCGTGGGCGGTCATCCTAACAGCACAAGTGCGGAACAAGATGAAGCAGAAAAGCTAGAAAAAGCCAAATGGGCTGCATACTACAAGTCCGGCGAGGTCGCTCTTGTTGTGGTTGTAATTCTGGCAAGCGTTTGGGGCTTCTACGTCTGGAGGGACCGACGAAGGAGAGCAGGCTACGATGGTCTGTTTGGTGGATCTAGCAACAACCTACTCAGAAAGAGAGGGAGAGACGCGGAGGCTGCAGACTTCGATGAGAGTGAGCTTGACGATCTACATGTTGCGAGTCCGCAGCCACAGGAAGATGGGGTGGAAGAAAGATATAGCCTTGGTGGAGATAGCGACGACGAGGACAAGGGGAAGCCAAATGGGCGTGCTAATGGGCGTGCGGATGGGAAAGAAAAGTCGTATACGGATAGATAGAGAAGACAAGTCTTGAGTCCTTGAGCGTTGACATTGGAAGGCGTCTAGCATTTTTGCAAATACCTCTTGCATTGTTGGAGCTGTAGATAGCTTACTCTGTAAACACTGAAGCAAAAATACTATGCTCTCCTGTCTAAATCTTCATAGAGTCTGAGTCTTGAGTTACATACCACTTCGTGCCACCGTACATGTACTTGTCGAAAGTGGTGCCTAGACAAGAACAAAAAAAAATCGAAGCAATACATCAAGAGGCTTACCAATACTTGGGATCTGGAGGGGATTTGCTTACCGATTTCGCTTATAGGTAATATATATATAATATATACACCCTGAACTTAGGATTGGGGATTGCCGTTTTGGTTCGGGAAAGGGAGCAGGGCCGCTTTAGAGGGAGCACCGGAGCAAGAGGGAAGCACTTTGGGGTCGATGACCAGCTGACGGCTCTAGGCAATAGAAGATGATAGTAATCTGCCCCTTGCTCGCGCCTAGATCACGAAGTGCTCACTAAGTGTGGGCACAATTAATGGCTCCCTGTGCAGGGTGACTTCTCCTGGCGTTTATCCATTGAGTTTATTTGGGCTTCTACCATCCCATACTTACTGTTTGAACATTGCTATTCTTAGGTTCCGGCCCTCGGACCTTATTTCATCCTAGCGTGCTAGCTTATGTAATTAACTCAACAATTCCAATCTACTTTGTAAGAACCCGCCTCTCTATTCTTGTCTTTAAACTAATAGTCATCCTCTACAGTACGCTCCCAGCGTATCTCCTGGCGCGCAATTCGTCGAGTAGGCGCTGACGTAAAAGCTTCCAGGGGTGGGCATTGGCAGCAAACCAGATTCAGCCCATGAGCCATGGAACACTACAGTTTCATCCTCCCAGTGGCTTATGTCAAAAGTCCTTCGAAATCTTGTCATGAAGAAGTGCTGTAAACTCAGTCTGTTTCACAGATATCAAAACGAATTCCAATCTCCTGCCCAGAGGACCCTGGATTAACTGCCAGCTTCAGGCGACGTAGGACACTTCAAGCCGGATACTAATGAACGGAGAGCTTTCAAAGAAAGTATGTAATTGGGCTAGGAGGCACTGTGTTTCTCTTCCACCGCGAGTACTTCGATCTCGTTACTTGAATTTATAGTTAAGCCTCCATCCTTGCTTAGCTCAGTACATCTGACCTTCACATCTCTGAATTTTTCTATTCCCCCAATGCCCCACCACTCGATTCGCCCTTGGCCGAGTGTCATCTTGATTTTGTATCGAGTATCTGGCCTTGCGCCGAAGCAGGCGGGCACCAGAACCACTTCTCGTGTGACACTCTCGTTGGGATGGAGACATGTGAAGCCGTTCTCAGTATTCACTGCCTTGGGCTCGTCCAACAATTCGAAGTCAGCTCCGTGGAAGTCGATGGCTTCGGCGTCGGGCGGTGAGACTGAATGGAGGCGGTATAGCCCTGTCAAAGAGGAAAATTTGGAAATAGGACTCCAGTCCTGTTTGAAGGTGAGCGGCGGTAACTTATTGGGTACTAGAGGTAGCGCTCCGGAGGGGCTTGATAACTCTTCTGAGCCATGGTAGCGTAGCGTCGCTGTCAGGCCGTAGGTCTGCTCTTCGCCAAGCTGGAAGATATTCGAGCCCGCAATTGTGATTGAGAGATGTGCTTCTATGGCCTGTTTCAGCCTATCAAGAAACTTGTCAGAGTCAGATACTAAAGATTGTATAAGAAGCTGCCCAGTCAAAGCTCAACGTTGTTCAGGAAATCTATGACGAGACTCACTTCGTGTAGTCTCTCTCCTCTTCCGAAAGTGGCGTATCCTTCTCCTGATGCGCCATGTGAGAAGCTCAACGAAGATTCGTTTATTTGAGTGAAGATTTCGAGGCTTGGAGAGTGGTCTCGGTCTCGGTTCTTGAGATCTCAAAAGGGACCTGCTCTGCTCAGGTAATCATTGATTTGGGTAGATCTCGTGACGGAACCGTGCGCCTTTCTGGTTGCAGAACACTGCTCTAAGTTGAAGGGATGAAACACCGAAATAATTTGATCACCAGGACTTGGTTTCAATAAGACGCGGGCCGCCAAGCCTGTCGCTGGCCACATCCCACCCACCCTTGGCTTCCACGTGAACTCGAAAGGATCGTTCGTGGGCCAACCGGAGGAACATCGGCCCGCAGAGGACTTATATAACCCCCCCTATTCCATCACTCTTCATCACGTTGAAGGATCGAAGGACGAAACAAGGAAAGATGTTGTTCAGATTGGGTTGATTTCGAGTGGATTGCAAGAGATATGATTAATCCTAATTTTGCTACTATTGATCCCTGTTAAATCGATTTGCTGTCATACTTACGACAAAGGGCACGGCGTCGTATCATTCCATGGTTCTACGGGTTTCTATTTATCGTTCCCTGTCAAGCCGATCCAACATTCAACGGGTAGTCAAATACTGAAAAGGCTTTCAAGCTGCTTTGAAGTTGCAACCAGACCATCGCGTCCAGCCTGAGCAAGACCTAGCTATAAGGCGACTTGCGTATGCATGCTGTAATCGAGATTGGGTATTCTCGAGTTAGAGCCGCAATTTTTGATTGGCCAAGTGATAAGTACTACTATTGGATCGAAAGACATGACTTCTACGGAGTACCTTGCACATCTTCTATTCCTTGAAGTCGGGAAAATACGTGATTAGCCTAGTTGTGAAACACAATCCTTGTGGCTTGGTAGAGTACTCACAACATCAGTGCTCGAAAAGCTATGCAGGTCAGCATTTTCCGGCACACGGCAAAGCATTTGGAGTGAAGTATTACCTCATGGTGCATTGATCCTACAGAAGAAGAGGCTTACCCCACCCTCTCGAGCTCATTCGCCGCACACAAGGAACGCCTCAGGGTGATCCTGCATTGACAACGAGAATTCAAATATCCGGCTTACTGTTGTAACATCTTCCTACCTGGAACTCACCGTCCCTGCATCATATGAGAACGAAGATTTCAAATTCACAGATCCTTCAAAGGATCCAATCACCGCAGCGCATTAAATATCAAAGTGTGATACTTGGGGGAGAAAAGCTATGATATGACTTAACTACTACGCCAATTTTCCGTTCACTCCCTTGCCAACTTTATCATTGTGGCGAACAGTATAAAGAAGCATGTTTGTCCCTGCTCTTGCCCTTGATCCGCCAGGATGAAACGTGTATCGGATCCCTTGATGGGGTTTAATGCGGATGTCCAATAACTGTATTGATGTCACACTGCCTACTTGATCATGTGGCTACAAGAGCACCGCCATGGCCTGGAGGATGGTGATTACGTCGAATTTGAAACTTATGCCCATAATTGTTGTATTAAAGAGCGACTGTATTGGCTTAGAGCGTAGCCCAGGCTTACACTCCAGGGGTTGCTACTATTCCTCCTCATCCCATTTTCAAAGTGGGAATGATGGGGATCTTGCGCTGCCTCATCGAAGTGGCACACGATGATGTCCTTGGGATACAAAGTGCCTAACTCAAGGAAACGGCACCTTAGACCAGACAGGTGTTGACTACGAAGCATCCACATTCATCATGTTGATCACTCTCGTACTTCTTTCGCTGAGCTTGACTCCAGTTATTGTAATCTCAAGTCCTTTGAACGTTGAGCCTATTGACATTACGCAGCGCGAGACCGCGTGCATTACAAAGTCCAATTGTGGTATAACAAACGACAACGGAGGCAAACCAGGCAAACCAAAACCAAATCCGGTTGACCCACAGTCCCCGTATGACGCACAGCCCGCTCTACCAAATCCAAGTGGGAAACCAAAACCAGATCCAAATCCAAATACAAAACCGACTGATCTTTTGACGGCGCCTGATATTCAGTGGCCAGACCCCGACAAAGGCCCAGAACTATTCGACTTTGAGTACAAGTGCACAGGCCGTAGCCAAGACGATCAGCTGCTTGTCCTGAATGAGCTTTTGGTCGCAAGGGACATACTTCAAAAGGGGTACACAATCTTTTCGCTGAGCCCATTCTGCCAAGCCATGTTCGCACCGAGTCTAAGGAACAACCCGTCCTTCGAGCTCCAAGCTCAGACCAAATACGCATCCGCATTTGCCATTTCTCTCGTTCGGACTACAAAGTCAAAATCACCTGCGATCAGAATCTATGCGAAGGAAACACTGTTGCCCTTGTGATTGCCCAGCTAAACATCCTCAACCTTTGCGAACCTTAGTACGATGATAAAGTAAAAGCTAAATCGGAAGTAGCTGCCAACGAATGCAAGGCAGGCAACGAAAAAGCCAACAACTGGAAGAATTTAGCAAAATTAAGTTAATCAACTATTTATTAATTAAATTAGTTATAGAAACAAAAATAATAATAATAACGGAAATGATAATAGTAATTGTAATAATAGTAATAATAAAAATAATGATTAAGAAATTATCGATAATTAAACTATATAAGAAATTGAAATAAAAAAAAGTAAGGTTAAAAATCGGCGGTTAATATTATTAAAAAAAACGTTAATTATTAAAATTAATTTGTAATTATAATTTACATAATAAAACGAAGTTATAAGTTAATTTAAATATAATATTATCTAAATATATTATTTCGTTTATAAAGTTAACCTTAACGAGGCTAAGTTAGTCTGTGTTACTAGGGTATAGAAACGTATTTTAAAGCGTTATTTGACTATATTGAGTACTAATAATTATAAGGTCACGTTGAAGTGGTAGAAATCGCCAAAGAATGAAGTTGTTATACTAGTGTAAAGCGGTAGTGCGTTGTATACGCCTGCGCCCCGCCAAAGGCGCTAGTGTGTTGCATGCGCCTACGTCCCGCCACCTCTATGATATCATTGCTTATCGATGCGGGGTTCTGGCCTTGGCATCGCGGGGTTCTGACTCTTGGCAATCCTATGTCGAGTCAGCGTTCCCCCGTTTTGTTAGAATCCTTAGAGATTAGTTCTACTACCAAATCTAGGATTCAAGAACCACCTAGTAATGAACCCCGTAACTACCTTACGTCTTTTATACCATTACTAAGCCGCCAGCTCTACGCCAGCGGCCTTAGGCATTACAACTAGAGAGATGTAACCATGCTGTAGAGAGGTCACGTAGGATAGACACGTGACTCCCAAGCGAAGTCGGTCCAAAACCACTTCCTGCGTCTGAACCTCAACCTTCTCTCCTTAGTTTTGTATTCTAAGTAACAAATCGATATTATCCCCCCCAGTTGAGGCCTCTTCTCTCGTGCTGTTATACATCAATGAAACCATTTCAGGTGAAAGTTTCTTCCCAGAGCGCCTTGAATTGCGACATGAATGCTTTCTCTGACCAAGTAAATTGCTTCAAGATTTCAAGCAGTTCTGGCCATGATTTGTATAAGTCTCCGAACCTGGCAGCGTTGTTCGATCGTAGCAGTAGGACATAATCGGAGCGTACAGTTCCTGCTGGAGCGAATGCCCCGCCGATGTAAAGGAGCCAAAGTAGCAAGTCAGGGTGATCATCCCATATGGGGTCATCGTTCGCCTGTTGTAGTTCGCGGAGTAATTGTGAGGAAAGATGTGACTGTGCAATCCAGAGTCAGCACATTCATAAATCGGACTAGCAAAGAAGTCTGGTATATCGTCAAGTCCATCTGGACCAAGGCTTTCTTAACAGGAGCAAGACGAGCGAGAGATAGAGAACCCAATGTTTGTGGTTCACCTACGGGAATTACTAAAGCGCACCAAATCGTACAGCATAGCATAACTGAGCATACATATGCCGCAAGGTGACAACACTCCAGGACAGGAGAGAGGTTCGGCAAGCCTACAAGCCTGGATTGAATAGATGCTGTGTGGTTATTGATACGTGCCATCAGCATTACATCGGCCTTTGTGAAACGGGGAAGGTCTCGAATGCATTGCAATGCATGTATATCTTCAAGCACTTCAATGAATTCTTTGGTGAGTATGTGGGACCGCGTCTGGAATCCTGGCGGTAGCCGAAAGAAGTTTGGAGAGAATGGATCTCTTGTCCATTGAAGCTCGGCGAAAGTTGTGTGATCAACTATGCGACTAGACCCTGCTAGAATTGAGGAATTCAGATCTTGCCTGTCGGCCAGTGTAAGAGTAGGCCCAAAAATATTGCATCCTTGCTTACCAAAATATGGCCCGTTTGATTCCTCCAGTGAGATAAACGCCCTTCCTTTGACAGATCTCAAGCAGCAGCTGCACTGCCCCCATGTGAAGTTGAACCTGAGACGTCATCCCAAGGCAAGCCTGGATAATCAAATGTCAGCTTAACGCAGCTCGAGACACCCGGGAAAATCCAAAGAGCAAGGTTTGCAGACCTCCACCCCTGCTAGCAGCAAGATGGCTCCAATGGTTGATTCTGAAGTAGCCTCATCCAGGGAACTCATCTTCTCACGAATATAACTGATTGCCTGACCTTGGTACCCAAGACACTCTCGATTAATGCTGCCCCCAGTTACCGCGAATGCAAATGAGAGCATAACAGCGTTCAGAAGAGCGGGGTCAACTAAACCAGTTCGAAAAACCGAGCGAAAGTTCTGGAATGCAAGCTCTTCCGCAACACTGAAGACTGGCTCAGGAGCCTGTCTAGCCTTGTCTGAACCATTGAATGTAAGCCTGTCCAAGACAGTTTCAAGCGACCAGGAGGAGCTTACAGTCGCCAAGCAGTGTCTGCAATCTCGACGAATCCACAGCAAGCGTCTGGAACGGATCGAGCACGCCTGCAGACAGGGAGAAGAGCGCCGCGGCTAGAGTTCCGGTACGCATTCTTTTGCTCACCAACCTCTTGGGTTTATCTCTCAAAGTCGTGACACGAAAATTGTCCCCCGACTCTTGCTGAAGCTTCCGTTTGTTCTCGAGGGCATGCTTCACAGCATGCGACCGGGCTAGACGCTTCGTGATCCGATCCTTCGCGTCATCTGGAGCTTGGATCGAGATGAACTGAAAATGCCCAGCTGATAAGAGTTAGTAGTAAGACAATGAGCGACTGCCCTGAATCTGCTTCGCTTACCTGCGGTCGGTTCGCTTTCGGCTGCTGCGGAACGATGAGTTGTTGACACCATTTGTGCAGGACTACTAATGCGAAGACTAGCAGTCGGGTTATCACATTTGCGCTGTAATGGCACAGAGTGGGACGGATCTTGAAGATGCTGGAACAGCTGTTGACGATGGGGCGGATTAACAAAATGGCGTGTTTTTTACACGGATTACCAACAATCTCGCTTATAAATACATGTTAAAAGTCGCCCGCCTTTTCTCAGTCTAGCGCGGATAATACTAAACGCTAACCCCTTAATGGAAGCACCTCCTTCCCCTAATTGGAGTACATTGTTTCCTTATTCGGAACCATCTATTTGCCCTAAATGGACATGTCCTAGTTGCTTAACTGGAAGTATCTCTGTTCCTTGATAGGAAGTACCTCTGTTTCTTGAGTGAAATTCTCTTTGTTCTTCATTATTAATTGTTTCATAACTCTCCTAAATTGGTAAGCTCTTCTAGCCGTTGGGTTCTTTTACCATGGCGAGTTTGTCCTTGTCAGACGTACTAATCAAGGATTTTTATTGCATTCCACCACTCTGGGAATTAGCTCAGAACACTATCGTTTCTAGGGTTTATTAGGCCCCATTTTTCCTATTTTCTTCCTCATGGCCAACAGCCATCTGATTTCCTATCATTCCGTTCCTTTGCCCCTTACTCAGGGCCTTACCATGTATATTAGGGAGCTCTGCTCCATCATCTAGTAATCAGACGATTTCTACCTGATTTGCTTTCTCCAAGGTGCTGCGCATACGTTCAACAGGCCTCCAACTACGAGGCCAAAGAGTATAAACCCTTCGAAGCCCAAGCCGGTTGCTAGCTTCGTCTCCCAGATATCCAAACCGCCGGCAGACAACACGTCCTATTCCGAAGAGTGCGAAATCACGTTTTCAAAGTTACTTCGCCCAGAATTCTTTGCTGATGGCCGAACCACGCCTTTTCAAGCCGTTGAAAATTGGCAACGTGGAAGTGAAGCATCGGATCGGAATGGCTCCACTCACTCGCTTCCGGGCGTCTGCCGACCGCGTGCCGGTACCTTTGATGAAGGAATACTACGGCCAACGAGCCTCTGTGCCTGGCACTTTGATTATTTCCGAGGGCACCGCCATATCACTGTCCGGCTGCGGCGGGTTCGCCAATGCGCCTGGGATTTGGAGCAAAGACCAGGTCGCGGCCTGGAGAACTATCACTGACGAAGTCCACCGCAAAGGCTGCTTCATGTTCTGTCAGCTATTTGCAATGGGCCGTGCTGCGGATGTTGAAGTGGCCAAACAAGAGGGAATCAGCATCATAGGGCCGAGCGCCATCCCAATCGAAGAAGGCGCCCCGATGCCACGGGCCATGACTATTGAAGAGATCAAGCAAACGATTCAAGACTTCGCGACGGCCTCGGAGAATGCAATTGACGCAGGGTTTGACGGTGTCGAGTGCCATGGCGCAAACGGATACCTCGCCGATCAATTTATTCAAGACGTTAGTAACCAGCGCAACGACGAGTACGGTGGGAGCGTGGAAAATAGGTCTCGCTTCATCAACGACATTATGAAGGCTGTCGTCGATGCTGTTGGCCCAGAACGTGTTGGGCTTCGTCTCAGCCCGTGGAGTCGATTCCAGGGCATGAGGATGGAGAATCCAATCCCACAATTCTCGGATATCATCGACAAAGCCAGCCAGTTAAAGCTGGCATACCTTCACTTGATCGAGCCGCGGATGTCGGGCGCCGAGGATGACGAAGGCAGTGGGCGACTAGATTTTGCATACAAGCTCTGGAAAGAACCTCTTCTTGTTGCTGGGGGGTATAAGCTGGCGGATGCACAGAAACTTGTTGATGAAGAATATCCGGCCAAGGACATTGTGGTCATATTTGGGAGATACTTCATTGCAAACCCAGATCTGGTGTACAGAATCAAGGAGGGTCTGGAGCTTAGTTTGTACGAACGCAAGACTTTCTATACCAGCAACTCAGCTGTGGGTTACGTGGATTACCCGTTTAGCGCGGAATATCTAGCCAGCGAAAAAGTTTAGATTAGCTTAGCTTAAGATACATAAGGTACATATTAGATAGACTTTAGTGATACATATGTCTTTTCAATTACAAGGTATACTTACCTTATATACTAGATTCTTGTTTTGAATTAATACAGAAAGCTGCCATTGTTTTATTCTTCTAAAAACAAGTAGTATAAATCATGATAGGTCATATACCTATCCTGCACAACAGCCTTAAGTCGATCCACTTTATTGGCAAGATCTTGACTGTGGTGATTGTGACCTGCTCTAGACCCCGGCTTCTACTTCTTGTTGTAACACCAGCCGCAAGATGGTTTGCTTCGGATGCATCTGACCTGTCTCGTCTGATATGACAAGCAACTATCAATATTCGGATTGGTGGGAAGAGAGTGGAACGGTCTTGGAGGATACGCACGACTTCGTGACTACTCCCTGAATTGTTTCCATCCATCTTGCCAACGTTCTCTCCTACTTTCAGAATGTCACGACTCTCAAGGCTTTCAAGCTGAGTTGGAGTGGGACGCGGGAACCTCTGCTGTGCTGTCTCTATAGATTCTGAGAGACATCGAAGCTCGCTGTATATAATGCTCCTAGAGGATTGCGAGTACGAAAATCCTGAACAGGATAGAAATAACAATAGAGGTCCTAGAGTAAGCACACATTAAATATTAGCGGTGGTCCTAACCGGCTGCTATGCTACTAAGACGACACCGCCCAAGGCGTTGGAGATACTGGCGGACCTTTAGGCTTAGTTCTATGCCTCGAGTTCTTGACTACCGGATACTACGGAATCTTCTTCTCTTTCAGTCATGTTGTGCCTTCTTTGACATACTCATACTTTGAACTCGACATATCAGTCCACCGAGATGTTGCTTCGGGCTCAAGCACCGAACATCCGCGAAATCTCGAAATAGCGCATCTCGTAAGGGACGAATCGAGATAGCTCGGGATCATGTTACTGGCAGATTCTGAAGCAGCGTTGTTACTAAGACCTACGTTTGCAGGCCTCAAGCCAATTCATTACTCTTGGCGGCCAAATAATTCGGAGAAAAGAAAAGCCCAAAATTCTCACATGCTTCGAAGCTACTAGTGTCAGCTGTCATTGCCCCTATTTTCCCTTTTCAGCCTGTTTTTCCCATTTTGCTTTTAGCGTGTGCAGAAAGCTTGCGAATCCTTGGCATTTTTGTTTTCCCCCACTACGGCCCCACCACCGGTACCAGCTCTATGAATAACTCTTCTGATTTACTTACTTTATATGAGTAGATAGCTCTATTTAAGGCGATTCTAACGCCGTAGAAATTAATAAAATTAAGAGAGTATTTGTTGAGTTATCAGGCTTAGGATATAATTAGTAGGCTTGCTCCGTTTAGTAGTTTATTGAGCCAAGATTTCAATCCCTGATATCTTCTATTATAAATATTTAATTAAGCTGATTCCTACGGCGTTAGAGTCGCCTTGAATAGAGCTATCTACTCATATAAAGTAAATAAATTAGAAGAGTTATTCATAGAGCTGGTACCGGTGGTGGGGCCGTAGTGGGGGAAAACAAAAGAAATAAAAATACTAAGGATTCGTAAGCTTTCTATACACGCTAATTTCTCTAAAGTTATTTGGACCCTTAACTATATTATTAATATATTATTATTATATTATTATTATATTATTTATTCTCTACTTTATTAGGCGAAGTAATTAGTATAAAATAAAATTAAGAATATTTATTTACTTTTATTTAAAGCTTTATTATTATATATATTAAAATATTATATATTATTAAATATTTTATTATATTTTATTTATTTATTTAATTAATTTTGTTATTATTATAATTATATAATATTATTAAAGTTGATAAAGATATAATTTATATTAAAGTTAATAAAGACATAATCTATATTAAAATCGTTTTAAACTATTTAATTATTCTTAGATACAAAACATCCCGAGTTGTTCTATCAGCGAAAAGCAGATCAGTCTTAAATTCAGCCGCACCCCACTCTCCATGGGTAGCTTTTCTCGCATCTCATTGGCTTGGGGAACTGCTGGTAGGAGACATCTCCATGCCGAAGAACGCTTGCTGCCTGACCAAATCTCTTCTTATCCCTGTTGTTGAAGCGTCCTGTGCCGTTATCCGTTCATGCTCCGCGTTGCCACCACAACGCTTTTCTCGATCTATGTATAGCTTATGCAATGATCTTCACTGCCAGTACCACCGTTGTCACCACCGCTAACTTCTCTGTCCTTTATAAGTCCTGATGGCTGAGCAAGTAAGTCGTCTTGGCACGCAGTCGCCGAGCCATCTCATTTATCAGATCATCACATTAGCCTTTGTCTAGATCAATAATGAATGGGCCTCGCCCACACAAATGGGACTCAAGGTAAATTGATGATACTGGTATTCTGGCAAAGCTCCCTCCTTTATTCAAGAAAGACACACATCCACGCTCCACCTCGATCCCTCGCCAACAACAGCTACAGGCTTTACCACTCATCCCCCCAGTCCCCCAACGCATCTCCTCCCACCCCCCTGTACCCCCACTTCCTCACCGCTCCCCGCCTCCTCCAATTCCTCTCCGCCCTCCTCTCCCTCATCCTGTTCACCATCTACATTTCTCGGCTCCTAACCACCATCGTCCGAGCCCAAGGCGCCGTGCATGGCATTGTCGCTGCCGCTCTCGCCTACACCGTCATCGCCACCCTCGTCTCCCTGCATCTGGACGTCGGCTTCTTCACTCAGAAAGCGATCTTGATCATACTGGACTTGTGTTTCGTGGTTGGGTTCGTGGTTGTGGCTGCTTTGACTAGTCCGCTGAGTGGGGTGGCTAGGGGGCGGTGCGGCGCAGGCGGGCGCAGTAATGGGAAGAGGAATGACAATAATGGGAGTTCGAGTGGGGGGGCACCGACTTGTGGGCTTGTGAAGGGGACGTTCGCGTTAGCGTTCGTGAGCATGTGAGCTAGGATCTCTTTATCTACTTATATTCGAGCGAGGGGAACGGAATAAGAGGGTGATGGAAAAATCGAAGTTGATGTGGGGTTAGGGTCTCGCACGCGGCCTCAGCGTGGATGCAGTAGAAAAGAATACAAACAAAACCACAACACCATTGAACCAGCGCCATTAGGAATCGAACCCAATATGATATGAATTGAAACCCAGCAAACGGTAGAGTCACCAGTCGGCGTCCAAGATCGACAATCCGTTGGCCAATGGAGGGTTATTCTCGCGGTCTTAGGTGGAGCTGAGCCCAGTACTAAGGTTGTTTGATCTGATGGCCCATTTCCTATATCACGCTAAAAGCCTCAGTTTCAGCACTTGTGTCCAAGCTAGTATCCGAAGTCCACCGTGGAAGATTTCTTAACGGGGGGAGATTCATATGGAGGTAGTAGTGGGAAAGGTGGCTAGGAGCTGGTAACAGAGAATATTTAAGGCATTGTGCGCTATCATATATATTACAGAAGATACGGTTCATGAAAAACGATGGCTGGTAGAGCGATTATCCGCAGTTGGATATCTCGAACCAACTTTTTCCAATCCCTTCGCCGAGTCGAATTGCGTAGCTTTTGTGTCTTAGGCGACTGACTCGGAGTCAGTTGATGATAGTGGTTGTGGAAAATATTAAATCTTTTAGGTAGTTGTGTAGGAACTAGCCTTACCGATCGAGGCTCCTGAGCAGTGCGAGAAGAAGGGGGCCACTAGGCAAGTGCACTAGGGTCTTCCCAATCGATATCCGCTGACTCTTTATTGAAGGTTTCTTGTGGCTCAAGTGCACATGGACTCGCTTGAGAAATCACTACACCGCGACGCCATTCCCTCAGCCTTTGCAATCTTACCTGCAAAGCTTGATGACATATACGCGAATGCTATTTTGCAATTCCGCTGCCAGGATAGAGAGGACGCCAAGATAACACGTAAAGTTATGACTTGGGTGACTTATGCAACGTGACCATTGAATGACCTGAAGAGAAATCCGGTATGCTGTCTCAGTAGAGCCGGATCAAGTTAATCTCGACGAGGTGGCTATGGTTGATGAGGAGCTTCTGCTTGCGGTACGTCTGGGTCTCGCTACTGTTAACCAGACGAGCAGTCAGTTGCGACTGGTCTGCTACACCGCTCAAAAATATTCGAGTGTATACAGCTAGATCTCGTTCCCCATCCCCATCAGATGATTGCGTCAAGCTGCCTTACGTGCATGTCTTTCATAACTTGCCAGCAATTTGATCAGGGAGCCTTGATTGGATTTCCAGGTTATGTGGATGATCGTTTTCCAGATGACACCCGGAATGTAGTGCTCATGGATTCTTTTGACCACTACTGGAGTCTCCTTGGCCTTAGCGCAGAATGTGCACCCGAAAGCCAAACCGTTAGCTTTTCGAGACCCTGAACATCACTCTTGAGCAGGTAACTGCTGAACAAGCGTTCGCTAGATAAGGGTAGTGGAGCGATGGGTACAACCTTCTTTGGCCCAAACAAATCCCTGGGCTTCACATGGCTGCCCACTTCGAGTTGTTGCACACAGCCTAGAAGCTTCTAAGCGAAGAACTCACAAATTGAATGCTGATAATCATGTTCATGCTGCACTTCAGACAGCTGTAGCGGCGGGAGATCCGACGATGGTGCACCCCATCCTCAAACATAACGCCGACGTCAACACCGTCAGCGGTACAACGGATCTCAGGTCCGGTAAGGGACGTTACACGCCCTTGCAAATAGCTAGCCTTGGAAGGAGACCATCTGGCGGTCAGGAAGCTTTCGCTCGAAATCAATGCAGATGTCAATCAGTGTCACAGCATCCCCGATTGGATCGTGCTTCATCTGGCAGCTTTCAATGGGCACTTGAGCAGGGTCACAAGAGCTTCCGACGGCTGGTACACATGCTATTCTGACATTCGATCATGAAGGCATAGATCCTTGTCCAATTTCTCCTCCATGTCCCGTGGCCAAGAAGGGTTAATGCTGTTGTCAGGGCCTTCCTGGATCTTAGGGCAGCTGTCAACCTTTCGTCGTTCCTACAGCCATTCCGGGCTTCACCCGCGGATGAAATTTTCGGGTACTCGAGCATTGAGCAGAGCAATACTGTATCGTCGTTACTTTGTAGCAGAATTGCTGCGAAAAAGAGGCGCAAACCTTCGAAAAGGACCACTACTTCATAGACTGGACCACGATAAGGATGAAGTCCGATGATACTCTTAGTAGAGCAGGGTGAAGAATTAGACGCGATGGACGCAGTTGCCACAATGGCATTGTTATGCGCGTTGCATGCAGACGTTGGTAATGGGAGGCTCTTTTCCACGCTGCAGTTCCTGGCCGAAGAGGGGCCAAATATTGAAGATTAGGATAGAGACGGAGACTACCCACTTGACTATACGGCGCAGCTGGGAATACAGACTATCATCGAGTTACCGCTAGCTCGCGACGCAGATACTAGAGCCATTATTGCTCGCACCAGGAACGGAATCTAGCCCAAACCAATATTTCCTTCCACATTAGCAAATCTACCCGATATCTCGGGATCTAAGATTGCAGGATTATCATGCTCGTACGCATCTAATCAAGTGAAGCTCCCTCTATCTACGCTCTGTCCCCTATCCCCTCTCTTCATGTCAGTAGCCATTGGCCGCAGTCCATCCGTCCATGGAGACAAGAATGGTGAGGGGCCCTCTTCAGCAGAGGCACTCATACCTCTATGGGCAAAAAATTCCAGAGGCTCACTTGAATTAGGAAACTTGGCGCACCGGTCTCATAGTCCAAAGTTCCAACAGATTTGGGGAGTGAAGCCGACATTGGATGTTGACTAGATCTGTGAATACGAAGGATAGCTCCCTTTACATACATGTATCATGCTTTTTCAGACGAGCCGAGTGTATTTTATTGTTCCTTACGTGGAGAACTGGCCAAGTGAATTATAGCTATGAAGTTGAGATCTACCATGTTAGTCTCTGTAACACGTCACACACGAGATGCATGCCGTGAGATATCAATGCCCCAACGGAGGAGCTGTTCAAATAGTACCACTACCAGATAAGCAAACAGACACTGGCACAGCTCATCGCTATCAGGTGGCTCACAATCACCAGTTCGCCTTCCAGAGACCTATTACGAAATCTCCTTCTCAAAAGGATGCACGCCCTTCTCCTCATGCACAACAGAAGCCTTGCGTTCCTCATACGCCACATCCCCGATGGTACCATCAGCATCATGATACCCGATCTTAGTCTCCCGGAATCCATCCAGTTCCCTCGCGCACATAGTATTCAGGTAGATTGGAAATGCAAAAGCGACGAAGAATCCCACGAGTGGAACACACATCGCGATATGATAGCCCTTATGATCCGCAACCAGCCCGGTGAGAGACGGGAAGAGCGCACCGCCGGACACGGAGGCCACGATCCACGACGACCCACGCTTGGTGTGTCGTCCTAGGCCGCGGATCGAAAGCGTGAAGATTGTCGGGAAGACGCAGGACTCGAAGAAGAGGACAAGGGAAAGGACGGCGACGCCCCCTTCGCCCTGCGCGCCCATGGCCGCGGCAATGAAAATCATGACGCCGCTCATGAAAAGCATGAGGATCCAGCGAGGTTTGATAAGCATCATCGCGCCAGCTGCAGCGAATCGACCAATGGCGAACAGGCCTTGGCCGATAGCGTAGCGGTCTGAGCCTTGCGAGTCGGTGACGCCGGCACTCTCAACGGAGTATTTGATGAACTGCGACGCGACACCAACTTGGGCGCCGACGTAGCAGAATTGAGCCGCTACCCCGAAGAAGAGCTTATATTGCTTGCGCATGGGCTTGTCCATATAGCCGGTCAAGCCGGAGCACTGTTCGGCTTGAAGAGCCATGTCGGCGTCTGTGACTTCGGGGATGGGAGAGAAGAAAAAAACGATGGCGAGGAGGAAGACGAAAGCTGCGATGCCGAGGTAGGTCCACTGGACGCTAGACAGGTCTTTGGGCTGGGTGTTTTTGAAGAAGACACGGGAAGCGAGGAGAGGCGCCATGACCGAGCCGATGGCCTGGAAGGACTGGGAGAGCTCAAGACGAAATTCTGACAGTCGCGGGGGCCCGCAGGTTGCGATGAATGGGTTTGCGGAGGTTTCGAGGGTCGAGAGACCGGAACCAACGATGAAAAGGGAGCCGCAGAAGCCGGCGAATGAGCGGTGGATGGCTGACGGCCAAAACATCAGGGCGCCGACGCCGTAAATGCAGAGGCCCGTGATAAAGGTCCATCTGTAGCCGAACTTGCGGACGATCCAGCCGGAATAGGTGAGCGGACCTATGAGATAGGCGCCAAAATATGCACCTTGAAGACCACCAGCTTTAGCCGCTGTAATGTTAAGGGAAGTTTGGAATTTCGCGTTAAGGACATCCAGGAGGCCGTAGGCGAATCCCCAGAGGAAGAATAGAATCGTCACGAGTGCAATGGGGAATATAGACTGTTTGACGGTGAGGGCTGAAGCACCGGTGAGGCCCTTGTTGGATACGCTCTTCCGATGCTGTTGTCTTATGGCCTCAGTATTTGACGGTCGACGTTGGTTGGAGACCTCGGAGGTTTCTGGTTCTTCCTTGGAGAAGAACATGATTGCGGCTGATGGGAAGGGAAAGGAGAAAATTTGGTGGTGTGATCGAGGGGACTTTGGCCTGACTCCTAACCCGTTCGATGATGGATCTCGAGCGCGATATACGATCCGGAAGACTGCCCTGATGATTGGAAACGGCGCACGGTGGAAAACGGAATACTTATAGCACGCCCAAGAGCTCTTGGCAGAAATGCTCAGCTTAGCAGGCTGCTCGACAAACACCTCTCGAACGTAATGATAGGCGAATATGACGCTCGTTGAGAAACCTTAAACAACAAGCTCAAGGGTAGACAAAAGATAGAACAGTTTTTACTTCTAAGCTAGGAGGTATGGAGGAGCAAGCTAAATATTTGTTTCGGTTTGCGGAGAGATGCAGCAACATGTAGATTGTTAGAACGGAGGAAAAGAAATGCCCTGCGTTGAGCAAGAGGATAGAAAGCAGACATATAAGGCACTTGCTCCGTGGATTCTCAGTCGAAGATTGCTGTATTTTGCTCCATTTTACCCCATGGGGATTCACGCTTAAGGATCGCGGCAGATGTTGATGACGGGATGTGGGGATGCGGGGAAACGACGTGGCGACTAAGCCAGCCTTATATCTACTTTAGGCCCTAGCCTCACTTGGCAAAACTCGGTCGACAAATAACAGTTGACAACAATACAATGCTGTCCTTTGAATATCATCCTTTTGGTCAGGAAAGGACCGAGATTTGTCCTTTACCATTCTAGACCCTTTTAGACGCTTCGGCGGAACTGTATCTATCCTAGCAATGGCTAAGGACTTTATTCGTCGAGAACAAGCTTTCTGCCCGAGTCGAAAAGGCCCGATAGTTGCGGACTTGACGTTCCAGACACTCACAAGTGTATTAGTATCTCCAGATGGGGAAGTGTCACGGCGGTATTCTTTGACCACAGCTGCTAAGCCACTATATCTTAGCACCCTCAGTGTTATCCGGCGTCATCTAGATCAGATATCGCCCCGAGTCACACTTAATTCTAGAGCAACGCCGCCGCTTACCATCATTGTATAATCCAACCTCAAGCCCTTGAGGAAGACTTCAGGCTCTTTAGTAAAGTTGCTGATACTAAGTAAGGACCTACGCCCCTAGTATTTGCAGGAAGCGACGAGTGTGAGCTTAGCCTGGCGCACTACAGATGCTGTCTGGCTCCCAAAACTTCCGAGACAGATGATTGATCCGCTCCAACTTGAGTGGTATTAGTGTTTCAGAACAGCTTGCCAACTTGCCTGAAGCGCTTTTGGCATGAAAGTGACGAGCTACCTCATGGCTCCGTCCTCCTCAATATGCAAATGAGCTTCACTGCAGGAGAAGATACCGAGGCCCTGGCCCTGGCAGCTAGCCAAGTCTACACGGTGAACCGAGCTGTGTTCCCACGCAGCATCCCAGCTACTGCGATGGTTATCTTCATCGCCAAGAATTTGGTGATTCGAGTAGTTCAGCCTGCTCATGGTCGGGTAGCGTCTCTGGGCAGAAAGCGTGGGATTGGAATAACATGGGAGAAAGGTATCATTCAAAGTATCATTTCGACGGCAAGGATGTTGACTGACGAGACAGGGAGAGGTTAATTCCGCTTCTGCAATTCACCTATCACATGAATAATTGCAAATCATTAGTCTGAGGTCTTGAAGATTCGTCAGGCAGTATAATTGTTACTAGTGAGCATGAAAAGGAGCCATGAGTGAAACGTGATGTAAGGCAGACACTTTAGCAATGAAGGAAGACCTTCGAGAACTCCAAGCTGGAGAGCAAGGGGCCTGAGCGAATGGGAGAAACGCGCCGATTGCGGTACGGCAAGAGTGACAAGCAATCTTCCGAGCTGTGTGTATATATAGGCAGAGGTGGCATTGCTTAGGTGGAAACCCAACGCATTACTGGGATGTAGATAACTTTCGTTCCATACCAATCGACTAAACGCTCAGGATAAGGCGAGATTTTTGAAACATTTCTGTTCAAGGTTCAGACTCGCTATCATGGCGGTAAGAGGTTGACCATCCTGGTCACGTGATGTACGCGCTCGCCAAGAAAAACCGCAGCCACAATTGCCCTTTGGAAACCGCCTACGCTCCAGTATTAGAACAATTGTCGAATAGTCGAGAAAGTCTTACAGAGACGCAAAGGACAGAGCCCCACGGCTGTGCTCAGAGTTGACACAAACTTGGCCCTCTCGACCAGATGGTTGGACCAGGAAGAAGACAATTTATTATTGCCATGCAACCGAAATAGCATACTATTAGATGGAACACCGTCGGTACTGAAAGTACTGTCAAGCGATCAGGTACCACTTTTACTCACAGTCCAGACGCTGCGGCAGCCAACGCTAAATCTCCCTTTAGGAATGACTGTATTAAGTTTGGAAAGGATTGCTTTGGAATCAGATCATAATGTAGCAAAAGTGCATGCTGCTAATCTCTTTCCCATCTAAGTGTGGAAAGTTACTGCTGTGACAATCTTTTCGATGATCTGATATCCCCTGCACGGGCTTCGTTTGTGGCTGATTTTGTCACGTCCGTCACACTGCCACATTATTTCACATGGCATTGCTCTCAATGGATATAGCCTTCCATGTTGGAATGCTGCGGATGGAGCACTGCGCCATCTGCGGTGTAGGTGAAGTGTTACCCCATACGTCTATATAACTCTGCCTCCAGCCGCTTTGACTGGTCTTCATAAACATTCTCCAACCAACAAGAATCGTCGAAATCAAAGGTACGACCACACATAGCAACCATGAAGCTCTCCTCCATCTTGCCCTTTACTTGCTTTGCAACCTTCGCAGCTGCCTCGCCCATTGATCCAGCTCCAACTCCCGACACCACAAGTGGACCTCTCTTCTCAGTCATTGACCCAGCTCCGACTCCCAATCTACCCGGGGCGCTCTTCTCCGTCATCGATCCACCTCCAATTCCCAGCGCAAATCCAAAAATTAACGCTATACATGCTACAGAAAAGCCCGAAAAAGCACTGGTGCCAACACCAACGGCGTTCTAGGCCTCTTTTAGATGATCCACTGCATCAATGTACGTTTAGAATTCACATTGATTAGAGCAGAGGCTGACAGTCGGCAGTGCCACGTGTTTGCCGAGATGGTAATGCTTAACGATGAAAATTGCGAGGTCTAAATATTCACCGTACTTGAGGGTTTAAGGGCATTGCATATTGGGTTCACAGCAGCAGTAGTCTTAGACGTGGAGAGAATGAGTTTACGAAGCAAGCACTTTGTTTTTGTCAGGTCAAATTAGACCAAAATGAAAGATTTTCCGATCAGCCCGTATTTTTGCCGAGTGTGATCATATCGTCAGCTATGGTGAAAACGTTCTCTTCACCCACTTACCCTGCGTATGGGACACACTCGCAGACTTCTCCCCGTCGGAATGAAGCGTCCCCTAGCCGGTGTAGGTCTCCCGTTCTGGCATGCGTTGGCCTGGACCCGGAAACACACAGATGTGGAATCGAAAATCCCATCTCCGATATGCGAGCCTGGATCATTTGATCTCCTTCATCGCAGTACTCCACATTACCCAAGACACAACAGGCAAAAGCCGGTCTCCTTTTTCAGGTACGGCCAATTCGTGTGATGCGACGAAAGACAGGATGAAAAATGGCTGAGAGGCCACGTACAACACACACTTCATACCTCGAATCGATGGTCATGATGCCGTACTTATCCTGTCGATAGGTCTATTCTAGGTCCGCTGTTATTCCACATTGAAAATCTTGAGGCAATAGTCACACTGTTGAGTACAAATTCGTGAAACTAGGTTCTATACTATACGGAGACTCCTCGCCTTTCCCCTCGTTCATCATATCCTGGAATGGGGCGATATCTGCCCACATGTAGATCACTAGTTCCCGGCTTGCCTCGATGGTCTTCAACAAACCTTCAAATTTTAGTAGAATCGTGACATGCGAGAGGGCTAACTTCACTATATTGTGTTTTCCACGACTCCTGCTCCGCCGTCGTGATTGGAAACACAGTACGAGTTTATCAACAGGCCACGCGGGTGAATGCTCGACCACGGCAAAGGCGGTCCTGAATGAAGGATCCTCCTATGTTTGAGGCTGAAAAGTGTAACGCCGTAACCTTTATAGATATGTCCAAAGCAGTATAACGGTGGTTGGGTGCGGGCGATAGCTACGAAGAGATCGGAGCAGCTAGCTCGCTTTTTAGATGATATATAGTCTAGAATACCTTTCAGCGGTCCGTGTATTATCACTAGGTCCACCCTTTAAGGCATAAAGAAATTATGGCCTTTATATTGGGGATATTGGAAGCCCTAATCCTTTAACTTCGGGGTTTAAAGACTAGTGTAAACGGATAGTGATACGCCCATTTTGAGCATAAATTGGTGCGTTCTTTCATTTAAAAAGATGACATTTGGTTCTCTTACGTCTAAAAGGAACTGGCGAGCTGAGTCATAATCACCGTAAACTTTTTATATGAGGCCGGGGTCAAGAGGGGAATCGGCGTCGGAAATCATGTTCTCGAAGGCGGGTATATCTACTGTTTAGTCGTGGTTGCCGGCGATAATAAGTCTAAGGGGTGCGTTGATTGCTTTGAGGAGTTGCACCATAGTTTGGGATTCTGAGATTTTGGATTCTTCGGTCAAATCGCCGTAATGGATGGCTACGTCGACTTGCTGAAGTGTTCGAGCATACACTGGGAATTCAATGCAGTTGACGTCTGAGATGATGAGGAAGCGAGTCTTGAGGGAGGCTGAACAGCTGGTGGGTCCCATGACAGTGCTTCGATTGAAACAACCTTGGATGAAATGAACAGCCTCTTATGTTACAGAAGGTGATAGGGGAACAAAATTCAATTTCCAGCCACGAAAAGTTGGTGCTTGAGATTGATGCGGTAGGCAGCCACATACTTCCATTTCCCTACCTGTTCCGAGAGCTCGATACTCCTAACGGTAATTTAGGTGCTAATGTCAAGTCGCATTACGATTCGAATGAAGAGTATCTTGTCGCTGGATGGCCTCTTAAAGTCTTCACTGGACGCGACGACGATTCGAGGATCTCAATGGATAGCTAGTAACCGAGCTGCACTCCGTGTAAATAGTCATCCATGGCGACATGTCAAGTTCAGGAATGAGCACCCAAGAGCGCCGACGTTTAGGTGCTGTTGTCGCTGACGTGGGACACTCATTCGCCAAATTATTTTTACTCAACAGCGGTGCGCGCTTTGATATTGCGCAATGTAGATGACCTCTACGCATGTCGAGTAGTATAAAGTCTGGTTCATGCTGCGACAGATGCTTCTCATTGACGCCTTTCTGGGCTCACGCCGGATGTCCCTCGAAAAAGAAAGAAAGAGATAGAGAGAGAGAGAGTATTGACCAGGTTTTCCCTTGACTTTGGCAGCGATCGGAGACTTTACTAAATCGGGTTTAGAAGAGCGGGATCAACGGAGACTTCATCGGGTCTTTTGTATGGGGCAAATTCCTCATGTACGCCCAATGAAGCTTGTTATCGTACGTAGTATTGCAGTGAAGAGATTCGTCGATTGGTAGGGTTCCTAGGACGCGAATTTGATATCAAATGCAAAATAGTATATTTGAAATAATAGTGAAGCAATTTATAGCAGCGATTTTAGCTCAGTTGGGAGGCATGTACAGTTCTAAAATAAAATTTCGCTAGAACTAACACTCGTGTAGAGCGTCAGGTAAATGCATTGATTAATTCCGCGGCCGAATCCACTAATGCCTTCTAGACTGAAGTCAACTTCAGTTGCGAAATCTGAAGGTCACCCGTTCGATCCGGGTAAATCGCAAATTTTTGCTTTTCTACGCCTGGGAGATTTACTTTAGATCACATACACCAAATTGACGCTAGGAATTATTGAAAGCGGCAATTGAATAAAGTAATGTAGTACACGATCACACATGGCATTGCAAGCGCCACAAGCGCTGACTCGGCCCACATTTCACACCCCGCCGTGAACATCTTCGACATATCTTGTGCAAGCATTTAGCCAAAATTCTAGATACATTACAGACATCTACTTCTAGCTTCCACGATCATCCTGTACGGATTGTGGAAGGCAGTATCCAGACATGGCGGCCAAGGCTGTAGATAAGCTCGAGAAGCTCAAGTGTGCGGACCTCTCGAACTCTTGCCTTCGCCAGCTATATCTTTGCTAATACTGGGTTAGTGACCGACAAACCTGGCATAAACGGCCATGCGAATGGAAGTAATGGCGTAGACTTAACAAAAGCAGAAGACGACGACTCGGACGATGATAGAGAGGATGAAGGTGGAAATGTTGACGCAGGAGCTACTGGAGGTATGATTCCTGGTCTTGGCTGAAGGACAAGGCTGATTTTGCGCAGCTGCAAAGAAAAAGAAGAAGAGAAAGCCAAAGAAGAAGAAGGGTGGAGCAGGCGGTAGCAAGACACAGACCTCACCCCCACGAGTCGCGGTGTCGAGCCTCTTCCCCAATGGGCAATATCCAGAAGGAGAGATTTGCGAATATCGGAATGAGAACAGCTTCCGCACCACGAGCGAAGAGAAGCGTCACCTGGACCGAATGAACAACGATTTTCTGAGCGAATACCGGCAAGGGGCGGAAGTTCATAGACAAGTCAGGCAATGGGCGCAAAAGAATATCAAGCCCGGTCAAACACTCACAGAGATTGCTGAAGGGATCGAGGATAGTGTTCGGGCGTTGACAGGACACCCAGGCTTGGAAGAAGGAGATAACATAAAGGGTGGCATGGGCTTCCCCACAGGCCTCAGTATAAATCACTGCGCAGCACATTACACGCCGAATGCGGGTAATAAGACGGTTTTGCAACAGGACGATGTGGTGAAAGTGGACTTCGGCGCTCATATCAACGGAAGGATTGTTGATAGTGCCTTCACCATGACGTTCAACCCAGTATACGACAATCTGTTGGCTGCTGTCAAGGATGCCACGAACACCGGCATTCGAGAAGCTGGGATCGATGTGCGAGTGGGTGATATTGGCGCTGTAATACAAGAGGCTATGGAGAGCTATGAGGTTGAGATCAAAGGCCAAACGTATCCTGTGAAGGCTATCAAAAACCTCAACGGTCACGATATCATACAGCATAGTATCCATGGCGGTAAAAGTGTGCCTATTGTCAAGAGTCAAGACCAAACGAAGATGGAGGAAGGCGAGATCTTTGCGATTGAGACGTTTGGCAGTACAGGGAAAGGCTACGTGCGGGACGATGTAAGTCGTCGTTACCTGCCCATTGAATCGTACTCACACAGACAGATGGAAACGTCCCATTATGCGAAGAGAGCAGATGCACCGAATGTTGCTTTGCGAGTATCATCGGCGAGGAGTCTTTTGAATACTATCAACAAAAGTTTCGGAACTCTGCCGTTTTGTCGAAGATACTTGGATCGCTTGGGACATGATAAGTACCTGCTTGGGGTAGGATTCCACAGGCACCTCTTTGCAAATCCAAATTGGCTTACACTTCTTAGTTGAACAATTTGGTCTCGAGCGGCATTGTGGAGGCATATCCTCCTCTTTGCGACACCAAGGGCTCGTATACTGCTCAATTCGAACATGTAAGTTTCCCTAGCAAAGAGAACCACTCCATAGAGATGTTAATTTTGTGCTAGACTATACTTTTGCGGCCTACCGTTAAGGAGGTCGTCAGCCGAGGAGATGATTATTGAGTGAACAGGGACGCTTATGGCGAGAATTGAAGCTGCTTGGACAATTATGGGTTATATGACTGGCATATGTGTGATCCATAGGATGGGAAGATACCCAGAATGCATGCCTTGAATAGGGTCACGCAAGATAGAGACAGTTAAAAATAGACGTAGTATTTTTCACTGACAGAAGATACTAGCGTGAAATCTTCATCGCTTGGCCTGGACGTTCAAATTGCACTTCTCTTACATTTGTTTTTGTTTGGCAAAGGGACTCTTTGATGTGCGCGCAATTGGTTGATCACATTACATATCTTCTAATTGATTGTTAGGCAATGCCCCCCACATTGTCAACGACTACCGTTCAGGCTTCCTCGAAGCTTGATCTGCCAAAAAACACACCATCAACCTTCGATGGCGACCAATTCTTCTGGTCCTACACCGAGGAGCCACATAGGACACGGAGGCAAGCTATTATAAAAGCTCATCCAGAAGTAGGCGATATCTACAACAGATCAGATGGCAACTCTGGCTAAGATATCTATAGGTACTCAAGCTCTGCGGGCCAGAACCATTGACGAAGTACTTCGTCCTAGGGGTCGTTGCTTTGCAATTGACGTGCGCCATACTCCTACAACACACTCCCGTCTTTTCACTCGGTTTCATTGCAACAGCCTACATCATTGGAGCTACAGCAAACCAGAACCTATTCCTAGCCATCCATGAAATATCCCACAACCTCGCCTTCAAGGCGGCATTAGCGAATCGACTATTCGCGGTCTTCGCCAACCTCCCCATCGGAGTGCCATATAGCGCCGCCTTCAGAGTCAGCACCCCAATGCCCCCTACACATCCAGAATATACAGGGCTAACCCATAACAGCCATACCACCTAACTCACCACAAATCCCTAGGCGTAGACGGCCTCGACACCGACCTCCCCACTTCCCTCGAAGCTTTCTTCCTCGACTCCATTCTCGGGAAAGCCTTCTTCTGCACATTCCAGATCCTCTTCTACGCCCTCCGCCCCATGATGGTCTACAAGCTTCCGCTCACTCAAATCCACCTCTTCAATATCCTCTCCCAAATCGCCTTCGACTACCTTCTCGTACGGTACGCTGGTGCCAAGGCTCTGGCGTACTTGATCATGAGCTCGTTCCTGGCGGGTTCATTGCACCCTTGTGCTGGACACTTCATTGCGGAGCATTACGTGTTCGACCAGCAGCCCAAGAGCGCGAAGGACGCCAGCAGTCTGGTGCCGGTGCCGGAGACGTTTTCCTACTACGGGCCACTGAATATGCTCACCTACAATGTGGGGTTGCATAATGAGCATCATGATTTCCCAGCTATCCCGTGGACACGACTGCCAGCTCTGCATGAGATAGCAAAGGATTTCTATGCGGATCTGCCGCACCACAAAAGTTGGACTTGGGTGATTTGGCAGTTCATCTGGGATAAGGAGGTGGGTTTGTGGTGCAGAGTCAAAAGGAAGGAGGGTGGAAGGAAAGTGGGCGGTTGGAGGGAGAATGAGTTGGGCTCGAATGAGGCGAAGGGAGCTGGTATTCCTGGTGTACAATGAAGAACGAATAGGCACATAGAACGGCGGAGTACCGTACGATAACGAAATACCTATAGACCAATGATAGAGAAGGAAGCCTTGATTTGCATGTTCCATCTATTACGCAATGATCCAATAAGATAGATTACAAGACTATCAAACAGGCAAAGTATAGGGTCTGGGATTGCTCGTCTTCATACGCGGCTTGTACACCGTTACAAGGGAGCGTTATGTCCTTCAACATGCCTTGCTCAATCGTGAACCATGATCAGGGCCACATTTCCATGGCATTGAATTGCTGGATGTACTTCATGACTCCCACAGCATTTCATTTGCACGCTACGCAAGCAACCACGCTCTCAAGAAGCCATTTGTTGAACATCTATCCCATTACTCCCTACTGCTCCGTTGGCACCGCCAATCAAAACAAGAAGTAAGCGAGCAGGAAACTCAGCAAACACAGAGCGGCCACGATCTGTACAGGCACCCCTTCCGCTGGTTGTTGCTGAATGCCCATCCCAGTGGTACCAGTTGAGATGCGCTCTCGCGAATCCTGATTCACGGCATCAGTCTTCCTCTGCCTCAGTCCTTGCTCTTCGGTCTGCTGGGTCAGCCTCGTGATGGTAGCCTTTGCCTGTGCAAGTTGTGCTTTCAGATCTTCGCCAGATGTGGGCACGGCGTTGGCAACGCTGGTGGCGGCACCAGCGACGGTAGATTGTGCCGATGCGGCTGCGTTGCTCGCTTGTTCCATTATGGGCTTGCTCTGAGCACCACCGGTTTGCGAGTCAGGGGCGATGGAGCGAGTATTGGGGGTCACGGCTTCGGGGGCTGGAGAGCCATATGGAGATGGGGAACCGTATGCAGGAGGTGCTTCATTGCCAAGGTGCTTCATGTCGAGTCAGCATCTATAGAGACTAGTGCCCATCATCAAAGGCTTACTGTTCCGTTGACGTTGTTATGTTGGGGCGTTGACGTAGTGCCATCCGCGGGCAGGAATACCACTCGGATTTTCCTCTCCTCAACGGCACCCTTCGCAACCTTCTCAGCGTTTTGCCACTGTGAATGTATTAGCGCAATGGTCATTGAACGCAAGTCAGCGACTGACAATTGCTGTAACGCTGCCCATTTCCCGCTCGGGGGTGATCGCGACAGATTGAACCAGGAACTTATCGCGGCACCGAGCGTCTGGTGGTGGGTCTTCCCTCATCGCCTGGAGGAGGACTGCATATTATGTTCAGCCGGGCTGGTTCCGAGGCCTGTTCTATCACACTTACCCTGCACTTCAACTTCGCTGCCAACATCGATGCGGCCCGAATTGGGGCGAACACAATATCTGGCATCCTTTCAGTATTTTGGACATGCAAGATTTGGGCCTTTAAAAACGTACTGCTTAGGAGCTGTGGTCTTGACCTGTGATAGACCATGTTAGCATGGTTTCCACTATCCCGGTTTTTGCAGGAGATTACCTTGAATGCTATAGGATCGTTGCTAGGATTCTTGAGACGTAGAGTTTGGGTGACCTCGTGGGTGAAGGGACCTGAGCTGATTAGCGACAAGCATCTATCCAGAAGATACCGTACATACGGCGGAAGCCGAGTTCTGGGGGATCAAGTGTGACCGACATGATAAGGGTTCGAGGTCCGGTAGCACGGTGTTGCTGGCAGGAATTTACCAGGCGCAGAGGAGCAAGTGGACAGTGCGATCGGCTAGCTCACTGTTATGGAATTAAGCGCAAGTTCGAAAATTATAGGTGGAGGTAAAGTGTTCTGGTGGGTAAAGGCAACTTGTGTCTGGGTTGCCAACTCGGCTACCCTGGCGCCAAGAGTTTAAGCGCTCAACAGCTAGCGCGCGAGAGTGACATGCACGTTCGAGGATTTGAAGTTCAAAATTGGCTCTAATTATGAAACAAGTCGACTAATTCGAGCTCGCAGGACCGAGAGCACTTTGAGCCTATGATATCCCCTGTAGGCGGCTTACAAAGCCTGCTGCCACATACTGTAGCTACAAGCTCAGTGGTTGTCGAATGTGTTTCGGGGCGGTGCAGGAGCTGCAGGAGCCTGGGCGGCTGGGCCTTTGACCGCCCGAGTGAAGTTATGAAAGGGCTTCAATCCCCTTTGCAGTCAATCGTTTGTCATTACAAAAGTGAAATCCTCTCTTACAAGCTGCAATTCACTTTCGCTTCCCGAATGAGGCAGGTTCTCCTAGTGAATCCCCCAGCTTCCGAGATCTTCATTCACTCAGTCAATACTTCATTCACCCCTTCCATCCTGCCTTACTACCCTCGTTTTCTCAAAATTCAGCACAAACAAGTGCTCATCTTAACCCGCTATTCGTTCAAACCCTTCAGCTGAGGTCAAACTTCATCTCACTTACCTTCTTAACATCACCTTGAACTAGGCTTTTCTGCTTCCTTTCCCAGTAAAAGTCAGCTTGTCATCTTCAATGATAAGCTTGGGTTTTGCCTCACTAACCTTGCCCTTCAACTCACCCTCGGCTCATCACCTTTAATCCTTACCTTGAAGCTGGCTCATCTACCTTCCTTCGGGCTCACTTTCACCTCATTAGCTTAAAGGTTCGGTACGAAAACAGCCCCTCTACCGCCAAATCTAGGGCTCGTCCTTCACTATTGTCGGCAGGTGAGAAAATAATCCGACCTCACTTCTTTGCCACTTCGCTTTTCAAAACTCCTTCATAACACCAACTCTACCCTCTCACTCCAGCCCAAAGTCTACCTCTTTCAAATATCTTCGAGCTGTTCAAACCAGTTTACTGGCTCGAACTTCAGAAATTGTGTCCGTACACCGCACCGACTGACGTGGGGCTCCAGAATGCCTCCTCCACGAGCTTCAAAGAATTTCCAGCAACGTCAGCCGATCACAACAACTCTGAGGAACATTTGTGCTTCGTATCCTACTGACACTTGCTTACGAGAGCTCCTCCAAAATGCTGACGACGCCGGAGCTACTGAAATCGAGTATGTGCTTGACACTAAATCGTACACTGACAAACCTCTACTACATTCTGAGCTGCGTGAGTATCACGGGCCGGCTATACTGGCCAGAAACAATAGTGTGTTCAAGGATGAAGATTTCAGCAGCCTGTCGTCCGTGGGGGACTCAGGTAAACGCGACGACCCAGCCTCGACAGGAAAGTTTGGTCAAGGATTCAATTCCGTGAGTCGTTCTGCTCCTCTGCAGCGTGAATTATGACTGATCGACCTTCAGGTGTATCATTGGACTGATGGCCCATGGATATACTCCCGCAATTGGCTTTTGATCCTGGACCCACATCACAGATGGTCCAGCGAGACAGAGAAGCCTGGAGGTCCTGCATGGGACGTGGTTGAAAATCGGGACAGAATCGAGATCCAGAACGCTTTGAAAACTCTGGAAGCTTTCAACATTGAATGTGGTCCCGAATACAACGGTACTATTATCCGCATTCCCTTACGAACGGAAGAGCAGTCGAGCACCAGCAAGATAGCCAACAAAGCCATAACTACGGAGATGATGCGAGAAGCCCTTGCGGACTTTGACAAAGAGGTTCGTGACGGGGCTCTGCTCTTCCTGAAGCACGTCCGCACTGTTACGATTAGAGTCGACGGCACGACCCTCTCGAAGACCCAAATTCTTGAGAACAACACTCAACACACAAGGTAAGTTGGTACGCTAAGTAGGCTTGGTGTCAGAATAAATGGCAATTGTGAGGGCTACAGAGGCCAGAATGGGCTGCCAAAACCTCAAGTCGAGTGCACTAATGTCCAAGACTGCCTCTTATTCTGATACTAAGTCTGCAAGACTTTTTACTTTTACGTAGCTGACTCTAATCATAGGGCGAGAAAACAACTACCGACGGATTTAAGAAAGCTTTATGATCCAAATGTGTCGAACGATGCCAAAGATGTGTCCAGAATCTTTGAAATCGATATCAAGTACGAGAATCAAAGGTTCTCGAAGGAAGACACATATCTGGTCCAACATAGCATGACAAGTTCATGCGGAGACGAGGAGCTAGACTCTTGGGCACGCGAACAGAAGCTCTTTCCTTGGGTGGCCATCGCAGCTCCGCTTGGCCAGTCCGTCAGAGAAGGGAGGTTCTCCGGAGGCCTCTTTTCGACCCTGAGACTGCCCCCTCATACCGGTCAACCTGTGCATATCCACGGCTTGTTCGCAGTACCGCCAGACCGTGCAAACCTTGACCGCAAGGCAGAAGCAGTGCAATGGAATCAATTTCTGTTCGAAAAGCGTGTCGCGGCTGCATGGGCGCAGCTACTCCTGCATCGCAACTGCATCTCGTGGAAGGAAGAGAAATTTGGCTTGTGGCCTCGGGCTAAACTCTCGGACACCGGCCTTTGGGCGAAACTCGATGCGTGGGTCATCGACATTGTCATCAGGGAGAGGTGGCCAGTCTGGAACACTATAAGTGGATGTTGTGTAGAATTCACCCAAGGTCTCTTTGCTAAGGAGAACGCCGAGATCGCAGGGTACAATCCAGTCCTGGCTCATATCCAGCTTCCCGCCGTTGTCCTAGAAGAGGCTCTATTTCATAGACTTGAGCAGGTACGTCTTTTCGGGGTCAACCCTGCCTCTTGAGTACTGTAGCTGGAGTTGCCAGACATGTTTTGGGAGTGACGATGGGCTTTTTACCCTACAATACACTCCCAGACTATGTCTCACGACCCAATAATCGACCGTAAGAGGGCTTGCTGACTCAAACTTTGGGTCTAGGCGGTAGCTTGCCGAGCGAATGAGCTGAACCGAATGACTCCCAGTGCAGTGTGCGACTTCATTCGAGAACAGTGCCCTGCTGATTTACCCAGAGATGTGTCGTCACCACTGTTGGAATATTGTCTCCTTGACGCAATCAAGAGCGACTTGAAGGGCAGTGCTAGGACGGTTTTGTACGAAGACCTTGCTAGTCTTCAGCTTTGGCCTACCATGGATAGCAATCTGCAGACTGCAGGTGATCTCTTCCTCCCACGCGATGGAGCAGAAATGGATTTGTTCTCTGGTTCAAGGACGACAATTTCTAAGACAGTGAAGCTTGATGCACTGACTTCAAAAGTTAGAGACATTTTGTTAAGGGATGTCGCACATCTGGGTACAATCTTGAGGTTCCGTTCACTACAAGATTTGGCCGCAGATTGGCCCAATATGTATCCTGTAGCCTCAGCGTCGGATCATGTGGGCAGGCTGTCACAAAGATCAGAACAGCTGGATCCACTCTTACGTGACATATGGACCTGGATTTGCAGAAGATTCAAGGAGGAAAAAGGGAAGATCTCGGCAACCTTGCATGATTTATGGCTCGTCCCCATCAATGATTGCCGAATTAGACGTCTTGGTCCCGGCAGAAACGCTTCTCCTACACTGATTATTGAGAAAGGAGAGCCACTTGCAGACATAATTATAGCCTCCGCTACACGGAATGCTAGCCTCACGCCGCCATTGTTGGACACCATCTCACTGACAATAGAATCAGTAAAACTCTTACGGAAGGTCGCCAAGACAGTTCCAGACCTCCGATTTGCATGCCATGATCAGCTCGATACGTTGTTGGACTGGTTGGTACTTGGCAAGGAGATGCTCGCAGTGGCCCCAATCGAGAGCACTCAGGTGCTTTTGAAACACCTCGAACAGCTTTTACGGGAAGAAGACCCATCTAAGGGTCAACTACCAGAGCTTGCAAGCCGGATAAAAAAACTACCGATCTTTAGCAAGACTGTCCCTTGTGCACCGTCTGAGTGTGTATGCTTCCTCACTATTTTTTGCTGTTCGCTAATGGGTTTCACGGTACAGGACACGGAAAGTAGTCAAATCTAATATCGATCAAGGCGGCAGAATGTATGAAGCACTGCCCCAGCTTCCATCTCTCCCAGAGATCGTTGGGATACATTTCTACACTATTGATGTCGATGCCGCAGAGAAGTACATAGTCCGGAAACTCAATCTTCTCGAGAAGATTTCCATGGAGCAAGCGTTGACCAAGCATTTTCTGCCATGGATGGCGACTACCCAGGACGATTCGTTGGTTTCGGCCAAAGAAGCCCTTGTCAATTGGATATTCGACAACTCTAAAACTCCCTCAGAATCATGGATGACCAACATCATAAGCCAGCCAATCGTGCCTCTTCCAGCTCGTAATGGGTACAAACATTACCGTTGCTTGAGAGACCTCATCGACCCAGCATCTACATATTCAGCGCTGTACTTTGATGAAGAATGCGTTTTCCCTTGTCCGGAGTTCCTCAAGCAACACGAGGTAGCCTTGAGAAGCTGTAGGCTCAGCAAGGAATTTAAATCAACGACCCCATTGGATCGAGCACGATACTACTCTTCTTGCGGTGCAACCGTGCAGGAGCTTCAAAGAAAAGTCACGTTGCTTTTGAAGGTTCTAATTGAGTGGGATTTCGGCTCTTCGGCCATTTCGATCAATGAGATTCGGTCCCTCAAGTGGCTTCCTGGAAAGTCTGTTGACGGACATTTTGCTCTTTTCGCCCCCAATGAGTGTCGTGGAATTGATCAGGGTCACCTCGTCGACGTAGTCTGGGGCACGGCCGATTATTCTGTGAGCGAGGACTGGAGAAGGATTTTGGGTCAGTATGTCCGATACAATTTGCCCTCCCGTTACTGATAATGTATAGGATGGGATCGACCTGTGCCAAAGCTTGTTTTATTCGAGCAACTGGACCGCTCTCTGGCGAGTCGCGAAATCGAGAAAGTCGACAAGATTCTTGCCAACATCAAGCTCGAAGACTTGCTAGAACTGGAAGCCAAGCCTTGTATACTGGGTCGCCAGAGGTCATACATGACTCCAAATAGGGTTTTCATGCCCAGCACTTTGCTGAAATTGCACTCCTTGGCTCCATTCCTGGATGAAGTCGACGGAGAATTCGCTCTAAAACACCCCAAACTACTAGCAACTCTGGCAATCAAGCCTCAGCCTTCGATCGAAGATCTCCAATATGTCCAGAGCAGTCTTGACTCTTCGAGTGGAGGGCAGCTCAACGAGATTGACTTGGGCGTCGTGATTGCTACTCTAGAGGTCGCTACTCGGCTTGAATACCCCTCGGTCAACTTCTTGATACCAGACAGGACGTCAACCCTGAGGGCACTCACGGATATCGTGCATGGAGATCCTAATGTCAACGGTGGTATTGCCGATCTCAACTTCACGCATACTAGGATCTCAGAAGATCTGATTACTCGACTCGGGGTAGAAAACTCATTTGCGTATGCAACTCGCAATGAGATCAATATTGAAGACGAAGACGAGGATGAGTACACGCCAAGGGAGAAACTCTCCACGGTTGTTGCGGACACTCTGGAACGATATCCAATTGAGACGACTTTCAGTGAATTCTTAGCTAATGCAGACGATGCTGGAGCGACCAAGATCTCTTGGACCATCGACGGATGTGATGAGGGGCCGCACGCATCTCAATCATTACTAACGAAAGAATTGGCTGAGTCTCAAGGAGCAGCCCTATTCGCATACAATGACGGAGTCTTCTCCGAACAAGATTACGCCGGGTTCAAAGATATCGGCCAGGGAGGCAAGGTGGAGGACGCTACCACAACTGGCATGTTCGGCAGAGGTGCCCTCACCATGTACCATTTCACAGATGTACCTATGCTAATATCGGGTGGTTTTTATGTGGCCTTGGATCCGCAACAGAGGTGCTTGACCCGGAATCGACGGTGGAATCGGAAGGTCGGAGTAAAGATAGCGCTCTCAACGGCTCGTCGTGTTGCCGGAGATCAGCTTGCGCCATTCTATGGGCTCCACGGCTTCGATAAGAAGTGCGACTACTACCGAGGTACTATCTTCCGTTTGCCTTTCCGAGCCCCTTCGAAGCAGACGCTGCTGAAAACCTCTCCGCTCCATGCGGACTCCCGAGCGACACAGAGGCTGCTAGAAGACTACTTTGATACGGCTCGGATATCGCTCCTCTTCTTACATAACGTGACCAACGTCCACTTTTGCATTCGTGGGGAAGAAACGCCAGCGTGGTCCGTTTCTGCGCAACGGCCGGAAGACTCAGCTGACGATGTGTTTCAAAAAGTCACAGTGAGGAGCGTCAAGAGACGCTATGAGCCTGTGACAGATGTTTGGCATGTCGGTATTACCGACATAGAGCATAGCCCACCAGGGGTTGTCAGACTTGGCAAAGGCTCTTCGAAGATCACTGAACGTGGCATTGCCGCTTGTCTGCAGCAAGGAGAGTTGCTGTTCCACAAAGACGACAAGAACACTGTACATAAGCCAGCTTGGGCGGATAACGGAGAGGCCAAGAGCTCAAGGGTCGGCCCCAGCATATTCTGCAGATTGCCAATAGCGTCCGAATCTCAGCTACCGGTGTCGTTTCATGCCAGCTTTGCGATTACTGGTGACCGCAAGACTATTGCGTTCGAAGACCGGAGTGAATCGGCTGATTGGAACCATTGGCTCTTGACCGAATCCATACCAAGATTCTACCTGGAGTTTCTTAAAGACTTATCTTCAAGATTGGGCGACGAAGCCTTCAAATTCTGGCCATCAAAACTCAGCGCTGGTAAACGATCAAACTTGTCTGTTGCTGTGGCCAATGGATTCTGGACCAAAGTCATGGATCAAGAGCACGTCGACCTTCAAATATACCCGTCTATAGACCATGGAGACTCGGCTTTAGCCGCCGGCGCGAACGATTTGAGGCGAAAGAAACAACGGAAGACTAGAAAGTTGCATGTAGTCACGTCTCTGAGCAATTCTCGGTTCGACTTTCTCCCTTGCTCCGCGTCCTCAAAGCTTCGGCCTTTGTTTGGAGCCTTGCAAGTTGATCTCGTACGACCCCCACAGCGCCTCTGGGATGCTTTGAGAAATGCAGCTTCCGGGGGGCGTTTGGTTGAATTAGGTCCAGCTTACCTCGCCGAATTGTTCAAGCAGGAGAACAATTGCGTTGCTCTCGAGATATTCATTGCCCAGATTAAAGACGAAGTCAACAAGTCCGAAGCAATGGCAATGCTTCTCAAAACTCTAGTACCTTGCAGTACTGACAGGGTTCAAACCCCGATCAGCATTGTACAAGGATGCAGAGTCCTTCCCAGACCATTCTTTAATTCTCCGTTCGGAATGCTGCGTCCGAAAGGGGAAGGAGACTCAAAAGACCATCTTATACCAACGCTCAAAGAGCAGGAGCTCTTCGCTTTTGCATCAGACTCCTTGGTCAATATCACATTGTCACCACGCTCAATCATTAAGTTAGAAGGTGAAGAAATATCAAGAAGATTTCGGAATCCAATCACTGAAATCATGGACGCTCAATTCAACGTTCGAAAACTTGCATTTGGGGATCTAGGACCTCTATTGGGACACCCGCAATCGCCAATCGCCTTGGCTGGCGCTGGTAAAGACCGCGACGAATGGGTTCCGAAATTGTGGACTTACATCAATGCTAAATTCCAGGCATTGAAGAGTGGTGCGGATCGGGACCCTTCGGGAATGGTGACCCTTGAACAATTATTGTCAGAGGCTAACCTTTGGGACCAAGCTATCTATCGCTTCAGCTCTCAGCAGCAATGGTGTTACATCACGCCACGTCAATTTGCGGCCGGACCTTGCATTGTTGACCCTGAGCCTGACGAGCAAAAGGAGCTCTGCGCCATGATACCCGATCTGAAATGTCTTGATCGCGCTTGCCTTCCAGATTTTCTGGTAGAGGATGAGTGCCAGCTCAAGAATGTCGCCTCTTTCCAGCGTTTCTTAAAATGCCTCAAGACGATCGAGCACTCAACGGACATGACAGTGAAACCAATACTCGACACCGTACTAACTCGTGGAGCCAGAGAGACTCTTCGAGAGTTATTGATTTGCTTTCTGGGAAATTGCCTCAAATCAGACGTTGTGTGCGACAAAGCTGTACTTCAACACCTGCCAGTATGGCCTCGTTTGAAGCGCCCCGAGCAGTCCAGTCTTGGATACATTGCCGCTGAAGACGCCCGCTTTTGCATTCATTCAGAATTGTTCATGCCTTGGATCAAGGACCTGAGTATGTTTGTTGAGCCAGAGGTAGTCAGGAGCGTGCAAATCTCATTGCCAGAGCTAGGATGTCACACGATGACTGCAGAGCAATTTTGGCACTACACCAAAGGAGACCTTCCTCCTGCCATTGCGTTAGGAGCATCTATGCAGCAATATGTCCGACTCGTCCAGTATCTAGCAGCACACTTGATCACGCCATCTGGTAATGTTGCACCAAATGGTAGCGGCGCATTATGCAAAGCGAACACCCTCTACGACCACGATGATACGATATTCAAAGCAGCATTCCGAGGAGAAGACTCAGCCCGCTTTCTACACCCGGATATGCGGCACTTGCGTTCTTTCTGGGTTTCAGCAGGGCTACGTGCTCGACCAGCCACTAGAGTCATGAGCAGCGAGGATTATCTCCAATGTACTTTAGCTATAGACCAGCAGTGGACGCCAAACACAAGTGACCATGTCTTCAAACAGGATGCAGAGACAGTCTCAGCATACCTATCATTTGATCGTCCAGACTTCCGCACGTGGCCTCAGTCAACTTGGGACCAAATCTCAAAGGTTCGGATGTTCCACGTCGAGGAGCATCATCTTGATCAGCGCCCATATCGTCAGCCTCGAATGCGGGAACTTGCCCAAGAACACACCCACTGTGCTTTGATCAATGCCGGCAGAACCGCGCACATACGTATTTCCTGGTCTCAAGTCAAGTTCCTGAAGAATCCCGCAGCTACTGCTGTTTTCGATAAACTTCCAAATGGTGGTCTACCATCGACCGCACTTGTTTATAGACATCTCCAAGGCGTGATTGGTAATTGCAAGCACGTAAGCCAGCGTGATCTTGAAGACTATTTGCGAGACGTTCAAGCCTGCTACACCCATCTCCAGGATTCCGCTGACACCAAGAGTCTACTTCCTGGAATCAGAGACGCGAGGATCTGGTTCAATCTTGATGTCACCCAGCTCGACAAGATCCTGAAGCAACAACTCGAAGATAGTCTTACAACTGCAAAACTCCTCTGCTTGAATTCGCCTGGTAAGAAAATTTTGCCTCATTCTGCTCAAGACTATTGCTAACGAGGGAAATTAGTCGATCCGTTGCCCATCAGAACTGCCCAGAAGTTCCTGGCCCCCTATGAGAGTCTTCTCGGCCGCCTAGGGTGCAAATCTGTAATCCAGCCGCGCATGGCAAATCCGAGAGCAAACATGAATCAAAACAACCCAATGGCAGCGTCCCTGATCGAGATCCGACGGCTACGAGACCAGAGCATTTTAACAGACGTCATCTTCGAAGTGAACGGCAATAAGAAAGCAGCCCACAAGATTTTCCTTGTCGTTGTCTCCGAATATTGCAAAAAGCGGTTTCTGGGCGAATGGGGCCGGCTACTGGAGCGAGGAGCGACCATAACGCCCGACATTCTGAGCTTTGAATCGCTGTCTGCCATGGTCGACTTCGCCTACACTGGGGAATTTGTCGCGCCTGTCCTCAGAAATCCAATGGATAACAACGAAATTGCGGATGCACTAGACTGCATGTTGGATCTTCTCAAAGGCACAGACATGTGGTTCCTCGACCGACTCCACGATCTGGCTGAAGACTTCTTGCTTTCGCCTTCGATATCGGAGAAGTGGATCCGAGTCGACAACGTCGTCGAGGTGAAGAAACACGCCACAATTGCAAGAGCTTCGCGACTAGAAAAGCATTGCGAGGACTTGATTGTGGCGAACAAGGAGATCGTAGAGGCGCTAGCTGCGTCGGATGAAGATCAAGCTGACTAGAAAGTGTGAACAGCGATAGAGGAGATCTTGAATAAAAGGGATCCCACTTGGACAGATGAGGGATGGATTTGAGCAGCAAACGAGGATGAGATTGGACAGAGTGATTGTTGTTTCGACGCGTTAGAGATCGCGTAGATAGATAATGAACAGGGGCACCGCTCTCTCCCCATGAATTTAGACTAGCGCTCACAAAGCGAGGTCTGAGACACGAAGGGAGTTGTGCACAGCTCTTATTGACTTCTATATACAACATGATCTTGATATTCATGCCGACTTCGCCCACAGCATTCCCGGAATTTTTGCCATTCAGACTCTGCCTGCGAGCGAGGAGTCACCGATTTGAGGCTTCACGCCTAGCAAAATTATATCTCTGGGCTCAACTTGGTCCTGAGTATCGACCTGGAGCGGGCAAGTTGCCTGAAAGCTGGCCATGTCGAGCTCTATCTAGAGCGGCAAAATTACCAGAAAAATGGGCAGAAGGTTGAATGCTCAAATCAATTCGCAGTCAGCCGTTTGACGGGTTGGAAGCCGACGAGGGCTTGCGTCCAAGACTGCCACTTGTTATGACTCCCAACCAGGCTTTTTTGGCCTTCGGGGGGAGCGGACGTGCTCAGTGCGGGAAGCCAATGGCTCGCGGGCTGTCCTTCTCTTTATGCTTCAAGCTTCTAAGCTCCTGCCGACTTCTTCTTGTCCTTTGGTGACTTCTCGACCTGCTGTGCTTTGTCGACAACCTTCTTTGTGGTCCCAGCAGCCATGGCTTTCTTGTCGTTCGGTGACTGAGGCATATTTTGTGCCTCGTCGACAATCTTCTTCGCCGTCCCACCAATAGCTTTTTTGGCTGGTGATCCATCGACAAATTTCTCAATAGTCCCATCGACGGCATTTTCCGCCTTTTGCATTGCATCGCCAAGCTTCTTCTTATCCCAGGGGTAATACCTAATGGCATCTAGCAACTTTACTGACGCTTTGTAAATAGTCGTGGTATTGTGGTGCTGCAATTCAAGTGTCATCTCCTGCAGCTTCGTCTTTGCCTCCCACAGCCTCGACCAGAATTCTTCAATCTCCCCCATGACCTTGGTCTCCTCGAACGGGATGGCCAATGTCTCCGGCTCAATCTCCACTCTGTCAAACCAATTGCCCATCGCCACGGTTCTGTTGCCATAGTATCCGGCGAAATGCACCAGAAGATCGCCATCACGGGGCTCCGTCTCGTTATACTTTCCGCTGTGATATCCATTGAACCAGACCCGTGGCTCATAAATGACGTTATCAGGCCGCCCTTCCCATCTAAAGACGTGCTTCATGGCATTTTGATCTGGTTGGCCATATAATTCGATCTGGGGGTGCAGACGTGGTAGGGCGGAGACGTCCGTCAACATGTAGACTGACCATTCGGATACCCTCATGAAAAATACACCGCAGTTGAGACCGTACCAATCCTGGCTGCCGATAAAATGGATGTCGGAGAAGAGGGGATCGGACGGAGGAAGAAAGTGTTCCCAGCGGATATTCGGGTTGAGGATGATAGTGTCGCCGTCGATCCAGCTGTGTGAGGACGTTAGCAGTCGAGCGATTGGAATGGCAAAAGGCTCTCGGAGCCAACCCCGATGACTTTCTCTACTTACACTATCCACTCAGCCCGCTCGTCAGCTGGCTTTGCCAATTGATTGATCACGAGAGACAGAAGATAAAGCGGCTTTTTGAAGACACCTGACTTCCAGTGCCCATCGATATTCCTGCCATTGTCGTCTGCGCTCCCAACAATATCTTGTCGGAGGACGTGTGTGGTATAGCCCCATCGCTCCCCATGTGCCAGATGTAGCTTCAATGCTCGCTCGTGAACGTCATGTTCGGGACCCTTGTCATCGAAGATCATCGTCACTTGATGGAGTTTCGCTGATCTCCCAAGTTCGGTATGATTGACGGGACCAGCAGGGGGGGCAATTAGGGTGCTGTTCTGCTTCGGCTCGACATTGTAGATAGCAGAAGCGACTACTGCTATAGGAGAGGCGAGGTCAGGCGAAGCAGCGGTAATCTCAGGTGCAGTAGATTCGGCTACCGGATAGGGACGGCGACATGGGTTGTAGCATAGGCAACTTGAGGTGCTGCAGATTCCGGCACTGGCGTTACGAGGGCGACGGGGGCTGTAGCAGTGGCATGGTTATAGGGAGAAGGAGACTTGTTCCAGCCGCTAAGATCCTGTGTCGACTTGAGCGTAGATTGACGTTGTGAAGAGATGGAAAACAGGTATATTATAACGGCAATGGCAAAGAATGGAATGGTAGCAAGACGTCTTGGAAAAGATGTGAGCATCTTGGCCAGCTGTGTACAAGAAAAAATGAACAAGAGACTGTCGGAGAAAAAGAAGTATTTGCAAGAGATACTATACAGGTTATATTGTTATCGTTGACTCCATAGACATTGTCAATTTTCTGGGAGGCAGGGCGCCTTGATAAAGGCGTGTCTCTTGCCCCTGAGAGAACGGCCAAGTCTGGTAGAGGCATGTCAACGGCAGATGTGATAGGACAAATCTCGTTCAAAGCAAAATAAAGATTCTAGATGCAGATCTGCCATGCGACTACATCCCGTCTGTTAGTGCGTCCTAAGGGAGAACACGCGGGAGATCCAAGACGGTTCCTGTACACGCAAAGAGACATGTCGGATTTGTGAACGGCGATCATCGAGACGTCACTTCTAAGTGTTTGGGTGAAAGGAGATGCTATCGAAGACGTTGCTTATGACTTTTAGTAGTTGTAAGCGGAGACTTGAACATTGCCAGCAAAAAGGCCGCTAAAAACCCACTTCGAGATGCAGCCCTACGGGGCGATCTGTTGACAGCGCGTGTAAAGCAGTCCTCGACTTCAACCACTTTCGTTCGTGACTTGTGGAGGCTCGTTGAACATGTCAGAACTTATTGCAGCTAGCCACTGAATTTCACATTAGCCCTAGCGATGGCTGCTCCGCGTCCTGCTCTCTACAAGGAGCTTCTTACACCCGCTCTCCATCGAAGGTTTACAGGAGCAGCAGGAACAATACTGCTGGTCTGCTATGTCGAGGCTGTGTTGATTGGAGACAAATCTTCTTGTAAATATTGAGCCCAGGGTATCCGCATCGTATACTGTTCTGACTCTCCAACAGTCTTCTGGTCCTGGTTTCCAATTGGTACCGCCGGCATAAGAACACTTCTGCTCTTCATATCAGCTCTCTCGATATTTGTGCTACGAGTCGCGCAGCTACATATAGGTGGGACCTGCCAGATATTTAATCTTTGGGGCAGGGTTAATATGGGATAGGTGCTCGTGCGACCTCCTCGCAGGTCGAGACATTCACGAAGTACCTTTTCCGATCGAACACCGTCCAGACCTTGGCTTGGTACTTCTTTTCAGCATGGTGGTTCAGCGAAGTCTACATGTGGTCCGTCCCGGCGTCGGCGAATTTGGGTTGGATCTCGGAGGGAAAGCAAGAGCATAACACGGTCCCAATGTTATTGGAATCATGGCTGATGGAATCCAGAGCGTGGGAACGCAAGAAACTCAATGAGAGACCGATCTACCTTCGAAGCGTCTTCTTCATGCTTGCTACCCTCCAATCCTTACTACACCTCTACTACGACTATGACAAGGTCCTTCTACCTCCCACACAGTCGAAGACCGAATCCACGACCGAACAGCCGCAAAAGGAAGAACATCCGCTCGCAAGAATAAAAGCATTGTTACCAAATCTTGCACAGGATTTGGGCCTCCGTGCTGCGGGTGTGAGCATACTTGGACCTATAATCTATGCGCTCTTCATACGACGAACAGCGTGGAGTTGCTCTCTCTGGCTGGCAGAATTGCTTTGGGACGTCCCAGCTTCGCAACTTTCTTACATACCGCCCTATCATATCTCACTCATTCTCCGTTCGCTGAGCTCTGGAGTTTTCCTTCTTGCATTATGGGAGGCCTCGAATGCCTTGTTCGGTGCCTATGTAGCCCAGGAACCGATCAAAAAGGGCCAACCACTTACGAGCGAGGCCAAAGATCCGAATGGAGCCTTGCTAAATGGTCTCAAGTCAAAGAGAGGGACACTCAGAGTAAGTCGCCTTACCCGTCCAACCTATCGATGGCTAATAGTTTCTAGTCTTTTGCATACTGGGAGCTCGTCTACATCAGCCAGCGATTTCATGTACGCCGCAGGGCCATCTTCTCCGACATAGATCGACCTACCGGTGCTGCCTGGAACCAGGTCATGACCCTCTGCCTAGGCGACATCCTCGGCATCAACAACCGCATCACCGCTTTTCAGAATCCTACAGCCACACCTGCATCCGTCCCTCCCCAGCAAAAAACCACCATCGAATCTCTCCCTCGCATTTCCGCCCCACCCAGACAAGAGAACATTCTTCGCAACCCCCCTCCCCCATCCACCTCCCGCGAAAGGTTCGAGTCCAGCGTTGGCAGCATCGCCAAATCCTACGGGCAATCGCCCCAGCCCGCAAAACCGGCGAGGTTCCTAGACGCTCAACGCGTAGAAACACAAAAGTATCTCGGCGCCGCACGCCAGAAGCTCTTGACAAACGGCCAACAAGAGACCCTCAGCGGTAGCGGTCTGCTTGCTCAATACAATGATTACATGATGCGCTTCTTGCGCACTCCAGTCGGCTACCCATTCCGGCAGACATTCGGAAGGCGCGTTTGCACAGTTGTGCTGGGATCGCCATACAGTGAGCTCAAAGTCATCGTTGACTCTGCTAATGCTCTGAATGGGCTAGCGCTGGCAAGTCTGAAGGAAGATTCGTATGGCAGGGTGGCGAAGGATGTGCCGCTCATGATTCGCGTATTCGTCTCTACGATCACTACTGTAGAAGGCTTCGTAAGCGGGCTACCTGCTCATTGGACGGACGTCGAGTTCTCGGAAGCAGACAGGAAGGTGGTAGAGGTAGATCTCATTTTGGATGCCTTGAAGACGGGACTGAAGTCCATGGTGGGTGCGTTTGGGCAGTATGCCACTGAGCTCGGACTGGGGAGGGAGGAGATAAGCGTAGCGAGAAAAGTCGCTGGGATGGAAGAGGGCGAGTGAGATGTTCGGACACGCAGAAAAGATACCCAATCGAAGTCGTGAATGCCACAAATGTTTCATCACTCGACCGTAAAGGACCTTGAATCTGTTATCCCGTTCAATACCCATGGCCAGAAATGAAGAAATGAAATTACATCAAGACGTCCAGTCTTACAAAAGACACTCCGATCTGGCTCAACGCCTTGTCGTATTATATTGACAGATCCCTGAGGGCTCAGACATTTGTATACGTGAATGGCAGACATAGATGAATGCGGACTGGCACGCGATGGAAGGATAGTAGATGGGATAGTACAAAAGACATGTCGAAAATGACGCGTAGCTACGGGTGGTTTTAGATTTGGGGATGGAGGTGGACGGTGGGCTCGAGTATGGGTATCGAGTGCGATACTCGTAGCAGGGGACAGGGGAGGCTCTGAAATCAATGACTTCTGATAGGAACTGTGTTAGCATCGTGTAAACCGTAGTCAGGAGTTCATTCCTATGTTTGCGGTCTTCAGCGTGCAATAGACCCAACGAGTAAAGACATGGACGACAGCGAGTATAATTTTCGTATCGAGAGCACAATCCTTTTAATTCTCTAAAGCCCAGGTATCGACTCCCTCGTATCTGCAGGATCATCGCCAGCAGCAACCTAAGCAAGCAGCCCTCCCATAAAATGAAATATGCAAGTCATTAATCGTCATGGTACATTAACCATGCCTTTTCGTAGCAAGCCAGTCCTCCCCAAACTCTCTAAACACAAAGTGCACAAGCACAGTAACTTTTGAAGTAGAATGGCATCATGACAAGAAGGCAGAGTTGAAGCGAAGGTGAATGAAACATAAAGAACGGTAACGCCAATACGAGCCCTATAAGGACGCCGTATGATCGAGCCTTGTAAGGACGAAGACAGCCCTATCGAAGCGTTCAATCGAGCCCTACCCGACAGACGAACGACGTTTCTCTCGACGTCAAACGAGCTTTGCGGAGAGCGATTAAACGGGCGGGAGCGAATAATCGTCGAGATGTGTGGATCTCGGCACGTGGTGAGAGGAGCAGAGACATTTGCCCTCTTCAGGGCATCTCGTCTTTGAACTCGCCGTGCATTTGACCGGCTTGCATACCCATCCCGCGCCCAGGACCTGCCATGTTGCTGATATTCGCCATCGGATCCATGTTGCCCATCGTTTGCAGGCCAATGCTGGGATCGATGTTGCTCATGTCGATTTGGCCCATCTGCGCTTGTCCCATATTTTGACCCATGTTCTGACCCATGTGCTGGCCCATATTGGCTTGGCCCATGTTGGCCTGTTGCATGCTTGCTTGGGCCAGGCTTTGCGCCATGTTCTGGGTCATTTGTCCTTGGCCAATGCCTTGTCCCATGTCGGCCTGACCCATCGGAGACTGAGGCATGCCGCCTTGACCCATACCCATATTTGCGATGGGCGCACCTTGAGATTGCATGTTGGGGTTGTTGTTGTCTATAGGCACAGGATTCGGCTCATCCTTCATGCAAGCGGTCTCCAACATATTCGTCCATTTCCCACTTGTGCCAGCGTGACTGTGCTTCAGGTGTTGGCGAAAATGGTCAGCACGGAAGAACTTCTTCGACTGATTGCATTCTCCAAACTTATGTGTGTTCGTGAGATGCTGCCCTCGAGCGTCCCAATCGGGGGGTTCATTCGTGAATTGATCACCACAGTAGCCGCAAGTGTCGAAAGCTGAGACTGAGCTCATGGGGGGTGGAGGCTGACCAGGGCTGTTATCTGCGGGAGGGATAGAGGCAGAAGGATAGAAGGCAGTGTTGTATTGGTTGCCGAGAACGGAACATGACCAGGAGTGCTTGCGAAGGTGGAGGGAATTCTGGTGTCGCTCTGCTTCATTCTTGTTCTTGAAGCGGTTGTTGCAATATTGGCATGAGTATTGTTTCTCTGACTCGTGATTCCTAGAAACAGTAATCGTGATTAGCTGACGTTGACTGGAGTGTAAGGCTGTCACGGCTTACCTCAACTCCTCTGGGGTATCAAACTTTTTGGGCTTCTTCGGACAGCATGCGCAGATATAAGCGTGCGACTGCATGTTTGGGACGTTAGGTCTTCGTTGATTTGGATCCGTTTGGGGTTTTTGGTCGAGAGACGGATCGGGGTATTCGAGGGGAGCTTGAGGATATTGTGGTTGAGAACCCGTATTTCGGGGATTGGGATTCATGGGAAGATTAGTGACGTAGGGCGAATCTTGACCGTTTTGTTGTTGATGATAGTGTTGTTGCTGCTCTGATGAAGGCGAGATGGCGCCCGGTGAATGCTGGTCTAGGCTGGTGATGCTAGACCCGCCGACCGACAGTCCTGCAGATGACGCGTATGAGTTGTTGCGAGGACCAGCAGATGATTGCGATGAAAATGAACCTTGATATTGACCAGATCGGCCCCCAGGAGAAACTCGTTGTTGAGCGTTGCGATTGTAGATTTCGGCGTTGATCCCGGGCGCGGCCAGTAATTGAGTATTAAGTTCCTGCGACTCAGACGGAGGCGGGGACTGGGATGCTCTTCGCTTCATGCCTGGTCGTGAACGCGACGTATGGAGTGAAGGGTTTTGAGCTGAGTGATAGTAATTACCAGAGTCGGGATGTTGACTGAGTGGTGTGCGATCCTCAAGGCGAAGATGTCTCATGGGGAAAGTAGGATCCGCCGAGTCAGTTTCTGAAATCATGGTTTGCTCGTAACTTTCGCGCTTAACACTAGTGCGCTCATTAGCGGTATTTTTCGCCGCGGACTCATCGTAACTCGAAAGGAGAGAGCCGCTCGTGGAACGTCTGGATTTTTGTTGTCGCAACACGTTGGTTGAAGAGGGGAATCGCTGAGGGTAGTATGGATCTTGATCAGAATCGGCCGGCGAGAGGGCAATACGCTCGTGCTTGGGGCTCCGCCAGTCTTTGAAACTTTTAGCGCTTCCTGCTGAGGAGATCAACCCGGGCGACATAGGTCTTGATCTGGGACTGTCGCCGTATCCCATGGGCTCCCTCTTTATTGGTGGCGTTTCAGAGTACGCACTGTTCGAGTACGCGCTGTTCGCAGAGTTGGGAAAAGAGAGTGATCTCAGCTGAGATGGATGCCCGCTTGGAAAAGAGGGGATGCTTGAGGTGGGCGACTTTTCAACGCTTTCTAGCATAGAGGTACGAGGTGGAGTCTTGGGTTTACCAATTTTAGAGAGTAACTTATTGTCGTATGCTTGTGAGGAGTTTTCGAGATTGCGCTGTTGTAGATGTCTCTCGCCATGCAACCTATATTCAAACAGTAATCAGTCAAATTCATGCTAGTAAAAACTCGTTTGCATGTCAAATAGAGACCAGTACAGACAGCCGCAGTCGAAACTGGTCTCGGAATATTATGTGGCTTGGACCTCCTGAACAGCGTGCGAGAAAGAGACCTGTAAAGAGATGTGTATACTGACTGCTGTGTCATCGCACTCGGTCTCGGTCCTGACACGCTATAGTATCCCTCATCTTGCTGCCTCGCGAAATCGTATCTTCTGTCCCTATCCGCAGGAGACTTGATGGTTGTGTTAGCGCTCTCTCGCCGTCTGTATTCCGGCCGCTCTCCTCGCTCATTCTGCTTCTTCTCCTCCGGCCTGTTGCCCCAGCTCTTAGGAAAGTTTGCTCCGGCCATAGAAAATCCTCCAGATTTCCCGAAGCTCCCACTAGGATCGTTTCCCCAAGCCCACCCAGGATCACTGCCCGCAGCGATGTCGCCGATGAATCTCGGAGGAGGAAGTGGAGGGGGAGGTAATTCTGGTCTCGAATTTGGTATAGCCATTGGGGTGCCAGGAGATCTCGAGATAGAAGTCCCTGCTGACCGACTCGTAGAGCCCCTCCGGCCATGGTTGTTGCCATTATAGTCATGTACACGAATAGAAGGCGTCGACGTAACGCGCGAGTTATCCATAAGGGCGTGGCTTTGCCACGCTGAACAGTTAAACCAATGCTATCATTAACGGTCGTAAATCGCTATAAATTCAGGTCGTAAAAGTCGTGTGGCTTCGAAGTGGTGGCAACGATGAGCGGCGAAATGCTATGAAGGCGAAATTGTTTGTCCAACCAACTCCCACGGAGACGCCGATCAACAAAGCTATGGCGAATTGAAACTTTCAGATTCAGGGTATAGCCATTGAGAGAGCAGAAAGCAAACAGAGTGTATTTGAAGGCCGCTGGGCGTTACCCTTCCTCGCTGAACCTTCGACCTGGAACACAGTGTTTAGGTAAAGCTCTTTACTTTCAGCGCACCCAGTGGAAGTGGGGCTGACGAGTACAAATAGTCGCCAGGGCAAGAAACAGCTGAAGGGTAGGGCTGACCCATCCCCGAGCAATGTAGAGGGGTACTCGTACTTAGCTTGCGGACAAGAACTCTTCCTTAAGAGGATCGCCGACGTGGTGCGCAACTAGGGGCACTGGAGTTAGGAGAGCGTTTCTGCTGGTGGGAGAGCTCAAAGCAAGGGCATCCTAGTCGAGAACGCTATCGTGGCAAGCGTCTGTTGACGGGGATGCAGTGAGCACGGAAGCTGCCTTATGAGCCCTATAAGGTGCAGCCCGGAAGGAATCTGATAGGGTTGGGCGTGGGAAAGAATACCGCATACAGAAAAGGTTCGACAGGAAGTGTTGGCGGCAGTGTCCTAGAGCCTGGATCCGCATGGTAATGCTCTAGTGAGACATAAGATCGTACCAGATATAAGAAGGCTTCAAGTGACAGGATCTACTTTCTACGGCTTACGGAGATGACAAGGCGTGGTCATGGTAAGGATTTAGAAGGATGACATGTTTGTGTGCATGGAGCACAAATTTGCTTGATTGCGATACGGCTCCCACGCTAGAAGGGGGATGCGCTTATATGCACGCATCAGCAGAAGGAGCATTTAGTGTCAGACATGGGAGCTGCCGGCATGACTATCAGTCGTCTTTCCAGGCAGAGCGCTGACTGCTGTCAGCCTGGTTTGATGACTGCCCCCAAATGATTAGAAGTGATTGCCCCCTATGGGACTGTCAGAATACCTACCTTGGATGAGCTGAAGGCAGCCCGAAGGCACAGTGGCTCTCGGTCAGGAATAGGTCATAGTCTTGTTGTCCTAGGGAGCGTGCCGCCCGTGCATAAGGACGTCCTAGCGGTGTTTCTGGCACACAGTCTGGATCTTCGATCATTGTCCCTTGTGCTGGAGACCACACATCCAACAGTAGAGCATCCTCTCCTATATTTCAGACATGGGGCAGAGGTAAGGATCTAGCTCATCATCTCAAGATAACAATGCTTGAAGTAAATCGGAAAAACAAGACACAATCCATCAGGCAATTTTATAGACTTGAGACCAGACGAAAGGCTTACAGAGACTAAGCGTTGAATCTTACGGACACAAATTCTCTCGAAGCCTTCACAAAGTCTCATTCAAGAGACGCAACATCAACGGGAGGGACTTCGGAGACAGCGAGATATATATGAGATGTGAACGGAGAGGATACCGGGTTCGAGAAGTCCGCTTGCGGTTCCCAATCCGAGCGTGCTGACTCCTCGCTGCAGGCATGTTGCAGCTGTACGGCACATTGGCCGAAAGGATTTCCCGGGATGAGACAAATCTGCATCATCCTTTCAAGCGTAGATGGGTGTGATCTAGGAAATTGGTGACTCGATGGACTGGAGCGTTTATGCGAGATACATCGTAAAGTAGTAGTGCTAGTGAATAGTGCTAGATGTAATCAGCAACTGTGAAGTTGGCCAGTCCCACGTTCGGCACTGTTGCTCCTGTCAAGTCCAGATGGGAATGGCCAACGCGCTCTTCATGCATGAGACCAGTGACAGCACCGTCTTCTCGTTCATGCGTGCCAAGAAATTGGTAGAGGAAAGATTGAGGCAGTGCGCAGCGCGTGCATTGAGCTGACCAATCGCTGTGACCGCGATCTGCGCTTGGTGATCCGCCGGACTCCAGATGGAAGGCCTGAGGTTTTTCAGGATTCCGAGAGTGGATGGTAAGATCAAGACGGGATGTAGGGTTTCAGCTAGAGTAGACAAGCCACGCACATGAAGATGTCAAAAGCGAGGGCCATTTCTTGCAATAAATTAGGTGAGACCTAACATTGAATGAATTTTTTTTGGCGGGGCACGCTCGAATCCCACAGGATATGGACGCTCTACAGGCTAGAAGACAATGGGGCTCTTTTGCAAGCTTCTAGAATGACAGTTTGGCCACGTTTCAGTGTCGGCACCGGGGCAGACTGCGCGTTCCCCTGACTAGAGAGTAAAGTGCTGACCCACTGTCTCACTTATGGCGCCTCCAAGTTTTTGAGACAGATTGACAAGAATTCTGCGACAGCAGCAACAGAGAGAAGTGGATGCGAGGGTTATTGTGGTCTTGACACCTTTGTACAAAGGACATCACTCGGAGCGGGGTAGAGGGAACTGCTGGCGCGCTTGCTATGAGCTGAAAACGACACCCATAGCAGGAACATCCAATGAGAGCTTACTTGCCCCTCTCAAGGACACCGATGATGACCTTGGTGACTTTATTAGATGAACGGCATCAACGGTCTGCTATGCGTTAGTGAGATGCAATTAACCTCATGATGTTGAAGATCTTCCAACACTTTTTCGCCTAGTCAAGCCGAGCCGATATGAGTCAAGGTCCCATCATCGGAAATTTTACGTGACCAGCATCCTTCTTCGCTTCGACTTACCACATTATTTGAACCGTTATCATGTCGCTAGACCGAGTACAAGGCGATGCTAATCTGTACATTGGAGGGTAAATTCGCGAACGATACACAAGAAAGGAACCAAGCTAAAAAGTGAGACCAGGCTATTCTCTATGAGGCGTAAAGAAGCCCTCAAAAAAGCGAACATCACACATGTAGTGTCAGCCTTGCGACTACCCCTTGATAAAGATCTTTTTGTGAACTACAAGCATCATATCGTGGAGCTTGACGACGTGGAAGATGAAAATATCATAGAGCACTTCGCCGGCAGCAATGCCTTTATTCAGGAAGGTCTGGATGGTGGAGGTGGTGTGCTTGTTCATTGGTGGGTCAAATACTTTTCTTGGCTATCCTTGCGAACAAGGCGGCCAACAAATCCATTTTGAAGATGTTGGTTTCCGGCCTCACCGAATGTTTCTTTCGGTCATTTTCATGTCTCTCGTTTCTACCTCGGACATGGAAGAAGACATCGTGCTCTACGCTTTGCTTGCATTTTGTTAGTCCAGGCACCTCCATTCATGGGCCGCGCTTTGCCACAACCTCACGGACCTTACACGAATGTCACAGCTCTGTACTCTTTGGATCGTCTGAAGTCAAGGCAGACTGCACGAGCAATCATACTGCTTTTGATTCCCCTGCCGTTCCAACTGCCAAGCTGTTCGCGAAGCAAATGCGTCTTCTCACCAGCACCAGCATCAGCTATGTCCTTGTGCAAGCGTCGGAGAGGAGATTCATGAGAAAATTTGATGTTCCCGATAGCGGTCTCGGGTTCCGATCTGAATATGCCATCCTCTTCAATCCGTTTGCCTCTGGATATGCTCGTCTCCTAAACCATGACAGGCTTTTGTCTTTTTCAACTGCCTTAATACTGCAACCATGCCCAATGCTTCTTTCCTCCTGTGTCCTTCCTACGACCTTCGATCCGTCTTCGATTTGTCTTGTCATAACTCCAAATTGACCTCCCACTAACACCTCCCCCCACAGCGCAATGGGCAAATCCCGCTCCACAACCCTCCTAATCGCCTACCTTCTCTCCCGCCACCCCTCCGCCACCCCCTCCACCGCCCTCGCCCAAATCCGCGCAACCCGCCCCTTCGCAGAACCAAACTCAGGCTTCATGGATCAACTCTCCCTCTACCACGACATGAAGTGCCCATCCACCCAAGAAGCCCTCGACGCCCACCCGCTCTATCAACGCTGGCTTTATCAAAGGGTCGTTCAGGCGAGCGTGGCTGCCGGTGTGGCGCCTGGGGTTGGGGAGTTGAGGTTTGGGGATGAGGGGGCTGCGGCGGGGATGAATTTGGCTGCTGAGGAGGGTACTGCTGGTGCGGAGGGTGGAGTGTCGGGGCCGACGATATCGTATCGCTGTCGCCGCTGCAGGACACCTCTCGCTACATCAGCCTACCTTGTCCCCCACAGCCCCGGGCGACCCTCGACCTCCCAATGCGCACACCTGCATCTCACGCCACTATCTTGGATGCGACCGGAGCTGCAGCAAGGGAAGCTGGAAGGGAGGTTGGAATGCCCGAATCAGAAGTGTGGACAGAGTGTGGGGAGGTATGCGTGGCAGGGCATGAAGTGTAGTTGTGGGGAGTGGGTTGTGCCGGGTATGACATTGGGGAGGAGTAGGGTGGATGAGGTCAGGGAGAGGCCGAGGGAAGGTGGTGGTGGACAGAAGATGTAGGTAGGAGGAAGAGAGGGAAAGAGTGTATGAGTACATAGCATCGATGATAATATTTCATACGGAGTAGTAGTGCCCTGAAAATCTGCCACTTAGCCACGACCGCCATTTGAGCATTGGGACCCATCACACAATCTGTATGCGCCGTCTATCGTTACCGTGATCCTGCCTTTCGCAGTGCGGTCACCGTTCAAAAGAGCAATCACCGCGAGCGTTGGCTGGGCGACATCCTGCGCTCAGACGAAGCCATCAAGCCCTGAGAAATAATTCGAGTTGTTGTGCATTTCCCGGGAACGATCCCAATACCCAAGGTGCAGGGCATTTGAGTCTTCGACCTGGTCCTGGTGAGCATGGAATTCGTAATGAAGGCGATAGCATATCGAGAAGCCGCCTCCGAGGCTAGAAGGATTCTACTACGACTAGTAGGCCTAGGCCGTATGATATGTACATGGCGAGGCTGAACTAGAGAGGATGATAGGTCGAGCCAACTCAAAAAGCGCCCATCCCCTGTTCCCCCTTAGATGTAGCTATACTTGCCTCGTCGAAAGCTTCGTTCAGTGGTTGCCTATTTTCAGTGCTGATGAATGGCTTAATCATCACGGGCATAGACTTGAGGAATTCTCCACTTGAAGCGGTGTGATGCTGGCCAGTCCATACTTTTCGGGAGTGATGGTCGGCTCTCGAGCCCCCTGAGAAGAGGGCGGTGAGCATGCACGGGCTTGTGGCGAGAAGGAACGAGAAAAACAGCTGTTCGAGCTCGATCAATAATTTGACGCTACCTTGCAGCGCTCGGAGCTCGTGGTCACGATCCGACAGGGTTGGATATCAACGCGGCAGGCTGTGCATTCGTATCCAATCAAGCAACCCGAGCTTGACCGGCAGACATTCGTAACGTAAAGCATGCTGGCCGAGATTGTCCTAATGTCAATCAAGCCCAGTAAGACGGCCAGAGAGTGAGCGGCCGCTCGTCCCGTTCGTTGTGACGATCTTGGGAACCGAATTGTGCATTATTGCAATTCTGACAACCAAGACCCACGAATTTCGGCTTTCGCCCAGTGCTGGTCTTTGAGTCATCGTACATAAGCCGCCTTCATTAATGATCAGAGGCTTCACTAGTATCCACAGGGATATTGATACGCTGTGAGGTCCATTGGATACTGACGGACTTGAGTCACTGGCCCCATCCCTCGCTGCAGAATGGCCTCCGGAGCATTCTCGTAATGGTCATATCGAAAGTGGCAGTGGCAATAAGGAGGCCAATGATTGAGGTTGCCAAGAGCTATGAAGGACACAGGACCGAGGTATCTCGTATGGCAAAAGGAGGCAAAGACTTCCTGTGATGTGATTGGTCAGCAAGTGGAGAACTTTCCGCACATTTTCCCTTTTCAAATTTTCCTGAGAGGAAGAAGGGCCGATAGCCGAGAACAATCATGAAGACTTTTTAAGTCAAGCTGAAGCACTGTAATAGCTTTGAGGCATAAGCCTGATTCGTAGTGCCTGTTGTGAGAATTTCAAGGAGCCGCATTAGCTCGAAGGCAGCAGCGTTGCGAGTTGGGAGCCACGCAACGATACTTCCGCTAACTCTGCAAGAGATCCCATGTAATATTTGATATAGGTTCACCTTCAGCTGGGCCTGAGCACGGCTGGCTTACACCTGATTACCAAAGGACTGATAGAATACTGAAGGGCAACATTCACGATTTTCCCTGGTTTCGCATATCACGCCCAGAGGCTCGTGAGTCGTAATTGAGGAGACATAGAGCTCGTTATGGCCGTTTGGTGGCTTTCGGGGGCTCGTCCGAGCTGCAAAGCTTGTGGCAGATGCCTAGAAGCAAACAGACATAGGATCGAGGAGACTGACGTCTGCCCATCGTCTCTAAGACTCTGATTGGCATATCCAAGCCTGCCGTATACACCGCCTCCACATTCAGCGCTGCGAAGCATTGGAAAGGCTTTGGGTCTTGCTTTGGGCCGAGCCCGCCAAAAAGAAGACCTTTGTCGCGATCATCTCGAAATTGGGGCAACGGGCTATGCATTTAGCTCGATGTCAGAAATTCTGATTTCGCAGCTGCCAAGGCGTAGACATCAAGGCTACGAGCATTCCCTTTTCGGGGTAGTGGCCAGCACAAGGCAGTCTCGCTAGGACCTTAGGTGGGTGGCGAGGATCGGCCGTGAAAGGTCATTGACGCTCGACGGTCCCCAATTCGCAAGTCAAAACTGTCTTACGATGTAGTGTTTCAGACTCGCTCAGTAGCGATCACATTTTGCAGTGCGACATCAGCAGCCTCATCATGGCGGTAGTGAAAGTGATTAGTATGTTACATTTCCGTGTCACCCCAGGCTATTAGTAGGAACAGATGGAAACATTGTAGGATTCTTGAGGCGCTCTTTGTTCCTTTTAGCAATCTCGGCATTTCGTATTCGATCAAGCCTCTTTTGATAAAATACTCTGTATCACGTCAGATTGCTAGCTTCGTGAGATTGCGATTCACCAGTGATCTTAGAAGAAGCTCACTTTTGAAGAGCGTATATTCGAGGAACATCATCTGCGACCACGGAAGTCTCTTTGTTGGTAAGCTCTTTGATCTTGAGTCTAAGTCAGATTGCGTGGTCGATGAGTATAGACGATTAGTACCTTGGTATCCTTTTCTTTCTCAGCCTTCCTATCATCCTCGTCTTTGTTCTCGCCATCTTTCCCGTTGTCCTTGCCTCTTTCTGCATCCATTCCCTTCTTGTTCTTATCCTTGCTCTTTTTATTCTTCATTTTCTCCTCATATTCCTTCTTGATAAGCTCGATCTCACGGTCTAGATCTTCCTTCTTTTTCTTCGCCGCAGCTTCGGCTTCATCAACAACTGCCGTGCAAAAGCCACGATCTTTTAAATGTCCCGGGCATACGTAGAAGTGATCCTGTCCTCCAGTCAGCCAGGCAGAGTACTATCGGCCGCCAGGCTTACCTTGTTGTCTGGGGTGATCAGCACGCTTGTAGTTGGCTTATAGCAGATATCGCACGACTTTGCTGAAGCCTCTGCAACCTTCCTTAGGTGCCAAACGTTCAGAAGAGCCATGATAAGTCTATCATGTCCCAATAAAATGATAGTGCAACTCGTTCATGGTTTGAGGTCGAGGAGGGTCGAGGAGGGAGAGAGGATCTGATCAGTACTTTAATCACTGCAGCGCTCTAGCGATTTGCCCTAAGTTCATACCCGAGGTGCCCTTATTAGCCTGATAGACGCCGGAAGTCAAGTAATTCCGTATCCGGCGCTTAAGTGCGGCTAGACTACACATAAATTGGATACCGGTTTCTTCTATTTCTTCTATCCAGTAGCATAAAGGACAACCGGACAACACTGCACATGATTGGTTGGTGTTACTCTTATATCAAATAATGTCCTGTTGCATGAAAAGGCGCTCCTTGCCGACGTCGGTTCGATTGGTATACTGCTGGCAGACTGCAGCTGCTGGTGTTGAGCGCTGAGCGCTGAGCGCTGAGCGCTTCCTCGGGTTTGAGCGTCTCCTTGAAAACAGCGACGACAATCTCTCAATAACACCAAATTCGGGTACTAGGTCAACCTTTCATGGTAAAGAATCACGACGTTGATATTCAATCGATTCATGGTTGATAGACTACAGCTGCTGGAGTTCAACGCCCAGCTACCCTTCGAGTTCTTGGATTCGAGCGTCCCTCAAAACACCCTGGGGAACGGCGATAGTGATGTTCTATCAATAATGCCATGCCCAGGCGTTAGGTCAATCCAAATGGGCACAACGTCGATATTAGTCGATTGACTGCTGGTAGACTGCAGCTGCTGAGGCTCGTTTTAAACTCCGCATCTTGGGGGCTCGAGCGTCCTCCCAGGCTCCTCGAAGAAGGCAACCGCACATTGCGATGGTTGACATTTAGGCCTATCGAAATTCAGCGAGCCAAGCTAAGCTGTGCTGCGAGATGTTGTGCACCGGCTCGAAACATAATGTCAGTCATGATGTCCACCTTTTCCTCGATTTTGGCGTATCACAGGCAGGCTCTTCACATCAAGCGATAAGTTGCTCCCAACAGAAGTCAGACTATCAATCTTCCGTCCAGAGTTCGAGGGCGAAGACCTTTGAGAATTGGGATCCCTCCGTCGGCTATCAGTTGGATGTGTGTGGAGTATGTTCATCCATGTTGCCCGCTGGGTTGGCAGAGATGTTGTGAGGATATTAGGTATTCAATTCTGCTATGGCCAGGCATCAGGTCGATCCCCTATCGCAAATGGTCATTCAGGTCAAGGAGCAATTATCCTGCTGATATCCGAAGACGGTGGGCAAGGGTCAGGGACAAAAGTCGTGGCCAACTCTCGAAAGCTAGTCGAACTTGGCCACAATACAGTGAGCCTTAGCAACGTCGCAAGAACTTGATAGGTCAAAGAAACTATCTTCCGCTTCTTGTTACTGACGTTCAAGAGTTCTAAGAAATTCTGAAGCTATCATAAGGTATTTGCCGGTCCGCTGCTACTTTTATCCGCAATTTGGAGCCATGATTAGCGCCGAATTTTTGTTTCAACACATATGATGAAGTGACCACTCGAAAGCATTGTTTTGGCCCCTACTTTCAGTCTTGCTCATACGAACCCCCTCCTTCCCGCTCTTCCGAGGAAGTCAAACCTTTCCAAAACAGCTTCTTAAGATACAATTTACGCCTTTTCGCAACTCAATCGCGTCTTGCTATCAAATTCTCAAGCAGTTGGTTCGATTGCACTCATACATTCCATCCAGCACGCTGATCTACATACAGCCAATAGCAAGACAAACCAGAACCATGTCAGGTTCATCAATTATTGGCAATCCACCTGCCAATCAGCACGACCTTGATATCGTCAAAGGGCTTTATGCACAAGCCAGTATAACATCCGCAGACCTCAGCAAGGGTTTTGCACTACCTCCTGTTGCTCCTTTAAACCCATCCCAAGCGAACAAGGGCCCTGGTATCATTGCCGGCCTCGTCATTGCGATGATCATCATTGTCCTTATCACTGAAGGCCGCCTACTTGCGCGTTGGCACCACAAGGCTTCGAAGCTTGGCTTGGATGATGCTTTCATTGTTATGGGAGCAGCTGGAGCAGTCTCGTGGCTCGGTATAGCGGTCGCAATGGTACCGCAAGGAGGCTTAGGGCAGCATATCTACAATATCACCTACGAGAAATATGACTGGCTCTTACGACTTCGCTCTATCGACCTCACCGTGTTTTTCGTCACTGTCAGCTTCACCCAATTGTCGATCGTCTGTTTCAATCAGCGCCTTACCGGCACAATATCGAATGCATGGAAATGGACTCACCGACTCCTTCTTGTCGCCATATCTATTTACCTTCTGGTTTCTCTCCTCTGGTCTGTCTTCTTGTGTAGCCCTCCAGCGGCGGGATACAGCCTGATAATCTATGGAGAGAACGCGGACCGCGTCAAGTGCTTGAGTGCCAAGACAATGACGATTACCCTCAGTGGCTTCCATGTCGCTTTCAACTTTATATTGCTCTCTATACCGATAATCGTCCTCCCGCAAATGACAATCCCGAATGCGCGAAAGCTCTTCTACATTATCCCAATGAGCGTGGGCGCAATTGCATGCATTGCTAGTATCATGAGGCTCTACAATGGATTGCACCTCCCCGAGGACATTACTTGTAAGTTAAACCGTGGACTCTTGGTGTTCGCTTTCTAATGAATCTATAGATAATTGGGATACTTATTTGCACTGGACCGTGGCCGAGCTCGTCGCGTTAGTCTGCGTCAGCTCACTACCGGCCCTACAATCCGCATTTATGAGGAACCTTCCAAATTTTCTAGAGTACTGGGGTAACGACGCGAAGAACTGTGATGAATTCGGTCGTCCATTGAATGGCCCCTTCTATCGGCAAGAGAACCGGCAGGCGAATGCGCGAGGGCTACGCTCAGACAGCCATGGCGAGCTTGTGGGTGGAAGTGATATTCGTCTAGAGAGATATCCAATACCCCGGACGCTAAGTCGGTCAACTTCACACAATACGCTACCAACGTCAGATCGGGGACAGGTGCCGAGGGATTTTGTCAATGATGATCCATTCCCAGACATAATCGGACGTGGGAGGATGGACAATCAAGCCTTCGTCCCCAAGAGCAGGCCCCCTCCCAAGATGAAGGTAGTTGACCCGTCCGTTGTCCCAAACAGCAACGAGGGCCTTCGCGAGCGTGGAACACCGATTACTGCCCAGCCTCTACCCAACAAATTCATGGATCCCGGAGAAGGCTCGTCTGAGCCTCATGCTCTGTAGTGCAGACTGCCCAAGCTCTCGCAATTCGAGCATTCCGCGCGCAGGCGCTCAAATGGATTCTGATGATGGGACGGAAGATGTGGTTGATCGGCTGGCTGATTATGACGGAATTAGCAAAGGGCTACTGGTGCAGGACGAAAGACGTGGTTGTTTACCTGATTGTCTCATGGCATGACGCAGTGGTCCATGAACTGGTTGTTAATGACAAAGATACCCACTCAGCCTTGAATTCTTCATACCGTCACCACTGTTGTGTACCATTACTTGAAGTCGATTTCATATGAGAGGGGAATCAATGATTCTCTTTACACTATGTACTCGTACACCTTATTGCACTACTTATTCAGTGACCCTAGACTCCTTCCCTTCATCCTTCCCATCCTTCCCATTGGCTTCCAACCCCTCAATATTCGCACCCACCCTTTGAGCTCTTCGCCTCGCATCTACCCAGATCATAAACTCCGAGTACGTCTGGGGCATTACTCTAACGTCTTTCTCAATCAAGAATGTGTAGTTGAATTGCCCCGTCGGTTTCGTCTCTCCATGTTCGATATTTCGGACTTTGCTGTCAATACGTATTTGTACTCTGGTGTATTTCCCCCCATTATCGGTGGTCTCTTTGACACTGTCCCCCTGTGATGTCTTCGTCACCAGCGGGGGGTCTGTGTAAGCGGCCGTCGCTGTTAGGTAAAGTACGCTGCCTACAGGCACTGGGTTCTCGAACGTGCTGGGATCAAGATTCAAAAACGTCGGACGAGAGTGGGAGAAAGCCGCAGCACAACAGAAGGCGAGCTCGAAGGTTTGTTTGAGGAGGAAACCACCGAAGATCATGAAATTGTGGCGGTTCCGGTATTGAGGTTGCATTATTTGGGAGCTGTGCAACCGCGTCTTCTCCATATAGATCACATTTTCGGGCTTCCGTATTGGCAGGTTTGGGTCTGTGTCGCAGGGTCAGTGTATGCCAGACGAGAGTTGGCCTTGCATGCTTACCGTGATAGTCCAGCTGCTTCAGCCACATTGCATGGATCAAATCGCTCTCTTCGTCGTTCGGTGTCTGTTTCCGGAGAGCTGTCTTCGCCTGAGCCTTCCTCTCGTTCGAGTTCTTCTCTCCCAGCGCGAATAAGCGTTTGTCCTCCGCAGTCTCCAACTTGATCGGGCATATCGCCACAGGCTTCTTGGTGCCAGGATCTAAGGAAACCATCGTAAAAGCGCAGGTCATCAGTGTGTCCTTTTTCTCAACTTTGAACCCTTTTTTTGGAGCTCTGGCGACTTGACAAGATATCTCCATACTACTTCTCCCTGTCGCATAAGTAACCTGGCCCGACAATTCCAGATCACATAGCTCCTTCAAAGGGTGATTGATCGTAATCCTGTCCACAGCAGCTGTGACCGTAGTGACGTCTTCCCCAGTATGCTTATACGCGATGACTCCAGAAAGGGCATCGAGGTCCATGAATAAAGTCCCAAGCCTTGGCTGCCTTAGCATCCATTATTCTCCCATTGGACAAGACTTCATGCACACCTGATATGCCCATTGGCATTGAGATAATTGTCCAGCAGCCACGGATCTTGTGCCAGAGGTATCACCTATATCTGTATCAGTCAGCTCAGACAAATTGCGTGGTCTGCGACGGTTTGTGTACCACTCGATGGTAGCTGTCAGACATCTTCTTCGGCCTAAGATCGCGATTTTGCGGCGTGGTTGGCGTGTCCGACTTCTTAGTAGGATCAATCCCTTCTTCTCTCTGTTTCCGTAAAGCTTCGATCCAGGGTGTCCTGACACGCATGTTGGTCAGGTCTCTGTATACTCCGTCCGTTTGGGAGGCCGGAGTTGTATGGAACTGGCGTGATATTCTGGGGCACGTTCCTGGCCTGGGTACGCCCCATGCTGTGAGCTTGACGTTATGCAAACCACGCATTGAGCGTTTAGACACCATGACACTACAGCTGTCCTGATCTCTCAACAATGGCAGCGATGAGGGGTGCGGAGAGGAAGAGTGTGGAGCGGAGCCTAAGGAGATAAAAAGCCCTGATAACTCCAACTAGGTTAGCCTGACTGGGATGCAGGGTCCTTTGAGCCTCAACTGTCAGCTCTGCAAGGCTTCGTCTCTTCTACATCATGAAATCCTTCGTTGCAGGCCGGAGTCGCTTGAAAAATCTCTCAGTGGCAAGCTATACGGCTTGAAATTCAAGCCCAGGTTCTCGAGGGTTGGGCGGCACCGTAGAGCTTTGCTATAGCTTTTCTAAGATGGTCTAATCAAGACTCAACCGCCTGTACAACGTTCCACTCGTGCATTACCTTTTCAATACTATAATTTTTCAAGCTCCCACAACGTGCCAGTCTCATTTGCATATAATTCCTTCCAGAAGTCTGCAGTTTTGCCAAGGAGCACCATTAGAAACCACTGCTATGCCTTCTGCTGTGCATGACCTTGGGTTGCTTGAGCACATCTATGATAGACAGAACCTCAAGCTCAGGACCCATGTTTCCGTTACCATTTCTTCGCCTCGATTGTTCGAGTTCCCTTGCTCTACAAACTTCGAAAGCCTTGAAGCCTTGGTCTCCTCTAGTACATGGGTAACTGGTGGGAATCGGCTACAACTACTTGTACACCTTTTCTTCGATGAAATAGCAATTTCGGACTCTGACAATAGCCGTGTGACGGAAGACCTTGGCCTTGTACTTTGCAATGCAGAGGTATTATGGTGTTGATGTCCTTCTCAAGAACCGACTAATGGCCTCTTGCAGATATGGTCACAACTCGGCCTGGACGCTTCTCTCAGCCTTCCTGGAAGTGACTCCCATACATCAAACCATTTGCAAGCTATATCAATCTCTTTGACTCGTCAAACATCGAGTCAGCCCGATGCAGACCCTCCAGACGGCGTACCGACCGCCTGCCTAAAATCGATCGATCTGGCGATGCACTTTTCTACGTGCAGGCGCCGTAGGGTTCCTGTGAATGATGCCCTGATAGGGAACGTTGTCAAGCAGGGTACAATAGAAGCAGATCTCACATACAACCGCCCGGGCGAGCGTCTGTATTTATCACTGCTGTCGCAAGAACAGTTCTTCAGGTACGTTGACGATCAGAGAAGGAGACGGCCATGGGAGCTAGGATTTTTAGCAGACGACAATGACCGATCGCTGGCCTCGAACACGACTTCGTCGGCTGAAACCTCGCCAACGAGCTCCCAGAGTAGCATATCATCCGTTACCACGCGCAGCTCGATATCAGATAACCTACAGTCCTCTCGCATTAATACAACCCATTACAGTCACGCCACACATGATGTTAGATTTGAGGAGCTGGTCAAGGTGGTGGATGCTTCAATGCAGACCCTGATCAGTGATCATATGGCGACAAGAAACGGCAGCAAGGGTGGCAGTCATCCCAGGGACAGGCCCATTGTTTTATCGAATGATACAGGATGCCCTAAGCTTGCTGCAATATCGCCCGTTTTGTTCAGTCCTGGCTATCATGAGGTAAGCCTTGAAATGGCTACAATTCGAGGTGACATAGCTCATGATGTCTTGTCCTAGGTACTTTCTCGACATCATCCCTTGCTCTCCACCATAGCACATATCATGTGTCGTGTCTCTCACCATACCCAATCCATGAATCTAAGACGCAAGGTCGAAGGTCTTCTCGATCTCTCTCCAGACAGATACCAAGCTCCAGATGCGGCGGATTCCAATGGCGAGGAACACGCCAATTCGGGCCTAGCAGCTGCGATCAAGGCACGCTTGTGGTTCTCAATGCGGCGAAAGTTGGTTGATCCTCTCGCAAGCCGAAAACTGAAGCCGTTGGAAGCTTCAAAAAGGTTATTCGGACCAAGGTTAGTGTCACAGGATATGCTGGACGAGCTTATGGTTCAAAATAACAACCTGGAGCCGTTGTCCCGCCAGGAAGACACTGATCTCCTTGCCGAAAGTCAGGACCTATTGATGGATGACGAATGCTATCAGGCTGATAACCTCTTCGACGATGCAGGCCTGTACGAGGCCGAGGACATGGACGACGGCTTGCTGATGGGCGGAGAGATCGAGTTTGACGACCAGGGCGCGGTTGAGGAGTTATTCTGGGAGAACCTAGACATCGGCGAAGACACATCATATAACAGCCAAGCACCTTTCGGAGATATGTTCGAGCAGGAGCCTCTGCAAGAGGAGTATCACCAGCTACTAGATGCAGGAATGGAGTACACCTTAGTCGAATGTACTCATGCTATGCATGACGAGATATGTGCTGAGAGCCAATTCGAGGGGATCTGGCGCCAGGACGATATGCGTGAAGACGCAGAGATGGGCTCGGTAAGCTGAGATTGGTGCGCTAGCCTCGTGAGCCACATTGCTTTGCTGGGTTTTGGTCATCGCTAGTGTTCTTCATTCGCTCAGAGCTCTTCGATGTACAGCTTCTCGTTCAGAATCCATCTCGCCACGCCATCCGTGACCAACTTCTTCAGCGCTTCTCCGTCTCTACTTTCAGCCGCCTCCCTCACCTTGGTCGAGCTGACGACATCTTCACCATCTTTCCTACCTTCGATTAACTCGATCCTCTGCGCCCATTCCCTTCTTCCGCCCTCACTTTCCCTCTCCCCTCTCTCAATCCTTCTGAAGTATTCATCTTGCTCTTGTCTTCCGCCCCATGCGTCATCAGTCCTCCTCGTTACCCTGACTCGATGCTTCTCGAACAGTCCCTCTAGAGGCTGCAGGGTGTGATCTGGCGGATAGTACCTCGTATCTAGTAACCTGATCATCGTGTCATATCCCGTGAGATGAACCTGCTCCATGGGCTTCTCGCCTTCACGGTAGTCCGCCTGCTCCTCGAGGGCCATCGCTTTATCAATAAATCGGGCCTCTTTAGTCACGCCGACGTCTACAATCACATCCCCATCACTATGATTTCCGCCTGCAGAAGAGGTCGCATCTTTTACGAGCTCTTCGGCGAATATACTCATCATTGCCAGCCTCTGCTCGAAAGACGCTGGCTTTGGCGCTTTGTCTGCATTCTGCGTCGCAAGCAGCAGCAACAGCCTCTTTGGCACAGCTGTTGGCTTGTCCTGAAGCAGAGCAGAGGTGCAAATACGAAGATGGGCGCGAGTGGGGGGATTGAACGAGGAGTCAAGGATGTAGAGCGCTTTGAGTGGGCTTGATAGTTTTGGGGTAGGATAGGGTAGGGTTCGCAGGATCTGGAATGTATGCGGGGAGGAGGCGAAGGCGTAGAGGGATTGCTGAAGTGTTGGAAGGTTGCGCATGTCCTCAGAGGTCAGATCGGATGCCATTGCTCACAATTATATAGGACCGTGCATGGCATATTGAGAAAGATGAGGGTCTTGAAGGTGTCGTCATCACCCTGCACATCCCACCATCCCGCTCATTCTTTCGACAGCTAATGCTGAGTATCCGACGTTCACACGCGACATTCCAAGGCTCGGGTTAACCCCCAAGCGAGAGCGGGGTTGATCGCCCAAGGACATGCAACCCGCGCAATTTTATCTCTGAAATCGCCGACAACAACGTGTCTTCGATCCTTCTATCTTAGCTAAACTCGGCTACACACGTGAGCGGACTGATAATACAGACTCGAGACTGTTGAGAGGCAAGGTGCGGTGCAGGCGCATCTGTACTCTAAGGCCTGCTCCAGGCAGCGCCATGCTCTCTACATGTTCCTGAAATTTGGCTGAGGATCAGTGCAGATAGTAATATCGCAAAGCGGTCATACAGCCAAGGCCACAAATTACCCTGCTCTCGTATATCGGCTATCGATTACCATCTGGCCAAGTCCTACCAAGGCGCTGCCTCCACGGAAGATGAATTGTTCCATCAGGTGTCCCATCAGGACGCAGGACTCCCCTCTGCGATGGCTCAAGAGTAACAGCGGCGCCTCGACAGTAACAAGCAGTCGCATTTCTCCAACAAGAACGTACAAGCGTCAGCCTTTCCAGCGCTTGAAGGAGATGTCACGATGCTTTTGGTCCCCGCCCACCCCAATGCGATCAACCGGACCAATTACTCTATTATGGTATACTCCAATCATGTCATGGAATCATGCTAGCCTCATGCGACCATCTCAACCTTTCCGTCATCCTGGGGATCCAATTTGTTCCTGCATGATACCCCTGTATTGGCGCAATTACCCCGGCCTAGCCTGGCTCACCTTCATTTCCCCCTCTCGTTGTGTATCCCAGCCGACGACCTCACTCCTTCTCTGTTCACCACACTCTTTTGCAGCATTGTCGTTTGGGTTCTCAGTCGCTCTTTGCCAGTTTTCAGTCACTCTTTTGCGGATCGATTCTGCACCACGCTCATTCAGCCCAAATAACTTGCACAAAAAGAAGCGAAGAAAACCAATATTGTCTACCTCAACACCTCCATTTATCTCGAAAGAATCTCCAACACATATTGCACATCATAAAAATGTACAGCAAACTCTCCGTTCCGTTTGTTGCCGCATTGGCAGTCGGTGCACAGGCATGGGGTGGACATGATACCCACGCTCATCTGCACAAGAATGGGACATACTCGCAGCCATCCCAAACTCACGAGAGCGCATCAGGTCTCCGTGGCGGTCCTTACAGCCACCCTGTTCCAGGAAGCCCATCAGAAGTCCCGACCAGCGCCGCACCCAGCATCCCATTGACCACTGGCACATCTGGCCAGGGGTCTGGATCTTCTGGATCTGGCAGCGGCTCAGGCGAATCTGGATACACCACCCTGACCTACACGCTTGGCTCTGGTACCTCGACCACCATCATTACTACCACCATCCACCGCACCGAGACGAACGTTAACGTAAGCAATTATCCCTGTTCCCACCTCAAGTTCAACAGCTAACGGACTTTCAATACAGACAGTCTACGCTACCTCAGGTGCCGCCGAGGCCGCCGAGACTGGTCCATCTACCACCGTTCGCAGGACTATTTACAGCACAATCTTCGTCACTCCCGAAGCCCCCGCGCCAACTGGTGGCAGTGGCGAGGAGAGCGGAGCTACCGGCACTCCGGCCAGTGGTGCCCCAGCCTCTGAAACTGGCGGAAGTGGTGAAGGAGAAAGCGGTGCCCAAGCCAGTGGGGCTCCAAGCAGTGATGCTCCAGGCAGTGGTGCTGCAGGGACCTGCGCACCTCAAGTCACCGTTACCGTGACTGCAGCTGAGCAGACCGTCACTGTGGTAAGTCAATCATCGCATTGGATCTGTAAGACTTGATTCGCTGACAGAATCCCAGACCGCTGGCTCCGCGCCCACCGGCTCATCCCCAGGCTTTGGCGAGTCCCCAGCATCGCAAGGCTCCGGCGAATCCCCCACCGCCGCACCTTCCATGCACGGCCCATTCAACCCCCACACAGTATACAGCGCCACCACCGTCAGAAAGACAAGGACGAAGTGCGCTTCCACCGGCTTCATCACGAAACCCTCAGCCAGCTTCACCCTCCACCCGACCGGCACCGGCAATTTCCCGGCCCACACCGGCTATTAAACTGCAAGTCCCTGAAGTTCGTGCCCAAGTCTTGGGCGCGCTGGAAAGACTGAAGGGCTGCATTGTTCTCGGAGTATCACAGCGTTTGAAGCCGAGCATTAGCATATCATTCTTGTATTCTATCTTCTTTATATCCCTTTAGCAATTGTCGAGATCAACGAGCATCCGAGCATAAGAAGTCAAACGAGATTCTGAAAATCCATGAAAATGCCGCTGTTTGGGGCCGTAGGCCACTGTGAGAGTCGAGTTCGCTGGTAGTGCTCCCTCGTTCAATACAATCTGACATTTGTCTTGGCCTTCGTTTGCCAATATTTGATTTTCTACCAGGCCACGTTTTATTCCAAAGTGCGACAGCTTACCCCAGCGACGATCATAGTTTGATGTGAAAAGCCACGTTCTGTTGCCAGGGAACCTTACCTTGAAAGATAGAAAGTTTTGCTTGTGGGAGCGCCACCCTTACCATTAATCACATGCTACTCAGAAAGTCCCATCGTTACAAAGTCATCTCCTCGGAATCTGGACCACGTACGTGGATCCCTCTGTCCTATCCCAAAGTCGTGCAGTCCAGCCCTCTCCGTCCGACGCATTGAATATTGTTTTCGGCCTGTTGGCATTTAGCGTACGCTTGAATGACGAGTGATGGGCAGAGTTCCGGGAAAGACAAAGACAGCTAGACTAACAAAAGGTAGAGGAACTTGCTTAAAAACTTGAGCGAAAGCCACCACTACGGTATCAGATGCTGGTTGACTCCCGCCGCAAACTTGAAGCTCGATATGCCATTCTTTGGCCAACCGATTACCCACAGGAGGTTCTGCGCATGGAAGCAGCATATCAGATTCTAAAAGCAGCAATGGCGGGAGGCTGAGCAGCTGCACATGGAGCAGTTCTGGCATTCCACCCATAACCAATCCAATGTATTGGCAAGGGGCCGGGAAAACCACTTCGCCTTCATTAGCGACGGTCCCGGGGAAGCGCTTTTTTGTTTGTGATATGCCACAGGAAGGCCAGTACAAGATGGGAGGAAGTCTCAAGGTTGGAATTCCTAATCATGCAGCATGATCTACCAATACAAAACAGACGACTATAGGATCGAGTGGAGTATCCGAGCGTATTTTACAAGACCGAATTCGTTGGAGTTTAGGCAACGTATCAGAACAAGTGGTAATTGGGAGACCTTCAGAACCCCAAAGTCACGGAACATAGCTTGGTATCAGATCAATGGTCTGTTATGGGCTTCAAGCCTGACATAGTATTTAGATCGAACCGCACTGCGACTTCCTGCCATTTTTTTTAGGAACTGATAGGGTAAGGATCTTTACCATGCCAAGAGATATCGGCGAAGGGTTTAGCGCCCGTTCGATGGCACGGGAGAGCGTCATCCTGCCCACCACCAGCCTCCTCTGGGTGTACTCCGTAAGGTACTTACAAAGCAACCGAAGAGTAGCTAGCCGCCTTCTGTCTCATTCTTTCACAATCATACCCTTGAAGTCATACCCACTGTCGTTGCTACGCTTCACTTTTCGCGCTTTTATGAAACCAAGGTCTCGTGCTCGCTGGCGAACAACCGGAGCTCTCCTTCTGATTCCAGGTCAAATACCCTAAACAACCACCTAATCAGGCCCAAGTCTTGGGAACATACCGAACTTCTGACAGATCACTCGGTATGCAGCCCAACCAATCCAGCCCGCCGGATGCGGAAGACGAGGTCCAGATTCCTAGTCAGATGCACCCAACGATCTCGGAAGAGATCAACATGTCTTCTGACGGGGAGGTACCCGGAACATACAGCCCACCTCCTCATATCGCAGCACGAATCTACCGCAACAGTACTGCAAACCGTCGGAAATCCTCAGCAGCCTCATCTCGTCGCAACTCCATGTCTTCACATGCCTCGGGTCGGTCTACCCGATCCGCTCACGGAGGGTCTCAGAGCACTCATATTGCCCAACATCTTCGTCGAGCTTCCATCATACAGAGTCGGAAAGATAAAGCAGCAGACCGAAACGCGCACGCCGAGAAGGTCAGGCTACGAGCTGCGATGAACAAGGCCGCTCCTCGAATTACCACGAACAGCGAAGAGCGTGCTATTGCCGCTCAACAAGCAAGAGAAAGATATCTAGCCCAGGTCAAGGCGAACTGCGCCGAGGAGGTCAAGCGTTCCAAAAGAGTAGCTGAAGAACAGCGGGAGAAGAGGGCTGCTGAGCACTTGAAACTGAGGGAAGATATGGAAGAAAAACATGCCGAGGCTGAAAGAAGGAAAGCACTACTCCAGGCGAGCCAACGTCGTGCTAGGACTGTCGGTGTTGGGGCTGCCGAGGGAAAGAGAGCCACCACCTACGTGTGGAAGCCAAGAAACGACGATGAGGCAGCTAGAATTATACAAAGAGCGTGGCAAAATCGGCAAAGGAAAATCAGAATACAGCAATTTCTAGGACTGGGCTTGACTGTGGAGGCGGTACAAAAAACTAGCTTCGAAGAAGTCGGGGTACTACTGGCTCGGGACGAGGTTCTTTCTTGCACCTCGAAAATGCTAAAGCTATGTGGTCTCGCGGACGTCGGAGAGGATGACATTGCAGAGAAGGCTGCTGTCCGGACCTTCCTGAGCACCTTTCTAATCCTTGGCCATCCAGCTCAAGTGCTGAGCAAGGAAGGCGAGCAAGAGCAAGACCTTGTCAATAAAGCAAAGGAGCTCCTGCTCAGTTTCAATCGTATTATTGAGGAATCTCCTGGTATCTGGTATAATACGCTCACCGCGCAGCTTGCAGAGCTTGCAGAAGGATACACATCATTTCAGAGAGCATTTGCAGCCTGGAAGGCTCACGACTCTTCATTCCTTGTGGCAAACATGATTGCGCAATTTGTAGAGCTAGATGCGATATGGCAAACCGTCAAGGACGATAAAGATGGCGAAGTCGCTGCTGACTACAAGGAAGGCATACAGCAAAATCAGACCTTGGTACTTGTCAGGCTGAAGAGACTGGCGGGTCCGGATAAGGCAATGAAGATGATCAAGGAGGCTCTTCGGGCAAGTAGAAAGGCAAGGAAGAAGAAGACTCCCGCTCCAGACAGCCAACCGCGCGTGGCACCAGCAGATCAAAATACGGACCAAATTATGCCTCCTCTCCCTGCTGTGAAGAAGAGTGAGGGGCGTCTGATCGATCCATCAGTAGCTTCAAGGGACGGGAGCTTTCCCGCAAAGCAGCAGCTTGGAGCTACGACCATCTTACCAGACAATCGGCACATGATGCACGAACTTATGATCAACAAAGAGTACAAGATCGACCTCGAGCCAAGAATGAACAAATGCGACAGTGTTATCGAAGTTGTGAGAGAGGGTTTGCAGCGAAGTCTAGACGCTGGACATGGAAATGTATGGATTCCCGCCATATCTGAGCTAATTCACGACAAGCTTTTGCAGCTGTTGAAGCCCGGAAATTCGCTACACGTTCTGATCTCTGAAACACTCGACCCCGGAATGATCGAAAATAAAGTCGCAAATGGAGCCTTCTCGTACGAGAAATACTTTTCATTCCTGAATACGATATTACCAAAGCTGTGCGCTCCCGTACGAGATTTAGAAGTCAAAAGTCTCGTGGACAATCCAAGCCAAGATCCCGTCATGCAGCTTGCGCGAATTTACTATGTTATCGACCTGCTCCTGCTTGACCACATGAACTTCGTTATGATGAAGTACGCTCCGACACTTCTCAAAAGTGCAGATGATTGGGAGCGAAGAGAGTTCCGCAAAAGATTGGCAGGCCATTTCCCAGTCAAGACTCTAGCATGGTGGAGAGCTGCGGTCACAAAGGCAAGCTCAGAGCCAGCGAGACGAACAACTGAAGGCACCGTTAATATGCCAGCTATAACAAAGCCCGACAAGATATACATGACTGGACTCGTCGACTTGGCTATTGCAACAACTCATCTCCATGAGAATGACACGCCCGAGACACTCGAGCTTGACTACGAGCGGATTATCCGTATCCGCTCTGACACTCTCCGTCTGATCACAGTAGCGTCTATCATGCTTACTGCCAAGAACCTACTCAGGCGCGACGTTCGCTCGCTATGGAAGAACGAGGCCCAACGCATGTGGGACTTACCTTTCACATCGCCGCCTACAGCTTTCGTCTCGATAGTCGAGTCTCGCTACGCTTTACCTCCTACTACCAAGCAGCAGCTCACTGGCACCATCACTCGTCTCCTCACAGATGCTAGAGAAGGACAAGTCAGCCATCCGGTCATGAAAGTCCTCCTCAAGAAGATTCAGACGCACGTTCTATCCCGTCTAGCGGCCTCGAGTGCAGAAGAACGCATACGAACGAGCACTACTGCCACTGAGGTTCTAGGATCGAGCGGAATGCCTGAATTCGTGGGGAAAATAGGCGATATCGTGCAAGAATTAGGCAAAGTAGCAGATGTGGATCGTCAAGCTCATGGGATTTGGTACGATGAGGTCGCGAAGAGAGCTGCAGAGGATTCTGTCGAGAGCTCCTAGTCAATTTTCCTAAGACGACGTCTCTGTATGATGATGTTACGATGCATATATACATGAAGGTGGAAGGTGGGGGTTTTGACTTGGAGCACGGCTGGAATGGTCACGACAGCGATGGTGCTTTGGCTACTTGGCGTCTTCTACATGGCTGTTGGGCGACATGCAGCACAGTTGAGTCTGGGTATGTTGCAAACAGCATTGGTGCATATCACTGGGCTCGCTCTACCTGGCAATTCTACGAATACATGCATGAGTCCCCACACTTTATTTACCCTACATCGAGCCAGTAATCTGCCTCTGGTGCCCTGCCTACCTTTATCTCCATACTCTCACATTTCTAGATCTGAAGATCAACAGAAGGTGTTGCACAAGATTGCCAACGCTCGAGGCAAACTCCCAACAGCTGCCGACCGCTGCCGCTCAATGTCATCAACAACAACCCATGTCCGAAATCCGAGCAATGGCTCCCGTATATTCCTATTTGGTCCGCCGGTCTTCTGGTCGTATTTTTCACTCTGCTCGTCGACCTCCCTCGCTTTATACAATCTCACCGTCCTTTGATAGACCCATGTCTAACCCGAAAAATCCCAATATTGAGAAGAGAACTACACCTCAATATGCGCTCTACCAGCGCGAAGACTTCTGGAAGCCCAACACTGGAGAGGACCCTCCGTTCAATGGCTTAGGCCATGATTGCCGAGAAATCGAAACTAGGTATAGATGACGAATCTGGTAAATAGATATAGACAGGAGATATTAACATCACTGCAAGAGAATTGCCGGCCGTGATTTAAATACTGAATCTAATTATCTGATGTCTATATCAAGAAGCTGAATGGAACCGGTCTAGGGTGGGCTTGCTAGAAGGAGTGACGGATAACGAATTAGGGAGAGGTAGTCAGAGGGCGCCGTCAGCGAAGACGGTGTGTTGATATAGCTAGTGTGACCCTTGTGACCTGGTAAATGGAGCCTCCCGTATATTGGACGAGGAGGGCGAGGTGACATGAACTCCAGACTCTTGGGCAAAGCGACCCTGTTGCCAGTAGGGTGGTGATTGTTTCAATGTTTATGGAGTCGTTGATTTCGATTCCGTATCGACAAACTGTTTTGCTGACATTTTTGTGGACATGCGTCCCCTACCGAAGGCCGCCAGATGTATGAAACGAATCGGGTGATCACTTAGACAGAAACGAATATTATAGGTTACATTCGCGGTCAAATTGGTCCATCAAAAGCGAATGGATTCATGCTATTTAGCTTTGGGACTATGCCTTTTGGGTATCGCGACGATACGCTAAGTTCGCCGACGAAGGTCAAGATCTCTTTCAAGACCCTAATCCTGAGCACGGCGTCGGTGTTGATGGGTAGCCATATTTGGATTCCATCAATGCGCTAAGTCTAAGGATAAACTTCAAGATCACAAACTCTTCAACTTCTCGGAGACTGCTTGCCTGTGGACGCTAGGCTTTTTCAGGGTTGCATCAAAACATTCAGTCTAATAACGAAAGTCAAGATCACAGAAACCCGCCGTATTAACTGCCTAATCCGAAATAAAAAATGGGGCGGAGCAGTGCTGGGTTCGATTCCCTACCCTTGGCGGCCGTGGTGGCACACCTCCTTCCCGTTGTATCTCGTATGGCGGCAGTAGGCTGTATTAGATATAGCGAATAGAATAAACAATCAATCGCCAATGTGGACTTTGATGTATGATCAGTATGGGCGCTAGGCCTATTTGGGACTTGATGTCTTTTGACGATGGGAATCTACACGAATTAGGAAGGCTTTGCTCTAATGCATTTGGAAATGCTAAGGCTTTGCCTTGAGCTGAGCAAGGAATGGAAGATATTCTGCAATTGGCAAGGTTTTCATTCGCAATTAAATCGCAAATGGTACGATTGAGGGGTAAGTTCCCTCGAGAACGACATAATTGTTTGAGAGGAATAGAATTGACATCAAAAGCGCTAATTACGAAAGGCCTCCTTGTCACCCGCTACCACCATTGAAATGTATCAATAGCCTATGCTCGAAAGAAACTCGGATCGCACGGTTTTGCGACGAAGTAGAATCGTTGATCTTCAATTGTTGGGGATGCGGTGTTCACATTGAGGACTCGGGTGCTATTCTAGAATAACAAGTGGCATTCTTTCTTGTGGTGGGAGCTACAAAGCGCCCGTTAAGTGGACAGACAGTCCAGTCACCTTTGGTTTTGCATAACAATATCGATAATGTACGTTCATCCTCTAATAGAATGGCTGCGCAACGCTCCTTCTGAGCTGATTTTACATCAACGGAATTCGACATCGTACTTAGGAAATGGATTTGAGAACTAGATACCTGTTCGTGATGGCACTCGAGCTGACGTTATTCAGCCTTGCAGCGGTCGGAAGTGGTGGTATTGTGTTACCTCCAGCCCATAACGCCTAATATGGGACATAGCATCCAATTTGCCCAAAATTTGGCGCATACGTATCAAGAGATCCAACATTTGAAACTCGGAAATATTAATCAAAGCTAGGCATTTCATTGCTTAAAGCGGTACTTGACGATACTCAGGCTTGCCATTTTCAACACAAGTGAACTTGAAAATATCGATTTTCCAACAGCTTGCTAGTAATCATGACCCGTCCTAACTTTTCCACAGGAGGGGATCAAGAGGCGGCGCGTAAGTGGATAGAGGCTGTACTTCGAAACAAAACTCAACTGTCCGCCCATGAGGCACATCAATAATCGCTGAAATTCCACGGAAATGCGGGAGTTCTCTGTCGCTGCTGCGAGAAAGCCTGCTATGAGGTCTGAGGAGTTCAAGTTGATGGCATAATAGAGGAGGTTCTGAATGAGCACAAGTCATTGGATCCTCCATGAACAGTCAGTTTCATTCCTCCAGTCCTGTATTTCAGATCCCTGGCCATCTTCGGAGTTTTTGTTTAGGCTTCTACATTTGCAGCGTCTCCGTTATTGTGGTTGAAGGAACAGCTTTTTCCGTATCATGAGTGAGCCAGTTTGGTGGACGGCAAGGATTCCACATCGTACATGTACAAGGCTTAAGCTATTATTTGACCAATTCAACCGGCAAGCCTGGGAACGGGATGTGAAGGTATCTTGGAGGGTCGAAGGATGGCGAGGATGGCTTAGTTATGGACTTTGGTGCGGAAGGTCGAGGCGAGTTTCAGTGCTCTGCGGAATAGTAATATCTAACCTATTGCGGCCTTCAAGAATTTTCCATTTTGGTCGCGGCAAAAAAGCGACCTCGCGCAAATCAAGATAATTCGGCACCGATTGATCTTACGATCAAGACTTCTGTGGCAGACTTGTAGAGAAGAAGCTAATCTTTGATTCTTCTCGCCCTATCGCAGGCGCAGAGGTGATAGCTGGCAATCTAGAGAGGTTAAAAGTTCGAAGTTTTTTTTGGACCGCTAAATGCTGCTAGACGTTCAATGTTGGATCCGTATAGACTAGTCTTGGTAGTCCTATCCGAGCCAGAAGAGCTGTAAGTTCAGGCGCCGCGTCTCTCTTTCTTCTCGCGTTCCACCCAACCAGAATTCTCAGATACGGCATTGGTTCCATCCCATTCGCTTCCCTTTAACCTCCAATCATGCCCTCACGCAGGTTTCGGGTCCAGAAGACACGCAGCTCGAAGCCGACGACGAACATTCACACGAGACAAGACGTCGTTACACGAGTAAACAATGGCAATGTCAGAAGCAATATCGCCAGGAAACGTCGATCAATACTGCTCAGCTCTGGCCCCGACATGGCAGACATTCCACGCTACGAGTCTCCGCCAACGACGCCCCCAAGGATCGACCGGAACGACGAGAGCCAAGACGGACGCGATAGGATACAGACTCAAATCGAACAGCTGAGGGAGGCAGCAACAAAGTTCAAGGAAGAAAGAGCAACACAACATGCGACTGCTTCGTGCGGAAGAAGAGCGACAAACAGAGGCCCGCTCCCGGATAAACCAGCATCAGCCTCAAAATAATCCACAGAGGAACCTACCTCGATTCTATGAGTACGACATTGACGAGTGCCTACTCCCGGTGACGGAACGATACCCAGCCATCAACCCTGAATACTTCCAATAGACTTTTGAGAATAGATTCAAGCCTGAGAACTTGTCAAAGCTGTCAAACGATTTTTCGACGTCCTGCCAAAGTATCAAGAGGCCGGTATCGGAGGGGAACGATACAAGGATTGTGAATATGGAAGAAGACGCTAAGCCGGAGGCTATCAAAGACAGGCATATTTTGTCCCGTTGCTTCGACGTCTACATCGAAGTCCTCTTCCATGTCACCAGTATCCTCCGGCCTTCTGTCCAGAATAGGCTGCGCATGGCGCTGTACACCTACCGACAACGACTACTCGGTTGGGGAAGAGAGGGTTATATGTTTGAGACAATTCGGACCTTTCACCTTGCGTTCCACAAAGCAAGAGCTATATTTGGCATCGATAACCACGAGGCTTGGAGGACTGCGGACCATACTATGGAGACTCAGTATCTGAAGAAACGTCATTGGCTTAATACTAGTACGAGTGTAGCATAGGTAATAGCAATTTGCCGAGCTTCTACACCCTGCAGCAAGATCCAGGCTACAATTATGGGTAAGCGAGCCCACGCCTCGCCCAGCAGTATTCGGACGACAAGCTGGTATCATCTTCCATGACTATGAAGTATGTTCAATGAGCTCTCCAGCTGGGTACTATGGCACTTGGACAGTCGATTACAAGATCCGTGAGAGGATGGAGTCAATTTCATGCCTATGAAGAGAAAAACCAGTCCCAAGCAATGGTTGAGCTTCATCGAGGA
>JAABUK010000108.1_pt1 | contig 196745 bp, 177 predicted proteins | sample 5559141 | NCBI WGS metagenome assembly JAABUK01 (sample SAMN10711869, study PRJNA513367) | rock metagenome | isolation source: Antarctica rocks | place: Antarctica: Victoria Land, Pudding Butte nord | collected 2016-01-03 | reverse complement strand
TACGCGCATACATGGCCCATAGATATGCGCATACATGGCCATTACTGCTGCCATAGATACGCGCATACATGGCCATTGCTGCTGCCATAGATACGCGCATACATGGCCATTACTGCTGCCATAGATACGCGCATACATGGCCATTGCTGCTGCCATAGATACGCGCATACATGGCCCATAAATATGCGCATACATGGCCATTCTTACCCCCATAGATACGCGCATACATGGCCCATAAATATGCGCATACATGGCCATTCTTACCCCCATAGATGCGCGCATACCCCTATTTATGGCCTATATATACGCGTATATATGATGTTCCATAATCGCCCCTATCGACGGTAACGACCCCCCGGAACCACCCTTAACGCCAGGAACTTTTAATTCCCGGATTTAATCGATTCGCGCGAAATCTACGCGGGGGTGACGCCTGGGCTGTATAATACCGGGTATACGGCGACGTTTTACCAGGTATAATTATATTATACGACAGCGATAACGATAGAGCCTTGGCTATAAATAAGGGCCTTAACTATAACTACGAATAGAATATACTATAACTATAAATAGAATACGCTATAACTATAAATGAAATAAGGCCATAACTATAAATAGGGCTATATATAGGGGCTATATATAAAAGCTATATTAATAACGTATTCTAAATTTAAATATTCTTACGAGTTAAAAATATTCTTATAAGCGCGTTAAATTCTTAGGAGCGCGTTAGATTCTTAGGAGCGCTTATAAAAATTAATAATACTTAAGAGTTAAGATATAATATTACCCCGCTTAACTAAATTTAATTAATTTACGTATACTTATAGCGCTTAAAGTCTACCCTATACTTTTATAAATATAATATTATATTTATTTCCTAAATTATACTTAATACTCTATTATATATTATAGAATAGGGTAGAGATTATTTTCTTTATTATTCTCTTCCTCTCTACTCTCCCTATAGGGCTACTCTTATATATAATTATATATACGTATATATATACCCTATTACTACCCTTATATATAGTTTTATATATATTTATATATATCTTATTACTACTCCTATATATTTTATATATATACTTATATATAGTTTATATATATATTTATATATACTTTATTACTACTTTTATATAGTCTATATTTATACTTATATATAGTTTATATATATATATATATATATACCCTATTACTACCTCTATATATAATTTATATATACTCGTATATATCCTCTATTAAATAATATAAAGATTAGGATAATTAAGAAAGCGATTAAGAAATACTAAATCTTATATTTAATTTAGACTAGCTTTTTAATATTAACTATATATAACTTATAGGGGTAAAAATAAATTATATATAAAGATAAAAATGATCTATATATAAGAGTAGTAATAAGTTATATATACGTATATATATACTTTATTATTATTTCTATATAGCCTATATATACCTCTATATATAATTATATATACGTGTATATATACCTTATTACTACTTTTATATATAGTTTATATATACGCGTATATATACTTTATTAATACTTTTATATATAGTTTATATATAAGTTTATTATTATTTTAAAATATGGTTTATTTTTATCTTTATATATTATATATAGTTAATACTAAGAGGCTAGTCCAAATTATATATAAGATTTAGTATTTCTTAATCGCTTTCTTAATTGTCCTAATCTTTATACTATTTAATAGAGGATATATACACGTATATATAGACTATATATAGAGGTAGTAATAAGGTATATATACGCATATATATATTTTATATATAGGCGTATATATAGGCTATATAAGAGTAGTAATAAAGTATATATAGGCGTATATATAAACTATATATAAATATATATATAGGCTATATAGGAGTAGTAATAGGGTATATATACACGTATATATAGTTATATATAGGAGTAGCTCTATAGGGAGAGTAGGGAGGAAGGGAATAATAGGTAGTTCTTTCTTTTTTTTAATAATCCTTATTCTTTCCCTTCTACTCTCTTCTTTATTAGAATAGAAGAGAGCGAGGGTTATTTCTTTCTCTTCTCTTTCTTATTCCGTAGCGTACTCTACTATCTTTAAAATCCTCTATATATATTCGTTTATCTCGCGGTTATTCTTTACGCCTTTAACTCTTTCGATAAAATTCGTTATTATTTCTTTAATTTCTAAATAATTCTCTAGCGCTTTATTTTCTATAATTTAGTATCTACTTTTTTTATTTTATTATCTATTAAGGCTATATACTATATATAGACGGATCGAGTTAATTATACCTAGTATAGTTTAATTATACCGGTCGAGGAGGGCGAGTATAGATTTAATATAAATTTTAATATTATATATTTTAAATTTAGAGCTAAAGTAGCCGCTAAACTCGCGTTAATAATAATCGGAAAATTTAATAAAATAACTACTTTAAAATCTAGTTATTATAATTTCTCAATTAAGATAAATAAAATAATTAATTAAAACGAGTTATTATAAATATAGAAAATTAGTTAAAAGAATTTAGTAATTTAGGATATATTTCTAATTAAAAGATTTTAACCCTTGAGTATAAATTAAATATATTCTAAACCCTGATTCTCGCTCTAAATTATATTATTACTACTAAATAATAGATAATTAAAATATTATTAATTATTAATACTTTAGGTATTTTAGAAAAACGATTACTCTACGCTATTTCTATTTATTTAAATCTAGTTAAGTCGTAGTTAATATACGATATAATTAGTTAGTATTTTAGGAAGATAATAACCGATTAATATTTATTCTTTATAAATCGCGCGTCTTTTAAAAGCGTTGGAAAAACCTAATCTAATTATATACTATAGAATTTCAATATATAAAGCGCTGAAAAAGCTTAATCTAATTATATATTATAAATAAAAAGTATAAAAAGCGCCTAAAAAGTTTAATTTAATTATATATTATAGATAAAAAGTATAAAAAGCGCTAAAAAGTTTAGTTAATTATTAATATAGATTATAAAATCTATAAACTCTCGCCTCGCCTCTATTATTTTCTTCTTATTTTTTTCGTTAATTATTCTTTCGTATTTGCCCGTTTAAATCTATTTTTATTACTTCTTTAAACTTTATAAAATCTATATTATAAAAGTAGGGATATTTCGGGAGAATAAAGTATAATAAAAATTACTTTAAAATTAAAAAGGGGTAGAGGAGTTTTTTAAGAGAAAATATAAAAAGAGGAATACTCTTAAAAAACTTAGGAATAATTAATTAATTTCGGACTACTAGATAACGGAATATTTTAAAAAATATACTAGTAGTAAATAAAGTAGATAGAATTATAATTATTTATTAATACCCGGTGTATATACTTTTAAAATTAGTAGTTTACGGTATTATCGTAATTAGGATAATAAGAATATATTAAATACTTTACTTTCGATTAAATAATTTCGAGATTATAATATCTACTACTAGGTAACGTGTTTTTAAATATTTATTAATAATATATAAAGTAGGTAGTAAGTAACTTACGACGCCTAAATATATATATTTATATTATAAATACTTAAACCGGTATAAATTTATTAAAGAGAATACTCGGAGGAATATTAAAATTATTAATTTAAATATTCTATTAATACTTTATTAATACTTTATTAATACTTTATCTAATTTCTATCCGTAGTTTATCCGAGATTTACTTCTTAATTTCCTATTCTACCCGATATTCTACTCATAAAGTATAAATAGAGTTTTATATTATTTATACTATTTAGAAAAAGAGACTATTATATTTAATAAATTTCTTATAATTAAAATTATTAATTAAAGTACTTAAAACGGTATATTATTAATAAATAAATTCGTATAATATATTATTTTTAAAAGATAGTAATTATATTCGAATATTTATTATTTATACCGTAGAATTTCTAATAAAAGGATAGTTACGCTTTAATATAATATATAACTTATTTAATTATATATTACTACTCGAAAAACTTATTAATAATTAATAATTAACGTAATTTCAAGTAGTAAAATAATATATATAAGGAAACCTAAATCTTATCGACGTTCGAAACGAATATAAGTAAACTTAAAACTCAGATACTCTAAGAACTCTAAAATAGAGATAACTTTATACGTATAAATAAACGAGGGTAAATAGAGAATAAATATTTACTTTAATCCCTTAGGGTCTTAGTAGTATTTTATATAATTAATACCTCGTTAAAGTATTACCCCTTCGGGATTAGCGTAGGAGTTAAACCTATATCGGGTTAATTTCTTTATTAATTAATAATTAACCTATAACCCTTAAAAATTACTCCGTAATTACTAATTTGAAGGGGTTTAGATTTCGGGCTAATTCTAAAAAAATTAATAATAACGAGGTACGAGTTATAAAGTATAATTAAAAAACTAAAGTAAATCTTATCGATAAATCTCAAAAACTTCTATTAAAACCTGAGTTACCGCCTACGCGGATAAGGCTAGTAGCGTCCTATCAATAATTTTTACTAAGAAAAATTATTAATAAAATATTACTAGTAATCTTAATTTACGGATAAAATTATTAATATTCTATTAATAAATTTAATAAATTTAATAAATCGAGGGTTTAAATAGTATCCTATTAGTAACTCTAAATTAATTTTAATAAAATTAGTAATTTTAATAATTTATATATATCGTTAATATATTAATAATAACTTACTTTATTATAAGACTAAATAAATAAAGTTTTATAATCGTCGTTATTAACGATAGCGATCTTTAATAATAACTATTAACGCTAGCGACCTACCGGGCCCGGAATAATAAGTTTTAATAAAAGTTCTTATAGAGGCGTTACCCGGGTATATCCGGGGAGTATATATATATAAATACCACGTTATTTCGTATACTATAGCGTATACCTTAGCGTATGCCTTAGTATATACTATAATTGTATATACTATGAGGGGCTTTCGTCTAATGTTTTAGAGACTACTACGGGGGCCGTATATTATATACTATTCAAAATACTTTTACGTATATTAATACGTATACTATAGAGTATATAATAAGCCTATACGTCTAATATTTAAATTATTAATTATTTATCGAGTTACTAAATCTATTAATAGTAAATATTATTTATTAATAGGACTTTATCTAGACCCCTAATTTACTAATCCTATTAAACCTCGGGTCGGTATCTAATATAAAGTTTCAACGTAAACCCGTAAACGATTTTCTAATAGGGTTGATAATATTTAGAGGATATTAATATTTACTTTTAAAATTTACCCATACTTTACTTTAACGGAAAATTAAAAATTCTAATTACCGCCGATATTCCGTTCCTTTATAAATCTAGAGAATAAATATAAATTATTATTTACTTTATCTTTAATCGATTTAGAAATATATATAAATATTATTTAATATTATTTAAATATTTTAGGTTATAATAAAAACTAGTTTAATAAATTTATTAATATAATTTAAAATATCCTCTTTTACTAAATTAATAATCTATAATAATAAAGAGTTAATATAGTAATATAGAATATAAAAAATATAGAATTAAATTATAGAGGTTTTAATATTAATATACTAGAACTAAATACTAGTCTAGTCCTAATTAAGTTAGCGCCCATCTATATTTAATATTTATAATAATAATACGAACTTTATAAATATCTTAAAATAAATCGCCTTTTTTAAAAGAAAGAAATTATCGTTTTTATTAATATACTAGAAAGAGTAAATAGTAATATTAATAGTATTTATAGATAGTCTAAAGAATTAATATAAATTTTATAATATTATAAAAGAGAAAATAAGAAAGAGAAAATAAACCTCGATATTTTAGTAATCTAGTATTTATTTTCTATTTAAACTACTCTAAAGAGTATTCAATAATTATTAATATATAAAGTTATTATTTTATTTAACTTTCTTTATTTATAAAGTAAAATAATATTATAGTAATTTATTTCTTTTTTAGTAACTTCGCTCGCTACTAGTTTAATAACGTCGTTTTTATAAATATTATAGTTTTAATTAATTAAATACTCCCGAGCCGAGCGGGTCGTAGTTTAAATTAATATCGTATAAGTAGTAATTATTTTATTAATAGATAATAATAGTAGAGAGATAATATTTAACGAGTAAAAGAATAAAATTATAAATCCGTCGATAAATAATAGTCGATAAAAGTAAAGAAACTAGTTTATAAAAAATAAATATAAAGTTTAAGGCCGCTAGCGTAGAGTTAGTAATTTAAGAATAATATAAGAAATATAAAATAATTACGAGGTTCATTATTAATTAATTTTTAAATCCTAGATTTAATAATAAAACTAATCTCTAAGGATTCTAATATTATAGAGGAATATTAACTCGATATAAAATTATTAGAAATTAGAACCCCGCGATATTAAGGCTAGAACCCCGTATCGATAAATAATAATATTATAGAGGTAGCGGAGTATAAATATATATAATATATTAATACTTTATAACGGGGCGTAGGTATATATAATATATTATTATTTTATAATTACCTCTTTCTTTAGGCCCTAGTCCCTAGGTATTTAAATATTTAAATTAAAAGATATTTATTAAATAACCCTTAAACTCCCTAAGAGAAATAAAGGAAAAAAGTTATTTAGTATAATAATATTATTTAAATAGTAATTTAAATATAAGATTATATATCTAATTCTTTAATATCTATAGTACTAGTTACGGAATAATATTTAATTAAATAATCGAAATTTATTAAAAAAATTTAACTTAATAAAGAAAAAAGAAAAAAGAAAAAAGAGTTTTCTAGTTTATACTATCGGTCCTATAATATTAATATTTAATACTAGTCGCGGAGTAATATAAAATTATTCCTATAATATTATTAAATAATATTAATAATAAAAGAGTAATACTATTATACTACCTCTACTATATAATAATACTAGTAGTAAATAAATAGTATATTTATAAAGTTATCTCTATAGTATTAATATATAATAATAATAATTAATTAAATAATATTTCTTTCGTCTTTATAATATTATAATATATAATAATAACGGAGCGAAATTGAAAATATTATCGTCTTTATAGCGTTTTTAGTATTTATAATAAATATAGTATATTAGATTATTCCTATAATATTTATAATATTAATAATAGAATAATAGTAACTACTCTTACTATATATTCTTACTATACTATAATAAATACTAGTAGCGAAGTATTATATATAAATAATATAGCCCTAATATTATACCCGTAGATTAGTAATAATATAATTATTATAATAACGATAGTACCTATTAATAAAAGCGAGGTAGCGAAGCGGAGGCGCGTATTAATCTATAACGACGTTAAGATATTTAATATAACGATTTATTATTAAAATAAACTCGTTTATTTATTTATTCTCTCTCTTCGTAACTCCTTTAATCTTTCTCGTATATTATTACTCTAACTCTACGATAGTATTCTAGTATTATAATTAATTAATAGATAATACTCTCGTTATATATAACTTTCTTCTAATCCTATAAATAACTCTTATTTACTAATAATATTAATTTATTTATATTAATTTATTCTAGTTATAAATATATTAATAAATATAACTAATCCGCTATTAGCGCGACTACGTAATATTAATTATAATAATAATTTATTATACTTTATAGTTTCTTTACTAGGTTTATTTTTATTAATTTAATAATAATTATATTCGAGGTATATTCTCTTCTTATATACTTTATTATATTAATTACTACTATCGGTAAATCGAAACCCGGCTCTAGCGGCTCGGGGTTAAAGCGTAGAATACCTTAAAAACTAAGATTATTAAACGGGTACTCGCGGAACCTTAAGAGCCCGAAGTATTCTAGGGTTTTATTTAAGGCGCCCGTTAAATATATATCGGGCCCTTTAAATACTCTTTAAATATCCGATTAATAAGATTTAATTATTCGAGCGCTTTATTAATAACTTTTAGAATAAGGCTAAAATTATTATTTTAATCGAACTAAATATTAAATATTCTATTTATCGAGTATTTTTAAATATTATCGAACGATATTAAATAATATTAAAATAAATATATTTATTAATAATTTTAACTACCTACCGCGTTAAACTATATAAATATTAAGTATCTTTTTATACTAATATTATCGAATATTATCGGATAACCTTCGATTATATTAAATAAACGGATTTATTTATAAAAGCTTTTATTTTTACTCGCGTAAACTTTCTAACTATTTACCACTAGGAAATATTAATAATATTTATTCTTTTTAATATTTAATCGTACTCTCCCGTCTTATACTTTACTTCCTTTATAGATTTAAAATTATAATATTTATTTTAATTTTAATATACTATATATACGCGGTCGTAGTATTTAAATATTTAATATAATAAGTCCGTTTTTTCGTATACTCTTGAATCTTATCTAGCTAGTTTATATTCTCTAATACCGATTATATTACCTAGGTTATTATATAATCTTTAAAGAATAACTAGTACGGGAGTATAAAAACATTAGTTTTAATATCGTTATAAATATTATTTTAAAAAGCGCCGATATAGGTTTTATATTTATTAATAAAATAACTTATATAGAGAAATTTAATAATAACATTACTACCCGATATTTTAAATTTATTTATAAATTATTATTTAATAATTAGAGAAGTCTTTAATATAAAATAATAATAAATTTTATACCTAGAAAAACGAGACTCGGTAATATTTACTTTCGCTATAATATATAATATTAATAGTATATTTGATATAATTATAAATTTCTCGGGTATTTATTCCCGCGCTTTAATATCTTCGCGTTTAAATTATATATCCCTTAAACTTTATATTATCTATTAAATCCTATCTAATTTCGGCGCATTTTAACCGAGTATAGCGATATTATTAAAATAAAAGTTATTTAGATTAATATATATCTTTTCGTTAATATATTAATTTATAAACGATATATAAATTAAATTAATATCGAGTTAAGAGTTAGTAATAAGTTTAGTAAAGTCTAGTATAAATAGAATTAATCGTATCTTAATTTATTTATTAAAAAATAGGCCTTTAATAAAATTAATACTTATTTCCGTAAAATATCGCTAAATATCCTTTTTAACTATTTATTCGAATTAAGTAAACTCTTTTATAAATACTTCTAGGGAAAAAAATATCTTATATATAATAATATAAAAAGATAGATATAATATTTATTCGCCTAAAATCTAGGTAAATATATCCGTATATATATTTATAATTTCGGGAAGAAAATGAATTAATTCTTCTCTTTTAACCTTAATATCGTTAATAGTTTTAATATTATTCGAGTTTCCTTTAATTATATAAAAGTTCTTTATTAAGTTATAGCGGAGATTATTATACTTTTTTTATTCGTTCGCTCGATTCTACTATAGGACCTCGAGTATATTATTAAGATTTAATAGCGGATTATTCTATAATATATTAATTAACGCGATAAGTATATATTATTATTCGAAAGATTACTTCTTAAACTCCTTAAAAATATTATTTATCCGGTAGTTATCTTTTTAGTATTTATTAAATTATTAACGAATATTCTATTTACCGGTAGCCCCTAGAAATATTTTAATTTTTTTACTAATTTTATTAATTTTACTCTACCTAGATAAACTTCGAAAGAATTTCTTATAATATTATATTATTTATAGACTTATATCGAGAAAGTTTGGGTATTTATATTAATAATTAATTATTAAAAGTTTTAAGTTAGTTTCTCTTTTAGTTTATAATTTATTTTATAATTATTTTATTCTTATTTAATATTATTTATCCGAATCCGTTTTGTAATTTAATTAAAGTTATTTATTATATTATAACTAATAATTTATTTAAAACTAAAGTTTTAATCTAGTTTAAGGTCCCGGTATTTAATAAATTCGTTATATTATATTAATATTAAAATAGGGGTACTTTATAAAATAATATTTTAATTCTTTATAATTTATTTATTCGTAGCTCCTTTTTAAAGAAGTTTTTATATTTAATTTAACTCGGAACTCACTCCTAAAATTTTTATTCTAAATAATAATATTATTTATCTAAATAAATTTATAATGTTAGGGTTATACTATATAGTGTATCATTAAATTATACTCGATTTTATATAATAAGATAATATAGATTATTTCGTTTAGTTTAGATAAAGATGAATAGATTTTTATATTAAATATTAAATATCGTTCTTTTATCGCGCTATATATATATTAAATTAATTTGAGATTAATCTACTATTAAGTATTATTAAATCGTTATATTATAAAGATTTAATAATAAAAGTTAATTTTATTAAACGGTTTCGATTATTATCGAGTAATAGTATTATTATTAATATTATCGTATTTTATTTTATTAGTTAAGATTCCCTTATCTCCGATATTATTATATATTTATAATAAGATATAAACCACTAAAAATTAGTAGTAATAAAATAAACTTTTCGATTTTAGAAATAAAAAGTTTATTTTAATAAATTCAAATTTATTTAATTTAGAATTTCCTCGCTTTTAGTTTCTTAAATAACTCTAGGTATCTAAGAGAATAAATATATTTTTATTAAAGTTTAAGAATTTTTATATTTATAAACAAGGGGACGGTAAAAGAGTAACTTTTTTTTACTTTTAATTAAAACGCGGCCCCTTCGGGTAAAGCGCCTAGTATCGCTTTACCCGCCGCTTTTTCTAGGTATAAAGACCTATACTACTCGTTATTTTCTTATTTCTTTTTATTTTTCTTCTATATCTCTTTATCGTCCCCTCGCTTTTTTTTATATTATAAGGGTCTACGCCCCTATCCTATTATCTAGCTAGTTTCTACCGATTATTATCGATCCTTATATTTAGATTTTTAGGTAAAGTATTATATTAATAACTTTTTTTTTAGGGATTATATCGTTATAATCTTTACCCTAACTCTTTTTTAATTTATTTATTTTATTCTACGACTAAAGTTAATAATATAAACGTTTTATTTAATTCGCCGCTTTATATATCCTCCTCTACTTTATAGGCTAGCTTAAAATAACTTTTTTTTAAAATATATTAAATTATCTCTTCGCTTAATTTTATTATTTTAAATTTTTTTACTCTCTCTCTTTCTTTACCCGCTATTATTTTATTATAATTTAATTAATTTATAATCCTATTATAGTATTAATTAAGAACTTTTAATTTACGAAATCCTAACTCTTCTTTTAGGGTTTTATATAATTAATAAAAGAAATACCTTATTCTTTATAATAATAACTCGAGTATCCTATATATCTACCTAGTTATATTAATAGGGGTTATATCTTAGTTATAGTTTAAACGTAATATTAAATAATAATAAGATAATAGAACTAGTTAATAAAATCGGAGGAGCGTAGGCTTAACTTTAATTAATAACGGTTATTATATATCTACCTAGTTACGCTCATAAAGATACTATAATAGTACCGTTTTAGTAACGTAGCCTAAAGATAGTAATCTCGCTTTTCGCTATAGATTAGGGAGGGCGTAGTATCTCTAGTAACTTATTATAGAAATCCTAGCGCGAAGATCTAGGTAGTAGTATTAATAGTAATAGTAACTAACGTAGCTCTATAAATAGATATCTTTGAGAGGCGTAGTAAAGACTCGGCCGATATTAGGTTTTTAAAAAAATAATATTTTTATATACCCGTCGGCCGAGCCCTCTTTACCCGCGTTAATTATAATATTAAATTTCGAGCTCGTAATAATAATAATCTTAATTATACTAAAGTTAAACTATATATTATTAAGGGCGAGGCGTTTTATTAGGCGAAATACTAGGATTATTTAATTAATTATTACGATAAAACTTAATAACGGTATAAAGTTAAAAAAGCGATAAGGGATAATTAAATATCGGGAGGCGAGATTTTAAAGAAAATCTACCTAAATAAAGTTTTAAAATATAATTATCTTCTTCGCCGAGTATAGTAGAGTAGGCGGTATAACCGATATATTATAATTATCTTAACTCGAAGATATAAACCGCTATAACTAATTGTTTTTAACTAGATATATAAATATTTATAAAGGGCGTAGTAGGAATTAAACTATATAAAATATTTATTAAATATAAGATTTTAATAACTAGAAACTACGTTAGGGTATATAATTTAATATAAAATAAATAATTAGAGATCGGCGATTAATAGTCTTTATATAAAGGAAAAGAAGTAGGATCTTAAATAAGGAAAATTATAATAGATAATTTACTAATCTCTATATAAATAAATAACCCAGTTCTCCTCGTTTTATTTTAATTAGAATTTCCTTTTTTAATTTCTTAATTAAGAAAAGATTAAACTTTATCTAGATTCTTTAATTAACTTTTATATTTATATTCTATAATAACTCTTATTAATATAAATTCCGTTTAATTTTATTAATTTTTAACTATAATATATTTACGTAATAACGGGTAGTTTATAATCTCTAATTTTTATATCTTTATAATTTATAAAAAGAGTATTACGATCTTAGTATAGAATTAACTAAACCCGCGATAAGAGTAATTACAGTTATAATCGTAATACTAACCGAGTAATTATTCTTAATAATTCTTAGTAATTATACTATTATAAAAGATTATAAAGGTCTTAATACGGTTTCTTTTTATTATATAAATAACGTACTTTTAAATAAATAAAAGCTTCGTATTTAATTTCCTTTAAGACTTTTAATTATAGATTCTAAATATAGATATTTATTAAATCTTTAATTGAATTTATTAAACTTATCTAGTTATATTTAACTAGTTATATAAAACCTATTATTTATTAATCTTTAATACTCCTCTTTAAAAGAATTAACCTAGTTCCTATTAATATTATATTAAAGTATTAAACGGAGAGTCTTAATATTTTAAATACTTTTAAAATAAATACTTTAGGATTATAAAAGGCCCTAGTTTTAAATATCTAAAATAGTATTAAAAGACGTAATATTATAAAAGATAGAGACCGTATTAAGGTCTCCCGTTTAAATTAATATTATAAAGAGTATAAAAAACTTAATAATTAACTTATTTAATTTTAGTTATTCTTCGTATTTAACGAGAATATTATATTAATTAATAAATAAACGACTTTTACTATTACTTATATAAAAGGTAACGCGTAGAAATAAATCAAATTATTTTTTAAATAATATATAAAAGAGTTTAACGACGTTAATAACTCGGATAATACTACTTTTAACTAGTAACGAGATCTAGGTATACGTCCTACTAGCTACGAATCTTTAGCTACTATTTATAATAGTTTAAAAAACTAAAAGATTTTATATCGCGACGCGTTAAGCCTATCTCGTAGCGGTATTTATATTCTTAATATAACCGTAGTATTAATAAAGAGAAATCTCTTTTTTTTTTTCCTCCTCCTCCTCCCTCTCTCTCCTTTAATAAATTAAAGCGATAAAGAACGAACCCTCTATAATATAATTAATTAGAAAAGTAACCGTAGTCGCGGCCCGATATATTAGAAAAAGGGGATTATAAAAAAAAAAAAATTATTATACCTATATATAAAAAAGAGTATAGAATAGATATATATATATAAAGCCGAAGTTTTAGGCCTAAATAAGAGCTCCCGTCTAACTACCTATTAAATATTAATAATATTCGAATTATAAAGGGCTTCCTTTATTTTAAAAGTTATAAAATAACTACTATATAAAACCTTATAGGACTAAATATTTTCCTCGCCGTTAATAAATAAATAAAGTATAGGTACGTAAAACGAAACTCGCGTAAATAAAAGAATCTTTATTTATACTCCTAGATATTAATATCTATATAGGAGTCGTAACCCTAATAGCCGGGTAATTATATTGAGGTACCGGCGGGACGTAAAATCCGTTATAATAAAAAAATAACTACGTGTATATAATTAAGAGTAAAGGCGAAAGAGTATAAAATAATAATAAAAAGAGATAATAGGGCTAGCGTACCGGTATAATAAAATATATAATATTTAATTACGGTTATATTTATATATATTATAAAAGCTTAAGCCCGTAACGGAGATAAATAATAAATTTTAAAAAGACGGGTAAATATAAAAAATAAAATAATAAAGTTATCTAAAGTTAATATAAAATTATTAATTTTAAAGATTTACACGAAGAAGAAATTTAAAAGAAGAATTAATAATATATAGAAAGACCTACTAGTTAGTAGGCTAAAATATCTAGAACCGAGATTAAAAATAAACTAAAGTTTTTATTCTTTTAAAAGGTTTCTTTAACGGTTATTTAATAATACTATTAGGTATTATATATATTCTATAAAACTCCCTCATAAGCGAAATAATTTTACTTGAGTAGGTATATAAATTAATTAATTAATTAATACTACTTTTATAATAATATATCGACGAGGATTAAAAAATAATATTAAGAATAAGTTTATACGAATAAGAACTAGTATTAAAGACCTCGATATACTTATGAAATAAATAATTAAAATCGGCGATAAGTTATATAAATATATAATAAAGAAATATTATAACGGAGGAGTTAACGAATAAAGATATTTAAAAGTTTATAATAATAAATATAATTCGGCTAGTTATTATCGTTATAAGAAATTTAACCCGTATAATTATATATTAATAAAACTCGATTTTACTAAAAAGAGATTTACGAGAGAGTTTTAAAAAAAAGATAAATAATAATAAAGGGGTAAAAAAAAATTATTATAATTATAATAAGCCGGGCTATATCGCTAGGAACTATTATTCGAAAAATATAATAAATCGATAATAATTAAATATATTTAAGAAGAAGATATTAGATAACGTAACTAGGCTCTCTAAAGATTTAATATAAAACGATACTATACTTAACGACCTACTAAAAAAGTAGAGGGATATAAAAAAAAGATCGCTTAAAGAATTCGAGAACTCGAAGAATTAAATATTAATAATAACGAAACTTTAAAAGAAGATTTAAAGGAAAGATAAAAACTAAAAATAAAATATAATAAATCTTAAAGAGTAATTTTAAATAATAAATTATCTCGATAATTTTAAAAGTTAATTTATTATATTAAAAAAGAAACCCGAAGAAAAGGAAAAAAAGGGAAGAAGTAACTCTCTAGAATTAATTATACTTATAATAAATATTATTTAAGATATAAGGAGATATACTAGTTAATATATATAAACGAATATTATAAATATTATTATAATAATTTAAGAGAGCGAAAGTATATCGTAAAATTAAGATATAATTATAATTAATAAAATAATTACGTTAGGGATAATTATTCGTAGTATTTAATTAAAAAAAAGGAAAATTAAATCTTCCTAGGTTATAATAAAGATTAATAATTATAACTACGAAACTAGATAGGATATAATAAGAAAACGAAATACTATAACTAGAACGAATAATACTATTATTTAACTAAAGATTACGAAAGGTAATTTAAGTCTAAAGATTACTATAAATTCTTATCTTTATCGAGAAAAGACTAGTCCCTATATTAATAAAAAATTTAAAGATATTAATATATTAACTTTAGAATAATATCTATATTTAGCTTAATACGATATATATATATAAATATTAATAAAAACTAACGGATATAAAATCGTTATAATAATAAACTTAAGAGTAACTAGTAATTTTATATCTCGAATAATAAATTAAGTAATTAACCTACTAATTTAAGAAAAAAAATATATATATATAAACTTTAATTAATTAACGGTTTTAAGTTATTAATGAGAAAAATAAATAAAGAAATATTCCCGTTACTAATTATTATTTAACGTTATTATAAAGAAATTACCTTCGATATAATAAAAATAACTATTTATTATATTATTCTAGGAATACCTTAATTAAAGAAATATAATCTAATAATCGATTAGAATAAAAGAGTACTTATATTTCCGTATACTAAAAACGTTATTAATATAATATTTATATATTTATAAAAGATAATTATAAATAAAAAATCGAATCGTAGCCCGGTCGAAATTTATAATACTTTATCTTCGTATATAAATAACCTCGTATAAGGATCCGATTTAATATATACTAGTTAAAGAGATTAATAGGGCCAATAAATTAAAATTTTTAAAAATAAAAACGAACCTCTTAATATCCTTAAAGAATATTAATAATTAAAGTACCTTTTTTAAAAAAAGATAACTATAAAAATATTACCTAAATATTAATTATAAAATTATAAAATCGAACTCGAATTTAATAAATAACCGATATTTAAACTTATTTACGTTTTATTAAAAAAAGAATTCGGAGTACTTTACGGGTATATTAATAAGAATTTTAAAAAAGAATTTATTTAAGAATCTAAATTACTAGTAGATTATCTAATCCTCTTTATAATAAAAAAGGATAAAAGTCTATAATTATATATAAACTACCGAAAGTTAAATAATATTATAATAAAGAATCCGTACTCTTTACTAAATATTAATTAGTTATAGGATCGGTTTACGATAATAAAAATCTTTATATAACTAAATCTTTAAGGCGCGTATAATCTAATTCGAATAAAAGAAGGCGAGGAGTAGAGAATTATCTTTAAAATTAAATATAATTATTCCGAATACTTAATAATACTCTTCGAATTTATTAACGCATTAGTAACCTACTAAATATTAATTAACAATATTATACGAGTATATTTAAATATAATAGTAATTATATACCTCGATAATATTTAGATCTACTCTATTAATAAGGAAGAATATATTTAATATATATAGAATATCCTAATTTATTTATTATTAGCTAGACTTCTTTTTAAATTAAAGAAATACGAGTTTTATAAAGAATCGGTCGAATTCCTTAAATTTATAATTAATATTAAAGATATTTATATAAACCTTAAAAAAATTAAGAGTATTAAGGAATAATTTATATTATATAATATTAAAATAATATAAAGTTTCTTAGGATTTATAAACTTTAATAAAAGATTTATTAAAGATTACTCTAAAAAGACCTTATTATTAACGGATATTACGAAGAAAAATACTACTTTCTAATAAAGAAAAGAATAATAATAATCTTTCGGGGTATTTGAAGAGGTTTATAAAAAGTTATTAATATTATATTCTTTTTAAAGTAACGAACTAGCTCGAATCGAAACCGACGTTTTAAATTTAATAATAGTCGCTTATATACTTTAATAGAGGTATAATAAATAATACTTTATTATATATTATTCTAGGAAAATATTATTAATAGAGTAAAACTATAATATTTATAATAAAGAATTACTAATAGTAGTATCCTTATTAAAATAATAAAGGGTATATATAAAAAACTACTCGGATTTTACTATCTTTATAAACTATAAAAATCTTCTTAATTTTATAACGATAAAATAATTAAATCGAAGATAGGTTAAATAATTAGAACTATTGAAATAATATAAATTCAAGATTATCTATACTCTAGGAAAAGATAATAATCGCGTTAATATATTTAATAAACGAGAAAATTATATAAAGGATAAAGACGTAGTTATATAACTAGCTCTTATTTAATAATAGGATAAATCGCTAATCCTAGTATAATAACTAATAACGATATTATATATCTCTATTCCCAGAATTATTAATAATATTTAGAAGAAGTATAAAAACAATATTTTAACTAGAATACTAAAAAGTTAATAACTATAAACTAAATTATTAAAATATAATAAAAAAACTTATCTTCCTAAAGGATATTTTAAGGAAATTATTTACGATTATTATAATAATCTAGCCTAAAGATATCCTAGAGTTATTAAAATTATAAAATTTATCTATAAAGAATATAATACGCTAGGACTAAAATTATATATCGAAAAATATATTAAAGAGTATATCGAATATTAATAAAATAAATCGGCGAGGTATATTAAATCTAATTAAATCTAATTCGCCTAGGTACTAAAAATACTATAGGACGATATTCTAATAAACTTCGTTATTAAATTACTAAAATTAAAAGATCTTATTACGATATAAGCCTTTAACTCTATTATAATAATTTATAATAAATTTAATTAATACGTTATAATAATACTAATTATAGAGATTTATAAAGTAGAATAAATCGCCTTTATATTATTAAATTGATTAATTAAGGATTACGGGATACCTAAATTAATTATTTTTAACCGAGATAAATAATTTACTTCTAACTATTAGAAAATAGTAATTAATACTATCGGAATTAAATTAAAAATATCGACCGTATATTACCTATAGATAAATAGATAAATAAAGCGGACGAATTAAATAATAAAGACGTATTTACGATATTACGTTAATAAGAAATAAAACGATTAAATAAGACTTTTACTTATAACTTAACTAATATTTAATAATAATTAATTTAATATAATAAAATTTATACTATTCTTCGCGAATTATAATAAATATCTTGATATATTTCTTAAACCTAGGTAGGGACTAAACGTATAGAAGGCGTTAATTTATATAATTAATATAAAAGTATTATATAAAAATATATAAACCTAAATTAAATTAATAAATATTTAAATTAAAACGAGAGTCGATAAATATTAAAAAGAGTATCTTTAATTAAAGGAGGGGGATAAAATAAATTTCTTAATGAAAAATATAAAGAGTAAAAAATTAAATAAGAAACTAAATTATATTAAAGTCGGACTATTTTTAATTAAAAAGAGTAAAGAATTAATAAATTATAAACTAAATCTTCTAATCGACGTTAAAATATATCTAATATTCTATATCTCCTTATTAAAGCTAGTAGACTATATAATATCTTTATAAAAGACCTTTTAATTTTATATAAAAGAGAAAATAGAATTCGAGGTCGAGAGAATCCTAGAATTCGACTATATAAATTAAAAATACCTTATTAAATAAAAAGGGTATAACGAGGTAGAAAATATATAGGAATCTAATATTAATTTTACGAACTATCGATAACTCTTTATAGAGTTCCGTTAATATTAAAAGGAGAATAAATAATACTTAATTAATTAAAATTAAAGAATAACTCGAAGAGTTTAAACGAGATATTAAATAAAAAATCATTAAAATTAATAATATTAACGATATTAATTACCCGCTTATTTAATTCCAGCTCCTCGATATTTCTCCTCGATATTTTGAAACTCCCGTTTTATTAATTTTTCTTTCTCTACCTCTACTTTATTATAAAAAATTATAAAGGTCTTAATATAGTTTCCTTCTATTATATAAATAACGTATTTTTTAGTAAATAAAAGCGTCGTATTTAACTTCCCTTAAGACTTTTAATTATAAATTCTAAATATAAATATTTATTAAACCTTTAATTAAGTTTATTAAATTTATCTAATTATATCTAATTAGTTATATAAAGCCTACTATTTATTAATCCTTAATACTCCTCTCTAAAAGAACTAACCTAGGTTTTATCGACGTTATATTAAGGTATTAAACGGAGAGCCTTAATAAAGACTAAGAAAACGAGCGAAAATCTTTAAGATTTCGATTTAATCGGATTTCTAGATATAATTAACCGCCGCCGAAGGAGTCTATAAATTTACTCTATATATTAATATCGAATCTTTATACCGAAAAAGATATTAGAGGTATAATTTCTTATTATTAAAATTTAATAAATATTAATTAACGACTTTAGGTCCCTTTAATATAACTTATATTAAAGATAATTATAATTATAAAAATAATAATACTTTTTTATTCCTCGAGGAATTATTATTCGGTATTTAAAAAATCCTAAAGTCGTAACGAGCGGGATCGAGTATTAAATACGGAGTTAGAAAATTTAACGGCGTCTTTAAATATCCTACTTTAAAAGATTATAATAATATTTTTACTTTAGGACCGAGATAAGATAAAGATTAAAATAATAATATTAATAATAATAATAATATTTACCCTAAAAGCGACGACTCGACTTTTAATAAATAAATTAAGAAGTAATACTTCTTTAATACTCTACCGACTTCTTTAATAAATTTAAAAATTAGGTACGATCTTTAAAACCCCGCTCGCTAATTCTTATATTAATAAATAATACTTATTTAGATATTTTATTCTTTATAAGAAAATAAAAGATTTTATTTTTAATCCTCCTTTACTCTTTAATACCCCCCTCTCGTTAATATATAATATATAAACTTATTTTAAAAATACTAAGCCTTATTACTCCGGTAAAGGGAAATAATAAAGAGATAAAAAAGCGAGTTATAATATAAATAATACTATCCTTTATTTTCTCCGATCGTTTATTACGATATAAAGTTTAATATATTTTATAAACGCCGAGCCTAAGATAATTATAAATATTACCGATATTCGAGATTTCTTTAAATATATAATAAATAGTATAAAATTAAACGAGGGCGGGGAAGATATATATAAATTAGAGAAAATTTAATATATAAATTAATATATAGGTCCTAATCGTTATAGGCGGGTCTAATATCTTTAGAAAAATCTAATTATAATCGATAATATAAATATCGACGATAATTTAAGCGACTTTAAATTCGTACGGATCCGATTATAATTTAAACTTATTTTCTAACGATTACCCTCTCCGCGAAACTTCTAATAATACGAGAAAATAATAAATTTAAATCGATTTAATAAAGTTAGTAATAGTTAAAATATATCCCTTAATATATTTTTAATTAATACTCGGGATTTCTTCTAATATATTTTAAATAACCCTCTCGTAATAGAGGATAATAAAGAAAAGAATAACGAAACTAGTAGTTTTATTAAAGTTACGAGTATAAACTCTAAAATTAATATCGTATATCTTTAAAGCTCCTACCCGAAGTAATAATTAAAAATATATAATTATTTAAGTCTTATTACTACCGAATTTATTATCGAATCTTTTACCGAACCTACCCCCTCGTCCCTTAATTACTCTATCTCTCCTAGTATTACTCTATCTTATAATTAAGTTAAGTAATTTATTAATAAAAGTAATAACGGAGTAACGACGACCGTTTATCCCCTTTATATTATTATTATTCTTTAATCTCTTCCCGAGTAGTATTAAAACTAAAGAGGTTTAGTATTAAATAAAGAGGAGTAAGAGATTATGAAAATTATTAATAAAAAACGAAGGGGAAAGGACTATAAATATAAAATATACTAGAAGAAAATATAAGTATTTGAATACGAGTTAAGAAATATACCGGAACTATTATAAGAGTTTAAGGCTAAATACTAGGCGTAGTAAGAAAATAAATAGGGAAGACTAATATATATAAATAAGAGTCGATAATCGTTAGTTATTTTATTTATAGAAGGATTATACGTATTCTTTATTCTATCCGAGAATAGAGAGAGAAAGTACCGGCTATGAGACGAAATATTCTCTAGGCGATAGATCGAAATAATATTTAACTAGTTTTCGTACTACTATTATATAACTACTCTCTTTTCTATTACTCGATTTCTCTCCGGCTATTTTTATTCCGGCTTTAACTATAAGTATTTAAGAAACTCGGCGGTCGTTTTCCTCTTTTTAAATACTTAATTAAATATTAATTTAATAAAGTTTAAAAGAACTTCTATATCTCTTCCCCCTTCTAACTTATTTTCTAGAGGAATAGATTAGATATTTAATCTCTTCTATACACTTATTGAGAGTTATTAAATCTAATTTTCGGTAGTAACTAAAAATTACTTACTATAATCGTCAAAATAGTATCCACGAATTTAACTTCGCTCTAATAGTTCTGACGGTAGTAGGCCGAGATATATAATTATTATTATAAAACTATCTTATTTATTATCGCTACCGAAAATATATTTAGCGAAGAGAAACTCCCACGTCTACGGTAGGTTAGTAAACGATATTATAGAAAGAGAATATCTACTAACTAAAATACCTAGATTCTATATATTTACGTTATAATTCTATTTCGCCCTCAAAATTACCTCCGGTATATAGTAAGGAATTATTTATATAGTTTCTTTATATTCTTTCTAGCCGAATATATATATATCTAAATTACTAAATATTAGGAAAGTTATAATATCTCTATACTCTAATAGTCGAGAAGTATAAATAGTCCGAGCCTCATCGATAAATTTCCGAGGACTCGGCTCTATATATTTATTAATAACGAAGTTTTTAAAGATTATAGTCTCCTTATTTAGAAAAATATTCTAGATATTATTAAATTTAATATTTATAAACGGATCGTTAGTAAAGATTAAGACCTTATAATTTTATAAATATATATTTATATATACCACGCTAGAAGTATAGAGGTAATCGATAGTTTTTAAAAGATATATTATAATTTATTTTATAACCCCGATATTGAGTATATAATTCTATTAACGAGTTATAAAATCTAATAAACTCATTCTTAGAGGCTCGTAGACAATATATTAATAACGGCTACTAAGAGTTTAGATCTCAAATAAATTACAAACTCTTCTTACGTAATATCGATCTTCGTAGGATAACTTAGTTACTTTTAAATAGTTTAGAACCTTAACCTCCTAGCTTTTAAACTTTCGGTAAATATTAATTTTAAGAGCTTTATAAATCTTATCACTATTAATATTCAGGTACCGATCGTTAGAAATTGATTTTAGGGATATACGTCAAGTCTTTATAAAGCCAAATAGTAGAGGATCCTCCGAAGCCAAGTTTTACCGTAATTTAATATCTATTATAGAGGGTCTAGTAATATTTACGCGTCCACTAGTGAATTCTATCGTCGTAGGCCTATCGAGAGACTTTTCTGGTAGGGAGTAGATATTAAGGATATTAATAAAATACCCCTTTTTAAGGATAACCGCGAGTTTTAGAAGGAAGGATTATATCGGATAGCGGCCGAGAGATACCTCTACAGCCGTGTAGGCGAACTCGTATGGCGTAAGGCCCTGATCGGTGAAGCGCCAGGCGCTGGTATTGACACCGGCGAGCTCCATCGCGCCGCTTGTAACGTCCCACGGCACTACCACCGAGTTGATATTTACCAACATTTCATGCTGCTCCAAGAGAAAATGATTGTACAGAAGGGCAATTCCCAGGGTGTCTTCGACGTGGTGCTTCACAAATACCTTCCCAATTTCCATAAAGAGGATCTTAGAGGCTTGGGCAGATTCAAATCGGTCTTTTACCACACGAAGCTCGGGTAGGGAGTTGTAATATTCCACAGCGTAAGGCAGGACCTGACAAGCCATCGCGACTTGCGCACGTATGGGTGATGTAGAGTCGAAGAACAAAAGCGTAGGTCTATCGAGTCAAGCTATCCGGTTATATTTGGCTGGCTCTTACACGATCCGCTAATTTGTAGGCAGCAGCTGAATGATCGTCACTCATGCTCGGAGTTAACTCGTCGCGCTGACCTGCTAGACTTCGCTCGACCTATTAGTCCAATAAGTAAAGGAAAAGTAGCTTTCGTTCAAGCTTTGTTCATACTTGGAGCCTAGATATATGATGACATCAGGGCGCAGATAGATTATGTCCAGTCTTTGTCGTTCACCGCTTCCCAGAAGGTTACCAGCTCTAATAAGCCAATCCTCTCGTTCGGATCAGGATCAAGACAGCGACTCACAATACCCTTCCAACGCTCTGGGATATCCTATGCAGCGTCACTCCAGAAGATAACAACTTCGTTAAGCTCCTCCACCTCGCTCTGTGTCACCTGCTCTAATAGCATCCACATGATTCGACCGAGGCTGAAGACCTCAGCAGCCTCCAAGGCCCGGGGATAAAAATCCTTCCAACTTGGAAAGACATTCCACTTGGGTCGACCCCAGGCAAGGTTTTTCCGGTCTGGACCACCGTATTTTCCGTACAGCAGCTTCGGTTCTGCTGAGTCTACGGCCCCCTGGGGTAATGAATCGGCCGTCGCCTCTTGGACGTCCCAAGACCCGTCGGCTTCGGGCGCGAGGGTATGTAGTGCGGCTCTACTCTGTTCCCAATCGATCAGAATCAAGTCTTCGTGAGCGTCCAGGACGAAATTGGCCGGTTTGATGTCCATGTGAAAGGTGTGAGCCGTGAAATGGGTGTGAGCGATTGCCGAAGTCATTTGAAAACACCAAGCTACCTTGTTGATCAACGGTAGACGGGCTCCGGTGCCATTGGCGTCCTGAATTTAATCGTCTAGTGAACCATACTCCATGAAAGGGTACAGAGCGCCACAGATAAAGGCTTGGTGGTCATCGTCGGTCTTTCTAACCGTGACAAAGGTGTTCGGTGGAGGGACAATGTGAGGGTGCGGTGGTAGCGACCGGATAGTCCGGATCTCATGATAACATACCTCCTTTTGGAGTTCAAAATCAACCCGAGATTCCAGAAACGCTCCAAAATCGACCCCCTTGAAAACGTGAAGAGTCTCGGAGCTTGAGGAGATACGGACCACTACAGTCCTACCCCTCCCCCCTAGATGCCTGATCGGAGCAAGGCTAGAATAATCCACGGTGTCGTGGGCGTAAAGCTCCGCTTTTCCATAGCGGAAAAGGTTACTTACGGGCGACAGTAACTCCACGTATTGGTTGTATAAGCTCTCGTGAGAGATGCGCTACTGACTCTGCCGTTCTCGGTCCTCGTAGATCTCAACAGTGACATCCGGCGCCGAGACCGATGGGTGCCCTATACACTAATCCCATACCCCACGTATCGACGAATATAGCGCTTGACGCATTGAAGCTCGGTTCGGGAACGTTTCGCAGGCGTCCTCTACCGGCAGGTTATGATAGCAAGTGACAATCCGGCTCGGAAGACTCTGTGGGAGCTTCGAGTTCAGAGAATATCTGAAAATGACACACCGCTCGTGGCTTTGAGCTTGTGCGAATACTTCCGATTCACTATCGTCACCCCAAATCAAATCCCCTCCAACGTCCATCTTGGAAGGTGACGGAATTATCCGGAGGTATAAGGACGAGAGGGATACTAGGCATTTGGGATGACTAATAGAGATACCTAAGGGCAACCAAGCTTTCCTGCCGCGCGAGGCGCCCCCGCCGACGAGGATACCATGCGCTACTATTTGAACTACTTTTTTCTTAAATCGGCGCTAGTTAAATTTACCTAAATATATTCTTTAATAATATATTCTAAATATTTATATAGACTATACTTAAAGTAAAAATATTTTTATAAATATAATACTTTATTATTATCGTATATAAATAATTTAATAATAAATCAAATTTAGTTATATTTTAAAACTATATAATAAAGTTATAAATATAGAGGAGAACGTCCGTTATATAAATATTAATATAAAAATAGTAATATTTACTTTTAATATCGGCTCCGTTTACTCCGCTTTATTATTTTATATAATTAGGTAACTTTTTTAACTATATTTATATATTTATATTTATTACCCGCTTATTTAAAAACTTTAGTTAATTTATTAATACTAGTAACCTGTTCGTTTAATAATTATTAATTATATTCTTCGTTTTAATTAATTTATTTAACTTTATATTAAATACTTTCTTTATTTTTAACTTTATTAATTACCTCTTCTACCTCCTATAGTTTATTATTATTAATAAATTCGGGGGCTTATATAAAAGATTCCGCTATATTAACGTAATCGCGAAGATAATATAATTTAAATAACGATATATAAAAGGTATTATAGATTTTATATATAAAAAGTAGTAATAAATAGTAAATTTATACTTTTATTTTATTAATACTCTTAAAGAGCCTTATAAATTTATAGGATAATTTCTTATTTAGGCGCTTTTACTTTAGGTTCTTTATTGTTAATATAATTAAATTACTAATCTTATAACTTTATAGTTTATATATTTTATTATATTATTTAATTTAATATTCGGTAGCGCTTTATAAATACTTTATAATTTTATCTCTTAAAGTTTATAATTATTATATCTTATTATTTATAACTAGTACTCTTTTTTTCCTAAAGTCGTCCTCGACCTTTTAATAGATTTTAGGATAATAATTATATATATAAAAAAACGATATCGTTCCGACGACGGTACTCTAATTATTATTTATTAAAAATTCTATTATAAGTAGTAATCTAGCTTAATTAATTAATTTATTATTAATAAATATACGTAAATAATACTCTAGTATTTAATTTTAGTACTTTATCTACTTATCCGTTTAGGGGTAAAAAATAGTATTTAAATATTATTTAATTTTCGAATAAAAATATATAGTCGACTAGAAAACACTTATAAAAATAAAGCCTCTATCGTTAATAATATTATTAAATATACTATAGCGGTAAATAATTTTAGAATAAAATACTTCCGCTAGTTAAACGGTATCGATTTTAATAATTATAAATATATATTTAATTATTTTAATAAATCGATTTATAACGATAAAGATAATATTATAAATAGTACCTTTATATTTACTAGGCGGTAAATTAATTATAAAATTTATAAAAATCTCCTTTTAAGATTAAATAGTAATAAAAAGCGAATTTAATTCGTTATATAAATAATATTACGGCGCCTTCGTCCGTTAATATATATCGTAAATTTTAATATAATTTATAACTTACTTTAGGCTACCCTCCTAGAAGAATTTTTAAATAAATAATTTATACGATTTTATAATACTAAAATAGCCTTTTAAAGAATTATTATAATATTTCTTTATAAACTCTTCTCTTAGAGCTTTATCTCTTAATATATAAAAATAATTATTATATTTTAATAATCCCTCGGAGTTTATAACCTATACTTTATTCTTTATATAACGGCGGTTTTTTAATATATTCGCTCTAGTTCGAAAAGAGTTTATTTAATTATTATAAATTTATAATTCCCGAATCAACGTTTTAATAGGCTTTTTAGGATTATTATATATAGTTTTAAATATTATTATAATATCTCGTTTTAAAATTACTACTCTTAACTCTATAATTTAAAAAATAAGAGTTATAATTATTTTTACTTCTTTACTTTTTTATAATAATTAATTACTAGTTTAAAGAGTAAGTTTATTCTAAAGTATTAATAATAATTTAATATTTAACGACGATACTCTTTTATAATTAAAATACCGCGATAATATATTAATAAAATTTAATTTTCTAGCCCGATAAAAGATTTTAAAGTTATAAATAATTAATTTAAATATTTAACGGGCCTATTTAAAATTTAACTCTTTCTATTTTATAAAACTTTTTAAATTATTATAATTAATCTAGATTTTAATATAATAGAGGCTATTTTCTAAATAATATTATTATTATTTTATTACTACTACGATAATAAATAATTTTTAATTATAAGTTTTATAATTTTATTTTAAGAGATTTAATTTCCGCGACTAGAATATTATAAAGTATTAATAATTATTTTTATTTTATTATAATAATATTAAATTAAAACTAAAGTTAGAAATATTTATCTTTATATATAATTATTTAATTAAATTATAATAGTGTAGAAAAGACGCGTTTATAAATATATCTCGTAAAATTTAAAATATTTCCGTAGCGCCGTTTATTTATTTAAATAAATTTACTTTTTTATTTATTTTATTACCTTTAAATAAATTAGTAAATAATATAAATAAATTATTTATAGAAGTTAATAAAGCCTAAAAAGACTTATACCTCTCGATATATTTTTAATTAAAATTATTCCTTAATAATTTTAATATATTCCGGGTTTATAATTACTTTATTAATAAATATAATAAAATTTAAAAACTCGATTATTTCGGTATTAAATTAGTACTTCTTAAAGTTAATAAATAACTAGAATTAATATAATTATTTAAATATTTATTTAATATATCGCTAATACTCCGCCGGCCGGTTTAATATTATAAATTAAAATATTATTTAAATATATTATATATATTATATTTACTAAATTTATAAATATATAGTTAATATAAATTTAAAATATCGCCGGTATATTAGCGAGCCTAAAAGGTATAATTAAATATTCGAAATAATTATAATAAATTCGGAAAATAATTTTTTATTTATTATTTTCTTTAATCTAGATTTTATAATAAATATCTTTAAAGTCTAATTTTATAAAGATTTTAAAATTATATAAATAATCTAATATCTCGGTAATTAAAAGTAATAAGTATTAATTTTTAATAATTACCGTGTTTAAATTTTAGTAATTTATATAAAAATATAATTTATTATCTTTTTTAAATATAAAAAGAATAAGTATTTTAATTAAAAAAATTAAATAACGAATCTAATCTTTATAAAATAAAGATTCGAAATAACGTCGTAACTCCGATAATTTAATTTAAAATAAATTATAAAGAGACTTATAAAGCGGTTTTTTATTAATTTTTATTTTAATAATATAATCTCTTTATTTAAAAATAAATAGGGTATTCGCTTTTTTATTAAAAAAAATATTATAAAACTTTATAAATTCCTTAGGAATCTTTAGGTTAGGAAGTTCTTTTTATTTATTTTACGTTATTATAACGTATACGACTACGAATATATTCGGTTTATTTTTAAAATTACTAGTAAATTTAGCCGGTTCTTTAATTTATAAATTATTAATATTAATTTTAAACCGCTATTAGTCCGCCTTAGAATTAATTAATATTTTTAATTAATATAATTTAAATATACCTAGAATAACGTCTAAACTTTCGAGGTTTATATTATAAAATAAAATATTATATTTATACTCTTAACCTTAATTATCGATTATTTAATAATTTAATTAATATATATTATAATAATATATACTTTACCCGCTAATTACTTTAACTAGTAATAAAATAATATTATAAAATTCTAAATTATTCTTAACGACGAATTATTATAAAATTAAATTAATCTACGCTTTAGAGTTAATTAAAATAATAAATTATTTAATTTTACTTTAAAGGATAATTTATTCTTTAGAAAAATAAAAGAGTATACTATTATTAATTATTTATCTTATCTTTTTTTCGAGGCGTAAATTAAATTTAATTATTTTCTATTAATATCGCGCCGACGTATATAACTAGTTTATTTATATCGGGATATTTAGATTTAATATAATTTTCCATTTTATAATACTTATAAATAATTTTATTATACGAAGAATTAATAGTATTAGTTTTATATTTATTACTCTTCTCTTTTAAATACGCCTTTTTAATATTATCGCCGGTATTAAATTTAATAATTCGGTTTATTATAAATTTTCCTTTATTAAGATTTTTAGAATAAAAACCCGAATTAGAATTAAAGCCGCCTATTAATTATATATACTTTAGATTCTTTTCTTATATAATAATCTAGGTAAGAATCTTTTCTCTTTAAATAAATATATTATTAATATTAAGAAATTTATTTTAAACTTCTCCGAAAACGGGGGTAATTAGGTCTTTATCTCTTTAAAGTAGACTTTAAATAACGATATTTTTTAAATAAACTATTATTCAACTTCCTCCTACTTTTTATAAATAAAGAGGCGGTAGTTAATTAAATTCGTTATTAAATTAAAAAAGAACTTCTTAAAGAAACTAAATATAATACTAGTTAAATTATTAAAAAAAAAAATTGGGTCTACGAGATAGGTAAATAGAGTCTAAAGCTGAAGTAGAAAGGAAACGGAGAGAAGGATAAGTAATATTTTAAAATAATTATAACTATCGGCTACTAACTAGTAAAAAGAGGAAATAAATTATTAATAAATTAGAGTTTTTAACCGACGAGGTTTCTTTAATAGTTAGTAGACGCCGCTAGTAACCCTACTAGGAGAGTATTCGCGGAACTCCCTTATTAGTAAAGTAGTTTTACTAGAGTAAATATATAAATTAATTAATTAATTAATCAAATTAATCAAATTATAATATTTATATTATTATATTAAAGGGTTACCTTCTAACGAGTTTATATAATATATAATCTTTAAATAATCGATAGTAAAGTATTTAGAATTAATTAAAAATTTAATATTTACGTCGTGAAACTAGTATAAATATTCACCTTCGCTCGTATCTTTATAAAAATATATTTTATTAAAATATAGTATTTTCGCCTTAATAAGAATATCTCTATTAAGTATAATTAAATTTATTATTATTCTACCGGTAGGTATAATAATTAAAGAATTTTTATAAAAATAATAAATTCTACTAGCGCTTTATTAATATATATAAAAATAGTAGGATTACGTAGCCCTTAATTTTAAACTCGTAATATTTTTAATTTTTATTATTATTTTAAACGACGATTTTCTTCTTTAATAATTTTAAACTATATTTTTAAAATATCTTCGGGGGTAGTAATACCTCCGAATTTATTATTATTTTTACGACGGGGGTCGTTAGAGAGGGTTTAATTAATATTATTATTATTAAATTCTTTAAAACGCCCCGAGGTTAAATTTAATATTATAATAATAATAGGCCTTTTCTTTAAAAAGGTCGAGAAATTAAAATTATAATATTTAAAATCATTAACGTAGAGTTAATAATTTAATAATAATATAAAAGATATAAAATAATTACGGGGTTTATTATTAAATAATTTTTAAATTCTAAATTTAATAATAAAACTAATCTTTAAGAATTCTAATAATATAGAGGAATATTAACTCGATATAAAATTATTAAAAATTAAAACCCCGCGATATTAAAGTTAAAACCTTATATTAATAAATAATAATATTATAAAAATAGCGGAGTATAAATATATATAATATACTAGCGCCTTTAGCGGGATATAGGCGTATATAACGTATTATTATTTTATAATAAATAATAATACTATATAAAGTATATATTAGAGGATAGACTATTATAGAGTATATTATAAAATATATTATAAAGTAGTAATAAAATATACTACGGGGTAATAATAAAATATACTATAAAATAAAAATAAAATATACTATAAAGTAATAATAAAGTATATTATAAAGTAATAACGGGGTATATTATAAATTAATAATAATAAAATATATTATAAAATAATAATAAAATATAGAATAGAATAGTAATAAAATATATTATAGAGTAATAATAAAATAATAATAAAGTATATTATAAAGTAATAATAAAATATATTTTATTATAAAATAATAATAAAGTATATAATAAAATAGTAATAAAATATATTATAAAGTAGTAATATAATATAATATAGAATAATAATAAGGTATATTATAAAGTAGTAATATAATATAATATAGAATAATAATAAGGTATATTATAAAGTATATTATAAAGTATATTATAAAATAATATATACCCTATTATTCCTCTATAATATAGTATTTTTTTATTTTATAATATACTTTATAATATAGCCTATTATTATTCCGTAGTATATTATATTACTACTTTATAATATACTTTATTATTACTTTATAATATACTTTATAATATATTTCATAATTTAATTTATTACTACTTTTATATATAATTTATTATTATTTTTATATATACCCTATTACTAGCCCTATATATAGTTATATATAATATATTATTAACTTTTATATATAATTTATTACTACTCCTATTTATTCCTTATTATTACTCTATAGTATATTATATTACTATTTTATAATATAGTTTATTACTACTCCTATATATACTTTATTATTACTTTATAATATATTATATTATTACTTTATAATATAACTTATTATTACTCTATAATAAATTATATTTCTACTTTATAATATACTCTATTATTACTTTATAGTATATTTTATTTCTATTTTATAATATATTTTATTATTACCTTATAATATACTTTATTATTACTCTATATTATTCTCTATTATTACTCTATAATATACTTTATTATTACTCTATAATATACTTTATTATTACTCTATAATATACTTTATAATATATTTTATTATTACTCTATAATATATTTTATTATTATTTTATAATATACTTTATTATTATTTTATAATATATTTTATTTCTATTTTATAATAAACCCGGTTATTATTTTATAATATATAATATTTCTATTTTATAATATACTCTATTATTTTATAATACGCCCTATTCTAGTTTATTCTATAATATATATTATATATAACCCTATTACCTACCCTACTATAGTTCTATTATATACTAACTATAGCCATACTATAAAGCTAATATATATCGGTCTATTACTCTACTATATACCCGTCTTTGACGCTATTATAGGTCTATAACTCATTCCACTTGACATTGGTGGTTGCGCTACCCAAATTTTGGTACGCGGACCATCCGTTTAGCGTCGGCGTCAATGGTTCCGCAAAATTTTGTAACGGCGATAACGATAGCGTTAAGTATAGGCGAGGACGAGGTGGTTATTATTGATATCTATATAGTCTATGGAATGGGCCTACCGTTAGTAAAGTGGGGTCTTTCCCTATCCGTCCCCATATATAAAGGCAGGAATAGGGTATGTGTAGGGCCATATTTGGCCATATACGGGGGTAGGGACTTAGCAGTTTGGCCAAAATCCTAAAAAGCTTTTTCGAATTTTGATTTTATCCTATCTTCAGCTATCCTCCGCCGTACCGGATCACTTGTGTACTTGAAGTCACAGTTTAGTATTTCATATCCTTGCGGGTTTCTTCGTTTTCCCTCCAGAAGGAGAGAGGTTCTCTTTACTAGTATCTCAACAATCTCCGGGTAAACTCTTACAATAGGAACGTTTGAGGCATGCAACCTATCTGAAACATTTTGCTCTAACTCGGGGTCCGAGGATCAAGTCTGATAGTACCTCAGATTCCCCCAAGAACCAGCTTCTTAGTTCACATCGTGAACAGGTATTTGGTATCCTTGATGTTTCCTTCGATTTTCCACCAAGTCTCTCTTCTTCTCATGGTCCCCGCTTCTTTCATCGAGGGAGACTACTCGAATAAGATATTCGAGGTACCACTCGGGTCTGAGCTATCCATTTCGGCCTTATCATTCTACATCGCATCGTCTCGCAGAATCTTACCCTCTTGTGCTATTCAGGACATTGCTCTCGCAGTCTTATTCATCTCATACAATTTGTATGAAGATGAGTGATCTCATGAGTCGCAGCTTTTTCACATTAATTATAAGCTCAACCCTCTTTGCCTTTGAGACTCACGGCTGGCCATGGATCCTTCAGGAGAGCCCACACATTGTGAACTCAGGGCAGATGTCGTTGAACCTGGGAATAATTCCCTGGTGCACATGAATAGAGAAAGCTCTGCTACATGGACTTGGAGATGCTTCACAAGAGCTTGTGCAGCAGCCTTCCGAGGGTGCTGAATCTGAAGAAAAGCGGTTCTATAGAGCTTTAAGGGATAGCAGAGGATTCAGGAAGATTCTTCGGAATTTTTCTCCGTCGTAAGCTCCCTATGCTTCTTCCGGCCTCTTTGATACTCCGAAGATTGCATTGTCCTTCGTTTGAGAGAGTTTACCGAGTCGCGGAGCAGGAGGACAAAAAGAACCGCTTCTTACGAGAGAAGATGGAGGAGAAGCGACGAGTGGAGAATGAGCGCATTCAATTCTGGCCCAGGAAGGTCTATCGAGTTGAGCCTTGATACCAATAGTGATATGACACCGGCATCGTCACGCCGTGGCTCAATTGATAGTCATGCGAAGACCATATCGGAGGATTCCTCGGGGCCATGCCAAATATCGCTATCGATTTCTTACATCACAGATGCGGCTTATCGGTCTCCCCGCTATGACTTGAGCTTGAATACACCGACAAGCTCGGGCCTGATCATCTACCGCGCAGAATTTTGCAATTCCACTTCGGAGACGTGGAAGGATACGAAGGTCATATTGTCTACATCCCAGACATCTTTCCAAGGTCTAGGGGAGCCAATCCCCTCAATGGTCCCATGGCACATCCGCCTGAACAAAGTTTATGGCAAAAACAATGACGATGGAAGCGGGGCTCTGGTCAGCACTCACGAAATGCAATACAACCACAAAGGTACGATGGCTGCTTCCAACAAGGCCAGCGAGCCTCGCAATGCAATGTTCGGATTAGGTGTGAGCATTAAACCCACATGCTCCGCCTCCGCCTCCACAACCTCAATACTACGCGCAACAGCAGCAACAACAAGCGGCTTAGTATCAAGTCCCAGTCCCGCAGGCACGCCTCTTTGGTGGGTAATCACAGCAAATGGTGGCACGATCAAGAGGCACCGGAGGTCTGTTTGGCAACGTCAGCAACTCTTCTGCCGGTCATAGCCTGTTTGGTACCCAAGCTGCTGCACCTAGGGGCGCAGCTTACGACAGCGAAGAATCACGCCACGACCCAACAATCGAGGATACCATCATCCCCAACTTACCCTCACTCACAGACCAAGAATCCGAATGGTCCGAATCCGGCCTAACAGCAACCTACGACATCCCCAGTCTCCGCACCATCTCTCCGAGCTTCACAACCCGCCGCCACAAAATCGCCTCCGTAACCTTAAAAGACATCCACCTCTCCTACCTCCTCGTCCCCAAACTCCGCGCCGCCGCCTTCCTCAAAGCCCGCCTCCACAATACCTCGTCCATCACCCTCCTCAAAAGGCCCCGTCGGCCAAACCCTCGACGGCTCCTTCCTCGGCAACACCAATCTCCCCCGCTGCAGCGCCGGCGACGCCTTCAGCCTCAGTCTAGGCGTCGATCCGAGCGTCAACGTCACTTACAGCAAACCAGTGGTCAAGCGAAGCCAGACTGGTGTCTTCCAGAAGGAAGGGAGTGGCAACTGCACTCGTACCTGCACCATCACAAAGACCAAGAGCAACGGCAACCGTCGAAGGGCTCGTCCTCCACCAAATCCCCGTCAGCGAAGACGAGCGCCTAACAGTCGAAATCTTGCAACCGGCCGGCTTGCGCAGCGAAGGCGACACAGCGAAAAGCGGCACCGGCGTCGCTACCGCCGGAAAAGCGGTCGAGAAATGGGGACGCGCGACCGCTGTGCTCAAGAAAGGAAGGGAAGTGTGCTGGGATTTGAGACTCGAGCCTAGTGGTGCTGTCAAATTGGTATGGGATTACGAGGCTAGGTTCCCGAGCACGGAAATGGTGGTGGGGATATGACGTGAGGCGGCCTTGCCATCAGGTGGAAAGGGTGGGAATTATACCTTGCAGGACTATCGGATGCAATTGATGCTGTTGGAGCAGCAGAATAAGAAGAGGCTCTTGATGGCGAGGGAGGAGCAGAGGAGACTGGCGGATGAGAGGGGGGATCTGGTTGTTTTGTAGCTGGTGATGGAATGCAGACTGTTGATAGCAATTGTGCCTTAATGAACAATCAAGAACCATTAGATCTTACTAGTTCTCCTTGCTCATCTCTGATATGTTTTGTATTATCGTACTTTGCTTTGAGCGAAGGCCGCGAAGGCCCAAACTGGATTCGGTCTCGAAACAATCATCACGCCCTCGTAGCTGAGGCCTTAAGTAGGGCCAAGATCTCCAAACGCTTTCTTGGCATACGCTCAAATGAATCCTTCGTCTCCTCGTACATCTAATTACCATATCAGCATGTAGTCATGAATATGGCGTTAGCAAATCCGACAGCAAATCCGTAATAAGTTCCCCTAAATCCAGCCAAGCCCAACCCGACCTAACCCAAAACAAAATTACAGCATATATATTCTTCGAATCTCCAAACGGTCTTTATATCGTAACACAATCAATCCAATCCCCCCTTTTGTCCCTCCCAATCACTAATACACAAAGCTCTCAAAACCTCATCCCATTCCTCACAATAGCCACATCCCCATGCTTTGGACAAAAGAAAGTCCCCTGCGCATTCAGCGCCGCCATATGCAGCGTGCCCAAACTCAACCAATCCTTCGGCAAAAAGAAATGGCGTTTCACATCACCCAATCCCGCATCAATCCGCCAGGTACAGAGCCAATAATCGTGATCCAAGAAGACGATGCGATCCTGGTAGGTACCGATTAGGCGCTTGATTTGGGTGGTGAGGGATTCCATGTTGGAGATGGTTAGGGAGTGTGGTTGGACGGTGCTGAGGTCGATTGTGGAGAGGAAAGAGAGGTGGAGGCTTGTGGAGCGGGAGGGCCTGCTGGAGAGGTGGACTATGTATTGTTTGTTGCTTGTTAGGGCTACCCAGTTGACTGTTCGGTCTACAAGCGACTCCTGATTAGCCATGGAAATTTTGGAGGGAAGCGCAGCGGGTTTTGGTGCGGACGAGGATATACGTACCATCTGTGCCCACGGCCGGCGCAATCTCTGCCGTTTTAGAACGCACCGTATGAACCTTCTCCAGCGTTTTCCAATCGAAAGTATGGACTACGAACGGATCCAACCATATAAGTCGCTTCCGCTCCCTCGGGTGCTGGATCCATCTCCTTCCCTGTTTCGAGCCCCATTTTCTGACGCACAACTCCTTCTTTGCCTTCAAGCTCCAAACCGTGTCAGTGGAGGAAGTCGAGATGAGCAGTAATTTTTCCTCCTCGTCCAACAAAAATTGCTGCACTGGTTCCCCAACGCGGACGCCGTCGAAAACCGGAAAGACGCCCCAGGTGTTATTCTCTTTCAGCTCTACCCTTTTTGCCACAATGCGGCCAGAGTCGTCGCCGGAGATGAGATATCTGTTAGAGTATGACCAGGCAAGGTTGATTATCGCGCTGGTAGAGGCGTGGACGGAGACTTTACGGACTTTCTTGCCGTCTCTGGCATCATGAATGAAAACGGTGCCATCTTCTCTTCCTGCACAGAAGTATTTGTCTGCAAATCCATACGCCAGTGCAGTGACCTGAGTTTGACTACTGTCGTCATGGCTGATCACGGGTTCAGTGCCCATAGAGCTTCCCCCAGAGCTGGCGTGGTCTTCGAGATCCTGTTCGTCGGGGCGTACCAGTGCATCAGGCTCCCACACATTGCAGTCCGAGCCGCGCGTGTCATAGAAGCGTTGCCCGTCCGGACTAAAAGCCAAGTTTCTGATATAGTCGCCTTCGTTGATCAGTTGATATATGTTGCTCAGGTTGGGGAAAGTCCAAACTAGAGTATGAGTGCAGTGTTAGCTGAAATTCTCTGCATGTAAAGTAGGAAAATAACTATGAAGCGATTGGGAACTGAGTGGACAGCTGAATCAGTTGATTCTCAATGAAGAGTATTCGGTGAACCGAGTGGCGGCTTTGAAGGGTAAGAAGTCATTAGGTTTGTACATACCATTGATCGTGCCCAAGGTGTTAGTAGTCAGAAGGAGCTTTCCATCCTGACTGAGGACCATCTCATGAGGCTTGACATGGTCAAATTCACGTTGCTCATCCTCGTAGAGGTACCATTCAACAAGTTTGGTGTTGTGGCAACGGATGAGGATTGAGTTACCGTCAGCTTGCCACAACATGGCTTCCGGATAGCATAAGGAGTCGTGGGTACCCCCAATAATGCATCGCAAGGGGCGTTGAGAAGGGGTACCGTGCATATCCCACACTAAAGGAGGTTTACCTCTCCAGGCCAGTGCAAGCTTTCTCAAGTCCGGACTAATTGTCATGATCATAGGGCAACCATGAAACTCCGTTTGATGAGGAGCAATGAACCGCCACTTGGTCTGCGAGCTTGCAAGATCGTAGCATGTCACGGAGCAGTCGTCGAGCCCGACTACCAGCTCAGATCTACTGCTGCCGAAAGCGATTGTCATGGCCAACGCATGGGTTGTTTTCTGGAGACGATATAGTTCGATACCCTTAGCGATATCCCAAATCCGATAGCTAGCGGTCCCGGCGGTTGCCACAAGGGTACGATATCGATTCAATTTCACCAACGAGATGTATTCTCTGTGGTCCAGTCTTCGTGCCTCTACACAGGTGTCGGCAAACCAAACAACGACAGTGCCGCTGCTGTTTACCAGGGTCAAGAAGTATGCGTCTGTCGCAAGAATCCTGTTCGCTCTTTCGTCTTTTCCAACGCTCACACTTGCAAGGCAATCGTCCCAGGTTTCAGAAGGCAATCCAGTCACAGAGATTGAGTTGTCTTGCGAAATATAAGTCTTACCGATCATGGACGCACTTGGACAGAAAGGAGGGACGAGTCGGTAGACTGACGATGGGCTCTGCACCAAGTTGGGCCCGAACTTCCCAACTACACGGATAAAGTCAATCGCCCACAGCTGTATCCTTTCTGCGTCGTAGTCCCGGGGCCGACTGAGACCCAACGGAGGCTCGGGCGTATTGAGATTTGCTTTTCGAAACCTCCTTTTGGTATATGCTTTGAGGTGTAGGGCTGCGTGGATAAGATAGCGGAGATTCCCAAATAAGGCGATAGCTTCTATCCACGAAAGGCAGTATTTATTGAAGAACCTTCTGAGAGCTTTAGGAAGTTGCTCCGAGTCTAGTGATGATTTAGAGATATGAAAAGCCCAATGGCGTGTCGCGTAGCCTAGGAATGGATGACTTTGCTCAGCTATCAAAAGCCGGTTCACCTTCGGAGCTGTCTTATTCGGAGTTGTCATATTCCCCGTTGACGTCGAGTGTTCTATACTTTTGAACACGCCCTTCCAGTGCTCGTTCGAGAGGTGAGCCAAACATCTTACTGCAATGTGCTCATGAGCACGGCCGAAATCGATGAATGCTGGCGCATCATTGCGATAATTGAGTAGATAATGGCGGGCGGTGTCATGTATCAGCGATACTGTTCGGTTCTCAATGGAGATAAAATGGCCACAGATCTGAAGTATCGTATCCTGTAAGCTAAGAAACCCGGTAAAATCTGGTTCCAAAGCTACTTCCATTTCGTCAATGCTTAACGGTCTCCAGCAGCAGGCAGCCCAGGTTAAGATTCTCTCTGCCATTAGTTGTGTTCGAGGAGACTGTATCTTGATTTTCTCTACCATGCGATCATATAAGTGCTCCATACCTTCCGGCACTTCTTCTGTCAAGGCCTCTTCGATGTCATCTTGAGTATGCAAGTTATCATGCAACGTCTCGATAGCTAATCTGACCCAAAGGAAAGAGCCGGCAGCCTTCGCTAAGATTCGATCTATGATATCTTCCCTTATATTTTGTTCGTGGGTCGACAGGACTGGGCGGACTGTGTGCCGTACATAGCTCCGGATGTCTTCAATTGTGTCCGATTCTGAGAGTGAATGGGTCATTATGGGCGAATTCAGGCTCTCAGATGCAAATGCCATGGGTCTACTGGTAAGGAATACACGGATAGGAGTTTGCGAATGTATCTTTGTGAGGCTGCTGATTAACATTGAAGGCGCGTCCGCCTCATCGACTGCGTCCAAAATCCAGAACAGTGGGTCTAGCTTCATCTTGAAGAGGATGCCTTCGAAAATCTTCTCCCAGATGACGGAGAAGTTCTGGTCTCCCGAGCTGAAAGAGATACCAGTCTCTTCGTGCAAGGTGAGCAGCCTCTCTCGAAAATCCTTGTTTGTATAAGCAAGTTGGGATGCAATGGAGCGTAAACAGTATGCTGTTGTTCGTTTGTTTTGGTGACTGGATGAGAAGAAGTGGTATTGGCAGTCCCCTCCAAACCCAAGACTTGTAAGATGATCAATTACGTAGCTCGCGAGCACTGTTTTGCCCCTTGCAGGAAGGCCGCTGAGCCAGAAGATATTGTATTCCTCAGGGCCGGTTCCTTTGATCCACTCGATAAAGGCTTGTCGCTGTGTGATCCATTGACAGGTTCCATTCATTGCCTTGCTTCGCATGGTATTGAAGTCATCTTCCGCTCGCTCTCGCACCCCGCAAATGGCTTGTATTCTAGTCCTCAAGTCGACGCTCTGGTGATCGCTGGTGAGTTCCTGGTGTTTCTGCAGGTTTGGCCGCGAACCACGCATTTTCGATGCCCACAGCTTCAGTACATTTTTCACACTTCTGTAGTTCCCGTCGTCTCGACTTTGATATTTGCAGATGGTATGGTGATCTGCGTGCAGTTGATCGGACATTTCGCGAGGGTACCCAAGAACAGCAGAGTCCTTCTCCACGAGGAGCTTCTCGACAAACAGCCCCTTCCCCATCAAATTCGTCTTCAGTGTTTCGAAAAAAGACATCAAGGATAGATCGCCGCACACGGTACGAAACTGTTCGTTGATGTCTTGCAAGGCCACAGAGTGGTTCTCTAAGTCTGCAAGATAAGCCTTTGAAGGTCCAGCGAATGGCGCTGTGGCGAGGATGCTGGAAAGGATCTTGGCGTATTGCGCGCCTCGATGCGGTGTAGCAAGAAAGACGATGCCATGCGTTTGTGAGACCACTTCTGCATAATCGCCATCGTACTTCCCCAAAACGTAGGCCTTTTTCACAACCAATCCTCCCATAGAATGTGCGACAAAGATGATAGGTTGACGGCCAATTGGCACACGGTTTCCATCTTGCCCATGTCCATCGGAAAAGGTCTTCATTTGAAACAACAGGGCTTTCGCAAAGTCGATGACGTTCAGGTTGGCGGCCGAGCCTTTAACATCGGAATTATAGCCAAATGTGAATATTCTGTGGGACGTGAGCCCATCCTCCTCCGCGAGCCACTCAGGCCAGAAGTAGTCCGTATCCTTGTTCCAACACCAGCTTTTCTTCGATGTGCCTCCCAAGCCGTGTACGAATATGATGTCTCCATTTGGATCGGGGTGATCGCAGACGAGGTGAAGTCCAAAAGGATCGGGTTGATGGTCACTGTTGTGTCGGAAATTAAGGCTGAAACGTCGCCTGCTCGGGATTTGTAAGGATCCTGTGGCTAGTGAACTGCTTGGGGACGTTGTCTGACTTGGCTGTGAGCCATCAGAAGACGTGGGGTAGCTGGGTTGTGATTGTAAAGATGTTGGTGATGAGGAGAGCTCGCAAGCTTGGGAGTGGCTCCCCGGTGACGTGCGACCGGGACTGCTTGCGCCACGGTCATCGCGGTAACCTTTCTCCATCTAAAGACGTTATCAGTTCAATGACAGTCAATCGATGGTATGAGCAGATACTCCTGACCATGTCCTAGGTTATACTAGAGCACGACAGCTTGAGCTATCATTCGACGTGGACCAGACCCAGAGGCGTGTCACCTAGTCCCCCAAGCCCACAAGGCTATCATCCAGGGCTGTGCAAGTGGTGATACCTGGGTATCCATATGTATGGAGTAAGAATGTCTCAATGAACTTATCAGCATACCATCCAAGGATGACCAGCTGGGACTCCAATGCAGAATCCAGCTCTGGTACTCATTGGTGAGGCTGCACCTCAAGCAGTCCATCCCGCCTTTGGTCTGGCCCCACGCAGAGCCTCCTTGCTGACAAGGCGAACTCCGGTAGAACGTCGCATTGAACAGTCGGCAGCTTTCAGTATAACAGGAGGCGTTCTCTTCTCTCGAATCGTCTTTGGTCCTGCCTTTTAGCAGATATGGTCGACACGTTGCCTAGCTATGATAGCAGCATTGTTGAATTCCATCGCGTAGCTGAGCAGACCCCATCGCCATTCAACGCCTCTCTACCGTCCAGTGGGAGCTTACCAATTAATGAGGCTGTCATAAATTGTGCGTTCGTATTGTCGAAAATTTGTTTGGACTGTGACTTATCTCGAAATAGCTTTTCCAACTCCTGGAACGAACATCGTGCATGCACTGGAATATGGCAAGTCGTTGTGGGGAAGGACCGCAAAGATCATGGTCCGACTGCCCAGCGGAGAGGAAAAAGATTATTTTTTGAAAGCCTTCCCACTCGGCGATTTGGGGCGACATATGTGCGAAGGGGAATTCGAATCCCTGAAAGCCATTCACGCCGTTTCTCCCGGCTTCGTGCCGAAGCCATATGCATGGGGCAAATATCTCCAGGACACGCCAGAGACGTATTTTTTATTGGCAGAATTTCGATATATTGGAGAACAGGTTCGTGACAGTCTGAGTTGACATCTGAGGGATATATCAGTCAATTTCTTCCGAACTATGAGCTCGGCTATTGACTGTTGGCATTTGATCTTCGTATGTTGCTGCAGGTTGGGCCAATCAATTTAGTCCTTCTTCCCGGTACTAACGTTGCGTAGCCTGCAGGTCCCAACAGACTGGCCGCTCGGCTTGCAGATTTACATCAGAGATCGATATCGCCCAATGGGAAGTTTGGCTTCCATCTCGCCCCTTGTCATAGCAGAATCGTCCAAGCGGTTGACACTTGGGAAGACTCCTGGTGCGTCCTGTACAGCAAACATCTCGGGCACGTATTCGAAGTGGCAAAGTCCATCCTCAATTGGCCCGAATTGGATGTCGTATGCCACCTAATCCTGGAAAAGATTGTCCCGCGGTTGCTCTTACCATTGCAAGCAGACGGACGAATTCTCAGACCTTGCTTGCTTCATGGCCATTGCTGGGATGGTAAGCATCACTGGTTACCTCAGCCCTGCGGAATTTTCTAATAGATTCAGGTAACACTGCTTCGGACATGAAGACAGGCGAACCCTTTGTATTCGACGCATGCTCGTTCTACGGACACAATGAATACGACACCGGCAACTGGAGGGCGCCCAGGCACAGAATGAGTAACAAGGCATACATGAAAGCCTATAAACGAAAGTTTCCCGTATCAGAGCCTGAAGGGGACTGGGACGCCAGAAATTTGCTCTACTCGCTGACGTTCAATATCGCAAACACACTTTATATTCCCGGCGCTGAGAGACCAAAGGTGGTTTATGACGATATGACCACTCTATGTGAGATGTTTTGCGCAGAAGATCTGAAACGAGCGCTGAAAACTATTGGAAGTGTGGTGTCTGAGGATGATCAAGAAGACCGTGAAGATGCAGATGTGGAGGAGAATGAAGAGGAGGAAGAGGAGGAAGAGGAGGAACAGTAGCGTGACAAGTATTTTTCCGGGCGTATCTTGTAATGTAAGACGATTTAACGTTTCACTAGCTCAAAGTTATATGAGTCGAGTACCTTTATTTCGGGACGGTTTGAGCAAAATCATTGATATATGAGTTCAGGATAGAGCGAGGAGCGCATCGTCGTTAGATATGCATTCTGCTTCATCTGGTTAAGCAAAACCGCAGGCAAAACCGCTACTATCAAGCAACAACGACGTTCATGATTGGTCTCAGTGTATACGGTAAGGTACCTTACCTTACCTATCCTCGACTCGGCCCAAAATCGAAATGCCAAGCTTCTTCTTCGTGCAGAGTAATCGGAAGTATAATTCTCTATTTCCGTTCAAATCATATATCTCATAAACTCCTAACCAGCAATGTTCCGTTCCGAGCCTTCTCTTACCTACCCTTATACTTGCCTATACACTTACCTTCTTCCTCCAAACCTATCGCATTCGCCATCCTTCCTCAAGCGCCACCCAAAGCAGCAGCAAAAGCCAAATACCAAGTTCGACTCGTTCCACCATCTAACCACGTTCCATTGAAGTTCTGCTGGCTGAAGAATTGCCAACTAGTCCTTGGATCTATACATGCGAGATTACCGTACAGGATACCTTTCCAGCCGCCATTAATGTTCGAGGCTGGATAGGGTGATGTCTGGTTAAAGTACGTATTCCATTCTTCGAGGATGAAGTTGTGTGGGCGTGTAAAGGAGGAGGATGGGGAGAGAGGAATCATGTGGACTCTGTGAGAGAGGGTCAGTGGTGTCTGATGGAAAGAGAGAAGCGAAGATACCCTTGAATGTATTCGGGGTTAGGCCCGAAGTATGTCATGTGGTCTATCTTGTTTTCGAAAAGCTGCGATCAAGCATCAGTCATGCGGTCGTCTATTTTAGTGCACTAACAATGATACGTACAATGCCAGTGACCTTGTTACCAATAAAATTTGCGGGCTGGTTGACGTTGTTCCTCTGCATCAGAAAATAATCCGTAAAGACCCTGGCCTGGATCGCCAGCATAAGGTTTCCTCTGGCCTCCATTGACGCATCTCCAATCACGTGTCCCCACATCTTGATCGCGTACGAAAAGAAGGCATCTTCAGAAGATGACTCTTCGTCTTTGCTATCAGCTGATTCGAAGAGACCTTTTGCAAAAGAGTGGCCGTGATACCAATCAAACATGCGGGAGAATGGGAACATGTTGTCTCGTAGGCTTGGATTTGCGGCATCGCGAATCAAGGTGTTGACCCAGGATTTGTTGAAAGCGAGCCAGTTGGGGTCGAGGTAGCCAATTACGGCCGCGGTGTAGATGAAGTAACCTGGCCAATGAGCTGGGCAAATGTGCAGATTGGAGTAGGGGACGTACCATAGTGAAAGTGATGGTCATTGTAGTAGGTATTACCGAAGTCCTGCCCTGAATCGCCTGTCACATAGCTACCTACCGAGACGACGCCATTCCACTTAGTATCATAGACTAATGGATAAATTTGCTGATTGGTTGCAAAGCGGGCAAAGGCACCTTTCAATTCATTTAGTCCCTGTAAGGCAAGCATAGGCTCGTTCAAGAGGTCATGCGTGGTGTATATTATCGTCGCGAATTTGGCCAAGGCTTTGCCGCTGAAGTACATGCTATCAAGATTTGTTTGGGTACTATAGTCTTGATTGATCTCCGAGGCTGCGACCTGTCGGATCAGTGCGTTCGCGCCTGAGGAAATACTTGATCTGCTTCTTGTCGAAGGCGTCCAAGGAGCAAAACCCATGTCTGTTGGTAGGCCCGGCTCTATTAATGTCCAGCTGTCACTAATGACCGCAGTCGCCATTCCCTTAGTAGTCGTTTGCAATCGCATAGATGTTCTACCTTGAGAGCTTTGAAAAGACTGTATGTGATGGGGTAATGCATACATGAGCAAAGAAAGGCTGGTCATGCCTGCCTTCGTCCATGATATCCGATAAATCCCAGTGTTTGCAGACACAGACCCGGTGACAGCAGCAGCGACGGGGTATGCTCCTGCGGAACTATCGTAGTAAGCTTCACCACTAGGTCCAGCTGGGTTCTTCGCTACTTGGATCACGCCCGACCAGCCGCGTACGCCTTGAAGCTGAGTATTCGACACCAGTCGTAGTTGCGGTAACATGCCATCGGACGGGGTAGCATATATCAACCAGCTTTTACCATCCTCGAGGATGGCTCGATACTTGAGGACATTTGCCCTTGGGTTGCTCACTTGTGTCACTGTTCGAAAGAAGACACTGCTCTGTATAATTGGCATGAGGTTCTTATATGTACTTGTGAAGAATCCCATGCCTTGTACGAGCGGGAAGGTTATGCTCGAAGCAGACCCTGCCTGAGGCGATAGGACTGCATTGACCGAGAATGCATTCAAATTGTTGGTAGTCAGGACTGTGGAAGGTCCTAGTTCGATCGCAGATAGGATGATTGATTGAATTCCTACAGGATTGACGAAGTAACGGATGGGAGATCCAGGTAGCGCAGGGTTTGTTGGTCCGTCTACTCGTTGATTTGCGTCAATATGGGAGACTGCCATGCCCCAGCTGCGAGCGTTGCCAGTACCTTTACTCCAAGCCAACGAGTAAGGATGGGTCCACACGCCTTGGCCTTGAGTGCCAAGAAAGAGATTGGCGTAGAATCTATTGGTAGAGACTGGACTGCTCTGAGAGGTCTGAAGAATAGAATCTTTAGTATTCTTGCACTCGAAATAACGCTGCTGTTGTACCTACTATGCCATGTCGGGGTACTGGATGGTCCCCTCGCGATGTGATCTGACTCGGTAACGCTCCAGTAGCCACAGGCTGGAAACAATCTGTGGCTCCTCTCTTGTGTAAGTCGGTAACATTATGGTTGGTAGGTAGTGAGGATGCCATGCTGTCACTCGGTACTTCATTAATTGTTCCCCCAAATGTTTGAGATGTAGTTGCCGTGGAAGACGAGTTGTATGAATATGGAGATGTTATTGTTGTGAGAGAAGGACCATCTGGGTAAGAAGATATTGTTGTACTCTCCGGTAAATTGTACGGGAGTGCTGTTGTCAATATGACTGGCGAAGCTACAAAAGAGGTAGGGAATGGCTGTATTGATGGCCGCCCTCCATTTTCTAAGCTTGTGTAAATGATCTGGGAGACTAGTTAGTGACATCTCTCATAAAGAATCCCAAATTGTATTTATAAGGATAGCGCAGGCTTTCTTACTCCTTTCGTACCTGGTTGCGTGGCCTGCACAATCGATGTCGGAGGAAATTGATTAATGGAAGTGCCATTCGCAGTAGTGTTCAAAAGCGATGGGATCGTGGTCTCGTTTATTGCAGCCGTGAGATGGTTTCGTCTTTTATGATGAGCTGGGTGAGCTGCGATGCCGATGTCCTGTGAGAATGTCAGTACAAAGAATATCAAATACACATGTGACGCCATAGAGGCTGCAGGCGTAGGAGCGATGGGATCTTTAGTCGTGTTCCACCACATGAAGCCGTGGCAAGTATTAGGTCCTGATTTGTTCTTGGGAAAGTACGACTGCTCTCGTCAACTCGCAAGGGCGTGAATTTTGAGATCAGTGGGTACTAAAATTTCTTCAATAGTCATGAAAAGTCGAAAGACTTGCTCTCAATATTGGGTGCTCTCAAGTGATACTAGAGAGCAGTCTTGAACAGAATTTGAGGCCAATTCATAAGCCATGCTACAAATACACGGTGCATTCCTCGTAGAGTGGGCAACGAGCAGCAGGTACCTAGGGACAACCTCACCTAGATCCTATCATCATTATGCATTCCATTACAATCGCTGAGCAACACCTTCGAAAAATTTCAAATGCCTCCGAATCTATTTCTTGTGAAAGCAATTGCGGGTGAGGTCGAAAACACGAGACAAATTTTTATCTCCACGCGCTTTTTCATAAAGAGTGCTAAGCGCACAGCCGTCCGCTAAGCCAGCGGAGGATAGCCTGTGTGGGTATACTATCCATGCTTACCAACCTCTAACGACCGCTCGATTACCTTACTCCAATAACCTGAGAACCTAACACGCGCAATGTCAAAGTGGAAATCTTGGATCGAGAATTGGCAAGCGGGGAAACAATACGATTTTTTTAGATCTTGAAAGAACATAGAAGTCTCAATCCTCTTGCCTCATGCATCCCACAACAACCACAACCAGCAAGGTGATGTTGCAAAATCGAGTAAAGAGAACAAAAGCAGCTCGATATTCAAGTAATCACTGTAAGGGCTGTGAAGCCAGTATAACATACATGAAGTAATTCCACGATAGCCCTGCCGTGTGAAAGCACCGTCAAGTTTCAGATCATCTGAGCAAGGAAAGTGTCAAGACGGAAGTTGAATCTTCGTAGAACATGGAATCACGGAGGATCTGCCAAGTATCACTGATGGTGTGATAAGATCAGGGCAAATGGTATGTCAGAATTGCAAAGACAGAGCGAAGAGTGTCAAAGATGGAAAGTGTATCGCGCGAAAACTGGACTTGGTTCATAAATTAATAAAGTGCTATACGACAATATGCAGGGCGAATACTAATGAACGATTTTGTGCTGATTGGGTCATGTACTCTCATTCGTCATCATTCCTCAATATAATCTGTTACCAAACCCACATCTGTAGGCAGCGTGGTCGAAGTGGTAAGATTCCAAACCTGCATAAACCACGACGTTTTAGTGGTTCCCGACGAAGCTGGGAGGGTCAGGAGGTGTCGGTACGACTCCGACCGTTGTCCTGTTTTGTTTTACCCCTTTCTTTTGGTCTCCTAAAAAGGTATACTGGCCTTTTTGTACATGGCCCTGTCATAACAAACAGGATGGAATTTTCATCTCGGATCATCTGTATTAAGAAGAGTATCACCCAACATCGCAGTACTAGATCCCTCCCAATGAGATTCTGGTATCACGGATTTGCTACACGCGGTCATCATCACAACACAACTAAGCACTATCATTTCCCTGAGGTTGCCTGGCCCGAACTAAGCCAGCAATGAACGTCTGTTCTAATCTCTCTCTTCGTCTCCAACCCCCAAATCTACAAATTCTGCTTCGCTGCTCCCTATCGCGGGTTACTGGGCCTCTTGCCAGCTTTTGCAACCCTCTGACGTCTCTAGTGCATCCCTCGTGTGTTAACACAACAACCCGCTATCATCCCGCCACCGCCGCTCAAAACAGACAGAAGAGTGAAACACCAGCTCCGTCCCATCACATCGACGAGAGGCTGCTATTTTCTTCGCTGCTGGCATTCTGGCCCAGGCGATAAGATGCAACAGACTGCGGTGTAAGAGACATAGTAGCAACTTATATCATTTCTTACAGAAGCAAAACAATTTCAACCCCGTGCCAGATAAGTAGCGTGTGAGGAACATCGCGATGAGACAATGGATTGAGGTGTAAATTGTGTGGGACGAGCATTTTCACTGGCACAGATGTTACAATAAAGGCGGATTATGCAGTGGTACTCATCGTTTTTAATCACGAAAGCCTTACAATTGGGTTTATTACAGCCCAGTACTTGCCGAGCTCCCCAGGTTGTCGTTTGTTCCAGACGAGCTATCGTGAAGATGAAATTCTTGGACGCCAACATCAAGAAGCAGAGAACAATTTCTAATACCCTTCTCGAAGCATTGCATGAAAATATCCTTGATACCGAAGTTCTTGAAAAAGTGTGTGGTTTTCTTGGCTCTCTTACTACAGCTTCGGCATGATTCCAGCATGATTCTAATACAAGTAGCTTACCCCTCGTCCGAGGGGTCCGGAACCAAAGAGACTGGAAGTTGGGTCCATAAGATAGTTGACCTTAAGTAGGAATAGTGGTCCGGTCCGGACCTAATATATATAGTAGGGACCGGACATATCTTAAGGACCGGATATAGACAAATTGCAAGGCTCAATCAAGCCTCATACAAAGTCTACATGTAAGCTTTGTCATCCAATCACTGGAATTTCAATCCCCGCTTAATACCTACTAAGCTGTAGCACGAGCGCAGACGCATCCATTCTAAGCTAACCCTTATAGGGTATACCGAGGCTCGCAAATTATTGCGAGCCTCGGTCGATTTCAATCGTTTGCAGCCATGAGACGCCGAATATAACGTATTCTGCATACTTTACCACATACATAACAAAGTCTGCCTCTCTACACTTCGAAGCATCAGACGCTCGATATACGAGCCATCATGTCCCAAGGTAAGCCTCCGACAACACAGTCTCTTCCGCCGTTCTCCATGCTGACTGCTGACTTCTCGCAGCCCTGCAACGCCTCTCCCAAGTCCAAAACCACCTCTCCTCCTCTGAAACCGACATTCCTCGCGGCCGCGAATCAATCCTCTCCAAAGCCCCCGATGACATAGTTGTGACCTGTGCCCTCCGCACACCCTTCACAAAAGGCGGAAAAGGCGGGCTTAAAGATGTGCCAGCAGCAGACCTTCTTGTACATACACTCAGATCCCTCATTACGCGCTCGAAAATCGATCCGTCGTTGGTAGAAGATATAGCAGTCGGTTCGGTACTGCCACCGGGTGGTGGGGCGACTGAGTTTAGAGCTGCAGCACTCGTTGCTGGATTCCCGGAGAGTGCAGCTGTCAAGTCGCTAAATCGACAGTGTTCGAGCGGTCTGCAAGCATGCGTTGACATTGCCAACGCTATTCGCTCGGGGATGATCGAGGTTGGCGTTGGGTCTGGTGTCGAATCTATGTCCTTACAATACGGACCAGGAGCTGTCACCGAATTCTCCGAATTGCTTGAGTCGCATCCAGAAGCCAAGGACTGCAAGGTCCCAATGGGCGTGTTGAGTGAGAAAATGGCCAAAGATCGCTCGATATCGAGGAAGGACCAAGACGCGTTTGCGGCGTCAAGCTACCAGAAAGCTCTGAAGGCTCAGCAAGCAGGGAAATTCGACGAGGAAATCGAGCCCTTAACGAACGTCAAATTCGTGGACCCCAAGACCGATGAAGAGAAGACTATAACCGTTGCCAAAGACGACGGGATTAGAGATGGCATCACAGCAGAGAGTCTCGGAAAGATCAAGCCCGCATTCGCAAAAGACGGTAGCATCCATGCTGGAAATGCAAGCCAGATTTCAGATGGCGCTGCAGCAGTACTGTTGATGAAGCGAAGTACAGCTGAGAGGCTGGGACAGAAGGTATTAGGAAAGTTCGTGAGCAGCAGCGTGGTGGGTGTGAAGCCGTTATTGATGGGTATTGGGCCATGGAAGGCCATCCCTGTTGCTTTAGAGAAGGCAGGAATTAGCAAGAACGATGTGGATATTTATGAGATCAACGAGGCCTTTGCGAGTCAGTGTGTATGGTGTGTAAGGGAGCTGGGCTTGGATGAAAAGAAGGTACGTTCAACTGTCTGAACAACTGCACCAGCAGTGCTGACCTTTTGTCAAGGTCAATCCAAATGGAGGTGCAATTGCGTTTGGGCACCCACTCGGTTGCACTGGCGCGAGGCAGGTGTCTACGTTGTTCGCTGAGCTTGGGAGGACCGGGAAGAAGGTTGGCGTTACAAGTATGTGCGTTGGTACAGGGATGGGCATGGCTGCTGTGTGGGTCAAAGAATGACTTAGAAGATGACTGTAAGATGCTCAAGACAAAGTTTATAACGCAACAGGAATACTTGACCAGTAGCTCATAGGTCCTCGTTTCCTGACATACTCGCATGGCAGGTCGCCGGCGGGATCTATGGCTGAACGTTTTAGAATAAGATAATTTCGTTGAAATATAGATATGGCTCCTTGACATGACACTCACTAATCACAAGCTATGTTGGACAACAGGCTGTCATGGAAAACCCCAGCCATTGTGCCCAACATCTTATGTACTCATTGGTATCATCCCACATATCCTCGCTCAAACTCCAATTTCCACAACCCAAACCACTTATTTTACCCCAAACATCCAACACCCAACGCCAAACCCCTCGTCCCACTCACAAATCGTCAGTCATCCCCACCCTCATCTCCTCCACCACTTCATCCCATTCTCCCTCTTCCCCTCCCCAGCTCCCACGCCCGCAACCCCCAGCTCCACATCCCTCATAACCCCATCAATACTCCTCTCATCCACATTCCCCAGTACACTCCCCTCCTCACTCCCACCATCCTCCCGACTCCCCAACTTCCTCATCTCCAACGCCTTAACCTCTATAGCCTTCTCCCTCTTCTGTTTTTCCGCCGCTAGGCGTTTTCGAACGAAGAAAACATACACAGCCATACTCGCCACAAGAACCGTCAGAAGTGGGATAACTATCGCGAGAGTAACGACAGTGCAGCGATGATCGCAGTTTTGTGCTCGAGATTGGCGTGAGGGTTCACCGGCTGTGAAGTTGTGGGCGCTGCCGGTGGTGCTGTTGTTGTGGACGGGAGTGGGGATGATGGGGCCGACGTTGGCGACCATGGTTGTGGCGGGGGCGGTTGGGGAGAGGGTGGTGGATGTGATGGGTGGGTCTGGAAGTTGGAGTGCGAAGACCATAGAGAGACTCGAATACTTTGGTGCGTTGAAAAAGACGATCGCAAGATGGTTTGTGGCTGGTTTTGGGGTTTTTTTGTGTCTTCAGAATGATGGGCGGAAGAGTGGGAAAAATTAGGGAAATAATGTAAGAAGGAACCAAAGCGAAAGGAACGATGCATAATATAGATAGATACGTGGCTCGCTTCGATCAACGAGGCTGAGAAATTGTGAAACATAGCACAGCAATGCATGCACAGCGAAGCTCGATGGTATATTCGGGGAGGGTTTGCACGGTTGTGTCCCAAATTCCAAATTCAAACTGTCGCCATTGGCTGCACAAAACAAGCGAAGGAGTTGATGGTGTGCTGGCGCCAGGAGTAGCATCACACTGGGCTGGACGATACACACCCAAATTATTTTTTTCGGGAGATGTGCGCAGGTTTCGTTGGCACAGTGTTTCATATAGGGCTTTGGTTGGCTTAGAAGTATTTGTAGAGTTGAAGGATTTCTCATCGTCACGTTTCGTGGCGAAGCACGGGGTTGCGGCTGAGTTTGTTGAATCCTGCAGGAAGGGTGGTTGCTGCGGTTCAATGGTTGGCTGAGTTTGGAGCATTGCCGCGTCGATGCATTGGAAGGATATTGCTGATGTAGTAAGAATCACAAAATTGCTGGTAGTCATGGTAGATTTTGTTGTTGTCCATTTGATCCATTATCTAGGATTATATCGCGAATACATGGGTAGGGTGGCCTACGAGAATGTGTCTGGCCGCCCGGACGGGTTACCCCTATTCCAACAATGATAGATCGTTTTTAAATTTTTCCCGAGAGCCGATGGCCGCCTCATAGAAAATTGTATACGCGAACCATCTACTCTCTCACCACCCCCATAAACCTCACTGCTACCTTAAATAGCTAAAAATTAAAGCTATATATAACCGTAACCCTCTTAAATCCTTTCTAAACTATAGGGAACTCCCGTAATTATAAGGCTCCTAAAAGAGACTATATAATATTTATTAATAATATCGATTATATTATTAAATAGGCCTACGCGTCTTTAATAAAGAAGAAGAAAATTACTATCTTTGAAAAATTTATTAAACGAGCTTTTATTATTATTATTTTATTAAGAGTTTAGTAAAAAGTTCCCCTAGAAAGTTTATTTATTTTAAATTAATAAAACTCGGTACTAACGTTACTACTAGTATACTTTATAGTTTTATAAAATATTTTATAGAAAAAGAAAAAGATTTAGTTAAGAATATTTATATCGAATAAATTTAACTTCTATAATTTTAATACTATTACTATTAAAAAGGTCGAGGGAAAGATTTAAAAAAAAAGATACTATATTATTCTAATTAATATTATAATAATAATAAGTTTTTTTAACCCGTCCAAAGATATACTATATAAATATAAGAACTTTAATTTATAGGAAAAAGTCTATAGATTAATAATATTCTAGATAAATAAAGAAAAAAAGAAGAGAGTAGTAACTAGAATTAATTATATATATAATAATAAGGTTAAATCTTTTATTAAATTATTAATTAACTTTTCCGAAAACGGTAAAATTAAAAAGAAAGATATATACGGTATAAATAAAAATATATTTAATAGCGACGCCTCTAGCGCCTCCTTATTCTTATTATTTTTTATAAATACCGACTATTAAGCTAGAATAAAGAAGAAGAGGAAAATAATAAAGAAAAAAACCCGTAGAAGTAGAAATAATATTACCGCTAAATAAAAGAAGAAGGCCTTAAAGCGAAAGGCTATAAAGAAATAATATAAATATTATAATTATAAATTACTCGCCCGATAATACTATTATAAACCCGGTTATTAAAATAAGAGTTATTATTACTAGTAGTCTTTCGAACCCGATAATATTACTAGTAAATACTTTAAACTTAGTTTATAAAATATTAATTAATAGAATATCGCCTTGGCTAAACGTAAGTTAGGGGTATTTATAGAGATTCTATTAAATAAATTAATAACTAGTTTTATTAAATACTATAATATAATATATAAAGCGAAGAAGAAGAAGGTAGAGAGTAAAATAAAGAAGAAGAAAGAGCCTAAAATATAAAATATAATTATTTCACCGCCGTTAACTCTAGTTATACCGTAGTTAACTAGGTTTATAATAATAGGAATATATAAAGTTTTATTTTCGTCTTATTAATCTTTCCCCTAGTAATAATACTAGCCGTTTATAAAGTAATAATAATACTCGCCGTATTAATTAATATATTATTTTAATAAATAGATCCTACTTATATATATTCAACTTTAGTCTTAGTTTATTTAATAATATTTTCTTTAACTAGAACTACTATAACCGGTTTAATTTCTTTTTATTAAAATAACTCTAAAAAGCTCTAAAAAGATAATATTATATTTATTAATAATAAATCGACCGATTTTAAATAAGGTTTTTATAAATAGCCCGGTATAGGTCTATAACGATTTAAATAGATTTAGGAAGGTATATTTCGAGTAATAACTTTTAAAAAACCTTAGTAAAAAGGATATTATTAAAGCGGTATTTAAAAAAATAATAAATAAACTTTATTACCTAAAAGATATTTATAACTTTAAGAAACCTAAATAGTTAAAATTAAGAGTATTATTAGGGCTAGGACGAAGATTTAATAAAGAAATCAAAAAATTCTTAATTTAAAAACGCGTCGTAATTATTTAAAGGGGGTAATCTAGGTTAGATAATTTTACTACTATTATTATAAAAATAATTAAATAGTTATAGGGTAATAACTAAAGCGTAGATATATAAATTTATTAGTTTATACTATTAGAATAGAGTTTTACTACTAATTTTAAGGTTCTATAAATATTTTAAATTTAAATTTAAGACTTTACAAGTATACCCGTACTTTATATATTAAATCTATAACTCTCTATTTACCTATTAATAACGTATTAAAAAAAAAAGTACGATTTTTCGGGCTATTTTAGGCCTATTTAATAATATAATAATTATTAAAAAAGATACTATTTTACTATAATTACGTTAATATATATAAATATCGGGATCGATATAGTATATAGAAAATCTAAACCCCGATCCTCTAAATTATATATTTAAAGTATTTAAATTATAGTATTATTTTTATAACTCCTCTTTATACTTTTTTATATATATATTAATATATTTAAAATACTCTTTAGTATACTTCTCGTTATTATAAATAATTACCGCCTTCTTTAAAAATATCTTAAAATCTATATATTTAACTAGCTCGAAGTACCGCTTTAATTAAATCTTTAGTACTAAAAAGAACTTTTTAATTAAATTATAATCTAGCGAATATAGAGGGAGGTATAAAAGTATAATATTATAATTATTATAAAGCTACTTAATACCGGCTAAATAATAAATAGAATAATTATTTATAATAATAATAAACTTAGGACCTAGAAATAGGGTATATTAAAATAAAACCTCGTTTATTAAGAATTATTTAAACCGCGCTCTAGTTATATTTCTTTAATAGATATAATAAATTAGAACCCCCGATAATATATATACTAGGAGTATACTATATCGCTAAAAGCGCTTAAGTAGTCGATATATCGATAATTTAATACCCTAGGCCACCTACCCTCTTTTACGATATATAGTATATTTATTCGTAATACTTTTATTTAGAAAAATAAGTATCTTATATATAAAGTAAGAGACTACTAGTATATAGTCGTTTTTATAAATCTGCGAGCGTTTTATAATTAGGTAGCGGAGGTTTTTCCTATTAATCTTTATAACTTTAAAAGTATTCGATACTATTTATATATAAATATATATATCTAGCTAGTTAAATAAGAAGAATTATATTTTATCTAGATATAATTAAGGCTTAGATTCGACGAAGTTCTTTAGTAGATTCTATACCGTTATAGTTATTTTAAAAGAGGGTCTTTTCTTATTTATCGATTAAAGATTTATATAATAACTAAAAACCGCGATATTCGACCGGATACGGTATATAATATATATACTAGTACTTTTTATATATATAATAATTTAGGGATTTAAACCGTAAATTAAATATTATTAAATATTATCTTTTTGACTCTCGAATAAAGGAGGGTATCGGGCTATTTATAATATATTAATAACTATATAAATAAAAGACGGGAATATATATTTATAATATAATAATTATATAGCTTTAATTTATCCTAATTAGGAAACTTTTAGAGTAGTAGTAAGATTTATAAAAGTAGTAAAAAAGTAGATAATTCGCGTATATAATTTTCTATAGGGCGGTTATCGGCTCTCGGGAAAAATTTAAAAATAATCTATTATTATTAGAATAGGGGTAGAAGGGGTTACCTCTAAATTATTTAAATTACTCGACTATTTATTTATAGGGCTGAGGCCTAGAGTCCCTTGAGAAAATACTCTAGAATAATAACTTTCTAGGTATAGAGCCGGAATTTTCTAAATTTACTCTAATTACCTAAATAACGGGCTCTAGGGGATATTTCGGGGTACTACGGACTTCAACTCTATAAATAGATAGTCGAGTAATTTAAATAGTTTAGAGGTAATTCTTTCTAGTTAGTTACTACCGCTTTATTTATTTACTATATATTTTCGCTTTACCTACTATTTACCTCTACTCACTTTTACGTATTTACTACTCGGGTACTATTTAGGCACTATTTAGGTACTATTTAAATACTACTCGCTCTTACTATTTTACCTTCCTCTTCTAGTAACTCTTAGTATATCTTACCCGCTCGAACTCGTTAACTTTAAATAGTAAACCTCGGTAGGATAGAGGGGTACTAGAGCTAGCTCCCTATATCGATAAGTCCGGAAAAACAGTTCTGCAAAATCGCTACTTAATCGGTGCAAAATGCGCATTTTGCAGCCTTGGCAAATCTTGGTAAATCTTAGCGCCAAGATTTTTAAGTTAGAGTTAAGGTCTGCGCGGGAGCGCTAAACTTAATCCTAAAAGTAGCTTTATAGCCCTATAGGGCAACGCTAGTAAAAATATAATTAAAAATTCGGAATCTAGGCTAAAAATAGATTTAGTAAGATATTTATATTCCTATATAGGGGCCCTAGTCTAGATACTATAAAAAGTCAAAGTTCAAAAAAAAAAAAAAAAAAAGTTGCTAAATCGGTGCAATATCGCTGCTTAATCGGTACATAATATACTTAGAATGCAGGACATGAGTAGATACGCATTTCTAGTATTTTATACAATTTCGGTGTAAAATGCGCAAAAATCGGGGTTTCCGGACTTACCGATATAGAGTATAAAACTAGATATAGAGACTACGCTATACCCTCTCCTACGACTTTTGGGTATAAAGTCTTATCTATTACCCTTATACTCTTTGTTTCTTCCTCCTACCTATTACTTTATCTATATTATTTCATTATTCGTCTCGTAATATACCTTCTTTACTCCTACTAAGATATAGTTCTACGATATTTATATATTCTCTCTTTTTATCTCTTTTTTTTCTATTCACTCTTACTTCTACCTATACTCTCTACTCTATACGTTTTACTCTTCTCGCCGTCTCTAATACCGAAGGAGAAGTCCTCGGAAGATTTCTTCTAACGAGCTCGTAAAAAGGGTTCTAAGATTAATAAGAAATAATACTAAAGTCTAGAAATACCTCGAATTTAAGACTACGAAGAACTACGAGCGTACCTTGGATTTATAGAACGGGTAAGTCTACTACCCTAGGCCTTTGCGTATTTTTAAAGAAATAAAACGAATCGTAGTCTCTACCCACTTTTACTTCTTTATATTCCTACCCTTTAACTTCTCCCCCTCAAAATTCATAACTCGTACCCTAGGACGCCTACGTAGCTCCCGCCCCGGCTCCTAGATATATACTCTATTCTCTCTTTAATTTTTTTTAACTACTCTTATCTCTCCCCTTCGTTATTTAGGATATAATTTAAATACTTTTCCGAACCTATACTATACCCGGGGGTTTAATATACTAGCCTTTCTACGTCCTCTACGAACTTTATCGAGATATAGATTATATATAATATACGAAAATTTAATATAAATAAAATAGATTTACGGTTATATAGAGAGTACTAAATTTTATAGAGATAACGGGGTATATAATATATTTATAAATAATATATTAAATTAGGTTTATAGTAAATATAACGATAATTAGTAAAACGATATTATATAGTAAATATTCTTTATTTCCTCGTTCAAGATCTATATACTATTTGGATTACTAGGTTTATACTAGGAAGAAATTCTACTAAATTAACTTTTATATTATATTTTCTTCTATTTAGAATTTAACGAATTCTACTCCGGCTTTTAATATATCGGCTATAATAATCCTCTCCGCTTAATTATTATATAGATTATATTTAAAGTCCTCCCCTCTACTCTCTTTATTTAATATCTTTTCTTTAAATAATCAAAGTTCTATTAACTACCCCGCGATTTTTATAGTAATCTCTAACTCCTCTTTCCTACCTATTTAATCTACTATTTCGGTACCGAAATCGGTCTCGCTATCGCTAGCGGCGATTCGAGTAGTAAAGCTACTAGAACGGTTACGCCTATAAAGAGGGATTAATATTTTATATATAATCGATTAGAAGAAGGGGGGGGGGGCGTTATTTTAATATTTTGAGAGTTTTTAGAGGATAGGGGATAGTAACTTTTATACTAGGAATATAGTATTAGAGAGGGTAATAGAGGGGAAGAGAGTAGTTTATATTAACCCAAGGGGGGGATATTTATATATATAATATATATACCCTAAACTTCTTTAAGGATTCGAGGTCATTAGTTACTCTTCTTCGTTCGCGGAACGAAAAAACTAAGCCGTTTTAGAGTACTTTCTCCGTACTAGTAAATACTATAGCTCGTGTACGCCCTTGAACGCTATTTGTATACTTATTCTCCCCCCTCTCCGCCCTACCCTCCAGGTCACGCCGTAGGTCGTCCATCTTCTTTTCAACATATCTAAAATCGGTTCTCACTTCACGAAACCCTTATTAACGTAATAGAGAAGGGGATCGAGTAGTAATTAGCACTTAGCATCTATTCCTTACCCTTACTCATTGATAGCTCATCACTTAACCTCCTTAATCAGACCTAGATTCTGAAAAATTACCTCGCTACTCGCGCGGAGTCAAACCCGAACACAGAGTTCAAGCGATAGCTGCTAATTCAGCGAAAGTAAGGGATAGAAGAAATCTTAAGTACATATTATTTGGCCATTTTGGAAATTGTTTTCCTAATATCGATGGAAGGATTATACGGGGGAAAAGGTTTTTGGTGGTAGGGAGAGAGGCGAGAGAGACGAGAGGTTGAATATTAGATTTGCTTTTGCTGATTTTGAGTTTTGTGAAGGAGTATGAGGAGTTTTTGCAGCGAGAATTAAGAGGAATCAGAGGATGCTGTATTTCGTTGCTTTACCTTGGGGTATTTACTATGGAGTCTTTATTTGCCGCCCTCTCTTGCTCCCCCAATGTTCCTTCCTCCCCCGTAGTCCTAGAAATAAAATCACCCCAATCCGATACGCGGCGTGAAATATTTTTCCTTCCAAACGTCTGAGATGTATCTTTAAACGGGTTCCAGGCAATTTGCTAAGTCTAAATAGTAAACATTCACTTAAGGCTCTAGACCTCTTGGTCGGTACTAGACCTGCGTTATCCTCCAATCCGGGCCCAAGGATACACTGAATAAATCAACTTAGTCTAAGGCACCGAACAAATTAAATGAGGGGTAACCTATTGTTCCATCTACAGTGTCAGTCTTAAGTGCGCTTAGACCTCGCAACCATGCAGTTCAGCAGCTTCTAGATAAGAGAAAACATTGTCCGTAGTTTGCCTAAATGGTAATTTCAATCTCTGTCTTCTTGAACTCCTAATTATAATCGTAAGTAGATATTAGGATAGCTATCAATTTGATACAAAGTAATGTTACTTACTGCGTTGCTGATCTAGCTGGAGTGAGCTCTAAAACAGCACTCGCCTCGCCGCTATGATTCCTGAGAGGTCCCATCGCTGTATTGCAGTTCGATCCATCCAACTCTGCCAGTCTTTATCCTGCGAGGGTTTCATGATATTCGCGTACTCCCAGTAGTCTGGATACCACCCTGCCAGCTCCCAGTCAATGATGCCGGTAATATGGCCACTCTCATCCACCATGATATTGCGTGGGGCAATATCCCCGTGGGCAAAGACAGAAACATTGGACCGGGGCAGCATGCTAAGCAGTGTATCCGCGTACCGTTCACCATAGTAACGGAGGTAGCGTTGGTGGATACGAACGCGAACAGCTTCATCGGTATGGAGGAATCTAGGTGGGTCTTCAAGGTCCTGAAGAAGTGGATCTGTTATGGCCGGTGAGCCATCGGCAAGGCACTGGTAGAGGTGGGCCAGGTGGGGGGGACGTAGTATCTGTCGCCACTGGGCAATCATAGTCCAGATCTCACGGCATACTCGCTCTCTATTGCGTTCATCAAGCCCGTCCCATATTGACTTGAGCGTGAAACCAGGTACAAAGCTCATGCCTATGTTGCCCTTGTCGGGCTCATAGTTCGAGAAGATAATTATCGGAACTGGGACGCTGGTGTGCTGCTTTACGAGCCTTATAGCGACTTCTTCGCTATACCGTACGCGGCTACCGGACTTGCAGACCAGATTGTTGTCATGGCATGTCACATGGCCCCCTCCCTGCCGGCTAAGGATGCGAACCTCGCCGTCACTGTCATCACCACCTATTTCACGTCAGTATATATTGACCGATTGCCCCAGCTTCGCACGACAGAGTGCATACTCAAATCCATAATTACGGACAATCCAAACAAGGGTAAGGTAGGCTAGCGAAAGGTATGGTAGGCATGGGAGCTCGGTAGTGAGGGTACATATACAATAATAGTGGAGCAGCTGTGAATGGGCAAAAGTGAATAAGATTGAAGACGGTAGGACTGTTCAAACCCCACTTGGTCTGGCCGATTTACGATAGGGCCTTGATGGAATACAGCGATATCTGACGCCACTGACGTATGCGTTCATGAGTTGAATAGTTCGTTGATTGTTCTATGGAGGTAGGGAGCATGCTACATGATAGGAGTTCATGCCAAGGATTGCTTAGTCACCTAAGGCTGAGGCTGATTTCCAATAGGCCTGTCTTTCGTCTTCAGCTTGTACTTCAATAATTATAACTCGAATTGGAAGTTTTGGCTGCAAATCTTTCAATATAGTTGATTCTCTATAATTTTGCAATACAAAGTTTTCGCTGGAAGGGACTTCTTGAGGGATCGGCAATTTCTCGGCAAAATACTAAAAACGATTGCCTTTTGCAACAGGCTAAACCACCAATAATGAAAGTTGCTCTGAATTGAAAATCTTTGGTATAGAAGTTGGGCAATGCGCGATTCTCTTTCGCTTTTGTGCGATGATATTTGTGATTGGTCAAGGTTCCTTGTTGCGGAAGGGTAAATCCGAAACGCCTAAGTAGGTGTTGTTGGTTCGAAAATCAAATACCAATAAGAGAGCAGGATATTAAAGGATTTGCCAGTGCTAGGCGGTAGGATTGTCGCATCTAGACAGAAACATGTCGAGAGTCGAGACTACCTAGTTGAAGGATCTTCTCCGAATCCAGCTCTCAGGAATTCAACGGATTTGAATTCGTGTGATGCTTCTCTCAGCGACACCAGTAACCAGCCGTTCCAGCTATGCGCGCGCTATGTTTTTGGCTGCATTTATGCCGGGTTAAGGCATAGCAGAGGTCATTCCTACATGTTAAGTTCTGATCCTTCTGGAGCGCGGCGCGCGATAGGATCTTTGAGAGAAGATAGGACCCAATGATTGTTTTGGAACTTGGTCAACCAGAAACCAATTGGTTAGGTTCGGGTCTTCTGAAGAGGAGGACTATACCTTCCCCTGTTATGATGGCTGCCAATATGCCCGGTTAAGGAATAGATATCTTAATACATCCGCGCTTGTCTATCAAGCTATTAACATTGGGATCTGTCAGCATCCAAAGGCCTATAAAATCATATATGGTTCCCACCGACTCCTTTTCCAGAGGCCAACCAGAAGCAAAGCCAAATATACGACATCAACCAGAAGAACCGTCTGATCCACGAAATTGAAAGCAAAACAGTATGAGACTCTACCCCAAACTATAACCCAGATGGCAAAGACTGAACCTATTCAGCAATCTATATGTCTAGCCCCCAAATTCAAACACATGGAAACTGGCAGTACACAACTTTTGGGGGAAAGCAGTGGAAGCGCCGGCTGGGCACGACAGAATGGAAAAAAGCAGACAGCCCTCCTCCTTCCGGACCTCCGCCTATGGAACTCAAACTTGTCCGGTAGGAGCAGGTTGCTGGCGAACCATATCACTGGTCACTTTTTCTTGCCCGTGAGGGTCAGCCAGGCGCCGTCTTTCAGGTGAAAGGGGACGCTCTTACCATGCATTTTGCCCACGCCAACAACGTCAATGTCCTGAGTTCCCAATCCTACAAAGATTCGTATATCATCGCCCGGCCCACCGAGCAGCAGGCTGCAAGGGTGCGCTATTGGGCCACTCATGAGGCCCCGCCGAGAGCGCCAAATCAAGCTGCCGTTAGGGAAAACTGTCAGGGGTGGACAATCCGGGTCATTAGACGCCTGGTGGCGGAAGGGATTGTTCAGCAGAATTGGGTGAATACTGCTGGCAGCCTTCAACAGCACGTCCACTAGGCATTCTCGCGCGTGACAAAAGGAATGGCTCTATCTACTCACCACAAATGGGATGCGATTGTCATCCCTGTTAGGAATCATAGGTGGTGGATGTGTGATTAAATTGCTGTGAGGGAAAATGCAGGTGGATTCTTTTTGTTTCTGTTTCTGTTCCTGGAGGAAATCATGTACACTAAGCCTTTTTGGCGCTCGCGAGTCCGAACCCCTACGCTCATTCAGTATCGGACCTCAGTCAAGTCCATCACGCTTAATGCTGATCCCTACAGCGCTTTAAATTATAGATTGTATCCAACAATATGTCGAACGTTGTTAAGACTTTGACAGCCGAGGGAATGTCTGAACATCTTCAAAGACCACTCTATTCGGTATATCTCATTGCTGACGGACGAGACTTTTGTTGATACTTTTTTGTCATAGAGCGAGCTGAGAACTATCCATGAAGAGGACTCAGCGCCAAGTCTTATTTACTTCTATCCCCGGTTGGGTTGGCGCAAGGGCTTTACCAGACAAAATCCTATACCCTTTCTTTTGCTTCTTCTTTCCTTACACGAGATCTTGTATCTTAGCCACCACTCAAGCTACCTTACCTACACGATGTGCCTCCGTCACATTGGCATTAAATATGATAAAGTGAAAGGCCGGGCTGGCCGGATGGAATGTAAGCGAGGGTGAATTCAAACAGCATTGATTGGGGCCATAGGCAGCAGTATTCAAAGAGGTGGGCAGCAATATACTGCCAGCCAAGGCAATTGAAGCCGGGCTTAAGGGAGCCCATTCAGGCTCCAGCGTGTTACGCCCCTGCCCTGCCCCGCAGGAACTCAGCTCAGGCACGTCTCAGGGCCACTCACCCCGGCTCACCTTGGCTCACCTAAAAGCAGCCGCTGCTCACCTAAGAGGCTAGAAGCGGAAGGGGCAGAAATGTTTCGTGATCAGGCCTAGAGAGGTATGTAGACCTCCAAACAACACATGAACGGTTAGCGGGCTCATTGACCAGCCCTAGCCCAATGGCCGACCGATCAAGCTTCCTCATCATCCCACCCACCCTCCTCCAATAAAAACCCCCTAACCCTCTCCCTAACCTCCATAATCTCACTGCCAAGCGCTTCCTCCCATTGTCCCTCCACAATCCCCACCTTCTCCTTCAGATCCTCTGTCAATCTCCGTTCCTCCCTTCTCTGATGCTCCTCCCCGGAATGCGCGTCAACCCTGCATCTCGCAATAAGCGTATGTGAGCGTATCTCATGAAGCAGGCAAAGCAGGTTGATCTGCGACTCGATGAACTGATACGTGCTCTTTTCTGCATGGCCGAGGAGAGAGTAGAGATATTGTAGGGGGTGATCGTAGTAGCTGGGGTTTTCGGCGTATTCGTCTGCAGGGATTTGGATGTCGAATCCATCTAATTCGCCAGGGACCTTGTGGAGAATCTCGAGCAGTGAAGGCGCGATATCCCAGAAAGCGGACAACTGAACCTCGACGCCGCGACTGACGTTGTTTTCGACAACGGAGAGAAAAGCTTCAGCGCGTGAGCAGACGGCTTGTTCAAAGGCCAGCCGCCGATCTTGGGCATCTTTGGCGAAGAATGTTTCGGCTTCGGCGTATTTGTCCTGGCTTTGAGATTGCTGGTATGGAAGCAGAACGATGGCTTTATATCTATCATTGCGCTCGCTGAGGAGATCGTAGATCTGCCGGTGGAGGGTCTCGCGGGCTTCAAAAAGCCATTTGAGTTGGGTGAGCTTTTCCAGCAGCTCTGGCTGCTCATCGCCTTCTTCTTGAGGTAGATTCGGGCTATGGGACTGCGCATCGGAGAAGAGGCGACTGCTGAGCTTCCCGAGTGACGAGGTTGCTAAGATGATCCGCTCTGAGAAGATGGAGTGCAGAGGTGTGAGCACAAGATTTTGGTAGAGATCAAAGTCATCTTGCGTGACTTCCTTCTCGGACCTCATGATCTTCGCGTCGAGCTCCGTCTCAGCTTCATCGAATTGGTTTTGAGACATCTCGCCATGCTCTATGCGAAACTCAATGTCCTGTCTGTGTAGTGAACGCTGATGCTTACACCAGGAATCAGCTCGTTGCCGCTTCTCAAGTATTTGCGTTTGGTAAGATTCTTTGACCGATTCAACTTCTTCCTTCTGGTTCAAAGATCGCACGACGTCTCTCACATCTGATAGCTCTGGATGATTGTTGTTCACGGCCGGATGATGCCGCGGATAAGGTGGCGGTAGCGTCACAAGTCGCGAGATGTCCAGCCTTTTGGGATCTGGAGTGAAAGGCGCAGAATGAGGTGTTGGTGGGTATTGAGGTACTGTTGGCGCTGAGGGATCTTCTTCATGCCAGCCGACTTTCTCAGGAGGGTACTCGTCCAGCCCATATGAAGGTTGCTGGTTTGAATTCTGTGCCTGCCAGTGCACGTTGTTGGTCGAGCTAGACTGCGCGTTCTCGTACAATGCGGGTGAATTGCGAGCTACACCCATGTACTTCGATTCTCGCTTTGATCTCCCTAGGACATTGAAAGCGTCCGCTTGGCCAGCGTCACCGGATCTGGATTGATCTTCCCACCACCGGCTGGGAGCTCTGCCTCGTGAGTCCATCTCATCTTGCCCGGTGACGATGCTCATGCTTGCTATAGGTGATAAGCATGGCACATAGTCTTTCCACCAGGTGCTCTCTGACCTATGTTGAGTACTGCTGTTTGTTGTGGCGCTACTAGGGGACTCGTGAGTGCGACTGGCAGCGGAGAGGTCCCCCTGAGAGGCTTGCGAGGACGAATCGCCTAATGCACTTGATGCTATACTGGTCCGCTTAGAGGTGACTTCTCTTGATGAAGAGACTCGCTGTTCTTCAGGGGGGTCGGCGTCGGTAGTATGATGGGCAAAAATGTCTTGTACCAAGTCATCGATATCGATGCCTTCTTCTTCGAAGACAGACGCGTATTGCTCTCGCCGTATCCTTGACTCGGCAATTATGTACTGGACGAAAAGGTGAAGCCTATCGGCGTCGTTCGCAGCCGCTGCTTCGCGTTCTGCAAAGATGCGATGACGCTCAATGGCGCGACCAGCAAAAGCTTTCGGGCTTTCTGGACCCAGAAGATCTACTACTGGAGCTTGCCTTGCCTTAGTCGCAGGCCTTAATGGTACCTGCATCGAATCGTCCGAATTTGGCATATGCAACAGATGGGATATGGGTCGCTGCTTTGGTCCAGCCGGAACCATCAAAGACAATTTAGAAGGCCCTAGTGACCGTCGCGTTGTTGGTGAGTGAGGTAACTTTGACGGTAAACGAGGTGAGGCAACCTCCTCAGGAGAGGAGCTGAGAGCGGCTTCTCTGCCAGGCGAGAGTGGAGGTGTGTATGAGGACTCTTGCCGCCGGCTAGACTCTGCCTGAGGCGTGGTATGCGAAGAAGAAAAAGATATAGCTTTTCCAGACGCAATTTTGGGCTCAGCGCTATGCAATGCACCATCTAGACTTTGCATGCTCTTGCCACTCTTGGGGGTTGATTTCGAATGCATCCTCTCCTTTGCTGATCGCGGCGCTGGTAGAATCAAATCTGTAGGCTTCACGACCCGGAAGTCCTCTGACCATGGAGCCACTGCGCTTTGCGGCTCCATTACAGGGTCCTCAACGGCTCTGCCCTTGCCGTTCCTGCTTTCACTACGCCGCTCACGAATACCCTTTGAGGTACTCCGGTTTCTGACTGCGGGGCTACGGAACAAGCCCCCAGCTGAGGAGTCTCTGCGCGAATGTCCTGGCGTTGTAGTCGTAGATGTATGTGGGTAGTCCACACCCGATCGTCTCTTGTACAATATACTACCTGTATCGATATGTAATGGTGAAGGTCCTTTCGAATTGGTGCGAGGGCTCAAATGGTCTTGAAGATGTATGTCATCGCCTTCCCTCCAGTCTCCTGGAGTTGGCGGTATAGCATCCAGGGCCGTACCAGTGCCTGGTGGACGCTTCTGACGGAAAGGCAGTGTGGGTGCCAATTCTGCTGATGGGCTTTCGGTATGCCGGTTTAAGCTTTGCGACCGAGCAGATGCCGGTGGAGGACCCGGTGGTGGTGGAGGCAGTGGCATACCTTGTTCCCAAGTCACTGGGCTGGGTGAGTGGCTGGCCGACCGAGAAGCTCCGCCCATTATACCTATTGCTCCTGTTGAAGCCGCCCTGCGAGCTGCAGGTGCGCGTACCGTATGATCGCTAGAAGTAGCCTCCGGTGCTTGCGGGAGCACCTGAGCTGTATGTTGCTGCAAAGTATCAGTTGCAGTGATTGGCGATGCGGCGCTCGCACGTTTACCCCTTGAGGTTAACGAGGACAGTATTCGATCTGCGTGGTTCTTAGACCCCGCGCGGAGTCGTTGACCTGAGGTAGGAGGCGGTGGAGGAAATGATTGCGTTACAGCAGCATTTGGAGAGCCATGCGGGCTCTCTTGTTCGCGAAGCACAGGCGATGGTCCTTGTGTATACCGCGCATGGAAGTCAGGCGACAACGTTGTGGCAGCGCTGACTGGTGTGCCGTATTGGGAGGGTTCTGTCCCAGGGGTTGTAATATCAGATGGAGAAACGAGGTTCGCAGAACGGCGCGGCGAGTCTTGTGCGTCAGGGTCCCGACGAGGGGAGTAGGGTGGTGGTGGAGAGGCAACTGGCTCTGTGATCATTTCAGTCAGTCAAAGCTCCGTATGTTGTACAGTCATCCCTACCGTCTGGTCCAACGGGACGCGGCGCCAGTGCCACTACCCTGGACGATCGACCATCGTGTCCGTGTTCTCCTCCGGAAGCGGGAGAGGTATGGCTCACTGGTCCCCATTGCTGAGGATTGTAGGCCGCACTGAAGCCTGATTGTGACCGAAAAGCCATGGGCGAGGTCCCTCTCATTGCACCGCCAGGGGACGGAGGCACGGCCGAGTATGCTGACTGTGGGTATGTCGAGAAGGGAGTACTCAGAGTCGTAGACGAGATGGGAGTCTGGGATAGTCCCCCAATTCCAAGACCATTGTTGCGAGCTTGGCCTAGACTTGTAGTGAGGAGGTTTGGGGGTTGGACAGCGTGCTGACGGCGGCGCGGAGGTATTATCGCTATTTCTGCCTGTGCTGGTGAGAGAGCATATGTATTTGGGAGAGACATTCTCGGGTAGGTACAGCAGAGGCCTGCTTCGAGGCCTCTGGCTCTGTTGGCTATCGCATCTTCACTGTGACAAGGCGACGAAACAAGATACTGATCTTCATGAAGAACAGGAGATCAACCAGTGTCAATGTTAATGCAGTGGTGCAGAATGTTCCTCTGGTGAAGCGCGAGCATTCTCCGAGTGCAATTGGTGGACGGAGTTCTGGATCACATCTTGCTACAAGAGGTAGATGCTAGCCGAATCTATTCTTTGCATCAAGGAGGGTATACTAGAGCCAATTGGTGATGGTCATGAGACGGAAGGAGGTTAGGGCTCAAGATGGTCGTATCAAGGCTGGCGAATGAGAATAAAGATCATAAGCCGGGCGCTTACAGGCCCTCTTCACGACCACTCCTTTATGCATGCTGCCATGTCTACGGAGTACAGAACGACGGATCATCAAAGCAAGGTGCTACACGCTCGACCTAGCTTTCATTTATCTCTTCAAGCAGATGCGACGTCTTCTAAGTCTTAGCACAGCGGTTTGACTACGGAGTACATACCTTACTTTACATAGATAATTTAACCGTACAAAGCTGGCGGGAAAATACTCTAGATTCCAACTGAATAAATGAACAGCCACAAATCGAAATGTTGATGCACTTTGAATATTTCTATCATTGGCAGCTACCTGGCATGTCTATCATACAGAGCTAGCAAATAGGGTATTGTTCTTTCCATCACCACATGAATTGGCTTTAGCTCGCGCCAAGCTGGAAGAGATGCCGTTTATATGATGCATGACCCTATGCGCGAAACCGAAAGAAGTATTAGAACCTGCCATGATAATGACGAAAGGCCGTCCAAGTAACATGTCAGCTCAGCTGCCAGTGGTGTTCTTAGAGATGTAGAAAGTGTTAAGGTTGCTGAGGGTACATTGTGTTGGTGTGGGGAGAAACTGCAGGCATAGACTTATCGAGAGAGTAGTGTTAGTTGGGACGTTGGCGATTGGCGTATAACAGTGAAAGGTCGCACATGCTCCAAGGAGTTGGATGGTGTCCCAGCCAAAGAGATCTATGCCTTCACCTCCTCGCTATCAGCTCCGTTTGGCTGCTGCTCCGAGGATGGACCCTCTTGCGATGCACTGCCATCAGCACCTTGATTCTTAACGTAGTCATTGAACACGGCGAGTGCTTCGTCAACCTTTTCGCGCAATTTCTCGTTGTTGTCAATCCTGTTTCTGTAAGCTTAAATCAGCATCTAACAGGGGGAAGAGGGCTTACAAAGATAGTAGCTCTTCGTTGTCCATCTCCAAGAGCATACCAGTGATCTTGCCGGCTAGCTCGGGCTGCAAGACCTGAATCTTGGGGTAGATTGCTTCGCCTAGGAGTTGCTTCTGTTGGTTAGATGGCGCATTGGAGAGGTTCTGGAGCTCTTGCGAAGGTCCGCCAGCTGCTGAAGGCACGCCTTGTTGGCCTGCGCCGAAGCCAACAGGACCGCGGGCTTGTGGAGGAAAGCCTCCCATCTGGCCAGGCTGCATACCCATGTTCATTCCCATACCACCACGGCCAGGCTGAGACGGGAATTGCTGAGGACGCCCATCTCTACCACGCATACCCTGAAGACCCGTCATCTGCTGTGGCATACCCTGCATGCCTTGCATACCCTGCATCTGGCCTCGACCACCTTGCCCACCGCGGCCCAATTGTGCTGCTTGAGCCAGGGTTTGCGGGAAACCGGCCATGCCAGCTGGGAAACCACCAGGACCAACCTGAGGCATTGCACCAAGAGGCATCTGGCCAGGCATTCCAAAAGCGTTGGGAGGCATTTGCTGACCGCCTCGACCACCTTGCTGGGCTTGCATACCGGGGAACTGACCACCTCGTCCGGCTTGCATACCAGGCAGCATCATACCTTGCTGAGGTGCGAATGGCATACCACCACGTCCGGTTGCGTTAGGTGCAACCATACCAGGCTGCTGACCAGGGCCGTAGAACATCGCCGGCTGCATGAAGGGCTGTTGAGGCATTCCTGCGGCGGCGGCGGCTTGCTGCATACGGAGAGCGTTGCGTGCTTGAATACTCTGTTCCAGCTGTGTCTTACGAACATCCTTGCGCATCGCAACGGCAACGTACAACGGCTTTCCATTGACCATCTTCTGATGGAAGTCGCTGACAGCCTTGGTAGCTTCATCAGCATTGCTGAAGCAGACGAAACCAAAACCCTTGCTCTTTCCAAGTGGTCGCTTAACTTTGGTATCCTTCTTGGAATCGTCGTCCTTGGCGTCGTCTTTCTCGTTTTTGTTCTCGTCGTCTTCCACGCTTCCCTCTTTCTCGGGCTCCTTCTTGTTCTCTTTGTCCTTTTCACTGTCGGCTGACTCGCTCCCCTCGGGCCCAGCATCACGCATAACCTTCGCTGAGGTGACGTTGCCCGCACCAGCAAAGATCTCCCGAAGCTTCTCATCATCGATTTCATCATCCAAGTTTTTGACGTACAGATTCACACCTTGATACTTGGATGCCTTCTCCTGACGAGCTGCTTCATGCTGCTTCCGGAGCTCCTCTTCGCGCTCGGACTTCTTCTGGGCACGACCAACGTAAAGAACTTGGCCCTTGAAGTCTTTGTTGTGGAGTTCATCCACGGCAGTAGCTGCATTCTCGTGCTTGACATAGTTCACAAAGCCAAAGCCACGACTCTTGCCGCTATCCGCATCCCTTGCGATCGAGGCTGATGTAACATCGCCGTATTTCTCGAATAATGCTCGGAAATCCTCGTCTGTCGCCTCGGGCTCAACGTTCTTGACGTAGATATTCGTAAAGTTTGCCTTCATCTCATCGAATTTGCTGTCGCGATCCTTTCTTGGGATATGATGGCCCACGAACACCTTCTTCTCGTTCAGCAACATGCCATTCACAGACTTGATGGCATTGTTGGCGCCCTCCGCAGTCTCGTAGTGGACGAAGCCATAGCCTTTGGAGGCTCCAAATTCATCCTGAGCAACCTTACAACTCAGGATGTTCCCAAAGGAAGCGAAGGTGTCGTGCAACGCTTTGTTGTCGATAGCGGTATCCAAGTTCTTAATGAAGACATTGCCTTGGCCAGTCTTGCGGAGAGCAGGGTCACGCTGGGACCACATGATACGGCAGGGACGGCCTTTTATGACAGTGTAATTTAGCTCTTCCATAGCACGCTCGCCATCAGCGGTATTGTTGTAGTTAACATAGGCATAGCCAAGGGAGCGACGAGTAACAGCGTCACGGCAGACACGAATCGAGGCTACCTGGCCGATGGAAGAGAAAAGCTCGAACAGCATAGCTTCAGTCACAGCCGGGTCCAGCTCACCGACATACAGCGAGGCGGAGTGAGGCTGGTTGGAACCGCCTGGAGCTGCGGAGCTTGGGGTTTGGAGAGCCTCTTGGTCATTTGGGGACGGAGCTCCACCGACACTTGTATCGATACCGTTGGGTACACCACCATTTGTAGGAGCATTTAATTTGTCATCGATGGAGAGCTTTTCAAGCGAAGGGGGCGAACCCGATGCAGCTTCGGCGGACATGGTGATAGAGCTGTTTCGTTGGAAGAGAGGTTAGCCGTATCTTCGCAAAGTATTTGAGTCTCTAGACTCGTAATGGCGGTACATTAGGAAAGGATGGGAACAAAGAACGTCTTTTGTGAGCTCACAAAGGTTTTGGTGGGAAATGACTGGACGGCTTGGAGGTATAGAGATGTTAAAGACACTGTAGTAGGTCTCGAGATCAGCAATGTTCTGTACAGCTTGTTATTAAGACCGTATCCAGCTTTGAAACGGTGTAACGCTACCTCTCAGAGACAGGTCAAGCCCAAGTCAGGTTTTTGTCAGATCAGAGTGACGACCTACACAGCTTTGCCCAGTATGGGTTTTCAGTGATTTTCAAGTTTTTTTCTGTTGTCACGAGGGTTTTCTAAAGGGGAGTGTGCAGGCGTTCAAAACAATCGTGGTGCGTCTTGTTCTGGATGGCTGAAATTTTATGTTTGTGAGATGGGCGAGCTTGGAAAAAAGAGAGATTATCGGAAAGTCTATAGCGTGTTGCGGCTAGCGTGGCAGGAACGCAGCCGAGCCGAAGTTTATCCATCAGGAAAGCCCAGAAAACGGAACGATTGAATACAGATGGTTCCGACTTTCTCAAGTACTATGTTTGAATAGTATCTAACAAGACTACTTCCAAAGGGATGGCAAAATGCCAAACTAGACGTATTCCTACTACCAGCACCGCGGCTGCGATCCGTTTTAACATCTTATCGATTTTCATGTCGCTCTTTCTTTTCTTCCGTACCTTCCACTTTGGCTGTTGGTTCTCAATTGTAGTACGCTTACTTTTTTTCACGACAACATTTAGACATCTTTATCGCAGGGTCGACTTTGCCATTTTGCCCTTGATACCCTGGACTTCTAGAACCGTATCCTACTTGTCGCTTACACTTTCGGGACGCGTTCAGACCGGACCTTCTTCCCATATGTTGGGAAACACCTCATTAAAATACCTACCTTCCAGTCTTCAAACTCGTGAGCACTGATCGAGTCTGGAATGTTAAGCAACTCGTTAGCTGGTAGTGGAGATTGCAGCAGCTGGGACTGAAAGCTACCCTTGGCCTCGTAATTCGGTCCTAGGACATTCTGATCACTCTAATTCGCAGTGGAAGCTAGTTTTACATTTAGACTGTCTACAATTTCGAAACACGCTATCTTCATGCTATCATGGTCTACGACAAGGCTACATAGTTCCTACTCAGATGATAGCCGCACTAGCTTGCGTGAAGGTTTGTATCGAATTATGCTAGGGTGAGAATTGTTTGGCTCTCTGGATGATGATATCGAAGCTCCATATGAATGGGCTCTGATGGACACGCTGTATGTAACTCTGATAGCACTATCTATAAAACACATTGTAAAGGTCTTGCTTTCTCCTTTGAAAGATCCATCGGCCCCATCTATAATCTCTCAGCCTTGGTGGCGGATATAAGCTTCGGTGTTTAGCCCGTCAGAGCCAATTCATTGCAATCCGTATCATCTCTAGGACATGCCTTCAGTGGCCACTCCTAGCGCGACTCGAGCCAGGAACATCCCTTTGGACCATTGTACGTCTCACAGTACTGCTGACATAGCCATGGACACGTAGATAGCCACCTACGTTCTTAATATTATAGCAGAAGGACATGTTCCCATCCTTTACTGGCAGCGCGCGTTCCAAGCGACAAGTCAATCTCTCAGGTCGCAACAGTAACCCGTTTGCTGCTCTACCCGGTTCTCGAACTACCTCGTCGCCACAGTCAGCTCAGAACGCCGTAGCTCAGGCCCAGCAAGAACGAATACTGAGGCAGCAAGAGAGGGAACGCCCACCTGCAGCGACTAGAATCCAAAAGACCTGGCGAGGCCACAAAAGCCGTAAGGAAGCGAGGAAAGGCTGGAGGCAGGAGTGGGATGATACGGAAAGATGGGACACAGAGAATGCCTCGAGGGAATTTTTGCTGCAGGCAACATCAGCGTCAGAAGCATATGCTTCAGAAAAAGCGTGCTTGAATTCGCTCAGATTGCTAGTACAGTTCGCCTCACCACGGAATGACCACGATATAAAGCGGATGTACTACTTTGCGTCAAGATACTTTCGATCCACGCCGACACAGTCATCGAGTCTACCACCGGATTTATGGACACATCCTCTACTCCGACTAGCGAAGCTCATCCTTGCCACGCTAAATACGAAACGACATGATCCGTTACCATACTACATTGTCGATGGACTTTTGGCACTCCTTAACAGCCTCGCTGTCGCGGTTCCCAATCAATTGGCACCTTACTCTCATGAGTACTTTAGGACACTGGCTGGAGTGGCTGTTAGTCAACAGAGTGAAGACTTCAATTTGATTAAGACAGCCGCTATTGGGCTATTGCGAGCAACTACCATAAGCACTGACATAGGATACGAAGGCTTTGTAAGCGAGTGGCTCACGGCACCTGAACTACCAACAATGTTCGGAAGCTTAGAAGGATTCGCTCGTGGAATCGATTACAGGCTTCTAGCAAATGCGTCGATCAAAGTTTTGTCACCATCATCACGGGAGAATATTGTACAGCTAAAAAGCCGAGAAAGTCTTCTGTGGTTCTTGGCTTACTTTGTCTACTTTCGCCGTTGGACATACTCCGAGAAGCCTGCAACCGCAGACTCGCCAGATGCGCAGTATGTCAAGATTGTCTCACGGCTCATCTCTTTTCTTGCAGATGATATTGGGACGCGAGTAGATGCATCAGACCATATCTCTCTAAGAGTCACAGAGCGTCCTGTTAAACCGCTTCCTCCATTCGTGCGCTTCGAAATTCTGACTCTGATCAACCAAAGAAATGTTAGCAGTCTACTTGCTAACATCGATGTGATGCCTGGCTTGGGGAATAGTATCTCAGGAACGCCAGATGAGGCTTCTGCGCTCGCGAGCTATGCTTTAACTCTTCTTAGAGCTTTCCCTCGTCGTGGCGACGAGATACGTATGTGGCTATATCGGGGATCAACGTCAAGACAGTCCCAAGCAATTGGAAGGAATCTTCCGGCTATCAAATATCTCTACCATGCTGCAAGCAGTACAAACATTTACAAGCGTATCAGCAAAGATCCGCATGAAACAGTGGCCATGCTCAGACCTGACAAAGCGGAAGGCCATCCGCAAGGGTCCTCACTGTCGATGAACGCACAATCACGAAATCAGCAGTGGCGAATAATCCTTCTGTTTTTAGAACTTTACACATTCGTAGTGAAAGTCATGGACGATGAAGATTTCCTTTCTGGTACCTCAGAATTCGATGCTAGCTGGTCGTGGACGAGGCAGAGCGCTTTACCACTAGACCAAGTCAAGTCTCTGACGATCTTCCTCAAATGCCTTGCGTTTTCAATGTATTACCATTGGTCAGAAATAGCCGGGATTGAGGCGACAGATACCAAGACTAGTCTCGCTGAATACTTCGGCAGCCCCAAGGCACCTCAAAGCGAGAAGCGTCAAGAAGAGCAGCCTGTAAAGTTTACAGAAATGTCGGTGGCCGGCGTAAGCGGCATGACTCTGGCTTACATGAAAGGCATGGCGACAGGGGTGCTTCGCATGATCTATGAGCGAGAGTAAGTCGTGCGAAACGTGCTATGCTTTGCTCGGTTGCTAATCTCTGGTCAGCTCGCGCCGAAAATTCATGCCCAGGGAGCATTGGCTGATGACAAAGTACTTCGAAATGGATAAGTTTATAGCTGCCGTGGTAGCTGAAGAAGAACACAAGCACCAAATCGAAGAGTCCTATGGAGCTGATGGCGAAGCGAAGGACGCTGAGAGAGGCGATATGGATGATGATGATGATGATGACTACAATGACCAGAATCTTATCGGTACTCAGCATACGCAGCGACTCCGAAACGCAGAACGTCTACAAAAGCAACAGCGAAAGGCTTCAAGGAGGAAGTACTTGGAGTCTGTGACGCCACGCCTAGAGATCCTGCAAAATATGCCGTTCTTCATTCCTTTCGCCACCCGCGTACAAATCTTCCGACGGTTCGTTACTTTAGACCAAACTAGGAGAAGGGGAACTTCAGACCCTGATGAGTGGAGATTTGCAATGATGAACAACCCTCAGATGGGCAACATAAGTCGGCACCGCGCCAAAGTTCGACGAGAAAACATCTTTGACGATGCGTTTGCTCAATTCTATGACTTAGGCGAAGGCCTCAAAGAACCAATCCAGATCCGATTTGTGGATAGGTTCGACACCATCGAGGAGGGGATTGATGGTGGCGGTGTCACAAAAGAGTTCCTCACTAGCATTACCAATGAAGCCTTTAGCGCCAGCAACGGTCTGGAGGCCCTCTTCGTCGAAAACGACCAGCACCTGCTCTATCCAAACCCCGCTGCTCTCGAAGAGCGGAAAGCTACCCTCCAACAAGCTCTCATCGAAGAGAAATCCCCAACCTGGAACGAGAGCACCAGAGATCTGCTACGAAGATATGAATTCCTGGGACGTATAATAGGTAAATGCCTCTACGAAGGCATCCTCGTCGACATCCATTTCGCCCCCTTTTTCCTGCTCAAATGGGCTCTGACTGGCGGCTCCGCCTCTGCAACCAAAGAATCAGGCTACCGCGCTAACCTCAACGACCTGCGAGACCTCGACGAAGGCCTCTACCAAGGTCTTTTGCAACTGAAGAACTACTCTGGAAATGTCGAAGACTTCTCGCTCAACTTCGCCGTCACCGACACCATCAGAACCTCTCCTACCACTACAAAAAGCATCACACGCGAACTTCGCCCAGGGGGCGCGGACATGCCTGTCACAAATGAAAACCGTCTAGTCTACATTTCCTTCATGGCGCGCTACCGGTTGCAAGCCCAGCCTCAGCACCAAACACACGCTTTCCTGAAAGGTTTGGGGATGATTATTTCTCCAAACTGGCTGAGCATGTTCAATCAATCTGAACTTCAAACACTGGTTGGCGGCGCTAGCACCGAAATCTCGGTCGAGGATCTGAGATCGAACACGCAATACGGTGGCATCTACAGTATTGGCGACGATAGGGTTGAACATCCATCTGTGCAAATGTTTTGGAAGGTGATGCAATCACTCAACGACACGGACAGGAAGAAAGTGCTCAAATTCGTGACGAGCACGCCACGGGCGCCGTTGCTGGGATTCGGAAATTTGAATCCGAGGTTCAGCATCAGAGACAGTGGCAGCGATCAGACACGACTACCTAGCACGAGCACGTGTGTAAATCTGCTGAAGCTACCTGTCTATAGGGATGAAAAGGTGCTCAGGGAGAGGTTGTTGTACAGTGTCAATGCTGGGGCTGGGTTCAATTTGAGCTAGGTGGAAAAGCTGCGGTACTAGTACGTCGTTGATGCTGGGGCGGATTTCAATACCAGTCAGGTGGGGGTGAGAGAGGAAGAGGGGAGTGATGGCGGATACGCTTGGTATTGTTGTTTTGCTGTGACTTTAGCGGCATGGCCTGGGTCTGGGCTATTACGAATTACGAGCCGACGATGGAAGTAGCATACTTCACGTAGCGTAGAGCAATGAACATTCAAATCTTTGTTCATTCCGCCATTTGGCGACTGAGAGAGGGCTTTTACCAATCAAACTGCCAAATTTACCGGACCTCCAGCAGAATCTGTGTCAACCTTGCAATATTCGGAGTCGAAAACCTTCCTATTTCTTGCTGAGTTCTAGACAAATACCAACGAAGGGTGTCAATCAAGCGTCATCTTGAGTAGAACTCATGCCAATTCCCCATAGACTGGAGCAGAACGCTTTCCTTTTCTTGCTGATCTTGAGCTTGAGATATCACGTAGTCTCATCCTTGCCTTAGATATAGGACTCTAACAAGGACTAGCGTAAGAAAATGATTCTTCGACACGAAATTGAGATCAGCGGCATTGTTTTGACGAGCGGCATTCTTCTCTAGAGATTCGTCCTTAAGGTACATATGCACATTCCTATTAGGCTAGCCGAATGTCTTGGCTGCGAGGTGTAAAGGGGGAGCATTTATGAGGGCAATAAACAGTTAAGAGGTCAAGTTTCGTAAGGCTTGAACGGTGTAGGATAAGGACTTGTTGTTTCATACAGTAGAGATACTTACTATCTCATACAAAAACGCAGAATCGGATGGACGACTCTGCGTCCAAAAGGACTTCAATTCATGTCTACCATTGTCAGCAAATCCAAGCCATCCTTTGCTCCAAAACACCGTCGCTACCCGCCCTAGAACTTCGGAATAAACATCGGCGTAGTCTCCTTCCACTTCTTGTAATCCGCCCGATCTCCATACCTCTTATCATACTTCGTCTCGCTCATCGGCACTCCACTAACCTTCAGCAACAGGAAAGTCACAAAGGCGGGACTAACGCCACACATCCCCAACGCCAGCATCTTCCCCGTAATACCCCATCCCGCCAAACCCATACCTACTTGGCCAACATTGGTCATTAGCACGCCGGCGGCGGTGGTGGCTATGCCGGTCCATAGCGTTGCTTCGCCGAAGTAGTTTGGATGTCTACTCTTGCTCCAGAGGCCGCGGGTCAGAAAGTCTTCTTCATGTTTCTTCTCTTTTTTCTCTTGAACCCATGCATTCTTCTGTCGGTCTGCTGTCACTTCGAAGCTCAGTCCTCCGACATAGAGGAGCAGACCAATGACGTCTGTGATTCCAACTGCAGCTGGTACAGCAGCGAATGTGGCTGCTGGCAGGGAGTTTATGGCGAGCACGGGCATTAGGCAGAGGGATACCCAGGTTGCTTGGGCGAAGAAGGCGCCGAGGAATTTGGGTGGAGACTGGCGGATACCGTCGAAACGGGAGTCGGAGCCGTCGGCGGAGATGCGGGCGAAGAGATAGGATCCCACTATGCGAAATGGTGGTCAGTGTATTTGTTCCGTTTGGCAGAAGTGGGTTCAGGAAGAAAATTCTGTGGGAGATTGACGTACATCTCGTAGCCCAAATGCCAACTGCAGCACTCAGCACCAATTGTCTCCAATTCAATCCTGCACCCGGCATACCCTGCAATGCACCCAAAACACTTGGCCAAGCAGGCTTCACAGCGCCCATTGCAGCTGCAGCATATCGTGCCCTTAGCGTCGGCAAATATAAGCTCAATGCTGCACAAGAGAGATATGTGAGGGAGCCGGAGAGATCATAGAAACGCTCTGTTTGGCCGAGAATGGAGGGAATGGCTACGGCCGCTTGCAGCGTGTAGGCGAGGCCAATGGAGGGGATGAGGTTGGAGAGGAAGGCGGTTTTGAAGGTGGTGGCGTGGAGGAGGGTGGAGAGGACAGCCATTGCAGTAGTTCGATATCTAAGGAGAAGACAATTGGCGTCAAACGAAAGCACGACGGGTTTAAGAGAGGGCAGCTGAGAGTATTTACTTTATATACACTTTTGGACGCGGGATGTGCTTCGTTGACGACACTGCTGGACCCTGCCAAGAGTCGGAGCGGCCCCTCGCGGGGGTGCAAGCTCCGGTTTTGGACTCCATACGAATACGAATCTTCCTATTTGCCTTGGAGCTTGCAATTGTACAAGACGCAGACTTCTACGAAGCGAACCCCGAGCTCGTGCTTTAGATATCAACAGTTTTCACTACGGACGCGGAGTAACAATTTCATGACCACTCAGAAGGACAAATTTTCATACAACCTGCACTGCAACCTCTTCTTCAAAGCCCCAGCAAGCCAGGCACTCCAATGAAAAGAAGATTCGCATCAACCGGCAGCAGTGTCAGGCCAGTAACACGCGCAACAGCTCCACTGGCGCAAGCCCCAAAGCACCCATCGCAAGATGTAAAAATTGTATGATTGATATGATGTACCCCCGTGGGGGACTTTCAGCAATTACACTGAAAAGAACAGATACTACACTTGATCTAAGCCAGAATGGCAAAGGAAGCTTGGGGGAAAAAGGAAGAATAGGGGAGAATGAAGGTTTATATAGATGATCGGTGAGCGCCGGGTTGTAAGTGTGAAAGGAAGTGGCGCAGGAAGTGGGGATTGTGAGTCATTCTGTGGGAATGCTAATGCTACGCTACAAAGATTCCTATGTTTATGCCTATCGGTGCCTGGAGACTTTTCTAATCAGCGAAGGATTTTTATAGATGTTGTAGCGACGTTACTTTGTCGCTGGTGTTAGTAGCCCTCATCCTGTGGCCGTGGGAAAGGTTCCCTGTTTCATCTTCGTTGCAAAGCTTATGACTCGCAAGGAGAGAACACAATTACAGGATTAGGCACTCAACGCTGTACGATATTTGCAGGCTCTAAGAGGTCTCAAGCATGCAGGACCTCGGCTTGTTCTTCTGTCTCGCTGACAAGATCTGCCCCTGACATGATGAGTATCGAAACGATCTTGTGGTAGACTCTTTTACGCTTGGGATGTTGTCTACCTGCCGCGGCCATTTCAATGGCACTCTTGTTATCTGGTAATTTGGCATTGACATCAGCCCCATGCTCTATCAATGACTCAACGATTTGAGCATTGCCAACAATGGCAACTATTTGGATAGTTGTGTGCCCAGTCCGACTTCTCGCATCAAGGGCCGCTCCCGCTTCGATCAATGCTATGGTGATAAAATCGTTGCGCCCATCAATTGCTATGTGAAGGGCTGGTCTTCCTGTCCATGTAAAAGTGTCGGCCTCAATACCAGGTTCGAGGAGTGTTCGGACGACACTTAAATGCCCACCATCGACCGCTTCATGTAGGGCATTGAGATTTAAATCGGACGAACATACTGTATTTATGGGCACCCCGTGATCTAGACGCTCGCGAATGACGATGTTATGCCTTTTTAACGTAACCGAAGGCTCCTGGACTGCGCTCGCTGTTTGTAGTAAGCTCGATTGCGCTTGCGTGTAAAGGGGCTATGCAGCTGCTTATACCCCGTTTGCATGATACGTGAAACATGTTATCAGATGTAACGCATTGTGCGGCGATCGATAAGTGAGAGCCAGCGCCCGAATTCTTTTTGCCCTGCCCACTGGAGAAGATGCCCCTCAGAATTGTCTGCTAGCTTTGACTGCTGAGATCTGAGGAGCCACTGAGTAGTAGACAGTGTAAGGGTGTCCGGCCCGATAGACGCTTGAAGTTGTATCCGCAAAATCTATTGACCTCAAGTAGGGATAGCGGTCCGGTCCAGAGTAGAGATCCTTTATACTAACCAGACATATCTTAGGGACCGGACAAAGATACTGACCCTGAAGAACACTTTATAAATTGGATTACGCAGCTTGTGATAACCAAAAATGACACAACCATACTTGCTTGAATACACAAAGTTCTTCGCGAAGAGACCATTTTTTCCCCAAATGGGACTTCCTCGGGGTCGCCTTGAGCAAATTGGTTCTTGTGTTAGTGTTCTACGACAATAGGCAGGAGACCAGTATAAGAAATATTAACCTGTTAGATATAGGTTCTATGTTAAAGGTAGACTTCAAGTGATGGCCTTATTCGATTAAAATGGCGTTACCGTCGAAGATGCACTTAACGATGCCGTCTCGATTGAGAGTAATCAGGCCGTCTAATCGGAGCCAAACCTGAGGCTCCGCTCGGGAGTACGCCTTTTGCTAGGGAATGTTTGCTTTCGGGGACGTAGAGCGTGTCGACCATTTCCGGAAATACAATTGGTAAGGCATTGCTAATGGCGGATGAAGGAGCGTTCGGGAAATCGTGTGGCATGGCTAAAAGCCCAAATATGGAAGTGAAGAATGCGATGGAACTGAACACGCCGGCAATGATTCGAATGATAGGCCAGACGCGCTGGAATGGGATACAGAGTGGGAAAGACGAATGTGAACGCGCGAAATCCCTTGAGAATCATAGTGAGGGAACGCGCCGAGCAGCAAATATGGGATCTGTATACGAGTACTCAGAACTCTTGCGATTGCTGGAGGCGAGGCTCGGTGTGCCAGGATGCTTCCCTTCGTTCGTAGCGAATCATTCTTGACATGGGACAGCGATAAACGGTCGTGGCAAATCTCGGAGGTATATGAGCGAGTAGTAGGAGAACATTTGGCGTCAAATCTGGGACAATGCAATGCGACAAGAGACTGAATGTACAGATCTATTTCTTTTCCGGGAAGCAGTTTTCGCCAAGACCGAAGCCGTTGCGACTGGGTTGCGCGCCTTAGAAGCGAATCTCAACAAATTGTAAAGCAAAGCATGATCAAGTCCTGCGAATCTATTCACTGAGTACCAGCCCTCCATACTCTAGTGCCAGCCTGGGCTCAAGCTTCCCGAAGCGATTGCCAAGCTCGTAGACTGGTGCTAATCTTGGGATTTCCCTGCACAGCCCATTCTTATTGTACACCACGCACGTCGTAATTCTTTCTCTCCCCTCGCCGAAATCCAAATAAGGCTGGATGAGGTGAAGGTCTGTTGCCTTTCTATAGAGTTTTGCTCTTAGGCGGATCTTTCCCAACAATCTGACCAAGACTCTCGCGATGATCAAACCGTGCCCTGGAATTTTCTCCTCCACGAGATGAACGACCACGAGGCTTCGCCGGTCTAGCGTGATGAGTGACCGGGTTTGCGTCCGCGTGCTTCGAGAGTGGTACCTCAGTGCGAGCTACTTTCTTCGGTGGCAGAACCCGGGATAGAGCCTTGGATATGTTTGACTGCTGTGGTCGAACTGCCCGACCTGAAGCGATAGCGGGAACCATGGCGTGGAAGGGCGAAGCTAGTGCTTCGGCCATTGCAGCGAATGATGGGGCTTCTGGGCGGGTTGCTGGCGGCTCCCCTGGGTCCTCCTCTTCCTCCGAGGAGCTGCTTTCGGACTCTTCGGAGACTGAAACTGAGGCTGAGACTGCAGAGACTGCAGAAGACGATTTCGACTCTTCTCGCTTTCGCTTCTTGGCCTCGTTGAGCATCATCCCGCGATTTCGTGGTTTCGGCTCTGGTGACGAGCCGCCATTACCGGTGAGACTGATCTCGCCTAGAGTGAGAGCTTTGTCAGGGTTTCTTGACGCGCAGTTGTCCTCGTCGATGAATCTGGAGCCCTTAGCCTCAGATCCGGCCTTGGCTATCCAGTAGTTCTGTGGTCCTCGTCCGGAATTGATGAGTTCGACTTTGATCATGTCTTGACTAGGTCGCCATTTGGCGTTCTTCTTCATCCGCTTTCGTAGGCTCATCATCTCCCAGTCGGTCAAACGTAGCCATGGGGCTTCTTTGCTGCCTGGGACGGCATCTTGCGGTGGGCGTGCAAGCCTCATTAGAGCGTTGTGTACAGATATGCCTGCGATGGAGCTGTGAACGTTGGTACCCTTCTTCCTTGGCCCCTTGGGTGGCCGTCCGCGGGGTGCGCTGGCTTCCGCAAAATCGAAATTTGGGTCGTGGTTTTTGTGCTCCGCCATTCTCCGCTACTAGAGAAGTGAGAATTCCGGTCAAGTGCGACCGGCCTCAAGGGCGGTCACACAACTGTTGCACCTAAACTCTGTCACTTTAGACTGTATGCTGCATGCTCCGATTGAAGACAGGCAGAGCTATAAGATGCTGATGTAAATGTAAGATGGAGGCTTGAATAAGGCTCCAAAGAATTGTTCTCGAATGAGACGGTCACACGGTGTACGATCGAGTTCTAGTCAGAAGCTTTGCCCGCTTCTTTGTACAAACAATGGTCTTAATGCTCCTACAAGCGACAACAACCCTGTGGAGTCTTGCGGTCGCGTGACAGATCAAGCAGATGATTCGCTTTTGTGAGCTATCAAAAAACTTGTCACTAGATCTACCCACGCTAGGCTGATCTCAATTGATTCCGCAGCTTGGCTTTTGAAGGTCAACTTCCAACCCCATCTGAATCTACAAACAGAGCTTTTACCATCATGTGCTTGCGGGCTGAGATATTGAACAACCTCTTCTTGAAAGCCTTATCACCAAATGTTCTACCGTAAGACCTGTCATTGTCAAATGATCTCGGTTGTCACGTCGTCAATTTTATACTGCGCGCCCCGCCTTTATGATCGCCAGCAATTGCCAAGAAATGCCTCCAAATACAGTGGAAGCCTACTTCGAGTCTGGTGTGCCCATACTGGCAATCCTGTTCATGTAAACAGGTCAATTTGCCCTTCTTTCAAAGTGGACTTCCCGCGGGCCATGATTGCAAACATCTGGTTGGGAGCGTGCACGCATTATCCAGAACCATTATTAGTACAATACTCTCTCACTATGGTACACTCAAGCGATCGAAGTCCCATTCGAATCCCAACCTCTCAGTATAGATGAGGTGGAGATGGTCATATTAGTACCATCCGCCATATACACAGTCAAATACCCAGCCCGAAGGACATTGTTACTCGCATTAGCCTTCAGCATCTTAACTTCAGGCCCCCAAATACCACATCTACCCACTGATGCGGCGCTACCCATTCCCTCCCAATCTGCGGCGTATGTCCTCTCCTCCTTATAAGACATCGATCCCTGATACTATTCGCGGCTTGCAAGATCTTGCTGAACGAAAAGACATCGAACGTCTCCTGTGGGACCTGGGCCGATGGTCTAGGTTACCAGAGGATCAGAATGATACACCATACGGGTGTCACTGGTGTGTAGCCTGGTCCGACGCCCAGGAACGTCGCTGGCAGGGAAATACCATGAGGTTCCGTTGCTATGGGGCTGAAGATAATGTTGCCAGAGCCTCTTTGCTGGTCCGTGTGCTCGAGGCGGCGGATGGCGTAGTCGCAGCTGGCGACTGACGGGAGGAGAGGTGGAGGGACGCGGGGATTGCAGATGAATTCGGCGGACGTAATGGCCCATGCGAAAGTCAAGAGGAGGAGAGTAAACATTGGTTGGGTAGGTCAAGGTTTCAATGGAGAAAAACAGTGGGATGCGAATCTGGGGTAAGAAGTCATAAGATCTTGAAAGACAATAACCGCATCGCTTATCGCAAGGAGTGGTAGCCTGCATTGCCGCCATGCAAAGAGACTGATGACTCGGAGACTTGCAAAATACAATGCGAGAAAGAAGCGCGGCGTAATGCTAGAAGTGAAAAGATATTGATCTTTGTCAATGTATTAATGAGCGCCGTAGGAGATGAAGTGGGCGAGCTTCAATACAAGAGAGCTAGCAACGAAGCCTGTCTCTATGGGGGTTTCCCCTTCGATCTCAGAGACGAGCAGCTCGTGAAGCTGGGACTTTTCAGAGAGCGTGCAGCGTATGCCCAGTGATTCATCATGCATCATGGTCCCCTGAGCGACCTCGTCGTAAGCCATCCCTTGTAAGCTAGTGGACGATAACTAGACTATTGTAAATGAATTCATCAAGTCAAGATACCAGCAGTCTTGCAACTCGTGACAGTCATCATAAGGATCACTTAGACGATACTGAGGGATGACTGATACTCTAGGGTGGAAATGTGGCAGAATTGGTGCCATACTTTAGGGTTGCACGTACCCCTCGTACGTTTAGGGGATGGCGGATAGGCTTCTGCAGGGTCTTCTTAGGCTACCTTAGCTGCCGAGGTGACCGGTGGGTCGCCTGGAGATTGTGTGGCGCTTGGGAGGAGGTTTTGAGAAAACGGACTAAAGCTGCCAAGAGCACTGCCCCCCTTGGCAAGCTTGCAGCGTCATACTATTGTTTACGATTTGGATATTTGGCGAAAATTGACCGCGCAAGCTCGCTGGCCCTCATCCTCGCGCAGGAGGAGTAATCAATTACAATTCTTCCTTTCTCGAACACTAATCCTCGAAGACTTTTGCCTACTTATCCGACCATTCCCTCTTCTCCATTGCGCAGCAGCTCCACTCCCATTGGCCCCAGGTACCAAGACCGAGGGAAGTTACCAATAAGTGAACCACGAGATGTGTGAGTAAGCCTCTTATATGCGGTACTAGTCTGTGGCCTTCCCCTTCTTTGGTGTAATACCAAGCATTGGAACTCTTGTCCGTGATTCTTTGTTCGCTCATCCGCCCTCATCTCTTCCGTCGCTCTCACACAGATTCATAGATGGAAGACTAATAGTATGGAAAATCCAGCTACCTCAGGACTCAGGGCCAAATTCAGTCATACCGGCCGGTACGTTTTGCTCGGCTTGGTACCTCCCTATCTAGCACAATTGATGAAGACTCGCATGACCATTTGGGGAGCAAGATGGCGTTCTCACCATGCATATTACCTTATTACAACTCTCCGTTCGAATCAAGTGTCGAACATTAACGGTATGCTGACATTGGGATGTTGAGCAGGCCGTCCTCTAGCCGCCACAACAGCATGCGAAGCAATCGCAGTGTGTCTCGAGACAACCGAGAAAATGGGCACTCAGCCGATGGAGGCGTGACACATACAATCCACGAGCAAGCAAGCGAGTACACATCGCTGCTTGCGTCGCCAATTAAAAATGGCGCGGAGGATAACAGACCCTATGTGAAATGGCCCTCATACTTCGTGCTCAAGACGTGGCAAACTTTGACTAGCAATTATGTCAACGTATTGTTGGTTTTCGTGCCGTTGGGCATAGTTTCTGGTGTCGTGGTATGTAAATTTCGGTATCTTACCACTAATTTGGACCACATATTGGATTGTACCGACAATCTTTCAGAATTTTTCTCGGGGTTATCACCCTATTCTGGGCGCGAGCAGACAGGGGCTTCCTACCCTCTTTCTGCTCATGCAACATGGCTCATAGTCTAGACATAGCGGTCGGGCATGGCATCCAATACTAATTCCAAAATTCTCATAGGGATGGAGTCCGACGGCAACATTCATACTGAACTTCCTTGCTATAATACCGCTCGCTTCGCTACTAAGCTTCGCTACCGAAGAGCTCTCTGCCAAATTGGGCCAAACACTGGGTGGACTACTAAATGCTACATTTGGGAACGCTGTTGAGCTGATTGTAAGCGTTCCGAACTTTCTTTAATAGAAATAGAACAAATGCTTACCCTTCCTACAGGTCAGTATCGTCGCTCTCAGAGACGGCCAAATTCGCATCGTCCAATCCAGCATGCTCGGCTCTATCCTCTCCAACATCCTCCTCGTCCTCGGCTGCTGCTTCATTGCTGGAGGCCTCCGCCATAAAGAGCAGAGCTTCAATGGAACAGTCGCCTCCACCATGTCTTCTCTTATGGCTGTCTCAACCGCATCCCTGATCATTCCTGCCACATTGTACGCCGTCATGCGTGCTTCAAATGCCGATGTCGACAAGGATGCTAACATACTGATACTGTCACATGGGACTGCCATTATTCTCCTCATCCTTTACGTCTTGTATCTCACCTTCCAATTGAAGACCCACGCCAATCTTTTCGACGAGGAGGAATCAGCGGTCGAAGACGGTGAACAGGGGGAAGAGAAGGAGGAGCCAATTCTCTCACCATGGGCTGCTGCTGTCGCTTTAGTCATCGTTACCGTCATAGTAGCCGTATGCGCAGAGTTCCTCGTTGACAGCATCGATTCCATTGTCGAGACCGCCCACATCTCCAAGACATTCATTGGCCTCATTCTCCTCCCTATCGTCGGCAACGCAGCAGAGCACGTCACAGCTTGTGTCGTCGCATGGAAAGACAAGATGGACCTCGCAATTGGAGTCGCGATCGGTAGCTCTATGCAGATTGCACTACTTGTGACGCCATTCCTGGTCATATTGGGCTGGATCATTGGCCAGCCGATGACATTGCATTTTGAGACCTTTGAGACTGTAGTATTCTTCTTAAGTGTGTTGATTACAAATTACTTGATTGCTGTAAGGTTCTTGAACTCAAGTAGGCTACATGGAGCTAACATAGGGTCATAGGACGGCAAATCGAATTACCTGGAGGGTGCGATGCTGATCGGAATGTATACTATAATTGCGCTTGCCTTCGTAAGTCGTCTCTTTGCTTGGTATATTACCAAGGCATCTGCTAATACGATTCCAGTACGTATATCCAGATGACACCGGAGACGGAGCGAAGGGCATTCTTGATATCCTGCGCGGAGGCTCATAGCCTTAATTTGTGTCCAGTAACGCGTCTCCTCAACAACCTGGTGTGACTACTTGTGGCTTCTTGTACATACATTTCGACATAAATCAATGCATGTACTTGCGTACTTTTCTGGCTGCTTACCCTCATGACTACCAATTTCCTGTGCACTGTCCAGCCCCTTGTTTCAGTCTGCAGTCGTTTTCAAATCCTGAGTAGATTGGCAGTTTCAATGAAAGAAATCTGCTTTATTATATATCGTTCGCTAACGTGGTTAAGATACAAGGGAATCTGATGCCATTGTCTAGTAGCAAGCTAGCCATGGGCAAATAGACAACCTTCAGGATATTCGGAGGCCACATAAGTCTAGGAGTCTAGCACGTTGTCTATGGTTCCGGATCTTTCTCTGGCACTGCGATTGAAATAGAATCTAGTTACATTCTCTCAAATTTCTGCCAGAATACCAATTCGATAATAGGTAGGCCTACCTTTGGATGAAAAACACTCCACTCTTCAAGATTTCGTTAAGACATGTTAACCCACAGACTCCTTGATCCTCAAACTTATCCATGATTTTCCTTCCTTCACACCTTCCCAACCACCAGATATCTTCTCTTTCATCCTTTCACAATGTGGTAGCGCTCAAAGACCAAAGCCCCTTCAAAAGGCTAAACGCATAAGTGGCAGCCACAGCATACATAAAGAGTATCGACTCAACAAGCAGCTAAATACAAAACTCAATTGACCTTCCCCACCTACGACCAAGTCACCCCATCAGCCGCCACATTAAATTCCTACATACTCCCCCTTTGCAACGCATAAATATGAGCATCTGCATTCGCCGCTACAGCGGAATAATTTTGCGCATTGACCATGATAGATGGATTCTGTATCGAGGCCCAGTGCCCGCTTCCCCATGTCCCACTGTGTGCGTCCACGGCTATACCACTATGGCCAGAGCTCAAGATGTCGATTGGGTTTGGTGTCGTGGAGGCGCTGTTGCTCCGGGAGAAAGCTGCAAACGGGGTTCCTGGAGATATTGTGGTGATGGGGTGGTCTTCATCTGTGAACCAGCCGTCACAATTATCTGGACGATGGTATTAGCGCTCTTGGTCGCTGCTAGAAGGTCAGGGGGACGGGGATTCTTTGAAAGAAATAAGACGCACCAAAATTGTAAATGCCATCGATCAGAGTTCCGTACGAGGGATCGAAGTCTAGCGCACACAGGTCGCCGTTTTCAACCTGGTAGAACCAGCGTAAAGCCGTGGTATTGTTTGGCCGCCATGTGACATTCAGCGACGGACCATTCGTGTCATAGGCCTGTAGATCAGATGGCTGCTGTACCTCCAGCCCGCAGTAGCCAGGCCTCTCGAGTCCGTCGTCCATCGGTGTCAACCAATCCTCTCCAGTATTTAGGAAAAAGCACGGATACCACCAATTTGCGTACTCAGGTGTCACTGATTAATAGAATATGAAGGATGGGACACCAAGCGAGAACGCGAGATTGGGAAAGAGAATTGTTTCGGACGCATGGTCGTGGCAGTGGGATGATCTTGCATCGCCGCAGAAAAGGAGATGATCCCTCCGTATGAACACCGCTGTGCAAGGGGTATCTTGAGATTTATTGAGACCCGAGATAGCCAGCGATTAATGAAGCCAGCTATGGGGCGGAATTTCGGACCAAGTCGATCAACGAAAAGTGCATCGTTTCACCCCTGGCTAATACAACGATGACGATGCGATAGTTCTATGTACATGGGCTCGATATCAAGACACAAACAAAAACCTATGTGCTCACCCCAGCCTGAAGTTGTTGACTTTGCACGAACCGTCGATGCAGGCTCATGTAAGCATGGGGAGCAGTCGTGCAGGGAACGGAGCTGAAGATGCTCCACGCCATCAATTTGATGTCGCGAATACGGTGAAAGACAAAGTGTGGTGCGTCGACGGCAGCGCGCAGGACAACACTCGTACATTTGCTGCACCCATCACCAAAGTGAGCCACAAGCCCGCTTTGAATCTGGTAAAATGCTCTCGACGCGGAGCTTTTCAAAGAACGCAGAATCGTTGACTGAAATCACGCGTGAGTAGGAAAGGACTCAGAAATTGCCACTAAATTGCTAAAAATTGTTTTCGACCTAGAACTATGAAGAGTTGTGAATCGTCTAGAAGGGTTTCACCTATCAATGGGACGAACCTATCTAGCTCCAGGGACCTGTCAGAGGGCTGTCACCAGACCATTATGAATGAATATCTGGGTACAAAAGCTGCAGGAATTAATAATTGGTACAATTTTGCGAGCGGAATCATCGCTTTAAAACGTATGGTTGTGGAGTTAGAGTAGGGTGTCCCAGTGATAGGTTTGTTCGATTGATAGGTGAACCCTTTCTATGCCGATCAGAGACGGAAAGGCTCTGGACATTCAAGCTGATTATCAAATGCTGATCGGAGTGTTTTAAAGGGAGCCCCTCAGTCTGATTCTCCTGCTGTTGAGCGTAGCCTCCTACGCCAGGATGGGGAAATGTCTGACCAGTGGTTACTTTAAGGGAGGCCAGCCAGGTTGCGGAGAAGAATCGTTGCTGCGCTAGCCCTAAGGTAGCGGAGAAGGTCCCTGAAGATCCCCGAAGACGAATCTCTAATATTGTACCACGACGCGTATGTAAAGTACTTTATTCATCTTTGAGGCTCGTCTTTTGCCGTGTTCCAGTCGCTTCTGTGGTCCTTTCCTGCGTATCTTCAGAACTCACGGTAACAAATGTAGAAATTCTGCCATATTTCTTATCCCCCTACTTGCGTTGTGAGACACCTTGCGACCGAGCAGCGCTCGAAGGATCGAGGATTCAGGTCTTTCTTGAGTGCTTTTCAGGTCGCCCACACTCGTTGTGTTTAATTCTACGTCTGAGACTTTGTCAACAGCCAGACAGCTAATACTCAAATCGGCCTGCCGACCACCAAGACTGGGAGAGTCATTGTCTGGAGCCGGCATTTGCAGGCCCAACCAAAACAAGCTCTCCATGGGGCATACACTGCCAGATCCAAAAGCAGTGGGAGACCTCGAGGCAGACAACATATCAGGAAACAGGCCAACATGGCACACTCGATAATGGTAGGTCAACGAGCAGGGTTTGGGATCTCAATTACTGATCCGAATAGCATCATCTCCAAGGCTCCCTCAGCAGCCTCGCCACGATCAGCGTCCTCCTGCTTCACTTGACGCTTACGACTTGCCAACATCCAGCCCCAATAGACTCATCGAACATCACCACCATTCACTCTCCCGTCAATAGGAATATTACCATACATTTCAAGTCCCCACCCGTTGGCACCTGCACCACAGTCTTTTCAACACAAAAACAATATACCGGCTATGTATCCCTTCCGCCTTTCACGCTGGCTCCGATTCAGCAGAATTACTCTATAAATACCTTCTTCTGGTTCATCGAGGCTCGCACGGATGCTAGCACAGCCCCTCTCACAGTCTACATCAATGGAGGGCCTGGAAGCAGCAGTATGGTCGGCTTGTTTCAAGAGAATGGACCTTGCCAAGTAGTCGAGATGGCAAAGGGGAGACTTGGTACCCAGCCCAATGAGTGGGGATGGGATCGGAGCACCAACATCCTCTACGTTGATCAACCAAACGAGGTGGGGTTCTCCTACGACACTCCAACCAAGGGATCTCTGAATTTGTTCACCTCTATCATCGACGAGCCACCTACCGACCTGCCTTCAGGCCAACCAGACTACACATTCCTTAATGGCACCTTCAGCTCTAACAATGACAATACAACCACGAATACCACTGAAATTGCTGCACACGCGATCTGGCACATGCTGCAAGGCTTCCTAGGCACATTCCCGCAGTACAATCCAGGCACCTATTCGAACAGCACAAAGCCTGGAGCTGTTGGTGTTAACCTCTTTGCAGAGAGCTATGGTGGCAAGTACGGGCCCGCATTTGCAACATTTTGGGAGCAGCAGAACATATTGCGCAAGAACGGTTCCATAGCCAGCAACAAAACACTGGAGATTCACTTGACCTCCCTGGGTATCATGCAAGGCTGCGTCGACGATCTGGTTCAGGGCCGTTTCTATCCTATCTTCGCCAACAACAACACTTACGGCATCCAGGCGCTTTCCTTGACGGACCAACAAGCAGCTGCAAGTAGCTACCTGAGCGCTAACGGATGTCAGCAGCTCATACAGTCGTGTAGAAGTGCTGTGGCCTCCCAGGATCCGGCTGACGAAGGCGACGTGGTAGCCGTCAACCAGATCTGCAAAACAGCCCAGACTACTTGCAACAATGAGGTTATTGGACCTTACACTACTTCGGGAAGGAATGTCTACGATATAACACAACAAGATCCGGATCCGTTCCCTACGAGCACATACTTAGAGTATCTCAACTCTGCTGATGTTCAAGCTGCGATCGGCGTCGCGCTTAATTACACTCAGAGCAACGCGGCTGTCAATGATGCTTTCATACAAGCGGGGGACTATGAACGTGGTGACCAGATCGATCAGATGGTCTATCTCTTGTCTCTAGGCGTCCGTGTGGCATTGATCTATGGAGATCGTGACTACCTATGTAATTGGCTTGGTGGAGAGGCAGTCTCTTTCTCCATCGCAGCACGATCGCCAGCTTATGCACCGTTCTACTCCGCTGGCTACGCCGACATTGTAGTCAACAATTCCTACGTAGGTGGTGCAGTTCGTCAATACGGCAACCTCTCCTTCTCTCGCATCTACGATGCTGGCCATCTCATCCCTGCATACCAGCCTGAGACCGCCTTTACTGTCTTCACGAGGATTATTATGGGTAGCGACATCTCATTTGGCAAGCATGCTGATTTGTCCACCTACAAGAGCAATGGCACAGCGAACGCTACAGCGACTGCCAAGGCACCTGATCAAGCGGAGCCGACGTGTTGGGTGAGGAACATTGGTACTACGTGTACAAAGGACCAGAAGGTCATGCTGCAGCAAGGGAAAGGGTGCATCATCAATGGTATTCTGTACAATGAGTGCAGCGATTGGAAAGCTCCTCCGTCCTCTATAGGAATGGTTGCTGGCTATCCTGGTAACGGTCCATCCTTGACCATGACGACAGGTGCACCGCCAACGGGTAGTGCTGCTTCGACAACCAGCGAGGTCTTGACAGGCGTTTTCACTGCTACAAGTACGCCTAGCCCTACGAAGAAGGGAACTGCTTCTAGCGACCAAGAGGTCCGGATGGGATTCATGCTTCTGGGATGTGTACTCTCCTTGGTTGGGGCTAGCATTTGATGACACAAAGAGACGGATAAGTCGCAAGACTACAATTGTATATGACACAAGAAGAGAACCAAGCATACGAGTGAGACAGGATAATTGTGGATAAAAGTCATAGCATCGATACCCCATTTGCTTTCGGTCTCCTAGATAGATAGGTGATATAAACCATACATACTCAAACCGTTAGCTGGTTAATTCGTTTTCTCACTTGTGTAGTCCACCTAATAGCCAAAGCTCACAGAGTGAAGCCATCCCAGCCTTGGCGTGGATATGTTGGCGTTAAAATTACAGTGAACCATTCCATCATCCTTCAATCTTCTCCACTGCACCACACCATCAATCGCCCACCATGACACCCTCACCCTCACACATCCGCTCCCTCTACCGCGCCCTCCTGCGCGAACTTCCCCATCGCCCCCTCTCCGCCCCTTCGCCAATCCAACAACGCATTCGCACCACCATCTCCTCGGAGGACGCCACACCTCAGCTGGAAGAGACAGAACAATTCATCCAGTACGCAAAAGCGCAGAGGATGTATGCTACATTACTGGAGCGGTATAATCCGGGGATGGGAATGGATGAGGAGGAGAGGGTGAGGTTGAGTGCGAGGAGGGTGGGGATGAATATGCCTGAGGAGTTTAGGACGAAGGTTCGGGGGAAGGGGTGAGAGGAGATTTACTTTTATGCTGTGGATTGAACTGGCGATGACTATGATCTTTGGGAATGAGGTTGAGAGGTATGGACGAAAGTGTGCTTTGAAGGGATTAGCTTACTGACGGTTTCGTTCAGAGAATGGAGAGAGTTCGGTAGTTCCACTCGAGCTGATCAAGGTAAAGCTGGAATACGCTGCACGGCAGTGAAAAGTGATAAGCAGTGTCTACGTTGAGTTGTTTGGGGTTGGTGTTTGAGGACAGGTCACGACTTCTGTGAAGAGCAATGGCGCCGAGGAAGAAAAGTCACATATTCTCAAGACTTGCAAGACCTCACTATGGTAAATGGGTCTTGCCCTTTACAACTATAGCATGTTGACTTGTTGAGAAATCTCAAGACTGGCAGAATGTCATGGTCTTATATTGATCTTATGCTCTACATCCATAGCATGTTTACTTCTTCAGCAAAACACTTGTCATGTGAGATCAAAGAGCATTCCTTTGCATCGAATTCCTACTTTAAAAAGTCGCCAGATGGCAAATGTGAATGTTCAAGAGGAGTGGTCGTCTCTTTTCGTTGCATCTAACTGGCTGACCTTTCTTACCGATGTCTACTCATGTTGAGAAGCCGTCTTGGCTTTTTGGACTATATACCATGAGTGAAGAGCATTTGATCAATTACGGGGCAGAAAATCAGCTGTGCAAAATCTAATCATTGAAGACTTTTTGATCAATCAATCTAGCTATTCCTGAAAAGCTATCCAGATATCAGGGGAATCCTCCGAGTATCAAGACACGGATTAAATATATAAACATACCTACATTCCCACACAGTTGAACGCTGAAACTTCATGGGTTCAGAGGTGAAGACTACAACGGTCCCACAGTGCTGATCCGAAGGCGATCTCGAGATGACTAGCTAGCCACCGCCGAGAAGTAGTAGCTATTAAACCTATGAACATGGGGCAGTCCTGGGATGCGTCCGCGCGTTTGCGATCGCTTTCGTGACACGAACAGAACTTTCTGAATACTTCATACAAAAGAGAGAATTACAGGCGCTGCGACTGGCTCACATGAGGACTTCAACGGACGAGATGGTGGACCTTTACCGGGAGAGAGCAGAGTACTAGCGGTATGGATTTGACTTTGCTTGGTCCTCAATTACTCTGTCAAGCAAGTAAGGCAGGCGGCGCCAGCGGGACGTCTTGTGTTGCTGGCGTCAGTGAAGTTGATAGAGCGTCTGAAGGGGGCTTGTCAAGAAGTGACAGGGTGCTGTGTGCTGATCATGGAGCAGAGCATAATGTATGAAAACCGAAGGAGCCCTGGAAAGCTCTGAGGACGTAGAGTTTGTACTCGGGAGCTCTGCAACGTGGGACAGTGAACAGCCAAAAGGATACGATGATACGTCTGTGCCGCCGCACACGGTGGAAGCTATTAATTTCAAAACGCAGAGCATTGCAACTCTGACTGTTTGATTTGGACACCGAGATCGAGTTTACAGAGCACGATATCAATACGAAGCTTGTCCTTGCTTCTCTCGGCAATGACCCTTACTGCCCAAGGCCGCAAGTTGACAAGGAGCTGTGGGACGAATCTTACGGCATATACCTGAAGGCCAATGAGGGACTTTCACAGGGCAAAGAGACGTCATAAGAGGCAGATCTTGATATCATGGAAAACAGCATGCCAGGAAAGTCTCCATTATACTGGAACCATTGGGTGTCAGATGACGGCGTGCCCCCGGTCCGGTTGGAATTGTACCATGAGCTAACCAGGCAGACTGCAATCCTTTTTCGTGTTCTGAATCCTAGAGTGTGTTGCTAGCAGAAGCAGTGGTGTAATCTCCTTCTGTTCTATTGCCTCAGAGGTGTACGAAAAGATTGTGTTACCATGGCTAGACCCCGTCGACATGAACTCCGAATTCACCCAAACTTGCCCATTGAGATCTTGGACATCGTGGAACAACCTCATGCAGCGAGTAGGCAAGACTCAGTCTTGCAGAATGTCAAAGAAGGCGGAGTATCGCCCTCAAGCGTTAGCAACTGGCACTGCATAGGATTCATTGTCTTCGAATCTACAATGTCAAAGGTGACGAAGTCTTGTAGGAAACTACCAATCCATTCATTCCTGCCAAAGACCGCTCACCACTATCCCCGTAGGTAAAGACCTTCAAACTGTCTTACGACTAGTAACTACGTACGACAACATAGGTGATGAGCAATTCAATTATACCCAGGATCAAGAACTATCCAACACCATGGAAGAGGAAGAGGAAGTCGGAGGAGGTGGAGGAGCCCTTGGAGGAAGCGAGGGGCTACATCCCATCCAGTTACTCAAATTCGCGCTCAAGACGCAGTAGACATCCTTTCAATGATCACTGACGGAAGTAGCAGATATGACAATTTCTCGGTCTGCCCTTAAAATTAGCAATAAGTCCGTGGCAGGATGGGCTAGATAAGACAGTTCGGCGGTGAGAGGAGTTGGTGGAGAGTAAAACCTCAAGGCCGTAACAAGGTGTGAGGATTCATCCGGAGATTTGCCAAGAATAAGAGCCTTTAGAGATCTTTATTTGGATACCTGTATCTCCAATACCACGGGTCAATCTTACGAAGGGCATAGAATATAGAGAGAATCAAATCACAGTTGAAAAGAGGATCGACGACTTCTTTTAGTCCTCAGGAAGTCGCTGTAGCAAATGCGGCCTTGTCACAATCCGCGAGCAAGAGAAGGGCAACCAGAAGCGACACAGGCTGGAGACGGCCTGCAAAGACCAATTTTAGACTATGAAGAAGGCCGCCTGTGGACACTTGGTGCAACTGGCAAGGACTCCGGAGTGATGAAATGAAAGTCGAATCGCTGTGCCTGATATTGAAGTCGCGATGGCGAGAGGCTCATCCCTGACTCTGCTGAATTCAAATTCAACAACTCTGTTCTCAATCTGAAGTCTTCCTACGACGTAATGGTTGTCACGCACAGTGACCAGGATGCTGCGAAGAACTTAGCAAGTTGAAGCCCTTCGCTATAACGGGACATGTGGACATTCGTTTAGTAAAGTTGAATGGACACTGTCTAGGAGCTACGGGACATCAACATGGCAGAAGATCAACCGGCCAAGGCTTGTCCAAAACACTCTGCCTCGGAGGGGCTGGGTCGCACCTCCTTCAGACTAAGCCCGGCGACAGGTGTCCAAAATCTCAGATCGCCTTTGTGGAAGTCATGTGTGCCATTCCTAGAATTTCAGGAGTAAGCCCTGAAGTGGCCACGCTCGGCTCCGTGACCTTCGCTCGTTATGTCGTTCAAGTGGCCTTGCAATACGAGTTCAACGCCCAAGAGATTCCAGACTACATCAACATTGGCGATGATCCACAAGGAAGCAGCACTCCCGTACCATCGTCCTTCACGCCTCTCCCTACCTCGTCGCCGCCAGTGGCTACTCTGCATACGCCGGCTCGGCTTTTAGCTGATGAAACACCAACGAGAGTGTCACCATGGGCAACAAAAGCCCGTAGCCCGTTTAAGGAGGCCATCTTGAAGACCAAGCTCCGCCAGGAGCTTGGGATAGAGTCCCCAATTAGGAGAAGACGAGAAGGAGAGAAAGGAGTAGGGAAGACATGTGAGCGCCATGAGCGGGTATGAAAGACGGTCGAGGCTGACAAAGAAAGTGCCAGAACCATAGAAGTCCGTTCTCAAACCTAAGCAAAAGCCCTCAACCCCTTATCCCCCACCAACCTCTCCATAACATCGCTCCTAACCAAAACGTCCAAACTCACACCTTTCGCCCACCATTCCTTCCCCATCTTCCCTCCCACCTCCACATCACCCTTCCCTCCCTAACAAGTACACACCCATCACAAAACGGCATCACAGCCTCCGCCCACACCGTCTCCACCCCCTCCTCGCAACCCACATCGGCCATGCCAATTCCAACCCAACTCGTAACAATACCATACCCACTCCCTAAAAAGCAATCGTGCCTCCTCTGCGCGCCAAGTTCAAACGCCATTTCATGCAACAAAGCTGCTACCTTCTCACTCGTGAATTCCGCGACTGTTTTACGGATAGCGAATGCCTTTATGCCGATGTCCTGAGCGGAAGTCGAGGCGGTGCCGGGGACGCCGACGTTTATCATTGGGGAGCCGATGAAGGAGGCTTGGGGGGGGAAGGGGGGGGGGGAACTCGCGGGCGGGCGTCGATAGTTACTTCCACGAAATACGAATCCCCCTCCGACAAACCTCTGGCACGTATGAGCCCCGCCCAGAAATGCGCGAGGAGGGCGTCTTGGTGCGATATTCGTGACTCAGCATTCTTGGCCGCGTCAAGATGAATGGCATGGGTCTTAGCTGCGGAAAAGAAAGACTGTCACACGAGAGGCCGGTGCCATAACATCCCATTCGTGCCATGGGATTGGTGTACCCTTTCTCAGACCGGATTCGGTGAGATCTTTGAGTTCAGGGGGGATGGCTGTGAGTGGTTTGGCATACTCAGGGCAGGAAGCGTTGCTGGAGGCCCAGTAATCAAGGCGGTGATAAGGGAGTTTGGCCGATATTTCGAGAATCGCTGGATCAGGGGATGGGCCGTCGATATTACCAGCTGCGGCGTTAGAGAGGAGCGAGGGAATGAAAAGGGGTGTTGGTTCTGGCAGGGGCTTGGATGATGAGAGGGCGCGATTCGTTGCCGCCCAGTCTTTCGTAAAGGCGAGGAGAGCTTGGGCGTCTGCGAGGGGGTGAGCGAGACCGATGGCTATGGCGGTGCTGGCATCGATGAAGGTGGTGATTTGGATTTTCATTCCGGAAGTGTTTTGGCCTCGCCGGGTGCGAAAGCGGTGGAATCGTCGAGTAAGCTGTTGTAGTCGATATTGGTTGCATCCCAGTATTTTGTGGTTTCTGTGGGGATCATTGACGCCATTGGGGAGTCGGCCTCGGCGAGCATGAGTTCTATGCCTGGGTCTGAGGGTTGAGCTGCATGCGTCCCTGGCGATGTGTGTGGCTGCCATCTCGAATATACTCGGCGAAATGTAGGACGCCTGCCCATTGGGGGTAGACATCCAAAGTCTTTCTAAGGCTGAGCGTAAGCTGGTCGACGTTGAGGCTCTGGTCGCAGAACCAAATGCACCCGCTAGTAGCGTAGTTCAGGACAGTGTTGTCGAAAATCGAGAGAGCTTCTGTCTTTGCATGGGCAGAAAGACCATGAGACTCTGGGTAAACACGCCTGCGAGACTGGACAGTCACACCCATCGTTTCTGATACCAAGATGTTCATTCTGAAGATCGTATAATGGTGGACCCCAATCTATTGTGAAGACGGAAGAAAGAAAGAATGGACCTTTTCTATACAAAAAGCCGGACGACCGTCAATCATTATGGACTTTTGGGATGAAGTTGTCCACCTTCCAGAAAGGAAACACCCAAGGGGGTGAGCCAATTTTAGGTGCAGGCCTAAAGTCGGAGGTGATGCTGCAGATCCACCTCCCAGAATTACGTGACTCGCCCCGTAGAACAACGATCATAGACGTCAAAACAACGGCAAAGTGATGGTAAGATAATGGCAAATGATTCATGAATGGCCTCTCATCGATATGACTCATATCCTTCGTCACTAAATTGCCCGTGCCTCCTGATGTGCATAGGTAATCCTGTCCTATATAGAAGAATTGCGTCCTGATCGAGCAAATGTTCGGCCAGGAGATCTATTGATCACGAAGTATGGCTTGGCTCCTCCAACTTTGGATCTGAGGGCCGTTGCTGGATGTCAAAGACGGGTGTCAAATCATTGAGTCTGTCGAGTACAAACCTGTCCTCGGGAGGTTCTTCGGCTGAAGGTGGAAAGGACTCCGAAGGATCAGCGGATGAGCTTGAAGGCGTCAATGGAGCTGCGCCGTATGTTGTTTCTCCAAAAGGATTTTGGGTCTGCGGTGCGTCTGGTTTGCGCCCAACGACGACAGTCCTATCGAGTGTCAGGAGTCGTTTCGAGCATTTGTCGCAGCACAACCTACGTAATTTGATACGAATGTATAGACCTGCTCCTCACTTCATTCCGACATTTTGCCATGAGGACCTTGACTTCCTCATACTTCCATCCCAGTCCCCGAGTCAGAAGTCCCGTAGAAACACCCTCGAGACCCTCTAAATGCGCGAGTAGTTGGAATCGGCCAACCTCTTTTAAAAGCTTGTCCTTCGGCCATGGGTTCGACGGTGATTTTAGGAGAACTTGCTTGATGTCGACGAAGCCTGCCTTCTCGAAACGCGCTAAATGTTCATCGTATAATGGTATTGGTCTGTTGTATCTTTCTCCTGCTTCGCATATGACCTTATTCCAATACGCCAAGCTGCTGTTCTCGGGGATAGAGCCATCGTCGGATCTGAAGCGGGGGTCCAGCTCTTGCATCTCGAAGTAGCCGCCAGGTTTGCAATGCCTGTGAACGACGTGTTAGCTGGGTTTCAGCTCGAATCGTCATAAAGAGGCGAGAACGTACTGGAAAGACTTGCGTACAAGGCGCCGCCAGGAGGATATGGACGCACACATATATCTCGAATGTATGTAGTCAAAGTAGTGGTCAGGCCAAGACCACTCTTTAGCTTCAATGTCGTCGATCTCGAAACGGACGTTGTCAGGGACCCTGTAGTAATCAGCACTCAAAAGTTTGTAGTCGCTGCTATTGGATCTTTGGGGCATTTCGTACCATATCGGCTGGACTGGAGAGAGGTCTGTTCCTATGACTAGCGAGTCAGGGTATTGATCTGCCATTTGCATAGGCCATATGCCTGTGCCGGTCCCAATGTCGAGTATCTTTTGGGGCTTGACAAGAGGCGCCAAATGTAGATGGTTGTCGCAGAGTAATAATGTGACATGATGCTTCAGATCGATTCGCTCGAGCTCTTTCTGTATATATCATTAGCCTAGTCCAATGAAGCTGTGTTCCCAATGCTGACAGGCAAGTATACTTCCTGGGAAGAAGCCGCATTGCGGCCGTCGAGGGCAAGTAGAAGCTGCGTACCTCATCGTTGGGGATTGGGTAGGACCCCGCCTTGTAGCCATGATAGCGTCTGCCATTTTCCCATTCCCATTGAGTGACACTGGAAGTGATTGATGCGGAGCCCAGGAGACTGTGGCAAGACCGGTAAGCCCAAGCTAATTGGTGTTCATGTGGTTGATGATGACTTACATGGAGTCATCGCTAGAAGTTGCATACTGATTTTGTCAGCAAAATACACGGAAAGTATAATAAGGGAGTCTTGAACACCTCGTCGACCTCTATCATAGAAGGTGGAGGACTTATGGCTAAGGAGCGAGCTCTCAATTTGAAGTCTTGAGCCATGATCGCAGCGTTCCCTGCCCACTTGCAGCACGGGGAAGCTGTTATTGCATTGAAAGAAGCTGCAGTTGACCTGAAGATAGGGTCTCCAGGTCTTTGGAGGAGGACTTTATTATCATGATTGAATATAGTAAGAATTAGGTAGATAGTTGGATGACTAGCAACCTTTGGTAGTCAAAGTCTAGGCTCACGCCGCCGAGCGTCAAAGCAACTGTCTCTAAAAGTCACACAAGGTTAGGAAATTTCTGCCGAACATGCCTACAGTCGCTGAAGATTGGTGAAGATCCTGTCGATTGGTAAGGACAATTAATGTACTCTTCAACGACCACTGTGCAACAAATAGAGGCCTCTTCATACGGGTCCTCTTTGATTTAGAAGAGCTATTGGATATGAGCCGTATTTGATGGTCATGGGAACTATGTACAAGGTCTAACACGCACATATCATTCCCTCTTGGCTCAATGGCCGTGATTTTTGTGGATATCAATCACTTTTTGGACTTCATCATAGCTACCCATGAAGATTCCGGACCGATCGTGAATATGCTCTGGAACAATCGTAATCATGCGTTCCATGCGGCTGTTGACGGCCTGGCCACCAGCTGTGGAAACACGTTAGCATGTAGGACGTAAGGAGAAGCCCCGACCGTTTTGAGTGCAGCCAGAGAAGATTTACCGTTTTCAAAGATCATAGCCATTGGCGCACACTCGTAAAGAATTCTAAGCTTTCCCTTCGGACTCTTCTTGTCCGCTGGATATGCAAAGATCCCTCCATACAATAATGTTCGGTAAGCATCCGCAACCATGCTACCGATGTACCTTGCACTGTATGGCTTGCCATCCTTTTCGACCGGGAATTTCAGGCTGTTGAAATACTCCTTAACTGGCTCGTCCCAGTACAGGCTGTTGCCCTCGTTGGTGCTGTATATGGCGCGGGATCTCGGTAACCTCATATTCGGGTGCGTGAGAATGAACTCACCCAAGGCATTGTCCATGGTAAAACCGTTGACTGTGCCGCCTTTCATCGTGATGACTAGTTGGGCACTAGCTCCATACATTGTGAACCCACTTGCTACCAGTTCAGTGCCAGGAAGCAGCAGCTCTTCCTGTTTGCCTTCGGCGTCTTCCCCTAGCTTAAAGATTCCGAATATGGTGCCAACGCTTACACCTGCATCCAGGTTGCTTGAGCCGTCGATCGGATCGCACACCACTGCATACCGAGCCTTCGGGTTTTCGTTGAAGATGAGGCACTGGTCCTCCTCTTCAGAGACGAGTAGTCTGCATTTTCCAGAGCTACGCATGGCCGCCACGAAGATATCATTGCCGATAACATCTAGCTTCTTCTGATCGTCTCCGGTGCTGTTCGAGGAGCCAGCAAGACCGCTGAGGTTGATGAGTGACGCTCGACGGATATAGTAGGCTATTGACTTGAAGGAGAATTGCAGGGCGTGGCAGAGAAGGCTAGTCAGTTTCAATAAATTAGCTTGAGAGATTAGAGCGGCTGTTGAGATCGAGAATGGAGAATAGGACATACGTGAAGTCACCAGTGGCCTCCTTATGCTTCGACTGTTCCTCTGTGAGAAAGCGAGTGAGCGTGAGAATGTCTGTGTTGACTTTCTCCTGGGCTACAGGAGCAGTATCGCCCATTGTTGCCATGTCTGTAGTTTGTAAGGATATTAGGTGTCAATGTGTTCTCACTTGTTGTGTGAGGCTGGAATGCAGAGATTTAATGTCAATTGGTAGGTATTTCACGGCTCAAGATGGATGCCAGGGCGGTACTGGTGGCGGGTATAACATGATCATCTCATAGTCACTGCTCCCTGATGGTAAACTTCGGATCAATTACTGGCTCACAACTCCTTCCTCTGCCCCGACCCCTCCACCCCTCTTGCCTCGGTCGTCGCTCCGACAGGCACGCGGCTTCAGCCGATTGCATTCACTTGCAGCCTGCAGTACCTTTACACATGACACATGAAAGCCCGCCAATTCCATGGCGGTCACCTTTTGGGAGCCTCACGACCGCCTCACTTTGTCATTGAGCAAGTCTTGGCATTTCACGTGACTGCGTATTTTACCTAAGTTCTCAGGCTGAGTTAGCCGCCCTTTTCCACCTCACCAACGCAAAATTCCAACAATCCTTCGAGCTCCTCACAGCTATTCATTCTCATTCCAATCGAGCATTCAAGTCTAATGTAAGTCCGCCAGCTCCGCATTCCCAACTCCAGCTTCTCCACTACCCTGATGATTTGTTCAAACCGCAAAACTAGAGTCTTTGACCCGAAGGGGCGTGAAACTACTATTGCACGTCAGTCTGATATATGTCACTACTCAACCATCATGCTTAGAATCTGTGCCAAAGAGCTCAGCTGACCTGACTGCAGAACATAGTCCGCACCAAGCAAAAGATCACCATCATGAGCCGCTCCCCAAGCCCTGCCCCAATAGGTCGACCAGAGCTCCCTCACCCAGATTCGAACAGCGCTGAGGTCCGACGCTTCCTTCGCGAGTTCTTTCTCGCCATGAACATCGACAGAACTCGCACAGAAGCGGAGCAGCTAGCGAAGAAGATTGAAGCAGACGGCAAATGGCTGTATGAAATACCAGAAGCAGTCTGGGTTGATACATATGGTGGTAATGTAGGGCTTTCTGTGTACAAGACTCTAAAAGAGAGTAAATACGGCTATGTACGTGACCTCTTGGTATCTCTAATGAAAATGATGGATCTTAATCATGATTAAAGTATAGGACGGCACTATTTGGCCCTTTCTTATGTTGGTTAGAAACATCCTGTGTTTCATTATTCTCCCAGACGGAGGCTACCAGCTGTGGCGTGGAGAAACGCACAGATCCTTTACCTTCCCCATTGTCTGTGCTAGTTTCGCAGCGATCATCACCCTCTTACACAACCTCTGCCAATATAAACCCATCATTACGTACGATCGATTCCCAGAAATGTTCAGGATCAGGAACGCCGATTCTACAAAGTCTGGGTGGGGATCTTTTGCCTGGAAAACCTAGACGGCGTCTGTAATGTATCATTTGGTACTACTGATTCCTGGTCCTCCAAGGTATGCACTTCCAAAGCCCTTTCCCTCTATCTCCAGCACAGACTACAATTGTAGCACGAGCAAGGATGATCGTTCGTACACTGTACGCTGGAAATTACCGACTGAGGCCTTCATGGTCGTTGGCGACAACAAATGGCTAAAACTGATCTCTCCAAATCAATTTTACAATGGCTTCTAGACACGAATTTCGAAGTTGTGACTAACGGTCGTTGTCATTGTAGCATATGGGGGCACTAGATTGCTCGCATGGGTGACGGCACGTCAGTCGTACAAGCCACCGAAACAGGGCTTCTTATCAGCATCTGGAGCAGGAAGCATCGGTGATCAATTTGGGGCCTTCACTTGCTCGGGAAAGGCACCAGTGTCATGGTTGAATACCAAAGGTAATCGCTTTTCATAGACATATACCAAGCTCGCCCCTTTTCAGGTCTTGCATGATGAATGGCACTGGGCTCCGATACATTATCGATGAGAAGATATGCCTTATTGTGGCAGGCCTAGAAAACCTTGCCCACTGATCACGACAGTTACGCCGGGTTTTGTTATCTCTACGCTATCCTGTCCATAGAGCTCACGGTCCATAAGGTACCGGGCCTACCAGATTCCATGAGCTCGAAAGTCAAGAGTGCACCAACAACATGGCACCCCACCCTGGTGCAAATCCACCATTGACAATCAGACAAATGGTATATATCTTTCTCACATCTCTATTTCAATGCTTCTATGATGATTATCTAGATGACGAGTCTGATTCGGGTTTCCGATGTAGACACACTTCTATTTTATACCATTCATGCCTATCTGATCAAGTTAATCTTCCCTACTATGCTCCAGCTTTCTCTTCTTTTGCAGCGCTAATGTCATCCAAAGGTTGCAACCGCTCTGTCCAGCCTGAGATACCCGCCACAGGACTCGACGAGATCATCAATATCCGGACCCGGTGAAATCTGCAATGTGTAGGTCTTCTTTGCCAAGCAAATGCCTATTCCTCCGCCCTCATATGATGATTCAAAACATACACAAAGACAAGCATATGTCCAAGCTGGCCTGACCGCCAGCAAAGACGAGACTGTTCTATACTGATTTACTTTTGGCACCGCGTTCTGTTGTCGAGGAGTCTTATAACCAGCATGGCTGACTGACTCGCTGTACAGATGCCTCGCACCTCTATCGAACACCGATAAAAGATCACCAGTAGCAGTCATCAGGTATGTTTTCATCTTCTGCTTTCCCTTTCCTACGCCAGCACCCTTCATATGATGATCAAAATATTGTATATCACGACGGTCTACATAGCTATTTGATAGCATTGATGATACCGCCCATGACCGGGCATTAGATCTGATATACTGCAATATGGTGTCACCTCAATGAACATTCTAGAAGCTGCAATGTTACGTCATACTTACCTCAATCTCGAACAGATGCATATATAGTCCCCGAGACGTTCCTCGCATTTCTCCTCCCTGAAACTTCCCGTAGCAGCAGGAAGACGCCAAGCATCGAGGCCACGCTACGCCACTGACACCGCCCAAGACAGTCATTATGTCTTCCCAATACTACAGCACGTTTCAATCCTCGTCCTACTCCTCCAACTCCGACGGTACTGGCAACACCTATACTGAGGCCACCTCTTCAAACACGTCCGGCACTACTGTCCACCGCTCGTCCAAAGAGGCCGGCCAGCCAACAGTCTCCGAGACCACACGCATCCCAGCCAGTGGAGGCAATGCACAAGTCGAAGGATTTGGCAACAATAGGAGGATCGATGACGTGACCGATAACTCTGCCAATGCGGATCAAGCCTATGATGAACCTCTGGAGGAAGTGTATGCAAAGAGGGAGGGTGGTGTTTGATTTGGAGGAGGGCTGGGAGTACGAGTAAGCTTGACTCTCAAGAACAGATACCCTCCTTAGATATACTCCTTGGTTTCTGAATCCAATTGAGCTCTTACTAGATGCAGAGGGAAGCATCATCTGGAATTTTCAGCGTCAAGTGCTCCCCTCCTATCTGCGTACCTTCGCACAAGAATCAAGAACTACCTCACCAATCATCTGCAAGCGAATCATGTAATAAGTTTTGTCCCACTACGTACATATGCGCCAGTCCAACAATCGATGCCCTGTCCTTGATAAACGTGGATGACGCCTGGTAACGCTGACATGTCAGTCGACGTTTGTGTTGCAAACGCAAAATCAACCAACGACATCCGATCCTTTACGCTGCTGGCGATCATTCTGAACCTCGTGACTTTTTTCGAATCTGTTGTTGTTGTTGTTGTTGTTGTTGTTGCTGTTTTCAGGGTTCGGGATTCTGCAGCGTTGGAGATCGATCTTGGTAGAGTACGTGTTTCAATCTTTAGATTAATCGAGAAACCATACATAGAAGTGATGACGCCTCGTGAGGGAACATCGCCTCAACAGTACGGCGACTTACGATTTGAAAGTATGCGCGAAGGAAGGGTCCAATAAAGCCCGAGTTTCTTTGGGTAGTGAGCATTCGCGAGACCCAACACGGAATAAGCGAAGGATTGGGCACAGCTTTGTCCACTCTGATCTGCTACAACTCATACGAATCGTGTAACATTTAGCGCCAACATTCAATCATATTTCGGAGAATTTCTGGGATCAAGAGTCTTGTTGTAAATCTACTATTAATTGTGCTCGCAAAGCCACATTTACAGATTGCGGGATCTTGAGACATGTGGGCGCCTAGCTTGCATTGGGAAAGAATTGCGAAAAGATAGCTCAAGATGCCGGTCCCAAACCAACAACATTCGTCTTTTGAAGTGTTTCACTCACGCCAAGCACACCAGACTGACAAGTAAGTTGTAGCACATCGAGATCATTTGTAGCACGTGAAAGAGGTATGTTTCTCTTGTGATCAGATCATTTGACTGATTGATTGATAGGACTATCTAGCTAAGGGGGCATGCCCTATCAGGCAGCTGCTCCAACCAACCCAGCCACTCCAGGTCATCACCAGATAGATGTCCAAGGCTTCTTCCATCCTCATTAATCCGTGCAAAGTACAGGCTTCCAAGTAACAACAACGTGAAGATAGAACGCCACGCAATGCCGCTTGCTAAAACGCTCAGTAGATGCAATAAAAATGTGGGGGATACAATAATGTAGTGTAGTAGTAGACGACGAAGATGAGCTCCAGATTTATGTTCCTTAAACTCGCACGGCAGTACGGTAGGGAGTTGAACCGTTCAAGAATCTCGAGAGGATGCTGCCTCCCATACCAATCGTCCTCGCCTTCTTAGCAGGCTTCTCCTCAATCCCATAGCTCAACTGGTGATTCCCCAGCATAGGACGCAGCTTGTACATGTTGCTCTCGCCATAGTATCCATCGTCCTTGCCAATAGCAGGCATATAGCTATCCTCCACATATGAAGAGATAGAAGAGGCGGGAGTGCCGTGCATTGTAGGCGGCGATGAAGACGTTGAGCGGGAGCTGTAGTTATCGCTGGCAGTGCTAGGACGGCTGAGGGCTGGGACATTGTCTGCAGAGGGAGGAGAGACGGAGCGGGGTTGCCGGATTTGGCGGGGGGTGGAGCGTGTGGACAGGTTGATGGTCGAATGGGAGGCGGAGGTGGATTTGGTGGAAAAGCGCTCGAGGTCCGAGATGTATGAGTTGGTTGCGTAGCTGCACGTGCCAACGCTTGGTGGTGGTGTGGGGAGAGCGGTTGTGGAGGCGTAGGCGCGGGATATTTGGGGTTTGCTGTAGTAGGCTCGTTGTTGGGTGAGGACTTCGTGTTCGTGGGCTGTTCGCTGGCGTTTGAGTTCGGTTTGCTCTTGACTGACGCGGATGGGGCGGAGGAATGGCTCAAAGTGGGTGAAGAGGTCGTCGTTGGTTATTCGTAGATCCCAGTCTAGGAGGAAGAGGAGTTGCGTCTCCATGAGGTTGACTTCTGTGATTGAGAATCCGAAGCCTTCGTAGCCTTTGACGGAAGAGTAGCGTGCCCAGTGCTTGTTCTTAGGCGAGCTGTCGTTCAGGTTCTTGGCTGCGAGAATGAGAGAGGCGAGAAAGATTCGGTGGACTGTGCACCTCATGCCTTTGGCAACTGGTGGTAGTCTTTGGTGCAATCTTGAGAGATAGACCAGGGAGCTCATGAGAGTAGGAACCTGGACACGAGACTTGTCCACCAATGATTGAATGAACTCTTCCAAAGATGGCAATGAGGGCTGTGATGAACGGGACTCATCATGTGGGGGTGTCGCAGGTGGTGTTGGAGGAAGCCCCTTGTTCATTCGTGGAGATCGATACTCGCACCGAATGACTGATGCAGCCTTGTCTGCGAGGTAGGACACCATACTTGAAGACACTGGCATCATGATGAAATGGTTCAGTGCCATCTCGTTCTGCGTTGACGTTGCCATTGTGATGGTGAGGTCCAAGCAGGAAAGAGGTGATCAAATGCGTCGTTGAACAACTAGTCAAAACTTAGGCGTGACGTGGGATTGGGCGAAGTAGCGTTGGTATAAAAGCCTTTGTGTGAGATCTACCTTAGTAGATATCTGTGGTCAGGAGTGCCGGTGATGGATTAGGGACTATCGTTCTGGGGGGCACGGGAGTGTCGAATGTAGCAATTGCTAAAAGTGTCGTGAAAAACGTAGCGAGGGATCGTTGATCGCTGGGGTATCTTTGTTCTAAGTGCAATGATCAAAAGAGAATGTGCTTTGTCGAAAGAGTAGACAAAGAGATTGTCGAGGACGGTTAAAGACTTTCCGGCCGGCGGAAAAAGGTCTTGGAGTAATGGATTGTTTCGTGACTGCTGTCAGAGCTTCAAGCTCGTAAAGGCTGGAATAAAAGATTGGCGGCGTGCGTGTGGGGGCTCTTCGCCTTGGGGGAAGCTTAGCAAGGGTTGGGATTTAGGTTGGATGTTGCTGAATTAGGTCGGAGCCTCGAGCTGTGCCTGACCGGAGAGTGATCCTCGGGGGCCGAATTTTCTTAAGCGAAACTTAGTGCGCGTTGGATGGCAACTGATCAAGCAAGTTTTGCGTGAGGGAGTGCTGCGGTGAGAGAGAGCTGAGTTGGCAGGCTGGCTGCTGGACCGTCGAGGTGATATAAAAGCTTATGAACTTCGTCGAATGTCTCTGTCCAACGTAAGACCTCAAACCAGTGAGGCCGGACTAACAAAGAAAAGAGGAGAGGAGTGATGAGTGATGGTGAACTAGACAAGAGACGACTGTCGAGATTGTTCTACAGTAGTGAAGGCGGGAAGGGGTCCTTTATGAAGTTGATAGATGAGGATCTGCTTCTGGGGTGAAGATGAAGCAAGATCACCCCCTGCTTCGGTTCCCCACTCGGTTGTATGAGGAGCGATTTGATGGTAAGATATGAGTGGATGAGGAATGAATATAATAATAAAGAAAATGTGGTTCCACCTTCCCAGCGGGTAGGTTGGATGGATTTCTGCCAGCGAGGTAGAATGCTGGTGGTTGAGAGAGCCTCTTCAGAGGATTGTGGTACGAGAGGCTGATTGGATGCGGGCTCTCCCTTGAGCGCCTAGCCTAACATTTAGCGCTCGACGTGTTATGAAACAAAGCATGCATACCTAAGTAAAGAAGCAGGGAAAGCAGGGAAAGTAGGGAAATCCGAATATGACTCGATGTTCTCTTGTTTCGACTTGCACTCAAAACTTGCTTGACCTTTCAACTGGTCCAATGATCAGTTGCACCAGGACAAGATTTGATAAGGCGGTCACTCTTCAAGTGGCCCAAAATGCGGGCGTGCGGCGGGAATCTGGGGATGAAGACCGACTGGCTCGACAATATATTGCACTTGACCCTCGAATGGTTCTTGTGTAAGGAGCTTTTGAGGTGCGTTCCACAATCTTATTAGCGATCAGGAATCTTGGTGGTTGGGATGCGGCCAGATAGAAGGTGGTTGGCTATGAATGTGAAGACAGATTCCTTGGCCAGGTATGAAGATCACTTCGTATAATGTCTGGGAGTCTGAACAGCTATGTAAGCGGACAATTGGAATGATGGCAGAGACGATGGTATTATAGTATTGTTCCAGGTCCGATGGCCTCGCCATGTGCCCCGGAAGCGTGTATGGAGAGCCAAGCATAATCATGATAATTTGACAATAGCCACTATATTGTAGAGTTCGTAATGGATGCCGGCTGAGGTATAGGTGATGATCGGTTAGCAAGCAGCTGAACAGACCCAGTGGTGGAGCATCCCATTCGATGGCCTTGTGATCTCCCGGAGATGTTCAACCCCTCCCACCATTTTTGACTCCCGCCATTCACTGCTCAGCATTTGCGATATCCTCCGTCTGGACTCTGCTCATACTTTACTTTGATGGCGTCTAGTCGGGTCATCTGTCGCCTTCACCGCTGCAGAGCCTCGGGTAGATGGGCGAGCTGGACATGGCAGGTGTATTTGATGGAAGATCGTTCTTGGAGAAGCTAAGCCACACACCGCGGGGGTTACTTTATTGATGGAAGGTGGACAAAAATTCTGGATTGGATCGTCAGATTCCACAGCCTCAATTGTGGCGGCAGCAGCCAATCGTGTCAATCTTCATTGCTTACGACTTGCCTTTTATGGGCAAACCTATGCGAACTTGCCTTTCGGAACTGCCTACCTTCGCCATCTCTCCGAACCATCTCCTTTTGACGACGGCTTCACCGATACGGCAACTCTCATCGTCCGTGCCTTCTCCACGAAAGTCATAAAAAGCCACTGCCCCGCATTGCCTTCCTCCTCGGCTTGCGAAGGCATTGAAGCGATCTACGGAGTATGGAACAGGAAATTGAACCCCTTTCAGCAACGAAGATCCTGCACTATTGACAATTGATCCACGTCTTCAGATAGATGTTTAGCAGCCGCTGCAATCATGCAAAGCAAATCGATACGACCCTGTCCTTTCAGGACTCTTATCATTGTACAATTGGATGCAAGTATCCCCGAACAGGAACATCTCCAAACCTCGGTCGGTACACTGCCACATGCGAGCTTCTGCACTGGTGATACAAAAAAAGGTCATCTTTCCCAATTTAGACCTTCCTCCTGGGTCTCTAAAGCTGTGGCCCCCAGGCGGCTCGGAAGCGCTGATCTACAAATCTGTACTCCAAGCTTTGGAAAAAACCAAGGCGATTTTGGTACGGCACGGAAGCCTCAGGTTGATTTTGGGGTCGCGCGACGATGGAGCGAGGTTTACTTTCCACAACATTTTCTGATGTCTCTGGTCTCATCTTACGTCGAATGTTTTACATTGAACGTCTTTCTGGTCGTGTCTCTATTCTAAGTTTGAATTTGTAGGAAGCTTTCAGAACGCGTGGTTACTTGTCATCGCATCTCATTCGTGTGGAATTGTAACAGCGCTTGGCGGTTTCAACCACGCGGCGAAGTGTTGCATTGCTGGGAATTTCAGACTCAGGCTCTTTCACCAACTCTTACTCTTGTCGCATACTCTTTCGTGCCAACAATAAAATTGCGCTCTGACTCTACTTCGTTGTTGACTTTGCCTCTGCCTCTTCTTCGCCACAATCCCAATATATTACAAACCAAAATCCCGTCACCTGGAGGTCCCTTACTCATCCATGTCAAGATTGAAGAGTCAATGATGGTCTCATCCAACGCCTCAAAGCCAGACAAGTCACTGTTGAAAAATTGTGAAGTCTCACGCTTAATCAGCCCCGGATGGCTAAGGAATTCAACTTTTTGACTTCAGCCATGAACCTTGGTTCGAAGGCTTACAGCACCGCAGCTGCTTACCGACGTCCAATTTTCACGTGCCCATAATGCCATCGACGCCACGCGATGTATGAAAACTAATCCCAAGATCAGGCCAATTTAGCAGATTTACTCAGTGCCTTCCTTTCTCTATCTAGCCCGCATTATCTGTCATTAATTCCAGTCTCAACATTATCAGTATGCTACAACTTTTGCTAGAGTAACACCTCAATTGGATACCAAATGGGGAATACGTGGCATTCCCCACCATTGCTTTCTCACGGAAGCCTGATCTCCGGAAGGCAGGGTAAGGGCGAATGGGTACTTCATTGACTCTAAGATGGATCGAAGATAGAGCACTCGGAAGGCAAGGCAAGGGCAAGTATGGGACCGGTTGATATCTTACTCTTCCCCAAGGAACCCAGATCCAAGCCATCCAAGGCAAGACGGCCTCTGGAAGCAAGGCTGGAGCAAGTTCCTGCTCGCTAGTCGTCGGATGGCAATTTCCTCTGGAGTCTTCGCAAGTCAAGCTACAGATCTACAACCTGTTCCAGTAATATCCTTCGCTCTACCTCTTCATCGATCCCGTTCTCTTCCTCTCCGAGTTTTACTTTGCAAAGTGATGGCAAGTAGCCGCTGCCCAGAACTGACTTAAAAATTCTTCTACCCGTTTTGAAACCTGTGAGTGCTAATACAACGCATGAATATACAAGATAAATACACTTAACTGCAATCTTGTATTCCAAGCTTGCTTTTTCTACTCGATCATCTCTTCATTCTTCAATCACAGCTGCTACTGTTTCCTTTTCGTCGACACCATGACCCTGAAACGACATCTTTGATCCATCTGAATGTTGAGTGAAGACAGCGAGTTCGGGGGTAGACCCCTCGTGGCTGACGCGTCTGAAGCACCGCCAACTCTAAGATCGGAACGGATATCATGACTGAATTGGAACTTGATGAGTTATACTGCTTGTTCATGGTCGTGGAAAGGTGACCCTTTGCAGCTCAACAACTTTCTCTATGACCCATCCCTGGATTCTTTACATGGGTTTGTGCAGAGGAGAGGATTTCTCCTGCGTATTGAATATCGACCTACATTGCCAAGGGACGATAGCTTTGGGCTGAACTGCGTTCCCAGACATCCCAAAGCATCGAGGGTAGATGGCCGGGAAGTAGCGCGCCATACGTCTGCATGGAGCGCGTGTATTCACGAACAAGAATGAAGGCCACCCAGAGAGCCTCTGCTATCAGAGAACAGTTCGAAATCTACCAAAAGCGAATCGCACCTGGAGATACAGGAAAAGAGCGGCGCAAACACTTCATAGAGCTACCGAACATGACCTACTCTTGTACTATTGTCTCGTTAGAGATGCAAAATCCCAGGATGCCGCCTACTGGGTGCAGGCTGGCGTGGCCATCGTGTTTGGAGTCTGCACCATGGTATTCCTTCACCTCAACCACAAGCTACAATAGAAGGAGACGGGCAATAAGGATAAGACAGCAGAGACCCTCAGCTAACCTCCGAACCTCGTCAGCTGTGATACCGTCATCCTTGCCTTACAACTTCACGGAGCTCTTACAGATTAATCTCTCATTCGATGAGCTAGCTGACGGGAGAAGATGCCGATTACTCAGAAAAGGCCATTTACCCACGAAAACCTTTCTCGGCCTATATCGTCCCGTGCGAAATTCGTCTGATTTTTTCCCTTCTCTCCTCGAGGTAAGCCTTGAAGATGCCAGAAATCACAATTTTGGACATAATACTCGGTTGTTTCACTCTCATTGGTGGAACGTTCGGAGCCGTGTGTGGAGCGATACCAATCGCTGAAGAAGAGGAACGAAACCGGAACGGATTCTTACGGCATTTCTACCATGAATCGAATCAGCAATGGTTGACACTCGTCTGAGGATGTACCCTTGCCGATAGCCTTGATAGCAAGCGCTTCAAACCATCCTTCGATGAATACGCCCAAGCATTGATATACCCTCAACAAGCGAGGCAATTTGGAGGTAGCAGACCACGTGGGGTAGGCTTAGAGCATGTCGAGATACGTCTCATTAATAGAGAGCGGGCAGCATATGACAAGTCCTCTTGCAGGAACCCCGAAAAAGACGAATGGGATAACATTGATTATTGTGCAATAACACTTTACAACATCTAATTCAAAGGGCGCAACTCCAGGCTCAATACAAGCGACTTGAGACAGAGCAAGATACTAAAAGGAGAAAGATAAGGCGACAGCAAATCCAAGAGGCGCAGGCGCAGGGATTTGTTGTTGGTCAGGGGCAGTTTATGGGTTGGGGAGGCCGAATGGGGGGCAGGGAGGAGGATGGCCAAACTCGCGGTCGCAGGGAGGGTGGTGGGATGATGAGTCGAGATTTGGGCTGCCGAAGGGTCCATGTTTATGTGATTTGCTGCGTGGCTCATTACTGCACATTGGCGAAATGCCGTGGGTGGTGTTCATTGTGTGCACTGGAAGAGCGCTGGACAATTAAATCCGCCTGGGGGAGGAGGGGAACGGAACAATGCTGTGCTGTCAAAACTTTGCTGTGGAAAGAATTTGGTATAGCACAAACATTAACTCAGATGCTAATTGTTCGATTGCTAACTAGTCATCTAAAGGTTCTAGTGATCTATCTCGGTTGCTTTTTGGAATTCTGTACCAAAGTCTTGATATTCTGTACCATAGCTATGCTGCATTGACTGACCGTAATTCATTCCATCATTCTTTTCCTCCGTCATCGCTGTGAGAGCCTTTGGTCATAGGACGGTGCCGAATCTGCATGTGTATCGTTAGCGAAGTGCCTAAAAATGCAGAGAAAATAAACGCTCACCCAAAAGTAGTCTTGATGCTCCTGACATAATACTCATTCCAATTCCTCTGCGTCACCTCCTCCTGCCCAGCCGGTACCCCTTCCCAGCTCACTCTCATCACTGTCACAGCATCCGCATCGTTCTGATCGAAAACAATCTCTAGTCTGCTGTAGTGCCCTTCTACCCACTGTCCGAGTCTCCATTTTTGCACGATCTTCGTAGGCTGTGTGAGCTCAATGTATTCGCCAGACACGTTACCGCCGAAGAGCTCGAATTTTCCGCCTACTTTCGCGCCTTCGAAGAGCTTGGGAGGGGCCCGGGTAAAGGCTGCAATTCGCTGGGGATCGGTGAAGGTTGTGTAGAGCTCGGCGGCTGTGGTGCGAAACTCTTCTGTTGAGGTGATGCTTGTAGTATTGACCGAAGGGTGGCCGGCTGTGTTTGTGGTTGTCGTCTTGGAAGCTGATTTTGTGGTGTTGGGTTTTGCGTTGGTCATTGAGGCGTTGGATGATGTTGTTGTGCTTGTGGTCGATGTAGTCGCTGGGGAGCCAGAGTGCTGCAGGTCTTTGGCATGTTCTGTGATGAGGGTGGGGCCTAATTGGGCGAGCTTCTTCCGAAGCTGTGGAACGATCTTCGTACGGACGAGGTCTTTGACGGGTCGCTTTGAGTTCTCGTCGGAGTAGATGTCTATGTCGAACTAGGGCAAGAAAATCTTTCAGTGAGAAGGTATGCAGAGATTGAAGGGGAATGAAGGGAACATACGACGTACTCATCTTCCTCTGTGTCGTGGGCAACCTCGGGCACCGTGATAGTCCCACTTACGTCCTCAGCGTCTTTGGTGGTACCTGCAAGCGTATCAGCGATTGCCTAGCCTTCTACCATAGTACAAGCAATACCTTCGTACTCTATTTGTAGCTTCACATCAAACAGTGTGATGACTTTGCCCTTCCGCTGGCTCACGTCCACATCGCCATCCATGCTTAAGATCTTGGACACCTTCGCTGTGACATCACCCTCTTCAGCTGATGTGCCCACAAGGGTCTTCTCTAGATATTCCCTTGCCCATTCCCTGACATCTTTATTCACCCAGTGCCAATTGTTTGGATTGTGGAGGACCATCTTGGTGGTTTTATGTAAGAGAGGCTGTAGAAGATTCGAAACGTCAGTCACAGTCATTCAATAGCATGAGCCTGGATCGTGACTTTCAAGGTACATCAGGAAAAGGAGTCTTGCCCCCGCAAAGCTAATCCGCATGAAATGAGTACAAAGTCATCAATAGGACTGGTGCCAGCTATAGTTTCTCATCATGTAGTCTCCTGCAATTGTGCATGGGACTCGAGGCGCTTACCAGGCCGAATATGACAGGTCTTTTCCGGTAGTGCTCAATACTGCTTCGCAATGTAGGAAAATAGCAAGAGTCGTTTGGCAGATGATGAAGTAAGTAGTAATGTAGAAAGCTCTAGAAATTCTGTAGTTGAAGCCCGTTTGGCTAGCCGAAGAAAACCCGAGATTTATCTCCTCGAGGCTGTCGAAATGAACTGCAGCTGTTCTAGTATGAGTGAATGGCTGTCTATTTCCCTGTCCACCCTCTCCTCAGCACCTCCAACATCTCCCCCACCCACGCCCTCCTCACAGCAAGCGGATCCAGACTCTTCCCTTTGCCCTCACTCCTCCACTTCCCCCACCCACTGCCCCAAACTACCACCCCATCCTCCACCACCGCCCCCTCTCCCAGCTCAACCCCAGAACTTATCTTGCATCCAGTGCCAATCTTTGCATCCCTACCCACCTTGGCGCCAGATTCAACAATCGTATAGGCGCCGACGGAGCTCGCTTCGACAACAGCGCCGGATTCGATGAGGACACAGGGGCCTAGTGTTGTGCCTGTTGGTGGTGCTGGGGATGCGTCGGGGGATTGAGGAGGAGGTGAGAGGGCGCCGATGGAGGTGCGCTCGCTGATTATGCAGGCTTCGCCGATGGTTAGGGGGCCGTGGGCTGAAGAGAGATGGGCACGTATTTGAATTATGGATTTCGGCCCGAGGGTGATGGGATAACCGCCTACCAGAGTGGCAGAGGCAGAGATGAGGGTTGTAGGCGTAGATTGGAGTGGCGGGCCTGCGGGTCTGGAGGCTGAAGAGCGATTGGGGATGGCTGGGCGGGTTGCCATGTCGGGAGTTGTGGAGTGGAGAATGGTAGGTTCTTGCTCTGTGACTTCTCTAAGAGGCTTGGGTATTGCGTCTAGATCGTTGCATAGTGTCAAGTCCGAAAACGAGATGTTTGATAAATATGCGCGTTGGTATGAGCAATGCAAACTATGTACAAAATCCCGAGTGAAGATAGTTTCTCAGCATGATATGCAAAGCCTCATCTCGGAGTGCGCTTGAGTTATGTCCTACGCACATGCATTGTAAACAACCACCTTTGAACGCCTTGCGGTGGTATCTTCAAATGTGAACCTCATTCGATCAAGGTCCATCTACGACCCAGCACCACCTCCTCGTATCCTCTTCCCATCGCTCTGCTGCCCCTCCTGAGACTCATCTCTTGGTCTCTTATTGCCTGGAACAAATTGCTTGGCCCCAGCATTCAATCCACCACTCACAGGACTACCCCGTCCTTGCTGGCCCTGGGCTTGATTCGTATTGATCGGAGGGCCACCTCGACCAATACCTGAGCCTCGACCTCGAGGATTGGGATTGCCTCGCGCTGAGCCTCCTCTAGCGACTGGCAGACCTGACTGTTGCAGGCCTCTCAAAGCACCTGGTCCGGTACCTGCATTAGGATGATGGTTGGCAGAGCCTGTGGGTTGAGTAGGCTTCTGCTGTATGTGCTGAAATGGTGCTGTTTGCAGAGGTAGGCGCTGGTTGCCGTTAGGGGAATCTCCTGCCGGCTGAGCTTGTGGGGGCTTTTGTTGAGGACTCTGCTGCGTAGTGGGTGATGCGATCGGAGGGGCAGGAGCTGCCGGAGTTGGTCGTCCAAAATTCGAGATACCCGACGGTTGACCCTGTGCGTTGGGCTGGGCAGGCTTTTGTTGGGGGCTTTGCTGTGTAGTTGGTGATGCAACACGAGGAGCGGCAGCCGCAGGAGTCGGACGACCAAAGGTGGAGATACCCGAAGGTAGACCCTGCACATTACCCTGTAGTGGCTTCTGCTGGCCAGCATTCTGAGGGGTTGGCGTCGGCTGCCCGAATGGATTTGCCACAGCCGGCTTTGGAGGCTGAGAAGCATTTTGTTGCGGCTGTGGGGCAGCGGCTGGAGGTGGTTTCGCATCCTTCACGCTCGTCCAAACTTCTGCAACGGGCTTCTGTGGAGTGTCCTGAGCCGATTTCTGGACTAGATCGACTCTAAATTGTGCAACCTTGAACTTGTTGGTGGCCATGTTGATCTGAAGAGCATTCTTCTTCCCCTCCATCAATACGGCATGTGCTTTAGCAGAATCAGCCTTGGTCTGAACTTCAGCCAATGACTTCTCATGCTCTTCTTTTAATTTTGTGGAAACCTCCTCCCTGGCTTTGGTAACCTGCTTGAACACGTTCTGCCTGAGGATGCTTCTCACGATCTCATTTGACTGGACCAAGACTCTTGCTTCCGCTTCCGAAGGCTGATAAGGACCAGGAGGTGTTTTGCCTTCTGCCTTGACATCTGAAGCTCCGTCCGAAGTTTCGGTGATTTTGCTCGAGCCTTCCACAAGCTTTCGAAGCTCGTCGAGCTCATCCTTGTGCCTTGTTCTCAATCGTTCCAAGTCTTGCTCGTGAGCCGTCTTCAGCGCCTGAACAGTTTGTTCATGCTCTACGCTAAGGCTTTGCCGGATCTGAGTCTTGCCGTCGGTGAGCTTCTTGGATAGGTTGGCCTTCATCTGATTTGTACGATTTGCCAGCGTCTCATCAGCTTGCTTCATTCTCTCGTTATGCCGTGCCTCCAACTCGACACGCACAGCCTCGACATGTTCGGCAACTTGGTCGGCAACTGACTTGGAGCCATCCTCTGTAGGAGCGCTAGCGAGAGAGGCATTGACAGAAGCAGTAGTCCGAAGATCCTCAGCTTCTTTTCGGGCCTGCGCAAGGTCTTCGCGCAATTGTTGCATCCGCTGCTCCGTCTCACCGTTGGCTGGGACACTTGCCTGCAGCTGCTGTACGCTCTGCAGCTGATTCACTTCGGTTTTGGAGGCTTCAATGCTGTGGTGCAGTTCGTCCTGTTTTCATGTCAGCAACGGACAACCGCTGTAAGGCTTTTGGTAAACTTACAATCTGTTTTTCAAGCTCGGTAAGCCTTGTCCCGGATGCTTCCAATTGAGCTCGAAGATTAGCGGACTCGGACGCCTCCTGATCTGCTCGAGCTTCGGCTGCTGTAAGATTGTCTTGCACAGTTTGCAAGTCTACTTGTGTCGGTTTTGACCGCCCGCCTTCCTCAACCTGCCCCTCCTCACTACCATCGTGCATCTCTGAGTCAGCTGTGGCGGGCTGCGAACCAGCTTTCTCAATCGCTGCGTCTCGATCTGATCTTGCCATGTCAAGCTCCTTCTGTAGGTCTGATAGTCCGGCAATTCGCTGCTCAAGATCCTGTTTCTCGCTAGCAGCGGTCTGGAGCGCAGTATTCTGTTCCTTAATCCTGTCCGACAAAGTCTTGGACCTCGTCTTAAATTGATCAGTGAGACTGGCTCTCATCGTCTCGATCTTTTTATTGCTCTGATCCTGGACTTGGGTTATCTGGCTTGATGCGCTATCAGCCTGTTCTTGCAAGCTCTGCTTCAACGATAGCAATCCATCGCGCTCGGCCTCTAGTGTCTTCACTTGCTCCTTCAGCGCCTCCAACTCAGCAGGATCGACACGGTCGTATTTTTGAAGAACGTTCTGGGCTCTCTGCTGCCACCGGTCCGAATTTTCCTTGAGAAGCTTCATCTCGCCTTCCTGGGTTTCACGCTCATTCTTAAGTTCAAGGATCTCAGCCTTTAGAGGCTCGATCTGGGCGGTGAGTTCTTCGAGTTCCTTCGTCCGTGCAGCAAGCGAAGCCTGGGCTTGTCGACTCTCCGCGCGCAGAGTAACGCTTGACTCCCGGAATGTATTCAACTCGTTGATAGTTTCCATCAGCTTGTTGTGGTCCAGACTCGAGCGCTCATTGTCCGCTTCCAGTCGTCTTTGCTGATTCAATCGTAGACGAGTATCATCTAGCTGTATTTGTGTGTAGTCAAGTTGCTGTTTTAACCGCTTTCCTTCCTGCGCGGACAGCTCCAATTGGACATCGACAATCTCCTTTTCGCGTCGAAGATATTTGATGACCTCTTGTAGGTTATCAGGACTAGATCCTGGGGCATCCTCGCTTGGGGCTTCGCCATCGCCTGAGGCTCGTTTAGTCAGGTTAGAAATTTGCGACGTGACGCTATCAAGCTGCTGGTGGAGGCGATTGTTCTGAGCTGTCAGGTTCTCTCGCCCAGCTCTGAGCTCCGCCAGCTCACTCTCATATCGATTTCGAGACTCTGTCCAGCTTTCCTCACTCTGGCTAAGACTCGTACGGGCAGATTCGGCTTCCGTTTTATATTCTGCAATTTCCAGCTTGAGCTCGTTATAGTCAGATCGTACCTTTTGCAACGCCTTTGCGGCATCCCCATGCTTGATCAGCTCGCTCTCATAGTTTTGCTGCGCTTGTTGGGCAATTTCAGCCTGCGCTTTGAGATCCTCCTGAGAGAATTTGGCTTCGGTTGCATGGCGCTCGTCTTGATCTTTAATCTGTGCAAGCTCTGCTTCGAAAGATCTCCGTTGTTCGTCCAGGCGTCGACCATTCTCCGCTTGTTCGTTGCGAAGATCCAGAAGCTCCGTATTGGAGGAAGCCAGCTCTATTGTGGTGTCCTCCACGCGTTGCTCCAGATCTCTGATCTTGGCATCCTTCTCTTCAATAAGCTTGTCCATCGCTTGCCGGTACAGGTCTTGTGTCTCGTTCAAGCTTTGTAACTCCTCTTCTGAAGCTTGACTGATCTCCTTATATTGCTCTACTTGACCCTTGACGTTCTCAAGTTCAGCTTTGGCGAAGTCGAGATCGCGCTTGAGCTCAGAAACTTGGACTGCCAACTCCTGCTCCCGGCTTAGGCCTGTATCCTCGTCATTGGGCGGCGCATGTTGCTCACGATTAGCGATATGTGGGCGAGACGATGGGGTCGGTTGCAAGATAGTGACCCGCTCCTCAGCACTCCGAAGCTCGATGGTCAATTCATCGACTCTGGACGACAAATGATCTTTGGTGGTATTGGCAGCAACGAGCTGTTCGCGGATGCTACCAAGGCTGGAGACCAGATCATCGATCCTCTTTTGGCTCTGCTCCTGGTCGTACTCGCGCCGTTGAGAGTTCCTCTTGTTTTCTTCGTTCTCTTCGGAAAGCTTGGTCTTTGTTGATTGCAAGTCCTTTTCGAGATTATCAGCTTGAGTTTGCAGCCTTCTGCGGGCGTCGGTATCCGAGTGCTCTCGTTCATTGAGGAGGTTTTGAAGATTAGCATTGAGTGCGTTCAGCCTACCACGCTCGTTCAGAAGGTTTTCGTTGTCCTCAGTGATTCGCTTCTCAATGGTCTTCCAGAAGTCCTTCTCCGCTTTGAGGTTCGCACTCTCATTGCGCATGCTGTCAATAAGACCCTTGGCTTCGACCAGATCCTCGGCAACTTGCTGAACCCGCATTTCTTGCTTGCTGGCGCCATCTGATAGGTCGTGAGATCTCTTCTGCAACTCCGAATTTTCATTCTTAAGCATCCCATAGTTGGCTTGGAGCATTTCATAGCGTTCATGGGCAAGAGTGACTTGGCTATTACTGCGCACGACTTCGCTTCGCAATTCGCCGTTCATTCTGGAGAGACCGTCGACTTGCTCCTTCAGAGTTGAACGGTCAGTGGCAGCCTCATTCCGATAAGCATCCATATGTTGTTGCATGTCTTTATACAGCTTGGCGTAGTCAGCGAGGCCTTTCGCTGGTGGAGAGTCCTCAACGCTTTTCACGACACCGCCGCTTGTTGGCGTTGCCGGCCCATCTCCGTTGATCGACTCGCCGAACATCGAATTCATGTCTGAGCCTGCTGGGAGCTGGCCTCTATGGGCTAGCATGCGTCGGAACATATCGCGCTCCCTGATGTAGCTTTGCGACTGGGTCACCAGAGACTTCACCTCGTCCTTGCAACGTTCATACTTCTGTTGTAAATCGTCCCAGTTGCGGGTGTTCTCCGTTTGCAATCGGACAGCCTCCTCGTGCTCCATTCGTTCCCCAAGCTGTCTGGTGATTTTGAGCAGATTTATGTTCTGATTTTGGAGTTCAGCTATGTTCCGGAACGTGACCAGTTGTGTACTTATAAGGCGGTCTGTGTCCGTCACGCCTTCTAAAGCCTCTCCATCAAGTTGACCTTGGGCTAAGCGTTCAAGCTGTGCTCGTTCCTCTGCGCTAAATTCGTTGGCGCCCTGGTCGCGAAGGTGAACTTCCATGAGGAATACCTTCACCTGGGAGCTGAGGTCGCGAAGCTGCTGGCGAAGTACGTCACCTTCCTTCGCTTTGGCCTGTATCTGACCATGCCACTTCTTCGCCTCCTTTGAGGCTTGGTCTCGTTCCTTTCCAATGATTTCCACGAGCGATGACAATTCAGCTACTTCCGATTCTAAACGGCCATGATCCGCCTGTAACTCTTCTATCTCAGGCTGGCGAGTCGCCAGATCTTGGACCATCTCGTCCAAGGCGGTCCCGAGCTGCTCATTTCGGCCTTTCTCGAAAGCAAGTTCAGTTCTCGTATTGTTTAATTCGCTGTACAATTGAGTTACACTGAGGCCGCCTTTCGGTCGCGGTGTACCTGGTGTGCCTTGAGGTGTGAATGAACCTCGAGCGGGAGTAGCAGGAGCAAAGCCATTGATGCCATGATGAGGGGCGTCGGAAGCCGATGCTTGAGTTCGCGAGGCTGAGAGATCAGCTTGAAGTTGCTCGATCTGCAGGTCAAGTTCGGCGATCTTAGCTTCTGCAGTCTCCCGTTCTCCATGTTCTGTTTCGAGCTCAGCGCCGAGTCTTCCAAGCTGCTCGGCAGCATCCTCTTTTGCGGTTTCTAGTTGAGCGGATAAATCCTGTTGGCGCTGACGCTCGGTGTTGAGCGAATTCCTCGTCAGCTCGGCCAGTCGAGTGGCCGCATCTAATTCAACTCTGAATTCTTGATCCTTCTTTGCAGCCTCCTCTTGCATCTGCTGTATCCGAGAGAAGGCATCATCAGCTTTCTGACTGAGCTCTTCCAGCCTCCTGCGCAAAGTCGTCTCGGTGCGATTTGCGGCATCAATGTTGCTTTTAGCTTCGTCGTGTTGACGTTGTAGTTCAGCGATGCGTGAGCTTTTCTCTTTTCGGTATTTCGTGTATTCGCCAGACTTGGTTTTCAGTTCTTTATCAAGCCAGTCATTGTTCCTCTTGAGAGACTCAATCTCCTGCTGCAACCCTTGCTCGTGGAATTTTGCGCTGGTGGATGCAGCGTTTGCATTTTGAACGGATTGTTCCAAGCTCGAGACCTGTTGCCTGAGCTCGATTGTCTTCTGGTGTTGAGCGTTAAGCTCCTCGCCCAATTTGTCATAAGCTGTAGACTTTGATTCGAGGAGCGAGAGGGTATTACGATTAGACGATTCGAGCGACTCGATCCGAGACTTCAATGTAGATACTTCCGATGTAAAGTCCGAGGTAGAGTCTTTGAGATTCTGAAGCTCGTTCTCCAAGGACTGCCTGGTATTCTCTGCATACCGTTGTTAGACAATTGAACATCTAACATTTTGAACGATGCCTACCTTCGGCTTGTAGCTTCTGTCTCAAATCCGCAGCCTCCTTGAGACCCTTGTCGATAGAGCCTTTCAACACGCGGCTCTTGGACTCCCCTCCCCGTACCGCGTTCTCCAACTCCACCCCTAGTCTAAGTTTCTCAGATGTGAGCTCGCCATACTCGCGGGCTCTGACAGATATTTTCTCCAACAACGTCCGGACAAGGTCAGCTGTGGGCATGTCTAAAAGAGTGGCGATCAATTGCTGTGGTAAGGAGCAGTATGACGACAGCTGAGCTGTGTCGAGCTGCGCATCTGCCATCGCGGGGGCTGAGGTGAGCACTGACGCCCTCGACCCTTGCTAAGCCATGCAATACTCAAGTGAGGTAGGAGGATTGTGAATTCTGGATGGGCGCGGTGATCGAACGGGGCTCGGAGTCAACCCAAAGAGTATGAAATTCATCAAGGAGGGCTAAGGTGAGTGTCGTAGTCAGATGCGTGATTCTGCATGGTGTTAAAAAGTTTCGAAGCTGTGTTAACTGAGGTGTACGGAGTAGATCTACCTGGAGTCGCGAAATGTTAGCGGAAATTCATTGATCAGGGCACACTGCGCTGGGACTAGCGGCACCAGGCTTCCTGTTTAGGATCTGGCCCGGATTTCATCAACTGGCAAGCCTTCCCGGCCTTCTTGACCTCAAGCATCCTGTGTCACCTCTACCACCCTACCAACCCTAGGAGGTAACTTGCATTAAGTTGCAAACTGCTGTGCTGGTCGCCCTTCATTATGTCGTACCTACAGAACCAGATCAATGCCTTCAAGTCCAGCGCCATCCAATCGTCGAGCAAAATCGATAACAGGCGTGCCTCCGCAGCTCCCACGACCTCCACCCCTTCGCCTGCACCCTCAAACCCCTCCGCATCTATGCTGATCGATCGCAAACGGAAACAACCAGAGCCGCCTAACATAGTATATTCGCAGCCAGCAGATACAGGCACCGGGAACAACATCAGGACTCAGGTCACATATGCGGTCGAACACCTGAAGAATAAAGGCACATCACTGACACTTACCGATATCATCAACTATTTGTCGCTACATACTGCATCAAAATCACACAAACACAATATAGGACACGCACTGATAAATAATGAAAAAGTGCAATATGAGGCCAAGAACGATGGGGGCGAAGCCACATTCAGGTATCGGCCACCGCACAACATTCGCTCACTGGATCAAATCCTGGGTCATCTGCAATCTCAGCAAGCGTTCAAAGGCCTTAGCGTTAAGGAACTGAAGGATGGATGGCCTGGAGTGGAGGACTCGATCGACGATCTCGAGAAGCAGCACAAGCTGCTGGTGACGAGGAACAAGAAGGACAGCCACCCCAAGATGGTGTGGCCAGACGATCCGTCACTGATGTTTGTCATAGACGGGGAGTTTAAGATCATGTGGCATAAGATCAGGCTTCCAGAGCCTGGGGCAGTGGCAGATGAGCTGGAGAAGGAGGGTCTGACGCCCGCCAACAAAAGTAGAGGGGCCAAGAAGGCGATGCCCAGCCAAACGAAGAAAACGAAAAAGCCCAGGAGGGGTGGAAAGACTACGAATACACATATGCAGGATGTATTGAGGGACTACTCGCATTTGAAGAAATGAGGAAATCTGATCTCAATTTGCAAAGGACTTAGCAAGGCGTCAGGCGTTTGGGGCAGCTCAAGGCAGCTGGGAGCTTTTGCATGCTGGGTTCCAGAGTGAGGGTTCAGCCTAGAATAGAGAGACAACCCGTTGTCAGATGAGGATCAGAATAGAAAGGCTTTTGTTCATTTGCTTCATTGGGTATATGCCTCCACCATCTACAATCAACGATCAGGATTTCTCCTCACCCCAAAGAAGTAATTCCCCCACTTCTCCCCACCATCCACCGTCCTCCACCCCAGCAGCGGTACATACATACAACCCTGACTTCTCACCGCCATATGCCCTCCCCACCCCTCCTGCCCCCGAAAAAATTCACTCAACTCATGTTCATTGACATACTTATTCCAATCATGCGTCCCCCTTGGCACCAACCTCACCAAATTCTCCGCAACCACCTTCGTCGTCAGCCAGCTCATTCCTGTCCTAGCAATCGTACTCAAAACAAGCCAACCGCCAGGCTTCACGAATGGCAGACAACATCTCAGAAATGGAGCAGGTTGGTTGATGTGCTCGATGACTTCGAAGAGCGTGACGATGTCGAATTGTGATTCAGCTTTGGGCAGACCTTCTATGGAGGTGTTTCGGTACTCGAGTCGGCCTGGTTGGAGGAGGAGTGGATCTTGCCGTGCGTGCTCTTGGGCTACGGCTATTACTTCACTGCTAGGGTCCAGGGCGAGGACACTTTCTGTCTCGTGGAGTCGTGCAGCACTTTCTGCGAAGATGCCACCGCCGCAGCCGACGTCGAGATATCGTCGTTTTTTTGTGGCTGGAGAGTCGGGCTGTGACTTGATACAAGAAGAAATGAAGTCGTGGCGCAAAGGATTCATCTGATGCAGCAGGCGAGAGGAGCCGTATGGATCCCACCATGTTGAAGCAAGCTTATCGAAGTGAGAGACTTCTGTTGGATTCACTGATGAGGTTGAAGAACTGTAGCAGCGGCGGATTCGATGGCGCAGAAGGAGTGTGACATTGCGCAGAGATGTGGAGCGAATTGCCATCTTAGTCACTTTTGAGAGGTAGTGAGAGCTTTATGTTATTCCTAGGTCTAAGCAGACGATGGTTGCAACACGAAAAAAGAATAGTAGACGTTGATTAGAGACCGAGTAGCTCTTCTTTTAATAACGATCGAAAATTGCATGCATAAAACCGGTTTGAGTTGCTCACGATTTCATTACATGTCCTATAGGACGAGGGGGAGGAAGCCAAAATCGATCAAGGAAGCCGCAGACAGTCCAAATGTACTGATCATTGTATGCTCTGGATATCTTAAACATCAGCATCTGAAACTTATGATACTTTATTGTCACGGCGCTAGTAGTTGCGCGATTTCCGCGCGCAAATGTCTTCCGTTGCGGAGAACTCCCGACTTGCGTTGTAGATTCACCTGGCATGAAGCTTGTCGCGACAGGTAGAGCTGTGAGGCTTATCTGGAGCAAGAAGTTGGGAACCCATCCATGGAATATTGCCAAAAGATGGGTAGGCGTCAAGCCACCAATCCAACATCGTGGTCAATCTACTGGTATGTGTGAAATCTGGATGTAAATGTCCGAAAAGCTAATTTCATCAGGAGTCCCTAAGGCTTCTACAACTGATGACAATGGTAAAAAATATCCTTCGGACGAGTGGACAAACGTCTCTCCCTCCATCCTCTCATTCCTACCTCGAAGACTGCATCTACAGCCTTCGCACCCGGTCTCCATAACCCGCCAAGTCATTGAATCAAACTTTCCTTCCCCAACCTACACCCACTACAATGACCTGCATCCAATTGTCACGGTGACGCAGAACTTCGACTCCCTTGGCTTCCCCCAAGATCATCCGGGCAGGAGTCGCACAGACACATATTACATCAACAAGGACACTGTTCTAAGAACCCACACTAGTGCCCACGAGGCTGACATATTCCTTGACAACAAGAGTGAGGGATACACAATCAGTGCAGATGTATATAGGAGAGATGCGATTGATCGAAGCCATTATCCTGTCTTCCACCAGATGGAAGGGGCGAGAATGTGGGATCGGAGGAAAGTCCCAGGAGGAGATATAGCTAAAGCTGTCTGGACTGATATCCAGCGACTACCAAAGCACAACTTGAAAGTCGAAGATCCCAATCCGACAATTCACCCGGAGAGAAACCCATTGCAGGCTCAGCATCACAGCCGGGAAGAGGTCGAGCCGATCGCAACACATCTCAAGAGGTCACTAGAGGGTGTGGTGGTAGAGCTTTTCTCGAGAGCTCAGAAAGCCGCTCTAGCTGCTGGGAGTGTCAGCACCACGGTAATTGAGCCTCTGCGAGTCCGATGGGTTGAAGCATATTTCCCCTTCACGAGCCCATCATGGGAACTTGAAGTCTTCTGGCAAGGAGACTGGCTCGAAATTTTAGGATGTGGAGTGACCAAACAGGAGCTTTACGTCAATGCTGGCGTACCCGACAAGCTTGGTTGGGCATTTGGCATCGGCCTTGAGCGCGTTGCTATGCTTTTGTATTCGATACCCGATATTCGGCTTTTCTGGTCTAAGGATCCACGCTTTCTGTCTCAATTCTCGACCGCTGAGGATATCAAGACATATGTCCCCTTCTCCATACACCCAGCTTGTTATAAGGACGTTTCTTTCTGGCTGCGGAATTCGAGTAGTAGCGCTGGTGGTGGACTCAAGGCCAACGCTCAGGATTTCCACGAGAATGACGTGATGGAGATTGTCCGAAACATTGGAGGTGACCTCGTGGAGGACGTTAAATTGACAGACGAATTCACGCATCCCGCATCAGGGCGGAAGAGTCTTTGCTATCGGATGAACTATCGAAGTTTGGAACGAACGCTCCGAAATGAGGAAGCTAACGAGCTGCACGAGAACGTGAGAAAGCAGCTTGTCGAGAAGCTGGGTGTTGAGTTGAGGTAAGAGAGGGAAAGCATGAATCTGGGCAGAAGATTCAATGAAGAAGTGCTGTATATAGCTTTTTCAGTTCTAGAAATTTGTACAAAACAACCATACCCGCTAAAATGCTTGAATCCCCAACATGGAGGGGAGAGTATTATACAGTAACCGTCAAGACTCTGGCCCAACGATCCGTGATCACAACATGGCATGGCCGCTCAGCTATTCTTTACAACGCCAACCTTAGCAGCCTACAACCAAAGTCAGCATTGTCAGCTTAAACGAGGCAAGCAATCCAAACATACCCTCACAACCCTCCCATTCAACAGAAACCCCTTCTGCTGCGTCATAAAAACACTCCCATCCTCCTTTCCCTCCACCTTCGTCTGGAATGTGGCTTCATGCAAATTCGGATTAAACGGCTCCCCCTTCTCGCTCGGATCGAACCTCTCCAACCCATGCTTCTTCAACGTCTGCATCAAAATCGTCTCTGTCATCTTCAAGCCCCCATAGAGATCCACTAATTCTTTATTCTCCGCTTCGCTTAGCTTTTCGGCAGGCACTGTACCGAGGGCGCGATCGAGGTTGTCGACGGACTCGACGAGGTCGTGTGCGAAGCGGGAGATGGCGAAAGAGCGGGCGGTGTCGACGTCGCGTTTTGTGCGGTCTTGGAGGTTGCGGAAGTCGGCTACGCTGCGGAGATATTTGTCCTGTGGGAAAGGGGGGTTAGTTGTTTAGGGGTGGAGTGCAAGGTTGGGGCACGTGAGATGGGGGGCGAACTTTTAGGTCTATGATTTCTCTGTTCTTGGCTTCGAGTTCTTGCTTTGTAGGATCCTCATCCTTGGCTTCTGGTGCTTCGGCAGTTGCTGCCTCAGCCCTCGCCCCATCCTTCGCCTCTGCCGCAGTCGAGTAGCATCTTGGTGCTATCCTTATATGGAGGGCAGATATCCGTACTGGGGGGAAGTGGTAAGCCCTTGTCCTTGCAGCGGTCAAAGAAATTCGTGGGTTCAAGCAAGCTCTTCGCGACTGTCTGAGTAAACTTCGCTGAATCATACTGTGGTTGTGAACAGCGACTATTAGGATGTTTCCTACAGCTGCTTTACCAAAATTTTGGTGATGATCTTCGAAGGGTTCGTCATTTTCGCTGTTGACGCAACACGCGCGCGGCAAATTGGCAAATTGGCAAATCCCTCCAGACCAGCACCAAATCTTTCTGTTCTTCAGTCCTTTTCAACGAAATGCTAACATTTCTACCGTTCTCGTTCAAGCATATCTCCGAACAATAGCGATGAGTATTTTGTGTTTTACCTGTCGTTGATGCGCAACACCCTGGTTCAAGAGCTGCCTCCACATAAATGAAGTGGACTCTGATAAGGTTCATTCGACATGGACGTGCATATTCCCAACGGAGAGCTAGGAGTAACAAACACAGTCCTCGTGACTTGTGATACTACGAACAACGCAAGCTGCCATCGCTTGCAAGGTGAATAGTGATGCTAAACGTAGGATGCATCTTGCCACTTTTAGCTTGAGTTTGAAAACAGTGTCTTCAACGTTCCCTCTCCTTGCAATTCCGGTGCAAGACCAAAGAATATTTCAATTTACTAAATCACCAACTTGCTACATGTGTGTCAAGCATAGAATGTCAGAAAAGCTTTCGTGCGTAGCCCTAGCATGCGATAAATGTTTTCTTTACTGCACAATGGCTTCGAGCTGAACCTGATGATCCCTGTAAGAGTCAGGATGCTTCAAGGGAGATGACTCCATTAAAGCTATGATCAGTGTCCTCCATCCATGAAGCCCTTACGTCAATATGCGTGGACCAGTATCACGAGACTGGATCCCCTTCTATGGCCATAAAATCGCCCAAGCCATGTGTTACTCTCTCACGTCATCCGCTCGACTCCTCCATTAGGAAATGTTGAACCAAGCTTAACAAACTGTGAAAGTCCAGCGCCAGCGAATTATCCAATCTTCAAGCTCTTGTGCTCTTCACTCAATCCAAGATGTCGCTACCAATTCACGCAGATATCAATAGAAAACGCTTTCTACCGCGTTCCTCCTTAGAGTTCCTGTCGTTGACTTCGCTCGTCACTGCCCTTCTAACGATCTCATACTTCGCCTACCGGATTCTTACGCTATGCAACGTTAATTTCTCAAAAGAGTCTGTGTAATCTTGGTGTTGTGCCGCCCTATTGTCATTGTACTTTGAGCTACCACGTATGTGTTAGTGCAATGAAGGGTGTTGTCATCCATGAAGCGCGACTCGAAAAGAGTATGGTGACTTGGATACGCTTACAGGTCAGGCCAGCTCGCCCTAGTCTCTTGGCTCTACTTTACCGCAGAATTCGGCCTTCTTTGTGGATTTCATTCCACTGCTAGATCATTCCAAAGGCTGTGCTTGTTGCATGGGATCGCTGACTATTGCTTTTACGAGCATAGTGCCAAGGTTTTTGACCAACCTCTTGCGAGCCTTGGCCATTGGAGGAGGTCCCCAGGCACCTCATCTTCGTTACCAAAAGGCCGGCAAGAACGTTCCGAGAATCGTCGTCTTTATCACAATGTGCGGCGAGGATCTAGCCACCGTCAAAGCTACGATAGAGGGCGCTTGTGGCTCCCACTATCCCTCAGAGCGCTTTCGAGTCTTCGTGTTAGACGATGGCAGATCCAAGAAGCTCAAGAAACTTGTCTCATATATGCAGTGCACCAAGACGAACTTGTTTTACAGGTCTCGGGCGAAGATAGCGAATCATCATCATAAGGCTGGAAACCTAAATGATGGCTTGAGGCATGTGGTGTGCCTTCCAGGTGGCCCAGCGGAATTTGTTGCAGCATTGGATGCAGACATGATAGCTCGACCTCAATGGCTTCGCGCACTGTTACCACATCTGCTGATCAACGAGAAGATCGCTTTAGCAGCACGATTCGGCGTTCGCAGGATATAAGCTGACGCATCGCAAGCGCTTTCATGATTGTCCATGGAGTAATTCGCTGCTTCAAGGCCTTGATCTCAAGTACAAAGTCCATGAGCCTTTGAAAGAAGCCTCCGGCGCCGCCTGTTGTATGGGCTCAGGATATCTGGTCCGGCGAGATTGTCTTGACGCGGTCGGAGGATTCCCAACGGCCTCAATTGCAGAGGATTCGTGTCTCAGCTATTTCTTGCACCGCTATGGATGGTAGTTGATCTATGTCGACGAGGACTTGCAGTATGGCCGTGCTCCAGAAACGTTCGCCGCTCATATCGCTGGAAAAACACGCTGGGTAAGCTTCATCGAATCTTTGACGTGAAAATTCTGTGTATCTCTAATACATTTGTTTTAGCAAATTGGGGTTATCCAAGCGGTGGCAGCCATGAGGTACTTCTTTTGGCGCAAAGAGAACCATCATATAACATTTCGCCAACGCGCAGCTGGCATTCTGAACTTGCTAATATCCTTAGCCAACTTACCAGCAACCTTTGGTCTCGCTGTGTTCTTGATCTCTCATCAGCGACTGGCTGGACAGCTACATTGTTTCCACAATCATAGGATACCGAGCTGCCATAAGAGAGAACCATGCTTCTTTGTGGATGGCACCGTGTAGGTCTCTACCTCTACTCGTTATCACACTCACACTAATCAAACGCCAAATCCAGACTTCGCCATCGGCATCATCAAAGCATTCATCCTCCGCTCTTGCCTCGGTGGCAACAAAGCCAACCTCACCTCAACCGGCAGCATAGCCAACTCCATCTACGAGCGCGACCAGCATCTCCGAGCTCCGTTCTGGCCGAAGCGTTTTCGATGCTTCTTCTGGGACTGTCGCATCGGTCTCCACTTCGCCTATGTCCTGCTCACTACGCTCGGCATCATGAGGCGAGTTGCGACTGCTTGGGAGCAATGTGAAAAGCGAGTGCTCTCCATCGATTTTGCCAAGCAGTTGATGTTTCGCGTGGACTGGCCGCCGGTCCTCTGGTATTTTGTCTGCGTTAGCCTTATGGTTCCTGTGACTTATGCTTTGTACCCACCCACGACTCCCGGCTATGAGCAGATCCTGAGAAGAGATCCGATTCCTCGAGCGGCTTGTCTGACTAGAGGGGGGAAAATGGGTTCGACGGATAGGGATGGGCGAATGGCTGTGTTTCTCTTACCAGAGTTTCATTATTCTCTTTGTATGCTGTACGTTGTCGGGCTTTGCATATTAACCTTTACTAATTAGAATTTTTGGGCAAAAGCGGGCAAGGCACCCATTGCATGTGGTATAGAGCACTTCAGAGACAGGACAAATGCATGTAATGAAAGATTCAACCAAGCCAGTGTGGCAAATATCTTATGTAGATCGTTAGCTACAGATTCAATTAAGGTGATACCCAGCCCCATCTGATGCTCCTGGCCAAAAGCCAATGCTATCGCTGAGTGATACTGCACTTTTCCAGAGGCTAAGCACCCTTCTACGGTCATGGAGGAATGGTTCGTAGCAGTAGATATTGATTTGTCTCCTAAAGAATCGTATCAACAACGGCTTTGCCTCTATTTCCCTATTAACATCCGCGCGAACAGACAGGTAGGCATAAAGCCTGAATTGTGTCGAACATTCGACCATCGATCGCAGTGCTCAAGACTGCGTGCCCATGGGTCAATGACCCCCCTTCTCAACGCTAGAAGTTCAGTCGCAGTCTCAAAACGCCATAAACACTCGTTCCCCCCCTCTGTATCGCTCCTTCTCGCTCCTCACACGATGATGTCATAAGCCAAGCACCCTGCTCCATCAAGCACCCTCCAGATCTGACCCGCGACCGTCTGGCCCAAGTTCTCCCTCTCTCTCCACAGTGTCTGGCGATCCATCGCCCAGCTCATCATCTGCTCCTGCTGCCTCGCACTCATGACATCCTTGGCATCGAGCGCATAGCCCATGATTGATGTCCAGACCTTCTCCGAGAATCCACAGGGAAGATCGGTGCGATAGTTGGGGGTATACTGGGGCGCGTGTGGTGGAGGTGCGTGGTCGGAGTGATCATCTGAAGCTACTGATGGGGCGGGCGTAGGATTGATGATGTTGATCTCTGGTGGGACTTTGCTCCAGAAGCTCGGCTCGTGGGTCTCGGGCTGAGCCTCCGAGTAAGAGATTTCTGGCACAGAGAGTCCTGGCGGTGGTTGCAGTGAATGGTGCTGGGGAAGGGGCTGAGCTGGTCCTGCCATGTTGGGAAATTCCCATGAGTAAAATGGGGCTACCGCCGGAGTTGTGTCAAGCTGGAAAGTTGTCATTGGTGGGTATGGCGTCAGCTTCTTAGCACGCTTCTTGCCTCCTGGAACATCAAGTGTTTTTACGATCGGCTTTGGTGGTGGTGGTGGCTCGGATGCCGGTTCTGCCAAGAATGGATTGTGATCACCCTGTGGCTGGATCTGGCGACCGAAGCATAGCAGCTTGAGTGACTTGTGCCAGAGTTCGTTGGAATGGGGGCCGGCTTCTTCAAGTGTGTTGACTTGGGCTCGGGTCCGTGCTCGCTGGAGCGCCAGCTTGGTGGTATCATCAGGTCCGCCAGATGTCCTAGCTCTTCGCCTCCTCCCAGTAGTGACTGTAAGTGCAGTGGCTTGAGCCTCAGAGGCACGTCGAGCATGCTTGCCAGTCTTTGGAAGAGTAGGGAGTGTCAGGGGATCGTCGTCTGTTGCTTCCTCTGACTCATCCTCTCGCACCGCTTCGGCAAGCTCCAGGACCTTTAGTCCGGCCTTGCTGAGTGAAGGGTTTGGTTGGTAGATGATGCCTTGGCACCCCGACTCGTTGTCATAAGTTGCCAGCTGTTGTGCTGGTGCCCCTGCCTTAGCCCCAGGTACCCTTGCGAGGAGCTTTTCTGGCGTGTAATGTGAGCTGATAACATAAGACAGGTGCAGGGCACAGGTCTCAGTCATTGCGGTGTCGATAAGTATAAGGTATGGAACAGATCGAAGCCCTTGTGTAGTGATATGGATTGGCAGAGGTCCAGTATGCACTGTTGAGAGTCCGGTTTTTGTAGGTGATTTGGGCTCTATATATGTATGTTAATTATTTTTTACCGAATGTGAGCAGGGAGAAGTACCATGTTTAGAAGCTCTTCGCTTGCTGCCTTCTGCCGGGCCGGTTTCTGGAATGTCCGCACCAACACTCACTTTTCTTAGTCCCTTCCGTAATCCGGTCATATCTTTAGAGGCATCCTCTAGTTCCTGCTCGCCAGCCTCTTCGTCTCCTGCAGATAGTAGTAGATCTACCGGGTTCTCCTTGGCGTAGACTCTTGTTAAGACCTCGAAAGCTCTTACTCCTAAAGCGTTACCACTGAAGTCAAGTCTTCGTAGCACACAACAGTCTTCAAAAGCTGTCAGGAAGTCTTCCCAAATGGCTATGTCGTCCTCGGTATTAATAGTGATTCCATTTCCCGAAAGATCTAAATCTCTGAGGCCGTTCGCTGCCAACAAGATGACGGGTGTCAGAGCTTGGAGCGATACAATAGTAAGTCCGCAGCCTTTGAGGCATAGTTCTTCTAGCCGCACCACTCTGCCCTGGTCGCCGCTGTAATTGAGGGACTCCACTAGGGCAGTCCCTACCTCAAAGATAGCATTTTCATCCGCGAGGTTTTTTCCTGACGCGTCAAGATCAACTACCGGATCTCTTAACGCAGCTTTAGACCCGGCATTAGGTGGTATACGCTTGGTCTTAAGAAATATTAGTCTATAAGTCTCCGGCTGCACAACTGTGCCGGAGCCTTGAATACCAGGTCTTTTGCTATCACTTGTCCTAGCTTCCGTCCCTCGATTTTTCGCTGTTTCTTGTCAGCCTCTGTACCTGATTCATGTGGCATGGACATACATGATTGTAGTGTAGTTTACCCATGATGTCCGTTCGATAATTTGCTTGATACAATGGATGGTGCGTGGACAGGTTTGTCCGGGTGGTTGGGTATTTTGTTATAAGTGAGGTTTTGATTCAACATTGTGTTAAATCCCGGCCGAAACGGGTAAAGCCGCAGATTTGCCAAACAACACAGCAGGGTGGGTGTCGAATCTTCGTGAATCACCAGCTTTTCGTGCAGGGTCCAACCAGAACTTTGACATGACAGACTCTTGTGAGGGCAATGAGGCGGTAGCACGAACATCGAGGCATCGGTACCCTTCAACTACGCTCTGAGCACACATTCACGAATTCTACAACATCCTCCATAGTACTCACCGCTGCCTGGCATAGTCCTCCAGTCAAGGGTGGTACCAAAAACAAAATCATAGCATAGACCAATGAAATGTTCATGGAATCCCTCAAACAAAGCGTTGACGTGGTCTACTCATGTGGGAGCGAAGGCTCCTTGCATGCAATAGCATTCTTATGAACCAGTGGGGTTTGTCAAAAGCAGCGTTCCACAATGCAAAGAGTAGAGCTTTAAGAAAAAGGAGCCACTCCACCTCCTCAAATCATGAAATTTTGATCGGAACGCCGCCCTCTCTATGTGATCATGCCAGACTGTCTCATCATCTCAAGCTTGGTGAGCCAAGCCGTGACTCTTTCTATGCGCAGACGAAAAGAACCAGCACTGCCACCCCTTTGCGAAATCGTAGATATTGCCATGCCTTTCTCAGTCTACCGAACGACCGAGCTTCGATTGAGAGCCTCGAGCAGCTCTGGTCTCGGGGTCAAAGCCTCCTTAGCCTCCGTATATGACATCCACTGCCTCCCTCTCTTGTGTTTCTCCGGCCATTGAGATGCCTCCTTCTCCACACTAACCTCGTAGAATTGGAACATGGCCTTTGGTGCATGGGATGTGAGCTGGTTGGCCGGACGCTGGTCTGGAATCTTCCCAAGGTCTTTCTGTATCTTGCACTCTATCCCAGCTTCTTCCCAGGCCTCGCGGCAAGCAGCCTCTTCTGCAGTACCCTCATCTGTCTCCCAACCACCCTTAGGTAGTACCCAGCCGCCACGACGAGTTGACTGGATGAGAAGGACCTTCTTCTTGTCCTTTGAGAGAGGAACTACGCCAGCAACGAGGCGCTCGCCTTGGGTGCCGTATCCTAATAAGACAACCATGTCAGCAAATGATGAAACAAATGTCACACCGCAGTATTTCTGCTCGCAAGCTTCTGGAGCCGAGCATCCTGTCAAGGGATGTAGAATTTTGCCAATTGACTTACTCTGGTTGTCTCGACCAGTACGAGCGGTAGTCGCAAGTTTCTGAGCCATATTTGAAGGTGGCTTCGGCCCTTTGTGACGGAGATGTGAGAAGGCTCGTGAGCCAAGGGTGGGGTATTAACGAGGAAATTGGGGGGGCGAAGGTAAATGGGAAATGAGCAGACTTCTGCGAGGCAGGATGGGGGATCTCGAGGTTGTCGAGTCTAGTTCATGCAACGGTATGTAGCCGAGGGTATCAAATTGGAGGTTAGGGCGTGTGGGCGAGTGGGCGATGGAGAAGGATAAGCTGCAGGCTTGGGATGTGGGAGGAAGTATCCTTCAAACCCGTGGAGGGGTTTGAGGATGAGAATTTATCTCTCCATGAGCAGGTGGGACATACATATTTATTACAATTCAATTTTTGATGAGTCAGTTAGACTAAAGCCTCTAAAGCCTCGTAATGTGCGCGCGGAGATGAAGTAGTTGGAAGGTCCAAGGCCCGAGGACTCGATGGATTTCGCCTGACGTCTTATTCTCTGATTTTAGGCCTCAGCATCATCATTGCCAAACCCCCACGCCTGGTACACTACTGCTTCAACAGCGTTGGCTTATTTGATTATACTGTCAAGAAGTTCGATATCACACGTATGACATAGACCTGCCCCGCTGAGCTCTTCTGACTGCCCCTTAAACCCGGCAAAGGGGCGGCAGGTCTCCTTTCCACCAGATTGACGAGTTCTTGGGCCCATCCACAATCGACTTTCGACGCCGCGACTTGAGGATTTCCCGTTTTGCTCTCCGTGTTCGCTCCTTCGCTGAGCTGTCTAGTATTTTCTGGGGTCGGACTCGTGTGACGAGAAGTCTTTGAAAAAGTTTACCTCCCAGAAGATTCCCCACACTACCTAAACAAAGGGTGCATAAAATCGAAGGAACAGCCTATCATCGGTCTTGTCACCCCTTCTAGAATCCTTCTTTGCATGAACCTAAGGGCGACCCTACATCATCTGAATCTCCCGGTTGGAGGAAAGCGATACTGCTGCCGCATTAGGTGCAGTGGCCTAGGTCCGAGTACACCAGTGTGATCGCTGGCCGTTCTTGTCTAAATTCTCTTTACACTCGAGGGGGCCCCTCAGCCGTTGCGTCTGAGGAAAAGAGCCTCTCTCTCGATCGTTCGATCGATAGTAAAGGATGAGTTTTGGGTCTGATGAAGAAACTTGACAACATCGGATGCCTAGTAGTACGAGTATTCACTTTTCTCCTATCTCGGGGACTGCCCCGCCAAAGATCGAATCGCCTTTGACCCAACTCCTGCATCTGTTTCCAACATTAAGAACTAGCAGTGTTTGGGCAATTCACTAGCACATACTTAATGAACGGCAGCTTGCCATGCACACTCGAGCATCTCCCGACGTGGCGGATGATTCTCTCTCTTTCCTGACTCCCTCTGGTAAGCTGCGAGTACTCCGTCCTCGCAGGCAGGCTTGCCCTCGTGCTGCTTTGGCTGGCTCACGTTTCCCCACTCTTGTGAGCTACTTACCGTGTCGTGCCTTCTTAATCGATTTCATATCAGATCAATCTTACGTCGGATGCATGCTGAATGATAGTTTAGGATACCATCGGTCTTCCTGCGGTTATTGCCGTTCGAGCAAACGTCCGTATTCCAGTCTCTCCTCCCTCTCACTATTTCCTAGTGTGTCAGCTACGATCCGGAGCTAATCATTACGCTTCTTTCAGGCGCTTCTGTTGGAGCCAATTCGTCTTTGCTCCGTCCATCCCACTATCAAATCTTAGTCGATCGAGGGTGGCGTCGGTACAGCCTCATTCCCAACCGTGTCAACTCATCCCTTTTTGACGTCTTTCTGTAGATCAGGTACATACTACTACAAGCCTGACAATCGAAATTCCTGCTGTCCGCATTACACCATTCGGTATCTCGCATTTCAGCCTTCCCAATGTACCGAGCTTACCTGAATTATCAGCTTGGATGCAACAGCATTCGATTCGAGAAGAGATCAAGTACGTTCTCGCTCTTCGTGTTCTCGCACTTTACGTTCGTTCTCATAAAGCTCTCGTCATTAGCGTCAAGCCATCAATAGATGGAATAAACACGTGTTGGGCCATGACTATAATCATCTGGCCGGTAGATTCTGTCCCAAAAGTCGAGAGTAAGACAACCTTTCCCTAGGTCTGACTGTGTAGATGCATGTAACCCAAAATGGAAACGTAAGCCAGTCCTTCTCAGCTGACTTCCGACCGATTCTCAGGGAAAAGAAGCGGCGAAAGAATCATTTTCATGTGTGCCAAGCCGTTCACGAGTCTGAATACCAGCGAGTGGAAAGGCCCACGGATACCCGGACAAATGAGCCAATCAAACCAGCCCATAGATTTGAAGTCACCTTGGAGCCGGATAGTTTCACCGAAGAGAAGTGTGTCATGTCCAATTTCCGTACCGATGAGTATCTGATTAGGCGCTATACAGGTACAAGCTATTTGAGCACTACCAGCGTTCGGTCCACCACGAGTCTTCATCGAAGAGTGGTTTCAAGCGCTTCCTTTGCTCTGGCTTCAAGCGAAGCATCCTCGTCGGAGATGGGAAGGAGAGGCAAATTGGCTCCTACCACCAATGTTACCGGCTAGATGGGAAGTTAGTCGCGATGGGTGTCCTAGACCTACTTCCTCACTGTGTGAGCTCTGTCTATCTTTTGTAATTCCCACGTCCCATGCCCTCTTGCGGTCGCCTTACTAATTGGACATAGATACCATGAACAGGTCAACGACTGGAACTTCGGGAAGCTCAGTGCTCTTAGAGAGATTACATTGGCGCTAGAAGGTGGTTATAGATACTACTATATGGGTGAGCACTTCCACTCCGTCACAACATTCAATCTTGATTTCAAGTAGGCTACTATATCCACTCATGCGTCAAGATGAGATACAAGAACGACTTTCGCCCGCAATATGTTCTAGGTGAGCATTTGGTAGCGCAACCGTAGTTACAGGCGTAATTGACCCATTGGACAATAGATCCTGTGACTAATGCCTGGGACCCATTAGACTCAGACATGCTCCAGCGCTTATCAACTCGCAAATGGGTTTCCATGAGCTTTGAGCGGTCCTTGGGAATTGCATCCGACTCTCCCATGACATTCCTGCAATCAGGCGCCGTTGTTAGCTCCGATTTCAGCAAGGAGCTCGACATGGGTCCAGAAGACTTCAAGTATTCCCTCGAATACATTAATGGACTAGATGAGTCCGACGCAGCCGGTGAAGCTAAAACAGCCTTTGAAGCTGGCATGCCTGGCGCTATGACAAAAGCGGAAGTTGAGGAACAGATCGATCTTGGTCTGTGGAGGTTGAAGATACAGGGACGAATCGTTCATCTCGAGGTGATTGCTAGAGGCGGTTGATCTTTTACAAACGAGGAGACACTGACTTGCTCGACAGGACCTCGTCAGTTGGGATAATAGCGAGGTAGAGTCTGGTACACTCAAAGGCATCGTTGCAGAGCTGGCTGCTTGCATTGGACCTGATTTGGTCAAAGAAATCATACTCAAATTTGACTAGACATTCATACAAGCTATGCAACATTTACGAGCAACGACATCCGTGGCAAAGAAAGAGTCTATCGTTGAGACGCTTTATCATGGATTTCTCATGACAATACCACCTATCTTCAGCTCTAATATATTATCCAGGTGGACTCTGGCGTCCAACCACTGGCCTCAGATCTTCACATCTTGCAATCAAGTTTCATTGTCATCTTCCTCTCCTCAGACAGGCCTCGCCTGGCTCACGCTCTTCGAATTTACTGGCATCTCTTCGCACTCCGCTACTCAATGTTGAGCCCTGAGTTGGCCTGCGATCTTCCAATGGCTGGCTCATCGGCGGCAAGTCCCTCTTCTAGAGGACAATATCATATTGCACACTCCTTCTGAAGATCCGAATTTTTGGTCTCAATCCACCTCCCTCCAAAACCTACACCCCTCCTCCGGCTCCGTCCCCTCTCCACACCCATGTCCCCTCTGACAAAGCCACGCCTTCCCCTGATAATTCACCCTATCATAATTCATATACTTCTTCCCCTCCGCCTGCCACTCAGGGTTCTCACTCCTTCCCCTTCTTCCCCTTTGGCTTCTTCGCACTCACAAGCGCATGCTTATTCTTCCACATACCACCATACTGGTACCATGGATGTTCCGCGCTTCCATCAGCCACTCCGCCTGAGACTTTCTTCCAGCACCCTCTCGTGCAGACGAAATGCCAGTCTTGGGTGGAGTCTATGCGGCAGCGGACTAGGACGTCGCGGGGGGTTTCGCAAAGGGCACAGGGTTTGCAGAAATTAGCGGGAGAGGGGGAGCGTTTGCGAGGCTTTGTTCGATGCATTGTTAGAGGATGTTCGGCAGGGGGTCGCTGATCAGACATTGTGGTGGTGAGAATGGCCATCCGTTGAAAAAAGGTGACGGGAAATGTTTAGATGAGACCCCACGCCAAGCCTCTGCGTCATCGTGCAGGGCTAGCCAGGAACCCGACCGAATTCATTTCTTCTTCATCTCATGCGTGCATCTCGGCAATCACTTCTCGAAAACTTTCCGCGTAAGCTGACAGCTTTGTTTCTCGTTCTTTTCCTAGCACTCCTCTCCAAAATGGTCAAGAGGACCCCCCAAGCTTCTGACACGAGCCTTGCGCTCGAGCAAGGTCTTGCGCCTGATACGTTTACCGATGGCTTGCCTCTACCCAAGATGTTGGTATTCGACTTAGACTATACATTATGGCCTTTCTGGGTAGACACGCATGTTACGCCCCCACTAAAAGCGAAAGATGGGGGCTCGAAATCTGTGGATAAGTAAGTGCATAGTGCCCCTTTATTCTGCGATCTCGCGCTTCGTCCCAAACAATTGTGCTAATCTTCCCACTAGATGGGGCGAGTCCTTCACCTTCTACCGCGACGTCCCCGCCCTCCTCCACGCCTTCAAAACCCACTCCACCCCCATCCTAATCGGCGCCGCCTCTCGCACCCACGCCCCCGACCTCGCCACCACACTCCTCAAACAATTGATTATCAAACCTGCCAACAAGCGCGCGATCGAGTATTTCGACTACATACAAATCTTTCCGGGCGATAAGAAGCAGCATTTCGCGAAGATCCAGAAATCGAGCCAGGTGGCGTATGGAGATATGCTGTTTTTCGATGACGAGGTGAGGAATCGGAATGTGGAGGGTTTGGGGGTGACGATGTGTTTGGTTAGAGATGGGGTCAGCAAGGGGGAGGTGGATAGGGGGGTAAGGGAGTGGAGGAGGAGGCATGGGTTGGATGGGAAGACGGAGACGTGAGGGGAATAGTGAGCTTGGTTTGGGCAGAAGCCTGGGGATGACTGGGGATGACTGGGGATGACCCTACGAAGAGACGATTGCATGCATTTGTTTCATAGCGTTTACGACGTTCAGCAAGGCGTTTTGGATCTGGTGGGGTCAGGTGGATATAGATCTTAGACATATATCGTTGCTACGCCCAAGGCTCATTTTATTGATCTCCTGCGCCTTTGCTGGTTCGGTCTCGAATCAACATCTCTTTTACTTTCAGCACTGCCAGTCGCGAAATTTGGAGGCTTTGCTCATGTCTCGGCGATGTGAATCATTGCCTAGGTCGCAGTCGGGTCTAAGATCCAGAAGTTTGTCCCCTCGGTCAGTATTTGCACAGCCTCGTTGCCCCCCAAAAGATCGTCAAAAAGCAAACCGCGGATAGCCGGTGTACAAATTCTCCAATATCCCACCACCTTTTGACTCAATCTACTCTCTTGATACCATTACTACTTGATCAGATTATGGCCTCTCCCAACAACCCCCAAGACATGGCCGCACAGTCTCCTCCCGCATCGCCTTCTACAATACCAACATCGCCATCATCTCAATCAAAAGGCACCCAAACCCCCCTCTCCCTTGACCTCTCCAGCCTCCCACCGCTCATAACGCCCTCTCCCCCCTCAAACACCCTCCTAATAACCAACCTCAACGCCCCCACAACCTTCCACCCCGCCACGCTCTCCCGCCTCCACGACCTCCTCTCCCAACCCGTCCCTCTAAACTCTTTCTCGCCTCTCAAATCCTTCCACAGGATCATAGTCTCCTACCCCACGACCGAAGCGGCGATCGACATGCGGCAAGTCCTCGATGGCTTCCCCATGGGCGAAGATGAGAGCGTTCGGATTTATTTCGGGGAACATACGCCCATCCAGGGCGAAGGGGCCGAAGATCAGCATCTCCATCCGCCGAGCTTGGGGAAACTACTGTTCATCTCCCCTCCGCCGTCGCCGCCGTGTGGATGGGAGATCAGAGAGGAGGAACCGCCGAATAAAGACGTGCATGCGGAAGATTTACAGCGCGCTCTGGCGGGCTTGAATGGGCATCGAAAGGTTGGGGGTAATGGGGATCAGAGTCCCATGAGTGAGGAGGAGAGGGATCGGTTGCAGAGGCAAGGGGGGTGGGGGAGGGAGAGGGAGAGGAGAGGGACTGGGAGTATGATGGTTTATCATCCGGGTGTGCATGGGGATAGGGAGGACTTGCCGGCCGTTATGGTGGAGGATACTACTGAGGAGGGGGTGGAGGAGGATAGGCTGGAGGGTGGAGGGAGGTTGTTGACGCATACGGCGAGGCCGCCAGTGGAGTTGATGGGGGATGCTTAAATGTCAGGGCAGTGGATGGTGTAGATGATAGTGAAAGAGATCCCATCAGCTTTAGTATGGTGTTGGATGGAAAGATAGCAGTCAGTAGTGTTGTATGGCTAAGTATGATCTTTGAAAATTCCAGGACTCATGTAGGACAAACCTCTCGAATGCTTCTTCATGCGCGGGCGTATTGGACGAGGCTGATATTCTCAGAGGCACTCGAAAACAACCACGGTCAGTGTGCTCTGGTTTTCTGTCGAATGGTCCAGGATAGCTCCCCGTATATCACCAGCTCTTTCTCGGCAGAGACGAGTTCCTCACTTCCCAATATTTGCATCGCGCAGAATATTTCCCACACCGTGGTATCGAGTCTTCGGTTCTGTCCCAGCATGGCCTCCGTCTGACTTGATGTGTCCAGCGCAACGGGAAGAACTATTTTACACTGTCAGTTCGCCACGACTCGACGTCTCGGCGATGTCTATGAGGCCTTTGAGTCTAAGGCTGAGCCCAAGTCTTCTAGACGACCTAAAAACTTCCGTTGATGAATCGAACCCTAGGGAAGATCCTGCGGGACTCCGTCCCGGCTCTACTACCACTGAAAGGCTAGCCCAGGATGGCCCCAGGAGATTGGGCAGCATGCCCCGCTTCGGTACGGCTCATTAGCTCTGACAGCAGGGTCTGAGGCGGTGAATTGCATGGTCCGATAACGGTCGTTGAGGAGTGACGACTCGACTCCTGAATTTCCAACGCTGTAGAACTTACTTGGGACTTTTGGGACAGAGTGAGGCTGGGCCCATTGGTGGCATCGGGACATTGGGCACGTGTAGAGTACAGGGCAACATCATGCAAGGGATGTAGGGATGTAGACGTCTCAGATGTGAGGCATATTCGAAGTCTCTATGGAAAGGAATGAAGCTTGAGCAAGCGCTTACTCCGTAGGGGCTCCGAACAGAAGGCGAGCGCCGTGTGAGCAACCAAAGCGCAGCGAAAATGAGCATTCCGAGTAATTTTAGACTCAAAGCATGTCGCATGAGCGGGATTTTCTGGTGAAGCAGAACGCAGGGCAACGAAGCGACACACGATTGGGTCATATTTTTCCGAGCAGTAAATTCTATCACATTCCTGCACGACAAGATGTGAGATGAAGTACGCTCTAGGGGGTCGGGTAGATACAGGATGTAGCATGTTATTAGGCTGGAAGCGCATATTCTTGGTTGGGAGGCTTGCTCAGCCTCGTTCCGCGAATGCGAAGGTGTAGTAATTAAATTAGAAACAGTCCCTTAAAAATTCCTACTTCCCCTAGCTGCTAAAGAAAATAATATAGGAAAGCCTGGTTCGTCCCTGTAGCAAGACCTTGGTGGCGAATCAATGAAGGCAGTAATTTTTCTTGCCACTCACCACGATCTCATAATCCAATTAGCGATTGAAACCGAGTCGTAGAAGGGAAAAAATCTCCTAACACTATGCCCTTCCATCATTTTCTACAATGGACCCCATTTCCCCTCTCCGTGATGTCGACGTTATATTGCAGTTGCTGACTTTATAGATCCGAGCTGAGCCAGCCAAGCGTTGGGCTCCCTTCTGCTTTTACATCGCTATAGCGGACCTCGTGGGCCACCACGTCGCCCGTTCTCATTAATCGAAGCGACTGCTCCGCTCCCAGACGATGACTGTCGGCCGCTCTTGCTAGGCTTTAGCTCGCGATAGTCTTCCACGGCAATCAAACCCTTCTCCCACATATACTCAACAAGAGCAAAGTCGATTCGAGCGTGAGCCATACGATGGCCATACTTGTGATGAAGCTCCACATGGCTCATACGATCACGCCAGCTGAGGATGCCGCTGGTTGACTCGAATTTTGAATCGCAGAAGCAACAACAATTCACCTTTGGTGGTGGAATGTTCTTTGATGGCCGTCCCCTCGGTCCAGGCTGCACGAAGTGTTTCATAATATGTTCCAGCCACTGTCGTTCATTGCCGATGGCGAATTGTTTGTAGCAGTGGAGCCAGGGAAATGGGCATTCCAGGGTTGGATCTTGCTGTGGCGATCGAAGTGGAGCGAGAGGCGTAGTCTCCAAAACACCTTCTTGATCGGGAACAAGAAGCCTCATGCCTTGGTCTATTTCTCTTCCACCCATGCCGTCCGAGGCCGACTCGGGTATTCCTGGTGGGGTGGGAAGACGAGTGAGCTCAGGGAGGGAGCCGACGGAAGTAAAGTCGCTTCTCAGAGCAAGCATTGACGTTTTGATACTCTGTTCTGGGTCCCCAAAGTATTCAGCGTCTTGGTGACGGACGGTGTGAGGAAGAGTTGATTGCAGAGCTTGGAGAAGGGAAATCCTCGAGTCGCCGTCGTGTTCTACGTAATCGACGACGGCAGGTTTGGTAGGTTTGGCAATCGCTTGCGTTGAGGGCGGCGTTGCAGACACTATGCTTATGAGACGACAGTCTCGGTGTCAGAGACAGGAAACTCACTTTTTGATCCCTTGGAATGGTCGGCGCTAATCTAGAACTTTGGCGACGACGACCTTTTTGTTTGAGGTTCTCACTGCTGCCGTCAATTCGCATTTCTTGCACGATGAGGGATGAAGCTCGAGCTACACAACAGCTGAAGACGATGGGCGGCGTCTTATGTTGATGATGGAGCTGTTGCAAGAAGAGGGAGGGGGTGTTTTACGGCAGTCCCAGACCTTTGCTGGATCTACGAAGCGCCAAAAGTACCTTTAATCCTTGCCCCTTGGATTCTACGCGGACCACGTGGAGCTCCAATAGGGATGCACAGAAAGCGTTCAAACGTCCTCATGATTCGAACTTATTATGCAGTCAGACTGATCGTAGCTTTTACGAAGTCTCCAGGGCCTATGGAACGACTCCAACAGCTATCGGTCAGTTCCCCGGTGCTTGTCAGTTGGCAAGCATGTGCAACGGCCCTTGAGCAGCATTTGAGCGAACATTCGATAAAGGATCAATAGAGAAACAGGATAATTAATTAAAGAATCTCACCGCTCGAATTATCGTTGTTCATTGCAGATCAATAGGCGGGATGGGATGGGATAATTTTACGAGTTAAAGGTAAGTATCTCGTGCATCTGCCGCCGCGGATCGGCAGGCTTCAACGGTTCCGCGTTGTTCAGCCCCAACACAACGGGCGAAACGGGGAAGACGCTCCCCCATGTTGCCAAAGCTACGATTACCAGAAATTGTCTATAGTACCACTGGCGCGAACGCCAGTGGCATTGGCTGAACTTTGCGCATCTCAGCCACAATATTGGAATCCCCGAAACTTGCCAGCCTCGCCAAAGCATCGCCCTTGTATCTCGGCTTTTGTTAATAAAGTTGCCTCCATGTAGGTGCTTTTCATAATCTTCGCGGCTATAGAGTTATGAAACAAGATTCGTTGAATTGCAAAGCAAATGAGATTGGCCCAAGATGACAGCAAAGATAATAGCGAATGAAGCCCCGAGCGAAGCTACTAGCTCAAATGAAGTCAACAAAGTCCTGATACTCTGCAATAAATGCTGGATCGAAATCATATACCCATGCTGGTTGTCCAGGTCTGATCTTTGGAGGTGAAGCCTCGTTCTTCGCGGCACTTACCGACGGCTGCGGCTGAAGTACTTGCTCTTTTTGCTTATTGATTCTGAACCTTTTCTGCAGCGGAGCTGACGTTGACGCGTCTTCGACTTGATCGTCATCTCCGAGAGCAGCAACCGCTGTACGTTTTTGAGATTGCTCGGTTGGCTGTTCTGGACTATCCGTTGAAAGAAACAAATTTTCCACTCTTGTGGGAGCGAATGATGTCGATGAGCTGTTTCCTTTGTTTGTGAAAGGACTGGAGGATATGGGCGGACTGCTTTCAAGAGGCTCATGATTCTCTCCACTAGCTTCGTGATCGTCGAATGTGGGCTCAGGGTTGGCTTCTTGGGCCTGCAATTCTTCCTTCATGCCCATGGAGTCACTCATTCCGACCATGGCCGCTTCAAGATCTTCTTGGTCGTCGTCATTAATTTGCGGAAGATCAAAGTCGTCCAGTGGATCGTAATCAGGGAATCTTTGAGCAAATATGTCGGTGGCTTCTTCGTCCTTACGCAGAGGCGCCGAAGGGTCCGGAAATTCACTCCCATAGCTCGTCGGCTTCTCCTGAGATGGTGACATTCCTTTTCCAGGCAGTTCGCCGAACAGGGCAGATGGGGAAGGGAGGTCACTCATCAAATCATCTCCGTAGTCAGTCGACGGTTTGTCGTCTGACTCCGCGATATTCGGATTCTTGCTGAGGAACGAGACTTGTGGCAGCTCGTCTTTCATGTAGTCGAACGAGGGTTTCTTGTGCCCCATGAGCGGAGCTGATTTCCCTTTGTTCACGCTCTTGTGCAACTTGGCAAGCTTGCTGAAACCTCTAGGGGCGTTTTCTGCATATTCTTCTCGTTGATACGCTAGATCAATTGTCTGAATGCCCGTATTTTTGCCACCCCTAGAGCTGGTAGAGGCGACAGTGCTTTTTGTTTGCGGCAATATTGCTTTGGAGGCTTTCCTGTTTGTGAGGCTCCACGGTTCTACCAAAGAAGCCGCATGATTAAAAGAACCTTTCGGAGGCTTTGGCGCCTTGTCAACACCATCCCTACAGCACATGTGCTTGCAGCTGATGAGTCCGTCAGCTTTGTGGTGGGCCATGTAAGAGAAGCACTTACGCCGTCTTGTCTTTGCACTTGTGGTTGCAGGCCCACTTTCCATTATCGAGCTTTTCTGGAATCCAACCAGTTTGCTCAGCATCTATGCGCTGCCTAGCTTTCATTGTAGTGTTCGGTCCCGTGTCAAAAGTGTCGATGTCATTGAAGTCCAATTCCTCGACTGAAGCCTCCATTAGTACACGCTCGTGGTCAGAATAGCAAACCGACTCACCAGCTTCCACCACATCCTTATCATCGAGATCATCACCGCCAAATTCATCACCTTCTAGCGTCAAAGGGCTGGTATGGGCTACGGTTCCCTCGGGTTCTTCAGGCCTATTCCGATGGGCTTTGCTGCTTGGTTGTGACTTCGATGGTTGTTGCTGTTGAGCGACCTTTGGCGGTGGTGGGAACAGAGAAGCTGGTATGTCAGGCTTCAATTCCGCAGATCTCACAGTTCCGGCTGTTATACTGTCAGCACCGAAAGTACTGGCAGCGAGCTACCTCTGGCCTCCTTACCAATCTCGTCACACATAACATAGCATGTAATGTACTGTGTTCGGTTGAGCAATTCCGCAGACATCAGAAGATCCTGGCCGTTATTGAGCTTGTTTGCGCTAGAATTGATTAGTACCTTGACTCAGGGGTTGGTCAATAATTCCTTACCTGACTTTCTTGAAGTCAACGAGATGTCCATCAGATCTCTCGGTCAGCAAGCAGACATGGATCGGCTTTCGATGAAAAAAAGTCGGAACTTTCTCGTTCATGAAACCAACTTCAGCCTTAATCTTGATCATGACTGGCCGTCCCTTCCTAGCCTCCTTGCCCATCATTTTCACAGACACACGCAGCTTAGGGAAATCCTTGAGGTTAGCCAGTAATTTATTACCGAACGGTGGGTTCTTGCTCATCAGCATCTCGATTCGGTGGGGCTCTGCTGCCTCTAACGCTTCGATAGTGTTAATGCCACCTACAGCAAGCTTTCGAATCGCTACCAGGCCAATTTGAGCTATCTGCTTCATCTGGTACGGCGAGTTATCCCAGACCCTCGCTCCAAAGCTTCGCGCAAGCTCCAAGGCGTGCCGCACAGCCACAGCATCCTGGAGGTAGACTTGGCAATCGATGATGCAACGAATCAGGCGGTGGATGTGAGAGAATAGTATTCCTTTATCTTGGTTGAACTGCTTCTTGTGCTTCGCGTGAGCTTCAGCTGTGGGAAATTCGACGCCGCCGAGCTCAGCTTGGATTATCAGACTTCGCTTGTGGGCGTATTGGGCGAGGTCGACTTTTATGGGGAACTTAACGCCATTTGCCTGATTGATCTCCTTATAGAGCTTCTTCTCGGTTGCTCGAAGGCGTATATCACGGAACTCGTCTGCTTGGACGACAGCCGAGAGCTATTAGAATTAGCACTTCTTTGCCAGGAAAGCACAATGGACCTTACAATATCCGACATCTTGGCACGAGGCTGAAGTCGCATGAATACCTGCATAGTCTCAAACTTGACGTAGTATCGTGCCATGGCATCACCACATTCTGTCGCTTTCAATTTGCCGCCAGAGGAAGAAATGAGGTGTGCTTCCTCAAGAAGTTCGAGGTCTCGTTTGCAGATGTGCTCAATTCTGTCGTCCAGGTTCTGACCCATTGGATCACCTTCGAGCTTGTAATGCTCGGGATTCTGCCCGAGGCGAACGTAAAGGAAGGTCCCACTGAGCCATCGTTTCGCTGTGTATAGATCGTAGATGGTCCCAAGTCCGATCTCTGCATTTAGGTGATCGATCAAATTGAGATGTAGACAGCTCTCCAGCAACTCCTCACCTGATACCAACTTCTCATACCTTTTTACTTTCTCCTGCTTCGTGATGATAACAGCAACGGCAGAGGTGTCAAACTGTGGACGACCAGCACGTCCAAGCATCTGCATGACTTCAAGATCTGCGTACTCCTTAATACCCTCGTCCTGATAGCTTACAGTGTTCTTGATGATGACCAGATGACAAGGCAAGTTGACCCCGACTGCCAACGTAGACGTGCAGCAGATGACGTTGATCTGGCCTTCGAGAAAGCCCTTTTCCACTGCGACTCTGTCAAAAGCATCGAGGCCAGCATGATGAAACGCAACTCCAGAAGTCAGCGTTTGCTTCAATTCTGGATCTTGCACCACGACTCTCTGGGTTGGACCTTCCCAATGACGATCCCGCGGCCCTTTGGTGGCCCAGACATTGGCGAGGAGCTTAGCCGTGGTCATAGTAGCCTTCCTTGTGATACAGAAGACCATGATTGGCTTCTTGTGAGAATGTTTCGCAATTATCTCTGGTAGTTTAGGGTCGCAATAGGTCTCAAAGCCAAAGTCATTCCCTTTGTACGGCAGGCCAACGACGTGCTTTTGGAGTTTTACTGGTCTAAACTCCTCTCCGAACCTCTCCCGTGGCGCAGGTATATGCTGGTTGGTAGAATCTTTCCCGAGCCATGTAGCAATGTCTTCCGAATTCGGCACTGTGGCACTCAAAGCAACGAAGCGTACGTTAGAACCTACCGACTTCATCCGAGAGACCACAGCTTCCAACGTGGCACCTCTACTCTCTTTGAGGATATGGACTTCGTCGATCAAGAAAAGCTTAACCATCTGCATTAGCTTGGCGTGGTCTTTCCACTTCCTTGTCATGCTGTCCCATTTCTCAGGTGTTGTGATAACAATGCTCGCGCTCTGGACATTTCGTAACTGGCCGTGTTCAGTATCTCCTGTCAGCTCAGCACACTGGAGGTCCAATGCAGCAAATTTGGCTTGCCAGTCCCTTTGCCTCTCGGAGCACAATGACTTCGTAGGCGCCATGTACACAATCTTGAATTGACTATTCTGAAAGCTAGAGACAAGACGACATATCGCCAGCTCCAGGATAGCAGTCTTCCCGCCACCAGTTGGTGCAGATACGACTAGATTGTCGTCAGACTTGTACACGGTAGAGAAGCACTTCGACTGAATGGCATTGAAAAGTGGATGGCGGAACACGGATCGAAGACGGTCAGGCAACTCATTGAGAGAGACAAGCTGAACTCCCTGGACAATTGGCGGAGCGTGGACGAATTCAATCTGCCGCTGAACCTGAGTTTGTTGTGGTGAGGGCGGGGAAAATGAAGGGTGCTGTGGTATGTTCTGGATGGCAGGCTTGTTGGGCCCCTTTCGAACTTTCTTTTGAGGAGATTGGTTAGGGAAATGATCAGGGGAGGGAGCAACCCCGGTATTGGGCATAGGATGGCGGGAACCTTGGACAGAGCGACGTTGGTTGGCCGCGAACAGTGGGCTCGAGTGGAGGGCATTGGGAGATGACGAGCTTGCATGTGTCTGAGCAGGTGGAGTGTGCATATATCGAGCTGTGGAAATCGTAAGCAGCTTTTCTTCCTTTCATCATCGTTGGACTTACCCATTCGTGACGCAAAGTTCTGAGAAGGCGTGACTGGCAGGTTTCAGCACTCAAGCCATTTGTTGGGCTCTATGATACTGACCTCGCTGCTTGGGCTGAAGTCTCCGCTGAACAAATGTACCGGCGGGAGAGAAGGGTGCTGTATGACCGGGCAACGAAAGACGCCCTGCCGGTGGTGCGTTCATGCCACTGCCACTACCAGTCTGCCACGGTCCATGAGGTTGAGGCTCGGCCAAGAGAGCGCGGTCTTGCGTATAGTCAGCCATGTAACCCTCAAGCTGGAACTGAGTGAACATACCATATTCATCAAGGCCACCTTCGCCCTGAGTGGTGTGAAAATAGACGTCTTGAGGTCTTGAGGCCTGAGCAACATACAGCGGCTGCTGATTGTAGCTTGAGGCAGGCGTCTGTCTTGGGTCCACAAGTGGCTCACTTCGTGATTGGTAAGATGTGGAAGCAGCTCTTGAGTATGGAAGCGATAGCTGTTCATGCTGGGTCTCTCCATAGTTGCCATTGATGTCCTCGATGAGTGCGTGAACATCGGTTTCATAGCCCGCCATCGCTACTATCTGATGCTAGCAATTGGAATGCATCATGTGAGGTTTCCCTAGCAAAGCTGCAGGCGTCTCAATTGTCCTGCGGCAGAGATAAATGTACAAAGAAGTAACGGAAAACTACCGTTAAAAGTTTGAAGATGCACTATTACTGCTAGCGTCATCTCATGCCACGTTTTCAAGAGGGCTTTTCTCTCGCAGGGTAAACGTATACAGGAATCGAACCTGATATGATACCTAGCAAACGACTCACAACCGACAGGCGTCTGCCCCCCGGACATTCCGGGAGATCATCTCATGGGTTTGGAACCAACGCTGCCGGGCTGGGTAAGGTAAGGTACTTTAAAAACCTGCGGCTAATGGCGCTGCCGAAGAATACAAACAAAACCACAACACCATTGTACCAGCGTCATTAGGTAACGAACCTAATATGATAAAGTATTGAAACCTAGCAAACGAACGTGCCCTGTCGTGCAACCCGCCCGCCCAGACGTTTTGGTATAGAATAACGCCAATTGATGCATGTGAAAAAAATCACTGACCCCTAGGTACAAGAAGACGTCCCCAACTGCGTCAACGAAGTTTTGCAAAGACTCCGTGGTATATACCTCAAGGAAAACCTGGTGCTGACCTTCCGCTCCGCTAGGAAAATCTTGCGCCTAATCATATCGATCCTTCGAGCCGGAGCCGGATCCAAAGTACCCTCGTGAAGACCCTCGTCTCGAATGATGCCCCTCGGGTGACCCAGGTCGCGAGGAAGACAGTCCCTCATTCTTCAGAGGCGTTGTGGGAAGCTTGCGTGGTAGATCGTGCTCTCGTAGATGCTGCTTGTCAATTGTCGTCTTCTCATAGCTGTGGATCTGTATTGGAGGTGGTCTTGACCCTCTTTCAGCGCTGCTGTTGTAGAGATAGGTTGAGAATATGACAATGGAAGTGCCAATAAGGAACTATGAAAAGGCGGTCAGCAAGTTCTCTCCCCACGAGCATGCGAGATTTTACATTCGTAGTGACCGCAAAATCAAAGAACCAGACACTGACGACCAGGCTGATGAGAATGCTAATTCCCATGGCAAAACTTTTGGCAATATTGTCTGCGTACTTGACGCAGAGGGACACCAGTATTCCTCCACATGACTGAACCGCAATCGTACTCCAGACGAACCAATTGTAGCCAACGAAGAAGCCATGCTCAGAGATCTCCTCGCCGTCGACGAACATCACCCCAACGAAGAGCGCTGGGAACAAGGAGTAGAATGCTAGCTGCACATTCCTGATCCATAATGACGCTTGCTCATTAGAGTCTTTCAGTATTTTCTCAAAGTAGACCGAAGCTCCAGCAGATACAATGCAGCCCGAGATTGCCGCAGCTAATCCAAGAATCGCGTTCATCTGAGGGTTGATCAGACCTTCATCCTCTGCGATACCCTCGTAGGTGGCAGAACGCTTGTACAATGGGGCTGCTGCAGAGCCCCGGATCCGCCTCCAACTGTCCAGTGACCTGGGGGAATGGTACCAGGAATGCGCTTGATTGAAGGGTGCAATTGCAGGATCGCTGGCCGGAATCTGAACAATAGCCACGCCCACCATGAGCAGCGCAAGAGAGACCCACTGTCTCATTGAAAGACTCCGTTTCAGCAAGAGCACGCTGAATATCGCGGTGGGCAGAATCTTGAATTGGTATGTCACCTGGAAGGTTGCAGAGTCCAGATTCGAGATCGCGATGTACTGAAGCGAATTTTGTAGGACGTACAGGCTGGCAGGGATCGCCAACTTCCAACTATCTCCCGTGAACACCGCACCTATGACGCCGCTGAATAGAGAGGTTGCAGGCATATTCGGTGGTATCGTCCGTGCGACTTCGTAGAGGGAAAAGGTGAGGCAGACGGCGAGTTTGAGAACTTCGTTCATGAATACGGCGGTAGATGTGAGGTATCTTTGACCAGCTATCAGAGGCATTATTCGGGAATAATGTAGGAGCTGCATCTGTCAGAACAGGAAATGCCTGAGGGTTATGAGAAACGCACCAAAATAAGGGCGGAGTTTTGGATAGTAAGCTTGTACGCTGTCAGCATGCCTTGTTCCCCCAAGAGTATAATCGCCCGCTCACCGTGACTAGCGAAAGCTGCTTGACTGGTAAGCCCATCCATAAGGCCTCATACTGGCGCCGGGGCCCAGTCGCCCCCAGTCCCATATTGTATGTATATCGAGTGGTGGGCGGGTTTCATGGGTCGGGGAGGCGCCGACAGGTCTTGCGTTGGATTGCAAGTACTCTAGAAAAAGAATGACTGGTTTTTGATCAAAGGAGTGTGGTGAGCTTTGGGATATCATCGAGAGATCGAGCTGTCAGATCCTTGTCGGAGCAAAAAACGCGGTATCTTTCTTAGCCCTAGCCCTACGTTACGGCTGGTACGGCAGACGATAGCTGAAGATAGGACAAAACCAAAAACCCCAAAATGATCTGCGGTACTGTCGTTTCGGAAACCATTGGCGGAAGCGCTAAACGGATGGCCTACGCACAATGATTTATATACTTTAGAGCAACCATTAACGTTAAGTAGAAGAGGATATAGAGCTATAACAGGACATACCATGGAGCAGTAATAGGGCATTCCATGGAGCATGCTATGGAGCATGCTATGGAGGAACAATAGGGCATGCTATAGAGCATATCATAGTTATATACGAGGGTGTAGTAGAGCTATTACTGGGCTATATATTCAGATATAATAGGGCTATATATGCCCTATTACTGCTCTATAGCATATTTCATTATTGCTCCATGAAAAGCCCTATTACTTTATAGCATGCTCTATGGCATACCCTATTGCTGACCTATAGTATCCCCTATTATCACTCTATGGTATGCCCTGTTACTGCCCCATAGCCCCATTGCTGCTTCATGGTATGCCCCATTATTGCTCCATAGCATGCCCCATTGTTGCTTTATGGTATACCCTATGGTATACCCTATCATTGCTCCATGGTACCCTACTATAGCATGTTCTATAGTCCCATTATAAACCTACTATACACCGGTGTATAACTCTATAAACAACCTGTTTAAAGCCTATTCTACTTGACGTTGGTGGTTGCGCTATATAAATTAAGGTGTTCAGGTCATCCGCTTAGCGTCAGCGTTAATGGTTCTGTAATCTACTGTAAATCATTTCGGGATTTTTGGTTTTGTCCTATCTTCAGCTATCGTCCGCCGTAGCTGGTCGTTAGCCCCTGAATAGCCGGGCCAGTGCATGAAGTTATGAATATAGATGTGTCCAGCTAGAGTTAGTTCTAGCAAATGGAAAGATCTCGAGATTATTGACAGGTGCAATTGCATGATCGTGATGTGGAGTTGGAACGCTCCATTGCTATTAGATATAGTTACCATTAGATCTATCCCATAGCCCTCCCAATATGAACATTTCTACCATAGTGCTATGTAGACAGTATCGTTTTGTACATCTGCCCCATCCAGCTTGGTATGTACGCCTGAACACCCTCGCTAAATCAAATGCTTAATCCTTTTCACATGCAAGCCCACATGTCAAGGGTATCACCAACGATCCATAGCCCAATTCGAGATCTCATTCGCCACATCCAACTCCTGAGCATGGTGCTCAACCCCATCGAGCATGACCACGCCGCTACTCACAGTTCTCTTCCTTTCATGACCAAGCTTTTTCATAACCTGAACACCTCGGCCGGGAGACAAGGTGCTGCCGCGGCTATATAGACCCAGCGTACCATGGCCTGGAGGAGGGGTGATGGGAGAGTTGCGGCTCCCAGGCGTCAATGGCAAAATATCGGAAGGGCTGAAACTCAGACTTGGAGATGCCTTGGGTATCGATGCGAAGTCGGCAGGACTCTTCAAGCTTGATGGTACCTCAGGAAAGGGGTAGGCGTCTTCACTTATCAGATCATCGGTCGAGGCTGAGAGTCGCGAGCTGGTTAGGGTCCGCCTGATGGCATACTCTTGGGTTGGTACGGGAGAAATGGATAGCCTAGATCCATAGACCGATGACCGTGAATTGGCGGCAGAAGTACGTCCATCAGCTCCAGCAGTCTTCGGCCTTGCTACAATGTCTTGCAGCTCCATCGCGGTCTTGAAACCCTTTTCGAAATCGTCGCGACGAATGCTGGCTCGTTTGTCACGCATGGCTTCCAGTAGCTTTTCCTCTTCCTGGGTGACCTTCATTAACTTGCCTGCGCGGATGCTTCCGTTCTTCTTCATGCGTGTTTGTGATCTTCGAACGCCATGGCTATCGTTAACAGAGCTTTCTCCGCTATCGACCGTGCTTTCGGTGCTAGCAGCCTTGTCTTCCATCATTTCACGCCACCGCATGGACGAAGTCCGCTGACTCGGGTCTGGTCTATCCGGGCTTGTGGGAAGACTCGGGACAGGTGGAACAGTTTCCGAGCTGTTGGACCTTCCTGAAACTGGCCTGCCTGAGCGCTTATTAACTATTGACCGCGGCCTCGCAGGTTGAGCATTTTGAGCGTTACCAATTGAGACTTCGGAGTTGTAGCTAGCTTGCTCAATGCTCGCGCGAATGCGATGACGGCGATGTGGCCCCTGTGCTTCAGAGGTGGCACTGCACTCGGCGCCGTCGTCGTCGGAGGAGGAGGAAGAAAGTTCAAGGAAGCTCTGCATTTGGAGATCCATGCCTGCATGCACTTTGCTACTTGGAGTGGTTTGCGGGCTTAGGCTACTAGAAGGGCTCCTCAAACCAGTGGATGGAGTCATAGGTGCAGTGTGGGTGCGCCGTGACGGAGGTGAATCCAGGCGGAAGCTCAACTTGCGACCTTTAGGTGCAGTGTGCTGGCTTCTGTTGCTGAAAGAACTCTTCCGAGATCTGATTCGGCTGGGACGAAGCTCTTGCGCCATGATTTCGTAGATGCTCATGACAGGCTCCGGCTTTTCGACTGGTACTTGTTTCACAATCTCTGGATGCTGCAAACCTTCAAGTGTTTGTTCTTCTTCTTCTAGGCCATCGAACCAATTCCGTTCGCCGTGAACCGCCGGTTTAGGTCTTTTCACATTGACTTTGATGGACGAAAAGCTCTCCTCAAAAGGCTGCTCAGGACACTGCGGGTCATCCTTAAGGATCCCAGGAGATGCCGTTGGGGTTGTCTTCCTCTGCCACCATTTTGGCCGGCTGAATGACGTGGTCTGTTGGGTGTTAGGAAGAAGTTTGGGAAGCGATGAGTTTACAAGAGCTGGAGGTGGAGAGACTGCATGGAAAGGTCGGTCCGACTCGGGATATAGTGTTGGCCGATCTATCACTGATGGTCTCCTTCTTGGGAGTCCATTGATTCGCTTCATCGAATTGCCTGAGAGCTTCGAGCTCACAGACACTCTCGAATCCGCCGACAGGTTTCGACAATGGGGCTTGTCAGTGTCCATGGACTTTATAGTTGATGCCGAACTGCGCATCAATGGTGTAGATATTGGTGACATCCCTTTCCGCAGCGCCATGTCCCGTGCGGAAGAAGCTGACGTTTGCTGTGATATCAAAAGAGGCGACTTTGCAGGGTCATAGTGCGATTTTGTAGTCGTGGAGGAACCGGTGCGGTAGTCTTGCAGGGCAGAATGATGGCTCAAATCGTCCGCCTCGATAGATTCACCGGGCGTGAAGTAGTGCTCTCCCAGTAATGACGATGACCATTGCCTGCTAGGATTCATTGTTGGGCGTCTTGGCGTCTCCTTCGATCCGTGCATGCCAGGGAAGGGGAATCCATCAGTAGCTTTGACAGATTCTCCATCAACGTGGGAGAGAGTGACGCTCATAAAGCTTGGATATTTGCGCAGTTGCTTCTTCTCTTTTCTTGACAACTTTTCATTTGACTCGAACGTATTCAGATCTACACCGCCCAACATCCTCTCAGCCTTTGACCATGGAAGGTACAGCGGCGAGTCGTCCACATTGCTCTGATTCGAATGTCCAGACATGGGTGTGGTGTTTGGCGAGGCGGTCGGCCTGCGAGGTAAAGGGAAGGAGATCCTAAAGTTTCGAGCCATTGAGGCCGTTGCTGAAGGCCTCAGGAGCGCAAACCTCTGTCATGTAGAGTAGACTGCACCTGATCATGCGGAGGAGCAAGCGTTGTGGAGTAAATGTCTCTCAAACGTGCACAGTCGCATTCTCTGGTTGTGGCTTGCAGAGTGGGCGTTCCTGAAGCTTGTCCGTCGCAACGTTCGCTCAATTCCCTCTTGACCTTGTCAATGATTTTGGGAGTGTCTTGTAGCTACTGACACAATTGACAAAGGCAACAGTCGCTGCCACTGCTTCAGTTCATGTACGGATTCGATGGGCAAGGAAGTTCCGTTCTCCCTCCACAGTCAACCCTAAACATTATCCCTGTCCCTGACGAAACGACATGGGGGCCGGACACCATTTGGCCCGCATAGGAGGAAGGATCGCGTTCTCCAACCGGAGTCCCATCCCGGACTAGGGCAAAGTTGAGCCATAGTTGTCTGCATCGGGTTCGTCGTAATTTCCCGCTTGACATGCCAACTTCCCCTTTTCGATGCGGGTCGTCGTTCGCACGAGCAAAGAGTCTGTTCCTCCACGATCTGGATCCTCGAGCGCAAGTCAGGCTTTGAGCGTGATGGGCAAAGATCGACAACGCAGACAACGTCCAAGGAGACCCTTCCTGAGCTAACCGCGCAAGAAAGGGGTTAACTTTGGAGTCTTATCTTAGTGGCTTGGTCTCAACGTCAATCGTCTTTATTTGCGCTTTAACCGAGTCATAAATGTCGCGGAGACCATCGAAGCATCGACTGCTTGGAATATCTAATTGTGAGCGAGGCGTTGGGTAGTTCTACGGAGGAGTCAGGAGAGGGTCAAAGCCACAAAGTCCTCATCGGAGAACGTCCAGATCTGGACAATGAACGTCGACGAGGCGGAAACGGGGCGAACGGGGTAACACGGACCGCGGATTGAGCTAATTGACACAGGTATGCCATTAAAAATGACAATCAAGGCCGAATGTTCCCGTAGCTTATGGACATCGAGGTTAGGTACAGAGAGAAGTCCACAGAAGGCGTACATACAATGGGCCCATTGATGAAGCAGGTTCGTTGGAAAGGTGTTACGAGAATACTCGTATATTGTTGTAGAGAGCCCAGAAGTAAACTAGGGACGGCGTACATGTACATATGAGCAAAGGCTTAACAGGCTAAGTCAATTCAGCAACAGCAAGAGCAGCAAGGAAAGCTAAGCTTATGAAAAGAGCAAAACATTATCTCGTCTTCGCGACCCATTGCCACGTAAACTCTGTACATCAGGATTTGCTGACCCTCGCACGCTTTTGTCGGGTATTTGGGGGTACGATCGAAGATACCGGCGCCACAGCATCCTCGGGAATTTCATACTTGGGTGGTCAGCCGATGCCATCTGAACACTGAACAAGGAGGCTCAATGAATGAATCACTCACATGATGACCAATCGCAGTCATGGGATTCGAATAGCAATGATGTCTCTTGGCAACCTGCTCAGTTGTTGTTACCGGCGTCGAGAGTCTTGTTCCGCCTCCTCTCGTACGCTCAAGAAAGCCTTCGTCTTTCAATCGCTTGATCAATTGGGTGATCGTTCTCTTGTCAGCACCTGAAAATGCCTTAGCACCACTCTCCTCACCTCCAGCCGCCGATTGCGACTGACCGAGCTTGTTCTGATAGGTGGCCTGGGATCGGGGAACCTGGTCATACAATATCCAGAGGGCACGTCGGAATTTGGCGAGTTTTTTCATATCTGCCAATCGTGGCTGCTCTGTGTCTTCCAAGAGGCATTGATAGCAATGATGGTCTTCGTCGCCAGGTGGAGTGAGGATAAAACCATAGCAGTGACGATGCTGCCACGTGCCACAGCAATTGCACTGCATCTGCCGTTCTTGGTGTCAATGGCGGCATACAATCGCTCGGTAGAATTCGTGGACTTACCATCTGATCTTCTTCTTGGTTGAAGCCGCACTGGCACTTGTCAATTCTTCCCTCTATCTGCGTGCCTAGCTGTTCGTGTCTTAATTCAAGCTCTCTTCGTTTTGCACTCATGTCCAGTAACTTCCCTGGCAGCAGCCTTGGGTGTCGTAGATCTGATTGATGGGTCTCGTCCGGTTCTAAGATCTGCGTTGGCACCAAGCTACGTTTGCGAGAGCTGTTCAGCGTCTGTCGAGTTGTGGGACCGATTAGTGTACATCCGATAAAGTACGCAAGGCTCGGGCTTACAGCACTGCTTGATGCGGACTTCTCGTTAGGCATTTCCCGGCGCGCATTTCTCTTGCTTGTCTCAGCTGCTAGAATCTCACGCTCTGAATCTCCGCCACTCAAATCAGTCTCCCCAACGAAAGAGCTCTGCTGGATGATGGCACTATCTTGTTCCAACCATTTTGCCCTAGCAGGAGTCGGTGGCAGCGAAGTCGTTCCCAAATCGAATGTTCTTGAAAGAGGTCTGGGATAGGCCATATTCTCGGGGATGGGTTCACCTAGGTCTCCTTCTGCATCCTCGTTGAGCGTTGTACACGCCATCCTCATGCACACACTAATTTCAATAGCATTCATTGTGCCAACATTACGCCTTGATAGATGCCAAGACAGGTCGTCTGGGACGAAATTTATTGGATTGGTGCAGGCCTGGAAACCAACGGGCCGTTGACGCGAGATTTGATTCGGCGGATGGAATAGGTGACACATAAGGTAGCGCTTGCCTTCGGGAGATGGTTAGCAAGGGCCAACGCGTCAATCTTGCTAAGGTTCTCACGGGGAAGGACGGGCAGAATCTGATTGTATTCACAGAGATGGTTGATGATTTTCTGGAGCCCTGTGCGGGCATTTGCCATAGCTGTTGTCTTACCACCTCGTCCAGAAATAGCCATTCCAGCAAGCTGTCTATTCTCATGGTTCCCCCCATCGGAGTATTGGAAGGAAAATGTGTAGAGCTCCAGAACGTTCGAGGTATTGTCTTTGTCTGCATATATGCTGAATCGGACTGCGTCCAAAGAGTGGTTCAGTAGACCTTCAAGTATTGCGTCCTATTTCTTAGCATAAGTAGTATCCCCTTAATACGTTCAGGCAACCATCGCGTACCAGCCAGTCGAGTACCTTGTTGACGCCAGGATGTCTGCCTCGTGATAGGAATTTGAGAGTCTTGCCGAGCTTTGCTAGCTGAGACTCGATGACTTGGGCGCTCATAATGTCTTTGGCAGCTTTACACCGGTCATAGAAGCGATGGGCATCATCACGGACCGATGCGGGTTGCCGATATTCGAAGCAATATTCGGGAAACAAATTTCTGGCTGGCAAATTAACGTCAATGCCAGTAAGTTAGAGTTGAGTTGAACCTGCCTCAGGAAAACTATGCTCGCGAGCTTATTATCGAGCACAGTAGTTAGAAGACAACCTTGGCTCTCGAGGTCCGCGTACATACAGCAACATGAAGCAGAATATAGACCAGCTCAAAACTCTGCCTCTCTTGGAAGAGTTGCTCGGTCCTCTGGGACGAGACAACCTGTTGTTGGGGTGGCGTGAATTCTCTGACACGAGCCATCACTGATCAAAAAAAGCTTCTAAGGTAGAATGGTGCCTCGGATTTCATTGGTTGATGAGAGCTAGGAATTGAGTTAGTCCGGACGCGATTATACGATATTGTTCATCTGCTGTAGCAAAGTGGCCTTTCTTTGCCACGACTCTTGTATTAGTCAACGCAGGCTTAGAGATGATTAAAGCAGTACGCCTATATAATGTCCAGCGAGATTTCAGCTCATTTTGTTGATGTTGCTGGTGGAGGTGTGGTCATAAGCTTAGGCTTTATATTAGGAGAAAAGAAAGTTAGGTTGTTCACCTTTAAAACAGACTCTGCAAAAAAGGCTAGCGATCCCGCCAAAACTGTTAAATGAAGAGCAATATTCTTTTTGCCCGGAACTAAGGGATGAACATAAGAGTACAGGGTGGTAGTGGCTGTTTATAATGGATATGTCTAGATAGGTGACATGGTCCATGGTAAAGCAGTAAAAATAATTGTAATGCTGTCTAGTCTGCGAAAGTGTTAAGGGACTTCCTATCACTTTGTCTACCTGGCCAATTCAAAACAAAACTTCTTGCCAGCATTTTTTCCTACCACCGGTCGCGTTCCTTTCTTGCAACACAACAAGGCTCTCCGGACACGCTGGCACTCCCAATAGACCATTGTATCACTATTGTCAATTGCAAGCCATGGACAGTGTATTCCAGCTGCCTGAGCAGCACCAACAGCCTCGAATCGATTCCGAAGAAACTACAACACACGCGCTATCACAGGGATTTTCCAACGCGGTCCCCACAAACTCCAATTCCAGAGACAAGGCTCTGCGGGGGAATTTCAACATCCGGAATACATCTTCAACCTCCACTTTCCAGCGTGATAATCCTCGAGAGCCAGCCCTTGTCGACGAGAAGGCTACAACTTCCAATCCCCGATATCATGCCAAACGAGAGTCTTCTGCCTCCAAACATGACAAAACGTCAGATTCCACTGTTCAATTCGAGTATCATCGAGAGCAATCCATTGGCAACGATCGCGTCCCCACCTCTATTGTCCAAGATAGACTTGAACAAGATATTGCTTCAAATCAAGATAAAATCGATGAAGTCGACCCTCTGTTTGATGATAATAAGCTCTTGCAAGGGCCACGCTTGGCCCAGCCTGGAGACGATAGCAGCGACACTATCAAGAAAGTTCCTAGCGACCAAACGCTGCCGAAATTTCGCTGGGGAAGTAACCATAGATCGACCGGTCGCGCGAAGACTGGACTGCTCATTCAAGTTCCAGGACGAGACACATCAATCATCCTTGTTGAAGGCGGCCCCATTACTGGAAATTCCATCATGTACGCGTACACATCATCCTCTTCGTCCAGTGGGAGGACGACAAATAGCTTTGGTGCTGTTGGCGACCATCTGTCATCGACGAGATCCAAACGTTCGTCCCTGAACATACTGCCTAGTGTAGAAGAGGACCCACCGACAAAACACTATGCATCACGATTCGACTTCCAAGGCAATAGGGCTCTTGCAAGTGCTGGAGCCAAGTTACGGTCACCACTCGCCAAATTGCTTCACGACTCGACACCTGATGCAACTTATCCACTGATTGCTGTTGGTGAGGCCGGTCCTTTGCAACAGCCAGTGATCGCTCAAGCTGTTGCCCCGTCCAGTCTCAGGCCCCTTCGTCGACGCTCTCTCTCGGACCTTACTGAGTCACACCCACTCCTGACCTCCCCAATACGCCAAGAGACATCCAATTCAGCGAGTGGGCAGCCGACCGCAGCCACAGCAGTATCTCGTCTGAACGGCACGTGGATAGAGTCGCAGATTGTGACAACAGTCCGACCTGATGATAACGGTCCATCGCAGGCAGCACCCGTTTGGCATCGTGCGGGATCTCCTTTCATGCCAACCTCTAGCCCATACCTAGACCCAGATTCCTTTACCCTTCCATATGGTGTGAGTACATTGACCCAGCAGGCTTTCGAATCCTCATGCTAACACGATGATAGTCCAAGGTGTACATAATGAAGTCAAAGAATCTTCTAAACTTACGAGCATCCGTGCTCCACGGAGTCTGGTCGTCCCCATCAGGCTCAAGTAAAATGTTACAACTTAATTGGGAGCAGAAGAAGGCAGGAGAGAAGATAGTTCTTCTCTTTAGCATAATAAAGGGGTATGCAATGCTTCCTTCCCTTGTGAAAGACCCGCTGCTGACCATGAGAGTAGCCACAAGCATAGCAGCAAATATTGTGGAATGGCGGAGATGTCAGGGGCGTACAATCCAGACACGAACCCTCCGATCTGGACGGACGATTTGCAAGGAAATGAGGGTTCTATCCCGATACGCTGGTATGCAATGCTCCCGCCCCCCCCGGCAAAAGACCCGCTGCTGACCATGAGAGTAGGATCGTGTCAAAGGATGTCCCCTTCTCGGCTTTCGACGGACAGGAGCGCAACGACCTTCCAATCACGCAAATGCGACATGGTAACATGTAATTCGGCCTTATCCTTCGGTGTGAGATCGCACTAACAGGTCACGATTAGGGCCGCGGGAGAAGTGGGTCGTACATTGATTCAAACATACTTCGAACATGAGCATGGCCCAACTGCAATCATCCATCCCGATTACGACCTTGTTGAAGAAGGGCGACCGAGGAGTATCCGGTTCAGGCCACGCGCTGACCACTCTCGGGACTGGAATGGAGGGCGAAGAGGGTGCGGGCATAGACCTCAGCAACGGCATGAGCGTGGCGGGAGCTCTATAGCCCCAAATAGTCCCGCCAGCTTCGGGCAGACGCCCACTCTTTACCAACCAGCTTTCGCCAATGGCAATCAACATTATCGACCTCAGTTCCAGCAATTCCAGAACGAACAGTCACAATATCAATCCCAGTCATATCAGGAGTCGCCATCAAAGCGTACGCCGCCGGATCGTGGCCCTCAGCATGGATACGACCTCAGTGTCAATGCAAATGTTGGGTCTCCTATGAGGCAGGCACCCAACTTCAACCAACATTCTTTTGTTCAAGGCAATAACGGTAATCCGCATCCATTCCAGAATGTGCAGCCCAATATACAGTCGCCAGCTCATGGAGGCCGGTATTGGTACGGAACGGAAAACATTACATCCCCCCCCAACCAGGCACCGCCAGGTCACGACCACCAGTATGGATATGCGCGTAGGGCCAATGCTGACGCTGGCTTTCCCCCGAGGCAAGCAACACCAGGTCATTATGCCCAGTATGGACATGCCGCCCGGGTCAATACAAAAGTTGCATCCACTTCGGCGCAGGCACCACTCGGTCATATGTTTCAGAACGGGCATGCTCCACCATTCAACCCAACCATTTCCCCCAGACATGCTTTCCCGTTTCACGAAACCCGCTTTGAAGGCGTGAACCCTGCCTTTCAACCCGCAGTGTTTGGTCCTCGTCCTAGCCAAGCTGCACAGTCGATTAATTCCCACTTTGGGCGCGTCTCTCCAGCGAGAGCACCTCTAGCATACGGTCCTCGTGGGCAAGCGCCCCGTTACAATCCTCTTGAATATGCACCTCCAGTCCACGGCTCGCATTTCGGGCAGAGACAGTCCCACAGGGAAGCTCAACAAGCTTCCCAAGGTCCCATCTTCGAATTGGACAGCAGAGACGAACCTGAGCGCTCTTCGAGTCAGAGAGACGCTCCATATGCGTGGGACTACTAGGTAATCCTAAAGCAGCAGAGATTATCTCCAATGCGGGGTTTGAGTCTTGTATTCAATTCAGCGAGTCATGTACCAAGGCGTGGCAAATTGTTCAAATGAAACGACTTTACGAGAGGGATCGGTGGCATAGGAGATTTGCTACTCAGGCAAGGCACTTTTCGGAGTCTTGATACACCGTTCAACACTCTTTCGGGGGTCTGAAGACAGGTTTTCGGAGTGAGATCGGGGGTTCTTAACCTAGATCTATTCCCGAGACATGTCTTGCTACCCAAGATCTCGTCTTCAAAAGAAGCAATGCCGAACCCTAAATGTACCAGGTAGTAGACGAGATGATGAGGTGCTAGAGGAGAAGAGCATTGTACCAAAGCGTTCATTCTAGCTAGCGAATTTATGGAACAAGTTTCATAGACAACAAAAAGGTTTGCTTCTCATAGGCATTTGAGTCGGGGCGTGAGTGAATATGAGTCTGAGACAATAGCTTGTTATTGCCACTGTGAATGAAGTGAGATTCAGATATATTAGTGGGAGGCTGGCTGGTGGCGCTAGTCAGCGCTAACGGATGCTAGCCGCTACACCTTCCGTCAGAACAGACAAACCCCTCCAGCTAAGCTCGAAGATCCAATGTTGAACTTGTGAGAGACTACCGGGTACAATCACAGGAACAATCTTTTGACATCCTGCATAACCTCGCCCCCAGAGTGGCAAGCCGCTTAACATTGTTTTCGACAGCATTTGTACCCGCGGAAAGCCAACTCTTTCAAGCTTAGACCCGCAGCTTTTGCTCCGAGGGCGACTTCCTTCACGAAGCCTCTTACCTCGACTCCACCAAACCTACACCTACACATCTCTTGACTACATGACCGAATCTTATCTTCCACCACTGATCTCATGAGACCATCTGAACCATACCATCGAACCTTTTGATTGTACAAGACGCGCATTCTGCCCGTGTCACCTTCGTGACAAAGCTTTCGGCTGTAGGCCTGCTTTTACGCCGCCATACGATAATGAATCCTCCATCTCGCCCACTAAAGCAACTCGAAAGTATACGATCCGACGATGTTTTGGGCCAATTCTCCTACGCTCGTACGTCACCCCGACTCAGTATTCTCCACCAGCGTTTTTGAAGGGCAATGCTGACTTCGAGACTTCGTGCAGCAGCTACTCAAACCACTGTGGTGACTACTACTACGACTACTACCACCGCGTTCCCTCCGATTATGATGAAGGCCCCACAGCACATGAAAGACCTAGATCCGAAGATGTACCCTCTTGCTTCTTCGCCTACACCACAGTCCATTAAGAAACTATTCTTTGACGTGGAAGGCAAACCCACCATGTTCCAGGAAGCAGACGATACGCTCGAGGCATTGGAAAAGGTGCATACTACTCCTACCAGACATACGATAGTTCAGGAGTTGTAACTAATCTCAATATGTTCTACTGAAGCTCAAACATCAGCAAAAGGCCTTGACAGAGTCTCATGGTTCCTTCCGTTCAGTAGCTCGTTCCGAGCCAGGGTTCGAGACGCCAAAGTCCGAAGATTCCACAACGAGAAGTTCGGCTATCTATATGAGCCAGCAAACTCCAGACACAGCAACAGATAGCAGACGTAAACGAGCAGCATCACCAATCTCCATATCAGAAGCTGCAGCGCTGGCTACTCAGCAGGGTGCCCGTAAGAGAAGGATAGTGTCTGGTGGCACAGCAAGTTCAAGCTTTGGGGACCCGGATGTCTCGGTACGAAGGCCCTCACATTCGAAACTCCAGATTGTTCAGACTTCCACCCCGATCACCCCTTATGCCGACACGCGAAACACTTCGGCACGCCGAGAGCACGATCTTGATGCTCCGATGTCAAGCAAGTCGTCCAGCACTCTCGAAGCGCTGGAGGAAGGCGAGGAGAATACTCAGATGATGAGATTTCTTAAGGAAGAATCCACCAAAAACATGTCCTATGGCGACGGAGATATCGCCAACTCCGACGACCACGTTATGGAAGACCCCGTGCCTCAAACATCCTGGCGAGACATGGGCATCGAATCTGCTATGACCCCTCTTATGGATGACGATGGAGATGATGGCTCTCCACGATTCCGACAGCCGGACCGGCCACGGCCAAGTGTCCTGGATACAACTGCTGCGCAGGATGCTAGTCTTCCAAGCCCAAGTCTATCACCAGTCACCGCCGCGGCAAATATGCAGAGTCGCAGAGGCTATTTTGAGCTTCCCAACCACGGACACATCAACACCACTGAAAGCTTTCAGTCTCTAGCGTCGGAGAGTCAGGACAGCACTGCTACCAGGGGATATGTGGAGACACCACACAATTCTCGGAATGTAGATACCGAAGGAAGATTGGACCGCGAAGTAGCGTTCACTCCTGACCGGCTTTCGAACCAATCACTTATGAGCATACCGTCGATGGTAGAGCATTTCGAAGCTATGCCCGAAGAGATGAAGAAATATCTCATGTACCAATTTTTACGCCGCTCCTCAAAGAACGTGCTCCACTTCACCGCCGACGTCGTCAACCCTGCTTTGAGGTGCGACTTCCTGGAACTTCTTCCTACGGAGCTTTCTCTCAACGTCATTGGAAACCTCGACGCTAAAACGCTTTGTCGTGCAGCTCAAGTATCCAAGAGGTGGAGGCAACTCATTGACTCATCTGAGACACTGTGGAAACGTCTCTTTGACGCCGATCACTTCGCTCTTCCAGGAGGCGAGCTCCCAAGGGCTATCAGAGAGGGATGGGGCTGGCAATACGCCTCCCAACCCAATGAATGTGAAATTGACCTCAGCCTCGTCTCAGGCAATATGTCTGATGCGGAAACTTCGGGCCCATCTCGCTTGTACAACCCCAAGGCTAGTCCATTTGCAATCGAGAAAACTGCCCATACGAACACCCAAACAAAACGAGCAAAGCGAAAGGCTAAGTCGAAGTCAAAGCCATCAAGCCGCAAATACCAGAAGAGGGCGCAACCGGCTTCGGTAGACTCGATAGATTTCGAGGATGAGGTACTACTTGATATGGCGTCAGCAGAAGGTCCTTATGCAGCAGCGAAGAAAGCTGCTGCCGCGGTACCAAATCCCCGTGTCGGACTGCCCAGTCTCAGGAACTTGCACGTCTTCAAGTCGATCTATATGAGACATCACCTCATCCGCAAAACTTGGATGCAAGATGAAAAAGATGGAGTCACGCCTCGGCATATAGCTTTCAGAGCACATCAGCGCCACGTTGTGACATGTCTTCAGTTCGATGCCGATAAGATCCTTACAGGCAGCGACGACGCAAAGATTAATGTCTACGATACCAAGACCGGTGCTCTTCGAGCTATCCTTGGAGGACATGACGGTGGCGTGTGGGCACTGCAGTATGAAGGCAATATTTTGGTTTCTGGATCCACTGATCGAACTGTGAGGGTCTGGGACATCGAGAAGGGTAAATGCACTCACACATTCCAAGGGCACACTTCGACCGTGAGATGTTTGCAGATTTTGATGCCTACCCCTGTCGGTAAGACGCCTGACGGCCGACTCATCATGATGCCCAAAGAACCCCTCATAATCACAGGGTCTCGCGATTCCCAGCTCCGAGTCTGGAAGCTTCCAAAACCTGGAGACGATACTTACCATCAGACTGGTCCTGCACCAGACGAATCAACTGAGTGTCCATACTTTGTCCGTGCACTCGTTGGACACCACCACTCTGTCCGCGCCATCGCTGCGCACGCTGATACCCTAGTGAGCGGAAGTTATGATTGCAGCGTACGAGTCTGGAAAATTTCGACTGGCGAAACAGTGCATCGCTTGAACGGACATTCACAAAAGGTTTATAGCGTTGTCCTAGACATCAAGCGCAACCGTTGTATAAGTGGTTCTATGGATAACTACGTCAAGGTCTGGTCACTCGAAACCGGGGCCGTACTGTTCAATCTTGAGGGCCACTCATCCCTAGTGGGTCTTCTGGACCTGCAACAGGATCGCCTAGTCTCTGCCGCAGCTGACTCAACACTTCGTATCTGGGACCCAGAGAATGGACACTGCAAGAGTACTCTCAGTGCTCATACGGGTGCGATCACCTGCTTCCAACATGACGGCCAGAAAGTCATCTCGGGGTCCGATCGAACACTTAAGATGTGGAATGTCACAACCGGCGACTTTGCTAAAGATTTACTCACAGACCTGAGTGGTGTCTGGCAGGTCAAATTCAACGAACGAAGATGCGTCGCTGCGGTCCAGCGCAACAACTTGACCTATATCGAGGTGAGCTCGAGTTTCGTTACTAGATTTGGTATGATTGATACTGATATCGTGCGTAGGTACTAGACTTTGGCGCCTCGCGCGATGGTGTCCCAGCAAGCAAACGCGGCAAACGTATTGTCGTCAACACCGAAGGGCAAGAGGTTTCTGACCCACACGACGCCTCTGCCGACGCCGAAATCATGGTCGAAGACTAGAAGAGCGTATCCAGCGCGAGCCATCAGTAATCCATACATCAAACTACACTACAACCTCACTAACACAGGTATACGCAGCGTACATACATTGGACGACTTTCATAGCATTTTCTACGAGCATCGAATATCTCCTGAGCCAGATACCCAGAACGGTCGATATGACAAACGACGAGTTATGATTTGCGTTTTACTAGAAGCCAGAGCGCATAGCATTGTGGACATTGCAAATCAAGGGCCCGTATACCCCTTTATCATAGGCCACCTTATATTCCAAGAGGTTGCGCACGTTCATTGAGGAGGAGAGCAAGCAGTAAGAGAAAGTATACGTTGAGAAAGAATCAAATATCTGTCTCAATACGCTCGCGCACGTTGATTTTTGATTTTCTGCGTGTAACGTTGCTATTGTCGTCTCACTTGTGAAATTCACTGTCGCACTAACAATAGCCATTCAGCAGCAACAATGCTATTGACGACCAGCCCCCTTCTATTGACACACAACAATATCTTCCCTTGTTCATTGTTCCATGATAATCTATTTGTTTCATGAGAGTTCGCAACTTTTGTTTCTTGTTCTCTTTTCTCATATACATCTCACATTGCTCCCAGTAACATTTCGCAGCGCGATATCATCTTCCACTCTTCTTAGGCCTGGCGCCACTCTCTTCTTTGTATAGCAAATTATACAGCCTCAATACCGCTATCTTTGCAGGCGAAGGAGCACCACACCCAAGCCTAATTTCTGATATTACCATGGCAATTTTCAGAACCAACTTTTCCAAGCCCTCTCAGCCGCTCCCCAAACATATACACACCGCCAGCACCACGCCATTCAACCTTCTTCTCGGTAAGCTACCCATACCCTTCGGCTGGAAAGCTGACGATCCTGGGTTCCGTTTTTCAATACTGACAGCTATTGCAGAAGGATTCACCACTCCACCACGCCCAAACCCCAACGCCGAGCTCGTCCAAGAAGGCTTTTGCCCCGAAGACAGTTCCACCAGCAACGAATCACCCCCATATTCACCACAATCATCGACGCTGCGTACACCACAATCGTCGCCTCGTTACATCCCATCGTCGCCACGATACTCACCCCAATCGCCGCGCTACACAACGCAATCATCGCCCCGCCACTCAACACAGTCGTCGCCCTGCTACATGCCATCATCGCCAGGCTATCGTTACACACCACAATCATCGACACGATCCTCACCACAGCCGCCAACATACTCACCAATCATCCCCGTATTCCAGCCCGCAGAGCAAGTGCCCGGCCCCTTTGGGTGGGTAGGAGACTACGCGTTGCCGAGCCTGAGAGATATCCTAGCGCAGGCGCCTGGGCCTTTTGGGTGGGTGGGAGAGTGCCAGTTGCCGAGTTTGGGGGAGACGGGCCTGAGAATTTACCTGGGGGCTGATAAGGGGGCGGTTGCGAGGGCGCTGGGGGTGGATTTTTGGAGCGTTGTGTAGGCGTTTTTGGGGACGGGAGAGGGAGAGGGTAGTGGTGAGAGAGGAAGTGTTGTTTTTCTGGCGTTTGGAGTTGTAGATACCCCGGACTGAATCATTGTGTGTGCGAAGTCAATATGAATGGTGCGAAACCGTCCTCTCTGAACGTTACCTTACTATTATGGCTTCCCAATCATCTCTGTGGCAAGAATTCCCAGCCGCCTATCTCTCAACTCAATCTTTTCATCCCAATACCCATGAGTCGCCACCAGATTGATCATACCCTCCAAAAACCACGCCAGATAGCCAACAGTCATGTAGGTGCTGGCCGCCTGTATCTTGAGACCTACCTCGTGCGCGTTGAAGATGATAGGATCTGCCCCAATATATTTGTTGCCACCTTTAGTCGCAACGGCGATCATTGTCCGCCGTGTGGCGTCAAGGAGGCACCTGAGGGTATCGACGACGGATGTTAGACGTTGGCCGTTGGAAGTTTGGTAGAGGGCGAGCGTGGTGGTGGGGATGGGGTGGAGGAAGGGGTTCGGAGGGAGTGGGTGGAATATCAGACTGTGAGCGGAGTAGCAGATTAGCTTGGGCTAGGTCTTGTGTGGTTTGTTGCGGAGTGAGTATTGTAGAAAAAAAAGAGTCGTTAAGTAACTCAGAAGCTAGATTCGAAGGAATTGAAGTAAGGGCTGGGACTTGTTCATCCACGCCAACAGGTAGAGTCGCAGTCATAGTATCATTAGTCGCTTAAAGCCAACGCGAACAGGGCGAGGCTACAAAGCGAAATGGCGGGAGAATGCATCGATCACAACAGCGACTCAAGTAGAATGAAAATTGAGGAGTTTTGACCAAGGGCGTGACCAGAGAAATTTTCAAAGTATCTTGTCTTACCATCATGATGTAGCTTTGCTTCGGATATCAAGCCTACCGTTGGCGACTTGCTTTACCAGCGACTAAATACTATTCTCAGCAGGAAGACGCGGCTAAACCCCTCTGGCGGGTCAGGCTTTATTGCATTCAATCCAGTAATAATGCAATGCACTGAAGCAGCGAAGCTAGTCATGCAGCTTGTTGAGACGTGGGCAATAGTAGGGGAGATATGATAGTGGATGTGTAGCCTTGATAGTGCAAAAGTTGGTTGGATGTTGGGGTCTGCAGATGAAAGCCTCGTGGTAAAGATCCTGACAGTCAAAGATTACGTGAAGCTTCAAACGTATCATCATTGCGGCGAAATTCGCCACTAGTCGACATCCTCTGCTCAGTTATAAGATCCGACGGTAGCAGCTTTCTCTTCTCATCAGCAAGACCAGTGGCTGCAAGCACAGCCCAGCGAACATTGTTGACTCCAAGTTTCTTGCCCTCCAAAGTCGTTTCCCCACTACAAGTCACGATCTCTCCAAGCGCCTCTGGACCGTCACCCTTGCCTGGTTGTACCTTTTTCTTTAGGTCCCAACATATGCGTTCTAGTTCGTGAGAGTTGCGTTCCATGCGAGCTCTGGAAGGAGCTGCTTTGGGAAATAGTATGCGATCGGCTTTCGACAGTATTATCTGATGCGATATTGCATTTTCTCGAAATAATGAAAGTATCTCCTCATCGGAGCGCTTGAGACCGTGTAGTGCATCGACCAGCAAGAAGGCTCTCTTCAATCTGTACGACGTCAATCAGTATACAAATCCCAGACTCTTATCGTTCCTTTCACATACTGCTTCCTCCCGATAAGATATTTCATAATCTCTTCTCCCCATTCCTGCCGACTGCCCTTCCCATAACCGGGCATGTCCAGCACCGCCAATTTTCCTGGGCTCCCACGCCCGTCTTCCCCTCCCACAGCGAAGAAATTCATAGACCTTGTCCGACCAGGCTTGCTGCTCGTATGACATATCTTTTGGCCCATCAATGCATTAAGAAGACTTGATTTTCCAACATTAGATCGTCCCAGAAAAGCCACTTCTGGTACGGTAGTAATGTTCACATTTCGAAATTCTGTAGCGGAGAAGAGCAGCTTTGGGGGTGCCGCGCCGAAGAACTTCTCGGCGCGTAGAAGCTGAGTGTGTGTGGGAGTAGCTGTGTCCCAGTAGTAGGAGGTTGAGGCATTCGCCGCAAATACTTTCGTGCTCAGTTGGGTGGGTACATTGCCCACACCCGCTGCGACCAGTTTGGGAACGTTTCTCCTGAACGAGCCAAATCGATTAGGTCTATAAGCGGTCGACAGAGACATGGAATCGCTTTCGGCATAGCATGCAGAACACTGGAAGTTGTCGACTCTCCTTGAAGGTTCATTAGGGCTGACCGGAGATACAACGCTATTGCCGTATATGTAGATATTCCAGACGACTCTTGAAGTCATGAATATAGCATCTCACAATTACCATGTCAACATCTTCGTTAGAAAAGTCTAGTCATTCACTCCAGAAGATCCTGCAAGCTACGAGAACTTGTACTAGATGCCTCCGACATGTCAACTCGAGATACCCGCGAACGACTCGACAATGGAGGCAAATATCAAGCACAGGGAAGACCAGGCAGGATTATGCTCCTACTATGGAACAATTGCGAGCCCCTTTCGCTCATAAAAATAACTCGACTCTGTAAGGTGTTTCACTACGCCTTTTCGACTGGAAGCTCATACCTCTAGATACTATACTCTAAGCGTCATCCTAGGAACAGTAGCGCTGTCATACGGTTCGGTACCCATGTACAAGATGGTCAGTGCTCTTATCATTATTTCGAGACTGCCTACGCTTACGCACGAGATCAGATTTGCCAACAGACTGGTTGGGGTGGTCAACCCATCAAAGCCTCCATACATTCCAACGCCGAAGACCCTGCCATGCGATTGACGCCTGTGACTGACTCTCGCCGTCTACGTATTACCTTCAACGGATCTGTGTCAGATGTTATGCCCTGGAAGTTCACTCCCCAACAGCGAGAAGTCCGAGTCTTGCCGGGCGAGACTGCACTTGCATTCTACACAGCGACAAACAAGAGCAGTGAGGATATCATTGGGGTTGCGACGTACAGTGTTACCCCTGCACAGGTAGCACCATACTTCAGCAAGATACAATGCTTTTGCTTTGAGGAGCAACGACTTAATGCTGGCGAGACCGTCGATATGCCCGTTTTTTTCTTCATTGACCCAGATTTCGTCAATGATCCTACAATGACCAAGATTGATACGATAACATTGTCATATACCTTTTTCAGTAAGCGTTACGCTTTAATGTTAATTGGACGGTGCTAATGCTATGGTAGAAGCACGATACGACAAGAATGGGAACCTGACACCCATGCCAATGACCATGGGATAATCCCAAGCGCGCTCGGCACCTGGTTCTAATCTATAACCAACCGCAATCTAGATCAACAAGCCCCGACCATTGCATCAATTGAGCGATAGTCCTTGAGCATGAGAGGATGCGAATGTGCGCCGTCAGCAAACCCTCAATTGCGTTTGTCAAGCAAACTGGCCGCGAAGGAAGCTTGGAGGCATCGCAGAATGGCGTACTTGTAGAGTGAGCGGGCTGCTGACCAAGAAAACAGCGCCATCAAGCAGAGCACCTTCTGGCAGATGAGACGTATAAGACTAGTCTAAGATTACTCATTGTCTGGAGTGGGCCATAACTGAAGCTGAGCGTGGGAAGTGTGCGGGGAATGGGTCGAAAGGAAGTTGTAATATTTGTGGGGTATCTCTGTAGTGCCACCATATTTGTACTGATTACTGAAGGCCCAGTGGACGATGAGAAATGCTGAGTAATGGTTATTGCTGTACTGAAATAGTAACAATCTATCAATTGACTGACCTAAGCCATTCATGTTCGTCAGAGACTACCTTTGAATCTAAGTCTCACTTTGTAGAGAAAGTCAATAAGAAATATTAGATACCTAAAGTGAAGCACAAGGGCCGATTGTACGAATCTATGCCAAGAAAAACTTTAGCCCTAACGTGCTGTCTCGTGCAGACGCGTTTTCCGCGTTTTTGGACTTCAAGATCTACATCATGGCTTTACTAGTAGACAAGTACCGCCCACGGTCCCTTGAAGCCCTGACATATCATGAGGACCTTTCCGAGCGGCTCAGAAGTTTGGTGAGCTTGCCTGCCCGTGGACCCTGGCACAGCTAATTCGAAGTCTCCAGGCGCAAAGCGGCGACTTTCCCCATCTTCTTGTATACGGCCCTTCAGGAGCAGGTAAAAAGACAAGGATAGTAACAACATTACGAGAGCTCTACGGTCCCGGTGTGGAAAAGATCAAAATCGACTCCCGCGTTTTCCAAACAACCTCCAATCGCAAGCTAGAATTCAATATCGTTGCTTCGGTCTATCACCTCGAAATTACGCCCTCAGATGTAGGCAACTTCGACAGAGTGGTCATACAAGATCTTTTAAAAGAGGTTGCCCAGACCCAGCAGGTCGACCAATCCGCCCGACAGCGTTTCAAAGTCGTTGTCATTAATGAAGCAGACCACCTCACGAGAGATGCACAAGCAGCACTGCGGCGGACCATGGAGAAATACAGTCCCAATCTGAGGTTGATACTGCTGGCAAACAGTACTGCGAATATCATTGCACCAATTCGTTCAAGGACACTGCTAGTCAGGGTTGCTGCGCCTACGGAGACAGACATCTGCAAGGTGCTAAAGAAGGTGGGAACCCAGGAAGGCTGGGCTGAGGCGGAGGGCTTGAATAGAAAGATTGCGAAGGAGAGCGGGAGAAATTTGCGGAGGGCATTGCTTATGTTTGAAGCGGTGCACGCTCAAAAGTAAGGACCCAAGTGCTATGGACAGTTCGAATTTGCTGACGCGACTCGAAGTGAGAAAGTCACGGATAAGACGCCAATACCGCCGCCAGATTGGGAAGCTCTCATCGCTCAGATCGCGGATGATATAATGGCAGAGCATACACCTGCTAGGATCCTACAAGTTCGTGCAAAGCTGTACGATCTTCTGAGCCATTGCATACCACCCACGACTGTCTTGAAGGTGATTCAGACGCAGCCTTACTGCGGCAGATCAATTATGCTAATGACTGATAGACTCTAACTTTCAAGCTCATCCCGAAAATTGACGATGCATTGAAAGCCGACGTGATCAAGTGGTCTGCTTTCTACGAGCATCGGATACGGCTGGGGAGCGTAAGTAAATGCTGCATCTCGTCTGGAATCTATACTGATTGTATCAGAAACATATTTTCCATCTCGAGGCTTTTGTTGCCAAGTTCATGAGAATTTTAGAGAGGTCAGTCATCTCGGAGTCAGAACCGTTCTTTCAACTAACAGCTGTACAGCTACCTGATGGGCATGGATTTCTAAATGAAATTGTCGAGTAGCAAGCGCTGGCATGGTCATCCGATTCACAGCATGGAGTTGAGGTGTTCGAGAACGGCTAGATCAGGGTTTTAGCGTATGCAGAAAGCTGTGCAATCCTTGGCATTCCCCCCCACCCCCAAATTTTTCCCCACCACAGCTATTCTACCTAGTACCAGCTCTACAAATATCTCTTCTAATTAACCAACCTTACATGGGTGGATAGCTCTACTTAACGCTATTCTAACGTCCTAGACATTAAATAAATTAAAAAGTATTCGTTCAGTTATAAGCCTTAATATATAGGTAGTAGGCTTGCTTGATTTGGTAGGGCTTAACTTAAGTGTTTAACCCCTAATATCTTCGATCCTATGTATTTGATTAAGCAGATTTTTACGGCGTTAGAATATCCGCCTTGAACATAGCTCTCTACTCATTTAAGGTTGGTTCATTAGAAGAGTTATTTGTAGAGCTGGTACTAGGTAGAATAGCTGTGGTGGGGAAAAATTGGGGGAAAAAATGCCAAGGATTGCACAGCTTTCTGCATACGCTAATTACATCGCTTCGGTGCGTCATTATTAACATTTAGAGAATGTTATACGTCAATATTGCTACAATACAAAATATTACGGGCTTTATTTGACAGGACCAACTCTTATTTACCCGTGCCACTTCGAGTAACCAAAGAGACACAAAGCACGCGATTATGTCTTCAGGAATGATGGACACTGCGCCAGGAGGTGAATCCGATCAGTACATTTGCCAATCGTGCCTTGGAGAACTCAATACTAAGCAGATAACTCAGATATGAGTCGCAAAAGACAGTCACAAACCCGCACGACAAGCAAGGTGGTCAGATGGGCGGTCCGTAGACCCTTTTTCTCATGAGTATTGGGCTTTGGGCTCACACTCGTTCCAGACGCAGAAACCCAAGTCGATGCCGTGAACTCACAGCAAGACCAGCAGAACGCGGAGAGGGGAGCAAAGACAGCAGATAATGTGAGATATGGGCAGACGATCTCGGAGGGTGGTATGGGTGGGAAGACTACAGAGGCAGGAGGGAGTGCGAATCAGGGTATGCCCTCAATGAGCTCGAGCAGTGCTTCTCTTTGGTGACTAAGGTGTGCTCACAGGTTCTGAATACGGGGCTACGGAGGAGCAAGTGGGGAGCAATAACGCTGAGGAGTCTCGAGAGGCCCAAGGATATGGTTCAGGATCGGGTATTGGGGCGTGATCCGAGGGTTGGTAGAAACAATGAAAACTCAACTGGTATCTCTTTGTACAATGATTATGGTGTTGCTGCCGCCGTAGCCGTAGCAGCAGGCAATTCTCCTGGCGTTGAAGCTGGTATCCTCTCAGCCTTGATGTCCGCAGGTAACTTTATCCTTGGCCTCCTCATCTCCTCCAGCGTAACACCTGCTTCAATCTTTGTGAGGCCCATCACTGGCGGGTCCCCTTTCTTTACGAATTCATACAAGCCTGTAATCATATCAGCTGCTGTAGTCTCGAGAAGCACCTGCATGGGGAACTTACCCGGCATCTTGTTGCCCGCTAATCTTATAGCATCCCTGACGACCTGCTCATGCAATTCTCCCTTGATCTCAAACACGATCTGGGACACTGCAACCCTTGCTGCCCAATGGTCAAAGCTTCCCTTTCCCTTCCCCATTCTGCTCTCATTTCCACTGGTGTAAACGCCAATGTTCGCAGCCACTCTTGTATATAATCTGTATCTCTCCCCCCTTAACCGTTTCTTGATCGCTTCGGCTCCTGTAGCTAATTGCGAACTCGATATCCGTCGATCGTGATCACGCATGCGTATGCCGTAGTCACCCCATACTACGGTTGTGCCCCGAGTACTGCCGCCTGTGGGGACTCGGCATCGGCCTTTGCGGTTCTTTTGTGTATGCCCTCGTTTAGGGGTAAGCCAGTTGAGCGCATGAGGAGTTGTGGTAAAAGTTCGAACGGATGATGGTGTAGGTGAGGGCGGCGGAGGAAGTCCCGGACGGTTAAGACTTCGTGAGATGAGGGATGGCGCTGGGGGGGTGCGGAGTATGGACTGAATTAGGACGCTCCCTGCTTGTGCACAGCAAGGCCGTAAGGTAGGCATTGATTGAGGCTTCATTGTGGATTTCTTCTGGTTGATGACGGTAAGATACCTTTTGGAGGAGCTTCTTGAGCTCCGCAATGAAGACAGCGCCAAGCCTTTGAGCAGAAATCCCGCCGTCACTTTACGCGAAGAAGGCGCGTCTAAGAGTGCTTGACCATCTTATTAAAGTACTATACTTTACCAACGCGCCAATTACTCAATATGGTGTGCCTGGCAGGCAAAGAGCCCCTCGAACGTCACTGAGTCGATGAGGAAGGTTCACGGATACGAAGGATAGCGCTCGTGAGGTACATCAGGAAAACATGCCGTCAGACATTCGCACTTTCTTTGGGGGGAAGGGCGGCCAACCTACAGGCTCAAGTCAGGAACAGACACCAAAAGAAGCACACAAGGAAAAGAAGTCAAGGGGCCGAGCGAAGCGAAAAATTCTGAGCGACAGTGAAGATGATGTGGAAGTACAACCTTCCAAGAAATCGACACCGAAAAAGCCTCCGCCCAAGAAACAAATAAAGCAAGAATCCCCCGTTGGTGAAGTCACAACTACCTCAGACTACTTCGCTTCCAGTGGCAAGTCAAAGCCCACTCGCTCTACACCAACGAAGCCAACAGCTCAGACCGAGAAGAAGGCCGCGGAAGAAACCAAAGCCTCTTCAGCGAAGTCTACACCCAAAGCTAAGCCAACATTCAAGTCCGAGCCGGCAACAAAGGGCAAAGCATCATCTCGAAAAAGGACCAAGCCGAGCTACTTAGAAGTCCATGAGGATGAGGATAACGATTTCGAACCCAAAGTCATCAAGGACGATGCCGATTCAGGAGAGGACATCTTTGTGACAGATTATAAGACAGGGAGGCAGGACGATAGGGATGCATATGAGAGCGACGATGACGAAGACGAAGTCGTAAAGCTAACGCAAAAGACTACAAAAGGGGGCAAGGGCGCATTATCTAAGAAAAAGGCCGAATCAAGTGACGATGATATTGACATCCAGATGAAAGACGTTCCCATGATAAACATTCCTGAGTACAAGGAGCCAAAGGCTCCGAAAGCTACGAATAGTGCCAAAGCTTCCAGAGGCCGCAAGAGGAAGTCTGCCGAGCTTGAGAACGATGATGAAGACGAAGACGAGGAAGACGGGGTGGGTCCAGCTTCAAAGAAAGGCAAGAATTCGAAAGCCAAGTCTACCCCCAAGAAGAAGCAGAAGCAGGAAGATGAACTTCATGTAAGGACAGCGGTCGACGACATTTTAGACGGCATCCCCACGGTTCGAGCACCGACACCGCCACCTCGTGAAGAGGGCAAGAAGTTCAATTATCAGGCGTTTGCCGCGAATCGTAGTGAGCCGGCTGCCTCTGGCTCATCAGCAGCGCTCCCCGCGGGTGCCGAGAACTGTCTGGCCGGCCTTACCTTTGTTTTCACAGGTGTACTCGGTACTTTAGAACGAGGCACAGGCCAGGATTTGGTGAAACGCTACGGAGGAAAGATTACCAGTGCGCCAAGCAAGAAGACAAGTTTTGTTGTGCTTGGGGATGATGCAGGCCCCAAGAAACTCGAGACTATCGAACAGTACGGTCTGAAGACTATCGATGAGCACGGGCTATTTGAGCTTATTCGTAGACTACCGGCTAATGGAGGCGATGGAAAGGCCGGAGAGCAATATGAGGCAAAGAAGAAGGCGGAGGAATTAAAGGCTGCAAAGGCTGCAGAAGACATGGTGAAAATGGAGCGCTTGAAAGCTAAGAAGGCCGCCAGTACCAGCAATGGCTCCCAGCCAGTGCCGAAGGGGGATATCGCTGGCTCTGCAACTACGGATAGCCGTTTATGGACTGTCAAGTATGCACCTACTGCTACAAGCATGATTGTGGGCAACAAGGGTCAAGTCGAAAAGCTTCAAGCCTGGCTTCGAGCATGGCCGGACAGCGTGCGAATGAAATTCAAGAAGCCAAACAAAGACGGATGGGGTTTGTTCCGTGCCATGTGTCTCCACGGTCCACCAGGGATAGGTAAAACGACTGCGGCTCATCTCGCAGCCAACCTAGAAGGCTACGACATTCTCGAAAGCAACGCTAGTGATACCAGGAGCAAGAAGCTGGTTGAGACTGGACTTAGAGGTGTACTCGATACGACATCGCTGCTGGGCTACTTCGCTGGGGACGGCAAGAAAGTTGAAGCGCAGAGGAAAAAGCTCGTCCTGATCATGGACGAGGTTGACGGCATGTCTGCTGGAGACCGAGGTGGTGTTGGAGCCCTCGCAGCAGTCTGTAAGAAAACCAGTGTTCCAATCATATTGATATGCAACGATCGCAAACAACCCAAAATGAAGCCATTCGACTCTGTGGCCTTCGACCTGCCGTTTCGAAGACCAACGATTGATCAAATTCGCCAGAGGATCATGACCATTTGTTTCCGAGAGAAGCTCAAGATTCCCCCACCAGTCATAAATGCACTGATTGAAGGAACCCACGCCGACATTCGCCAAGTAATCAACATGCTCTCGACAGCAAAGCTTGATCAGGACGCTATGGATTTCCACGCCGGGAAACAGATGTCGAAGTCCTGGGAGAAGCATGTCATCCTTAAGCCTTGGGACATTGTCAGCAAGATTCTCGGAGGAGGAATGTTCGCACCTAACAGCACTTCGACGTTGAATGACAAGATCGAGCTCTACTTTAACGATCACGAATTCAGCTCGCTGATGCTGCAGGAGAATTACCTAGGGACCAATCCTATGCTGTCCAATAGCCTCACTGGTAAGGAGAAGAACCTCAAAATGTTGGAGCTCGTCGACAAGGCTGCGGAAAGCATCAGTGACGGGGATCTCGTCGATCGCATGATTCATGGATCTCAGCAGCAATGGGCGCTTATGCCAACCCATGCTGTGTTCAGTTTTGTTCGACCTGCTAGTTTTGTCTCTGGGAGTCAAGCTGGAAATCAGACCCGCTTTACCTCCTGGTTGGGCAATAACAGCAAGACGAGTATGTAACTAACTTCAGAAATTCTGACCAATTGCTAACGCGCTCTACAGGCAAGCTCATCCGATTCATCAAAGAGATCCAAGGACACATGAGGCTTCGAGCCTCTGGCGACCGGCACGAGATTCGGCAACAATATCTCCCTATGCTGTGGTATCGACTCGTCAAAGAACTACAGATCGAAGGCAAAGAGGGCATCAGCAAGATCATCGAGCTCATGGACAGCTATTACCTAACAAAGGACGACTGGGATGCGATCCTTGAACTTGGAGTTGGCGAAATGGAGATGGAAAAGATCAAGATCGAAAGCAATGTCAAAAGCTCATTCACAAGGACTTACAACCAAATTTCACATCCTCTGCCGTACATGAAAGCGAGCCAAGTCGTCGCTCCAAAAAAGAACGCCAAGGATAGACCCGACATCGAGGAAGCCATTGACGAATCGGACTCAGGGGTCAGCTCTGGTGACGATCAAGCAGTTCTTGACGAAGATCAGCCACTGGACCTGAAAAAGGATAAGTACGTCAAGGCTGCGAAGAAGAAACCGAAGGGAAAAAAGGCTGGTGCCAAGGGAAAAGCGAAAGGCAAGGTCAAGGACGAGAGCGATGATGAAAACGACGAGAGCGAAGAGGATGTCAAGCCCAAAAAGGGGACTGGGCCAAAGGCAAAGGGCGAGGCCAAGAAGTGATTTGCTAGCATTGCTGTGAGGGTTGAATCATTTGCACATGTCGCTGGTGAATTCACTATCTGTAGGACTATGGGCAGCGTCTTCGAGATGACGTCTGTCTCCAAACATATGAATCAATTTCAACCAGTAGGCTGGTGCCGCTGGAGTGGACAATACTTGAGCAGTGTGCTGAACATCAACGCACCACCTCCGCCATTGACCTTTGTCTTCTCTACAGGTCTTGGATTGCATGCCTCGCTCTCAAACAACATCACCAGCATCTACTTAGAGAATGTAAGTAGTCACAAGTCTGCAATGCCGGATACAACAGCAACTGCTGGCTCAGACGAGGTCATGTGTGAGCAGCCTTTCAATTCCCTAGCCAATACATAGATCTCAGGATCGCCTTCCATCAGAAATAACTCCTCCGTCCCTAGCAATGACCCCTCCCCAAGCATGAGGGACTGGCTCTCGATTTGCCCATCCCGGAAATTCAAGGCGGTGAGCCTTTCGGGCTGAAAATACAAGCAGGATGCCAGTGGCTGAATTCAATGAAGACTCGGGCTCGTTGCCCAGTGGAAGCGCGGGATCTATGGCCAGCTCCCCTCAATATCAAACCAAAAGAGGATACCAGCACCAGTGACCGTTTCAATACGCCTACGCCACGAGTCCAAAATGGCAGCGTCTGGGTGAAAACAGTCAGGCTGAGGGCTCGAAAACTTTGGACAGGTCCCATGAAGATTACTTCAAACCTCCAGCAGATTGAGCACAGCAACAGCGTTCAAATGGTAAGACATACTCAGAACAAAGTCAATCACGCAGACCTTGTCTGTTTGAATGACAACTCGGTGCTTGGATGCGGCAGTAATCAGCAGCATCTCAATCTATCATGCCGCAAAGGACGACCTGCCGATCTCTCCAGCGGAAGCATTCTCTGGAAACACAATATGCTTGGATAACAATATTAGAGGAGCTTCTACAGGCACTGCAAAAAAGTATGGGCATGTGGGTGGGGAAATTCTGATACTATACGAGGCTGTCGGAAAGGAGACTGCAGGTTTTGTGAACATAGAAGGGAAACTGTTCTCGTTGTGAACATCTTAGATAACCTGGTGGAGAATACTCGTCATGTTGATAGGTTCACTTGGCCGATGAATGAATGCGAATGAAGTACCTACGAGCGATGGACATGCTTTTCATCTTGCCCACGAAACGTTACCAGACCAGTTCCGAAAACTTACCCCATATTCTGCACATAACGAGCCAGCATTCACACAGGTCCGTACTTTATTGAGTCATGTTTATCGTATATACTATGTAATCTAGAAGAGATTAATGTGGAGGGCACGTGACACCGGAATTCCTTGTATTGGTGAGTACATAGCGTGAGGCTGTGTCTTTAAGTATTTCCCACGTTTACTGCTCCTTCAGGACTTGGATATGCAGGGAATTTGCTCCGACTCCACAACGACGGGTACGACTGTTTTTGCTTCAACTGCCTTTGGCTTTTGCGATTGCTGTTCTGATATTTCATTGCGTTGTGAGCTTGCGATTTGGATATATTCGAGAATACGTCTTACGCTCAACCCATACCGAAACGTGGTTGTAGGCACGGTCAGCGAAATACATACCGACCAAGCCCAATGCGAGACGCTGACCACGATTACCACGAGTAGTGCAATCGATGAATCTGATATGCAGGCATCGGGGGCCTTGGATAATACTGTTGTACCCAACCGTCCAGTCGTATCTTGTCTACGCTCACCTTGGCCGTTCTCTAGCTTCAGACAACTCTAGCCTCGCACCTATGCCTCTTACTTACATGGCTCAAGTATGTGAAGAGTGTGGGGTCAGAAGCTCCCGCATCTACGTCCCACTTATCAGCCCTCGCCCTCCTTCCCTCGGCCACGCTTGCTGTTGGAATCCTGAATGGGTGCAAGTTGTTCATTAAGAAGGTCTATGCTGTGGGAGCTATCTAGCGAGTATGCCAAGGCGCTAGGCCATATGCCAACCCTTCCTCCAACTGTTGGCCGCAACATGGAACGCCAGTAGCGCCATCTAAGTCTCGCCAAGCTCGCTCATCGACCTGAGCGGCCCCCTCATTGCATGAAGACATGTCGCAGCTCGTGGTCTTGTGGTAGGGGCTGAAGCTCGTCAGGGCAGAATCGCACAAGGCTACATAATAGGACTACAGACAGAAGGACTCTCAGGGACCGCCAGGATGGTCTATGACCGATGGAGTGGCTCCTCTAACGGAACGGAATTGAAGTTGCCCCACGAACGAATCGAGTATGATAGAAACCACAGCGTTGCGCCTGGCAGAAAATACTCAATCAGCGCCGCGGATCTTATGAGACGGGATCACAGTGGTACGCTCTTACGATCCAGCCTCAATTGATCTACGGACTAACATTGCATAGCTAAATTCGCAAACCCTTTTGCCGGTATCATTCATGCGAAGTTCGAGGACGGGGGAGCCAATTATGCTCGGAAGCATCATATCCGTGACGAGGAAGACGTAGGAGCATTCAGGAAGGGCGCCGTCCTCGCGCAAAACCTGCGCAGGTTCAATCAGGTTCAAGGATTGACCGGCTTGGAGTTGGATGTACTGCAAAAGGAGTTCCACAGCCGATGGTCACAGCCTAAGCTCATGTACATCGTCACCATACTCTGTTCAAACTGCGCCGCTGTCCATGGAATGGGCCAGTAGGCACTGAATCTTGGCTAGATTGAACAATCAGCTAATCATCCTACAGATGAGACCGTCATCAATGGGGCCCAACTATTCTACAGATACCGCTTCGGGATTGATGGCGTAGACCCGCGGTCAACATAGCTTGCTGGTCTCTTGAACTCTGCTCCACACCTCTGCTGTGCAGTGATCGGATGCTGGCTGAGAACGCCATTCAACAACTTGTTTGCAAGAAGGGGTACTATCTTCCTCACTTGTGTGTTCTCAGCACTAGCTTGCTTCTGGCAAGGTTCGTAAACACCTGGTGGCACATGTTCATTCCAAGATTCTTCCTTGGGTGTTGGTCCTAAATCAGCTACGGTCCCTATCTATGCCGCCGAGTGTGCGCCTCCAGCCATTCGTGGTGCTCTTGTCATGCAATGGCAGATGAAGACAGCTTTCGGTGTCCTCTTCGGATATGTAGCCGATGTGGCTTTCTACAAGGTCCCAGACGTTCCAGGAATCGTTAGACCCAATTGGCGGCTGATGATGGGCTCTGCTATGTTGCCAGCGCTTATCGTCATTTGTTTCGTCTTCATGTGTCCGGAGTCTCCTCGATGGTACGTGAGCAAGAACCGTTATCACAAAGCCTATCAGTCTATGGTTCGACTGCGGTACAACAAAGTCCAGGCGGCTCGAGACGTGTACTATATGCACATTCTCTTAGAAGCTGAGAAGGAGGTCGAAGCGAGTCAGGGCAACCCATTGTTTGAATTGGTCAAGGTCCCTCGAAATCCGCGGGCTCTGGTGGCTTCTGAGATCGTCATGTTTATGCAGCAGGTGGGTCAAGGCTGCCGGATGATTAACATGTCTACTTGACTAAAAAAAATCTAGTTCTGCAACGTCAACATGATTACATATTACTCCTCCCAGATCTTTCTAGACGGCGTCTTCTCGCCAGTATCCGCGCTCTCCTCCCCTTTACTCTAGGATTTGAACTCGCCAACTGGCTCTTCGCCATTCCCGCAGTCTACACCATCGATACTTTCGGACGACGGAATTTACTTCTGACCAATTTTCCCCTCATGTCACTTTGTATGTTCTCCATAGGTTTTCAGCTTCTGGATTCCAAAGGAGACCATGCACACCGCCAGAGTCACTTGCATCTCCCTTGGCATATACCTCTTCGGTATTGTCTATTCGCCTGGAGAGGGCCCCGTCCCATTCACCTACTCCGCCGAAGCCTATCCGCTATCTGTTCGTACGTATGGTATGTCTCTTGCCACCTCTACGACTGGATTTTCAACTTCACACTCTCCATCACGTGGCCCAGTTTGCAAGCTGCCGTTACGATCCAGGGCGCGTCTTCTTGGTATGTAGCCTGGAATATCATTAGCTTGTTCCTGGTACTGCTTTCCATGCCGGAGACAAAAAGGCAAGACTCTCGAAGGATTGGATCAATTGTTCTTTGTGCCTACGTGTCTTCATGCCGCATATGGCTTGAGGCAGATCCCTTACTTCTTCCAAAGTTACCTACTCCGGCAGCATGCGGAGCCGGAACGCCTGTATGAAAGTGAGCGAACTGCCGAGGATCTAGATTTTGAATATAAGGATCCTGAGCTGGGGTGCATATGAAAGAATGCGGCCTTTAGGAAGTCAATATTTGGGGGCCTTTATCTGACGTCATATACCATGGCGCGTATCTGTACCTGGTTATGGAGCTTGGTAGATTTTGACCTTCTTATAATACAATTTCGTAGAGCCAAAAGCCGGTAGTATCCAACTCACAGAAATTGTAGATAGCCGCTAAAATAGGCATGAATTTCTGTGGTGGGGAAACCAGAGTTACCCTGGAGCCGCCCCGGGAGTTCCTCCGATGAGCGCGTAACACCACCCTCGGGGGCCCTTTCAGCACTTGCTTGGGGGCTCGCTTAGGGGCCCCCTCATTGCAATTTATCTTGAGAAAGTGACACATCAGAGGGTCAGCACACCACGATGCAGGCTATCGTCATAAATAGCAACCGCCTTTTTGTCCACTACCACGGGAATGCAACGCAAGGATATGGTCGCTATGGCCTTCATCGGCTAGAAGCAAGTCGACTAGAAGCATCAAATCCGATCCAGAGCCAGAAGAATACCTTTCAGAAAGTCCAATGGCCGAGGATGGCGATCCCAAGCCGGAGAAAGCCTTTCAGCCGCGAGCATATCAGCTTGAGATGCTCGAGGAGAGTATGCAACGGAACATCATTGTGGCTGCTGACACTGGGTCAGGTAAGACGCTCATAGCCATATTACGGATCCAAGCAGAACTGGAAAGATGCTCGCCGGAGAAGATAGTCTGGTTTTGTGTTCCAACAGTCGCTCTGGCAATGCAGCAGTACAAAGCCGTTTCCGCCCAGCTGCCAGCTTTCCAGGCGCGTGTGCTTTCGGGTGCTGACAACGTCGAATTTTGGACAGAGCAATGGATCTGGGATGAAATACTGAAGGGCATTCGCATTGTCGTTTCTACGCATCAGGTACTATTGGAAGCACTCATCCATGGCTTCGTGAGAATGAAACAGCTGGCGTTGATGGTCTTCGATGAAGCACACTCTTGCATTGGAAATCACCCGTCGAGCAGAGTCTTACGTGACTTCTACCACACGTCCAAGGCAGATGAGAGACCTGCTATCCTTGGGTTGACTGCCAGTCCCGTGATCAATAGCAGGGTCGGAAACCTTGGAGATCTCGAGTCCAACCTGAATGCAATCTCTAGGACTCCGAAGCTCCATCGAGAAGAATTGCTCAATTTTGTCCACCGTCCTCAGCTAATAAAGCTGGATTACTTTCCGAGCGGTCCCAAATTTGTACCATCCATCGCGTTGGAGAGCCTTCGAGCAGTCTACGAAGGACTTGATATCAATCAGGATCCGTGGATCATCAAAATGAAGTCCGATCCAAGCACGGCTGATTGCACTGCTCTTCGAAAAGCCATGATAAGCCGTAAAACAGACTGCTATGATCAGATTAAAGGATTGTATGATAAGGCCCTGGCTATCTTTGGCGAGCTGGGGTCATCAGCAGCTGATTATTACATCCATCAATGCATCCAGAAATTTCAACGAGGGGCTGTTGAAGCCTCCTTTCTCATGGAATTAGAAGACGCGGAGAAAACTTACCTTCGGAACAAGTTCAGTCAAGTTAATATTGCGGATCAAAATGCAGACTCCTTGGCAAACATTCACTTCCTAACGCCAAAAGTGTGGAAGCTGATTGAATTTTTAGAAGCGGAAGGTTCTGCAGGCTTTTCAGGTCTTGTGTTTGTCAAGACAAGAGCCGAAGTTGCTGTCCTCTCCTATATTCTCTCCTTACATGTTTCCTCTTTTGCAATCAGTACGTTCGTTGGTGCGTCTAGCTCTTCTAGACGTAAGAACACTGTTGGTGAGCTAGCGGACATCAAGAATCAGAAAGATACATTAGACGACTTGCGGTACGGTAGAAAGGATTTGATTGTTACGACCAATGCTCTCGAGGAGGGTACGTATACTTTTTGAAGCTTCTACTGTCATGTGTGCCTACATTGGCTGCTTCAATACTCATCTCCAGAGCACTTGGCTTGATGAACAGAACTTCTCTATTGTTTTTTATATGTTGGAAGGAGTGCTAATTGTGGATGCATGCAGGAATCGATGTGGCTAAATGCAACGTTGTAGTATGTTTCGATCGTCCTCCGAATTTGAAGTCTTTCGTACAACGGAGAGGGCGGGCGAGAAAGGCCCTTTCAAAATATGTGATCATGTTCGAGGATGATGGGTCTGGCTCCAATGCAACGACCACATGGCTTAAGCTTGAAGAGGAGATGAGACAAGTCTACATGGATGAGAAGAGGAAATTGCAAGAACTACAGGCTTTGGAAGACGTGGAAGAAGAAGGAGAGCGGGAGCTTACCAACAAATCCACCGGCGCAAAGCTTACCCTAGATGACGCTGTACAGCATCTTTACCATTTTTGTGCCACGCTGCCAGCTGCACCTTACGTCGACTTGAGACCCATATTCACGTTCAATGATGCCTCACCTAGCAGCGATGTAAAGTCCATTTCCGCGAAGGTGTTATTACCAAATTCGGTAGATGCCTCCGTACGAGAAGCCTCTGGGACATCACAATGGAAGACCGAGAAGATGGCTAAAAGGGAAGCCGCGTTTGAGGCGTATGCAAATTTGTACCGTGCAGGCCTGGTCAACCACAATTTTCTCCCACTCGGACACGGCGATGAAAACGTCGACGAAGCCTACACTGCTATCGAAAAGCGGCCCAGCCTGGTTGAGGTACAGGAGCAATTCAACCCATGGCTGTTTGTGGCACAAGATTGGCAGAAATCAGACTGCATAAGGAAGACGACGATCAAGATCAGGGAGGGCAACCAGTGCATTGCAGAGATGCTGATGCTTCTTCCTTGCACAATTCCAATTGTCTATGACTTTGATCTCCATTGGAACGCAATCACAACTTATCAGGCCACGTTTGAGCCTAGCTTGAAAGCCTATGAATCAAACGTCAGAGAAGATGCTGCGCAGGCCACGACGTTACTCCTTCGGTCCCAATTCGACAGCAGGATGGACGCGGATCGTTCTGACTTTGTAGCCTTGTTCGTGCCCCCAAACGTGGACGACCTCTGCGCTTGGGCGGAAGAACGATCGGGAACCATCAAAGCCGAAGACTTACGTCAGACCGACATCGATGGCGGTAATGCTGGCCTTGTTAGAAACCTTGCAGAAAACGGAAGACCGCACGCCTTCCACGATGTGCGGTACACTGGGCTTGAGGATTTGCAATCTGATGGCCCAATGGACATAGATCAGGACGAGAATATGGACGAAGTCAGCTCGAACGGCGCTGATGTTATGGGAGAAAGCCCCACAATGGACAAATGCGTGCGTGATCTTTCCCAAAGCGAAAGCACAAATAGAGGCATGGATGTGGACGAATGCGAAGAGGATGAGGGACTGATCCTACTAGAGGTGACACGATTACCGAAGAAAGTCGACTTCTTGCACCACACGCCCGAGCAAGATGCAAAATTGGCAAAAGAATCCACGCTCCGAAAGTTACTCATAAAGCACTGTGTCATGGATAGATTACCTTTCACGTATTCTCGTTTTGCTGGCTTCATCCCGTCAATTCTGCATAAAGTGCAGGTAGCAATGATTGTGCACCGACTATGTGCTACGGTGCTCTCTCCATTGCAGCTCAGAGACATCCAACTGGTGGCCACCGCAATTGCTGCTCCGTCTGCATTGGAAGGCTCAGATTACAATCGATTGGAATTTCGAGGGGATTCTTGTCTAAAGTTCTTCACCTCCTTAGTGTTAATGGCTGGCCATCTGAACTATCATGAAGGAATCTTGTCCCATAAAAAGGACCATATTGTATCGAACAGCTCACTAGCAACAGCAGCACTTCACAGGGGAGTAGCCCCTTTCATACTGACTAAGTCTTTTACAGGCAATAAAGGGCGGCCTATATATATCGCGGATCTACTCCAGGGTCAGTCAATTAAGCCCCGTGAGATGTCTAGCAAGACCCTTGCAGACGTAATCGAGGCCCTTATAGGTGCGGCTTACCTAGAGGGAACAGAGAAAGCACTCGCTTGTCTCGAGATCTTCCTTCCGGATGTATCCTGGTCCACGGCTCTGCGAGCTCACGAAATTCTTTACGAGACGTACGACCAGCGAATCCCACCATCTGGCCATCTTGTTCAGGTCGAGCAGCTCATCGCTTACGAATTCAACCTCAAGCTTCTTCTTGTCGAAGCTCTGACTCATCCCTCGCACCATGGACCGAACAGCAGCGCTTCCTACCAGCGTCTCGAATTCCTCGGCGACTCCGTACTAGATAACGTTGTCACCACCACAGCATTCGCGCACAAGCCTTCCATTGCCATCCACAATCTACATCTCGTTCGCGCTGCTTTTGTTAACGGGCACTTCCTCGGATTCCTCTGTCTGACACTCTTCAATAACCACCAGCGTGCTGATCCCGTAGCACAGGACCCAGAAAACATATATACAGTCAGAGTCTCCTACCCCTTCTATCTCTGGCAAGCCATGCGTCACGCCTCGCCTGCCATTCGTTCAGCACAGCAAGCATGTCTCGCTCGCTGTGAGACCGTCCAGACTGAAATCGCGGAGGCACTTGCTAACGGAACATCTTACCCGTGGTCTTTGCTTGCTCGACTTGAACCTCCCAAGTTCTTTTCAGACATTATTGAAAGCCTTCTGGGCGCCATATACATCGATACCCATGGCTCACTAGCCCGCTGCGAGAGCTTTCTAGAACGTTTAGGATTGATGGCCTACCTCCGCCGCGCCATGCAAGACCGTATTGCTATGTTGCATCCGAAAGAGGAATTGGGTCAGCTGTCGAATCAGGATACGGTCAAATATGTAATGGGAAAGGAGGGCGCAGAGGGAAATCTGAGATTGACTTGTACAGTCATGCTTGGCGATACAAAGGTTGTCAGTGTTGGTGATGGGCTCAGTTCCATGGATGTACAGACGAGGGCTGCGGGTGAGGCTTGTAAGATCTTGAGGAGGGAGGGGAGGAGAATTCGCAATAATATGGGGTATAGTAACCAGGAAGCCGAGGATGGCGTGCAAGTAGAGGGAGAAGCTGAGGATGTAGAAAGAGAAGGGGGCCCGGACCAGGAAATGACGGACGACACGAGCGTTGGGTATGACAGTGACGAATATACAACAGCTGATGAGTAATTAACGTAAAGAAGAATAGAGCTCAATTTGAGATACCGCAAGTCACATGATGCTATTGCAATCGCTCCATGTCAATGCCAATTGTCAGCGCTGACCACAGTCTATCTTCACAGGTTGGTTAGATAGTCTTCTATCTCCTCCTTCGACAGCTTTCTGAACCTAGGTCCCACAGCCCCTTCGACCCCTTCATAGCCTAGAAGGTGGTCTGCTGGTGCACCAACGATACCTGAGACTCGACGTTAGCCATCGTTTCGAGTCAGAGTGAGCAGTCGCACATACCTATTTCAACGGTTTCCCCGTTCATCTCCCCCTCTATGGTTTCCTTCAGAGTCAACAGCGCAATGTGCACCGCATCCTCCAGCTCCAAATCATCCTTATACCTCTTCTCCAAGAACGTCTTAGCACTCGTAGCGCTCTTCCCAATCGCAGTAGCTTTCCACGGGAAGTAACTCCCACTCGGATCAACTTGATACAGACTCGGCCCACCCTTCAAGATCCCTCCAGTCTTTCCACTAGCCTTCTTTTTCTCCGCATCTGTCTCCAACCCCTCATCAGCAAGCTCCTGCGTCTCAGGCTCCACTCCGTCATCCCATCCTGCTATCAGCAGACTGACGCCGTAAGGTCGAACGCCGCCACTCTGTGTAGCCTCTTGCATCACGCAAGCGACGTCTTGGACGAGAATTCTTGTAGGCGGGTATTCGTTGTAGATGCGCTTGTAGCCTGTGTGTGATACTTTGCGGGCTTTGTCGACGAGGACGCGGTAGTCAGGGCCCATGCCAGAGTAGACCATGCCGATGTTGGGGGTTATGAGGGAGACTTTGGACAGGGAAGGTGGATCGATGAGCGGGGACGAGGACTTCTTTTCTGTGGCAAGGACGATTCCATTGGTCGCTTTTATGACATGATCAGTGGTCGAAGAGTATGTGCTGAGCAAGTGAGGACGTATGCACCTTTTATGCCGAGAGAGGTGACACCTTGATTAACAGCGTTCAGAGCATACTCTGGATTGGTGTCATTCTTTGCATAGACAGAAGTTGTGCATTCGATCATACCTATTTGCACAAGTTTTCCACTACAAATCTTTGTCAGTGAGCTGCGCAGAGGAAGTTATTGAGAAAGAGTTACCTTGGAGAGAAGGTAGTGAGGGAGAAGGAATATCTGTCCGCCATGGCGGAGTGGAAGATGGCTTATGAAGAACAACAGCAATCACATACACCAAAAGCTCCTCTAGTCTCAAGCTGTCTGTAAAAAGATGGATTAACAGGGATTGTAAGACTGGTCAAAAGCTTTCGATGCACAGGCAGAGCTTCTGGCGCGTCCAAGAGCTACCATCGGCGTTTGTAAGCTCCGCTAGTGCAATATCGATGCTTGGCTTAGGAGAACAGAACAACACAGCCTCGCATTCGTTCATTTGGGAAACATGTGGTCCACCGTCTTTATAACACGTCCTTCGAGTAAGTGGGAAATATCTCAACAGTGGATAGCGTTGACTCCTGATAAAGCTTTCTCAACATAATGGCTTCCGCCGGCTTCAACCCAGGTCCGACTTGGAACTGGCCGCAGAACACAGGCGTACCTCCTGTCCGTCCAACTGCAGCTGGTCAGCACAGCTCTTCGATACCTGGCGCATTTCATGAAGAGCCCTCTCTCTCTGGCGGAACCCCTCAGCAGCCAGAACCGAGCGCAAACAGCACACCAAAACAAGGCCAAAATACAACACCCAAACCCCGTACAAGAACACATTGGCCACCAAGAACATGCCGCATCTGCCTCGAGACCGTCAACCCAACCTTTCATCCGCCTTCTGAGAGCGTTCCTGGAATATTTCAGCCTGCTCCATCTGTCTCCTATGACTCCACGGACGCAGAAGCTGGCCGACTGTTACGGCCCTGCAAATGCAAAGGGTCTTCAAAATATGTGCACGAGGGATGCCTACAAGCATGGCGGCATTCAGATCCCGGATATAGCAGGAGGAACTATTGGCAATGCCCAACTTGCCGTTTCAAATACCGACTAGAGAGGATGCAGTGGGGCAGGTGGATCAGTAGCACTACCACGCAAATCGTGTTGACGATCTCTATCTTCGTCTTTGCTCTGTTCTTCATGGGGTTCGTCGCTGACCCTATCATCAATCTCTACGTTGATCCTTACTCTTTCATTACAACTGCGCCTCTGTCCAAGTTTGGGGAGCGCATGGAACCGATATTTACTGACGATGATGTTCCGACGTGGACTGAGCACTTCATCAAGGGTCTCGCATCGTTGGGACTTTTAGGCTTTGTTAAGGTTCTCTTCGCCCTCTCGCCATGGCAATGGTGGAATCTAAGAAGCTCGGGGATTATGAACGGTGGTGGAGGCCGGTCTGGTAATACCGGTCGTGACCGCCTGGCAAACATTAGCTGGATCGTTGTCCTCATCGGTGTTGGCACGTTCCTTTGGGTATGTATCCTGCCTTGCCAAGGAACGACTGCTCACGTCACACAGGCTGTATACAAAGGTGTTCGCGCCTGGAGCCGCCGCACGCTAGAGAAAGCAGGTGAAAGAGTCATGGATGTAGCTGGTGATGATGACGATGACGATGATGACTGAAAAGCTCGGAGCCGAAGCTCGTTCGCTTCTTCACGTCACAAATGGTGAATGCTGGCTCCAAGTCCAATTGAAGCAGCGTTTGACGTATTCACCGGATCGAGCCACTGGCTACTATCAGACCATCCAACAATAGTGTCTCATGGAAGTGGGCGAGGCCGTACCGTTCAGCTACTTGCAAAGAAGCTTGGATGTACGACCTACGAAACGCTCCCTGGCTTTCGTATCGCTCAAGCCTGCGTCGTGCCTTGTGTACGCTTTGCATTGTTCAACAGCTACTACGCAATTACGCAAAAACTTAAGTTGTCACGAGCTTCTCTCCATGGCGTGCCAATTAGTCAATCTGCGAAGAGTGAAGGCTTGTTAGGAGCTTGAAAGACCGTGAGCGTTATGCTGTACCTGAGGGCTCCTCAAGCGTAGCCATTTATTCGCCGAAGGGTCGTTACTTTTGCAATGACTTAGTGCTGAGCACTCCTAATTGGGAAGACCACTGCTTGCATATTGGCATGAATGGTAAATCATGATCATTAGCTTCTACCAATACAATGTTATTGTAACACTCGATGCAATATCCGACCCAGAAAGCCCCTGACCCTCCTGGGATCATCCTGGGCCAGCGTGAATAGCACAGCTGTACTCACTGAAAACACTGCCTTTTCTCTCCAAAGGTACTACGCGCAAATTAGCATCAACCTTTCACATCCCAACCAGAAAACACTGACCTTGGCATCGTACTCACGCGGCAAGAGCGTTGCCAGTGCCCTTGGTGCAACGAACATAGCCAACTCCTGCCTCCGCTTCTCAGCTTCAATTAGGATGGACCAGCCACATAGAACGCATCCAGCCCCCACACATAGACCCGAGTCCCACATTAGCGGTGTGATGGTCTCGCGGCTGAAAAGCTTGGGGCCTAGGCGAGTGCGAGAAAGGCAAATCCCATAGTAGAAGAGCCCCACGAAAGCTCCCAGGAAGGCGGAAGATCGCACTGCCTCTTCAAAAGCTCGCCTGAATGCTTTGACTGATGGTTTCCTCCCTTTGATCAATAGCTGCAAAGGCAAATACGTCGTCATCGCGAATTTGAACGCCCTCGCAAATCGCACAGCGCCATGCCAATGACAGTTAGGTCCCGTACCCATATGGACCACCTCGCAGGGAATTGGTATAGTGTTCTCTGGATCGCCCCACTCCAATGGCCATTCATACTCCTTACACATACTCTGCAATATCGGAGCAAGGCCAGTGTCCTTGCCATAAATCATCCTTCCAGCGCGAGCTTCACGGAGAAGCTCAACGAGGCGAGAGTCTACCTGCGCGGCTTGGCCGATCCATTTGTTGTAGGCGCGCGGGAGCTGGTTGGGGAGGTAGAACCAGGCCCACATTATTGTGCCGGAGCTGAGAGCGAAGACAATGGTGTCTGTGTATCGGGAGACTGCTGTTGAAAAGGGTGAGGTGTGGGTCTTAGTCGTGTTTGGGAGACTTGACTGACGCCAGATGTTGATAACGATGGTATCGAGAGCTCGGGCGGCGGCGAGAACGGTGAGGTCGATCGTTTTACCTGCTACTTGAGACGATGGAATCTGGGCTGTGGTCGACTTTGGTCTGACCGCGGCGTTGTCTTCGTATTCAAGGAGAGCATTTCCATCGCGCTGCCGTGGATCCTGGGCCTGATTCTCAGAAGCTAAGCTGTCCATTTTGAGAGCCTTAGCTTTATTCAGCAGTGGCAAACTGAACCATGCTGAGACTAGCGCCGCCAGAAATCGAGAAGCTGGATATCGAGCATCGTGAAGCCTTTTCGATCTCTTGTCTTTGCCTAGAATCGTCAAGCAAAGGTAGTGGCAGAAGATGCGCAGAGGCCATTGAAGAACTGTGTAGCCGCCGACCAAAGCCCCGCAAAAGTTTGGAAATCGGCGAATTGCCAAACACTCTTTTATAATGTTGTAATTCTTCTGACAGGTCAATTAGCGATCGCTCTCCACGCTATTGAGCAAGATTGATAGCATTTCTTCCTGCATCTGCTTCGCGAAAACAGAACGAGACCGTTTGAGGGCGACTGAGATGGACCCAACGACTTACGGAAGTGAGAATACTGTTTCCTGCCGATTTATTTCGGCAGACATGGAGCAGCAGACTCAGCAGCCTGGGGCCCGTAGTAGATAAATATGCAAGCCCATATGCCCTCAATGCCCTGGAATTGATCGATCAGTTTCAGTACTTGCCTCCCGATTTCACAAGAACTAGGGATTGAGCTAAGAAACGACCTTGGATTGAACAGAGGCGTATGGAGATACAGTGAGCAACTTACGGGAAAGTCGAAGCAAGCAGCGGAGTAGCTAGCCACTGACGACTCGCAACTCTTCTCATAGCGATAGACAAGGCGCCTTGAACGTCTATAATGGGCCTGAAAATATTGTAGGATGGTTACTCTCGCCAAACTTTCATTTCTACTCCTCCGACTACCTTCAATGACCGTGTATTACTTGTACTCGTAGGCGCAGAATCAAGTGACGGATTAAGCGAGACGCTAAATTTTGAAGTATACGCATCCAGGCTTATTAATTGAACCGCGCACGTAATTCTCGGTGCAGAGCGACAGTCCTAAGCGAGGACCGGCGGGCAGAAATAGCCGCTTTACCGTTTATAGCTTAGCGTAGATCACTAGCGCCCGAGCAGGTACTTTAGGCTTTCCGCCACCAAAAATTTCTACCCTTATATAATAACTGTTAAATCTTTTGGTTATTAAATTCGTCGATATATTCGACGATATTTCTATTTTTCCTTTTCTAAATCTTTTTAAATAACCTTAATTCTTATCTTAATCCTCGCTATACCTAGTTAGGAAACTATAATTCGTTATTATAAAAAAGAAAAAGACGAGGTATATAAGTAAGTAATAAGTTTAAAGTAAGGTTTTAAATCGTTATTATCTACGTTGAATTAATTAATTTTAATTAATTTATTAAATTTAATAAGTTTAAAGTAAGGTTTTAAATCGTTATTATCTACGTTAAATTAATTAATTTTAATTAATTTATTAAATTTAATAAGTTTAAAGTAAGGTTTTAAATCGTTATTATCTACGTTAAATTAATTAATTTTAATTAATTTTATTAAATTTAATAAGTTTAAAGTAAGGTTTTAATCGTCGTAATCCCCGTTTTTCTCGAGGATTATATAAAAAATATCGATTTTTCTTTATTATTTTTATTTATAATTAATTAATTAATCCTCGTTTTTTAAAAGCTCGTTATTATAAGGCCTATCTTAATCGCTAGGGCGTTAATACTAAGTCTATTAGAAATATAATTAATAAGGAGGAGAAGGCTTAATAAATACTATAATTTATCTTTAAATTATTATTTTTAATAATAATTTTTAATACGTAATTTTTCTATACTAAAGGAAAATTACCTTATTATTATATTTATATTAAAGGTAATAAAGTAAAAAATAATAATTTTCTTTAAAATCCTAATTAAAAACGATGATTAGAATATATCGAAGGGGAATAACGTAATTTCTAGGGAGGATAACAAAGATTTTTTACCTTATAGTTATAGTTATAAGATTAAATATCCTCGTTATATATAATAATTTAGTTTTTAATCCTCGAGTTTAAAGGGTACTATATTTAAGATATATTTCGGAAAGAAAAAGAGTATTTTAAAAGAGGTATATTAATTATTTTATTTAACGATAATATTATTATTAATTCTTATTTTAATTTAGCCGAATAACGAATCCGGTAATATTATTTTTAATTAATACTCCTTTACGATCCTTAAGCTCTTCGAGTTCTAGTTCGGTCGTATATCTAATCTTCTTTTTCTTCGATTATTTTTATCGATGATTTAATACTAAATCGTCGTATTTTATTAATATGGATATTTAATAAAATAACGAACTCTCGCGTTCGCGTTAATAAGGCTAAGAAGCTCGTAGATATTAATAAAGCGGTATAAAATCGTCGATTATAACGAGGATTTTATTTATTAAAAACGAGGATCGATAAAATAATTATCGATAATAGCGAGAGTATCTTAGATAGTATATTTTAGGAGAGGTCGATTATATCGATATATCCCGTTAAAATAGGTTAGTAATACCGATAATTTAAATTAAACTCCTTTTTCCTTTTTAAATTTTTAGTTAAAAATTATAAATCTATAAATAAATTTACTGAATCGATTTATACATTTTCGATATATATATTTATATATATATATATTCGATTTATATATATATATATATTTAATTATATATCTTCGATTTATAAAAATATATTCCTTTATATATATTAGATTTATATAAAGATTTATAGATATTCGATTTATATATATTCGATTTATATATATATAAATTAGATATATAGATCCTATATATATATTAATTCACTAACTTAATTTAATAATTTTAATTTATAGATCTTTTTATATTTAATTTTATTATATAAAGATATTTATTAAATCTATTTAATTTTATTTCTATAATTTAAGTATTAAATCTATATATTTAAATTCCTAATATATATATAAATATTATTT